>Ga0302226_10000001_pt1:0-32500 | contig 513912 bp, 483 predicted proteins | sample II_Palsa_E3_3_FD_193524 | JGI IMG/M metagenome (GOLD analysis project Ga0302226, IMG submission 193524) | Peat permafrost microbial communities from Stordalen Mire near Abisko, Sweden - II_Palsa_E3_3 | ecosystem: Environmental > Terrestrial > Soil > Palsa > Peat permafrost | place...
TCGGCTCGACCTACGCCGCGATCACCGGGTCCATCGCTCCGAGCAAGCCGCTGATGGTGGCCGAGGTCGGCTCGACCGAAACCGGCGGCTCCAAGGCACAGTGGATCACCGACATGCTCAACGCGATACCCACCCAATTTCCCAACATCCACGGCCTCATGTGGTACGACGTCGACAGCCCCCAGAACGGATACTCGGATTGGCCGCTCGAGAGCTCGAGCTCCTCCGAGGCCGCGTTCGCCGCCGGCATCGCGAGCTCAGACTATGAGAGCAACAAGTACGCCTCGATGACCGCCACACCGATCGCCGATCCGTCCACGACTACCACGACGACGACCACGCCGACGACGACGACCACGCCCACGACGACCACCACGCCGACGACGACCACCACGCCGACGACGACCACCACGCCGACCACGCCGACGACGACGACCACGCCGACGACGACCACCACGCCGACCACGCCGACGACGACGACCACGCCGACGACGACGACCACGCCGACGACGACGACCACCACGCCGACGACGACGACCACCACGCCGACGACGACGACCACCACGCCGACGACGACGACCACGCCGACGACGACCACCACGCCGACGACGACCACCACGCCGACCACGCCGACGACGACGACGACGCCGACGACGACGACCACGCCGACGACGACGACCACCACGCCGACGACGACGACCACGCCCACGACGACGACCACGCCGACGACGACGACCACGCCGACGACGACGACCACGCCGACGACGACCACCACGCCCACGACGACAACCACGCCCACGACCAAGACCACGCCGACGACGACGACCACGCCGACGACGACGAGCACGCCGACGACGACCACCGCGCCGCCGACAGCCGCGCCGATGCCGACGCCGCCGACGACCACCACGCCGCCGACGACCACGCCGACAAAGACCACCAAGCCGGCTCGGAAGCATCACAAGGCGGTCGCCACCTCGACAGTCGGCTCGCTTCTCAGCTCCTTCGCCCACAGCCTGAGCGTCGCCGACAGCGGTTCTTCGATGGCGACGGCCAGCTACACGAAGCTCGAGAACAGCAGCCGCCACGCGCACGCGCAGGTCGCCAAGCGCCACACGCACGACACCAGGCGCACTCGTCGCGCCTCCTGAACTCGGTTCGCGGGTAGCGGGCGTCCTCGCCCGCTACACTTGCTCAACTGCCGTCGTGACTGGCGCGATCGGGTGGAGTTGACCACCGGGGAGCGACGGCCTGTTTGACAGCCGTGCGCCTGGGCATGCGATCCACCTACCTTCGAGGAGCGTCATGACCCAGACACTTGTCAAGATTCCCGACGGACTGAAGCCTTCCGACGGGCGCTTCGGATCCGGCCCCTCGCGGATTCGCCCCGAGCAGCTGGCGCACCTGGCCGGCGGGGGCGCCGCCCTGATGGGCACATCCCACCGGCAAGCTCCCGTCAAACAGCTCGTCGGCCGCGTTCGTAGCGGGCTGCGCGAGTTCTTCTCACTCCCCGATGGCTACGAGGTCGTACTCGGGAACGGTGGCACGACGGCGTTCTGGGACGCCGCGGCCTGCGGCTTGGTCCGCGAGCGGGCGCTTCACCTCGTCTACGGCGAGTTCTCCTCGAAGTTCGCGGGCAGCACCCGCGGCGCGCCGTTCCTGCGCGACCCGATCGTCATCAGCGCGGAGCCTGGAGATGCGCCGGCGCCGGTCGCCGACCCCGAGGCAGACGTCCTCGCATGGGCACACAACGAGACCTCGACCGGAGTCATGGTTCCGGTGACGCGCCCGCCGGAATCGGACGGCGCACTGGTATTGATCGACGCGACCTCGGGCGCCGCCGGCCTCCCCGTCGATATCGCCCTCGCCGACGCGTACTACTTCGCGCCGCAGAAGGGCTTCGCCTCCGACGGCGGTCTGTGGCTCGCGCTGTTCAGCCCGGCCGCGCTCGAGCGCGTGGCCGAGATCGGGGAGCAGCGCCCGTCCGCCACCGGCGCACCACGATGGATGCCCGACTTCCTCTCGCTCGAGATCGCGCTCGAGAACTCCGTCAAGGAGCAGACGTACAACACGCCGGCGATCGCGACCCTGATCATGCTTGCGGACCAGATCGAATGGATGCTCGACCGCGGCGGGCTCGACGGCATGGTCGCTCGCACCACCAACTCCTCGAGCCACCTGTACGGCTGGGCCGAGTCAGGATCCCACACGACCCCGTTCGTCGCCGATCCCGCCAAGCGGTCGCTGGTCGTCGGCACGATCGACTTCGACGACGCCGTCGACGCGGCAGCGCTCGCGGCGACGCTTCGCGCGAACGGGATCGTCGACGTTGAGCCCTACCGCAAGCTCGGCCGCAACCAGCTCCGGATCGCGATGTTCCCGGCGACGGAGCCGTCTGACGTTCAGGCGCTGACGGCGTGCATCGACTGGGTCCTGGAGCGGAACATATGAGCGCGGCGAGCGGACGTAGCGGGCCGGCAACGGAGGCTGCGGAGCGCCCCCGCGTCCTGATAGCAGAGACCATCGGCGACTCTGGCGTCGCCCTGCTGCGCGAGCACTTCGACGTCGAGCTCGGCGCCGACTGGACGCGCGAGCAGCTCTGCGAGCGGATCGCCGACTACGACGGCATCCTGATCCGCTCCGCCACCGCGCTCGACGCCGCGCTGCTCGGCCATGCGACGCGCTTGCGCGTGATCGGCCGTGCCGGCGTGGGAGTCGACAACGTCGACGTCGCCGCCGCGACCAAGCGCGGGATCGTGGTCGCGAACGCGCCGCAATCGAACGTCGTGACCGCGGCCGAGCACACGATGGCCCTGTTGCTCGCGCTCGCACGCAATGTCCCGCAGGCGCATGCCTCCCTCACCTCAGGCAAGTGGGAGCGCTCGAAGTTCTCAGGCGTCGAGCTCTACGAGAAGACGCTGGGGATCCTTGGGTTCGGCCGCATCGGCCAGCTCGTCGCGCAGCGCGCCCGCGGCTTCGGCATGCACGTGATCGCGTTCGACCCGTTCGTATCGGCGGAGCGCTATCGCGAGCTCGGCGTCGAGAAGGCCCAGTCCTCTGATGACCTGTACGCCGTCGCGGACTTCATCACGCTGCACCTGCCGAAGACCTCCGACACCGAGGGCTGGCTCGACGCGGAGGCACTCGCCAAGTGCAAGGACGGGGTGCGGATCCTCAACGTCGCCCGCGGCCCGCTCGTCGTCGACGACGATCTCCGGGAGGCGCTCGACTCCGGCAAGGTCGGAGGCGCGGCCCTGGATGTGTTCCGATCCGAGCCCGTGACCGAGCACCCCCTGTTCCACTACGCGAACGTGATCGTGACACCTCACCTCGGAGCCTCGACCGCGGAGGCCACCGACCGTGCGGGATTTCAGGCGGCTGAGCAGGTGCTCGCGGCGCTGAACGGCGGCGTCGTCACGAGCGCGGTCAACGTGCCGGCGATTCCCGCCGAGGATCAGGACGTGCTCGGACCCTTCGTGCCTCTCTGCCGCTCGCTCGGTCGGATCGCCGTGGCACTGGCAGAGGGCTCTTCGATCGACCGCGTCCAGGTCGAGTTCCTCGGCCGGGTCGCCGAGCGCGATACCCGGCTGCTGACGATCCAGGTTCTGCTCGGGGTGCTGGGCGACCACACCGAGGAGGACGTGAACGCGGTCAACGCTCCGGCGATCGCCGCCGAGCGCGGGATCGACATCGTCGAGGTCAAGCGGGTCAGCGCGCGCGACTACACCGACCTGATCAGGGTGGCCGTCACCAGCGGCGAGACGACGGTCCGCGTCGTCGGGACGAACCTCGGCCAGCTGAACCGTCCCCACCTGCTCGAGGCCTGGGGCCAGCGATTCAACGTCCAGCTCGAGGACAACATCACGCTGTTCCTCTACCGCGATCTACCAGGCATGCTCGGGCGTGTCGGCACGGTTTTTGGCGAGCACGGGATCAACATCGTCTCGGCCGCGGTCGGCCGTCAGCCCGACGGCATCAGCGCGGGGAGCGACGGCTTCGCCGCGATGGCGATCACCACCGATGTCGCGGTGCCACGCGAGCTGGTCGAGGCGATCGCCTCGAGCGACGGTTTCGAGGCGGGGCAAAGCGTCACGCTGTGAAGGCGGGTCAGAGGTAGAGATCAGGCCACAGCGCGCCATCTGCGACGGCGCCGCGCTCGACCTGCTCGAGCGTCTCGTCGGTGCGACGGTCGGCGACCATCGCCTCGAGCGCGTCGCCGATCGTGGGCGCCCAGACGCGGCGCACGACGGCGATGCGACCACTCTCGTCTTCGAGCTCCGCCCAGTCGAGCGCCACGCGCGCGGGCTTGCCGTCGCACACTCCCTCGGGCACCTCGTCGCCGGGTCCGAGCAGGGTGATCTGCGCGCGCCAGCCTTGCGGACACAGCTCGCTCATCAGTGCGCGGGTCCGACGTTCGACGTTGGCCGCTGCGATCCGACTACGACGCTTCTGCAATCGAGCGCGGACCGCGCTGCGGCAGCGGGGCACGAGCAGCGCCAGCAGCTCGACGGCGACGAGCGCGGCGCAGATGACGAGCGCCAGCAGACCGAAGCTCTTCAGCGTGAGGTTCGGTCCGCGGTAGTGACCGACGTAGTACTGGACGAAGAAGCCACCGCCACCCGCCGATCCGCCCGATCGCACGGCCCGACCTGCACGGCATCGCCGCCGCTCCACGGTCGCTGAGATGCGCCGGATCAGTCTCACGAGGGCTATCAAGGTACAGGCTCGAGCGCGCGCGTCAACCTCTTTTCCCGCTCCGTCGAGTTCACCATTGACCGCGTGAGGCGTTGCGCGCTACCCTCTACGGCGATGGCACTCCGCCTCGACCTCCGACTTCTTCTCCTCCCCCTTCGGGGGGAATAGCGCGCCGGCGGCCGCACGTAGCCGCGAACCAGCACCGAGAAGAAGCGAGTTCGAGAGATAAGGAGTGACATGGCCAAGCCTGAAGACCCAAACCGAGTACTGATCTTCGACACGACGCTGCGCGACGGCGAGCAGTCGCCGGGGATCTCGCTGAACACGCAGGAGAAGCTCGAGATCGCCCAGCAGCTCGCTCGGCTGGGCGTCGACGTGATCGAGGCCGGCTTCCCGATCACCTCGCCCGGCGACTTCGAAGCGGTCGAGGCGATCTCCCGTAGCGTCGAGGGCCCGGTGATTACCGGTCTCGCGCGCACCCACGTCGCGGACATCGATGCTGCCTGGAACGCCGTCAAGGATGCCGCACGGCCCCGGATCCACACCTTCATCTCGACGTCGGACATCCACATCCGCTATCAGCTCCAGACGACGCGCGAGGATGTCAAGGGCCAGGCGCGCGCCGCTGTCGCTCACGCGAAGCGGTACCTGGACGATGTCGAGTTCTCGCCGATGGACGCCACCCGCGCCGAGATCGAGTTCACCGCCGAGGTCTGCCAGATTGCCATCGACGAGGGCGCGACGACGATCAACATCCCCGACACGGTCGGCTACACGATGCCGCACGAGTACAGCGCGTACCTGGAGAAGCTCTACGAGCTCGTCCCGGACCTGCGGGGCGTGGTGCTGTCGGTCCACTGCCACGACGACCTCGGCCTCGCGGTCGCGAACTCGTTCGCCGGCCTGCTGGCGGGCGCGCGCCAGGTCGAGTGTGCGATCAACGGCATCGGCGAGCGGGCTGGCAACGCGTCCCTCGAGGAGATCGTCATGCTCCTCCACACGCGCCGGGCGGACATCGGACTGCACACCGGCGCGGTGACGCAGGAGATCGCCCGGAGCTCGCGCCTCGTCTCCCGCCTGACCGGCTACTCGGTCCAGCCGAACAAGGCGATCGTCGGACGCAACGCGTTCGCCCACGAATCCGGTATCCACCAGGACGGTGTGCTGAAGGAGCGCACCACATACGAGATCATGGACGCGACGACGGTCGGCCTGGAGACGAACTCGATCGTACTCGGCAAGCACTCGGGCCGCCACGCGCTGCAGCAGGCCCTTTCCGACCTCGGCTTCGAGGTCAGCGGACACGCGCTGAACACGGCGTTCAAGCGCTTCAAGCAGATCGCGGACAAGAAGAAGCACGTGACGGCCATGGATCTCGAAGCGCTCTTGACCGACGAGCTCCGCGAGGAGGTGACCGGCTACCAGCTCGAGTGGTTCGATGTCGAGGCCTCCTCGCGGCGACCGCCGCATGCGACGGTCGGAATCCTCACGCCCGACGGGGACGAGGTCACCGGCTCGTTCACCGGCGACGGCCCCATCGACGCGATCTTCCACGCGATCAACACGGCCACCGGCCACGACGCTCGCCTCAGGGAGTTTCGGGTCGACGCGGTGACCGGCGGCCAGGACGCGCTCGGCGAGACCTCGGTCGTCCTCGAGCTCGGCGGCGTGACGGGCTCCGGCCAGGGCGTCTCGACCGACATCCTCGAGGCCGCGGGCCACGCCTACGTGCGGGCGCTGTCGAACGCCGCTCGCCGGCGGGGCGTCGACGTGGACGCGCCGCCGGTCACCGCCGCGGCGGTCACGGTTCGCTGACGCGCGAAGAAGCCACCCGCGGTCCGAGGTGACGGTACTTACCCGCGCCGAGGTGACGGCACAGCAATAAGGGGCCGAGGTTGCCGGCGGCCCGGATACCGGCCCCGATTACGGTGCCGGGATCGGGCTCGTCGTCAGGCCGCTATAGACGTTGGGCTCGTATCGCGGATCATCGATACCCGCCGCGAAAGCGGACTTGGAGGAGCTCGATGTCTCGATCGGCCAATCTTCTGAGCCTTGGTATGCCTCGTACCAGACGAGCGCGCGTACGGCGGTATACGAGGTCTTCAGCTCCGAGAACATGTTGGAGATCCATGCCGATTTCGAGCCGCCATACTCACTCGAGGAGATCTCGCCGAGCATCATCGGCTTCCCGGGCGCGATCGTGTCGACGATCGGCGTATACGTACTGTTGTACACCGTCGAGAACGTGTCCCAGCCCCACGGCCCCGCCGGATTCGTGCCGTAGTTGTAACCGTCCAGGCAGCTCCAGTTGACGTAGGAGCTGCCCGGGTAGTACTCGCTCAGCGGCGAGCCAATCGCCGCCCAGTAACCGGTTGGGTCGCTGTTCGGGCACCAGACCCAGGTGGCGTTCGTCGCGCCGACGGAGGTGAAGATGTTGTGCACGTGCTGCCACGCCTGGACGTACTGTCCGCGGCTGTTGCCATTAGCGTCCTCGGACCACGGGAACCAGTTGCCGTTCATCTCCCAGTCGAACCTGAGGAAGAATGGGTGACCCCAAGCCGCGGCCTGCTCGGCGAAGCTGCGGATGTAGGTGTCATAGTCGCCCGCGATGATGTCCCTGAGGGTGAATGAACTGTTGTAGGAGGGCGCCTGCAGCGCCTCCGAGCTCCAGCTCAGCATTGGGATCGCACCGTAGTTCCGAATCGACGTCATCGCCGATGATGGGAAGGCATACCCGCTACACGGCACGCTCGCGCAGTTCTCCCACGGTGACCCGAAGCTGACGATCGAGAGTCCCCTGGTTTCATGAGAGAAGTCGAGCACCGGTGTCATGTCATATGGCGGCGCGGTGCCGGTGAATTGTGTCCCGATGTAGGCACCCCAATACACGTTCGCCTGGGCCGACGTCGCGGACCCGAGCGCGATCACGGTGAGGACTACGAACGAGCACAGAGCCGCAACCAGCCGAGTTCGCGCAAGGGCAACACGAGCACGAGAGACCGATCTCTCATGCACCCTTGCTAACTCCGCCTGGCCGGCTCCTGCCGCGACTGGACGCGTGGCAAGAAGCACTGCGGTGAACCCTACCTCATCTCGCGGAAAATTTCACCAACGTTGCAATTGCCGCGCAAATGTCACCAAATTTTCACAGCGGGTGACTGGTGCACGCGGGGATTGCGCCGGCCGCCCAGGTTGCGCCGCGCCGCGAGGTGGAGTCGTTCAGGCCGGGCCGGGCACCGTGAGCCCCTGCCGATACCCCGCGTCGAGTACCACGCCGCGCGGATCGGGATCCATGAAGTCGGCGCCCATTGCCGCGGCGCATTCGAGGTTCGGGAAGATCGTCCTGACCGTCGCGCCGCGGCGGCGGAGGGTCATGGCTTCGACCGATACTGCGGATCGCGCAAGATTGCGTGCGACCGTGAGCAGCGCTTGCGCTCCGCGGACCCCGGCGGTGGGATTCAGGCACAGGACGTGCGTGTCCCGACCGGCGGGGGCCACGTCGAGGTTCGTGGCGCTCCAGACGCCGCCGTCGACGTACTCCCGGCCGCCGATCATGACCGGGGCGAACAGCCAAGGGATGCTGCATGACGCTTGCACCGCCTCGGCGACGCTGGCGTGGGGGGCACCAGGGCTCCCGAACACCACGCGGCGGCCGTGCCCGCGGTCGACGCACGCGACTCTCAGGCGGCCGTCGAAGCGTGCCCCGGATTCCGTGATCGTGCGACGAAGATCGGACAGCGTCCCCTGCGGCCGCGGCATCCGCGACAGCGCCACAGCGCGGAGCAGCGCCCCGCCCGGCGCGAATGCGGCGAGCGCGAGCGGGGCGAACGGGCTCCAGGCCGCGATGGCCCACTCGCCGGCGCGGCGAGCGCCGCCGAGCGCCGCGGCTGCCAGCCCGTTGGCGGGATGAGCGCTCGCCAGCTCGATCTCGGTCCCCAGCGAGCTGGGGCGCCGCGGTGAGCGCCCGGCGACGAGGTGCGCGGCGACGATCGAACCGGCCGAGGTGCCGACGAAGCCGTCGCACTCGCGCAGGTCGACGCCGGCCGCGTCTTCGATGCCGGCGAGCACGCCCATCATCCACGCCTCGCCGAGGACGCCGCCACCGCCGAGGACGAGGACGTCTGGCCGAAGCAGCATTGAGATGAGGCTACATGCCGGATGCTGCGGTCGTGGCTCGACAGCTGCGACGGCGTACGTGATAACGTACATATGTATGGCGCGTGTCCCCTCTACTGACTCGGCCGCGGCACCGGCCACGGCCCCACCGGCGGCCGGCCTCGACGGCTCCGAAGTCCTCGGCGCGATTGGGCCGCGCGTCCACGCCCTGCGCGACGCGATGGCGCTGTCACTGCGCGATCTGGCGGAGCGCTGCGGCGTCAGCGCACCGATGCTCTCTCAGGTCGAGCGAGGCGAGACGAGCCCCACGCTCCAGGTGGCGTCGCGGATCGCGGCCGGCCTCGAACTGCGCCTCTCGCAGCTCCTTCGGCTCGACGAGCAGGGCGCCGTGACGATCGTCCGTCGATCGGAGCGGCGAAAGGGACCCGCCGTCGCGCGCGGGCACCGCTACGAGATCCTCACGCCACCGCTTCCCGGCCAGCGAGCAGAGCTGTCCCGGCACCTGCTCGCCCCGGGCGCCAAGACCGGCGGCGCCGGCGACCCCCCGATGCACGAGCCGGGCAGTCGCGAGACGGCGTTGGTGGAGTCCGGGCAGGTCGCATTGCTGTGCGACGGCGACCGCTATGAACTCGCCACCGGCGATTGCGTCACCTTCGACGCCGATCTGCCACATCACTTCGAGAACCCCGGACCCGATGAGGCCACGCTGCTGGCGATCGTCAGCGCGGGTCTGAGGAGGAGCTGAGAGAGACGCCATGCGCAAGACGCTGTTCGACAAGATCTGGGAGACCCACGAGGTGGCTCCCGGACTGATCTACATTGACCTGCACCTCGTTCACGAGGTCACGAGTCCGCAGGCGTTCGACGGCCTGCGCCTCGCCGGCCGCGCGGTCCGCCGCCCCGACCGCACGCTTGCGACGGCCGACCATAACGTGCCGACCGACGGAACCCCGGTCGCGGCGCGGATCCGCGATGAGCTCTCGCGCGTCCAGGTGCAGACACTCGAGCGCAACTGCGAGGAGTTCGGGATCCCGGTGTATTCGCTCGGATCTGATCGCCAGGGGATCGTCCACGTGATCGGGCCCGAGCTGGGCGTCACCCAGCCGGGGATGACAATCGTCTGCGGCGACTCTCACACCGCCACCCACGGCGCGTTTGGCGCGCTGGCGTTCGGGATCGGGACCAGCGAGGTCGAGCACGTGCTCGCGACGCAGTGCCTCGTGCAGATCAAGCCCCGGTCGATGCGGATTCGCTACGAGGGCGATCTCGGCTTCGGCGTCACGGCCAAGGATTTGATCCTCGCGACGATCGGCGTGATCGGGGTCGACGGCGCGGTCGGTCACGCGGTCGAGTACGCGGGTGCGGCGATCGAGGCCCTGTCGATGGAGGGGCGCATGACCGTATGCAACATGACGATCGAGGCGGGCGGGCGCGCCGGCATGATCGCTCCGGATGACACGACGTTCGAGTTCGTGGCCGGACGCCCGGCGGCGCCGGCGTCGATCCCCGAGGAGTGGCGCGATCTGTGCACCGAGGACGGCGCGACGTTCGACAAGGAGATCGTGATCGACGCCGCGGCGCTCAGCCCGATGGTCACGTGGGGAACGAACCCGGGGATGGTGATCGGAGTCGCGGATCGGGTCCCGGCGCCCGCCTCTGAGCAGGATGAGCGCGCGCTGGAGTACATGGGACTGGACGCCGGGACGCCGGTCCGCGAGATCGCGCTCGATCGGGTCTTCATCGGCTCGTGCACGAACTCACGGATCGGCGACCTGCGCGCCGCCGCCGAGGTCGTGCACGGCCGCCGAGTCGCCGACACCGTCCACGCGATGGTCGTCCCGGGATCGCAGCAAGTCAAGGCCCAGGCGGAGTACGAAGGGCTCGACGAGGTGTTCCGCCGTGCCGGTTTCGATTGGCGCGGCGCCGGATGCTCGATGTGCCTTGGCATGAATCCCGACATCCTCAAGCCGGGTGAGCGCTGCGCCTCGACCTCGAACCGCAACTTCGAGGGTCGTCAAGGCCGTGGCGGACGCACGCACCTCGTCTCGCCGCAGATGGCCGCCGCGGCGGCGATCGAGGGTCGGTTCGTCGACATCAGGGAGTGGGTGCTCGCGCGATGAGAGCGATCGAAACAATCACGGGTCGGGTCAGCATCCTCGACCGCGACGACGTCGACACCGACCAGATCATCCCCAAGCAGTTCCTCAAGCGCGTCGAGCGGACCGGGTTCGGGGAGTTCCTCTTCTACGACTGGGCCAAGGAGCCCGGCTGGGAGCTGCCGCGGAACCCGATCCTCGTCGCGGGCCGGAACTTCGGCTGCGGTTCGAGCCGTGAGCACGCCCCATGGGCGCTCGAGGACTACGGCTTCCAAGCGATCGTCGCGCCGAGCTTCGGCGACATCTTTCGCTCCAACTGCTCCAAGATCGGCCTGCTCACAGTGTCGCTGACCGTCGAGGAGTGCCGGGCGATTCGCGACGCGGGCGAGGCCCAGGTCGACCTTGCGACGCAGGAGGTGCGCTGGCCGGGCGGGAGCGCGCGGTTCGAGATCGACCCCGAGATCAGGCACCGGCTGCTCAAGGGGCTCGACGATATCGCGCTCACGCTCGCCGAAGCTGACGCGATCGAGGCCTATGAGCACGACCGCGAGCGCTCCGGTCCGGTGACCACCTCGCTATGAGCGCTCAAGGCGAGCGCGACTGGGATGCAGCGACCTACGACCGCGTCTCGGACCCTCAGCTCGGTTGGGCGCTCGAGCAGCTGGATCGGCTCGATCTGCGCGAGGGCGAGGTCGTGCTCGACGCCGGCTGCGGGTCCGGGCGCGTGACCGCGCTGCTGGCGGAGCGGGTGCCACGCGGAAGGGTCTATGCCGTCGACGTCGCGCCATCGATGGTCGAGCACGCGCGTCGCGCACTCGGAGATCGCGCGACGGTGCTCTGTCAGGATCTTGTCGAGCTCGACCTTCCGGAGCCGGTCGACGCCGCGTTCTCGAACGCCACGTTTCACTGGGTCCCCGACCACGACGCCCTGTTCGCGGCGCTCCATCGGACGATGAAGCCCGGCGCGCGTCTCGTGGCCCAGTGCGGAGGCCTGGGCAACATCGACGCGTTCCGCGCCACCGCCGAATCCGTCGCCGGCGAGGAGCCGTTCGATCAGTACTTTGTCGGCTGGCGCAAGCCATGGAACTACGCCTCCGCGCAGGACACGGCCGAGCGGCTCGAGCGCGCCGGGTTCACCGAGGTCAGATGCTGGCTCGAGCCCAAGCGCGTCGAGCTCGCCGACCCGCGGCCGTTCATCGCGACCGTGTGCCTCGTGCGCCATCTCGATCCGCTCCCGGATGGCCTCCGTGGGACCTTCCTCGACCGCGTGCTGGCGCGCGCGGGAACGCCTCTGATCCTGGAATATGTCCGCCTCAACATGAGTGCGCGCCGGCCGTAGCGCCGGATGCACTGGGTCGATCGGGCCACGCAGCGCCTGGCGTCCGGCGCCTTGTGCGTATGATCGAAGCGGTGAGCGTACCAACCTCCCTCGTCCTCGGGCACGCGGACGGGACCGTGTTGGTCGACGAATCCGCCGACGGGAGCCGTCACGTCTCGGTGAACCCCACGGACGCCGGCATGTTCGTGGCCGTTAGGGCGTGCTCGACACGCTACCCGCCCGAGCTGATCAAGCGCATCCTCGGCGTCAAGGGCATTGGATACCTCTGTGATGAGATCGAGCGCGAGGAGCGTCCCGGCTACCTCCAGCACGTCCTCTGGTGGACGGTGCGGGGGCACCTCACAGAGCAGGAGCTGAGCGGCCGCCGAATACTCGACTTCGGCTGCGGCTCCGGGGCATCGACGATGATCCTGGCGCGCCTGTTCGCGGACGCGGAGTTCGTCGGCGTGGACATCGACGAGCCGGCCCTGGGCATCGCCGAGGCGCGCCGGCGCCACTACGGACTGTCGAACGTCGAGTTCCGTCGGTCGCCGAGCGAACTGGAGCTGCCGCCGGATCTCGGCGAGTTCGACGTCGTCGTCTTCAGCGCTGTGTTCGAGCACCTGCTGCCCGCGGAGCGCCCGATCGTGATCCCGAAGCTCTGGTCTGTGTTGCGTCCGGGAGGACTCGTGCTGGTCGGGGAGACGCCGCACCGGTTCACGCCGATCGAGACGCACACGACCGGAGGGCTGCCGCTGATCAACTATCTGCCCGCGCCGCTCACGCTCCGAATCGCCAAGCGGTTCTCGCCCCGCTTGTGGGCCGATGCAACCTGGGAGCAGCTCCTGCGCGCCGGCATCCGCGGAGGCAGCGAGGGCCAGTTCCTGGCGATTCTCCGCAAGGCCGGGTTCGATGATGCCGTCCTGCGTCGGCCGTCAGCCCATCATTCCGTGCGCGACGAGTTCGACCTCTGGTACGAGATCTCGCACGTCAACGAGCTGCCCGGCCTCAAGTCGCAGCTCCGGAGCGCATTCCGCTTCCTCAAGCGTACGACGGGCGTTTCCTTCACGCCGTACCTCTCGTTCGCGGTGGAGAAGACGGGGTCTCCTGCGCAGCCGTAGCTCCTCCGGGAGCGGCGCGGCGCCCCGTTTGCACGTAGTTGAGCGCGCGTGCCTTTATCCGCTACTAGGTCGCGTCGGTGTAGTGCGCGCCTCGGTAGTAGGCGACAATGTCACCCGGCGAGATGGGTGTCTCGGACTTACGTCCCAGGAGGTACACGCTGCTCGCGCCGTCGAGCGAGTGTCTCGGATCGAGCAAGCGGTCCGTGTGCGGGAGCCACCAGACCGCGAGTCGCGCGATCGCTCCTGCTGTGCGCGATCGCAGAAGCGATCGAAAGAACATCTCAACCGATAGCGCGAGCTGCATTCCGGCGCCCGCGACCACCCCGGAGTCGATGCAGGCGAAGTCTCTGAACAGGTATCGATGACCGCTGTCCGTGAATCGAGTGAAGTCGTAGGGCCCTTCATGGACGGGCCACAGGAACGGTGTATCCGCGTAGACGAGGCCGTCCCGACGTAGGACTCGGTGAATCTCCTGGACGACGCGCGAGGGCTCGAGCACGTGCTCGAGCACCGCCTGCACGAGGACGCCGTCGACGCTCTCGCTCGCGAGGGGGATCTGGTGGGCATCGGCGATGAATTGCGTGATCGGGCTCCAGTAGATGTCAAAGCCGAGCACATCGACGTCGTTCGTCGAATAGAGCACGTCAACGCCCGTTCCGATCGCACCGCCGCCAACGACGAGGACGACGGGTCGCCTCGAGGGTCCCGCGGTCTCGCGGAGCATGCCGAGCATGCGGGGGAGGTTTCGCATTGCCTGGTAGTTCGGGGGGTACACCAAGCTGATCAGCCGCCGCCGCAGCCGTGACGAGGGCGCCTCCCGGGGGATCTGCGCCGAGCCCGCGGACTGTGTGAGGTGCTCGAGCGAGACAACGCTGCGCTCGAAGTCGAGCAGCGCGGGTATCCCGGCGACGAACGGAAATCCGTGCTCGGAGTAATAACACGATGCATGCGTGCACCAGACACGGTCGCGCTCAAAGGTGACCGGGCTCGAACACCGGGGGCAGATCAAATCCGCGTGATGGTTCTCCAGCTGTGCGAGGCCCATCTAGGGCGAGCTTCCGATGATCGTCGCGGTGAACACTGAGAAGATGCGGCCGTCGCCCCGAATGCCGCCGTGCGCGCAAACAATACAGCCCGTCAGGTCGAAACTCGCCCCCATCCAGAGCACCGCCGGATCGCACGGAGATCGGCCGTGCGCCCGAGTCGGTATATGTTCTCCGCGTGGCTCCGAAGATCATCCTTCTTCCCGGCGACGGCATTGGCCCGGAGATCACCGGGCCCGCCGTCGAGGTCCTGGGCGCCGTCACGCGACTCGAGTACGAGGAGCATCTGTTCGGCGGCGCGTCGATCGACGCGCACGGAACGGCCCTCACCGAGGAGACGCTCGAGGCGTGCCGGCGGGCCGACGCCGTCCTCCTCGCCGCGGTCGGGGGGCCGAAGTGGGACACCACCGACCCCACCAAGCCCCGTCCCGAGCAGGGTCTGCTCGGGCTGCGCAAGGGTCTGGGTCTGTACGCCAACCTGCGGCCCGTGCGACCGCTGCCGGCGCTGTACGACGCGAGTCCGCTCAAGCGCGAGCGGATCGAGGGAACCGATCTCCTCGTCGTGCGGGAGCTCACCGGGGGGATCTACTTCGGCGAGAGGACGCGGACCGCGGACTCCGCCAGCGACACCTGCGTGTACACGCGCGCTGAGATCGAGCGAATTGCCCGGGTCGCGTTCGCCGCCGCGCGGCGTCGCGTGACGAGCGTCGACAAGGCGAATGTACTCGAGACGAGCCGCCTCTGGCGGGAGGTGGTGAGCGGGCTCGCCGCCGACTACGACGTGCCCCTCGACCACCTGCTGGTCGACAACGCCGCGATGCAACTCGTCGCCAACCCGTCGGACTTCGACGTGATCCTGACCGAGAACATGTTCGGTGACATCCTCAGCGACGAGGCCGCGATGATCACCGGCTCGATCGGCATGCTTCCGAGCGCCTCGCTGGGGAGCGGCGGCCCGGGCCTGTTCGAGCCCGTGCACGGCTCGGCGCCGGACATCGCCGGCACCGGCGCGGCGAACCCGCTCGCGATGATCCTGTCCGCGGCGCTGATGCTCAGGCATGGACTCGCTTTGGAATCGGAGGCGGCGGCGATAGAATCGGCCGTCGATCGCGCGCTCTCCGATGGGCTGCGCACAAGCGACCTCGGCGGCACGGCTAGCACGCGCGATGCCACCGACGCCGTCCTCCAACAGCTGTAGCAAGGAGCATTTCGTGGACCAAGTGGACCTCATCTGGCAGAACGGGGAGCTCGTCGCCTGGGAGGACGCGAAGGTACACGTACTCACCCACGGTCTGCACTACGGCACCGGGGTGTTCGAGGGCATCCGCGCCTATGACACCCAGCACGGACCGGCGATCTTCCGCCACCGGGATCACCTCGCGCGGCTGCTGAAGTCCGCCGAGCTCTACTACATGCCGATCCCCTACACCCTCGAGGAGCTGCGCCAGGCGACGCACGACCTGATTGCCGCGAACGGGCTGTCGGAGTGCTACATCCGTCCGATTGCCTTCCGGGGCTTCGGTCAGCTCGGCCTGTACCCGCTCGACTGCCCGGTCGAGGTTGCGATTGCGGTCTGGCCGTGGGGTGCCTACCTGGGCGAGGAGAGCAAGCGGCAGGGCATCCGCGCGAAGGTCTCGAGCTGGCGGCGGATCTCCCACGACTCGTTGATCCCCCACGCGAAAGCCTCCGGGCAATACCTGAACAGTGTCCTGGCCAAGGTCGAGGCATCGAAGGCCGGCTATCAGGAGGCGATCCTGCTCGACGCGCGCGGGTTCGTGTGCGAGGGCTCCGGGGAGAACATCTACGTCGTCCGCGAGGGCGAGATCCTGACCCCGCCGCAGACGGCGGGGATCCTCGACGGGATCAATCGCAAGTCGATCATCCAGATCGCCCGCGACCTCAAGTACTCGGTGATCGAGCGCGACCTCGCGCGCGCCGAGCTCTACCTCGCCGACGAGGTGTTCCTGTCCGGCACCGCGGCCGAGCTCGTTCCGGTGCGGGAGATCGACGACCACATGATCGGGACCGGCGAGCCCGGGCCGATCACGCACGAGCTCCAGCGCGTCTTCGACGACGCGCTCCACGGTCGCGACCCGCGCTACCTGGAATGGATCGACGTCGTCAAGGTGACGACGAAGGCGGCGTGATGGCCTTCGGGCGCGAGCGAATTACGGAGGCGGTCGGCGCGCGTCGCTGACCGCTCTCGAATTCGCACGCCACCTCACCGAAAGGACCAGCCGAACATGACCGCGATCCAACTCTTCGACACCACGCTCCGCGACGGCATGCAGGGGGAGGGCATGTCGCTCTCGGCGCAGGAGAAGCTCCGCGTCGCCCACCGCCTCGACGAGCTCGGGATCGACGTGATCGAGGCCGGGTTCGCCGAATCGAACCCGAAGGAGCTCGAGCTCTTCGCGCTGCTCGCGTCCGAGCGCTTCGAGCACGCCGACATCGCGGCCTTCGGGATGACCCGCCGGCGGGACTCCCGTGCCGAGCAAGACCCGGGACTGCGGGTCCTGGCCGGGTGCTTCGCCCCGGTCGTCGTGCTCGTCGGTAAGACGTGGGCCCTGCACCTCGAGAAGGTGGTCCGGGTCGATCGCGAGGAGAACCTGCGCATGATCGCCGATTCGGTCGCGTTCCTCGTCGCACGAGGCAAGCGCGTCATCTACGACGCCGAGCACTTCTTCGACGGCTATGCCGACGACCCTGGGTATGCGCTCAAGTGCCTGGTGGTCGCGGCCGAGGCGGGAGCGGAGACCGTGACCTGCTGCGACACCAACGGGGGAACGCTCCCGGACAGCGTTGCCGCCGCGACGCTCGAGGTGGCACGTACGCTCGCTCACATCAGCGTCCAAATCGGGACCCACTGTCACGACGACGCCGGCTGTGGGGTGGCCAACACGCTCGCGGCGGTCCAGGCCGGCGCGACCCACGTGCAGGGGACGATCAACGGCTACGGCGAGCGCTGCGGCAACGCCAACCTCGTCTCGATCATCCCGAGCCTGCAGCTCAAGCTCGGCTACGAGTGCCTGACCGAGGCGCAGCTCTCGTCGCTGAGCGAGGCCTCGCGCTTCATCGACGAGCTCCTCAACTTCACCCCCGACCCCGACGCACCGTACGTCGGACGCAACGCGTTCGCGCACAAGGGCGGAATGCACGTCGCCGGCGTGAGGACCGACCCGGCCACGTTCGAGCACGTCGACCCGGCCGTGGTCGGTAACGGCCGTGAGCTGCTCATCTCCGAGCTGTCGGGCAAGGGCACGGTGCACGCCCGTGCCAAGGACGCCGGCATCGACCTCGACGAAGCCGCGGCGCGTCGCGTCGTCGAGCGCGTCAAGGAGCTCGAGCATCACGGCTACCACTTCGAGGCGGCCGACGGCTCGTTCGAGCTGCTCCTGCGCAAGGAGACGGGCGAGTACGAGCCGCTGTTCCGGCTCGAGTCCTGGCGAGCGATCGTCGAGAAGCGCGCCGACGGTCGCGTCGAGACCGAGGCGACGATCAAGATCTGGGTCGACGGTGAGCGCTACGTGCGCACCGCCGAGGGCAACGGTCCCGTCCACGCGCTCGACAAGGCGCTCCGCGAGGCGATCTCGGAGATTCACCCCCACCTGCGCGAGATCGAGCTCGTCAACTTCAAGGTCCGCATCCTCGACGAGACGAAGGGGGCCGGCGCCATCACGCGGGTGCTCCTCGACGCCTCTGACGGCCACGCGGTGTGGGGGTCGATCGGCGTGTCGGAGAACGTGATCGAGGCATCGTGGGAGGCGCTCGTCGACTCGCTCGAGTACGGCATGCAGCCGGGACGGCGAGCGGGCGGCAGTGGCGACGGGTGGGTGGCGCCGCACGCGCAGCCGGCTCGCGCCGCGCGGCGTCCGTGAGCGCCGAGGAGCCGATTCCGCTCGCGCGTCCGTTCCTTGGCGAGGTCGAGGAGGAGCGCGTGCTCGAGGTGCTGCGCTCGGGCCACCTCTCGCTCGGACCGCGGTTGGCGGAGTTCGAGGGCGCGTTCGCCTCGCGCCTCGGGGTCCGGCACGCGAGTGCCGTCTCGAGTGGGACCGCGGGGCTTCACCTCGCGCTGCGCGCGGTCGGCGTATCCGACGGCGCCGAGGTGATCACCAGCCCGTTCTCGTTCGTCGCCAGCGCCAACGTGGCGCTCTACGAGCGAGCTCGGCCCGTGTTCGCCGACATCGACCCGGTCACGCTCAACATCTCCCCCGACGCCGCGGCGGCGGCGGTGACCGAGCGCACGGCCGCGATCCTGCCGGTGCACGTGTTCGGTTACCCGGCCGACATCCCGGCGCTCGAGCGCCTCGGGCTGCCGATCGTCGAGGACGCATGCGAGGCGCTGGGCGCGGTTCACGCCGACGGAACCGCGGTCGGCGGCGGCGGCGCGCATCCCGCCGTGTTCGGCTTTTACCCGAACAAGCAGCTGACGACCGGGGAAGGCGGAATAATCACGACCGCCGATCCGACGCTCAAGGAGCGGTTCGACTCAGAGCGCAATCAGGGCCGTGCGCCGGACATGGGCTGGCTCGACCACGACCGGCTGGGGTTCAACTACCGATTGTCGGACATTGCCTGCGCTCTGGGTTTGGCCCAGCTCTCGCGTCTCGACGTGATGCTCGCGGGTCGCGCGCGGGTCGCGGCGTCCTATCGGGAGTCGCTGGCGAGGATCGAGGGACTCGAGCTTCCGTGCGTCGATGCCGGGGGAGCCCGGCGGGGGTGGTTTGTGTTCGTCGTGCAGCTGCCTCGGGGTGTCGACCGCGACGGGACCGTCCGGGCCCTGAATGAGCGCGGGGTGCCGAGCAAGCCGTACTTCCCGGCGATTCATCTGATGAGCCTTTATCGCGAGCGGTTCGGGCACCGGGAGGGCGAGTTCCCCGTCTGCGAGGACGTCGCGGCGAGGTCGATCGCACTGCCGTTCTTCCCCGAGATGACCGAGGGTCAGGTGGCGCGGGTGACGGCGGTGCTCGACGATGTCGTCCGCCGGGCCTGACGCGCGCGTCAGGCCCGCGCTCGACGATGTCGTCAGCGGGCGCGGTGAGCTCACACGAAGCAGTTCCGCCCGGGATCGTCGGCGGACGTCAGTGCGCTGATCTCTGCCGTATCGACGTTCGATCGATCATAGGCTCCCGTCGGACTCAGGCTCCGCAGGACGACATCGACTCGCCCGGCGCCATTTCCATGCGGGAGCGCGCCCAGCGCCTTGGCGAGAATCGCGCTGCTCAGGCTCAGCCACGTACAGGCATCGCCATCGCCCGGGGCGTGCTGGACATGCATCACCGGGCCGGCGACAGCGTCGGGTGGAAATTGCGCGAGCACTCGCGAAATCGCCGCCCCCTGAGACGTGCCCAGGGGAAAGTTCAAATCAAAGTAAACGATCCGGCCTTCTCGCTTCTCGATCGAGGTCCATTCGCGGTTGCCGATCCCGACATCCGGGCCTGAGCTCTGCGAGGTGTTGGGGCTGTGGTGGGCATCCCAGTCGGCGGTCAGGGCCCCGATGCCCGTCACCGGGCCGCGAGTCGCCGGCGCCTTCGGGATGGGAGCTGTGGTGGTCTCGGCGGGAGACGGGGAAGCCGTCGCCGTGGACTGCCCCTTGGCGGGCTGAGGCGTGTCCTTCGCGGGAATCGTGGGCGCGCGGTTCGGCGGCGAAGGCGCCGTATGGGCGGGAGTGGCGGACGGCGAAGACGTCGCTGTCGTGCTCGCGGTCGACGCCGGCGCGAGCGCCGACGTCGCCGGCGTGGGCGCCGCAGCCGAAGCGTGTGACTGAGCACTTGTGCCCCCAGACCCGCACCCTGAGGTCACGAGCAGGAGCGCAAGAACGCCAGCCGGGAACGCGCGCGTAAACCGCACACAAGGCACGACCTGTCTCCTACCCCGATCGTTGAACACTGCGAGCCCCCAAAGGTTCATCTCTCGCTGCTGGACGCCGCGATCATATTCGGCTGGGGTAGCCGGTCATGCCCGCTCCCCACCAGGGGTCCTAAGATCACCCACCATGTCCCGCTTCGCTGAGCCTCCGGACGCGGTCTTCCGGCAGCTGAACGACTCGATCGGCTACGACTGGCGTCTCGGGCCCTACGACGTGCAGCAGTCGCGCGCCCACGCATCGATGCTCGCGGCCCGGGGGATCATCGGCGAGGACGATCGCGATCAGCTCCTCGCCGCGCTGGTACAGGTCGAGGCCGAGCTCGGAGACGGCTCCTTCCCGTTCGCCCGAGGAGACGAGGACATCCACATGGCGATCGAGCGACGGGTGACCGAGATCGCCGGTCCCGTCGGCGGCAAGCTCCACACTGCGCGCTCACGCAACGACCAGGTCGCAACCGACATGGCCCTGTTCGTTCGCGCCCACGCGCATCAGGCCTCGGAGGCGATCGGGGAACTCGCGGAGACCCTCATCGACCTCGCCGAGGCGCATCTCGACTGGCCGATGCCCGGCTACACGCACCTTCAGCGGGCCCAGCCGGTGTACCTCAGCCACCATCTGCTCGCGTACGTGTGGATGCTGGCGCGCGACCGCGAGCGGTTCGCGGCGGTCAGTGCCGCGACCGGCAGCCTGCCGCTGGGCGCGGGCGCGCTGGCGGGCGTGAACTTCGACACCGACCGTCACGCGGTCGCCCGTGAGCTCGGCTTCTCCGGCGTGGCCGAGAACTCGATCGACGCGGTCTCGAACCGCGACTTCGTGCTCGACTTCCTGGCCGCAGCCGCCACATGCGCGACCCACCTCTCGCGGCTCGGTGCGGAGATCGTTCTCTGGTCGAGCGAGGAGTTCGGATTCTGCGAGGTGTCCGATGCGTGGGCGTCGGGCTCCTCGATCATGCCCCAGAAGAAGAACCCCGACGCCGCCGAGTTGCTCCGCGCGAAGGCGCCTCGGGTCGCTGCTCACCTGGTCGCCCTGCACGGCGTCATGCACGGCCTACCGCTGACCTACAACAAGGACATGCAGGAGGACAAGGAGCACCTGTTCGACGCTGCCGACACGCTCGAAATGTGCCTGGCGGCCGCGCGCGGGATGCTTGCCGGGATCGGGTTTCATCGCCACCGCCTCGCCGAAGCCGCCGGCGATGAGTTTCTCGCGGCGACGGACATCGCCGATCTCCTGGTCCGCCGCGGGATGCCGTTCCGCGCGTCCCACGGTGTAGTCGCGGGCCTGGTTCGGAGCGCGATCGAGCAGGGCAAGTCGCTCTCGGAGCTGAGCCGCGATGAGCTCGCCGAGCACTCGTCGCTGCTCGACGACGAGTTCTATGCCGTGCTGCGCGGCGGAGCGTGGCTGGAGACGAAGGTCTCCGAGGGCGGCACCAGTCTCGCGCGGGTGCGCGAGCAGCTTGAGCGTGCACGCGAGGTGTTCGCCGCCGGGCGCGACGGGTAGCGATGCGTCCGCTCGAGCAGGAGTTCTACGCTCGAGCGGTCCTCGACGTCGCTCAAGATCTCGTTGGCTGCGTGATCGAGCATGGCCCCGTGCGAGGAGTGATCGTCGAGACCGAGGCCTACCACGACTCCGAGCCGGCCTCTCACGCGTTCGTCGGTGTGACAGCGCGCACCGCGACGCTCTTCGGCCCTCCGGGCCGAGCTTACGTCTACCGGTCCTATGGGATCCACGCCCTGCTCAACGCGGTCTGCGAGCCCGAGGGAGTGGGTGCCGCGGTGCTGATCCGTGCGCTCGAACCCGTGGACGGGATCGAGATCATGCGGGCACGGCGCGGGCTTGACCGCGTCGAGGACCTGTGCTCGGGGCCGGGCAAGCTGACCCAGGCGCTCGGCGTCGAGCTCGCCTGCAACGGCGTGGACCTGGCGTCCGGGCCGCTGGTGATCGGCGCGGGAGGACAGGGGTGGCGGGAGGTGCGGATCGTCCCCGGGCCGCGGATCGGGATCACCAAGGCGGTCGAGCTGCCGTGGCGTTTCTGCGCCGCGGGCAACCGGTTCGTGTCGCGACCGGGGCGGGCCGGGGATGGGCGCGGCGGCGTGAAGCGCTGGCCTTGCGTGGATGAGTAGAGTTCAGTAGCGATAAGCAGGTTTAGGTAACCTGCTGGGGCCAAGTGCCCGGGGTCGTTTGCTCCGGTCCAGTTCGGGAGGGCTATGGGCGCGTTCAGGTCGGGAGGGCTAGCGGAAGCGTCGACCGTGCATCCGGACTTCGGGGCGGGACGGTCGGCGATCCCCGGCCCGGTGTCGACTCGACTGCCTCGGTCAACGCTGGACCGCGACCAATGGCGACTGCTGGAGGCGCTCTGCGCCGCCGGGGCCTCGAGGCGACCGCGGGCGCGCTCGCTGGCCGTCTGCCGTGCGCTCGACGTCGTCGTGGCGGGCTGCTGCCTGATCGCGGCGGCGCCCGTCGTGGGCATTATGGCGTTGTTGGTCGGGGCCGAGTCCCGCGGCCCGATCCTCTTTCGCCAACCGCGCGTCGGCAGACACGGCCGTCTCTTCTCGATCCTGAAGCTGCGGACGATGGTCGCGGATGCGTCGGTCGAGAACTGGGACATGCCGGAGCTGAACATCCACGAGTCCCTCGGCGATTCACGGATGTGGAAGGCGTTCCGCGATCCGCGGGTCACGCGCGCCGGTGCCCTGGCACGAGCGCTCAAGATCGACGAGCTGCCGCAGCTCGTGAACGTTCTCCGAGGTGAGATGTCGCTCGTCGGGCCGCGGCCGCTGACCGTCGACGAGGACCGTTGGGTCGAGGGAGCCGCCGTCCGACGCCGCGAGGTGAGACCGGGAATGACCGGCGCGTGGCAGGTGCTCGGCGGCAACGCGGTGCCCATGGGCACGATGCTGTGGCTCGATGCCTTATATGTCGAGAAGAAGTCGCCTGTCGTCGACATCCGGATCGCCCTGCGGACGCCCGGGGCGATCGAAGACAGCCTCGCGTCGTGGCGAGCCGGGGGCACGGGATGACGGCGGAGCGCTTCGTGCTCGTCGGCGGCGCCGGCTTCGTGGGGATGACGCTGGCGGTGATCCTGAGGTCGTGCGGCGTCTCGGTGACCGTCGTCGACCGCGATCGTCCTGGTCCTGGGGCTCTGGCCGCGGGCGTTGACCACATCCAAGCCGAGCTGCTGACCGACGACGTCGAGCTGCCCGAGGGCCACGTCGTGCTGTTGATCGGGAACAGCGATCCCCGGCCGCGCTGGCCCTGGACGCTCCCGCTCGACACGGCATTCGGTACGGCTCGGCTCCTCCCCCAGCTCGACGGCCGGGAGGTGACGCTCTGCTCGTCGGTTGAGGTCTACGGAGGCGCTCCCGGCCCACTACGCGAGGGAACCGCACCCTCGTTGGGCCCGAGCGAGGACACGCTGGTGGAGTACGCGGTCGAGATCGCGGGGGCCGTTCGTCGCAGCTGCGACCCGTGGCGCGTCGCCAACGCCTGCCGAGACCTACTCGCCCTGGATCGAACGGGCCGCTGGGGGTACGCACTCAGCAAGCGCCTGCAGGAGATCCTCGTGACCGAGCTCGCGGGCGACGTGCAGCCGGTGGTGCTCCGCCTGCCGAACCTGTTCGGCGCCGGCCAGACGCGACTCGTCGGCAAGCTGACTCGAAACGCGCTCGCCGGCCGTCCGCTCACGGTCTGCGCGGACACCGCGCGCAGCCTGCTGCCGGTGCAGGATGTTGCGCGCGCAGTGCTCGCGGGCCTTGCGCCGGGAACGTACAACTTCGGGTGTCCCCCGATTGAGCTCGCGAGCCTCGCCAGTACCTTGGTCGAGCTGACCGGCTCGGATAGCTCGATCGTTCTGCGCCCGGCGGTCTGTGACGACAGCTCGGGCCTCGTCTGCAGCGACAAGATCCTCGCGGCGGGCGTCGCGCCGAGCGACCTGCGCCAAGCGCTCGAGCGCTTCGTCGAGACGCTCCGCACCGAGCCGGAACCCTACTTCACTCGTCGGCTTGCGCTCGTGGTTCCCCCTCGGCCCGCCCGCCCTGACGTGGTCGCCCGCCGCCAGCAGTCCGCCCTATGGACGGGCGCGCTGAAGCACGGCATGCGCTGGGGGCTGGAGCTCGGTGACCGGATGATCGGCGCGCTTGGACTGCCGCAGGCAGGCAATCTCTTGCTCACCACCTCGGGCACCGAAGCGCTGCGGCTCGCGGTGGTCGGAACGGCGGGAGCGGCGTATCCGGGCGACGTCGCGATCGCACCGTCGTTCGCGTTCCCGGCCACGGCGGAGGTCTTGACCCAGCTCGGCTACCGGATCGTCTTCTGCGATGTCGACGCAGACACCTGGACGCTCGATCCCGAGGCTCTGCGAGCCACCCTGGAGCTCGAGCCGACGGCGCGTGTCGTCGTCTGCCTCGACACCTTCGGCAATCCGTGTGACTACGGCGCCCTGCTCGTCACGTGCCGCGAGGCCGGAGTGCCGCTCGTCGCCGATTCCGCAGCGGCTCTCGGCAGCCGCTATCAGGGCCACCCGGTCGCGCAGCAGGCCGATGCCCACGCCTTCTCGATGAGCTTTGCCAAGGTGATCTCGGCCGGCGGAGCGGGTGGCGCCGTCACGTTCCGTGAGCCGCCCATGTGGGACGCCGCCGCGGGTTGGACGCGGTCGGCGCTGATCAGCGAGCTCCATGCGATCCCCGCGCTCGAGGAGCTCGAGAACCTCGAGGACCTCGTGCACAGGCGTGAGCTCGTCGCCGAGGCGTATGAGGATTCGGTCTCCGGAGAGCCTGGGGTGACGAGACAGATCGTGCGGCCGGCGAACCGCCACAGCCGGGTCCACTGGGTGATGCAGGTCGAAGGGACGCGGCGGGCGGAGTCGATCCACGGCGAGCTCAACGCCGTGGGAGTCAACACCGGACGCTACTTTCGCGCGCTGCACTTGGTCGGACCGTGGCCGTCAGCCGTGCTCCCGGTGACCGAGCGGCTCCACCACGAGGTATGCGCCCTCCCGATGTCCTCTGAGCTCACTGTCGATCACGCCGAGCTCGTCACGATGGCGGTCCGGGATGCTCTAGCCCGGCGCGCGCCCGATCGCGAGCAGCTGCTTCCCCAGGTCCGCCAGTAAGGGCTCAGAAGCGAGCTCGCGCTCACGCCCGAGCGCGGCGTCGAAGTCGGCGGCGAGCGCCTCGGTCAACTGCTCCTTACCCAGTGTGCTCGCGCCCACGAGCAGGCCCCGGACGCTGACGTCGAGAAGCCCGGCGAGCGCAAACGCACGGCGCAGACGCTCGGCGTCGAGCAGGTGGTGCTCCACCGCGTGACCCGCCGCGCGCCACACTCCACGGTGCGTGTGCAGGCGCTCGAGCGCTTCCGGCCGGCGTCCGGCGCGCAACAGCTCGAGCACCAGCGCGATAAGCGAGTCCACGAGTACGATCACATTCCCCCCGGGGGCGGTCCAGGCTGCGAGGCGGCAGATCGTTGCCTCGGGGTCCTCGGTGTATTGGAGCGAGCCCATGGCGAGCACCACATCGGCACGGATGTCGAGCACGACATCCTCGATTCCGCCCTCGACCAGTTCGAACCCGTCGCCGAGGTGGCGCTCGCGGGCGGCGGCGGCCATGCGCGGCGACTGCTCGATCCCGATCACGTGATGTCCAGACGCCACGAGCCGCGCGCCCCAGCGTCCACTGCCGCATCCGGCATCGACCACCGTGGCGTGTCGTCGACCGAGAACCTCCTCTGACGCCTCCCATGCGAGCGCGTCGTACGCGGCGCGATGGGGTACCTGGAAATGGGAGTCGTAGTCCGGCGCGAGCTCATCGAACAGCGCGATACTCGAGCCGTTCACGGATCTCCGAGAGTCAGCCGGTGCGCTCGCCAGAGCGCATCACGGACATACGTCGACGGGCGCCAGCGCAGATTCAGGCTGTAGTTGCTCCCGCAGCCGGAGCAGTCCTTGCGGAACAGGCGCGCGTGCTCGTCGCGGTATTCGGCGCCATCGACGATTTCGCGCACCCGTGTCGTGCGGACGTTCAACAGCGGGTCGTGTCCCCAGCAACCGCCGATTTCGCCCCGGCTGTGGACCATCAGCTTGAGCTGCGACTCGGCGCACGGCAGGTCACGCTGAATCACATCGCTGAAGTGCCCTCGCATGTAGCGGAGGTCGGAGAACCGCGGCAGCCAGCGACGATCCGCGCGCAGCAGCGTCTCCGCCTCGGCGAGCGCGGCCTGAAGTTGCTCCTCGGTGACACGGCTCAGCTCCGAGATCTCCTGGTGGCGAAAAAGGAAGGTGCGGTCGGTGGCCAGGTTCAGGTAGAGCCGCACTTCGAGCTCCTGCGCGAGCCGCATCACGTCGCACAGTGCATGGACGTTGGTCCGCATGACGGTGAAGTTCATCCGCACCTTCAGGCCGAGGGGGTCGCGAAGCCCGATCAGGTGGCGCAGATGCCGGGTCGTGCGTTCAAAGGCGCCAACGCGGCCACGAATCTCGTCGTGCAGGGCGCCGGGACCATCGATCGAGATGTTGAAGCTCCGCACCCCCGCATCGAGGATCGGCTCGAGCCGCTTCGGAGACAGGAGAATTCCATTCGTGTTCAGGTGCAGCGAGCCGAAGCCGAGCTCGGACGCGTAGTCGAACAGCCCGATCGCGTCCCGGCGGATCAACGCTTCGCCGCCGGTGAAGTTCAACTTGAGGATGCCGAGCTCCCGCAGCTGCCCGAGCACGTCCTTCCATTCGCTGGTCGTCAGCTCGTCGGTGGTCGTCTCGCGCCAGCACGCGCAGCTGACGCACTTGAGATTGCAGTTATCGGTGAGGAACAGCTCGGCGACGAGCGGACGCACGTGAAGTGTGGGCCAGATGTGCTCCTTGACCGTGAGCTCGGCGAAGAACCGGGCCAGGGCGATCTGGTCCCGTGCTCTCACAGTGCGCGCTCGGCTGAGCGTTTGCCCCGCGCTCACGGTGCACGCTCGGCGACAACGAACAGATTTGCCGACCCGCCGGCGAGACCGTCGAGGTAGATCAGGCGCTCGAACGCGCGACCGAGCGCTCCACCGCCGACCAGGGCGGCGACCTGGAGCGCACGCCAGAACCGGTTCGTCCCGGCACGCGTGATCACGCGAAGTCCGGCGCTCGCGAGCAGAGTCTCGAGCTCGCCGGGCTCGAAGTTGTGATGGGTGCTGGCGCGCCGCGACATGTCTCCGAACAGCCCGTCGCCGCGATCGGCGAAGCGCTCGGCGTACTGCTCGGCTCCGAACCGCAGCGTATAGAGCAGCCGATGGGCCCGCGGCGTGCGGAGCTTGAGGTTGTCCGGGTCCAGCCAGGAGAACGCGTGTCGCGCCGGGACCGTCACCACGAGCAAGCCGCCTGGCACGAGCACCCGCCGGGCCTCGGCGAGCAGAGCCTCGTGCTCGGCGGAGTGCTCGAGCACGTCGAGCATCGAGACCGAGGTAAAGGTCTCAGAGCCGTAGGGCAGCCGACGGTCCGGCTCGATCTGGGTCACCGTCAGCTCGGGGTGCCTGGAACGCAACGCGTGCACTCTATCGGCGTGTGGATCAGCCCCCTCGCATTCGAGATCGGTCCCGTCCGCCAGAGCGAGTAGCAGCTCGCCTTCACCACACCCGAGGTCGAGGTGACGGCCGGCCCGGTTCGCGAGCGCGCGCCAGGCGAACGAGTAGCGACGCAGCGGATGACGCGCGAACGGGTCGCCGCCGGTTGTGCGCCAGGCGGCGTCGAGGATCTGAGTGATCGCCTCGGGGGCTGAGACCACCGGCGCCGGGCGCTCGACGAGGATCCTCTGCTCGACCTGCGGGTGCCGACGCACCACGACCGGAAGCTCCGCCCCGTCCCAGACCGCGACCACCCGCCCGGCGCGCTGCTCGTGACGGAGGAACTCGACCTGATGGTCGTTGCCCATCTCCCGACGGCGGGCCTCCCGCGCCATCGCCACCGGAACCTTCCCGAGCTGTTGCACGAGGCGGACCGTGTTGCCCGCGTGGCACACGACGACATCTGCGGCCGCGAGACGTCGATGGAGGTCCGACGGTGTCAGGAACGCGGCGTGGTCGCATGCCGGGCGGACGGTGGATGCGCCAGTCTGGATGAACACGTGGTGGTCGTACCGGAGCGCATCCACGGACCGGATCAGGCGATCGAAGGGCCAGGGGCCCATGCCGACAGTGGCGACGACGTCCATCAATACAGCTCCCCGATCACGACCGATCCCGCGTGCGCCGCCCCGAGGCTGCTCCGTTGCACGAACACCGCCGACGCCACCCGGGAACAGATCCTCGCCGCCAAGCCCGGTGCGTCGACCAGGTTGAGCGTCGAGACCCAGAACGTCGTGATCCGGCGAATTCGCGCGATCACGAAGAACGGAACGGCCGCGCCGGTGCCCGCAGAAACGATCACGTCCGGACGGACATCGGAGATGATCGCGTTCGCCTCCCGAAGACCCCGCAGCAGCGTCGCCGGGCGGCGAGCGCTGTGCTCTGCCACCCACGTGTGCGGCTCCGTGCCGACCGCCGCTGCCGTGTCGACGCCGTCGACGACCGCCCAGTGGACCGTGTGCTGCGACCACCACGGCGACAGGCCAAGGACATCGAGCAGGACGCCACCCGTGCTCGAGACGATCAGGACCTGCAGTGCCCGGTCGCCACTCATTCGCTGATGGTACGGGCGGCCCCGCAGCACAGGCCGTAGCGCTGTATCCGCTGCCGGTGAGGCCATGGGGGTCCGATGAGAAAGCGGGACCCATGCCCGAGCATCGCGCAACCTCCAGTGTCGGTGGCGACGGCCCCGTGCACCCCGAGCCCGGCAAGGACGGTTCCGAGGCGACGGCTGGCGGGTTGTGTGGTCGTGCCGAGAACGAGCAGCACGCCGGCGAGCGGGCACATCGGGGCGACGGCCGACGCCGGCAGGAGCGCCCAGGCGACCACCTTGCGCTTGCCCGCGACGCGAGCCGCATCCGCGTGCGCGGGCGTCGATCCCTCGCTTCGGCTCTGGTCGCGTCCCTCGAGGACGAGCGGAACCAGGCCTCCCATTGCCTCTCGCCAGTCTGGCGGCGGGTCGCCGAGCCCGATCGCATGGTCCGGGAAGGTCGGTCCGCGACGACCGAACCATGCATGGGTGACGCCCTCGCCGTGAAAATCGCGGTCATCGACGATCGCGCCGTTGCGGCCACGGATGACCCCGCACGGGATCCATCCCGCAAACGTGACGCGCCAGACGGCCAGCAGGCCGGCGGACGCCCACGCCAGCGCGCTCGCGAGCTCCGACCAGCGCGCGCCGTGGCGCCGGAGGGCCGGGGCGTCTCGGCCGTGCGCTGGAGGCGCCGCGGCGCGCGCCGGGGCGCCTTCGCCGCACGCGAGCGCGCCTTCGCCGCACGCGAGCGCGCCTCCGCCGCGCGTGAGCGCACCTCCGCCGCGCGTGGAGAGGGCGACGAGCAGGCCGCCGCCGGTGCCAGCGGCCAGCCTGATCGCGACGCCGGCGCGCGTGTGGCGGCCCATGTACGGACCGTTCGTGAAGACGGTCGCTCGCAGTCCGCGCGCGGTCGCGCCATAGCCGCCCGCACGCGAACGACGCTGCCAGACGGTCAGCGGGTGTCGCTCGGGATCGACCATGACCCATTCGACGCCGTCCGTCCGTCCCCGCGCAGCGCCGGTGGCGTGGAACTCGGCGGCTCGCAGCGCCTCGGACAGCTCGCCGGCGAGGCGAGCGACGGACGAATCCGCGGTCCTGACGCCATCGCCCGAGATAGACCGATTCGCTAGGATCGTCCGCTCGGGAAGCACGTGCGGAGAGTCAATCAGACGTGGCAGGGTGGGCACCTGCGCGCATGGCGCGCAACGGGCATCGCCGCCGCGAATGGCTGCTCGACGCTGCAAACCCGCGTCAGACCCGCGCCGACCCGAGCATCCCGATCATGGGCGCCGTCGCGTCCTACGGCGAACTCGGGACGCCGGCGCCGCCAGAGACGGCTCCCGAGGTTCCGCCGGTTCCTCCGGTCCCTTGGGTCCCGCCCGCGCCCTGGGTTCCGCCGGCGCCCTGGGTCCCCCCGGCGCCTTGGGTTCCGCCGGCGCCTTGGGTGCCTTGAGTCCCGCCGGCGCCCGGCGTGGCAGGAGTCGTCGGCGTCGCCGTGGTGGGAGTCTTCGCGGGCGTCGTCGGGGCCGCTTGGACGGTCGTCGCGGGTCCCGATCCCGCGGAGCCCGCGGACCCTGTGGCGGAGGGCGTCGTGATCGTCGTGGTCTTGCCCGTCTTACCGGCCTGCGCCTCCTGCGCCAGGATCTGCAGCGCCGAGACCATGAAGTTGTGCCAGATGACCGCCGGATAGTCGCCGCCCTCGACCGGCCCTCCGTTCCACTGGGTGAGCATCGGCACCAGCTTGTTCGGGTAGCCGACCCACACCGCGACCGTGAGCTTCGAAGTCCAGCCGACGAACCAGGCGTCGCCGAAGTTGGAGGTCGTCCCGGTCTTACCGGCGACGAACTCTCCCGGGATGTTCGCCGCGGTGCCGGTGCCCGACTGCACGACGGTCGTGAGGATCTGGCCGACCTCCTGGGCGATCGGGGCAGGCAGGATCCGCTGGTAGATGGGGTGGTTGACCATGACCTGCTGGGGACACCCCGTCGCGGCAGGGCACGTGATCTTCTCGATCCCGATCGGTCCTCCCGCGTCTCCGAGCTTCGGGTTGTAGACCTTCAGGCCGCCGGTCGCGAGTGTCTCGTAGGCGTGCGCCATGTCGAGCGCGCTGACGCCCACCTTGAGACCGCCGATGATCATCGAGGGGTTCGTCGAGACCGGCGAGCGGATCCCCATCCTGTGCGCCATCCGCGCGATGTTCTTCGTCCCAACCTTCATTCCCACCTGGGCGTAGATCGAATTGTCCGAAACTGTGGTCGCGCCCAGCAGGGTGTTCGTGCCCGAGTACGAGTTGTCGAAGTTGTGGACGCTGAAGTGCCCCGTGCCGCCGCCGGGGATCTTGAATGGGATGTCCTGCGGCGCGGATTCCCAGACCGAATACGGGGAGATGCCGTCCTCGAGCGCGACCGAGAGCGTGAACGGCTTGAACGCCGATCCCGGCTGACGGAAGCCCTGGGTGGCCAGGTTGAACGGATCGGTCTGGTAGTTCGGGCCACCGACCATGGCGCGGACCTCGCCGTTCTGATTGTCGATCGCGACCAGTGATGCCGAGGGGAGGTCCTCCCCCTGCGGCAGCTCATCGTTGACGGCGTTCTCGGCCGCCTCCTGGAGCGGCAGGTCGACCGTGGTGCGGATCTTCAGACCGCCGTAGTAGGCGCGGTAAGCGGCCACCTCGGGGTTGTGCCCCATCGCGGCGAGGATCTGCGGGGCGAGCCAGCTGGTGAAGTAGGGGGCGGCCGTCGGCTCCTGCGGCTGGAGGATCTCGTTCGCCTTCGGCAGCGGCTGGCCGATCCCGCTCGCGTACTCGGCGCGGCTGATGTAGTTCTGCTCGAGCATGTCGCGGAGCACCAAGTTGCGCCTCGCCATGGCCGCCTGCGGGTGCAGGACCGGGTCGTATCCCGTCGGCGACGCGACCATCGCGGCGAGCAGCGCGGCCTGATAGGGGGCGAGCTTCGAGGCGCATGACGGAAGCGGGCTGTCGCCGCACGCACCAGCCGGTGCGGTCGATCCGGCCGCGGAGACGGTCGCGGTGTCGGCAGCGGTGATCGATGTGTCGGACTCGCTCGACGCGCTGGAGTCGAGGAAGCCGAGCTGCGAGCCGAAGTACACCCGCGCGGCGGACTCGATGCCGTACGCCCCGTTACCGAAGTAGATCGCGTTGAGATACTGGGTGAGGATCTTGTCCTTGCTCCATCGGTGGTCGAGGTTGTATGCGAGCGCGGCCTCGCGGAGCTTTTCGAAGATCGTCCTGTTGTTCTGCTCTGACAGTGCGACCTTGACGAACTGCTGCTCGATCGTGGAGGCTCCCTGGAGCGCGCCGCCGCCGGTCACGTCGGCCAGGACCGCCCGCGCGATGCCACGGAAATCGATCCCGGAGTTGTGGTAGAAGCGCTTGTCCTCCACGGCGACGATTGCGTCCTTCATAAAGCCCGCAATCTGGTTGCTCTGTACGAGGACCACGTTGTTGGGCGGCGCAAAAATGCCGATCGGACGCCCCTCGTCGTCGTAGAGCACCGAGTTTGCGGCGTGGTGGTACTGCGCCCTGTTCTCGAGCTGGGGCAGGTCTTGGGCGACCGCCATCATCATTCCAAACGCGGTTGAGACCAGCGCGAGCGCCGCGAGG
>Ga0302226_10000001_pt1:37500-513912 | contig 513912 bp, 483 predicted proteins | sample II_Palsa_E3_3_FD_193524 | JGI IMG/M metagenome (GOLD analysis project Ga0302226, IMG submission 193524) | Peat permafrost microbial communities from Stordalen Mire near Abisko, Sweden - II_Palsa_E3_3 | ecosystem: Environmental > Terrestrial > Soil > Palsa > Peat permafrost...
GGGACCACCCTCCAAGGCTAAGTACTCCTTGGTGACCGATAGCGGACTAGTACCGTGAGGGAAAGGTGAAAAGTACCCCTGAAGGGGAGTGAAATAGTACCTGAAACCACGTGCCTACAAGCGGTGGGAGCGGCTTCGTGCCGTGACCGCGTGCTTTTTGCATAACGAGCCGGCGAGTTACTCGTCTGCGGCGAGGTTAAGCGATGAGCGGAGCCGAAGCGAAAGCGAGTCCTAATAGGGCGACACAGTCGCAGGCGGTAGACCCGAAGCTGAGCGAGCTACCCATGGGCAGGTTGAAGCGGGGGTAAGACCTCGTGGAGGACCGAACCGACCTAGGTTGAAAACTGGGCGGATGACCTGTGGGTCGGAGTGAAAGGCTAATCAAGCTCAGTGATATCTGGTTCTCTCCGAAATATATTTAGGTATAGCCTCGGATAAATTGCATGACGGCCGTAGAGCACTGTTTGAACTAGGGGCCCTACCAGGTTACCGACTTCAGGCAAACTCCGAAGACCGTCATTGTGTACTCCGGGAGTCAGTTGCTGGGGGATAAACTTCAGCGTCAAAAGGGAAACAGCCCAGACCGCCAGCTAAGGTCCCTAAGTGCTAGCTAAGTGGGAAACGATGTTTGAATGCACAGACAACCAGGAGGTTGGCTCAGAGGCAGCCATCCTTGAAAGAGTGCGTAACAGCTCACTGGTCAAGTGTTCGAGCGCGGACAATGTAACGGGGCTCAAGCTAGTCACCGAAGCTGCGGGTGCGTGAAGCCTTCGGGCCGATCGCGCGGTAGGAGAGCGTTCCGGCGCCAGTGAAGCGGCGGCGTAAGCCAGCCGTGGAGGCGCCGGAAGTGAGAATGCCGGCATGAGTAACGAAAGAGGGGTGAGAATCCCCTCCGCCGATTGCCCAAGGATTCCTGAGTAAAGTTCGTCTGCTCAGGGTTAGTCGGGACCTAAGGCGAGGCCGAAAGGCGTAGTCGATGGCTAACGGGTTGATATTCCCGTACCACGTTGCGGCCGCTTGACCGATGGGGGGACGAGGAAGGCTATGGGATCCCAGGCGATGGTCGTCCTGGGGTAAGCATGTAGGGGTGGCTCCAGGCAAATCCGGAGCTGCATAACCCGAGGTGCGATGCCAGCTGGCTCTAAGCCGGCGAGTCCCGGAAGCCATGCCTCCGAGAAAAGCCTCTAGGAAGGACGCGCGTGCCCGTACCAAAACCGACACAGGTGGGCAAGTGGAGAACACTAAGGTGATCGAGATAACCCTCGTTAAGGAACTCGGCAAAATCGCCCCGTAACTTCGGGATAAGGGGCGCCCCAGTAGGGTGAAGCTCTTCGCGAGTGGAGCCCGAGAGGGCCGCAGTGAATAGGTTCAAGCGACTGTTTACCAAAAACACAGGTCTCTGCTAAGTCGTAAGACGACGTATAGGGGCTGACGCCTGCCCGGTGCCGGAAGGTTACGTGGAGTTGTTAGGGCTTCGGTCCAAAGCAGCGAAACTAAGCCCCGGTAAACGGCGGCCGTAACTATAACGGTCCTAAGGTAGCGAAATTCCTTGTCGGGTAAGTTCCGACCTGCACGAATGGCGTAACGACTTGAACGCTGTCTCAACGAGGGGCTCGGTGAAATTGCAGTCTCGGTGAAGATGCCGAGTACCCGCGGCTAGACGGAAAGACCCCGTGAACCTTTACTACAACCTGGTATTGGGGTTCGATGCATCTCGCTCAGGATAGGTGGGAGACTTGGAAGCGCCGGCTGCGGCTGGCGTGGAGTCAACCTTGAGATACCACCCTTGATGTACTGGATCTCTAACGGTGCGCCGTGAAACCGGGCGCCGAACAGTGACAGGTGGGTAGTTTGACTGGGGCGGTCGCCTCCCAAAATGTAACGGAGGCGCGCAAAGGTTCCCTCAGCACGGTCGGAAATCGTGCGTAGAGTGTAAAGGCAGCAAGGGAGCTTGACTGCGAGACTGACAAGTCGAGCAGGTGCGAAAGCAGGCCTTAGTGATCCGGCGGTAGCAAGTGGAAGCGCCGTCGCTCAACGGACAAAAGGTACTCCGGGGATAACAGGCTTATCGGGCCCAAGAGTCCACATCGACGGCCCGGTTTGGCACCTCGATGTCGGCTCGTCGCATCCTGGGGCTGTAGTAGGTCCCAAGGGTTGGGCTGTTCGCCCATTAAAGCGGTACGCGAGCTGGGTTCAGAACGTCGTGAGACAGTTCGGTCCCTATCTGCCGTGGGCGTTGGAGAATTGAGAGGAGTCGTCCCTAGTACGAGAGGACCGGGATGAACGCACCTCTGGTGTATCTGTTGTCCTGCCAAGGGCATCGCAGGTTAGCTACGTGCGGATCGGATAACCGCTGAAAGCATCTAAGCGGGAAGCCGACCTCGAGATGAGTTCTCCCATCCCCTAGAGGGAGTAAGACCCCTGGTAGACCACCAGGTTGATAGGCCGGATCTGGAAGGACGGTAACGTCCGCAGGAGACCGGTACTAATGGGTCGAGGGCTTGACGGATAATTGATATCCGAAGCATTGGCGCTGTGTAGTTTTCAGGGCCCGCGGGGAGCGGTCTCGGCAAATTTCCGGTGGCTATGGCGAGGGGGAAACACCTCTTCCCTTTCCGAACAGAGCCGTTAAGCCCCTCAGCGCCGATGGTACTTGGCCCGCAAGGGCCTGGGAGAGTAGGACGCCGCCGGTTTATTGATCGCAACGGTCGGCCCGTTTCAGAGTTCTGAGGCGGGCCGGTTGCGCATGGTTGAAGCCGCAAGCGGACCTCGGTGAGGCTCGTGATTGCGCCGGCCGCTATCGCGGAGAGCCGTGAGCCGTGCGTGGACCGGTCCTGGGACGTACCGGTGAGGTGCAGTGCGGTGGGCGGGGCGCAATCGAGCCCGGCCGGCGCGCGCGCTCCCAGCGAAGTTCGCGGCGGTGCGGATGGGGAGGCGGAGACGCGGCGGCCGGATGGTCGTCCGCGACGGCGGGCTGCTGCTCTGCGACGGTCGGCTGGGCGTCGCTCGGTGCGAGCGTACGTTCGACCCACGCCCAGATACCGTTCAGAGAAGACTGGAACATATGTTCGTAAGAGTAGGGACCCCATCGGACGGAACCGGGGGCCCCGCGAGCCCTGGGGACGCCCGCGACGCCCCCGAACCTCCCGGGCCGCCCACGACCCGCTACACCGTTGGTCCGAGGGAGGACCAGACCTCGAACTTGGCAGCGATCCGATTGACGACGTCGGTGGTGAACTCGATGGTGCCGGCGTGTCCGCCGAGATCCGGCGTCTTCGTCCCCGAGGCGATCGTCTCGAATGCGGACTCGTAGATCGCGCGGGCGGCGCGGGCGGCGCCTGCTCCGCAGCGTTCCGATGCGTGGCGCAGGACGGCTCCGCACGCGAGGATCATCGCGAGGGGGTTGGCCAGGTCCTTGCCCTGCAGCGCGGGCGCGGTGCCGTGGGGCGCCTCGGCCATCGCCACCGTCGTGTTGTAGTCATCGTCGAAGGCGAGGAGGACGGACTCGGCTCCGGCGATCGAGCCGAACATCGGCAGGACGAGATCCGACAGGCAGTCGCCGTCGCGATTGAGCGCCGGGATAACGAGCGGAGCGTCCGTGGCGCCGGAGAGCAATCCGGCATATGTGGCGTCGATCAGGACAGGCTGATAGGGGACATCGGGATGCCGCGCGGCCGCGGCGTCGAGCTCCTCCTTGAGCAATCCTTCGTACACCGGCGACACGGTCCATTTCGGGCCCCCGTAGACGCGTGCGTCCATCTTCTCTGCCGTCCGGAAGGCGTACTCGGACACCGCGTGGCACGTCGAACGCGTCAGATGCTCGGTGGAGTAGGCGACCTCGTCCCGAGACCCGCGCTCGCCCTCTCGCCACTGCTTGGAGCCGTAGGCGCCCTCGACCGCCATGCGAACGACGGAGATCGGGTAGTGGACGCCCGCGATCGGTGCCACGCCGGGCAGTCGCCGGCCGGTGCGCACGATGATCTTGGCGTTGACCTGCTCGCGCAGGATGCGATTGGGTGAGCCGACGTCCCGCGCTCCCTCCGGCGTGACCGTAGCCGCTTTCAGTCCGAGGCCCGTCTCCCGCATCGCCGTGGCGGCGTCCGTCACGACTCCGTTCTCGGTCGCGCGACGGTTCTCGAGCGACAGGTCGAAGCGTTGTAGCTCGACGTCGAGCCCGAGCAGGGAGGGGTCGAGCACGCGCACCGCCTGCTCGAGCAGCTCCTGGCCGGTTTCATCTCCGTCGAGGACGACGATGCGGATCGGCTCGACCATCGCGTGGACGATATCTGAGCAGTGCGGCGGCATCAGCCGTTACGCCAGGCATCGGCCCTCGCCCCGGCATCACGCGTCGCGGCGGGATTCCGGGGTCGCCACGGCATCGGGCCTCGCGGCGGGTTCCGGCGCGGCCGGGGCACCAGGCATCGAGGGGGAGTTCGGCCCGGCGCTCGGCAGCGGCGCGAGCGTCCGGCGTCGCGCGAACGCGAGGAGGAAGCTCACCGTGACTCCGCACACCGGTATCAGCAGCGCGGCCCGGATCCCCGAGCTCGCGATCAGGGCACCGGCGACCGCCGCGCCGGCCGCGGCGCCGGTCATGTTCGCGGTGAAGATCCAAGTGAACGCCTCGGTCGTGGTCCCGGCCGGCGCGACGTCCTCGATCAGGGCGAACGTGCACGCGGCCACCGGCGCCAGGCTGAAGCCGGCTACCGCCATGAGGACAGCCATGACGGGGATCGACCCGGCGACGATGAGTGGCGCCATGCCGACAGCGAACAGCGCGTTCAGGATCAGGTAGCGGTGCGCGACGGGGGAGCGCCAGGTCCTGCTGCCGTAGAGAAGACCGCCAATCAGGCTTCCGCCGGCGAGTGCGCCCATGAGGACGCCGGCGGCGGGTGCGTCGCCGTGCCGAGTCGCGAGCGCGGGCATGGCGACCTCGAGCGTCCCGAATGCGAGCCCCATCGGCACGATCGAGAGGATCAGCGTGCGCATCCCCGGGCCGGCGAGCGGGCCCGCGAGCGTCCGCTCGGACGGTGCCGCTCGCCACCTGCGCGACGGGAGCGACGTGGCGAATGCCGTCGTCCCCGTGACGGTGAGAAAGGCGGACGTGACCACGGCGGCGGACGGGCTCGCAGCGGCGACGATCAGGGCCGTCAGGAGCGGTCCGGCGATGAAGTACGCCTCGGTCAGGACGGATTCGAGCGCGAAGGCGGTGTCGCGGCGATCGGAGTCGGGGATCAGAAAGGCCCACAGTGCTCGCATCGATGCCGACATTGGAGGCAGCGCGCCGCCACCCACCGCGGCGAGCACCGTCAGCCAGGCGATGGCGACGTGCTGATGGACGCAGATCACGAGACCGATCAGTGCCGCCGAGCTGATGAGAGCCGATGAGATCAGCACCTTCGGCTGCCCGAGACGATCGATCAGCCGGCCCTGTGGTGGGGTGATGAGCACGGCGCCGAGCGCGAGTCCGGCGTCGACGATGCCGGCATCGACGAATGACCCGGTCGCCCGGCGGACCATCAGCACGATCGCGAGGGCGTTGATCCCGACCGGGATCCGCGCGAACAGCGCGGTGATCACCAGGCGCCGGGCGCTCGGCAACCTCAGAATCGAGCGAAAGGTGCCGAGCACCGACCGGACCTAGGAGGGCGCTCCGTCGCTGCTCAGCAGCTCGGCGCTCCGCGCGGCGAGGGCGGCGATCGCCACCTCGACGTGGTCGTCGAAGTCGATGCCCAGGCCCTCCGCCCCCCGCCTGAGGTCATCGCGACTGACTGCGGCGGCGAAGCTCGCTGACTTCATCTTCTTCCTGACCGACTTGGGGGTCATACCCATGAGGCCGTCAGGGCGGACGTAGGCGCACGCAAGGACGAATCCCGACAGCTCGTCCACCGCGAACAACGACTTCTCCATCGGCGTCTCGCGTGGCACACCGAGATATTCGGCATGCGATGCGACAGCCCGGACGAGCTCAGGTGGATAGCCCTTCTCCTCGAGCTCCCGCATCGCGTATCGGGGATGGCCGTCCTCGAGGCTCGGGTACCGCTCGTAGTCGAGGTCGTGCAACAGGCCCGTGGCCCCCCACAGCTCCTCGTCCCCGCCGAGCCGGCGCGCATATGCCCGCATCGCCGCCTCGACGGCGAGCGCGTGGCGACGCAAGGATTCGCCCTGCGTCCACTCGCAAAGGAGGGTCCAGGCCGCCGTGCGCGAAATGTCCGGCTGCATGGCTGTTACCCTAGCTCAGCGCTTCGGGCCAACCGCGTCAGACGCGACCCGTCGCCGAGCGCCCCTCATGGAGAAGTTCATTATCGAAGGCGGCGTGCCGCTGGCCGGCACCATCGTGCCCGCCGGAAACAAGAACGGCGCCTTGCCGATCCTCGCCGCATGCCTGCTCACCGAGGATGAGATGGTGCTGAGGAACGTACCCCGGATCTCCGACGTCGAGACGATGATGGAGCTGCTCGAGACGCTGGGGGCGCGGGTCGAATGGCGTGGTCCGGGCACCGTGGTGGTCGATGCCTCGGGCGTGCTGCATTGCGAGGTGGACCGACGGTTGTCGGAGCGGATCCGGGCGTCGTTCCTCCTGGCCGGACCACTGCTCGCTCGATTCGGGCGTGCGTGGATGCCGCCCCCCGGCGGCGACGTGATCGGGCGACGCCGTCTCGATCCGCACCTGGACGCGTTCAAGAACTTCGGAGCCACCGTCGAGCAGGGGCGCGACATCATGATCGAGGCGCCGTTCGGTTTGCGCCCATGCGACTTCCTGATGGACGAGCCATCGGTGATGGCGACCGAAAATGCGCTGATGACAGCGGCGCTGACGCCGGGCTCTACGGTGATCCGCAACGCTGCCTCGGAGCCGCACGTGCAAGACCTCGCGCGGCTGCTCGAGCAGATGGGCGCGCGGATCGATGGGATCGGATCGAACGTGATGACCGTCCACGGCGTGTCGAGCCTGAGCGGCTGCGAGCACACGATCGGGCCCGACCACATCGAGATCGGGTCGTTCATCGCGCTCGCGGGCGTCACCGGCGGCGAGCTCGTTGTCAAGGACACGCTGCCCCAGGACCTGCGGATGATCAGGATCGTGTTCGAGCGACTCGGGCTCCACAGCGAGCTGCGCGGGAACGACGTGATCGTGCCCGGCGCTCAGAAGCTCGTGATCCGCGACGACGCAGGAGGCATCCAGCCGAAGGTCGACAGTGGGCCATGGCCCGCATTCCCGGCCGATCTCACGAGCGTCGCGCTCGCGCTCGCCACGCAGGCGGAAGGATCGGTCCTGATCCACGAGAAGATGTTCGAGAACCGGCTGTTCTTCACTGACAAGCTCCAGGCGATGGGCGCCGCGATCACGATCTGCGATCCTCACCGGGCGCTCGTCGTCGGGCCTCGGCGCCTGCGCGGAGAGCGCGTTCCGGCGCCCGATATCCGGGCGGGAATGGCGATATTGATGGCGGCTCTCTGCGCTGATGGCGTGACCGAGATCGGCAACATCGGGCAGATCGACCGGGGTTACGAGCGGATCGACGAGCGCCTGCGCGAGCTGGGGGCGCGGATCGAGCGCGTCGACGACGTCCCCGTCATCGCCTGATCCGCCCCGCCCGTCGCCACCGGCGTATCGACGACGTCTCCGTCGTCTCCTCATCCGTCCCGCCCGCCACCCGCCACCACCCGCCCGCCGAACCGGCCTCGCCCACCCGCCCGCGGCGGCCGAGTCCGTAAGCTCCGCGATCCCGGCGCAAGCCTCAGCAGCAGCCACTTCAGACCGATGATCGATCGCATCCCCAGCGGCACCCGCGACGTCCTCCCCGACGAGATGCGGGAGCTCCGCGCCATCACCGAGCGCGTGCGCGCCGAGTTCGAGCGTGCCGGATACGGCGAGGTGTACACCCCCGCGCTCGAGTACGAGGGGACGCTCGCGCGAGGTGACCTCGCGGGCGCTATGCCCGCATACCGCGTGTTCGACGAGCAGGGACAGGTGCTCGCGCTGCGCTCGGATATGACGATCCCGATTGCCAGGCTCGTCGCGACGCGCTACGCCGGCGCCGAGCCGCCGCTGCGTTTCTGCTACTTCGCGCACGCCTACCGTCGCGTGCGGCCCCAGCGCGGTCAGGCCCGCGAGCTGCTCCAGGCGGGCGTCGAGCTGGTCGGAGCTCCCGCACCCGAGGGGACGGCCGAAGCGGTGACCGTGTTGTGCGCGGCACTCGATGCCGCAGGCCTGAAGACCTACAGCGTCGGCCTCGGCGACTCGTCGCTGTTCCCGGCGTTGCTCGAACAGGTCGGCGTCGAGCCGGAGCGCCGCGGACGGCTGGTCGAGGAACTGGTCGCCGGAGACTTCGTCGGGGTCGAGCGAGAGGTCGCGGGGCTGGGAATCGACGCCGAATCGGCCGACCTCCTCCTGCGCGTGCCGCAGATCCGCGGTGGCCCGGAGGTGCTCGAGGACGTTCCCGAGCCGCTCGCCGCGGCCGTGCAGGGGATGCGAGCCGTCCACCAGCTGCTCGAACCCGATGCGGCCGCCCGGGTCATCTTCGACCTCGGCCTGGTGCGCAGCCTCGGCTATTACACGGGCGCGGTGTTCCAGGTGTACGACCCGGCGCTCGGGGTTCCGATCGGTAGCGGTGGACGCTACGACGACCTGCTCGCGAAGTTCGGCCGTCCGCTCCCCGCCGTCGGGTTCGCGCTCAGCGTCGAGCGACTGCACATCGCGCTGACCGGGGAGGAGGGACGGTGAACGGGCTCCGGATCGCCGTTCCTCGCGGCGCCCTGTTCGACGACACGCTCGAGCTCCTCGATCGTCTCGGGCTCGATACCCGTGCGGTACGCGAGAACGATCGCAAGCTGCTCTTCGAGGAAGCGGGAATCGTCACCATGCGCCCCTCCGACGTCCCCACCTACGTCGAGGCGGGCGCCGCCGACCTCGGGATCACCGGCAAGGATGTGCTCATGGAGCAATCCGAGCGCGAGTGCTACGAGCTCGTCGATCTCGGCTATGGGTACTGTCGCATGGTGCTGGCGAGCGAAGCGGGCGAGGACCGCGCCGCCGAGGCACTCCGGCGCCTCGGGGTCGTCCGGATCGCCACGAAGTACCCGCGCATCGCGGCCCGCCACTTCCTCGCGACCGGTCGGCAGGCGGAGATCGTCGAGGTCAAGGGCTCGGTCGAGCTGGCTCCGCTCACCGGCCTCGCGGAAGCGATCGTCGACCTCACCGCGACGGGGACGACGCTGGTCGAGAACGGCCTCGTCGTGCGCGAGGAGATCGCGGAGTGCAGCGCGCGACTCATCGCCAACCCGGTCGCCCACAAGCTGAAGGCCCGCGCGATCGATGCCGTCCTGGAGCGCGTCCGTGCCGGCTGAGCCGCTCGTGCTGAGCGGAGATCCGGCGCTCATGGCCGCCGAGCTGCGTTCGCTCGTGCCCGATCCCGGATCGGTCCGGGACGCGGTCGCGGAGATCGTCGCCGGCGTGCGCGCCGGCGGTGACGGCGCCGTACGTGAGTACACGCGCCGATTCGATACCGGCGGCGCCGAGCCCGGACCGCTCGTCGTCGCCGACGGCGAGCTCGACGCTGCGCTCGAGCGGCTCGACTCCGCGGTCCGCAGCGGGCTGGAGCTCGCAGCCGAGAATGTCGGGCGGGTCGCCGCGGCGGACCTCGCGGCCGACCGGGTGGTGCTCCTCGACGGTTACGAGGTCGCCCTGCGAGGGGTCCCCGTGGCGCGGGCGGCCGTTTACGTTCCCGGTGGCAGGGCGCCATACCCGAGCACGGTGGTGATGGGCGTCGTCACCGCTCGCGTGGCCCAAGTGGAGGAGATCGCCGTATGCGCGCCGCCGAGCGGCGATGGCGACATCCATCCGGTGATCCTCGCCGCCTGCCGGCTCGCCGGCGCCTCGGTGGTATACCGGATGGGTGGGGCGCAGGCGATCGCCGCGCTTGCCTACGGGACCGAGTCGGTCGCTCCCGTCGATGTCATCGTGGGCCCCGGCAACCTCTACGTCCAGGAGGCCAAGCGCCAGGTCCTCGGGCAGGTCGGGATCGACGGCTTTGCCGGGCCGAGCGACCTCGTCGTGATCGCGGACGGCGGAGCCGATCCCGAGCTGGTCGCCCTCGACCTGCTCGCCCAGGGGGAGCACGGACCGGGGACGCTGGTGGTAGGAATCTCCGACTCGCGTGAGCTGCTCGATGCGGTCGGCGCCCGGATGTCGGGCTCGCCTGAGACGGGGGCCGTTCGCCGGCTCGTGTCCGTCGAGGACCTCGATCGCGGACTCGCGCTCGCCGAGGCGTTCGCGCCCGAGCACCTCGAGCTGTTCGGGCCGGGCGCGGAGGCGCTCGCGCCGCACGTCTCGCGCGCCGGATGCCTGTTCGTGGGCTCCGCCGGGGGCTCCGCGTTCGGCGATTACATCGCCGGCTCCAACCACGTGCTGCCGACTGGCGGAGCGGCGCGGTTCGAGTCGGCGCTCGCGCCGGCGCACTTTCGCCGGCGCTTCTCCGAGGTCCGGATCGGCGGCGGCGCCGAGGCGCTGGCGCGGGCCGCGTCGCCTATCGCCCGTGCAGAGGGTTTCGAGCTCCACGCCCGGTCGATGGAGGCGCGTTTTCGCGAGAATGGATCATCATGAGCCGCAGCGCCGTGATCAGTCGCAAGACTGCCGAAACCGATGTCGAGGTTTCGCTGACGCTCGAAGGCGCCGCGGCGGGCACGCGCGAGACCGGTGTGGGGTTCCTCGACCACATGCTCGACCTGCTCGCCCGGCATGGCCGGCTCGACCTCGAGGTGCACGCGGCCGGCGACCTCGATACCGGCGCCCATCACACGGTCGAGGATGTCGGCATCTGCTTCGGTCAAGCGCTCGACACGGCGCTCGGCGACCGCGCGGGGATAACCCGCTACGGTGAGGCGACGGTGCCCATGGACGAGTCACGCGCGGCCTGCACGATTGATGTGTCCGGTCGCGGCTACTGCGGCTTCGAGGCCACCCTGCCGCCTGGCGCGATCGGCAACTTCGACCACGAGCTCGCCGAGGAGTTCTTTCGCGCGGTCGCGCTCAACGCGAAGCTCACCCTTCACCTCGTGATCGAGACAGGCACCAACGCGCATCACATGATCGAAGCCGCATTCAAGTCCTTTGCCCGAGCGCTTCGCGCCGCCGTCGCACTTGACCCGACCGAGCACGGTGTCCCGAGCACCAAGGGCACCCTGACGGCATGAGCCCGGGACCGCTGATCGCCGTCGTCGACTACGGGATGGGCAACCGGCGCTCGGTCGAGAAAGCGCTCGAGCACGTCGGGGCGCGAGCCACCATCACCCGCGATCACGACGTCCTCGCGGCGGCCGACGGCCTCGTCGTTCCCGGCGTGGGCGCCTTCCCCCGGGCGATGCGCAATCTGCACGAGCTCGGCCTCTCCGATGTGATCGCCCAGCGTGCGGCGGCAGGCGCGCCGGTCCTCGGGATCTGCCTGGGGATGCAGGTCATGTTCGAGCGCTCGGTGGAGTTCGAGCCGACCGTCGGCCTCGGGTTGATCGCCGGCGAGGTGACGTCGCTGCACACGAACGGTCTACGCCTGCCCCACATTGGATGGAACCGCGTCGACGTCGCGCGTTCCTCGCCCCTGACCGAATCGATGCCCGCCGGCGGGGCGTATTTCTACCACGTGCACTCGCTGGTCCCGCGACCCGCGGACGACGATGACGTGCTCGCCACCTCCGACTACGGCGAGCGCTTTGTCACCGCGGTTCAGCGAGGCGCCGTCTTCGGCGTCCAATTCCACCCGGAGAAGTCCTCCACGCACGGTCTCACGCTGCTGCGTAACTTCGCGTCGGTGTGCGCGGGGCACGCACAGGGCGTGGCGGTGTGAACCTCTACCCGGCGATTGACATCCTCGAGGGCAAGGCGGTCCGTCTCGCCCGCGGGGACTTCGCGGCGCGAACGGAGTACGACGCGGACCCCCTCGACGCGGCGCGCCGGTGGGTGCAGGCCGGCGCGCGCGTGCTCCACGTCGTCGACCTCGACGGGGCGCGACGCGGGAGCCCGGCGAACCTCCACCAGATCGAGCGGATCGCCCACGAGGTCGATGTCCCGATCCAGGTCGGCGGCGGCCTGCGCTCGGTGGCGGCGGTGAGGGATGCGGTGAGCGCCGGCGCCACGCGCGTGGTGCTGGGCACCGCCGCTTTCAACGATGTGGACTTCCTCGACGAAGTCATCGCCGTGCACGCCGATCGCGTCGTCGTGTCCGTCGACACGCGCGACGGGCGACTCGCGTCCGCGGGCTGGCTCGAGCAGAGCGAGATCCCCGCTGAGCTCGTGTTCGAGCGTCTGGGACGACGCGGCGTGCACAGCTTCGTGTACTCGAACATCAACCGGGACGGGATGCTCTCAGGGCCCGACCTCGACGAGGTGCGAAGGATCGCGGCGGCGGTGCGCGGCCGCTTCCTGTACTCGGGAGGGATTGCGTCACTGGCCGATCTCGAAGCCCTCGCGGCGCTGCGGCAGGTCAACCTCGCCGGGGTGATCGTTGGCAAGGCGCTGTACGAGGGCCGCTTCACGATCGCGGAGGCGCAGGCGGCGCTGGCGACGCCGGCTCGGAGCCCGAATGCGCACAGAGGGGAAGGACATGCACTGTAAACGCGTCATCCCATGCCTCGACGTCGATCGCGGCCGCGTCGTCAAGGGCGTGGGCTTCGTCGACCTGCGGGACGCGGGGGACCCGGTAGAGCTCGCGTGCCGTTACGACGGAGCGGGCGCGGATGAGCTGGTGTTCCTCGACATCACCGCGACATCCGACAAGCGCGACACGGTCGTGGACCTGGCACGACGCACCGCCGACGACGTATTCATCCCGTTCACCATCGGCGGCGGCATCCGCTCGGTGCAGGACGCCCAGGCGGTCCTCGACGCCGGGGCCGACAAGATCTCGATCAACTCGGCCGCGCTGGCGCGACCGAGTCTGATCGACGAACTCGCGGAGACGCTCGGAGCTCAGTGCGTCGTGCTCGCGATCGACGCGAAGGCCCGGGCCGACGGGACGTGGGAGGCGTATGTCGCCGGCGGGCGCAGGCCCACGGGTCGCGACGCCGTCTCGTGGGCGAAGGAGGGAGTCGAGCGCGGAGCGGGCGAGATCCTGCTCACAAGCATGGATCGCGACGGAACCAACGCCGGCTACGACCTGCTGCTGACGCGCGATGTCGCGGAAACCGTCAGCGTGCCCGTCATCGCCTCAGGGGGCGCCGGCGGCCTCGACGACCTCGTCGACGCGATCAAGGCCGGCGCGGACGCCGTCCTGTGCGCGTCGATCTTCCACTACGGCCAGCATTCGCTGGCGGAGGTCAAGGAGCACCTCGCGCGAGCGGGGGTGCCGGTGCGGCCGGTGCAGTAGGAGCGCTAAGCGGCTTCCTCGACGTAGCCTGCGGCCGAGCACGCGTCGCAATACGCGGCCGGTGGCACCCGCGGCTCGTAGCATCCAGGTCGGCAGCAGGTCGAGGAGCGCTTGGGGCGGCCTCGACCGATGCGCGCGGCGGCCGCGTCCTTGAGCTCCTCGCGCATGCGATCAAGCTCCGCGGCGTGCTCCGCGCAGAAACGCCGGCCCGGTTCGGCCGAATGGGGACAGTGGCTTCCGCTGCGGCAACGCATAGACGATCCATTCTATCGCATTGCCGGACCATGTGCATCGCGGCCCCAGACCACTAGACCCGGCTGCTCGAACGCTGCCAGGATGCCTGCCCGGAGCCCTGCGTACGCGGTCCGCCCAGTGGCGTCCTCGCTCCGCATCTCGCGAGCAATCGGCTGGTGTGCCGGAGAGCCTAGCGCAGCCGACGATCGATGTGTGGCAAGCCGGCGAAGCGAATGCGGGGCACGCGGCGGTGGGCCTGCTGCGGGGAGGGGCCTGGCGCGAACCCTGACGGCCCAGGAACCCTAACCTCTCGGAGATGTCGCCGGCGAACGAACGAAGGCTTGCCTTCGGTGGGGTGGCGGACCTCTACGACGAGGCCCGCCCGTCGTATCCGCAGGCGTTGGTCGATGACGTGATCGCGTTCGCGGCGGTCGCGCCGCCGGAGCGGATCCTGGAGGTCGGGGCGGGTACCGGCAAGGCGACTGTGCTCTTCGCCGCGAAGGGGCTCGGTGTGCTCGGGATCGAGCCCAGTCCGGAGATGGCGGCCCTCGCGCGCCGGAACTGCGCCGCCTACCCCGCCGTCCGGATCGAGGAGACCGACTTCGAGCGATGGTCGGCCGAGCCGGCCGCCTTCGGGCTGGTGTTCTCTGCGCAGGCCTGGCACTGGGTCGAGCCAGAGGTCGGCTACGCGAAGGCGCGATCGGCGCTGCGTGCGCATGGAGCGCTGGCCGTTTTCGGGAACTACCCGAGCTGGGATGAGTGCGAGATTCGCGACGAGCTCGCCGAGGCGTACCGACGCGCCGCGTACACGGCGGCTCCCGGGGACCCGGTGTATCCGGCAAGCGGGACGGTCGACGAGGAGCCCGAGCGACAAGCCGAGATGGCCGCGGCGGACGGCTTCGTGGAGCTCGAGTACCGAAGCTACAGGTGGAGCATCGACTACCCCACATCCGCTTACCTACGCCTGATGCGGACGCACTCGACCCACATCCTGCTCGCGGAACACACCCGCCGGGCGCTGTTCGCGGAGATCGAGGCGGTCATCGATCGTCATGGCGGCTCGCTGACGCTGCCGCTTCTCACGCGGCTCTATCTCACGCGCGCACGCGGCTGAACGCGCGCGGCTCAGCCGCTGAGGCGCCGCTGGAAGGACCGCCCGCGCCGCCGGAAGGACCCGCCCGCGCCGCCGGAAGGACCGCCCGCGCCGCCGGAAGGACCCGCCCGCGCCGCTCAACACGCACGTCCTCGTCTAGATTCCCTACTAGATGCATCGAATAACAGTGGTTCTTGGTAGAGTCATCCCATAATTCAGATCAGGATTGCGGCATTTAGCCGCCGTCGAAATCGGAAGAAGGGGAACGAATTGACGTCACGAACCAGGATATTTGCCGCTCTCGCGGTCGTCGTTCCAGCCCTCGCGATCCCGGCGAGCGTCGGCGCGACGACTCTGATTGGGTCGGGCTCGAGCGCGGAGCAGCCGATCCTGACCGCGCTGATCGCGGCGTACCACCACGTGCAGCCGAAGGTGAAGTTCATTTTTACCGCCGACGGTGGCAACGCCGGGGCCAAGGACGTGCAGCAGGGCCGCAGCCAGTTCGCGATCAACACACGCGCACCGGAGGCCAGCGACGCCGGGCTCACGTACTACAAGATCTTCAAGGACGGCCTGTGCATCGCCGTCAACCCGGCCAACCACCTCACCAACATCTCGACGACGCAGGCCGAGGACATCTTCCTCGGGGATCTGACGAGCTGGAGCTCGTTGCCCGGATCCGGGCTCACGAGCACCATCGCGCCATTCGGTCGTGGCTCGAGCGCCGGCTCGTACACGTTCTTCCAGAGCGTGGTGCTCGGCGGCGCGACACAGGCAGGCGACGTCGCGCAGGAGAGCACCGACGGAGAGGTGGCGACCGCAGTCAAGGGGAACCCCGCCGGGATCGGCTATGTCGGGCTCGCACACTCGGGTACGGGGAGCGGCGTCAAGCGGCTGGACGTCAACGGCGTCGCGTGCGCGCCGGCCCAGATCAAGTCGAGCAAGTACCTCCTCAACCGCTACATCTGGTTCGTCCTGCCGCACAAGAAGCCGAGCACGGCAGCCGAGGCGTTCGTGACCTGGATCCGCACGAAGACCGCCGCAACGGTGATCAACAAGGCCGGCGCCGTGGCGACCTACGCAAACAAGAACATCAAGTAGAGGCGAATTGAAGGTAGACGACGACGTCCTGAGCGACGAAGAGTCATCTGCTGGACCCGACCAGCGCGCCGAGCTCACGCTCGGTGCGCTGGTGTGCGTCGTGGTGGGCCTGGTCCTGGCGATGTTCGTCTTCGTCCTCCACGAGGCGTGGCCGTCGTTCGCCCACAACGGTCTGCACTGGTTCGGGGCTGGTGGCAGCGTCGACAACCAGATCGACGCGATCTACTCCTCGGGGGACAACGCCGCGCGCGCCGTGTACACGTTCCACGCCTGGCCGCTGATCTGGAGCACGATCCTGATCGTCGGTGGCGCCGTGGTGATCGCCTTCGTGTGCTCGCTGTTCGTGGCCGTGTTCATCGTTGAGTTCGCGCCCGAGCCGATGCGGGCCCTGCTGCAGCCCGTGCTCCGGATGCTGGCGATGGTCCCGTCGGTCGTCTACGGCCTGCTCGGAGTGCTCGTCGTCGTGCCGTTCATCAACAACCATCTGATCAGCGAACACAGCAAGGCGTCGGTCACGCCGATCATCACCCTGGACGGCTACAGCCTGCTGGCGGCGGTGGTGATCCTCGCCGTGATGATCGCTCCGGTGATGATCTCGATCTTCGTCAACGGCCTGCGAGCTGTCCCACGCGGCTGGCTCGAGGGATCGCTGGCGCTCGGCATCAACCCCTGGCGCACTGTCTGGAAGGTCGGAGTCAGGACGGCGCGGCCGGCGCTGGTCGCCGGGACGGTGCTCGCGACGGCGCGTGGCATCGGCGAGGCGGTGATGCTCTCGATGGTCTCGGGATCGGTCGGGTTCGCTCCCAATCCCGCCGACGGCCTCGTCTTCATCTTCGAGCCATCGCGTCCGCTCGCTGCCACGATCATCGACAACATCGATCAGCTGACCTCGCCTCCGATGCGCCACACGCTGTACGCGCTCGGGGCGGTGCTGCTCTTCTCGGGCGCGATGCTGTCGTTCGCCGGGTGGGCGGCCAAGCAGCCGCTCCGGCGCTACGGGGTGCTGGCATGAGCACCCCACAGGCGCTCGCGGCCGGTTCGCTGCCACCGACGGCACCCCGCCGGAACGAGTCGAGTGCCTCCTGGCGCCTCACCGATCGTCTCGGACTTGGATTCGCGTGGTTCCTCGGGTTGCTCTTCTGCGTGATCACGGCGGCGATCGTCATTTATCTGTTCGTCCAGGGGATCAGGTACCTGCGGCCGTCGCTGCTCGTGACCAACCCGAGCGCGGGCTTCACCGAGAGCCAGACGGGCGGGTTCCTCGACCCGCTGATCGACACGGTCGTGATCGCCGTCATGTCGATGGCCATCGCGGTGCCGATCGGCACCGCGATCGCGGTGTGGCTGAGCGAGTTCGGTCGTCCCCCGGTGCTCGCGCGGATCGTCGAGTCGACGGTCGAGATGCTGGCGGGCACGCCCTCGATCCTGCTGGCGCTGTTCGGAACGCTGCTCTTCGAGGCGCCCTGGCTCGGCTTCCTCAGCCGCACCTCCGGCGGCGTGGTGTTCGGGCGCTCGTTCTTCGCCGCGGCCGCGATGCTCTCGTTGCTCGCGCTGCCGCTCGTCGTGTCGAGCGTCCGCGAGGGCCTACAGGCGATCCCCAGCCACGTCCGCGAGGCCTCGTACGCGGTCGGCAAGACGAAGACGGCAACCACCCGCCGCGTGCTGCTCCCGGCCGCCCGTCCGTCCGTGCTCACGGGCACGATGCTCGGACTCGGGCGCGTGATCGGCGATACCGCGATCGTCGTCCTGCTGCTCGGGAACACCCTGACCAACGACCCGTCCGGCTCGGCGCCGATCCTCAGCGCCCTGCGCGGGACCGGAAGCACGCTGACCAGCTACGTGTTTTACAACGCTCCCACGGGCGACGGCGACCAACCGGGGAAGGCGTACGCCGCGGCGTTCGTGCTCCTGCTGATGGTGCTCGCGCTCAACGTCGGAGTCGACATCGTCGGTCGGCGAGGAACGGCATTGCGATGGAATTCCTGACCCCGCCGCCGGTGCGTCGCCTCACCGGGCCCGAAGGAGAGCCCCAGCGGCGCGCCGGCTCGGACCCCGGCGGACGCTCGAACGGCAACGGGAACGGGAACGGCAACGGCAGCCGGAGTCCCGTGTTCGTAGGCGGTCGCGCCCGAGTCGCGCCGGCGACGATCGCGATCGATCGGATGCAGGTCGAGGACGTCTCCGTGGACTACGGTCGCAAGCGCGCGGTCTCCGGGGTCTCGCTCCCGATCCGGCAGGGGGAGGTGCTCGCGCTGATCGGCCCGTCCGGGTGCGGCAAGACGACGCTGCTGAGGTCCCTGAACCGACTGACCGAGCTGACCAGGACGGCGTCGTCGCAGGGCCGGATCACGCTTGACGGCGTCGACATCGCGACGATCGAGCCGACCGCGCTCCGCCGGCGCGTGACGATGGTCTTCCAGCAGCCGAACCCGTTCCCCATGAGCGTGTTCGACAATGTCGCCTACGTGCTGCGCGAGCAGGCGTCGCGGCGCCCCAAGAAAAGGGCACTGGAGGGGGCGGTCCACGAGGCGCTCAGTCGGGCCGGGCTGCTCGACGAGGTGCGCGACGACCTCGACCACCCGGCGCTCAGGCTCTCGGGCGGCCAGCAGCAGCGCCTGTGCATCGCTCGCGCGCTCGCCGCCAACCCGGAGGTGCTCCTCCTCGATGAGCCGTGCTCGGCGCTCGACCCGCAGTCGACGCAGGTGATCGAGGACCTGATCGTGAAGCTGCGTGAGGACGTCGCCGTCGTGATCGTCACGCACAACCTGCAGCAGGCGTTCAGGGTCGCCGACTACGTTGCCTTCATGTACCTCGGCGAGCTCGTCGAGTACGCGAGCGCGACGCAGCTGTTTTCGGCGCCAGGCGAGCAGCGGACGAGGGACTATGTCAGCGGCGCGTTCGGCTAGCTGCCTCATGACCGTGCTCGCGTTCACCGTGCTCACCGGCTGCGACTCGACTCAGCAGCAGGCCGCGCGTGCACGTTTGAAGGCCCAGCGCGTGCTCGCGAGCGCCTCGCCGACGATCGTGCGCCGTCGCAATCTCGACGTGAGCGTCCTCGGCGTGAGCCTGCTGCGCGGATCCGGTGGCACCGCGATCACCGTCCACCTGCGCAACCGCCGGGCGCTTCCGCTCAACGACCTGCCGATTTCCGTGGGGACCGTCTCCAGGGATCGCAAGGACGTGTACCTCAATGCCGCCCCCAACAGCTACTACTTCAAGACGCACCTCGCGTCGATCGGCGCCCGCGGGTCGGTCACCTGGGTGTTCACCACGACTCGGAAGCTGCCGAGGTCCGCAAGGCCGTTCGCGGCCGTAGGAGCGCAGGCAACCTTGCCGCCGACAACGGTCCGCGTGCTCCCGAAGATCGAGGTCGCCGCGGCCGGGCCGCCGACGAGCGCGACGGGTGGGTCGCGGCTCCGCGTCAGCGTGAGGAATCTCTCTCAGGTGCCCCAGTACCAGCTCCAGGTGTACGCCCTCGGGCTCGAGCGAGGGCGCTATGTGGCGGCCGGTCGAGCGACCGTCGGCCATCTCGGTACCGGGAGCAGCGAGACGCTCACACTGACGCTGATCGGCGACGCGGGCGCGACCTCGGTCGAGCTCGAAGCCCTGCCAACGATGTTCCAGTAGGAGATGCGACCGTGAACCAGGCACAGACTCCGATCGGCGCACCAGGTGAAACCCAGCCGGCGCAGACCGTCTACGAGCGCTGCGATCAGTGCTCGTCGCCGGTGGACGAGCGCCAGCGCTACTGCGTTGTCTGCGGATCGCGGCGCAAGCGCGCCGACGATCCGGTCGCCCGGTACCTGGCGGTCGCGTCGAGCCGATCGCGCGCGGCGGGACATTCCCGCCCAGCCGTGACGCGCAGACGGCGCGCATCGGGTCTCGGCACGGCAGCCGTGATCGCCGCGATCCCTCTCGCCGTCGCCCTCGGAGTGCTCGTCGGCCGCGCCAACTCGGGCGGCGACGCGAAGCTGATCGCCGCGCTGCGGGCGCAGAAGGCGCCGGTCGTCACCGTTACCGGGGGCGGTGCGGCCACGAGCACCGCGCCGGCAAGCCCGACCACGCGATTGGTCGACAGTACGTTCTCGCTGCAGAAGGGCTTCGCGATCGAGCTCCAGACACTTCCCGTTCAGGGAACCGATCAGACGGATGTCGCGAAGGCAGAGCAGGCGGACCAGGCCAAGGGCGCGACCGGGGTAGGCCTGATCAACGAGAAGAATTTCAGCTTCAGCCCGAAGCCATCCGGGAGTGTCTACGTCCTCTACTCCGGGCAGTACCAGACCAAGGCCGAGGCCGACACGGCCCTCGCGAAGCTGAAGCGGCACTTTCCCGGTGCTGTAGTGATCGCCGTTCGATCCGCTGCCGCGTCGAGCGCGAGCTCGACCGGCACGGTCAACGCGGCCGCGACCAAGTCGCAGCTTGCGCAGGGCGCGAAGGAGGTCAACAAGATCAGCCACGACACCGGCAAGAGCTATGTCCAGGCGCAGAACAATCTGCCCGGCGAGGTCTCGATCCCGTGAGCCTGCTGATCCGCCGGCGGGCAAAGCCCGGCATCGAGGCGCCCGGGGAGAGCGCGCCGGTACCCCCGCTCAGACCCGACCCCGAGCTCGCCAGCCGGCGTGATCGGCTGATCGAGCGGATGACGATCATGCAGTCCGAGCTCGGCGGCCTGTTCTACGAGATGGCGATCCGCGACCACGTTCGTATGGACGTCTTGATCGCCAAAGCCGCCGAACTGCAAGAGGTCGACACCGAGCTCGGCGAGCTCCAACAGCGGCTCGAGGGGAGTCCACAATCTGACGCGGTCGGGCCGGGGCATCCCGCCGCCGGGCAGTGCCCGGCCTGCGGCGCGGCTTACCTCCCGGGCGCGGCCTATTGCTCTCAATGCGCACATGCGCTGGCGAAAGGATGATGCGCCAGCTTCGAAGGCTCCGGGAAGTGGGGCTGACGCGAACGGGATTCGGCGTGGTGATCGCCGGATCGCTCCTCGCGACCGTATTGGTGATCGCGACCGCGCTCGGCAGGACCGCCGCACAAACGCAAGCCCTCGCGCTCCTGCGCCATCCTCGCGTCGAGCGTGTCGTCCTGCCGCGGCGGCCCGCTGCGTCTGCCCCAGTCGCTTCGAGCGACGCGGCGCCGAGCTCCGATGCGGCTGCCTCGACCTCCACCGCCAGCCCCTCCTCGACGACGACCACCACCGCTGCGACCACCGAGGACACAGTCACCTCCACCTCGACCACGACGACGCCCGCGAGCACCCCCGTCCCGTCGAAGGTCAAGCACGTCTTCGTCATCGCGCTGACCACGCCGAGCTACCGGGCCGCGTTCGGGACCGACTCGACCATGCATTACCTCGATCACGCGCTACGGCCGAAGGGCGATCTCCTGTCCGCCTACGAGACGCTCGGCGAAACGGCGCTGCCCGATTACCTCGCGATGATCAGCGGCCAGGCCCCCAACCGCGATACCGAGCGCGACTGCACGACCTACGCCGAGTTTCCCGCCAGCGCGGCACCGAACAAGGCCGGTGAGGTGCCAGGAAGGGGTTGCGTCTATCCAAGCACGATCCTGACGATCGGCGATCAGCTCGACGCTGCCGCCACGGGCTGGAAGGGGTACTTCGAGGACATGGGGAGTGCGTTGCCGACAGATCAGCAGAGCTGCCAGCACCCGAACTCGAACGCCGTCGATACGACGACCGCGCCGGTCACGGCGACGACCCCCGGCGGCGACACGACGACGACGGTCACGGCGACGACGCCCGGCGGCGACACGACGACGACGGTCACGACGACAACCCCGGGCGGCGACGCGGCGACGACCCCCGGGGGCGACACGACGACGGTCACGACGACGACTCCCGCGGGCGGCGACACGACGGCGACGGTCACGACGACGACTCCCGCGGGCGGCGACACGACGACGACGGTCACGACGACGACTCCCGCCCCGGTCACGGAGGACGACTATGCGACGAGCCAGAACCCGTTTGTGTACTTCCACTCGCTGCTCGACCTCGGGGACTGCCAGAGCGACGACTTGCCGCTCACCAAGCTGACCAGCGGCCTACGCTCAGCCCCGCGCACGCCGAACCTCGTCTACATCGCACCGGGCCTGTGCGACGACGGGTCCGATACACCGTGCCCCGGCGTGACACCGAGCGGATCGGCCGGCGCCGACGCGTTCCTGAAGCGGTGGGCCCGGGTCGTCCTGAGCTCACCCGCCTACCGCAAGAACGGCGTTCTGATCATCGTCTTCGCACCGTCGCGGACGAAACTCCCCGCACACGCATCACGCGACCGTCCAATCCGCACCGGCGCCCTCGTGATCTCTCGCTACGCCAAGGCGGGCAGCACGAGCTCGGCCCAGTACACGCCCTACTCGGTGCTGCGCTCGATCGAGGACCTGTTCGCGCTCACGCCGCTGGCCCACGCGAAGTCGGCGACGTCGTTCGCGACGAGCGCATTGCCCGGCGCGTGGGCCAAGGCCGGATAGCGCGCCCACCGCCTACGCTGTCGGGCGTGCGCTGGCTCATCGACGGGATGAACGTGATCGGCTCGCGACCCGACGCGTGGTGGCGGGACCGCGACGCCGCGATGGCCCGGCTCGTCGACCTGCTCGAGCGCTGGGTCGCGGGGTCCGGCGAGGATGTGACTGTCGTGTTCGAGCGACCGCCCTCACCGCCGATCCGCTCGACAGTGATCGAGGTCGCGCACGCCCCACGACCACGCGCCCACGCCGCCGACGACGAGATCGTGCGGCGACTGGCGGCCGAAGCGCAGCCCGCGCAGGTGTGGGTGGTGACCTCAGACCGCCTGCTCGCCGACCGTGCGCGGGCGACGGGCGCCGTCGTCGAGGGAGCGGATTCGTTTCGCCGACGCCTCGAGGCCGGCTGACCGCGGCGCCTCAGGGCCCGTACCCCCCGACGCCTCGAGGCCGGATCACCGCGGTGGCAGCGGCTGCTCAATGGCGGTCGGCCGCCGCCGCAGCGCCACGGTGGCGCGAAATCAGCTGGAAGAGGTCCGAGTATCCGGTCAGGTAGATCGCGGTCGGGTCGGCGACGACCGGGTTGAAGGAACCCGAAGGGAACGAGAACACGACCTGTCCGGTGCGGACGTTGAGTCCGGTCGTGGTCTTGGCCGCGAGGTTCGAGTAATACACGACGTCGCCCACGATCGTGGGCGAGCCGGAGATCCTGCCACCGGCGTTGTGGGTCCATCGGACCGTCCCTGACTGGGCGTTGAACGCGTACAGGTTCCCGTCGTAGGAGCCGATGTACACGGTTGGACCGAGGCCTGAGACGTTGGCGACGGCGGGAGAGGAGTACACATACGCCCCGGTCGCCGTCGCCCAGGCGAGTTGGCCGGTCGAGGCGGCGAACGAGTACACGCGCCCGTCGGTATTGCCGATGTAGACGCGTCCAAACGCGACGGCAGGGGTCGAGTAGAAGTTCCCGGAACCGAAACCGAGATCGGCGCCGCTGGTGGAGGCGGCCCAGATCTGGTGGCCGTCCCGGGCGCGCACCGCGTACGCGCGGCCGTCGTAGTCGGCGAAGTAGAGGATGCCGTTCGCATATGACACGCCACCTTTGACCGATCCGTCCGCGTGATATGTCCAGAGGACGGTGCCGCTCGGTGCGTTGATCGCATAAACGGTCCCGTCCTGAGCGCCGAAGTAGACCGTCGTCCCCCAAGCGAGCGGGGAGGACTCGCTGCCCGGGGGGATGCTCATCGACCAGACGATCTTGCCGGTCCGCTGCGAGAGCGCGACGAATCTGCCCTGCGCGGGCGTGGTCGCGCCGGGGATCGTCGACAGGAGCGGAACCAGCACGAGCCCGCGGGCGAGCGCCGGCGACGCCGCCGCCAGCGTGCCGACCCGACGTTGCCAGACCACGTGCCCGTTGAGCTTGTCGATCGCCAGCACCACGCCCGAGTCGTTGAGCACGAACAGCGTGTTGCCCCGGATCACCGGCGGAAACTCGAGCAGCGCTCCGGACCCGCGGTAGGTCCAGCCGCGGCGAAACGGCGGCTCGAGGTCCGCTCCGGCCGGGAAAAGGCGCGTGCGCGCCGCGTCGTAGCCGTACCTCGGCCACAGGAAGTCGGGCACCTTCGCTTTGGGCTTGAGCGGTGTGGTGGTTGTGGTGGTGGCCGTGAACTCGACGCGCGGATGCGAGACATTGCCGGGCTTGTGCAGCAGCACCACCACGACCGCAGCGACGCAGGCCAGCAGCAGCACAGCCGTGACAAGGAGCGGTCCGCGCCGCCCCCGGCGCCGCGAACCGGGACTCATACACGATGATCCTAATGGTTCCCCTTGCGCCGCTGCCGGTCGCGACGGGTACGCTCGTCCTCCCGGCCAGCAAAGATGCCCCCATGCGGATACCGGGTCCCGAGGAGCTGATCGGCCGAGTGCGGGCGCTGCCGTCGGCGCCCGCGCTGCTCGCGGCGGTCGGGGACGAGCCGGGGCTGCATCTGGTTGGCGGCGCCGTGCGCGATCTGCTCCTCGGTGGCCACGAAGCCCGCGATCGGGGCGCGACCGGTGACCTCGACCTCGTCGCGGAGGGCGATGTCGCAGCGCTCGTCGCTCGGCTCGGGGGTCCGCATCGAACCCACGACCGGTTCGGCACCGCGACGGTCATCCTCGAGGGCCACGGCTACGACCTCGCCACGGCGCGACGCGAAGCCTACGCCGAGCCGGGTGCGCTGCCCGACGTCTCGCCCGGGACGCTGGGCGAGGACCTGCTGCGTCGCGACTTCACCGTGAACACGATCGCGATCACGCTCGGCGGACCGCACGCGGGTGAGCTGACGGCCACGCCGACGGCGCTCGAGGACCTCACGACCCGCCGGCTGCGCGTGCTCCACGATCGAAGCTTCATCGACGATCCCACCCGCCTGTTCCGGCTCGTCCGGTACGCGAGCCGGCTCGGGTTCGAGGTCGAGCCGGAAACGCTCGCGCTCGCTCGAGCGGCAATGGCGGGCGGCGCTCTCGGCACGGTCTCCGGCGCACGGATCGGCTCAGAGCTGCGCCTGCTCGCGCGCGAGGGCGATCCGGTGGCCGCGCTGGCGGCGCTGGGCGAGCTCGGAATCGATCGCGCCATCCATCCCCGCTTCGGGATCGCCGATCCGAGCCTCGCGCGTCGTGCGCTCGCGCTGCTGGCGCCCGATGGCCGCCGCGACCTCCTCGCTCTCGCGCTCGCCGCCGCCGAGGTTCCGCCCGAGGAGCTGGCGCCGCTGCTCGACGAGCTCGCGTTCGACGCGGACGCGCGGGATCGCATCGTCGCCGCCGCGAGCGGTGCCGATCGGGCCGCCCGGGCGCTCTGCATCGCGACGCTGCCATCGGAGATCGCCGCTGCGCTCGCCCAGGGGAGCCCGGAGCTGGCCGCGCTCGCCGGGGCACTCGGGCCGGCCGAGCAGGTGCGGGAGTGGCTCGCGCGCCTGCGCCACGTCCGCCTCGAGATCGACGGCAACGACCTGATCGGCGCCGGCGTCCCCCAGGGACCGGCGGTCGGGCAGGGGCTTCGGGCGGCGCTGGCGGCCAAGCTCGACGGCCGCGTCGCCGGCCGCGAGGCCGAGCTGGCGGAGGCCTCGCGCGCCGCTCGCGGGTGATCTCATGGGAGGCGCTGCGCAGAATCGCGTGCGCGCTGGCCGCGAGTGGTGTTGTGCACGAGACGGGCGCATTCCGGCGGCCTTCCAATGGCATCATGCTCGGCATGGATGCGAAGCCGACGCAGGTGGATCTGCCGGCGCCGTTCCGGCTCGCCGGCGACCACGTCGCTGTCGACCTCGTCGGCGGCCGAGCGCTCTTCACGACACGTCGGGGCGGCTCGTCCAGCGGCCCCTACGCCAGTCTCAACATGGGCACGACTGACGGTCACCAGCCGGCGGACGTGCTCGAGAACCGCACCCGGCTCGAGCACAGCCTCGGGGTCGCGCTGGCCTGGGGCCATCAGGTTCACGGCACCCACGTGGCGGTGGCGCGACCCGCCCCCGGGCCACTCGCCCCCGCGCGAGCCGACGCCCCCGCGCGGGCCGACGCCCCCGCGCGGGCCGACGCGACCGTGCAGGCCGACGGTCAGGCGACGACGCTCGCGGGGGTGGCGGCGACCGTGATGGTCGCCGACTGCCTTCCCGTCGCCATCGCGGGCGACGGCGCGGTGGCGATGCTCCACGCCGGCTGGCGGGGCCTCGCGGCGGGGGTCATCGCGGAGGGGGTCGGCCGGGTGCGCGAGCTCGGCGCGCGCGGCCCGCTGAGCGCCGCGATCGGGCCCGGAGCGGGACCGTGCTGCTACGAGGTCGGCGACGAGGTCCGCGCGGCGTTCTCCGCCCACGGCGCGGCCGTGCGGCGGGGTCGCAATCTCGATCTGGGGGGGATCGCTGCGCGCGAGCTCGAGCGCGCCGGGGTGCGACTGGTTCATGACGTCGGTCTGTGCACGATCTGCTCCGATCCGTCGCTGTTCTTCTCCTACCGGCGAGACCGCGGCACGACCGGTCGCCAGGCGGGGCTTGCGTGGCGGATCTGATCTTCGACGGGCTTACCGTGGCTTCCGTGCGCTCCAACCTCGAGCGCGTACGCGAGCAGATCGCTCGCGCCGCCGCGGACGCGGGGCGGGATGCGGCCGACGTTGAGGTTCTCGCGGCGGTCAAGTACGTACCGTCGAGCGAGCTCGACGTCCTCGCGCAGGCGGGCATCGAGCTCGTCGGCGAGAACCGTGCCCAGGACCTCGAGGACAAGGCCGGTTCGCACCCGGGGCTGTTCGTGTGGGACTTCATCGGCCAGCTCCAGAGCCGCAAGGTCAAGCTGATCCTCCCCTACGTGCGATACATCCACTCGGTGGCCAGCGATTCGGTGCTCGCGCAGCTCGCACGGCATGCCGCGCCCGAGACCAAGGTCCTGGTCGAGGTCAACGTCGCCGGTGAGCCCGGCAAGAGCGGGGTCGCACCGAGCGACCTCGCGGCGTTCATCGATCGCTGCCCGGTGCGGGTCGTCGGACTGATGACGATGCCCCCGCTCGCCGGCTCGCCCGAAGACAGCCGTCAGCACTTTGCCGCGCTGCGGAAGCTCGCGGACCGCAACGGCCTGCGTCACCTGTCGATGGGGACCAGCCAGGATTACCCTGTCGCGGTGCAGGAGGGCGCCACGATCGTGCGTCTCGGTGCCTGCCTCTATGCCCCCCGCAGGTGAGGAGCTCGCCGTCAGCGGCACCGGCGACCGGTGGAGCTGTAGTCGCACGGGGCCATATACACCCCGCGCGCGCCATAATCGTCGGAAGGGAAACCAGCGCTTCCCACGAACACCCACCGAAATGGCATTCCGCGACACGTGGCACCGCACGATGGTCTACTTCGGACTCGCCGAGGATGACGAGTACGACGACGAGATCGAGCCCGAGCCCTACGCCGAGCCCGAGACCCAGCTCGAGGATCGCTATCGCGAGCGACCGAACGTGCGCCGACTCAGCGCCCGCCGGCGACGCGACGAGATCGACGACATCTTCGCCGACGAGCCCGCAGCGGAGCGGCGCACCAGCGTGCTGCGGTCGGTGAGCGGAGCACGCGGCGCCAACGGACGCGGGGGAGGAGACGTCAGAGTGCATTTGGTGGTTCCGAAGAGCTTCAACGACGCCCAGGACGTGGCCGACAAGTTCAAGGACTCGATCCCGGTGATCCTGAACCTGCAGGGCATCGACACCGATCTCTCCAAGCGCCTGATCGACTTCTCCAGCGGGCTCACGTACGCCCTCGACGGCGGCATGCAGCGGATCGCGGACAAGGTGTTCCTGCTCACTCCGCGCAACGTCGAGGTCTCCGCCGAGGAGCGCGCGCGGCTGCTCGAGAAGGGCTTCTTCAACCAGTCGTGAGCCGCGCCCCGCACCAGCAGGTCCGGTGCGGTAGCGATCGAGCCGTTCCTCGAGCGGTCTCGATGTCACGGCACCGCCCAGCGGTAGATTTCAGTCCATGCGAGTCGGCTTGATCGGATCCGGCAACATGGCCCGCGCGCTCGCGCGAGGATGGGGCGACCCGGTGCTCTGTTCGGACACGGGGTCGGGCCGCGCGGCAGCGCTCGTCGAGGAGCTCGGCGGCGAGGCGCTCGACAGCAACCTCGCGGTCGCGGAACGCGCGGACCTGGTCGTCCTCTGCCATAAGCCGGCCGGACTGAAACCCGTGGCCGGCGAGATCGCCGGCGTCGCGAAGGCGGTTGCGTCGGTGCTCGGCGCCACACCGACAGGGGCGCTCCAGGTCGTCTACCCGGGCACGCCGGTATTCCGGCTGATGCCCAACACCGCGGTCGAGGTCCGCCGAGGGGTGGTTTGCTACACGCCCGCCCGCGTCGGCGAGCTCGACCCGGCGCTCGAGGCCGAGGTCGTCGCGCTGTTCGGCCGTCTCGGCACGGTCGTTCCTCTCGACGAGCAATATCTCGAGGCCGCCACCGCCGTGATGGGCGTCGGGCCCGCCTACCAGGCGCTACTCGTCGAGGCGCAGGTGGACGCGGCGGTTCGCCACGGCCTCGGCCACGAGCTCGCCGCCAGGCTGGTGATCGAGACGATGTCCGGAACGGCCGCTCTGCTCACCGCCCGCAAGGACGACACGCTCGCGGTCAGGCGCGAGGTGACCTCGCCGGGCGGCTCGACGGCCCGCGGCCTCGCCGCGCTGGAGCGCGCGGGAGTCCGCACCGCTTTTCAGGACGCGATCGATGCGGTCATCGGCGAGGATCGTGAGCGCGTGACACGTCGTGGGACTCGGCGATGATCGCGCTCGCCACCACCGTCCGTGTCGATATCGGCAACTACGTGCAGGGGCTGTTCACCGTCTACATCTTGCTGCTGTTCGTCTACATCCTGCTCAACATCGTCTTCTCGCTCGGCGCGCGGCCGCCATACTCGCGCTTCACGGATGCGATCCTCGGCTTCCTGCGCGATGTCTCGGAGCCCTACCTGCGCATCTACCGCCGCTTCATCCCGACGATCGGCCAAATCGATCTGAGCCCGATGGTCGCGATCATCGTCCTCTATCTCGTGCAGTCACTCCTGGTCAACGCGATTCGCGGCTGACGCGATCGCCCGCGTACGCTTGCGGGATGCACATGGCAACGAGGACCGACAGCTCTCGTGGTAGCCGCGGCGCCTACGCGCGGGCGGCTGTCGTGCTCGCGCTCGTGGTCGTCGTCGACCAAGTGACCAAGCACATTGTGGCGGCATCGATCGGCGCCGGCCGGGTGGACAAGGTGGTGCCCGGAATCGAGCTCGTTCATGTGCGTAACCCCGGCGTCGCCTTCGGCTTCCTCTCGGGCGGCGGGACGATCGTGCTCGTGGTCACGCTTGCGGCGCTGGCGGGCCTCGCCTGCTACTTCGCGCTGCGGCCCGGGCGGCGATTGCTGTGGCTCCCCACCGGCCTGCTCCTCGGCGGCGCGATCGGAAACCTGATCGACCGCGTGCGCGCGGGAGTGGTGACCGACTTCATCAAGCTTCCGCATTGGCCGGCGTTCAACGTTGCTGACATGGCGATCACCTTCGGCGTGCTCACGCTGCTGTACACGATCGAGATCGGGACGCGGCGCGAGGCGCGTGCAGCTGTCCATGACTGAGGTCGCGCCCGCCACGACGAGCAGGATCGAGGTCCCGCCTTCCTCATCGGGGACGCGGCTCGACCAGTTCCTGGCAGCGCCGCTCGGATCGCGCGCCCGCGCGCAGAGGCTGATCGACGAAGGTCGGGTGCGCGTCGACGGACGGTTGCGGCGCAAACGCGATGAAGTTCGCGCCGGGCAGCTGATCGATGTCGACGAAGCCGAGGGCAGCGCCGACGGCGCCGTGGTCGACGTTCCGTTCCGCATCGCCTACGAGGACGACCACCTGATCGTCGTCGATAAGCCGGCGGGTGTGGTCGTCCATCCGGCGCGCGGTCACCACACGGGAACGCTCTCCCAGGCGCTGGCCGGACGGGCCGCCGGCGGCGACGAGCCGTGGCGAGCGGGGATCGTCCACCGACTCGACCGCGATACCTCGGGCCTGCTCGTCGTCGCCAAGCGCGACGACGTGCATCGCGCCCTGAAGGCTCTGTTGGCCGCTCGTCAGCTGCGGCGGGAGTACCTCGCGCTGGTCGCAGGGACGCCGTCGGCGCGAGCGGGAACGATCGAGGCTCCGATCGGGCGTGACCGGCGCGACAGGACGCTGATGTCGATCGATTCGGACGGCCCGCGCGAGGCGCGCACCCACTTCGAGATCGTTGAGGTCCTGCCGTCCGCGACACTCCTTCGGGTCACGCTGGACACCGGCCGCACCCACCAGATCCGCGTGCATCTGCGCGCGATCGGCCATCCGGTATGCGGCGATCGCCATTACGGGGTCCGTGACGCGTACGGACTCTCGCGCCAGTTCCTGCACGCCGCCCGCCTCGCCTTACCGCATCCGGTGAGCGACGTACCGCTCGACGTCACCTCGCCGCTGCCCGCGGACCTCGCCCACGCGCTGACCTTGGCAACGCGCGGCGGCTGAGCGACCTGAAATAGCGCGACGGGGCGACCCGTCCAAGGCCGCCCCGCCGCGAACCGCGTGCGAGCCGAACCACCGGAGGTAGGGGAAGGGAGGATCGACTCGCGGTTTGGGCGCACCACCGGAGGTAGGGGAAGGGTGGCCGCCCGAAACCGGAAACGAAGGCGAGCGCAGAAACTTGCGTAAGATTGGAAGAGAACTTTCCACACCATCGACCCCGCCGCACGGGTCGCGCCCTGGCCTCGAGGCCTGAAGCCGCTAGAAGGCGTCAGATCGCGAGGTTCGCGAGCACCGGCGGTGCGGGTTGCAGCACATCAATCAAAAGGGAGCAAATCACGTGGCTCGAGTTGGAATCAAGGAGCTGCTGGAGGCCGGCGTGCATTTCGGTCACCAGACGCGCCGATGGAACCCCAAGATGCGCCGCTTCATCTTCGGTGAGCGGGATGGCATCTACATCATCGACCTGCTGCAGACACAAGAGCTGCTCGAGCAGGCGCGCACATTCGCCTCGGAACTGGCGCACCGGGGCGGTGTGGTCCTATTCGTCGGCACCAAGAAGCAGGCACGCGACGCGATCAAGGACATCGCCGAGTCCTCCGACATGCCCTACGTCAACCATCGCTGGCTCGGCGGCCTGCTGACGAACTACCAGACGATCTCGCTGCGGATCAAGCGCCTGCACGATCTCGAGCGCTACGAGGCCGAGGGACAGCTGCAGCTGTTGCCGACGCGCGAGCGGATGAACGCCCAGGCGGACCTCGCGAAGCTTCGGGCCAACCTCGGCGGCGTCAAGAACATGCAGCGGGTACCGGATGCGATGTTCGTCATCGACCTCAAGTCGGAGGCGATCGCCGTGCGCGAGGCGCACCGTCTCAGGATCCCGATCATCGGGCTCGTCGACACGAACTGCGATCCCGACGGAATCGACTACGTGATCCCGGGCAATGATGACGCGATCCGTTCGTGCGCGGCGGTCACGAAGGCGATCGGTGACGTTGTCGCAGAGGGACACAACGTGTTCCGCGCTGAGGAGGAGCGGGCCCGTCGTGAGGCCGAGGAGCAGGCGCGTCGTGAGGCCGAGGAGCAGGCGCGTCGTGACGCTGAGGAGCAGGCGCGTCGTGACGCCGAGGAGCAGGCGCGTCGTGACGCCGAGGAGCAGGCGCGTCGCGAGGCCGAGGAGCAAGCCGCCGGCGCGGCTTCCGAGCAGCCCGCGGCCGAGGCGGCTCGGGCGACCGACCCGTCCGCCGCCCCGAGCGCTCAGGCGCCTGAGCCGGCCGCGACCCGCGAACCCGTGGCCGAGCCCGAGCCCGTGGCCGCGCCCGAGCCCGTGGCCGCGCCCGAGCCCGTGGCCGCGCCCGAGCCCGTGGCCGCGCCGGAGCCGGCCGCGTCCGAGCTGCCTGAGCCGCCCGCCGTGTCCGCGCCCGCCGCCAGACCCGAGCCGCCCGCTCCCCCAGAGCCCGCCGCCACGCCCGCGCCCGCGGCTGCCGCCGGCGGGGAACCCGAAGCCCACAAGGAGGATGCGTGATGGCCGCGGTCACGGCGGCGCAGGTCAAGGACTTGCGCGACCGAACGGGAGCTCCATTGCTTGCTTGCCGCAACGCGATCGCCGAATCAGGCGGTGATCTCGACGAGGCGGTCGAGCTCCTGCGCAAGCGGGGCGAGGCGCAGGCCGCCAAGCGCGCGGGCAACGAGGCGCGCGAGGGAGTGGTCGATAGCTATATCCATCCCGGTGGACGGATCGGTGTGCTCGTCGAGGTGGACTGCGAAACGGACTTCGTCGCCCGCACAGATGCGTTCACGTCCTTCGTCCACGATCTCGCGCTCCACATCGCCGCCGCCGCGCCGATCGGCGTGTCGGACGAGGAAATCCCCGCCGAGGACCGCGAACGTGAGGAGCGGATCGCCGTCGAGCAAGCGGCCGACAGGCCCGAGAGCGTACGCGAGAGAATCGTCTCGGGAAAGCTTGACAAGTGGCTTTCCGAGGTGGTCCTGCTGCGTCAGAAGCACGTGAACGAGGAGAAGTACGACGGGAAGACCATCGAGGAGCTCAGGGCCAAGCTCGCCTCCGACACGGGAGAGAACATCGTGATCCGCCGGTTTGCGCGCTTTGCCATCGGCGCCTGAGACAGTGCCCGGGCCGCCCGCGTTCGAGCGCGTCCTGATCAAGCTCTCGGGAGAGGCGCTGATGGGGAACCTCGACTACGGAACGGATCCGGAGCGGGTGCGCGCGGTCGCCCGGCAGGTGGCCGCGGTCCAGCGGCGAGGGGTCGAGATCGCGATCGTCGTTGGCGGCGGCAACATCTATCGCGGCCTGGCCGCCGCGGCGGCCGGGATGGACCGCGCCACCGGTGACTACATGGGCATGCTCGCGACCGTGCTCAACGCGCTCGCGCTCCAGGATGCGCTCGAGAAGCAGGAGGTGGCGACGCGGGTCCAGTCGGCAATCACAATCTCCGAGGTCGCTGAGCCGTACATTCGCCGACGCGCGATGCGCCACCTCGAGAAGGGCAGGATCGTCATCTTCGCGGCGGGGACCGGCAATCCGTTCTTCACGACCGACACGGCGGCGGCGTTGCGGGCCGTGGAGATCCACGCCGAGGTGATCCTGATGGGAAAAAAGGGCGTCGAGGGCGTTTATACGGCCGATCCGGCGATCGATCCGACCGCTGAGTTCATTCCCGAGATCACGCACAAGGACGCGCTCACGCGGGGACTGCAGGTGATGGATTCGACAGCGCTGGCGCTGTGCATGGACAACAATCTGCCGATCGTCGTCTTCAATATGGGTGACGAGACGAGCATCGGCAAGATAGTGTCCGGCGAACGCGTGGGCACGCTGGTGCAGACATGATCGACGAGTTACTCGAGGACGGCCGCGACCGGATGGCCAAGTCGGTCGACGCGATCAGGCACGAGTTCGGCTCGGTCCGGACCGGGCGCGCCAGCCCGGCGCTGCTCGACCGGATCACGGTTGACTATTACGGGAGCTCGACGCCGCTCAAGCAGCTCGCCACCATCTCCGCGCCTGAGGCACGCCTGCTCTCGATCCAGCCCTACGACAAGAGCTCGATCAAGGCGATCGAGCGCGCGATTCTCGAATCCGACGTTGGTCTGACGCCGTCGAATGACGGCAACGTGATCCGGTTGAGCATCCCTGAGCTGACCGAGGAGCGCCGCCGCCAGCTGGTCAAGGTGGTCCGCAACATCGCCGAGGACGGCCGCGTCGCGATCCGCAACATTCGGCGAGACGTGATGCACGACCTGCGCGACCTCCGCGACGCAGGGGACACAGGATCCGACGAAGAGCACCGTGCCGAGGCCGAGCTCCAGAAAGTCACCGACGGGAAGATCGGCGAGCTCGACGAGCTCTTGGGGCACAAGGAAGCAGAGATTCTCGAGGTCTAGCGTGGCCGACGCTCGGAGCGGTCTCGCGGCGGATGAAGCGCGGAAGGCGGCGGGCGAGGCGTCCGACGGCGCGCCCGAGGCGCGTGCGCGGTATGTCGCGATCATCACCGACGGCAACGGACGCTGGGCCCAGCAACGTGGGCTGCCGGTGCTCGTGGGGCACGAGGCCGGGGCCGACACGGTCAAGGCGCGGCTGCGCGACGCGGTCAGCTTGGGGATCGAGGAGCTCACCGTGTACTCCTTCTCGACCGAGAACTGGAGCCGGTCGGAGAACGAGGTGGCCGGCATCATGGATATGTTTGCCAGGCGGATCGACGGCGAGACGCCCGAGCTGCACGGCGAGGGCGTCCGCATGCGCTTCATCGGTCGCCGCACGCCGCCCGTCTCCGCTGATCTCCTCGCGCGGATGGAGTGGGCCGAGAACCTGACCCGGGACAACACCACGATCACCCTCTACGTCGCCTTCAACTACGGCGGCCGGGCGGAGATCGTCGATGCGGCGCGAACCTTTAACGGCGGGACCGAGGAAGAGTTCCGCGCCCACCTGTACGCGCCCGAGATGCACGACCCCGACCTGATCATCCGGACCAGCGGCGAGCAGCGGATCTCCAATTATCTGCTGTGGCAGAGCGCGTACGCGGAGCTGGTGTTCCGCGACGAGCTGTGGCCTGACTTCTCGCGGGCTGCTTTCGAGCAGTGCCTGACCGAGTTCGCCGCCCGGCGCCGGCGCTTCGGAGCGCGGTGATGGCCGACGAGCCGCCACGCCGGCGCGGTCGCCAGACGGGCCGCGTGGGGGACGGGGCCGGGCGCGGTGAGCGACCCGGGCGGCGACGCGACCCGGCCGCGCGCGGAGCAGCGAACGCGCGCCGGCGCGAGGCGGGCGCCCGGCGCGACCAGCAGACGCGCTCCCGTCGGCGCCGTTCGGCCGCTCGCGAGCCCGGTCGCCGTCCGCGCTCGGACCTGCTCCCGAGGATCGTCGTCGCGATCCCCGCCGCGGTGATCGCGATCGTCTTCGTCGACCTCGGCGGGACGGCATTCGCGGCCTTGATGATCCTGCTCGGTTGGGCCTGCCTCGACGAGCTGTACCGCATGCTCGACCGCTGGAAGCCGGCCTCGGTCGCCGGCTTCGCGGCGCTCGCGGGGATGGTCATCGCGGCGCGTTTCGGCAGTCAGTTCCAGGTTCTGCTCGTCGTCGTCGCCGCGGTTCCCGCGGTCTTCGTGCTCGTGCTGCTGAGGGGCCAGCGCGTGAACGCCACGGTGTCGATCGCCGGCACACTGCTCGGGATCTACTGGATCGGACTCGCGTTCGCGCACGCCGAGTTGCTGCGCCAGCTGCCCCATGGTGGCGCGATCCTCATCGACGTCCTCGTCGGCACGTTCCTCGGCGATACCGCCGCGTACTTCGGCGGTCGGGCCTTCGGTCGGCGCCCGCTCGCGCCCGAGATCTCGCCCCACAAGACGGTCGAGGGCCTCCTTTGCGGGATGCTCATCGCCTTCGTCTCGGTGCTCTCCGCGGGCATCTTCCAGGACTGGCTGACGACGCAGCACGCGCTCCTCCTCGGCCTTGGCGTCGCGATCGCGGGGCCCGCCGGAGACCTGTTCGAGTCGCTGATCAAGCGCGACGCCGGCGCCAAGGACACGGGAACCCTGTTCGGTGCCCACGGGGGCGCGTTGGACCGGCTCGACGGCACGATCTTCACGGTCGTCGCCGCGTATTACATCTGGGTGGCCCTGTCCTAGCGGCACGCCCCTACAATCGCCCACGGTGCCGCGCCGGCTCGTCATCCTCGGGTCTACGGGCTCGATCGGAACGCAGGCGCTGGACGTCGTCCAGCGCGCTCCCGACCTGAGTGTCGTCGCGCTCTCCGCCGACGGCGCGTGGGAGGAACTGATCGGCCAGGCGAGAGAGCACGGCGTGCGCCGGATCGCTCTGTCCGACGTCGATGCGGCAGCCCGCGCGGCCGAGGCGTGGACGGGGGGTGACGTCCTGAGCGGCCCGGACGGACTGGTCAGGTTGATCACCGAGAGCAACGCCGATCTCGTGCTCAACGCGATTGTCGGATCGGCGGGGCTGGTGCCGACCGTCGCGGCGCTCGGCGAGGGGATCGATCTCGCACTGGCCAATAAGGAATCGCTCGTCGTCGGCGGCGAGCTCGTGACGCAGCTCGCCGAGGCGACGGGGGCAACGATCATTCCCGTGGACTCCGAGCACTCGGCGCTACATCAGCTACTCGGCTCCGAGCCGCCGGGTACCGTCGATCGGCTGATTCTCACGGCGTCGGGCGGACCGTTCCGCGGACGCTCCGCAGCCGAGCTCCAGGACGTCACCGTTGAGCAGGCGCTCGCGCACCCAACCTGGGACATGGGCGGCAAGATCACGATCGACTCGGCGACGCTGATGAACAAGGGCCTCGAGCTGATCGAGGCCCACCACCTGTTCGGGACGCCGTACGAGCAGATCGACGTGGTCGTTCACCCGCAGTCGATCGTCCACAGCCTGATCCAGCTCTGCGACGGCGCCACGCTCGCCCACCTCGGCTACCCCGACATGCGCGTGCCGATCGCCTACGCGCTGCACTATCCCGATCGCGTCGACGTGCCCGTTGCGCGGCTCGACCTCGCCGCTGTCGGCTCCCTCACCTTCGAGCCCGTCGACGAGGAGACGTTCGCGTGCCTGCGGCTCGCCCGCGAAGCGGCTCGAGCCGCAGGCACGGCGCCGTGCACGCTCAACGCCGCCAACGAGGTCGCCGTGCACGCGTTTCTCTCCGGACGCCTGCGCTTCCTCGAGATCGCCAGCGTGATCGAGGAGACGCTCGAAAGTCTCCCGGCGTCCACGGTGCACTCGTTCGATTCGCTGGCGGCCGCCGACGGCCAGGCGAGACGGATCGCCTCCGAGCTCGTGAACGCGCGCACGACGGCCTGAGCGCCCAGGTCGACGGCGTCATGTCGCCGCGTCCGACGATCGCCGCGAGCGACGCGCCCGCCTTGGCACACTAGACGTGTTGTCCTACCTGCTCGCGTTCGCCGGCTTCGCCGCCCTGATCATCCTCCACGAGTTCGGCCACTTCCTGGCCGCGAAGGCGGTCGGCATGCGCGTCGAACGCTTCTCGCTGTTCTTCGGGCCCATGCTGGTCAAGTTCCGCCGCGGCGAGACCGAGTACGGCATCGGTCCGATCCCGCTCGGCGGCTACGTGAAGATCACCGGGATGAACCCGAACGAGGAGATCCCCGAGGAGATCGTCGACCGAGCGTACTACCGCCAGCCGGTGTGGAAGCGGGTCGTCGTGATTCTCGCCGGGCCCGCGATGAACCTGCTGATCGCGTTCGTGCTTCTCAGCGGGGTCGTCCTGTCCCAGGGACTGCCGGTGACAAGCCATGGCCAATACGTGTCGTTGCGCACTGTCGCCACGGGATCACTGGTGCCGCCGGCGTCGGGGTATCTGAAAGCCGGAGACGAGATCGTCTCGGTCGACGGCAAGCGGGGGCTGACCGTCGCCCAGATAGCTAAGGAGATCTCGAGCCACCATTGCGCCGAGGCGCCGACGTCGGGATGCCAGGCAACCACACCGGTGAGCATCGTCGTCCGCCGCGACGGCAGGCTCGAGTCATTCTCGATCTACCCGCGGTACGCCCCGAGCCTGAAACGGACCCGGATCGGCTTTGGCTTCGCGATCGAGATCCGCTCGTACGGCGCGCTCGGAGCGGCCGGTCAGGGCGTCAGCCAGATGTGGTACGTCACGCATGAGACGGTCAGCACGATCGCGAAGATCTTCGAGCCCAAGGTCCGGAGTCAGCTGCACGGGATCGTCGGCGTCGCCGACATCACCCAGCAGGCCGTCGCCGTGGGCGCGCCCGAGGCGCTCTACGTGCTCGGCGTGATTTCGCTCTCGCTCGCGATCATCAACCTATTCCCGTTCCTGCCGCTCGACGGCGGCCACATCTTCTGGGCACTGGCCGAGAAGGTCCGTGGCCGGCGGATCCCCTTCTCGGTCATGGAGCGCGCCGGGGTTGTCGGGTTCGTCCTCATCCTCATGCTCTTCCTGGTCGGGTTGCACAACGACATCTCGACCTTGACCGGCAAGGGTTTCTCGGTGCATTAGCGGCCCGCGCGTTGCCCTGCGATAGCGTTCGTGTCGGCCTGAGGAGACGATCATGGAGGCGAGGATGGAGAGCGGGACCCTCACAGCGGCTGCCGGACGCGCGGTCGACGCACCGACCCTGACCGAGGCGCTGCGCCGCACCGCCGCGAACAACCCGGAGATCGTCGCCGTGCGGACCCCCGACGACTCCGTCTCGCTGACCTGGGCGGAGCTGCTCGAGCGCGTCGACGCGGTCGCCGGTGGGCTCGCCAAGCTCGGCGTCGGCCCGGGCGACACCGTCGCCATCATGCTCGGCAACCGCCCCGAGTTCCACATCGTGGACCTCGCCGCAGTCACAGTCGGCGCGACGCCGTTCTCGATCTACGTGACCTACCCCGCTGAGGAGATCGAGTACCTGGTCACCGATTCCGGCGCGAGGCTCGCTATCGTCGAGCAGGCCTTCCTTCCCGTCATGCTCGAGGCGCGCACGAACCTACCCGCGCTCGAGCACGTGATCGTCGTCGACGGCGATGCGCCGGCGGGGACGATCTCGCTCGCGGACGTCGAGGGATCGAACCCGGAATTCGACGGTGCCGCGGCGGCGGCGGCGGTGGCGCCGGACGATGTGCTTACGCTGATCTACACCTCAGGTACGACGGGCCCCCCCAAAGGGGTCCAGCTCTCCCACCACAACATCATGTTCACGGCCCAGGCGATCGAGGAGATCGTCGAGCTCAAGCCGGGTGCGCGTGTCGTCTCGTGGCTGCCCTCGGCGCACATCGCCGAGCGCAACGCGCATCACTACATCCCGATCGTCTACGCCGCCACCGTGACGTGCGTGCCGAACCCGCGCGATGTGCTCTCCTACCTGCCTCAGGTACGTCCAACATGGTTCTTCGCGGTGCCGCGGATCTGGGAGAAGCTGAAGGCCGGACTCGAGGCGATGCAGGCGCAGCGCCCCGCGGAGGAGGCCCGTCCCCTGACCGAGGCGCTCGCGGCGGCGATCCAACGCGTCCGATTGCGGCAGCGTGGCGAGCCCGTTCCTCAGGAGCTCGAGGCGCAGGTGGCCCGCGCCGACGAGGAGTTCTTCTCGAAGCTGCGGACGATGCTGGGGCTCGATCGAGTGGTGGCCGTGCACGTCGGTGCGGCCCCGACCCCAGTCGACGTGCTCGAGTTCTTCCACGCCCTCGGGATCGAGCTCGCCGAGCTGTGGGGCATGTCGGAGACGTGCGGCCTGGGGACGGTGAACCGGCCGGGCGCGGTGCGCATCGGGACCGTCGGTCCCGCCGCGCCGGGCGTCGAGATCCAGCTGGCCGATGACGGCGAGCTCCTCATTCGCAGCGGGTGCGTGATGCTCGGCTACCGCAACGACCCCGTGAGCACGGCCGAGGCGATCGACGCCGACGGATGGCTCCATACCGGCGACATCGGCACGCTCGACGACGACGGCTATCTGACGATCGTCGACCGCAAGAAGGAGATCATCATCAACGCGGCCGGCAAGAACATGTCCCCGGCCAACATCGAGGGGGAGCTCAAGTCTGCCAGCCCCCTGATCGGACAGGCCATGGTCATCGGCGATCGCCGCCCCTACAACACCGCGCTGCTCGTGCTCGATTCCGACTTCGCGCCGCAGTGGGCGGCACAACGCGGAATCGCAGAGGCGACGCTCGAGCGGCTCGCCACCGAGCCGAAAGTGATCGAGGCCGTTCAGGAGGGCGTGGACGCTGGGAACCGACACCTTGCCCGCGTCGAGCAGATCAAGAAGTTCACGATCGTGCCCGGCGACTGGGTCCCGGGCGGCGACGAGCTGACGCCGACGATGAAGCTCAAGCGCCGGCCGATCGCCGAGAAGTACGACGCCGAGATCGAGGCGATGTACGCGTAGCCGCCGCCGGATGCCGGCCGGCGGCCCCGAGCAGGAACCCGTGACCGATCACGGCCCCTACCCCGTCGCCTGGAACACGATCACTTCGCTGAAGTTCGTCCCGTCGACCTGGTAGGCATAGCAGCCGGCGGAGCGCACGCGGGTGAACGAGGGCCACTCGCGAGCGCCGGGCGGCTCACCGGCCGATTTCGTCGAGGCGGTGAGGAGCTGGAGCTCGTCCTCGGGGATGTGGCCCTCGCCGAACCCGACCGAGCCCGAGCCGCCGAGCTCGCCGCCGCGGATCAACACCGGGCCCGAGTAGCCCGGCGCGGCGAGCCAGGTCACGCTCGCGCCGTCCCACGAGCTGTCGATGAAGCTCGTGATCGCGAGGGGGCTCGACTGCGCCGCGTACACGGGCCCTGATCCGACGGCCGGCCCGGCATAGCTGACGGCGGAGGCGGCGCCGGACACGGGACACGCGCCGCCGGCGCCGGGGCCCGGGAGATGCAGCGCGCCGCGCAGCGAGGAGGGCACACCGCCGCTGCATGTGCCCTGACAGTCGTCGTAGGACCCGTATCCGGTGGCCGCGTTCAATCCCGTTGGCGCGGGCGCAGCGGGCGTGGTCACGGGGGTGGTCGCGGTCGTCTTCACCGGCGTCGTCGTGGTCGCGGTCGATCTCGTCGTCGTGGCGGTCTTGTGCGGTGGTCTGGGCACCGGCGTGGTTGCCGTGGTGGGCGGCGGGGTGCTCGTGACCGGCGGCGTCGAGGTCGTCGCGATGACCGGCACCGACGCCGCCGTCGGCGTCGAGCTGGAGCTGCCGCAGCCCACCGCGACGAGCGCGGGTACGACGAGCAGAGCCACCCGGAGTCTCCCCCTTCTCACCTGCACGACCGTAGCGCAGGCGCTCGGCGTCGCGAACCCCAGGGGCTCATCGAGCCGCCGCGATCGAGCGCCAGACGAGCTCGATCGGATGGTGGATCGGGAGCGGGTGACCGGCCTCGCGCAGGTGCAGATCGAGCTGTGCGGCGCACCCCGGGTTGCCGGCGGCGATCGCGTCAGCGCCGGTCTCGAGCAGGCTGCGTGCCTTGCGGGCGCCGAGCTCGGCGGCCGCCTCCGGGGCCACGAGGTTATAGATCCCGGCCGAGCCGCAGCAGACCTCAGGCTCCCGCCTCACCTCGAGCAGCGCCAGCTCGGGAATCGCGCGCAGCAGCGCGCGAGGCTGCTCGCGGATGCCCTGTGCGTGAGCGAGGTGGCAGGCGTCGTGGTAGGCGACGCGGAGCGCCACCGGCCCGCGCGGCGTCCTCGTCTCCTCGTTCGCGAGCAGCTCGCAGACGTCGCGGACCTTGGCCGAGAACAGGCGCGCAGACGCCTCATCGATCAGCTCGCCGTACCCTTTCATCGCCGAACCGCAGCCGGCGGCGCTCGTCACGACGTAGTCGACACCGGAGAACGCGGCGATCGTCTCACGGGCGCGTGCGATCCCGGCATCCTCCTCTCCGGAGTGCAGTTCGAGCGCGCCGCAGCAATCGGGTGCGCGCGGGGCGAGCACCTCGAACCCCTCGGCGACGAGCGTCCGGATCGTCGCCCGGTGCACATCCGCGAAGAACACGCGCTCGACGCAGCCGAGCAGGAGACCGACCCGAGCGCGCGGCTGTCCGGAGGGCGAGATGCGTGTGGGCAGGCGCGTCCTCAGCACGTCGTGCGTCCGCGCCCGGGGCGCGACCTTCGCGACCATAGCCAGTCGTTCGTCGAGCCGCTCGAGCGGCATCCTGCGGGTCGCCGCGAGCAGCGGCGCGAGCCCGCGCATCCGGCGGGGGTGGGGGAGGGTCTCGAACAGCAGCCGCCGGAAGGCGCGTTCGGCGAGGGGACGGGCGTGATGGCGCTCGACCTGCGGCCGCACGCGCTCGATCAAGCGGTCATACGCAACCCCCGACGGACAGGCGCTCACGCACGCCATGCAGCCGAGGCAGCGATCGAAATGGGTCACCATCTCGTCCGACAGATCACCGCCGTCGGCGAGCGCCTCGGCGATCAGGACGATCCGCCCGCGCGGCGAATCCGCTTCGTCGGCCCACAGCGCGTACGTCGGGCAGCTGTCGAGGCAGAAGCCGCAGTGGACGCAGTCGTCGACGATCGACTGCTCGGGCGGTCGGTGGGCGTCGAACCCGGCCATCTCAGATGCCCCCCACGAACACGCGTGGATTGCATGCCCCGGCGGGGTCGAAGCGCGTCTTGATCCGCCGCATGAGCTCGAGCGCCGGTCCCTCCTGCACGCCCCAGGGGTCGATCACCGACCGCACCTCGGCCGGCGCGTCGAGAACCACGCCGCGGGCGCCGGTCGGGAGCGAGGCGAGCACCTGCTCGAGCGCGGGGGGGTCGACCTCGACGTAGCTCACGCCGAGCGCGGCCCGCCCCACGACGGTCCCGCCGCAGAGCTCGGCGGCCCGGAGCACGTCAGCGAGCACGCCCGGCCGGGCGGACACCCTGACGAGCACGCCGTCTTGGGAGCGCTGCCCGGTGCGCTGGCGCTCCCACAGCGCGTCGTCCGCCTCGGTGGCGTCGACGTCCTCGAGGCCGGCATCGTGGAGCATCCGCGCGATCCGCTGCGCGCGCTTCACCGGATCCAAGCCGCAGCACCGGGCGAGGACACCCCCGCGTCCAGCCCGCCAGGCGATGTCGAGTGCGTCGAGCTCGAGCGGGGCGGCGGCGAGCGCCCGCGCAGCCGCCGCGAGCGCCACCGGGTCGCTGCTCGCGCCGAGCGCCGTGGCGGTGCCGAAGGGCTTCGGATGCAGTCGCACGTTCACCGAAAGAATCAGCCCGAGCGTCCCGAACGAGCCGGCGAAGAGCTTTGCAAGGTCGTAGCCGGCGACGTTCTTGATCACCTTGCCGCCCGACGTGGCGATCGTGCCGTCGCCGAGCGCGACGGTCATCCCGATGACGAGATCGCGCGGAGCGCCGTAGCGGTGACGCAGCGGTCCCGAGTCGGCAGTGGCCACGATCCCGCCGATTGTCGCCCCAGGGTCTGACGAGCCGGCGGTCGCGAGCGGAGGGTCGAGCGCGAGCATCTGGCCGGAGGTGGCGAAGCGCTCCTGGGCGTCCGCGAGCCGTACGCCGGCCTCGAGGACGGCGGTCAGATCGCCGGTGTTGTGCTCGACGATGTGCGAGAGCCGTCCGGTGCACAGCTCGATCCGCGACTCGGGTCGGGGCGCTCCCCACTCGAGCTTGGTGCCGCCACCGCGCAGGCGGACGGTGTGGCCGTCGGCCGACGCGCGCGCCAGCAGCGAGGCTGCGGCGGCGAAATTGGCGGGTCGCGCGTCGAGGATGGCCGAGCACCCCTTCAGAATCGCTCCGCCACACCCGCCCGCTCGAGCGGGTGCTCGCGGTAGGGGCCGGGCACCTCGCCGCACAGGCGTGGCGTAGGCATCACCTTGCCGGGGTTGGCCAGCCCGTGCGGGTCGAATGCGCACCGCAGTCGCTGAAAGGCCTCGAGGTCGGGCTCGGCGAACATGTCGGGCATATAGCGCTTCTTGTCGATGCCGACGCCGTGCTCGCCGGTGATCGACCCGCCGAAATCCACGCACGCCTTGACGATCAGGCCCGCGAGCTCCTCCGCGCGCTCGGGCTCGCCGTCGCGTGCGTCGTCATAGCAGACGAGCGGGTGCAGGTTCCCGTCCCCGGCGTGGAACACGTTCGCTACCTGAAGCCCGTACTCCGTCGCGAGCTCGTCGATCTTTCCCAGCACCTCGGACAGTCGCGTCCGGGGGATCACGCCGTCCTGGACATAGTAGGCGGGCGCGATTCGTCCCATCGCGGCGAACGCCGCCTTACGTGTCTTCCAGATCAGTGCGCGCTCCTCCTCGCTCTGCGCGACGCGGACGTCGCGCGCGCCGGCTTCGCTACACAGCGTCATCACGTGCTCGAACCGTGCCGTGCATTCATCGTGGGGGCCGTCGAGCTCGACGATCAGCGCCGCCCCGGCGTCAAGACGATAGCCGGCGTGGGTGGCCTGCTCGGCGGCTTTGATCGAGAGCCTGTCCATCATCTCGATCGCCCCGGGCACGATCCCCGCGCTGACGATCGCGGTGACGGCATCGCCCGCCGCGGAGGTGTCCTCGAAGAACGCGACCAGCGTCCGCACGCTCTCCGGCACCGGCACGACCCGCAACCTGATCCGCGTCGCCACGCCGAGCGTGCCCTCGGAGCCCACGAACGCTCCGAGCAGGTCGTACCCCGGGGCGTCACGATCGAGCTCGATCACCGTGCCGTCGCTGAGCACGACCTCGAGGCCGATCACGTAGTTCGTCGTGAAGCCGTACTTGAAGCAATGCGCACCGCCCGAGTTCTCGGCCACGTTGCCTCCGATCGAGCAGACGATCTGGCTCGAGGGGTCGGGCGGGTAGAAATGCGTCGGGGAGACGGCGCGCGAGATCGCCAGGTTGGTGACGCCGGGCTCGACGACGATGCAGCCGTCGTCGAGGTCGACCGCAAGAATCCGTCGCAGGCGCGAGAGGGCGATGAGGACGCCCTCGGCGACGGGCAGCGCGCCACCGGAGAGCCCGGTGCCGGCGCCACGCGCGACCCACGGGACGCCGGCCTCGAAGCACGCCAGGACGACGGCGTGGACCTCCTCCGCAGTGCCGGGCCGCGCCACGGCAAGCGGCGTCTGGTGATATTGGGCCAGCCCGTCAGAGGCGTAGGTCGACAGCGCGTGCGGGTGCGTCAGGACATAGTTCGTCCCGCAGAGGGCCTCGAGCCTGGACACGAGGGCGGACGCCGACATCGCAGAAGTATCCTTGATTCGGCGTCCTCGACCCGCGAACGGGCGGCGGATGCCGGCTAGCTGATCGTGATCTTCTGCGTACGGCTGGTGATGGTCGGCAAGGCATAGGGTGCCAGGAAGGCGAACGCCGAGGGGTAGATCCACTGCAGTCTCACCGATCCGCTCGACGGGAACGTCATGGGAACCTCGAAGTAGCCCTCGGAGTTCGTGATCGTGACCGTGCCCAGCGTCGTGAAGCCACCCCCGGACGCGGGCTGGAACTGGATCGCGACCTGCTGCGCGGAGCCCGTGTCGTGCTTGGCGAAGCCGGCCGGCCGGACGTCGCCCCACACGTCGAGCCGCCGCCCGGGCTTGGTCGAGGTAACCGGCAGGTAGAGCGGCAGCCGGAACGCCGCGTAACCGGCCTTGGCCGTGCCATTCCCGAACAGCAGGCCGCTCGAGAACCCGCTCTCGTTCGGGTGACCAGGCACCGGCGCGTCGTAGAGCAGGTATTGGGCGTACGAGCGAACCCGAGGATTGCTCCACATGATGTACTCGGACCAGTTCATGTAGTAGGCGGCGGTCGCGGGGCTCAGGAAGACGCACTCGCACGTCGACTTCGGCGGGTTGGTCTGGAAGCCGAACTCGGTGCTGTAGATGGGAAACTTCGTATGCGAGCCGTAGGTCGCGTTGAGACGGTCGAGCGTGCGCTCGAGCTTGGGAATATCGGTGAGTCCCGCGTAGTCGGGCTCATTCGAGGGCGGCGGAAGGATCGGCGATGACTCCTGCCCGGAGGTGTACGGATGCGCGGCGAAGCCGGAGGCCTGGAAGAGCGCCGGGTTGGCGGCCCGGAACCGTCTCGAGGCGGCGGCCGTGGTCGGGCACCCGCGCGCCGCGGCCGCGCTGCCGCGGAGCTCCTGGTAGCTCGAGCTCACGCAGTAGAGGGCACGCAGGAAGCGCAGCGGGACCATCCCGTTCGCGACCCCGGGCGTGTTGGCGCCACGCGGCGCCGTCTCCCCGATGAGGATCGTGTTACCGGCGTGGCCGGTCGAGCGAAGCGCCGACCAGGCGTCGTCGAGCAGCCCGCGGTAGAGCTTCGGCGCGACCTCGACGCCTCGGATCGCCTGCGGCGCCAGCTGGTAGCCGTAGTTGGGCTCGTCCCACACCCCCCAGAACTTGACCGACGGCAGCGGCGACGACGCCCCCTTGGGCGTGAACTTGCCGTCGTAGCGCGTGCCCACGGCCTTGACGAAGTCGCCGAACTGGGCCGCGGAGGGCTCGTAGACCTTGGCGTTGTGGTTCGCGGTCCCCCGCGGCGCCGCGGTCGTCGCCCACAGCGGCGCCGGACCGGTGAGCACGAAGTAGACGCCGATCCCGCGCGCGGCGGCCGCCTGGACGGCCGCGTCGTACGGGGCCCACGCGGCGGCGCGATAGGCGGCCGGATTGGTGGGATTGAATCCAGACGGGCGCTTGCGGGAGTTCGGATCGGGCGCGACCGCGTCCCAATACATGAACATCCGCACGTCCGTGACGCCGAGCGAGCGGAACACGTTGAGCGTATCGACGGGATCGGTGAGCACGTGCGCGTCGTCCTGGAAGATCGATACTTGGGTGGTGCTGGCGTGCGCTGCGGTCGTGAGGGCGGCGGTCAACGCGGTGCTCAGGAGCAGGGCGAGGACGGCGAGGAGTGGAAGGCGTTGGATTCGTGGCATCGGGACAAGAACTCCGTCAGGGGTCGGAAGTTTCGCGCCCTGGTCGGATGCCTGGAGCCCCGCCGACCGCTCTACACTGACTTTATGGCCTCTCTGCGACAGATCAACGTCGGTCCTGTGGCGATCGGCGCCGGCGCGCCGGTCGCCGTACAGACGATGACCAAGACCGAGACCGCGGACCTCGCGGCGACGATGGATCAGATCCGCCGTGTCGCCGAAGCGGGCGCCGACATCGTCCGCGTGGCGGTGCCGCGCGACGAGGATGTCGAGGCGCTGAAGAGCATCGTGCGCGACTCGCCGATCCCCGTGATCGCCGACATCCACTACAACCACACGCTCGCGCTGAAGGCGCTCGACGCCGGCGCTCACTGCGTCCGTCTGAACCCGGGCAACATCGGTGGCCCCGACAAGGTCGCGGAGGTCGTGGCGCGAGCGAAGGAGCTGGGGACACCGATGCGGATCGGTGTCAACTCGGGCTCGCTGCCCAAGCATTTGCACGCGCTCGAGCAGGAGAACGCCGTCGAGGCGCTGGTGGCGGCGGCGGTCGAATTCGTCGAGCTCATGGAACGACTCGATTTCCAGAACTTCAAGGTTTCGATCAAGTCGACCAACGTCCCGAATACGATCGCCTCCAACCGCCTGCTCGCGGCGAAGATCCCCTATCCGCTGCACCTCGGTATCACCGAGGCCGGGACGAAATGGTCGGGGTCGCTGAAGTCGGCGGTCGGGCTCGGAACGCTGCTCGCGGACGGGATCGGCGACACGATCCGGATCTCGCTCTCCACCTTTCACGCCGAGGAGGAGGTCAAGGTCGCGTGGGAGATCCTCAAGGCGCTCGGCCTGCGCGAGCGTGGGCCGGTCCTGATCGCGTGCCCGACCTGCGGGCGCCTGCAGTTCGACATGGACACGGTGGTCACCGACATCGAGCGTCGCCTCGAGGCCTACGACGAGCCGATCGAGGTGGCCGTGCTCGGGTGCGCCGTGAACGGCCTCGGCGAAGCCGCCCACGCCGACTTCGGGATTACCGGCGCGAAGAACGAGGGGCTGGTGTTCAGCCGCGGGATCCCGCTGCGCAAGGTGCCCCAGGACCAGCTCGTCGACACCCTGTTCGCGGAGATTGACAAGTACACGAGCTCCAAGCGCGTCGACGTCGACCGCGCCGAAGCGGCCGATGGCGCCCGGTGGCTCGAGCAGATCGAGGCCGAGAACGCCGGCGAGCTGACACCCGAGCGGATGGCCGCGATGGAGGCCGCCGCTCTGGACGACGCCGAGGCTGACGCCGCCCTGCTGAACGTGATCGGGCCGGCGCCGAAGCGGTTGGACGAGGCGATCTCACCGGTCGCCGGGCGTCGCTTCATCCGCGCCTGAGCCCGGGTCGCCTGAGGACGGGGTCGCCTGAGCCCGGGTCGCCTGAGCCCGGGCGCGCTTCATCCGCGCCTGGCCGGCGCCGGGATCGCCGCTCGGGTGGCGCGAACGGAGCGGGAGGGCACTCCGTTCGCGCGCAGCGCGCCTAGTGCATCGTTCTCGAAAGGACTAGCTGCCGGCGGCTTCGAAGCGCTCGGAGACCTTCGGCCAGTTGACGACGTTCCACCAGGCGTCGATGTAGTCGGGTCGGACGTTGTGGTATTTGAGGTAGTAGGCGTGCTCCCAGACGTCGACGCCCAAGAGCGGCGTCTTACCGTCGCTGATCGGGCTGTCCTGGTTCGGCGTCGAGACGACTGCGAGTCCGGATCCGTCGTGCACGAGCCACGACCAGCCGGAGCCGAACTGGCCGACGCCCGCGGCCTTGACCTTGGCCTTGAAGTCCTCGACGGAGCCGAACGCTGCGTCAAGCGCCTCGCGCAACGCGCCGTCGGGCTCACCGCCACCGGCCGGTGACATCCACTCCCAGAACAGCGAATGGTTGTAGTGGCCGCCGGCGTTGTTGCGCACGACGTTGCGTTTATCGTCGGGGATCGACTGGAGGTTCTGGAGGACCTCCTCGACGGGCTTGTCGGCCCACTCGGTACCCTCGAGCGCCTTGTTCGCAGCGGTGACGTACGCCTGATGGTGCTTGTCGTGATGCAGGTGCATCGTCTCTTCGTCGATGTACGGCTCGAGCGCGGGGTAATCGTAGGGGAGGGGCGGGACTTCGTAGGCCATGGATGCTCCTTCGTGTCGGGGTCCGATCGGCGTTGTATCAGAAGCGCGCCACCGGCTCGCGCGGCTAGGCTTAACTCTTCGGTCGCCACGTGCGCTGTGCGACCTCTCTACCCGATCACTTCCGATGACCCTCCTCTCTGGCTATTTGCTCCCGACCGAGCGCGAACCCCCCGCCGACGCCGAGGCGATATCGCATAAGTTGATGGTTCGTGCCGGCCTGATCCGGCAGGTCGGCGCCGGCCTGTGGTCGTGGCTGCCGGCGGGCTGGCGCGTGCAGCAACGCATCGTCCAGATCGTCCGCGAGGAGATCGACGCGATCGGCGGGCAGGAGATGCTGATGCCGGTACTGAACCCGGCCGAGCCATGGCGGCGCAGCGGCCGGTACGCGATCGACGAGCTGTTCAAGCTCAAGGATCGGCGCGGCGCCGACATGGTCCTCGCGCTGTCCCACGAGGAGATCGTCACCGGCCACGCGGCCCAGGTCGTGCGCTCCTACCGCGACCTGCCGCTGATCCTGTATCACTTTCAGACCAAGGAGCGCGACGAGCCGCGCCCGCGCGCCGGGATCCTGCGCACGCGCGAGTTCATTATGAAGGACTCCTACACCTTCGATCGCGACGCTGAGGGTCTCGCGGTCGCCTACGACAAGCACGTGACCGCCTACGACAAGATCTTCGACCGCAGCGGTCTGCGCTGGTACCGCGTCGAGTCCGACGTCGGGATGATGGGCGGGCTGGGCGCCCACGAGTACATGGCCCCGTGCGCGTCGGGCGAGAACGAGATTGCGCTCGCCCCGGGTTATGCGGCCAACGTCGAGGTCGCGTGCGCCAGGGCGCAGCCGGTCGCGTTGCCGCCCGGCGGTGACGCTCCCGAGGAGGTCGCGACCCCGGGACTGACGACCGTCGACGCGGTCGCCGGCGCACTCGGCGTCCCATTCGGCGCGCTCCTGAAGTCCTATGCCGTCGTGGTCGAGGGTCGCGGTCTCGAGCTGGTGGTCATGCGCGGCGACCACCGTGTCAACGAGATCAAGCTCCGCGGCGCGCTGGGCGCCGACTACCGGCAGGCGCGTCCAGACGAGGTGCTCGAGCTCGTGGGCCCGGTTGGATTCATCGGGCCGGTCGGCGCCGACGTGCCGATCCTGCTCGACGACGCGGTGCTGCCCGGCGGCTCCTATGTCACCGGCGCCAACCGTCCCGACGCGCATCTGCGCGGCGTCGAGCCGGGACGGGACTTCGCCTTTGTGCCCGCTGCCGTGCGCAGCGTCGTCGCCGGCGACACCGTGGGTGGCCACGCGATCCGGGTCGAGCGGGCGATCGAGGTCGGCAATATCTTCAAGCTCGGGACACGTTACTCGGAGCCCCTCGGAGCGGCCTACCTCGACGAGCACGGCCGATCGCAGCCGATCTGGATGGGGTCCTACGGAATCGGACCGGCGCGAATCGCCGCGGCGGCGGTCGAGCAGTATGCCGACGAGCAGGGAATCTCCTGGCCCCGTGCAATCGCTCCATTCGACGTCGAGATCGTCGTGCTGGGACGGGAGGCGAGCGAGGAGCGCAGCTTCGCCGACCGCCTCTACCGCGAGCTGCAGGACCAGGGACTGTCCGTGCTCTACGACGACCGCGACGCGGGACCGGGCGAGAAGTTCGCCGATGCCGAGTTGCTCGGCTGTCCGCTCAGGTTGACCGTCGGCAAACGGTCGCTGGCGGGTGGGGAGATCGAGGCGCAGGCGCGCCGCGGGCGAGTCTCCACGATGGTGCCGGTCGAGCGCGCGGCGGCCGCCGTCGCCGAGCGCTGGCGGGAGCTGCCCTGATCGGGCGCCATGCCCGCGCGGATCACCAACCGGCGACTGCTAGGCCTCGACCGCTCCGGCCCGCCCCCGCCGGCGACCCTCTCGGATCAGGCGCTCAACCCGTGGACGCTGCCCAATGCCATCGGGTTCACGCGGCTGTTGGGAATCCCAGTGTTTCTCGTGATCGCGTTCTCGAGCCGCGACGGCAAGGACGCGCTCGCGGTGATCGTGTTCTTCGCGATCGGCTGCGCCGACTACCTCGATGGCTTTGCCGCGCGGCTGACCGGTCAGTACAGCCGCCTCGGAGCAATCCTCGATCCAATCGTCGACCGACTGCTGGTGATCTCGGGAATGGCCGTCGCGTGGCGCTTCACGCTCTTGCCGCGGTGGGCGATCGTGGTCGTGATCGCGCGCGAGCTGTTCATGCTCGGCCTGAGCAGGTACGGGCTCAAGCGCGGCGTCGAGTTGCAGATCAATTGGCCCGGGAGGGTCGGCGTTGCGCCGACGATGGGAGCGCCGTTCTTCGCCATGGCCGGAGTGCACGTCGTCGCGCTCGTGATGCTGTACCTGGGGATCACGCTGGCGCTGTGGGCCACGGTGCTGTACGTTCGGCGTGGCATCGCCGAAACGCGCTTAGGCGGGTCGATCCTGAGACGTTAGGTCCGCCCGAGTCACCACGAAGATCCTCCGGCGGTCAGTGATCTGACCCTCAAGCTCAGCTTGACCCTATGATTCTTGCGGCTATACTCGCCGATAGGCCTACCCGGACCGGAGGACCCTGCGAATGGACACGTTTCCCGACCTCGGCTCGTTGACGGACCAAGAGCTCAAGGACGTCATCGGCCAGCTCACCGAGGAGGAGATGGAAATCTCCTACAAGCGTCGGATCCTGCACGGGAAGATCGACATCCTGCGCGCGGAGCTCGTCAACCGACGTAAGAAGCAGCACGAAGGCGGAGAGGAGCTCATCTCCGGCGCCGACATCCAGAAGCTCAGTGACATCCTCGCCGGACGCGTTCCCGTGGACGGCCCCGCCGGTGGAGCCGGTGGTGGCGAGTAGGACCGTCGGGGGCAGGGTGGCCCAACATTGTCCCGAGTGCGGATTCACCAACGCCGAGGGGGCGAACTACTGTCAGCGCTGCGGCGCGTACCTCGCCCAGAGCGAGCCGACGCCGGGCGCAACGACCGCGACCTACCGGGTCGGTGAGACGGGTGAAATGGAAGCGGTGGTACCCGACCCGATCACCGAGCGGGGAGCCACGCTCGTCATCCGCTCGGGTGGCGGGCGCGCCGGGGAGAGCTTCTCGGTCTTCGGCGATCGCCTCACCGTCGGCCGGCGCCCCGACTCGGACATCTTCCTCGACGACGTGACCGTCTCGCGCGACCACGCGATTCTGGTCCGGCGCGGTGCCGACTACCACCTCGACGACTGCGGATCGCTGAACGGCACATACGTCAACCGCGAGCGGATCGAGTCACATCGCCTCAGCGACGGCGACGAGCTCCAAATCGGCAAATACAAGCTGGCGTTCCTCAGCCGCTGATGCCCACTTCCTCCGAAACGGGAAACCCCGACGTCGAGCTCCCCGACACGCTCGACGCGGATTCCGAGCGTCCCCGCACGAAGTCACTCACGATCGGCGCCGTATGCAAGTCGCTGATCCAGGAGTTTCCCGAGATCTCGATCTCGAAGATCCGCTATCTCGAGGACCAGAAGCTGCTCGCGCCGCGGCGCACGCAGGGCGGCTACCGCCTCTACAGCCAGACGGACGTCCAGCGCCTGCGCACGATCCTGCGCCTCCAGCGTGACGAGTTTCTGCCCCTGCGCGTGATTCGCCAGGAGCTCGCGGGCGGGCGCACGGACCGCGAGGTCGCGGCCGGCGATGGGCGCCCAGTGCGCCGCGCGATGATGACCGTGCGCGACCCCGGCGCGCTGTACTCGCTTGGGGACGTGGTCGAGGACACCGGCGCCGACCCCAAGCTCGTGCACGAGCTCGTGGAGTTCGGCGTGATCAAGGGAGAGAACCGTTCGGGCGTCCGCTACTTCGACGAGACCGAGCGCGAGATCGTCAGATCCGTGAACGAGCTCGCGCGCTATGGGGTCGGGGGACGCAACCTGCGTGTCTTTCGCACCTCCGCCGACCGCGAGTCGGCGCTGCTGCAGAGCATCCTCGCCCCGGCGCTGCGGTCCCGCAACCCCGAGCGCCGCAAGGAGGCGGTCGAGGCGCTCGAGAACCTGGCCTCCGTCACCACCCATCTCAAGCACCTGCTGCTGATCCGCGACCTGCGCAAGATCGCCAAGTAGTGCCGGTCGACCTGCGCGCCCACATCCGCGACATCCCCGACTTTCCCCAGCCGGGGATCGTCTTCAAGGACATCACCCCGCTGCTCGTCGATCCGGCTGCACTTGACGCCGCCGTGGCCCAGCTGGCGGGCTACGCGTCCACGCTCGGGGTCGAGTACGTGGTCGCGGCCGAGGCACGTGGGTTCATCCTCGGCGGAGCGTTGGCACGCGAGCTCGGGGCGGGCTTCGTCCCCGCGAGGAAGCCGGGCAAGCTCCCGCACGACACGGTCAGCGCCGAGTACGCGCTCGAGTACGGAATCGACGCGCTCGAGGTACACGCCGACGCCCTCGCGGGGGGCCCGCGGGTGCTGATCCACGACGACCTGCTGGCCACCGGCGGTACCGCGAGCGCGCTGTGCGAGCTGGTGGCTGGACTCGGCGCCGAGATCGTCGGGTGCGCATTCATGGTCGAGCTCAGCTTCCTCGGCGGGCGCGCGCGCCTGAGCCCGCACGACGTGTACGCACTGATCGACTACAAATCGCAGTGACGACCTAGCCGGCGGTCAGCGACAGGGCGCCCTCGAGGACGATCGGACCCGGAGCCGTGGTGTTCGCCGTCGTCTCGAGCGTGATCAGGAGCTCTTTGTAGCTGACGGCATTCGTGGGAAGGTCGCTTGTCGTCTTCAACTCTCCGCTCGTGCCGACGCCCGGGCTGACATAGCCGAGCAGCTTGGCCGCGCCTCCGGGGGTGTCAAGCCATACGGCGTAGGCGTTGTGGGCGGTGTTGGGCGGGACATGATCGGCCTCCACGATCACGCCGGTCACCTTGCCCTCGGTGACGATCTCGGCGATCCCGGCCGCCTCGCTCGTCGCACTCGGCGGGCGCAGAGCGATCTGTGCGACGAGTTGCGGGGTCGTCGATGTCGTCGTCGCCGTCGTCGTCGCCGGGGTCGTTGCGGTCGTCGTCGCCGGGGTCGTTGCGGTCGTCGTCGCCGGGGTCGTTGCGGTCGTCGTCGCCGGGGTCGTTGCGGTCGTCGTCGCCGGGGTCGTTGCGGTCGTCGTCGCATGCTTTGGGCTGGATTTCTTGGGGCTCGATCCTCCACCCGCGATCACGACGATCACCACGACCACGACCACGACGATCAGCGCGCCGAATACGAGGACAATCGAGCCACCGCGGCGGGAGCTCCGCCCAGCGGCGGGTGCGGGCCGGCGGTCGTCGGGACGCTCGGGGGGCTGGGGGGGCTCGGGTGGCTGGGGCCGGGCGGAGCGGCCGTCCTTGGGCCGCTTCGGCCCGGGCAGACCGAGGAGGCCCTCCGGGGGCCGGCGCGCGGGCGTGCCGGGGTCCTCGGGGGCCTCCGGCTCGGACAGGCCGGAGTCCTCGGCGGCGTGGGGGTCGGGCAGGCCGGGGTCCTCGGGAGCCTGGAGGCCGGGCGGGCCGAGGAGGCCCTCGGGGGGCCGGTGGGCTCCCGCGGGCGTGGCCGTGGACGTTGCGGTCTCCCGCGCGATCGCAGTCTCAGTCGAGGCCTGGCTCGGGGGAATGTCGGGCAGCGGCTTGCTGGCGATCGGAGCGAGCTCACGCGCGAGCAGCCGTGCCCACGCGCGCTCGACGGCCGAGCTCGCCAGACGTTCGCGAGTCTGGTCGTTGAGCTGGTCGGGCAGCTGTCCCAGCAGGTAGTCGATGATCAGCGCCCGACGCTCCGGCGGTACGCGGGTGCTCGGTCCGAGTGTGTTGAGCGCCGCGAGCGCGCGGTCGCGGACCGCGGCGCGGTCGATCGAAAGCAGGCTCGCGATCTCGTCGTAGTTGCGTCCGCGCTCAAGCACGAGCTGGAGAACGGCGCGCTGGTCGCCGGGAAGGCTGTCAAACGAGGACATTCGCGAGTAGCGTATTCAAGCCACTGACGAGATGCCGTGCCCGACGTTTATCGTGTTCCGATGGACCTCAAGGTGCCCGACGAGGCGACAAGCGGCTACGACGCCCTGTACGGCCTAGAGGTCATCGCGGCCGACGCCACGACCGTCCGCGGCGTCGTTCCCGTGCGCGACGAGCTCAAGCAACCAGCGGGCCTCATCCACGGCGGCGTATACGCGTCGATCGCGGAGAGCCTGGCCTCCCTGGGGACAACATCTCAGGTGGCTCCGGACGGGAAGATGGCGCTGGGTCTCGCCAGCCAGACCAGCTTCATGCGCCCGATCACGGTCGGAACGATCCACGCCGAGGCCAACGTGCTGCACCGCGGCCGGACGACCTGGGTCTGGGACGTGCGGATCTCCGACGATCAGGGTCGACTGTGCGCGGTGACGCGGATGACGGTGGCGGTGAGCGACGGGCGCGCCGGGCGAGCGCGGGGGCGAGCGGACGCCCCGCCCCGGCACTAGGCTCGCCTCGGGACTTCCGCTGGGGCCACGCGGCGCCCTACCGTGTCGTCGGCCCGCGCCGGGTCCCTGAGCACACGTGCGCCGCGGCGGACTTCGACCCGGCCGGCCCTCGGTCCGACGCACCGTTGCGGCATGGCTTCGCAGCCGCGCTCGAGCGCCCAGCGGTCCTGGCCGGCTTGGAGACCGGCTTCGGGTCTTGCCCAGCGGGCCTGGCGACGGCGGTCGACGTCGCGGTCTTGGACCCCGAGCTGCCACCGCCGATCACGCCAACCGCCACCGTCGCGAGGACGAGGGTGAGCGCGATCGCGATCGCACCGGCGCCGCCGGGCCAGCGTCGCCCCAGACGACCTGGCTGCTCAGCCCCCATAGCGATTCGTGATCGGGACCCGCCGGTCGCGTCCGAACGCCTTCGTGCTGATCTTGATTCCGGGGGGCGCCTGGCGGCGCTTGTACTCGGCGCGGTCGACGAGCGCGATCACCCGGTCGACGTCGGCCGGGTCGAATCCGCGCCGGATCAGCTGCTCGCGCCCAAGGTCGTCCTCGATGTAGCCGTCGAGGATTGGGTCGAGCACCGGATAGGGGGGCAGGCTGTCCTCGTCGCGCTGGTCGAGGCGGAGCTCGGCGCTCGGCGGACGGTCGATAATCGACGTCGGGACCGGCGGCGCAGCGGCGGTCGCGTTGCGTCGCCGTACGAGCTCGTACACGCGCGTCTTCGAGCAGTCCTTGATCACCGCGAATCCGCCCGCGGCATCGCCGTAGAGGGTCGAGTAGCCGACCGACATCTCTGACTTGTTGCCCGTCGTCAGCACGAGCCAGCCGAACTCATTCGAGAGCGCCATCAGGAGGTTGCCGCGAATCCGGGCCTGCAGATTCTCCTGGGTGATGCCCGGGGGGCGCCCACGGAGGAGCTCCGCAAGCGTCTGCTCGTATGCGCGCATCGCCGACTCGATCGGGAGCTCGATCGCCTCCACGCCGAGGTTCGCAGCGACCAGGCGGGCGTCTGCCTGGGTCTCCGCCGAGGAGTACGGCGAGGGCATGATCACCGTGCAGACCCGGTCGGGACCGAGCGCGTCGACGGCGATGCACGCGACGAGCGCCGAGTCGACCCCACCGGACAGGCCCAGGACGACGCGGCCGAAGCGGTTCTTCTCCACGTAGTCGCGCAGACCGAGGACGAGCGCCGCGTACACCTCGTCGGATGGTTCGAGGAGCTGGGCGATCGGACCGCCGACGGAGGCCCCGTCCGCAGGGATCGAGCCGTCGGGCAGCGCGATCCTCGCGATCGTCGACACGTCGGGACGCGCGCGCCGCACCGCCGGGCGGTGCCGGGGGTCGCGAAGGCGCACGCCGCGTGGCCCCTCCGGATCGATCGTCGCCACGAGCAGCTCCTCCTCGAACTGCGACGCCCGGGCAATGACGGTGCCCTCGTGGTCGATGACCAATGAGTGACCGTCGAACACGAGCTCGTCCTGGCCTCCCACGAGCGCGCAGAAGACGACCGCGGCGAGGTTGTCACGAGCCCGCTGGACGAGCATCCGCTCGCGCTCGGAGCCCTTGCCGGCGTGATACGGCGACGCGGAGATGTTGACGAGGACCGTCGCGCCGGCGAGCGCCTCGTCGAGAGCGGGCGGCCCTGGCTCCCAGATGTCCTCGCAGATCGTGAGCCCGGCGATCGCGTCGCCGACCGAGATCAGCGCTCCCTGCGTTCCCGTCTGGAAGTAGCGATGCTCGTCGAAGACGCCGTAGTTCGGGAGGAGCATCTTCCGGTAGATCCCGTGCACGGATCCGTCGGCGAGCACCGCGCACGCGTTGTAGACATCGTCTGCGAGCTCCGGGAAGCCGATCAGCGCGACGACGCCTCGTGTCTTCGCCGCGACCCGCTCGAGCGCGTCGCGCGCATCACGCAGGAAGTGCTCCTTCAGCAGCAGATCCTCGGGCGGGTAGCCGGTGATCGCGAGCTCGGGGAAGAGGACGAGCGCAGCGCCTGCGCGCAGCGCTCCGTCGATCCCCTCGATGATCTTCCGCTCGTTGCCGCCGATGTCCCCGACCGTCGGGTTCATCTGGCACAGCGCGAGCTTCAGCAGGCCTGACACAGCTCAATTATTGCCGCTACCGGGCGCCCCGCTGCCCAGCCACGACTCGATGAACTGCTTCAGCGCGCGGTCGTTCTCATCGGTGACCCTGACGATCCCGGTCACGGGGAGCATCCTCGTCCACGCGAGCGCGATGATCCCGTCGAGCCCGGGCAGCCGGGCGAGGATGACCGACTGGCCTGCCTGCGCGAGCGCCGGGCTGAACGCGGCGCCGGTGATCGACCGCGCCAGCTGCGCGAGACCCGGCGGGGGCCTCGCCCCGCCGTAAATGAGGATGACGTCGCCGGCCGATAACGCCGACAAGATCTCGTTGTCGTCGAGCACGGAGTCGTCGGACCGGACGGGCGTCGGCACGTGCGCACCGCTGGTCGGGGGGTTTGAGTCGTACGCCGACCGGGCCTGGCCTGGCCTGAGGGGCGTGTCGCCGAGATCCCTGTACTTCAATCCGGGCCCCGCCGCGACGCCGGTGACGCCGCCCTGGTCGCGTGAAGCGAAGAATCCCGACAGCAGCACGATCGCGCCGATCGCGACGGCGAACGAGGTGACGACGATCGCGACGCGCTCGAGCGCCTTGCTCCGGCGGCTCACTCGGTTGAGCCGACCGCTCCCGCGGTGGGCGCCCGTCTCGAGCCCACGCCCCGTACGCCCGGCGCGCTCGCCGCGTCAGCGATCTCCTCGATGCAGGACTCGAGCTCATCCGCGATCGTCTCGACGTCCCGGAGGGCGTCATAGTCGGCGGTGAGGCCGAAGCCCAGCTGCCCGTTGTAGCTCACGATGGCGATTCCGAGCGCGGTGTTCTTGGCGAGGGGAACGAGCGGGAAGATGGCATCGAGCTGACGGCCGAGCATGTACAGCGGGAGCTGCGGACCGGGGACGTTGGTCACGACGACGTTGAAGAATCGCTGGCGGGACTGGAGCCGCGCGGCCTGCGCGACGATCGTCGGCGGCGCGAAGCCCGACAGTGAGGTCAGGACCTGGGCGCCGACCGCCTGGCCCGAGTCCTTGATCGCCTGCATCTCATGGCGGATCCTGAGCAAGCGCTCGATCGGATCGGTCATCCCCACCGGCAGCGGTGCCCACATCGCCGACACCCGATTGCCCAGCGCGCCGCGCTCGATGTCGGCCCGCACCGATACCGGCACCATCGCGGTCAGCACGACACCATCGGTGCAATGCCCGTGCAGGCGCATGTAGCGACCGAGCGCGCCCGCCACGACGGTGAGGACCACGTCGTTGACGGTTCCGCCGGTCGCGTCCTTGATCGCCTTGAACGTCGCCAGGTCGCCGCGAACCCAGGTGAAGCGCCGGTGTGGCCCGATCCGCACGTTGAACGGGCTCGGCGGCGCCGGATTCAGGCCGGCCCAGGCCAAGGCCCCGACTCCCACCAGCCCGTCGCCGATCCTGCCCGCGACATGACGCGGTCCGCGGAGCGCAGCCCGCACCCCGCGGGTGATCTCTCGCGGTACCGTCGCGCGCTCGAGCAGCGCGTCCGCGAGCAGCTGCGACCCGCTCGGAGGCGGGCGTGCGATCCATTCCTGCTCCGGCTGGGCGATCGGCATCGGATCCGGCGCGGCATCGAACAGCACAGTGGCGATATCCACTCCCGAGACTCCGTCCACGAGCGCGTGGTGGGTCTTCGATAGCAGCGCGAAGCGATCGTCCTGAAGCCCCTCGACGAGCCACAGCTCCCAGAGCGGCTTGGAGCGGTCGAGCGCCTGCGAGAACACCCGGCCCGCGAGTCGCTTGAGCTCGTCCTCTCCGCCCGGTCGCGGCAGCGCGGTGTCGCGAACGTGATAACGCGGGTTGAAATGCGGATCGTCCACCCAGACAGGGCGGCCCTGCTCGAAGGGGACGAAGGCGAGCCGCTGCCGGTAGCGAGGGACGAGGTGCAGCCGGTTGACGATGGCCTCGATCAGGTCGTCGTAGGTGGGTGCCGGACCCTCGAAGATCGCGCAGGCGCCCACATGCATGTGGGCGGAGTCGCGTTCCAGATGCAGGAACGAGGAGTCGAGTCCGGTGAGCCGGTCCGCGTTCGCCACGGTGGGGATTCTTGCAAGCCACGGTCAACCATGACGGACGCGGAGCGATCCCTCGACAGCCTGGAGCCGGGGCAGTCCCCGCCCGGGGCGCAGACAACGGGACCCAGTTGTCCGAGTGCGTTGCGTCAACCCGCTGGTACCCCGGCCGGCGCCCGCCCGCCGGCCGGGGGTGAGTCGCCCGGGTCCTCGCCCTCCCGGGCCTGTCGGTCCGCCGTGGTGGAGCACCGCGGACCAAGGATGTCGCGTGTGTGCGCCGAGGACGCAGCGCGATGACCGCTACGCGCCGCGAGCCGCGCCCGCCGATCCTTGTCCGGCGACGACGTGCGCGCACCCGACAGGCCGCTGATCCGAATCGCCCCGGAGCCCATGCGAGCCCCTGACGCGTGTCTGCACCATGCGCCGACGCCCGTCAGCCATCGTGGCGGCACGGCGGTGTCGCGAATCGACGCCAGTTATGGGAGAGCACCTGCATCGACGGCCTTCGGTCGAGAGACAAGTCTCCTGGGACCGTCGGTACCCACACGTGGTGCGCGACTCTCCGCAGCATGCATGCACGAGACCAAGCCAAACGGTTGACCTTCCCGCGCGAGCGCAAAACATAGCAGCGTTTGTCGACCGATCGCGCCGCTCGTGGATCCGCCCGTTTCTTCCTCGGCGGCGACGGCGACCAACGGCGGGACGGGCTCAGGCCGATTGCCGCGCCTGACCATCGGCTACGCTGGATAGGTATCGCCGTCGGCTCGCGAGTTCCTCGTCTTCCTTGCTCATGAGCGGCGCTTAGATCCGAGGGAGGCGAGAGCGGAGCGGGCGAGATGCCCGATTTACCCGGTGCACCCGTCGAGCCCGGTGCGCCTGTTGGGTCGCTGGCGGCGGCGATCTCGAACGCGGTCGTGGGCCTGCTGCACGAATACACCGGTCGCGGACCGACAAGGGTCCGCACGACGATTGGCCCGGACACGATCGTCGTGACCCTCCGTGACAGCCTGACCAAGGCCGAGCGTACGCTCGCCGACCACGGCCAGGAGCTGGAGGTGCTTGCGATGCGCCGCGCGTTCCAGAACACGATGCGCGACGAGCTGATCGCCAGTGTCGAGCGCCTCACGGGCCGCACCGTCGAGGCGTTTCTGTCCGACAATCTCCACAACCCGGACGTCGCCGTCGAGATCTTCCTGATGGAGGACGGAGACAACGACGGCTCCCATCGAAGCTGACGGCCGATCATCGCCCCCTAGCGCGGTTCGCGGGGGAGGGGGGCCGCAGGGCCGAGGCGAAAGACCTCGGCGACGAACGGTGGCTCAACGTGGGTGTGGCTCGCGAACGCGACAACGCGCCGGCCCGTCGCACGTTCGACGACGGCCGTGAAGCTCGGTTCCTCGGCGGTCTGCACCGCGTGGCGCAGCTCGTGCACGAGGTTGCCGCGCCCGAACTCGATCATGCGCTTCTCGATCGGCGAGAGCTCGATGTCGAGGACCACGACGACGAGGTCCTCGAGGACGTGCGTGACTGCGCCCTTGACAGGAGTCTCGTAGGACTCGACGTGGATCGCCGCGATCTGCTGGGAGATCGCCGCGCTCACCGCGGCCGGATCGAGGGCGCGATCGCTCATGTGCATGCATCCGCGTTCGGCCGCGGCAGGATCGCGTCGACGCTTACAGCGCGCGGGCTGGATCTGAGCAGTCCCGCCGGGCGGAACGTGCAGGGCACGATCTCACCGTTCGCTGACGGCTACGTCGCGGGGCGCGCCGGCCACCATGTCGCGTGCCCCGACCACGGTCCCGCCGCCCGCGGCCTTCGCGTTGAGCAGCGCCTTGTCGGCCGCTGCGAGCAGCTCCTCGGCCGTCTGGTGGGGTCTCCACTGCGCGACCCCGACAGACGCGTCGAGCGGCTCGTTCGCCCCGTCTGGCGTTGTGGTGGAGATGGTCGACCGCAGCCTGTTGGCGAGCACGCACGCCGCGCTCTGGCCGGTGTCGGGCAGGATCGCGACGAACTCGTCGCCGCCGTAGCGGCCGAGCGTGTCACAGATCCGCAGCGCTCCCCGCAGGACCTTGGCGACGTCGGCGAGCACTCGGTTTCCTTGGAGGTGGCCGTGGCGATCGTTGACGCTCTTGAAACGGTCGAGATCGATGAAGCAGCAGGACAGGCTCAGGCCATGGCGCTCGGAGCGCCCGATCTCGCGATCGAGCTCCGCGCGGATCGCGGCGTAGCTCAGGCAGCCCGTGAGCTCGTCGAGCTGGGGGGCCGCGAGCCAGCGCTCGAGCATGCCGGCGTCGTGCAGGCACAGCGAAGCTAGCCCCGCGTAGCGCTCGACGAGCCATAAGACGATCGCGGGGTCCTCCGCAGGGACCGTCGCGAACCCGACGCACAACGCACCCGGCGGGCCGCCAGGCGGACGAACCGCCGCGCCCGCGGCGTATCTCAGTCGCGCCCCCGAGCTGACGATTCCCAGGCTCGCATCATGCTCTGAATCGATCGGCTCGAAGACCGCGCGACCCGACTCGAGTATCCGGCCGACGAAGCCCGCCGGCGGGAGACGAGCCGCCAGATGATCGCGGCCGGCTCCGGCGTCGGACGCGCACAGGAGCTCGACGAGCCGTTCGGCTGGATTGAAGACGGCGAGCACTGCCGTCTCCGCGCCCGTCCTCACGGCGATGTCACGGGTGATCAGGTCGAGCTCTTCGCGCGCAAGCGGATCGAGCCACGCCGCCTCGCCGGCCGCCATCAGTGGCCGGTGTGCCGCAATCAGCGGCCGACCGTTCCGTTCAGGCGGCGTCCAGCGACGGACGTCGTCCGCCGTCAGCTCGGCCTCGCCGGGGAGACGCTTGGTGCTCACCTGATTGCTTGCCCCGCGTCGGCGACGCCGAGCCGCGCCCTCATCGCAACCGCGATGTTTTGACCTTCCGAGCGTCGCCAGCGCATACCTGCCGACAACTGCGCCGCATCACCGGTCGCCAGCCAGCAGCGACGACACCTCGCACCGGACACACGTACCTCAATCACGTAGATGATTGCGACGGTCCGTGCAAGCCGGTCTGTCCCAGAGCGGCCCGTCCCTTACGCAAGATCAGGCTTCGCCGCGCCACTGAAACTGGTAGCGAGACGCGCACGAAAGCTACCACACGCCACATGAGGGCCACCGAATCTTGGCTCTGTCCTGGTCGTTCGTGCAGCCGGCGGCGTCCGCCGCGGCGCGTAGCCTCAGCCGGCAATGCTGGATCGGTGCGTTGCCCACCTCGACATGGATGCGTTCTACGTATCCGTCGAGTTGAGGCGGCGGCCGGAGCTTCGGGGGCGACCGGTCGTGGTGGCGGGAAGCGGGCCGCGGTCGGTCGTGACCACGGCGTCGTACGAAGCGCGACGCTTCGGGGTCGGGTCGGCGATACCCGCGGCGCGAGCGCGGCGCCTGTGTCCGGAAGCCGTGTTCCTCGAGCCCGACTTCGCCTACTACAGGGCGGCGTCGGCCGAGGTGATGGCGATCGTCCGTGCCCACGTCGAGACGATCGAGGTGATCGGGCTCGACGAGGCCTACCTCGAGCTGACCGGGCTGCCCGCGCCGCATGCCGCGATGCGCAGGGTCGCTGCACTGATTCGCGTCGGGACCGGTCTCGGATGCTCGATCGGGATCGGTCCGAGCAAGCTCGTCGCGAAGGTCGCCTCGGACGCCGAGAAGCCGGCGGGGTTCGTGGTGCTGACGCGCGAGCTGGCGTACGCACGGTTCGCGGACTCACCGCCCGCCCTGATCCCGGGGATCGGCCCGAAGACCGCCGAGCGTCTTCGGGCGCTCGGGGTGGACACGCTCCGCGAGCTCGCCGAAGCCTCCGCAGAGATGCTCGCCAGCCAGTTCGGAGCGCGGCTCGCAGGCGAACTACGGCGACGAGCGCGGTTCGAGGACGACGCCTCCGTGACCGAGGACCGCAAGGTGATCTCCGAATCTCGCGAGCTGACCTTCGACCGTGACATCGCCGATCCCGCCGAGCTCGAGGTCGTTCTCGCGCGCCTCGTCGACCGGCTGTGTCAGGCGCTTGAGACGCAGCGGCGCCGCGGCCGCACGATCGCCATCAAGATCCGCCTCGACGACTTCTCGACCCACACCCGCAGCCGCACCCTTCCCGACGCGGTCGACGCCGCCGACCGGGTCGGCCCGGTCGCAATCGATCTCCTGCGTGGGTTCGAGCCGCCGCGCCCTGTGCGGCTGCTCGGCGTCAGGGTCGCCGGCCTCGAACCTGCATCCGAGCAGGCCGAGGACCAGCTCGTCCTCCCGCTGTGAGCGAGTCCACAGTCGACGGTGTCAGCGAGTCCGGAAGTCGACGGGCGGGTCAGTACAGCGCGGCCGCCAGCCGCCGCCGTGACTCACGCGCCAGCGGGTGCTCGACGCCGAGCTCGTCCAGGATTCCCACCACGACCCGGCGGACGTCGTCGCGTGCCCCGTCGGCGCTCGGCAGCACGTCGAGCAGGAGATCGAGCGCGCGAGCGTGATCGCCCGCGTCGAGCGCGCTGAACGCGTCGGTCAGGTCCGGCTCGCGCGTGCGCTCGAGCTCGATGCGTGCCGCCAGGCCCTGGCCGGCGAAACTCCCCGGCACCCGTTCGAGCAGCTCGAGCGCGACGTCATCCTCGCCGCGTGCGTGGAGGAGCTTGGCGAGCGGGACGACGGCGTCGGCGCGGGTCGGAGCGAGCTCGACGGCGCGGCGCAGCGAGTCCTCATCGCCGTTCTCGAGCAGCTCCTCCGCCTCCGAAGGCACCAGCTCGTCGAGGAAGCGCTCGACCGCGGTCGGAGACTGGGCGCCGACGAACTCGGCGACGATCTCGCCGTCCTTGAACGCCTTCACCGCGGGTATGCCCTGCACGCCGTAGATGCGGGTGAGCGTCGGGTTGGCGTCCACGTCCACCTTCGCCAGCTCGACCTTGCCGGCACGTGCGGCGACCGAGCGCTCGAGGACCGGTCCGAGCTGGAGGCAGGGACCGCACCACTCGGCCCAGAAGTCGACGACGACGGGCAGGGTGCGCGAGCGGTCGATGACGGCGGTGTCGAAATCCTGTTCGGAGACGTCCATGATTGCGCGTCCAGTGGTGGGGGGCGTGCGCTGCACAGGGCGGCGCATGGAGCGTACAACGTCGCGACGAGCGGGCGGAGGCGTCGCCGGCAGATCTTCGGGCGCGCGCGTCGCCCAGCCCGCGAGACCCCACGGCGCGTGCGTTCGCTCAGCCGGCGACGCCGCGGCCTCGGTACCGTGCAGTGCTGGCCTCGAACGATGAGCGCTCTGACCAACGAGATGACGAATGGTGCCGCCCTGCGCGGGTCTGCTCGTGGCGACGTCATCAGCCGGTAGCCAGCCTTACCAACCCGGCAACCTGCTCGACCGGATGACTCGACGCTCCACGCTCGAGGTCCACTATCGCCAGCTGATGTCCCGCGAGCGCGAGCTCCTCGAGCGCCGGCTCGATCGGTCGGGCGGTGAGGTGCTCTCGGTCGGCTGCGGGTGGAATCCGGGTCGACACCTGTTCCCCGCTCCCGCGTTCCGCTTGGTTGGGGTCGACTCCGACCCGGCCAAGGTGGCCGGGGTGCTCGAAGCAGGAAGGGTCGACGAAGCCCACGTGGGCCACGCCGGCGCGCTGGCGCTACCCGACGAGTCCTTCGATGTCGTCCTCTACCGCCTCGTGCTGCACCACATCGTCTATCAGGGCCCGCTCGCACCGTGCTTCGAGGAGGCCGCACGGCTGCTTCGCCCGGGCGGAGCGCTTGTGGCGATCGAGCCGGGCCTGTGGCATCCGGTCGGCTCGGGCCTCGCGATCGCGAATCGGACGGGTGTCGCAACAGCGATCCATGGCACCCGCGACGACGTCCCGCTCTCGCCGCGCAGGCTGCTCGCCGAAGCTCGGGCGGCCGGCTTCGAGCCCGAGCTGCATGCGCTGACGTACACCTGGCGACGGCTGCCGCCGCGCGTGCAACGTGTCGTCCAGCAGCTCGACGCCCTCGGTTCGCGACCACGTGCGGCGCCGTTCGGCCACACCCTGCTCCTGATCGCCTGGAAGCTCGCCGCGCGGCGTCGTGACGAGCGGACGCGCGCGCGAGCCTGATAGGAACCCGACCGTGTCCACCCACGCCGTTGATCGAGGAGGCGTCGCGCTGGCGGTGCACGAGACCGGCGAGGGGATCCCAGTCCTCCTCCTGCACGGGCTGACCGCGACGCATCGCTACGTGGTGATGGGTTCGACGCGGCTCGAGCGCGGCGGCCACCGGGTGATCTCCTACGACGCCCGCGGCCACGGCGCGTCCGCGCCGGCGCTCGACCGGTCTGCGTACGGATACGACGAGCTCGCGCTCGACGCGTGGGCGGTGCTCGACGCGCTGGCGATTCCGCGCGCGGTCCTGGCCGGGTCCTCGATGGGCGCGCACACGCTCCTGCACATGTCGCTCCAGTCTCCTGAGCGTGTGGGGGGCGTGGTGGTCATCACGCCCGCATACGACCCGGCGGTGCCCGAGGACCCGACCCGGCTCGCGCACTGGGACGCGCTTGCGGAGGGTCTGCGCGCCGGTGGCGTCGAGGGATTCGTGGCCGCGTACGGGGAGCCGGAGGTCCCCATAGCATGGCGGGACACGGTGCTGACGGTGATCCGTCAGCGGCTGGCGCTCCACGAGCATCCAGAAGCGGTCGCCGACGCGCTGTCGGCGGTTCCCCGGTCGCACCCGTTCTCGGCGCTCGCGGAGCTGGCGAACATCAGGGTTCCGGCAGCGATCGTCGTCAGCGCGGACGAAGCCGACCCCGAGCACCCGCACGCCGTGGGGGAGGCGTACGCGGCAAAGATCCCCGGCGCGCGGCTGGTCACCGACGAGCCCGGGCGCTCGCCGACCGCCTGGCAGGGCAGCCAGCTCTCGGCGGTGATCGCCAACGTGGCGGCGCAAGCGGCGATCCGGTGAACAGGCCGGCGGCCGGGTACGGCGGGGTCGCACTGCCGAGAAAGCTCGGGATTCGGACGGGCGACCGGGTCGCGCTGCTCGGGGCTCCTAACGGTTTCGATGAGACGCTCGGCGCCCTTCCCGCCGACGTGTCCGTCCGTCGCCGGGCGCGCGGGCCGCTCGACGTGATTGTCGCGTTCGCCCGGTCCGGGGCAGAGCTCGACCGAGGGCTCGGCGGCTGGTGTGCGGCGCTCGATCCCGCGGGCGGGCTGTGGATCGCGTGGCCGAAGCAGAGCTCCGGGGTCGCGACCGACCTGAGCGATGGTTCCGTGCGCGCGGCGGGCCTCGCGGCCGGACTCGTCGACAACAAGGTGTGCGCGATCGATGGGACCTGGTCCGGGCTCCGGTTCGTCGTTCGCCTCGCCGATCGTCCCCGGTGACCGATGCACCGCCGGGCGACGCCCTCACGCGCGCCGCCCTACTCCGGCGACGGCCAGTGCGATCTCGGCTAGCATCGCGCCGGTGGCGGCCGATCAGGACCCCGGGCTCATCACGCCGAGCGCATCCGAGACGATCGCCGACGTCATCGCGCGGATGGAGCAGATCGACGGCGAGCTGCCGCGCAAGGACGGCGTCGCGTACTTCAACCGCCTCTACCTCCAGGTCACCAAAGCGGTTCAGGCGGCCGCGGCGAGCATCACGTTCGCGGACCCCGACTTCACGCAGCGCCTCGACGTCGTCTTCGCCGGCCTGTACTTCGCGGCCGAGGCGACGGTCGGTACGGGCGCGACGTGCCCGATTGCCTGGCGCCCGCTGGTTGAGGAGCGCTCGGCGGACCGAGCCCCGATCCAGTTCGCCATCGTCGGCATGAACGCGCATATCAACCACGACCTGCCGATCGCCCTCGTGCAGACGTGCCGGGAGCTCGGCGCGGCGCCGGAGGATGGCAGCCCCGAGCACGCCGATTACCAGCGCGTCAACGGGATCCTCGCGGACGTCGAAGGGCAGGTCGCGGGGTGGTTCGAGACCGGTCTGATCGCCGACATCGTCGACGTTACGCCGGCGGACGTCGATAACGCCCTCGCCATGTGGTCGATCGCCGACGCCCGCGATCTCGCCTGGGAGCATGCAAAGCTGCTGTGGCGCCTCCGTCACGATCCATCGCTCGCCGACGCCTACGGCGATGTGCTCGCACGCCTGGTGGAGCTCTCCGGACGCGGCATCCTGGTCTAGCGGCCGGCGCCGCGCCGGGAGATCGAGCTCAGGCCCGTCGCGGAGCGCAGCGATGAGTCCGTCGATCAGCGTGGACGACTGGCCCAGCGCGCCGGTTCTCCGTAGCCCGCGGCTCTCACTCGAGCCGCTGCGCGTCGATCACGCGGAGGAGATGGGGGGGCTGCTCGAGGACCCGGCGCTGTACGCGTTTACCGGCGGGCATCCGGTCACGGCGGACGAGCTGCGCAGACGCTATCGGCGCCAGGCGCTGGGCCGCTCCTCCGACGGTTCAGAGCGGTGGTTCAACTGGATCGTGCGTCTCGAGCAGAGTGGGCAGGCCGTCGGCACCGTGCAAGCCACGGTCACGGTCAGAGGCGACAGGTTGCGCGCCGCGCTCGCCTGGGTGATCGGCTCGTCGCACCAGCGCCGTGGCTACGGGCGTGAAGCGGCCATGGCAATGGCGGCATGGTTGCGAGAGCAGGGCGCGCACGACCTCGTCGCCGACATCCACCCGCGGCACGCCGCCTCGATCAAGGTCGCCCGCGCGCTCGGCCTCGCCCCGACCGATGAGGTCATCGACGGCGAGATCCGCTGGAGAGGTGCGTAGCGGGGACGGGAAAGCGCTCCTCGAGGGGTTCGGACTTCCACTTCGTGAGTGAATCCTGAACAAACCTGATCCAGCCCGCCGGGAGCCGCGTAGGGCAGGGTGACAGCGTCGAGTAGCGGGAGTCAAAGAAGGACTTCCGGCCTGAGGTCGGAGTCGCGCAGGAGACCCGTCGCTCTCGTCACGACCCACAGGCAGGAGGACCACCAATGGATGACCTCACCAGACGTAGCTTCGTCAAGAGCTCGGCGGGAGCCGCGGCGGGCATGACGGTGATCGGAGCGCTCGTCGCCGAGCAGGCCGACGCCCACGATCGCAAGGCCGCCTCCGTGCCGATCGTAGCCTGGGTCAAGGATCCCCATGCCGGGAAGATCTCGTTCATGTGGGGCGACCGCGAAGTGACCGTTCGCGACAAGAAGCTGGCCGCCCAGATCGTCCGCGCCACGCGCTGACCGACCCTCCGACCCCCTAACTCCCAGAGGTACGACATGTCTTCTCACCGTGAGGCGCCGGCGATCAGCAAGGACCCGGTCGCCGATAACACCGACACTTACGCGTTCGTAAGCCCCGATGATCCCGCCACGGTCACCATCATCACCAATTACCTGCCGCTCGAGGCGCCGTTCGGAGGCCCGAACTTCTTCGAGTTCGGCGACGACGTCCGCTACGACATCAACATCGACAATGACGGCGACGGCTATCCGGACGTCACCTACGAGTTCAGCTTCGAGACCGTCGTAGGCGACCCGAACACGTTCCTCTACAACACGGGCACGATCGACTCGATCTATAGCGCGAACTGGAACCGCAAGCAGTTCTACTCGGTCACGCGCGTCCAGGGCGGCCGGCGAGAGCTGCTCGCGAGCAAACTCGCATGCCCGCCGTGCAACATTGGTCCGTACTCGACGCCGGGCTACGCCATGCTGGCGACGGAGGCGATCCATTCGATCGGCGGGGGGCGCACCGTGTTCGCCGGACAGCGGCTCGACGGCTTCTACGTCGACCTCGGCGCGATCTTCGACCTCGGCGACCTGCGGCCGTTCCAGACCCTGCACGTCGCGGCGATGGCGGACGCCCCGGGCGTCAACGCCACCAACGGGTTCGGCGTGCACTCGATTGCGATCAAGGTGCCCAAGAGCGACCTGACCCGCGGCGGCTGGACGCCGACGAACGCGATGGATCGCCGTGCGGTGGTCGGGGTGTGGGGGGCAGCCAGCCGGCAGCGGTCGCTGATCTACCAGTCGGGCGGAAGCTACTGGGCCGGTGACTGGGTTCAGGTGTCGCGGCTCGGGAACCCCCTGTTCAACGAGGTGATCAACCCGATGGGCGTGAAGGACCTCTGGAACTCCCTGCCGCCGGCAGCCGACAGCGACTTCCTCAAGTACGTCCAGCATCCCGAGCTCGCAGGTCTGCTGCCCGTGCTGTATCCGGGCCCTCCTGGAGGTCCGGCAGTGTTCCCCAACCTTGCCGGGCTCAAGGCGGCGCGTGCGGATCTCGTCGCGATCCTGCTGACCGGGATCCCGCCAGGGATCGTTAAAGGTTTCCAGAACTACACCGGGACGACGTACGCTGACGAGCTGCGGCTAAACCTGGCGATCCCGCCCACGGCCACGCCCAACCCGCTCGGACTGATCGGCGTCCCAGCCGACCCGGCGGGCTTCCCGAACGGACGCCGCGTGTTCGACGACGTCGTCTCGGTGGAGTTGCGCGCGATCGCCGGAGCGACGTATCCCCTGGTCGACAAGTCCTACACTCCCGACCCGGCGGCGTCGCTGATCACCGACGGGCTCACCGACGCCGACAGCACCTACCTGCCCACGTTCCCGTACCTCGGGACGCCGCAGGGTGGGTACCAGACCGCGCCGCTGGGGGTCCTCGCATGAGCACGACCCCAACCATGACCGCAGCCGCCACGAACGGTGGATCCGCGGAGGCCGGGCTTCAGCCCGATCATGCGGCTCGGAGCGCAAGCGTCGCGCTCGATATCGGCGCGGGACGCGGAGCGCTCGTGATCTACCCGGACGAGCGCTTCCGCGACCGCGAGATCGAGATCAGCCGTGCGGACGGCGAAGGGCATCGCGTCCATACGGGGGTGCACGAACGCTCCACCTCGTCCGGATCGACGCTCACGGCGATCTTCGGCAGCCTGCCTGCGGCTGACTACGTCGTGTGGGAGGACGCCACAGCCGCCGGTCCGACGGTGACCGTACCTGGGGGAGTGGTCACGGATCTCCGGCTGACCTAGTCGAGCGCCGTGGCACGTGCGCTGGGCGGCGGCGATCCCGCCTCCTGGGGACGCGCGCGAAGGCGGGGTGGCCACCGCTGGCCACCCTGCCTTATGGTCAATATTCGATCGGTTTGCTCAAGGTTTCGCGGGGCGGTGTCGATGAGCGTGTATGGATCCGTTCTGCGTGAGCCGACGTCTCGCTCACCGACGATCCCCACTGCGGTTCCGGCGGAGCCGACGGTGAGCGCCCCGGAGTGGACCAATGGCAGCTTCCGCGGGTTGCTCGAGTCGGCGCCGGACGCGATGGTGATCGTTGACAGCGACTGTCAGATCGTGCTTGTCAACCATCGGACCGAGAAGCTGTTCGGCTATCCCCGTGAGGAACTGCTTGGCCACAGCGTCGAGATGCTGATCGCCACTCGCTTCCGCGAGGACCATGCCGCGTGCCGCGCCGCCTACTCGACACGTACGCAGACGCGCGCGATAGGGACCGGACTCGAGCTCTGCGCCCAACGCAAGGACGGAACCGAGTTCGCCGTCGAGATCTCTCTGAGCCCGATTGAAACCAACGACGGAGTGTTCGTCTCGAGCGCGATCCGCAACATCACCGAGCGCAAACGCGGCGAGCGAGCCGCGTCGCAGTTCATCGCGGTCGTCGAAGCCTCGACCGACGCGATCATCGGCAAGGACCTCGAGGGGCGCGTGGTGCTCTGGAATCAGGGCGCGCAGCGCCTGTACGGGTACACCGAAGCGGAGATGTGCGGAAAGTCGATCTCCTTGTTGGTTCCACCAGGTCACGATGACGACGTGCCCGAGCTGATTCGCCGGGCACAGGCAGGTGAGCGCATCGAGGAGCACGAAACCGTCCGGGCACGCAAGGATGGCACCCAGGTTGACGTCTCGTTGACGGTTTCTCCGATCCGCGATCGCGACGGCACTGTTGTCGGCATCGCAACGATCGCGCGCGACATCAGCGTGCGCCTGCGCTACCAGGAACAGCTCCGGTTTCTCGCTGAGCACGATGCGCTCACGGGGGCTCGCAACCGACGCCAGTTCGAGCGAGAAGTCAGCGACCAGGTGGCGCGGGCACGACGCTACGGCGAACGAGCAGCTCTCCTCTTCGTCGACGTCGACGGCCTCAAGCAGATCAATGACGTGTACGGTCACAAAGCCGGCGACCGGGCGCTCAAGGAGGTCGCGGGGGCCATGAGGCACCGACTGCGACAGACGGACGTGCTGGCCCGAATCGGAGGCGACGAGTTCGCTGTTCTCCTTCCGTACGCGGACGTGGAGCAAGCTCGAGCGATCAGCACGGACCTCCGCCGCGTCACGCGCACGTCCGGCGTCACCCTCGACGACGGGACGACGCTGTCCTTGTCGACAAGCGTCGGCTACGCACTCATCGATGGCGACACGAACAGCGACGAGATCCTCGCCGAGGCCGACCGAGCGATGTACCGGGACAAGACGCGCAGCCGCGACTCCGTGACAGGCAGTGCGCATCCAAGACTCGCGCGGTCGCTGGGCGCCGGCAACTCTGGCGGTGCGAGTGATCGTCGGTCAACGGCGGCGGCGACGCGCGCTTAGGCGGGCTTGCTCACTTTCCAGACCTCCTCGCACGGCCACCGCTGCGCCCACTCGAGGGTGACGAACGGGACTCGAGTGCTCGAGCCGTCGGGCGGTCGGATCTCGATCAACTCCTGGACGGCGAAACCAGACCGTCGCATCAGCGTGATCATCGCTCCGTGGGGAAGGTGGAACTCGACGGAGTCGTCATCGGACCATTCGAAGCGGTGCATTCCGAAATACGGCCGTAGCAGTCGGTCCGTCGCGGCGCCGTTCTCCTCATCAGGCATTGTGAGCATCGCGAGCACCCCGTTGAGGAGGAAGATCAGCTGCCCCGCTCCTCGCAACAGCCGCGCGGCCTCGGGAATCCATCGGTATGGGTCGCACCAGATGCTCGCTCCGTACTCGGAGATCGCCAGGTCGAAGCTGGCGTCCGGCAGAGGGACCTCCTCGGCGTTGCCGTGCAACAACGGGAACTCGAGCCCAAACTCTCGCTGAAGCGCCCGCGCCGTTCGGAGCTGAGCTTCGGAGTTGTCGATCCCAACCGGTCGCGCGCCCCGGCGCGCCAGCCACGCTGATACGTACCCGGTGCCGCACCCCAGCTCGATGACATCGAGACCGTCCAGGTCATCGGGAAGAAGATGAAGCTGGGACTCTGGCACGCTCCAGATTCCCCACGACGGCTCGTCCTGCGCCCAGTTGAGTCGGCCGATCTCCTCGTACTCCCTCGCCCATCCATCCCAGCTCCCGCGGTTGCGGACAACATAGTCGCGAATCTCGCCCATCGCCCTTGAGTGTTCCGCAACCCGCCGGCCGGCGCGTCGCCGCTGCGCGGCGCGAGGAACAATCACGGCGAAAGGGAGCTCGCGCCGCCCGAATCTGCTCCGATGAACCGGCGCTCGAGGGCTCGTCGTCCCGGCCCGCGTACGATCGTGCCATGAGCATCGTTAAGATCAACGCCATCACGGTGCCGCGCGAGCGCTTTGATGAGTTCGAGCGGCGCTTCGCGGCTCGGGCGGGCAGGGTCGCCGACGCGTCGGGCTTTGAGGGCTTCGAGCTCCTACGGCCAAACGACGAGCGTGAGGTGTGCCTCGTCCTGACGCGCTGGCGTTCAGAGGAGGACTTCCGTGCCTGGGCCTCGAGCCCGGATTTCGCCGCCGGCCACTCCCAGCATCGCCGGCAGGGCCCGGTCGGCACCGCGAGCGAACTGTGGTCCTTCGACGTGCTCGAGCGCGAAGCGCCCGCCGCCACGGCCGACGCCGCGCCACCCGGAGCCCCGTCGGGCTGACGAGTCGTCGGTGCTCGCGGGAGTCGGGTGGCTTCCAGTGGCCGCGCCGATAACGGCGATGATCGCGGATCGGGTTTTCATCCGGCGGCGCCCTGCGTCGTGCAGCACCAGCCGTCGAGTGCGGGCGAGCCGGGGGGCGCTCTGCCGGGGGCAAACTGCTCGGCGATCCGGGAGACGGCGGCGATTCGCGGCGTGCCGGCGACGCGGACAAACACCCATTGGTCTGCACTGGGCCAGGTGACGAGGAGCCAGCGGCCGTCGGGAGACCAGGCGAGTGCTCCCAGCCCGACGCCCGAGAGCACCCGTCGAAGCCTGGGCTTGGCGCCATCGAGGTTCGCGAGCACGACGTCGGCCGCATGGCCCCCGCGCGCGAGCGCGAGCGCTTGCCCGTCGGGGGACAGGGAGGCGTCGAGGATCGGCGCGTTGGCCGGCGTGGAGATCGTGGCGATCGCGCGTCCGTCCCCGTCGTAGACCGCCACGCGGGCTCGCGCCAGGACGAGGAGTTGCCGACCGTTGGCTGACCACGCGAGCGCTCGTGCGTCGCGTGGGTGTGCCGTCCAGTCCAGCCGTCCGGTGTCGGCGTCGCGTACGACCAGCGTTCCCCGCCGTGTCAGGTATGCGAGCTGGTAGGGGTGGCCCGGGCGCCACGCCGGCGCCACGGATGCGACGCCCGCAGCGAGGAGGTGATCGCCCGTGCCGTTCCCGGCGACCACGCGCAGATCGATGCCCGATAGGTAGGCGATTCGGAATCCCGTCGGCGCATACCAGCGGGGATCGCTGACTGCAGGGCGCGCAAGCGTCCAGCGCGGGGTGCCGTGCGGATCGACCGCCGCGAGCTCGTCGCCGCCGGCAACCGCGACGTAGAGTCCGCGTGGCGACCAGCTCGCCTGCGGCCACGACCCGAGGCGTCGGGTGGAGCCATCGGCGTTCGCGATCCATGTCCCGCCCGGGCCGGACACCAGCAGGCGTCCGGGCGCCGGCAGCGAAAACAGCGCCGGTGCGGCGTGCTCGACGCCGAGCTCATGGCCGATCCACCGCCTGACGCTCGCGCCGGCCGGCGAGAGCGCCACCGCAGCCGCCAGGACCGCGAGCGCCGGGGCAATCGCGAGGCGCCACCTCGACCTGCGTCGGGCAGGAGTCCGGAGGCCGTCGAATTGGGCGCAGCGCACGATCGTCCACGCCCGCTCCTCTGCGGCAGTCTCATCGGGGGCTCGAAACTCGGACAGTGCTCGCTTCGCGCTCATCGCCGATCGCTCTCTTGCAGCCTGGCCTCGAGCGTGTCCAGGCCGCGCCGGAGCCGCGAATTCACCGTTCCGCGCGGGAGCTCGAGCGCGCGCGCGATCTCCCCCGGCGTGTACTCGAGCACGTAACGCATCACGACCACCGCGCGATGCTCGGGTGATAGCGCCGCGAGCGCGGCGAGGACATCCTCCGAATAGCGCCCGGCCGGCGTCTCGGGCGGCGCCACCGGCTCGGGTGGCTCGTGGTGGTTCTCGCGTCTCGCGGCGCGGGCTCTGGCCCAGTCGATCGCGCGATTCGTGACGATCGCGCCGAGCCACGGCGCGAACCGTCGCCGACGGTCAAACCGATCAAGCCGTCGAATCGCCGCCAGGAACGCCTCCTGCGCGATGTCCTCGGCAGCGGCGTGGTCGTGCACGATCAGGAACGCCGCGCGGTACGCGCGTGGCCAATGCCTGCGAAATAGGGTCTCGAGATCGGCCTCGGAGCCCGCCAAGGCGCCGCGGATCAGTGATTGCTCGCTGCGCCCGCGGGGTCGGAGCACGCGCGGCAGCGGACGAGCGGCCGCGAGACTCTCGGCAGTACCCGGCATCGGCTCAGAGGCAGGGGACATCGGCAGAAGACATCGTCCCTCCTACGAATCACAGATCGCAAGAGGTCCATCCCGGCGTCCATCCGGGCGTGCTCTCACAGGTACGGCGGGACCTCCGCGCCGGCCGCGCTCGTAAGCAGGTCAAGCGCCCTAGGACGATGACCCCACGACCGTGAAACCGAGGACCGTGCGCCGCTCCGGCCTGACCGCAGGAGCCCTGTCCGTCGTTCTCGCTGTCGGCTGCGGAGCCAGCCACCCGGAACCGAGGACGACCTCCCACCGATCCCGACAGCCGTCGAGTACGACCAGAGGCAGCAGCGCGGCGCGCGCAACGCAGATCGTCGCCCTCTCCGGTCTCGGCTCGCTGAGCTATCGCTGCGAGGGCAGCCGAGGGATCGAGGCGACCCTCGACCCGCAACCCGCGAACGCGACCGAGTACGCGACCGTGGAAGGAAACAACGGTCGTCATCTCCGCGCAGCACGGCTCAACCCAGGCCCAACCCAGCTCAGCACGCCGATCGCTCGGTACCGCACGCTGACCTGGCGAGTGATCCAGAGCACCGAACCGGAAACCCTCGAAGCGACGATCCGCCTGTACTGGGGCGAGGGCCCCTCCGAGTGCTCACTGACGGATTGGACCTCGAAGGTGCACGCGATCGCGCATCAGCGTGCGTGGACGCTCCCCAGCGCCTGGCCCTGAGCCGGCGCTCTGGCGATCAGAGCCCACACTCGATGGGGAACCTCGAGCGGCTCGTCGGGGAAGCGCTCGGCCAGCACGCGACCGAGAGCGTCGTCAAAGTTGGCGACTTCCCGCTCGGGGAGGCTTGCTCCGACTGCATTGCAGGTCCTCATCCGGCCTCGCCACGCCTCATGGGAGTAGAGGACATCAGCATCGAAGCTAAACGTCTCCAGGGCCATGAAGCCGGCCCCAGCCGTATCGAGTGTCCAGTCCGCGTGAATGCCGGTGCCGCCCGCCATCGCCCAGGACGGATTGTGTTCCAGGACCAGCGCCTCCGTCACGGCGCACACGTTCCCCGCGAGGGGCAAATAGTCCATGTGGCAGATCACGAGCGCTCCTCCGGCCACGAGCAGCCGGCGGGCTTCCACCGCGGCTCGCGGGCGATCGAACCAATGCCAGCATTGCCCGGCGGACACCACGTCCCAACGAGCAGCGTCCAGCCCGGTTTCCTCGGCGCGCCCGACCCGATAGCTGACGCGCAGCCCTGCCTCGGCGTCGATCCGGCGGGCCTCCTCGAGCATCGCCGGTGCCGGATCCAGCCCGGTCACGACGCATCCTCGGCGCACGAAGCCGCGGGCCAACGCACCGGTGCCGGTCCCGAGGTCCACCACTCGCTGACCATTGAGGCCGACGCCCATATCGCCAAGCCGGGAAAAGAGCCCGTCCGGGAAGCCGGCCCGGTAGGCGCCGTAATCACTCGCGGTGCGGCCGAAGTCGACGGTCATCGCGTCAGCTTCCGACCTGGCTCAGCCGCCCCAGATGGCATCAAACGCGTGCTGGTCGAGCGGGAGCAGCCAGCACGCCGTGATGCGCTGATCGATGACGTCATACAGCCCCACGGTGGACCAACGATGGTCGACGTCTCGGATCGTCGCGAAGCCGTCGACGAGCGCCGCGACTCGGTCTCCATCGCCGACGAGGATGTCTCGTCGCAGCATCTGAAAGGTGCGATGGGCAAGGTCTCGTCGTCGTCGGAAGTAGTCAAGCACCTGCTCGAGACCACGGTAGGTCCCGGCGATGCGATTCTCACCAGGGACGGTCCACGTGACGCTCGGAGCGAGGAGCTGTCGGAGGGCAGCGCCGGAGCCGCCCGCGTAGAGCTCGTTCTGCGCCTCGTGCAGTCGGTCGAGAAGGCCGATGGCAGCGTCCCGGTTCATCGTTTGGACCGGCGCTGCTCCGCGCAACCGGTCTGCTCGAGGACGTACCGAACGACCTGTCGATGCAGCGGGGACTCCGGCCCACACTGCGCGCGCGAGGGAGTTCTCCGGTTGCACATCAGACCGAGCCTCGCCGAGCTTCAGGCCGAGTACACACCACCCCCACGGGAGCGCGCTTCGCATGACGATCGGAGCCTCGTCGAAGATCGCTCGGGCCCATTGCTCGCCCGTCCGGTCTCGAACCGGGCCGGTTTCGACGAGGAAGGCGTCCTCGCAGTCGTTGGAGAGCGTGCGTGCTGAGCGTTCGCGCGGCCGGTGGCACTGCGACCTGGCGCACCCTGCCCGGCGTCTCCGCGTGCGGGTCGTTCGAATCATCGAGATCCACGAACCGGGACTGCGAATCAATCATCTGATTACGTGTGCGCCGGTGTAGGATGGCTGGAGAGCGACCGCCAGGCCCGCCCGATCGCTCGCGTCATCGGCGGGTACACGATCAGATGTCGGAATGGCGCGATCGCCGCCATGTAGCGCGTCCCGAGCAGGCCGTTTGGCTTCACCAACACTGCCATCTGGCCGCGGTAGCCGCCGGTCCCGTCCGGGACCCAGCCGACGTGCATGATCCCGTGAACGGTCCGGTTGACGATCTCCGCGGCCCATTCGTCGTCGAGCAGGTAGAGCGGGGTGAAGGGGAGCGAGTGGAAGCCCGGGCCGGATCGGGTGTCGCGCAGATCCGCCGGCAACCGGTCGCGGACCATCGGCCGCGCCGGGCTGTGGCCGGCGTCCGGGCGGTCCCAACCGAGCAGCTCCCCGACCTTCCACCGGATCGCCCAGAGCGTGCGGGCGACGCGGGAGGAGCCTTGCGACGGGTCGCCAGAGGCGATCAGCTGCACGAGCCGAGGGAAGTCGTCCGGGCCGCCCGGCGTCGGCAGCGCCCACACGTCCTCGAGCCGGAAATCGGCGGTGAGCTCGTGGATTCGCCAGGGCCGGGAGGTGTGCGCGGTGTTTGGGAGCCTCATGCGTGGACCTCCATCCATACAGTTGTGTATGGATGGAGAGAGTAGGCATCATCCTCGCCGCTGTCAATGCCGCGCCGGACGCGATAGACATAGGCGATGGCCCCCCCGACCCGCACGCCTCGCACCAGGTGGATCGAAGAGGGGCTGCGGGCGCTCGCTGCCGGGGGCCCGGATGCCGTCCGGATCGAGCCGCTCGCCCAAGCGCTCGGCGTCACCAGGGGCGGCTTCTACTGGCACTTCGACGACCGGCGCGCGCTGCTTGAGGAGATGCTCGACACGTGGGAGCGGGCGAGCATCGACGAGGTGATCGAGCGCGTCGAGGGCGAGGACCCCAGGGCCTCGCTGCGGCGTCTGTTCGCGCTCGCCTCCTCGAGCGAGGGGCTGCTGACGATCGACCTCGCGGTCCGCGACCTGTTGACGATCGACCTCGCGGTCCGTGACTGGTCCCGGCGTGAACAGACGGTCGCCGAGCGCCTCCGGCGCGTCGACAACCGGCGCATGGACTACCTGCGCTCGCTGTTCGGCGCCTTCTGCCCGGACGAGGACGACGTCGAGGTGCGCTGCATGCTCGCCTTGTCGCTGTGGATCGGCAACCACTTCATCGCCGCCGATCACGGTCCGCGCAGCCGCGCGGAGGTGCTCAAGCTGGTCCTGAGGCGGCTCGAGGCCTAGTCGCGCCGCCTCGGGGCCTCGTGACGCCGTGTCAGCGGTGCGAGCCCGATTGGCAGCGCCCGCAGGATCGCGTCCAGCCATGCCACCGTCGAAGCGCCCAGCCATGCCACCGTCGAGCAGGAGGGCGCAGCGGCACTCGGGAGCGCCCTCGCCTCACGCCGTTTCTACGCTCGATAATGGTGCTTATGTATAGCGGCCATGTCGATGAGACCGGCTGGCGGACCAGCGGTGAGGGCCGTGCGCTATGGGCCGCGAGCACTCCTGCGGCGACGTTCTTGCAGATCGCCGAGCATTGCAACCGCGCGCAGTTCAACGCGCTCATCGGCACCAGCTATCCCGGGATCGTGATCTCCGATCGCTGGAACGGCTACGAGCACCTGGATCCCGAGCGCCGGCAGGTGTGCTGGTCGCACATCCGGCGCGACTTCCGCCGCCACGCAGACGGTCTCGGCGAGCAGAAGACCTTCGGCGAGCAAGGCTTCGAGCTCACCGGCCGGGTGTTCGCCGCCTGGCGCGCCTACCAGCACACCCACCACGACCGCCAGCGGCTCGGAGCCGAGATCGCGCCGATCCAGTCACAGCTACGGCAACTGCTCGAAGCAGCCTCGCCAAAGAAGGCGCGCAACCGCTGGCACCGGCGGTTCGCGAACAACCTGCTCAAAGTCTGGCCGGCGCTCTGGACCTTCACCACCATCGACGGGGTCGAGCCGACCAACAACCCCGCCGAACGAGCGCTCCGAGCACCGGTCATCCACCGAAAGGTCTCGCTCGGCACCCAAAGCCACAGCGGCGAGCGATTCGCCGAGCGCGCGCTCTCCGCCGCCGCAACCTGCCGACAACAACAGCGCTCGCTGTTCACCTACCTCAGCGAACTGCTCACCGCCCACACCCGCGATGACCCCTTCCCCGCGCTCACATGAGCGGCCCCCAGGACTGAACACTTACAAAAACCCGTTCACTTGCAGGGAATTCTGCCAATCGGACCGGACGGAATCAGTGACTCAAACAGCCATCACTTTTTCCGCAGGAAGTAGTTAGTCGCCAGCAGCGTCTCCGGCACCGTTCGGTCTCTTGCTATATGTACCTTGATCGTTACGTAACAAGACTGGTACTCTTGTCCCATGGAAGCTGTTCTGCAGGCACTGTCGGACGAGAGCCGCCGGACGATGCTCGAAGCATTGAGCGCGGGGCCGGTAACCGCGGGCGAGCTGGCGGCGCTGCTGCCGATCGCTCGCCCCGGGGTGTCGCGGCACCTCCGTGTGCTGCGAGAGGCGGGGCTCGTTGACGTTCGCCAGGACGCGCAACGCCGGATCTACAGCCTGCGCCCCGAGCCGCTCGCCGAGGTCGATGCATGGCTCAGCCGATACCGGGCCCTATGGGAGCAGCGGCTGGACGCCCTGAACACCGAGGTGACCCGGGGGAAACGCGAACGAAGGAGCACCCGATGACGAGTAACACACGAGACGGCGACCGCATCCTCGGTAGCCTGAGGTCGGCCGATGGCACGGGCATCGTCCGGATCGAGGACCGCTTCGATACCGATATCGAGGACCTGTGGTCGGCGCTTACCGAGCCCGGCCGCCTCGCCCGCTGGCTCGGGGAGGTCGAGGGCGACCTGCGACTCGGCGGTGAGTTCCGCGCACGCTTCTTCGCCAGCGGATGGGAGGGCACCGGGCGGGTGGAGGCCTGCGAACCGCCGCATCGGCTGCTCGTGCTGACCATGACCCCGAGCCCTCCGGAGGAGCATCCCATCGAGGCCACGCTGACCGCCGACGGCAAGCAGACGATCCTGGTGTGGGAGGAACGCGGCATGCCGCTGGGCCAGCTCGCCGCTTACGGGGCGGGGATCCAGGTTCACGTCGAGGACCTCGCCGCCCATGTCGCCGGGCGGGAGCGGTGTGACGCGGAGGCGCGGTGGGGCGGGCTCATGCCCCGCTATGAGGAGCTGGCGGCCAGCAGCCACTGACAGCCAGGTCCAGACTGCCGACCTGCTCGGCCTCGTTCCGTCGGCTCAACCGTTGCCCACGAGTCCCCAACCCGCCGAGGTACCCCATGATCGAAGCGCTGAATATCTTCACCGCAGAGAAACCCGCAGGCCGGCTCGATGTCGCGTCTGCCGCCGAGTCGTCCGAGACCGCGATGTACATCTACGACATCGCCCCGGGTGAGAGCTCGTCCCCGTACCACTACGAGTACGTCGAGGAATGGTTGCTGGTGGTGGCCGGAACGGTGACGGTTCGCACTCCCGACGGTGAGCACACGCTCGATCCCGGCGATCTCGTCCGCTTCCCGGCCGGCGCAGCCGGGGCGCACAAGATCATGAACAAAAGCGATTCGCTCGCCCGAACACTCTTGATGTCCAGCTCGCGCGGACCCGTCGTCTCCGTCTACCCGGACAGCAACAAGATCGGTGTGTGGCCCGGAGAGCCCACGGACGACCTCATCTTCGTCCGCGACACGGCCGTGCCATGGTCACATGGAGAGGAAGGCTGGAACAAAGCCGACTAAACTACACCCCGGGCACCTACGACGATCGCGATCGAACGACGCTGCTGCGGATTCTTCCGGCTCGAGTACGCCCACGAGCAACGACAACTGGCGATCGGCGTCGAGCACCCGCGCCACGAGCCGGCGCTCGACGCGCTCCGTCTCGCGCTGACACCCAGCGACCGCACGGCACGGCCCCGCACCGGACCGCAGAGCACGACGGAGAACGCGTAGGTCAGCCCCGCACCCGCTCGCCCGCTGGGTCGAACAGCGGCTCGGACGCGACCTCCCCGACCACCCACTCGCCAAACACGTCGATCTCGACCTCGGTGCCGACGTCGACCTCGGCCGGCAGGTAGGCGTACGCAATCGAGCGCTCGACCGTGTAGCCGTAGCCGCCGCTGGTGACGCGGCCGACGACCTCGTCGCCGACCCGCACCGGCTCGTTGCCGAGCGCGACCGAGCGCGGGTCATCGATCACGACGCACCGCAGGAGCCTCGCGGGCTCGCGCAGGGCGTCCGAGCCGACGAACGTCTTGTCCGAGCGCACGCAGAATCCGAGCCCCGCCTCGAACGGCGTCTCGTCAGCGGTGATGTCGGCCGCCCAGACGCGATACCCCTTCTCGAGTCGCAGCGAATCGATCGCCCGGTAACCGCCCGCGAGCATCCCGCGTGGCTCGCCCGCCGCCCACAGCGCGCTCCAGAGCGCGGCTCCATACTCGGTCGGGCAGTAGAGCTCCCATCCGAGCTCGCCGACGAACGTCACCCGCAGTGCCCGGACGGGAACGTCGGCGACCGCGATCTCGCGCATTCGCATATACCCGAAATCGAGCGGATCGGGGGTGAGCGAACCGACGATCTCGCGCGCCTGCGGACCCCACAGACCGAAGCATGCCCACTGCGCGGTCGTGTCGCGGACGCTGACCGAGCCGTCGTCGGGCGCGTGCTTGCGGATCCAGCCGAGATCGTGGTTCCCGAACGCGGTACCGGTCACGATCTGGAAGCGATCGTCTTCGACGCGCGTGACCGTGAAGTCGCACTCGATCCCGCCCCGGCGGTTGAGCATCTGGGTGTAGGTGATCGCGCCGACCGCGCGAGCCACCCGGTTGTCGCACAGCTCCTCGAGGAACTCAGCGGCCGCCGGCCCGGTGATCTCGATCTTGGCGAACGAGGACTCATCGAACAGCGCGGCGGTCGCTCGCGCCGCGCGGTGCTCGGCGCCGATCGCCGGCGACCAGTGCTGACCCGCCCAGCCCCGCGGTCTCAGTGACGCATCACCCGCGCTCGCGTTGCTGTCGTACCAGTTCACGCGCTCCCAGCCGGATTTCTCCCCGAACGCCGCTCCGTGCTCAGCGTGCCAGGGGTAGACGCCCGAGATGCGCAGCGGGCGGCCGGCGAGGCGCTCGTGACCGGGGTAGCGGATGTCGTAGTAGGTCTCGTACACCTCCTTGGTCCGCTTGAGCGTGTAACTCGGCGACCTGTATTGGGCGCCGAAGCGGCGGATATCCATGTGCCAGACGTCGAGCGACGGCTCTCCCGTGATGATCCACTCCGCCATCATCTTGCCGATCCCGCCCGCCCCCGCGAGCCCGTGCGCACAGAAGCCCGCGGCGACGAAGAAGCCGCGGACCTCGCTCTCGCCAAGGCAGAACTCGTTGTCCGGCGTGAACGCCTCAGGTCCGTTGATCAGCCGGGTGACCGTGATCTCGTCCATCGCCGGGACACGACGACGCGAGTTGTTGGCGATCTCCTCGAACCGTGGCCAGTCCTCTTCGAGCAGCCGCCCGTTGAAGTCGGGCGGGATCCTGTCGAGCAGCCGGTCGTCGAGGGCCCACGGCGCGCTGTCGCGCTCGTAACCGCCCATGATCAGACCCCCACCCTCCTCGCGGAAATAGATCAGCAGGTCGGGGTCGCGCAAGGTGGGGAGATGCTCGCCCGGCGTGCGCTCGCGGAACGGCTGCGTGACGAGGTACTCATGCGCGAACGGGACGACCGGGACGCGCACCCCGGCGAGGCGCCCGAGCTCCGCGGCGAACATGCCGCCGGCGTTGACGACGATCTCGGTCTCGATCGGTCCCCACTCGGTCTGCACCCCCCGCACGCGTGGGCCTGACCGTGTCCGCTCGACGTCGATCCCGGTCACCCGCGTGTTGGTGAACACGCGGCACCCCCCCTCGCGCGCGCCCTCCGCGAGCGCGTAGGTGAGCTGCGAGGGGTCGAGGTAGCCGTCGCTCGCCAGGTAGGAGGCGCAACGCACGCCGTCGGTGACCATCAGGGGGAAGAGCTCGCGTGCCTCCTGTGGAGAGATCAGCTCGAGCGGGAGACCGAACGTCTTCGCCCAGGCGACCTGGCGCAGAACCTCCTGTTCGCGCTCGGGCGAGCACGCGAGCCGGATGGCGCCGCACTCCACCCATCCGCAGTCGAGCGTCCGATAGAGCTCGACCGAGTCCATCATCATCCGCGTCAACGTCACGCCGGCGCGCAGCTGCCCGACGAGCCCCGCCGAGTGGAAGGTCGAGCCGCTCGTGAGCTGATCGCGATCGAGGAGCACGACATCGCGCTCACCGAGCTTGGCGAGATGATGGGCGATCGAAGCCCCGCCGACTCCGCCGCCGATGATGACGACGCGGGCACGGTCGGGCACCTCACGGGGATGCGGCACGCAGAGACTCCTCGAAGCGGGGGTCGGATGTCGTCGCATGCAGGCGCGCGAAGTGCTTCTCGGCGTATGCGCCGAAGTCGAAATCGAGCTCGGAGATCGACCCCTGGACGACGCCCCACAGCGCCTCGCGGACGTCCGACATCGCGCGCATCAGGTGCAGCGAGGCGACGGCGCCGGCGTCCGCGGGACAGCCGAGATAGGCACTCAGGAGGAGGCGGTCCGCACGCTCGTCGAAGTCGTTGTTCACCGACAGGTTGCCGAGATCGAAGAACGGATCGCCCATTCCGGCGTACTCCCAGTCGACGAGCAGTAGCCGGCCGTCGCGGTCACGGATGAGATTGGCGGTGAGCAGATCGTTGTGGCAGGGCACCCGGACCGCGAGCGGGCGCGCCTCGGCGATCCGTCCCGCCGTCCGGCGGGCGTGCTCGTAGCCGTCCGGCAGCGACCCACCGCGCTCGAGCACGATCGTGGCGTAATCGTCGACCAGCTCGGGAACCCAGAAGCGAGTCGGCAACGGCGGGCCGTGGTCGTGGAAGGCCCGGAGCGCGCGGGCGACATCAGCCGGGTCCTCGGCAAGCTCGGTCGCGACGACGGGACGGCACTCAATGAACTTCGTCACGAGGTAGCCATCGCCGGCCGCGGCGACCGACGGCGCGATCGCGAGCGCCGCCGCGGCCTCGTTGGCGATCCGCTCGGCTGTCCGATCGATCCCGAGCAGCGCTGTGTCCTTGCCCGGAAGACGGACCACGTAGTCGGCGCCGCCGAGGCGCGCCCGGAAGTTGCGGTTCGTGATCCCGCCGTCGAGCGGTGCGGGCGCGCCGGCACACGGGCCGAGCAAGGGCTCCAGCTTCGCGATGATCTGGCCGATCCCTCCGCTCATGCGATCCCTCCGCTCATGCGATCCCTCCGCTCATGCGACGCCTCCGCTCGCGGTTCGCTGCAGGAGCTCGCCGAACTCGGGCGAGTCGAATTCGGCCCTGGCGCGCGCCCACAGGGCCCGCGCCCACTCGCGGATCTCCGGGTCGCCGGTGGTCCCGATGCGGATCGATCCCCAGAGGCTCCAGCCGTACTTGGACATCAGCGACCACAGCCGTGCCCGCGCCAGCTCGCGAGGATTCGGTTCTCCGTGGTACTCGGTCACGAGCTGCTCGGCCCGGCCGGCGTCGAGCTCGAGCTCGTTGATCGCGTCACCGAGGTCGTAGCACGGATCGTTGTTACCCGAGTACTCATAGTCGACGAGCCAGATGCGTGAGCCGGGGCCGTCGGCCTCGATGAAGTTGCCCGGCATGAGATCGTTGTGGCACGGCGTCGTGCGCGTGCGCGTGCTCGCCAGCACCTCGCCCATCAGCCGCGCGCGGTCGGCGTAGGAGCCGTAGTCCTCGGGCAGGGGGTAGCCGTGCTCGGTCACGATCTCGTAGTAGCGGCGCTGCACCTGCATCATGTCGAAGTCGAGCTCGAAGGGCTCGCACCCGTGGAGCCTGCGCAGGAGCGCGGCGAGCACCGAGATGCGCCGCTCGTGTGCGAAGTCCTCAGGTGTGAGCGTCCGCCCCTGCACGTACTCGACGACGAGTGCCTCCGGCTCGAGCACACGGGCGACAACGCCGACGCCGACGCCGGCGCGCCACGCCCGCTCCGAATTGCGGTATTCGTTGCCACGATCGATCCCGAGCTGGCCGGGCTCGGACACACTGATCCGTACAACGTAGTCGCCGCGGTCTGTCTGCACGCGGTAGTTGCGGTTTGTCATCCCGCCTGCGATCGGGGTCACGGCCCGAGCTTGAGCGGCGAGCTCGGGAACCTGAGCGAGCACGTGCTCGAGCGCGGAGTCGGCAATCGTCACGTCGGTCGCCCTCGTGTTGCCAGGTCCATGATCGCCTCCAGCGTCGCCGGGTCGAGGCGGTCGATCACCACCTCGACGTGGCCGCTCGCCGGGTCGCAGCCGAGGCCGCGAATCGCCGCCACACGCATCCCAGCGGCGCGCGCAGCGCTCGCGCCGCCGGTGGCGTCCTCGATCGCGACCGCCTCGAAGGGCTCGATCGGACGTTCTCGGCCATCCACCTCGTCGATCCCCGCGAGCGCGCGCACGAAGCCTTCGGGGTCGAGCACGATCGCCCGGACCGGTCGGGTGTCGAGGCTGTGATCACGCACGGATCCGCGCCCCCTCCGGGTCGTACAGGACGTCACGCACGACCTCGGCCGACACATGGCGCTCGAACACGTCGACGGTCAGCTCGGCGCCCTCCCCGAGCTCCGCCGGGATGGAGGCCAGCGCGATGTTGCGGCGCACCGTATGACCGTAGCCGCAGCTGCGGATGCGCCCGATCACCACACCGTCGCGCCGCACCGCCTCGCCCCCGTAGATCGTCAGATAGTCCTCATCGCCCACGGTCAGCGTGCGCAGCCGTCGCACGGGAGTCGCCGCTCCTGGCTCGGCGAGGGCCGCCCGGCCGTTGAACTCGCCCTTTGCGAGCGCCACGCAGAATCCGAGTCCGCTCTCGAACGGAGTGTCCGAGGCCGTCAGGTCGGTGCCGAAGTACCGGTAGCCCTTCTCGAGCCGAAGCGACTCGAGCGCCCGGTATCCCCCGGGCGCGATCCCGTGCGGCTTCCCGGCGGTCATCAATCGGTCCCACACCTGGACCGCCCAGCGACGCGGGACGTAGAGCTCATATCCGAGCTCGCCGACGTAGGTGATGCGCTGGGCGAGGACCTCCGCCCCACCGATGTCCACCATCACCGCCCGGCGGAAGGGCAGCGCGTCGTTGGACACGTCATCGTCGGTGACGGCGGCGAGCGTCTCCCGCGCCTGCGGACCCCAGATTCCGATCACCGCTTCCTCGTCGCTGATGTCCGTGATCTCGACCTCGGGGCCTGCGGCGCCGCCGACCTCGGTGTCCGGCTTGGCGGAGACGGCGTCGTTTGTGGTGCGGCCGACCGCGTCGCCTGCCGGGCCGCGGTTCAGCTCGAGCCAGCCGCGATCCGCGTCGACGGTGGCCGCGCCGGTGACCACGCGGAAGCGGGACTCCCCGAGCCGGGTGACGGTGACGTCGGCCACGATCCCGCCGCGACGGTTGAGGAACTGTGTGTACACAACACTGCCGAGCGGCCTGTCGATACGGCTGTCGCACACCCGATCGAGCAGCGCCAGCGCGCCCGAACCGGAGACCTCGAGCTTGCCGAACGACGTCATGTCGATGATCCCGACCCGCTCGCGGAAGGCGCCGTGCTCTCGTGCCACCAGATCGAACCATGGTGGGCGCGTCCAGCCGAACGCGCGCTGATCGGCTCCGCTGCGCCGCCAGCGTCTCCCAGGCTCGAAATGGTCCGCGCGTTCCCAGCCGTTCTTGGCGCCGAGCACGGCTCCGAGCTCCTGCAGGCGTACCTGCAGCGGCGACGCCCTCCTTCCCCGCCCGAGCTCGGCGCAGTCGAGCGGGTAGCGTAGGCGGTAGTAGTACCGGTAGACCTCACGCGCGCAGGCAGCCGAGAACGCAGGATCGTCGTACACCGCACCGAACCGCCAGGCGCGATAGGCGGTGATGTCGAGCTCGGGCTCCCCCCCGGTCATCCACTCCGCAAGCGCGCGCCCGATCCCGCCGGCGCCGCCGAATCCATTCAGCGACAGCCCGGCCGCGATCCAGAAGCCCGGGATCCCGGGCAGCGGGCCGACGAGGGGATTCCCGTCGGGCGTCATCGCGTCGGGGTGGCAGAGTAGCCGGATCACGCCGGCACGATCGAGGAACGGGAAGCGCGCGATCGCGCCCTGCAGGAGCGGGGCGAAGCGATCCATGTCCGACGGCACCGGGCTTGTGCCGTGATCCCACGGAACCCCATCGGACCAGCGCACGGCGGGGTCGTGCTCGTAGCCGCCGATGAGCATTCCGCCCGCCTCATCCTTGCCGTAGACGAGGTTGTCGGTGTCGCGGAAGCACGGGCTCCCGCGCGGGACCTCGTCGCCGGCGACCGCCTGCATGAGCACGTGCTGATGCTCGATCGGTACCGACGGCAGTCGCTCCCCGACCATCTCGGCGAGCTGTGGAGCCCACACACCGCCGGCGTTCACGACCTGGTCGGCCTCGATCCGCTCGTCGCCACTGAGCACCGCTTTCACTCCGTGATCGCGTCCCAGCTCGATCGCCGTCACAGGGGTTCGAATCCGGATCTGCACCCCGAGTTGTCGTGCCGCGTCGGCCACTGCGTAGGTCGCGATGTGCGGGTCGACGTACCCGTCGCCGGCAATCCACACCCCGCCGTAGAGCGAGCGCGGTGAGGCGTAAGGGAGCTTCTCGAGCACCTCGGCGGGTCCGATCAGGTCGGCGTCGAGCCCGAGCGCGGCGACCCGGCTGACGGCGCGCCGGAGATCCTCCCAGCTGTCGGCGCTCGACGCGATCCGCACGCTGCCCACTGGATTGAACACCCCGAGCTCGTGGTACAGCGAGACGCTGTAGCGACGGAAGGCCATCATCGTCGCCGACGGGTTGAACTGGGTCACGAGTCCTGCGGCGTGGTGCGTCGAGCCGCTCGTGAGCTCCCCCTTCTCGAGCAGGAGAACATCGCGCCAGCCCGCGCGGGCGAGGTGGTATGCCACGCTGCAGCCGGTGATGCCACCCCCGATCACGACGACGCGGCCCGACGGCGTCATGGTCAGCCCTGGGCCGCCCGAATCATGAGCGTCGACGGCGCCGCTTGCGGTCCTTGCCGGCGGCGGCCGTGGCGCGTCGGCCTCGCTGGCGAATGCGGATCGCGACCCCGATCGCGCCTCCGATGAAGAGAACGCCGATGTACGGCGGGTTGACGAGAAGCATCACCGCGACGCCGAGCATCGCGAGCCAGATCGCGGGCCGCCAGACACGCCAGTCGCCACTCATCGGCTGAGAACCTATCCCCCCTGGAACATGCGGACCGCGTCGACCCGTCGCCCCGCACGGGCCAGGCTGCCGACTGTCTCGGGGCGCACCGCGTCGAGGTGCGTGGCCAGAGCGACGAATACCTGGGCGGTCGTCAACGCGTCGCCGAGCGCGTCGTGCGGCCGATCGGCGGGCAGCCCGAGCGCCGTCGCGATCTCGCCGAGCGCCACACGCCGCCTCAGCCCGCCGTCGCGTCCGTGCAGCCAGAGGCGTCCGAGCATTTCGGTGTCGACGATCGGGCCACGGAGCCGTACCCGCTCCTCTCTCAGCGCACGCCGCAGGAACGCTCGCTCGACGGCGGCCGTATGCACGACGAGGATGCGTCCGGTCATTGCCTGGAGGATCGGGCCGACGATGTCGGGGAGCGAAGGCGCTCGAGCGAGGTCGGCGGCGCGAATCCCGTGCACGCGAATCGACGCTTCGCTGATCTCGCGCGCGGGCCGCACCAGCCCGGAGACCGCGCCGCGAAGCCGCACGCGACCGGCTTGGATCGGGATCGCGCCGAAGGAGATGATCTCGTCCTCGCTCGGGTCCAGGCCGGTGAGCTCCAAATCCAGGGCGCACCAGTCGGCCTCTCGCCACGCGGTGCGCGCATGCGCAAGCACGGCGCTGACGTATGCGTCGGCCTGATCCCGAGCGGCGCGGCGTTCCGAGAGGGCCGACGGGAGCCTCACGGCATCTCGCCGCTGAGCTGCGTCGTAACGCGCTTCTGGATCGACGCGATCGCGCGGAACGCTTCCTTCAGGTAGCTGCGCGTGAGCGGACTGAGCGTGGCGGGATCCATGTAGTCGTCGGGCTCCTTGCCCGCTCGCAGCTGCCCGACCTGGTGTTGCAACCGCAACCCGGTGACGAGCTCGAATGCGTCCTGCAGCGTGTGCGCGTCCGCCACCGGCAACGTACCGGCTGACCCCGCGGCACGCAACCTCTCGGCCGTCGACGCACTCGTCACGCCGGCCGACATGCCCGCCCAGCGCGCGAGGTCGACAATCGGGATGACGCCGCCGTGCTTGATGTCGAGCCGGCCGCGATGCTCCCCCGTGTGCTCGACGACAAGCCCGCGGAGGAAGCCCGTCGGCGGACGGTAGGAGAGCGCAAAGCGAGCGAGCAGACGAAGCAGCGCGGGGTTGTCGGGCGCGAGCCGGAAGGTGTCCGAGACGGGGGTGCCCGTGTGCAGCCCCCACACCGGACGGCTGTCGACGAGCACCGAGACGAGAATCAGCGCCTTGTCCTGAGTCGGATCGGAGATCCAGCTCCGCGCCGCGCTCTGCCACGACGTGAGCGAGCGAACGAAGAGGAGGTTCGACGCGGACGCGCCGTGAGCGTCGGCATGCAGCCCGCACGTCTCGAGGCCGGCGACGACTCTCGTCGCGATGGCGTGAAGACGGGGACGTATCTCCGCCGTAGCGATGTCGCCGAACCAGACGATGGCGCTGTCGACATCCGCGCTCGGGATCGCCTCACGCCGCGCCTGGCTCCCCAGCGCCAGCCACGCGAACGGCGCGGGCGGCTCGCCGAGCTCGGCGATCGCGAGCTCGAGCAGGCGACGGGTCAGCGTGTCGACGACAACTGCGTACACCGCCATGATGTTCGCCGCGGCGACGCGAGCGTCGCTCATCGCGATCACCGTCGGGCGGATGTCCGCAGCGGCGCTCGCGAGCTCGCCGACGGTCTGGGCGCCGGCGATCCGCCGGCGCAAGAAGAACGACGAGCGCGTCTGTACGACGACAAGGTCGAGGTCGTCGACGACGCCCAAGATCTCGCCGGTGGCCGAGACGACAGGGAAGTGACGTAAGCCGCGGTCGAGCATGTCGAGGAGCACCTCGCCGCCGAGCCGGTCGGGTCGGCAGGTGTACGCGGGCGCCGACATCGCCGCCGACACGGGCGCCTCGCCGGAGAGCCCGGCGGCGACGACGCGGGTGCGCAGGTCGCGGTCGGTCAGGATCCCGAGTGAGCCGTCTCCGCGGTCGATGATGACCGAGCTCGCGGGCGCCGCTGTCATCATCTGCGCTGCCGCGGCGATCGGCGTGTCGGGACCGCAGACGACCGGAGCCGCGCGAATGAGCGCTCCAACCGGCTGATCCGCGGGATCGGGTACCGGTTCGCGCTCCGCCCCTCCGAGATCACCCGCCTCGAGCAATGAGCGCGCGACGAAGCGTAACCCAGCCGGCGCCGCCAGCAGCTCGCGGGCGATCTCGGCCCCGATCCGGTAGCACAGCGTGTCCTCCGCCGCTCGCGCCTCGAATCCGGTCGGCAGCCCGGAGAGCATCGACGCGTGGCCGAAGAGCTCGCCCGGGCCGAGCAGATCGAGGACGCGACCATGGTGGACGATCTCGACGGCGCCGCTGCGGACGACGCGCAGGTGCTCGACCGGCTCCGCGCCCTGCGAGAAGATCGTCGTTCCCGCCCGGTAGAACTCGACCTCGACAGCTGCCGCGACCCGCTCGACGACCTCGAGCTCGAGCGCGTCAAACGGCGGGTGCGCCCGCAGAAAGCGTGTGACCTCGGGCGGTGCCGGTGCTATCTCACTCAAACGGTCGCCGGCGGCGTGACCTGCGCAGCGTGCTGGGCCGCGTCCTCGCGCAGCATGTCCGCGCACTTCTCGCCGATCATCATCGTCGTGATGCACGGATTGATCGCGGGCAGGAAGGGAAGGATCGAGCCGTCGGCCACCCGCAGGGCGCGCACCCCGCGCACGCGCAGGCGCGGGTCGACGACCGCGAGTGGATCCGAGTCCGGCCCCATGTGCGCGCTGCATGCGGGGTGATAGACGGTGTTGTGCGTCTTGTGCATGTAGTCGATCAGCTCGTCGTCGGACTGGGCGTCGGGCCCGGGGGCGAGCTCGGCTCCGGCCCACTGCGCCATCGGGGACTGGGCGACGATCGTGCGCGCGAGCCGCATCCCGCATGCCATCACGCGCTCGTCGTGGCCTTCCGGGTCGGTGAAGTAGCGGGGATCGACGCGCGCGCGATCCCGGTAGTCGCGTGAGCGCAGCCGCACGGTCCCTCGCGAGCGGCCGCGGCACACGTTTGGCGTCAGGCAGAACCCGTTCTCCGTCGTCGGATAACCCCAGCGGGCGGTGTTCATGTCGAACGGCACCGATCCGTAGTGCATCATCAGGTCGGGCCGGTCGAGCCCCTCCTCCGAGGTCGAGAACAGCCCGATCTCCCACCACTGGGTCGAGGTGCGGATCATCGGCTGCTTGCCGTCCCACTGGACGATGCCCTCGACATGGTCGTCGAGGTTGGCACCGACGCCCGGGGAGTCGACGATCGTCTCGATCCCGAACTCCTGCAGGTGCTCGCCGGGGCCGATCCCGGACAGCATCAGCAGCTTGGGGGTGTCGATCGCGCCCGCGCTGAGGATGACCTCACGACGCGCCCGGGCTGAGGCCTGCGTCAAGAGGTCGGGCGTCAGGTACTCCACGGCCACCGCGCGACCGTCCTCGAGGACCACGCGCTTGGCCCAGCAGCCGGTGCGGATCTCGAGGTTCTGGCGCTCGCCGATGACCGGGTGCAGGTAGGCGTGCGAGGACGACATCCGGGTGTTGTCCGGTGCCGAGTTGATCTGGAACCAGCCGGCCCCGTTCGTCACCGTGTAGCCCTCGTTGAAGCGGCTGGTCGGCAGGCCCGCCTGCGCAGCCGCCTCGAGCAGCGCCACGCCGCAGGGGTCGTTCGGGGGAACGGTGCGGATGTTGACCGGACCGTGGCGCCCGTGGTGATCCCCCGGCCCGTCGTTGGTCTCGAGGCGCTTGATCAACGGCCAGCAGTCCGCCGAGCTCCAGCCCTCACAGCCCATCGCCGCCCATTCGTCGAGATCCTCCTTGGGCGTCCAGAAGGCGATGCACGAGTTGTGCGACGAGCATCCGCCGAGCACCTTGGCCCGGGCGTGGCGCATGAAGCTGTTGCCCCTCTCCTGGGGCTCGATCAGGTAGTCCCAGTCATAGCCCGAGTCGAGCAGGAACATCCAGTCCTCGAGCCGCAGCACGTGCTGGTCCTCGACGTCCGACGGCCCCGCCTCGATCAGGCAGACGCTGACCGACGGATCCTCGGACAGTCGAGCGGCCACCACGCAGCCGGCGGTGCCGCCACCCGCGATCACATAGTCGAACTCACCCGCATCGATCATGGCGCCATCTCACCCATCGCCGGCGTGGGGATCGTGGGCACCTCCGCGCGGTGCTCGGCCAGGACCTGGGCCCCCTTGCGCTTCTGCACGAGGAAGTAGTACAGGCATCCAATGAGGAACGAGGCGCCGATGAACTCGTAGGCGCCGAAGCGGAAGTACCACTTCGTCCCGTAGACGGCCGCTCGCGGCCAGGCGATCTCGAACGCGATCAGCGAACCGTAGAGGACGGCGAACACGTTGACGGGTAGGCCCCAGCGGCCCATGTTGAAGTACGGGCCGTGCGCGGGGCGCGGCCACTCGCCGCGCAGGCGTTTCGCGAGCATCGACCCCGTGACCGCGAGGTAGGGCAGGTAGAACATGATGATCGCCACCGAGGTGAGCGTCACGAACGCATCCTGGTTGGCGATGTTGACGGCGAGCAGGATCAGCGACATGGCGCCGACGAACAGCGCCGGCACGATCGGGACCTTGCGCGTGCCCGACACGCGGGCGATGTGCGAGCCGAACGGAAGCCGCCCGTCGCGGGCCATCGAGAACAGCATCCTGATGCAGGCCGTGCAGACGGCGAGCGTGCAGACAGTGATCGCGATCGCGGAGTCGATCAGGAAGATGTTCCCGAGCGTGTGGCCGAGCGCCTGCTTGACGATGTAGGGCAAGCCGAGCGCGGCGATGTTCTTGTCGTGGATGTTCTTGACCGCCATCAGCGCGAACAGGATCAGCAGGGCGCCGATGAACGCCGCTGTCGCGAGCGCCCGCAGGATCGCCGGCGGCGCCGCCCGGCGCGGGTCGTTCGTCTCCTCGGCGAGCGTCCCGGCGGTGTCGAATCCGTACATCACGTACGCGCTCATGATGCCGCCGATGAGGAAGGCGCCGAAGTAGCCCCACGAGTGCCCTGCGCCGGTGCCGAGGGTATGGGTGACGATTCCCGGTCCGCGGTGGAAGTGGAAGATCAGGAGGATCACCAGGATCGTCGATCCGATCAGCTCGGCGATGACGCCGAAGTTGTTGATCCGGGCCATGATCTTGACGCCGAGCATGTTGACGATGGTCGCGAAGACGACGAGGATCGCGCCGAGGATGATCGCGTTCTTTGCACCGTTGGGCGTGTTGTAGTAACCAGCGTCGGCCGCGCCGCCGACGAACTCGAACTTGGTGGTCACCTGTGGCAGCACGACCTGCCACGCCACCGCCACCGCAGCCACCGTGACGATCGAGCCGATGATCAGGATCCACCCCGTCATCCACGAGGTGAAATCGCCGCCGATCCGCTTCGACCACTGGTAGACCGAGCCGGCGAGCGGGAACTGGCCGGCGAGCTCGGCGAAGCACAGCGCGACCGCGAATTGGCCGACGAACACCACAACCCATGACCACCAGACGGCCGGTCCCGCGGCTCCGAAGCCGAAGGCGAACAGCTCGAACACCCCGGTGAGGATCGAGATGTAGCTGAACCCGGCAGCGAACGAGGAGAAGCTCCCGAGCGAGCGGTCGAGCTCCTGCTTGTAGCCGAACCCGGCGAGCTCGCCGGTGTCCGTGGTGTCTACGGTTGCCATCAGTCAACCTCCCCAGTCCGCGTCACGTCGACGCAAGAGTCGTCGAACACCAGAGTCAGACACACGGCCCCGGCGTGCCGCCCATCGTGCGATCTCATTGACCAAGGCCTGATCGGCGTGTTATATATCAGTTGTCTAACTGTGTCAACGCGAGGTCGCGGGAACCAGAATGCCAACAGGAACCGCACAACAGATGTTCGTCGGCGGACACTGGCAGCCGAGCGCGAGCGGCGAGACGTTCGACGCCATGAGCCCCGCGACCGGTGCGATGATCGGGACCGTTCCCCAGGGTGATCGGGACGACGCCGGCCGGGCGATCGCGGTGGCGCGGAGCGCCGCGGATGGCTGGGCGCGTCTGACGGCGTACGAGCGCGCGGCGAAGATGAGCGCCGTCGGCGAGATCATCGCGTCGCGCCGCGACGAGCTCGCGCGCACGCTGACCCTCGATCAGGGCAAGCCGTTCCGCGCCGAGGCGTTCGACGAGGTCGATGAGCTCATCGAGTACTGGCACATGGCGGCCGAGGACGCCAAGCGGCTCGCCGGCGAGTTGCCGAACTCGGTCTCGCCGGGCAAGCGCGTCATGCTCGTGCGGCGCCCGCGGGGCGTCGTCGGCGTGATCAGTCCCTGGAACTGGCCGTACACGATGCCCGCCGAGCTGATCGCGCCCGCGCTCGCCTGCGGGAACGCGGTCGTGTGGACGCCGGCGCCGTCGACCGCCGTGTGCGCCGTCGCGCTCGCCCACTGCATCGCCGACGCCGACCTACCGCCCGGCGTGTTCAACCTCGTGACCGGCCCCGGTCCCATCGTCGGCGACGAGATCGCGCGCAACCCGGGGACCGACGGGGTCGCGTTCATCGGCTCGACCGCGACGGGCCGGCTCGTCGCCCAGGCCGCCGCGGGCAAGGCAGCGCTGCTCGAGATGGGCGGCAACGGCCCGCTCGTCGTGCTCGACGATGCCGATGTCGAGGCCGCCGTCGAGGGAACCCTGACGGCGTGCTACCTGTGCGCCGGCCAAAGCTGCACCGCGGGGGAGCGGATCCTCGTCCACCGGGCCGTGCGCGACGAGTTCGTCGAGCTCCTGGCGCGACGGGTGACCGAGCGCATCTTGCTCGGCGATCCGTTCCACGACGGCACGACGATGGGACCGGTGAACAACGAGCCGGTCGCTGCGAAGATGGACGAGCACGTCGACGACGCCGTCGAGCGCGGCGCGAGCATCGTCAGCGGAGGCTCGCGAGCGACCGGCTTCGCCACCTCGCTCTATTGGGAGCCGACGGTGCTCACCGACGTGCCGGCCGACGCCCGGATCGCCCTCGAGGAGACCTTCGGCCCGGTCGCTCCCGTGGTCACGATCGATTCGCTCGATCAGGCGATTACTCTGACCAACGCCTCTCCCTACGGCCTGCTCGCGGCGATCTTCACCGACGACCTGAACAGCGGACTCGAGTTCGCCGACCGGGTCCACACGGGCTGGGTGAACATCAACGAATCGAGCAACTACTGGGAGGCCCAGCTTCCGTTCGGCGGCCGCGCCGGCACCGACAGCGGCATCGGGCGGGTCGGCGGCTCGCATGTGATGCAGTCCTTCACCGAGCTGCAGACGGTCGTGCTCACCCCTGGCCGTCGGCGCAGATGAGCGCCGCGCGCACCGCCGGCGCCGGCCGTCGCATATGAGCACCGACAGCGCCGCCGGTCCGCAGCCCTCGCCGGCGGCTGATCACACCGCCCACCTGCTCGCGGTCGTGCTCCAGCGCTCGCCTCGCACGTTGACCGAGCTGGCCGAGGCGGTCGGGCTTGCGGCGGTCGAGGTGGCGCCGCTCGTTGCCGCCTTGGAGCGCCACGACCTGCTCGCTTGGGACGCCGATCGCTCCGGCGTTCGCCCCGGGACGGCCGCGCTGCGGTTCGCGCGCTCGGGCGTCGGCCGCGAAGACCTCGTCGAGCTCGCGCAGCCGAGCATGCGCCGCCTCGCCGAGGAGAGCGGCGAGACCGCCAACTTGATCCTGCCGCGCCCGGCCGGAACCGAGGCGATCGCGCAGGTCGACGGCCGCCACCTCCTCGGTGCGACCAACTGGATCGGGCGCGAGCTCGGGCTGCATTGCACGGCCGCCGGGAAGGTCTTCCTCGCGTTCGGTGCCGCCGAGCTGGCGGACGGCGAGCTCGAGCGACTGACAGCGGCGACGGTCACCGATCGCGAGCGGCTACGCCGTGAGCTCGAGGCCGTCAGGGACCAGGGCTATGCGACGATCGTCGACGAGCTCGAGGAGGGCCTCTCCGCGGTCGCCGCGCCCGTGCGCGACCGGGGCGGAGCGGTGATCGCCGCGCTGACGGCATCGGGAGCGTCGCTGCGGCTCGCCCCGCAGCGACTTCGCCTACTCGGACGCGTGTCGCTCGAGCAAGCCCACGCGCTGTCGACACGCCTGGGACACGACGCCCCGCTCGACGAGTACTTGGCGACTAGGCCGCGCTTGCGATAGTCACGTGAACACCACCGTCCCCTTGCCGTCGACGAGGACGCGATCCTCGAGGTGCCATTGGACCGCTCGGGCCAGGACCGTGCGCTCGATGTCCCGTCCGATCTGAGCGAGTCCCTCGGCGCTCGCCCGATGCGTGATGCGCGCGGCGTCCTGCTCGATGATCGGTCCCGCGTCGAGCTCCTCATTGACGTAGTGGGCGGTCGCCCCGATCAGCTTGACCCCACGCTCACGCGCCTGGGAATACGGGTCCGCGCCGGCGAACGCGGGCAAGAAGGAGTGATGGATATTGATGATCGGGGTGCGGATGCGGGCGAGGAAATCAGGACTGAGGATCTGCATGTAGCGGGCGAGCACGATCAGGTCGTACTCGCTTCCGAGCACCTCGAGCAGCCGCTCCTCCGCGGCCGCCTTGGCGCCGCGCGCGACCGGGATGTGCACATAGCGGACGCCGAACATCGTGACATCCGCCCGCAGATCCTCGTGGTTTGAGACCACGAGCGGGATGTCGCATTCGAGCTCGCCGCGGCGCCAGCGCCACAGCAGGTCCAGAAGGCAATGCTCCGGACGCGAGACCATCAGGGCGACGCGTTGACGCTCACCCGAGTGCGCGATGCTGAAATCCATTCCGAAGCGCTCGGCAACCGCGGAGAAACGCCGCGGCAGAGCGACGAGCTCGGCCGCGTCGATCTGGAACTCGAGGCGCATGAAGAATCGGCCGCCCCGGGGGTCCGTCGAGTATTGATCGGACTGGACGATGTTGGCGCCGGCCTCGGCGAGGCAACCGACCACGGCGGCGACGATCTCTGGGCGGTCGGCGCAGGAAATCCGCAGGCGGGCGATCGGTGTCGGAGCCCGCTCCTCGGTGCCGGGTCCGCTCGTGTCGGTGGCGGTCGCAGGCATCGGCGTCGCGTCAGAGAACAGCGCGGACCTCGCACTCGAACCGAGCGATGTGGTCGGCAAGCAGGACGCGGGCGCGGGCCGCGTCTCCCGCGGCGATCGCGCGCAGCAGATCGTCGTGCTCGTGTACGTGCGCGAACAGGTGAGGCAGCCGGTCGATGACGAGATGCCAGATCCGCAAGGACAGGTTGAAGTAGCGCCCCAGCGTCTCCTCCAGATACGGATTGGCGGCGCACCGGTAGATGAAGCGGTGAACCTGGGCGTCGAGCGCCATCAGCGCCTCGACGTCGTCACTGCCCTGGCCGCGCCCGAGCTCCACGAGGAGCTCGTCGAGCTCCACGCGCTGAGTGTCGGTGATCCGCTGCGCGGCGCGGTGCGCGGCGTGTCCCTCGAGCACGCCGCGGACATCGGAGATGTGGGCCAGGTCGGTGATGTTGATCTCCGAGGCAAACGTGCCCCGGCGCGGGAACACGGTGACGAGATTCTCGAGCGCCAGCCGCTTGATCGCCTCGCGTACGGGAGTCCGCCCCATCTCGAGCTCCTGCCCGATGGCGTCCTCGTCGATCGGCGCGCCGGGTGGGATGCGGAGCGTGACGATCCGGTCGCGCAGCTCCTCATACGCCCGATCTGCGAGCAACTCGCGCGGGGCGCGCTCCAAGGCGATGTCCGAGCTCCCGATCTGCGGTCGAGCCGCGATCCGCCGCCCGGTCGAAGAGGACGGCGCGTTCATCGCTCAACGATGACTCGACGCCCGGCGCACACGACTGATATATAAGTCATGGATTACTGAGTCTAACACCGGACTGCACCTAATCCCCCAGCTCGGCCCGGCGCCGCGCGACGAATTCCTCGAGCTCCGCGCGAACGCCGTCGTCGAGCGACGGCTGCTCGTAGTCCTCGAGCGTCTTGCGCCAGATCTCGCCGGCTCGAGCGGTCGTGTCGCGGCTGCCCTTCTTCGTCCAGCGGTCGAAGTTCTCGGTCGAGGAAAGCAGCGGACGGTAGAAGCATTCCCGGAAGCGTTCGAGTGTGTGCGCCGCACCCAGGAAGTGGCCTCCGGCGCCGACCTCGAGATGGGCGTCGAAGGCGAGGCTCGCCTCGTCGATCTCGAGCGGCGTAAACTCGTGCCGCAGCTCTCGCAGGAGCTCGATGTCGACGATGAACTTCTCGTAACAGGAGACGAGACCGCCCTCGAGCCAGCCGGCGGAGTGCATGACGAAGTTGGCGCCGGCCAGAAACGTCGGCAGGAACGTCATCAGCGACTCGTACGCGGCCTGCGCGTCGACCGTCTGCGACGCGTTGAGGGCGCCGCCGCCGCGCCAAGGAAGCCCGAAGTGGCGCGCGATCTGTCCCGTGCACAGGACGCCGATGGCCGACTCGGGCGTCCCGAACGACGGCGAGCCCGACTGCATGTCGGTGTTCGAGAGAAACGACCCGAACACGACGGGGGCACCCGGCCGGATCAGCTGCGACAGCGCGATGCCGGCGAGCCCTTCGGCGATCTGCTGGACGAGCGTCGCCGGCAGCGAGACGGGCGACATCGCCCCCATCAGGAGGAACGGAGTAATCACCACGGGTTGGGCCGCTTGGACGTACTCGAACATTGCCGAGAGCATGCGGTCGTCGTAGCGCAGGGGCGAGTTCACGTTGATCAGCGAGATCGAGACCGGAGCTCGCTCGATCGCCTCGCGCCCGCCGAAGAGGATCTCCCCCATGCGAATCGTGTCGGCGGCGTTGGGACCGGAGGTGACGGAGCCCATGTACGGCTTGTCGGACAAGGTTTGCAGCGCGTACACCATGTCGAGGTGACGCGAGTCCAACGGCCGGTCCTCGGGCTCGCAGATCGTGCCGCCCGGTGAATCGAGCTCGGGGAACGCCTGGGCGAGGCGGACGAGATTCTCGAAGTCGGCCATTTTCGCGTCCCGGCGAACGTCGCCCTCCCTGATGAACGGGCATCCGTACACGGGTGCGAACACCATGTGGTCCCCGCCGATGCGCACGGTGTGCTCCGGGTTGCGGGCCTGCAGGTCGAATTCGCGCGGCGCCTTGGCGACTTGCTCGAGCACGAACTCGGGATCGAAGAGCACGCGATTGGAGTCCTCGACGGTCTGACCCGCGGCGCGCAGGAGCTCGACGGCCTCGGGGAGGAGGAACTCGATCCCGAGCTCGGAGACGATCCGCCGCCACCCTCTGTCGAGGACGTCGATCGCGTCCTCGCTGAGGATCTCGTAGCGGGGCATGCTGTTGACGAACAAGCTGGCTCCTCTCGCGTGCGGATCCGGCGGCGACGCCCGCGACCGGGTATCGCTGCCGGACGGATACCGACTGACCGGCCGGATGCCCCTTGACCGGAGCGCCGTGACCCCTAATATATCTTGAGTGGAACAAGAGTTCCAAGTTAATCGATTGCGTCCGCCCCCTGCGCACGGGACCACGTCCGTCGATCGCGGCGCGGATCTGCTCGTGCGCGTGCTTGAAAGCGAGCAGCCGGTCGGGCTGACCGAGCTCGCGACCGCCAGCGGCATCCCCAAGAGCACCGCTTCGCGGCTCGTGAGCGCGCTCGAGCGGCGGGGCCTGATCGAGCAGGACGGCCAGCGCGGCCGGCTCCGCCCCGGTCCCGCGATCTTGCGGGTCGCGCAGCGGAGCATGCTCGAGCGCAACGTGGTCGAGCTCGCGCGCCCTTCACTCGATGTGCTTGCCGAGGCGAGCGGTGAGACGATCAATCTCGCCGTCCCCGCGAGCCATGGCGTCGAGCACGTCGCCCAGGTGCAGAGCCGTCACTTCCTCGGGACCGGTCAGTGGCTGGGCCGCGCGGTCGACTATCACTGCACGGCCGTCGGCAAGGTGTTCATGGCGTTCGGACGCGGACCGATTCCGTCGCCGCCGCTGGTGCGGCATACACCGGACACGATCACGGACCCGCGGCGCCTGCGAGCCGAGCTCGAGATCGTCCGCGGGCAGGGTTTCGCCACCGCGGTCGACGAGCTCGAGCCCGGTCTCGCCGCCATGGCCACGCCGGTGCGCGGAGCCCGGGGCGAGGTGGTCGCCGCGCTCAGCATCACGGGTCCGACGTTGCGCATGACCCCGGCGCGGATCCTCGAGCTGCAACCGATCCTGATCGACGAGGCGCGGGCCCTCAGCCGGCGCCTGGGCCACAGCGAGGAAGGAGACCAGGCCGCATGACCGACGAGGAGATCCTGCAACTTCTCTACGACGAGACGTTGATCGGCAACGCGCCGGCCGTGATCGACGGCGTCAACCAAGGGCTGGCTCAGGATCTGGAGCCCGAACGGATGCTCTACGACGGGCTGATCCCGTCGCTCGAGGAGGTCGGCGCTCGCTTCGAGCGCGGCGACTACTTCGTCCCCGAGATGCTGATCGCCGCGCGCGCGATGCAGGGGGCCCTCGACATCCTGCGTCCCCTGCTCGCCGAGACGGACACCCAGCAGGTTGGAACGTTCCTGATGGGAACGGTCAAGGGCGACGTCCACGACATCGGCAAGAACCTGTGCAACATCATGCTCGAGGGTGCCGGCTTCACAGTGATCGACCTCGGCGTCAACGTGCCGCCGGAGAAGTTCGTCGAGCAGATCGCGGCGCACAATCCGGACGTCGTCGGGTTCTCGGCGTTCTTGACGACGACGATGCCGATGTTCAAAGCGAACATCAACGCGCTCCAGAAGGCCGGCATACGCGACAAGGTGATCGTCATGGTCGGCGGAGCGCCGGTCACCCAGGAGTACGCGGATGCGGTCGGCGCGGACGGCTACTCGGCGGACGCTTCCTCCGCGGTGAAGAAGGCCAAGGAGCTGATCCAGCTGAAACGGGATCAGGTGCCTGCGTGAGTGATTCCTCCCCTGCCCGCCCGCCGGCCTCCGCCCGCCCGCACGCCCCCGCCCGTGCCGCCGCGCTGATCGCACGCGCCGAGCACGCGATCAAGGGCCCGGTGTGGGGCTGCCAGATGTGCGGGCAATGCGTCCTGCACTCGACCGGCCTGACGTGTCCGATGAACTGCCCCAAGACGCTGCGCAACGGCCCCTGCGGCGGCGTACGGGCGAACGGGCATTGCGAGGTCAAGCCCGAGATGCGCTGCGTGTGGTTGAAAGCGTACGAACGCTCCGAACGGATGCCCGGGTGGCGCGGCCACATCGACGACCTGCGCCCGCCGGTCGACAACCGCCTGAAGGGCACATCGGCCTGGGTGAACCTGATCACCGGCCGTGACCGGCAGCTGCCGGCCGGCTGGGCGGCGGGCGCGGATGTCGAACCTTGAGCGAAAGCTCGCGGCGGGGGAGTTCGTCGTCACCGCCGAGCTGCCGGTAATCGACGGCGGCGGTCAGGGGGAGATTCTGCGTCAGCTGGCGCCGATGAGGCCGTTCGTCGACGCCTTCAACGCGACCGACAACCCGTCGGCGCACGCGCACTGCTCACCGCTGGCGGTCGCCATCGGCCTCATTCAGGCAGGCGTCGAGCCGGTCATGCAGCTGGCGTGTCGGGACCGGAACCGCCTGGCGCTCGAGGCCGACCTGCTCGGCGCCGCGATGCACGGGATCGAGAACATCTGCTGCTTGACGGGCGACGACGTCACCGCCGGCGACGAGCCCGAGACCCGCCGCGTATTCGACATCGACGGCCCACAGCTGATCGCGCTCGCGCGGGTGCTCGAGGGCGGTCGCTACCTGTCCGGACGGTCGATCACGCCCCCTCCGCACTACCTCATCGGCGCGGTCGAGAATCCCGGCGCGCCGCCGTACGAATACCGCGTGCGGCGGGCGGCGCAGAAGGCGCTCGCGGGTGCGCGCTTCCTCCAGCTGCAGATCTGCTACCACCCGGAGCTCCTCGAGCGCTTCATGCGCGTCGCGTCTGACACGGGCCTGAGCGAGCGGCTCGCGCTGATTCCCTCGATCTGCATCCTGCGCACGGTCGGCGGAATGCGCTTCGTCGCCACCCAGGTGCCCGGAATCGACGTGCCGCCCGAAACCGTCGCCCGCGTCGAGAACGCCGGCGACGCGGAGGTCGAATGCTTCGAGATCGCCTATGAGCTCGCGTGCCACGCCCTCGCACAGCCCGGGGTCGCCGGCCTTCATTTCATCTCGTTCCGCAGAGACGCGGGCATCGCCAAGCTCTGCACACGCCTGGGCATTCCGCCCCGACTCGAAAGGGAAACCAATGGATACAGTGCTTCGGTCGCGGTCTAAGACCGTGACGATCGGCGCCAATCAGCCGTTCTGCATTATCGGCGAGCGCATCAACCCGACCGGCCGCAAGGCGTTCGCGGAGCAGCTGCGGGGCGGCGATACGTCGCAGGTCGCGTCCGACTCGATCGCCCAGGTGCTGGCGGGGGCCGACATGCTCGACATCAACGCGGGCATTCCGCTGGTCGACGAGCCGGACCTGATCAAGAGCATGCTGCGTACCGCACAGGCCGCCGTCGACGTACCGATCTGCATCGACTCATCGGTGATCGAAGCGCTCGAGGCCGGTCTCTCGGTGTACGAGGGCCGAGCACTCGTGAACTCGGTCACCGCGGAAGACGAGCGGCTCGAGGAGATCCTGCCGCTCGTTGCCCGCCACGGTGCCGCGGTGATCGGCCTCGCCAACGACGAGACCGGCATCCCGGAGACGCCACAGCAGCGGCTGGAGTGCGCGCGCAAGATCGTCAGCGCCGCGGGCGACTACGGGATCGCGCCGGAGGATGTCCTGATCGACCCGCTGGCGATGACCGTGGGCGCCGACACCGAGGCCGTGACCACGACGCTCGCGACGATCAGCCTGATCCGCGACGAGCTCGGAGCGAACATGTGCCTCGGCGCCTCGAACGTGTCATTCGGCCTCCCGCAGCGGCACGTCCTGAACGCCGGCTTCCTGCCGATGGCGATGGCGGCGGGCCTGACGAGCGCGATCATGTCGACCGCCGAGGTCTGCGTGCAGAGCGTGCGCGCCGCGGATCTCTTGCTCGGCCATGACCCCTGGGGTGGAAGCTGGATCGCCGCTCACCGCGCCCGCAAGGCGGCTCTGGAGCAAGCGGCGACGACGTGAGCGCTCCGTCGCCCCAGCGCCGCGGACGCGACCGTGACGACGCAGCCGCCCCCGAGGACGGCGCGCAGCGCGTGCGCCTGCGGTTCCTGCCCGACGGCGCCGAGGTTCGGGTCCCGAGCGGGACCCCGGTGTTCGACGCCGCGAGCTGGAACGGGATCGCGATCGACTCGACCTGTGGCGGCTACGGGACGTGCAAGAAGTGCAAGGTGCGGGTGATCTCCGGCGAGGTCCCCGTCGGCGCGATCGACCCGAGGGCGTTCACGAGCGAGGAACTACGCGACGGATGGCGGCTCGCGTGCCGCGCGAACGCGCGCACTGACCTCGTCATCGAGGTCCCGCCGCTGCAGACTCGGCCCAAGGCCGCGCTCGTCGGCGTCGGCCGGCACGTGATCCTGCGCCCGTCGGTGCAGAAGCGCCACCTCGTGCTCACCGAACCGACGCTCGAGGACCAGCGCTCGGACCTCCAGCGGGTGCTCGACGGGCTCGAAGACCTGGAGCCGCACACGTCGATCGACCTCATGCGTTCGCTCGGCGGGATCCTCCGCGCCGCGAACTTCGACGTCACGGCCGTCGTCTGCGATCAGGAGCTGATCGACGTCGAGCCCGGCGACACGACCGCCCGGCGGTTCGCGATCGCCTTCGACCTCGGTACGACGACGGTGGTCGCGACCCTCCTCGATCTCGACAGTGGCCAGCCTGTGGCCGTCCGCTCGATGCTCAACCGCCAGCAGCCCTACGGCGCCGATGTGATCACCCGGATCTCCGCCACGATGATGGATGACCGCGCGCTCAGTGCCCTGAGCGAGCGGGCGCACGAGACGGTCGCGGAGCTCGTCGATGAGGTCTGCGCCGAGGGCGCGGTCGATGCGCGCGAGATCTACGAGATCACCGTGTGCGGCAACGTGACGATGATGCAGCTCGCGCTCGGCATCGACCCCGAGCCCCTCTCGATGGCACCGTTCGTCGTCGCGACCCACACCTTCCCGCCCGTGCACGCGGCCGATTTCGGGGTCATCGTCCACCCCCGCGCGCCGGCGTTCGTGTTTCCCTCGCTCGGCGCGTACGTCGGGGGCGACATCGTCGCCGGCATCCTCGCGACGGGACTGACCCGGGACCGGCGGCTGCGCTTGTTCATCGACGTCGGCACCAACAGCGAGATCGCGCTCGGCTCCAGCGAACGCGTGCTGGCGACGGCGGCGCCCGCAGGCCCGGCCTTCGAAGCGGCCCAGATCAAGTGCGGCATGCGCGCGGCGGAGGGGGCGATCGAGGCACTCAAGATCACCGGCGACGATCTGGAGCTCGAGGTGATCGGCGACGTCGAGCCGGTCGGGATGTGCGGATCGGGGCTCGTCGACGCCGTCGCCGAGCTCGTCCAGCACGGCCTGCTCGACCATTCCGGGCGCTTCATCCCCGACGAGGACGCTGCGGTGCTGCACCCTGGGCTGGCGCCCCGCCTGACGATGATCGGCAAGGAGCGCGTGTTCGTCTTGCACTGGCGCGACAAGGACCCGGAGACCTCGGTGTACCTGTCCCAACGCGACGTGCGCGAGCTTCAGTTCGCGAAGGCCTCGATCGCGACTGGCTGGGGGATCCTCGTGCGCGAACTGGGCGTCGAACCCGGGGAGATCACACAGGTGCTGCTCGCCGGGAGCTTCGGCGCGTACTTGACTCCGCTCAGCGCCGTGCGGATCGGCCTCGTGCCCAAGCTCGCGTTGCCGAGGATCGTCTCGGCCGGCAACGTCGCGGGAGAGGGCGCGAAGATCGCCGCGCTGTCGCTGCGCGAGCGCGCGGAGGCGCATTCGATCCTCCGCGAGGTGGAGTACATCGAGCTCTCGGGTCGAGCGGACTTCAACGACCTGTTCATCGACCAGCTCGCGTTCCCGGGATGACCACGATCGCCGTCGTTGCCTGCGGCGCGCTCGCCGCGGACGTGCGGAGGATCGGGCGCCGGCGCGGCTGGGATCTCGACGTCTACCCGGTGCCCGCCCTGTTGCACAACCGCCCCGAGCGGATCGCCGCGGCGGTCGCGACGGAGGTCGCCCGGCTTCGGGATCGCTACGACGCGGTCGTCGTCGCCTACGGTGACTGCGGTACCTACGGCGCGCTCGACGACCTCGGCCTCGATCGCCTCGACGCGGATCACTGCTATGACCTGTTCGCCCGCGAAGACGTCGCCGAGGCCCTCGCCGAGCAGCCCGGCACCTACTTCCTCACCGACTTCCTCGCGCGGACGTTCGAGCGCACCGTCGTGCGGGAGCTCGGCCTCGACCGCCACCCCCAGCTCCGTGATCAGTACTTCGGGAATTACACCCGCGTTGTGTGGCTCGCACAGCGTCCGACGGACGCCACGCGGGCTGCCGCGAAGCGCGCCGCGGCCCGGATCGGACTGCCGCTCGAGGTACGGGTCGTCGGCGACGCGGGACTCGAGCGCCAGCTCGAGCGGCTCGTCGGCGCGGGGTCGGGCTAGGCCTCGTCTGGCACGTGCACCCGGTCCCGCTCGCCGATACTGCGGTGGACCTTCGCCGGGTTACCGAACGCGACCACGCCGGAGGGCAGATCGCGGGTGAGGACCGCTCCGGCGCCGACCACGGTGTCGCTGCCGATGCTCACGCCGGGGCAGACGATCGCGCCGGCGCCCAACCAGACGTTGTCGCCGATCGTGATCGGCTCGGCGTACTCCCAGCCGAGCCGGCGCGGTTCGGGGTCGATCGGATGCGTCGCGGTCAGGATCTGAACGTTCGGAGCGAGCTGGCACGCCGCTCCGATCGTGATCGGCGCGGCATCGAGCATCACGCAGTCGTAGTTCACGAAGGTTCCCGCGCCGATCGTGATCCGCACCCCGTAATCGCAACGGAAGGCCGGCTGGACGACGACGCCCTCGCCGACGCTGCCGAGCAGCTCGCGGAGCATGTGGTCGCGCTCGTCGCGCTCGTCGTGCCGCGTCGCGTTGTAGCGCTCGAGGATTCCCTGCGCGCGGGCGTGATCGGCCGCCAGCTCGCGATCGTCAAAGACGTACAGCTCGCCACGGAGCATCCGCGCTTTCATCCCCACGGGCGTCATCATGCCACCGCCGGAGCAGGGGCGATCGCCACGCGATCACGGCTCCGCGGACGATCACCGGCGCACGAGGCGCGCGTGTCTCGGGAGACGCCCGGCGCTCCTCGGCCTGCCGGTCAGGCCGGTGCGTCGGTGGGCCCCGCATGCTCGTCGTCCTGGCTGCTTCTGAGGATCGCGCCGAGCTCGCTACGCAGAGCGATTGACGGTCCGCCGACGAGCTCCCAGGAGCGCCCGATGCCGATCAAGAAGCACACGATCACGAGGATCGCGATGATGTGGACCGAGTCCGCGTCCTGGGGGTGCAGGAGCACGCGCAGCCCAAAGACGAGCTGGAGGCCGAAGGTGATCACCAGCCCCACGAGGAACACGGCGTCGCGCATCTCGCCCGGCTGCGTCTTACGCACGCGGACGAGCGAGAGGACCGACGCGCCGGTGAAGAGCAGGCCTACCACCGCCACGATGAACGCCGTCCACCCGACGTCGCCGCCGGGCACAAGCGCGAACAGAGAGACCGTCAGCGCGTTCGTGAACGCCGTCAGCGCCGCCGACGCACGCACGCGGTGGGCCTGGGCTGCGTCCACAGCGGCGAGCCGCTCCTGAGCAACGGTGATCGCGACGAACAACAGTCCGATCAGCGCGCCGGCGACGCCGGCCGACGCCGCGAAGAAGCTGTGCAGGTTCGCGGGGGTCACGGTCGAATCGTTGCCGAAGTGGCGGACGGCGCGCCGGGCACGCGGGTACGCATGCCGGCGCGCCGGGCATTCGGGCGCGGCACCGGTCAGCTCGGGCGCCGGCGCGCGGGACCGCCGTGGGCCTAGCCTGCGTCGATTGCTTCCGCCAGCAGGGTGGCGACGTCGAGGACGCGCAGATCCTGGCCGCCACTCTGCACGCCGTCGTCCAGCATCACCGTGCAGAACGGGCAGGCAACGGCGAGCGTGTCCGCCCCCGTTCCGGCAGCCTCGCGCACGCGCTCCGCGTTGATCGCGTCGCCCCGCTCCTCCATCCACATGTGGGCTCCGCCCGCCCCGCAGCAGAACGTGCGCTTGCCGCTGCGCTTCATCTCGACGGGCTGCCCGACCGCTGACACGAGCTCCCGCGGCGGGCCGAGGACGTCGTTGTGGCGCGCGAGATAGCACGAGTCGTGATACGTGATCGAGCGGCTCTCCGAGCGCTGCGGGGACAGCTTGCCCTCGCGCACGAGCCTCGAGAGCAGCTCCGAGTGGTGGATCACCTCGTAGCGCCCGCCGAAGTCCGGGTACTCGTTGGCGAGCGTGTTGAAGCAGTGGGGGCAGTTGGCGACGATCTTCGTCACGCCCGCCTCGTTGAGGGTGGCGACGTTCTGCTCGGCGAACGCCTGGAACACGTACTCGTTGCCCATCCGCCGGGCGGGATCGCCGGTGCACGCCTCGCGCGGGCCGAGGATCGCGAAGTCGACCCCCGCGGCGTTCAGCAGCTTGGCCGTCGACTCGGCGGTTCGCCGGGCGCGCTCGTCGAACGACGAGGCGCAGCCGACCCAGTAGAGATACTCCGGCGGACGATCGCCCGGTTCGAGGACGCGGACCCCGAGCTCCGACGCCCAGTCGGCTCGCTCGGACTGGGCCTTCCCCCACGGATTCGACGCACGCTCCACGTCCCTGAGCATCGGCTCGGCCTCGGCGGGGAAGCTCGACTCGACCATCACGAGGTGGCGTCGGAGGTCGACGATGTGGTCGACGTGCTCGATCGAGACCGGGCACGCCTCCACGCACGCCCCGCAGGTCACGCAATCCCATACGACGTCGTCGGTCACCGCGTTCGGGACCAGCGGCGAGGAGTCCTGCGCGAGAATCTGGTCGCGGAGACCCATCATCAGGAGCTTGGGTGACAGCGCCTTGCCGGTCGCGAACGCGGGGCATGCGTCCTGGCAGCGCCCGCACTCCGTGCACGAGAAGGTGTCGAGCACTTGCTTCCAGGTGAGGTCCGTGGCGGTCCCCGCCCCGAAGCGGATCTCCTCTTCCGGCACCTCCTCATCGTCGAAGCGCAGGGGCTCCAGGCGCCCGGAAGCGCCCGTGCGCCCGAACCACACATTGACCGCTGCGGTGCCGATGTGCAGGTGCTTCGAACGCGGGAGGTAGGCGAGGAACGCGAGGATCGTGAGTACGTGCGCCCACACGAACACGCGCTCGAGCACGCGCGTCGCCTCGTCTCGGCCGAACAGGTGCGACAGCGCGTGTGCCGCCGGCGACCACGCCCGCGGCCACTCGTTCAGCCCCAGCGCGATCCGCGTCGCGTGCCACAGCAGCAGAGTCGAGGCGATCGTCGCGATCAAGCCGAGGATCAGATCCGCCTCGCCGAGGTGGCTGCCTTCGAATCGCCGCGGGCGCTGCACCTTGCGGATCCACAGCTCCGCGAGCACGCCGACGAGGACGAGCACCGCAAACACATCGACGAGCAGCGCGTACCAGCCCTGATGGCCGAGCCACGGCAGCGTCGCATGCGTGTCCACCACGCCGATCAGCGCGATCAGGATCGTCGGCGCCAGCACGAGGAAGCCCCAGAAGATGAAGGCGTGCATGAGGCCGGGACCGAACCGCTGCAGCAGCTTGCGCTGACCGAGCACGATCGACACCTCGTTGCCGACGCGGCGAGGCACGTCACCCGTGCGCTCGACCGGCTGGGCCGAGCGCATCAGCCGGCTCAGCAACTGGACGCGGCGCACGAACAGGGTGGCGCTGAGCGCGAGGGCGACGGCGAGGGCTACGGCTGCGACGGGTGAGGCTATGCGCTCCTCGCCTTTCTGATCTCCGCCGAGATCGCCGGCACGACCTCGTGCAGATCGCCGATCACAGCGTAGTCGGCACTCGCGAAGATCGACGCCTCGCCGTCGGGGTTGATCGCCAGCAGCTTCTTCGCGCCCTTGCACCCGGCCATGTGTTGCGTCGCCCCGCTGATCCCGCACGCGATATAGATCTCGGGCGAGATCTTGGTGCCCGTCTGGCCCACCTGATCGGTATGCGGCCGCCACCCGGCGCTCGTCACCGCCCGTGAGCAGCCAACCGCGCCTCCGAGCAGCTCCGCCAGCTCCTCGATCACGGCGAAGCCCGCTGCCGAGCCGACGCCGCGACCGCCGGAGACGACCACGTCGGCATCGGTCAGCGAGACCCCGGCGCTCACGGCGCTCGCCCGCTCACACACGCGCGCGATCAGGTCGACGTTCGACACCGAGGGCGTGAACTCCTCGAGGACGAGATCGGCCGGCTCGGCCACCATCTCGGCCGCGACGGCGTGGGGCGCGACCGTGAGCAGCATCGGCGAGCCATGCAGGCGCGCCTCTTCGAGCAGGCTGCCGCCCCACCGCACGCGCACGAGCGAGGCCGGGTCGCCGGCGGCGATTGACATGCAGTTCGCGGCCATCGGCTGGTCGGTCTTGGCGGCGATATGCGCGAGCACCTCGTTGCCTCGATCGGTGCCCGGGCCCATCACCGCCGCCGGCGTCGTCCGAGCCACGAGCTCGACGATCGCCTGCGCCCACGCCGCCGGCGCGTAGGCGTCGAGGCCCGCGGCCAGGTGGGCGATGGATACGCCGTACGCGGCCAGGCCCGCCGGTACCGCCGGCGCCCCGATGAGCACCGCATGGAGCTCATCCCCGAGTCCGCGCGCGAACGTCAGCGCCTGCTGGGAGAGCTCGTCGTCGATGTTCTCGACGAAGACGAGAACGGTCACAGAAGCCCCAGCTCACGCAGGACGCCGACGACGGCGGGAGCGGCCTCGGCTCCGTGGCCGAGGACCTCGGCCTGCTTGCCCGATCCCGGCGGCAGCACGAGCCTCACCATCTCCAGCCGCGGATCCGGGCGCGCCGGAGTCGACGTCGCCAGCGGCTTGCGCTTGGCCCGTAGCCGTCCGGGCACCGACGGATACCGCGGCAGGTTGAGACCCTCCTTGACGGTCACAACCGCCGGCATCGGCACCACGTAGACATCGCGGCCGCCGGCGACCTCCTGCTCGAGGCGCACACTGCCGCCGTCGACGCTGAGGCCCTTGACGCCGGTCACGCACGGAAGTCCGAGCGCGTGGGCGACGCGGATCGCGACCTGGAAGTTGCCGGCGTCGGCCGATTCGTTCCCGAAGAGGATCAGGTCGTAGCGCTCGCCCTCGGAACGGATCACGTCGACGATGGCCGCCGCCGTCGCCTGCGGATCCCACTCGCCGCCGTCGGTGACCAGGTGCACGGCGCGATCGACGCCGATCGCCATCATGTCGCGGAGCTGCTCCTCGGCCTCAGGCGGCCCCAGCGTGAGGACGGTACTCGAGCCGCCGCCGGCCTCGATCAGCCGGACCGCTTCCTCCACGCCGCACTCCTCGTGCGGGCTGATCGTGAAGCCGAGGTGGCGAGTGGAGATCGCCTGCTCATCCTCGGTCAAGACGATCTTCCCACCGGTCAGCGGGACCCGCTTGACGCATATCAGGACGTTCATGGCTGGGTGGCGGAGCCGTTATGCCCGAACGCGCGTGTTCTCGGGGTCGAAGATCGGGGTCGAACCGACCACCTCGACGGTCACCGGGTAGCGCTCGCCCATGTACTCGACCGCCAGTTGCTCGCCGAGCACGGCGTGCTCGGGTGGCAGATAGCTCATCAGGATGTGCTTGCCGATCGAGGGGCCGGCGCCGGCGCTCGTGACGTAGGACCGCCGGCCCTTGCGGTCGGTGATCGGCGCACCAGCGCGCGTCAACACCGGCTCGTTGCCGAGCATGTAGCGCTTGACCCCCGACGACGAGGTGTGATCGTCCACCGTCAGGGTGCACATCGTGGCGGCCGGTTCCTCCTCTCGGTGACGCACATGCGCCTCCTTGCCGATGAAGTGCTCGTCCTTCACCCGCCCCCAGGCCATCCCGGCCTCGACGACGTTGAAGTCGCCCTCGAGCTCCATCCCGTACGCGCGGTAGCACTTCTCCAGGCGACCGGTCGTCCCGTAGACGCCGATCCCGGCGGGCAAGACACCGTACGGCGCTCCCGCCTCGGCGATGATGTCCCACAGGCGTGCGCCCTGCTCGATCGGGACGTAGAGCTCCCAGCCGAGGTCGCCGACATAGGAGATCCGGGACGCGAGCACCGACAGCGCGCCGACCTCGATCGTCCGGCAGCGAGCGAACGGGAAGCCTTCGTGCGAGATGTCGTCGTGCGTGACGCTGCCGAGGATGTCCCGGGCCCGTGGCCCCCACAGTCCCAGCGTGCACCACGAGCTCGTCTGGTCGTGAAGCTGCGCCGAGCCGTCGTCGGGAAGGCGATCGGCGAACCACTTGAGGTCCGACATCCCGTAGGCCCCGCCGGTGACGACGCGGAAGACGTCGTCGTCGAGGCGCATGATCGTGAGGTCGGCCTTGAACCCTCCGCCGGGGGTCAGGATCGGTGTATAGACGACACGCCCGATCGTCACGTCCATCTGCCTCATCGCCACGCGCTGCACGGCGTCGAGCGCTCCGGGTCCGGTGATGTCGAACACGGCGAACGCGGTGAGATCGACCATCGCGGCGCGATCGCGCATGGCGAGGTGCTCGGCATTGATGATCGGCGACCACCAGCGCGACTCCCACTCCGCCTCGCGCCTGGTCACGCGATCGCCGTACTCCTCCAGCAGGTGCGCATTGGACTCGTACCACTGCGGTCGCTCCCAGCCGACCGCTTCGAAGCAGAAGGCTCCGAGCGCGCGCTCGCGCTCGTAGAACGGCGAGCGCCGGACGCCACGGTCCGACTCCCACTGCTCGGCGGGATGGACGATCCCGTACATCTTGTTGAAGCCCTCGGACGCGCGCGCCTTGATGTGCGCCGCGGTCCGCTGGCACGGGTACGCGCGCGCGACGTTGGACTCGAACACATCGATCTCCGACTCGCCTCTCACCATCAGCTCGGCGACGGTCTTGCCCGCCCCCGGCCCTTCCTTGATCCAGATCGCGGCGGCCGACCACAGCCCGCGTACCTGAGCGCTCTCTCCGATCAGCGGCATCCCGTCGAGCGTCACCGAGAGCACGCCGTTGATCGCGTACTTCACCCCGACGCTTTCGTCTCCGACGATCTCGGGCATGAGCTCGAGCGCGATCTCCATCTGCGGGTCGAAGTCCTTCTGGGTGAAGGGCAGCTCGGTGGGCGTCAGGGCGGCCTCCTCGATCGAAGGGATGTCGTCGGGATCGAGCGTGATCGGGCGGTGCGCGTAAGACCCGATCTCGAGCCCGGTGCCCTCCTGGCGCTCGTACATGTTCGTGTCCATGTCGCGGACGATCGGGTGCTCGATCATCCCCTTGGCGTTCGCGAACCGGGGAACCGGGCCGATGTCGATCATCTGGTGAACCATCGGGGTGAGCGGAATCGTCGCGCCGGCCATCCTCGCCAGGCGTGGGCTCCACGCACCGCAGCAGATCACGACCCGCTCCGCGTCGATCTCGCCGCGCGTGGTGCGCACCCGCTGGACGCTCCCCCCGGCGACGTCGATCCCCAGCACCTCGGTGTTCGCGGATACCGTCAAGCCGGCCTCGGCGGCGCGCTCTCGCATGATCGTGGCAGCCCGCAGCGAGTCGACGACGCCCGCGCCGGGGGTGTAGAAGCCGCCCAGGATCAGCGTCTCGTCGATAAAGGGCACAAGCCCCTTCACCTCGTCCGGGGTGAGCAGCGAGACGGGCTCGATCCCCCACGACTGCGCCGACGCCATCCTGCGCGTGAACTCCTGCAGGCGCTCCTCGGTGCGGGCGATCTCGATCCCGCCGCTCCGGGTGAACACGCCGAGCTCCTTGTACTGGCGCATGCTCTCGAGCGTCAGGAAGGTCATCTCCTTCGAATGATCGACGGGGAAGATGAAGTTCGATGCGTGCCCGGTCGACCCGCCGGGGTTGGGGAGAGGACCCTTGTCGAGCAGCGTGATCTCCGTCTGGCCGAGCCGAGTCAAGTGGTAGGCGAGGCTGTTGCCCACGATCCCCGCCCCGATGATCACCACTCGCTGGGAGGCCGGCAGCTGCTGTGAGGACTCTGCCGTGGCGGCCATCAGCAGTGATATATCAGATGCACGTCACGAGCGTCAACGGCTGTCGCGGGGCGCGGACCCGTGATCGGTTGGCGGTCGCGCGCGTCCCGCGTCGATCGGGCGATCGGGGCTTTGCTGTCAGACGGCGAGCGACGCGTTCGCCTGCACGCCGTCGAGCAGCTGCCAGTTGGCCTTCAGTACCTGCTCGATCTCGGCCAGCAGACGCCCGTCGTCGCCGGGGTTCATAACGCCGACGAGCGCGTCGCGGTCGTGTGCCGCGTGGACGCGGTCGAGCACGGCGTGGACGTCGAAGTAGCGGGTCGCGTCGCTGCCCGGCGTCGCGCCGTAATGCTCGATCAGGCCTGCGCGCTTGGTCTCTGAGATCGCCGGCTGGGCGGCCTCGATCGCGTACAGCGTCGCGAGCGTCGCGGCCGGGTCGCGGCGCGCGTCCGCCCACACCGCGGCGCACGCCGCGGTCTCCGGTGTCGGCACGGCGTCGACGCTCCCGCCCACGAAGTCCAGGAACCCGTCCCAGAGGGCGACGTGGCTGCGCTCCTCCTCGGCGTGGCGATCGTCCCCGGCGTGGGCGCTCGCGTCGGCGAGCGCCACGACCGCGTGGCGGTACTGGCCCGCGTAGAACGCGAGTTCGTCGGGCGCGAGCTCGCCCCGCGACCAGCGCTCGTAGAAGGGATGGCGCAGTACGTCCCAGCGCGTGCGGACCTCGTCGACCTGAGCAAAGAAGTTGGTCATGGGATGCCTCCGGTCATACAGCGAACGCGTCGATCGTACCGTGAGCGTCGGTGCGATACTGAACGCGTGCGTCACAACCCCAAGCATGAGGCCACCGATCCGCGCGTCGTGCGCGAGCTGATCGCCGAGAACCCGTGGTCGACGATCGTCAGCCACACCGACGACGGGCTCGTGGCGTCCCACTATCCGGTGCTCCTCGATGAGCAGAGCGAGGACCTGGCGGTGCTCACCCACGTCGGCCGTCCCGACGAGCAGCTGCATCGGTTCGGTACCGGTGAGATCCTCCTGATCGTGGCGGATACGCACGGCTACATCTCGCCGAGCTGGTATGCCGACGTCGCGACACCCGTTCCGACATGGAACTTCAGCGTCGCGCACTGTTATGGGATCCCACAGGTCCTCGACGACGACGAGAACCTGCGCGTGCTGACACGCCTCGTCGACCACTTCGAGCAGCACGTCGAGACGCCGTTCGCGCTCGACCAACAGATCGGGGCTCGGTTGGCCACGGGAACGGTCGGGATCCGGTTGCCCATCACCCGCTTCGTGTGCAAGGTCAAGATGAGCCAGGACAAGGACCCGCAGACCCGGCGGCAAGTCATCGACGCACTGCGACGCCCCGGCCCGTACAGCAACCCGGCGCTCGCCGACCAGATGCAGCGGGTCTGACGGCGACGGTCTGTGGTCATCCGCCGGCACCGGGCGGGCGCGGCCGCGGCTCCCCCGGCCGGCGTCGGTCCGCCAGGACCCGTACCCTGTCGGCCCCGAGCTCTGAGTGCCTCCGCCTCGCCGGAACACGAGTCCGTCGATCTCGATGATTCCCGACCCCCGTAAGCGCGTCAACTCTACGGTCCTCGCCCTGCTGGTTGTGCTGGTCGCGCTTCCGTCGGTCGCGCTCGCCGCGAGCGGCGGCGCGAACCCCTCGCCGGCGAGCGGCGGCGCGGTACTCACGACCGGGGCGACCGGCAGCGGCGGCGCCACGCCGGGCGCGCTCGATCCGACTCCCGTGCCGACGCCCAAGCCACCCCCGAAATCGGGCAAGGGGGCATGGCTTCGCGGTGTCACCGTCACCGAGTACTGGCCGGTGCCCGAGTCCTGGTTCGTCGGTCAGCTCGTGAGCGTGCCCGGGCTGCCGGGTAAGCATCGCGTCGACTGGCTCTACTCGGCGCTCGGAGTCTCGATGCAGGGCGAGGGGATCGGGCTCGACGGGCAGCTCTACCACATCAACGCGTTGGGCAACGCGGGCTGGGTGACGCAGAATGGCAAGACGACCTCGCCCGGCGCCGGTGGGTGGTCGGGTGGAGCGCCGTACTGGCGGGCGGGCGGCTACTGGCGAACTCGGTCCGGCCACGTGACCTTTCCGCTCCAAAGCGACGGCTGGTCCAACGGACGGGGCGCCAAGTACGTGCCGTTGCCGGGGGTGACGTTCGCCGCGGGACCGTCATTGCCGCTGCGGTACTACCAGTCGATCGCCGTCGATCCGAGCGTGATCGCGCTCGGCAGCCTCGTGTACATCCCGGCCTACCGGGACGACGGGCACGGCGGCTGGTTCCTCGCCCAGGACACCGGCGGAGCGATCATCGGTCGCCACGTCGACGTCTATCGACCTCCGCCCGCCGCCCCGACCGACGGCGGCTTGGACCTCATGCATCAGAGGATCTACGTGATCCCGCCGCGCCGCTGAGCCACCGGATGCCGCGCCCATCACGCGGCGGAGCGCAGCCGACGACGCGGCCGACAGCGACCTTCGGCACCGCCACCGTCATGATCGACGAGGCGACCAATGGATCGCCATTTTGTCCAGTCTCCGCGTCAGTGATAAGCCGTGCTGGCGAAGGACGCCAGCCATCGGGCTTGCATTCTGCACTATCTCGATAGAGAATATCTCTATTCCGTTCTCGCGACCGAGGAGAAGAGATGGCAACCGTAGCTGTCACCGGATACGACCTGCGCGGCGATTTGATCGAGGCGTGCTCTTGCGGCGGGCCGTGCCCGTGCTGGGTGGGCGACGATCCCGACGGTGGACACTGCAACAGCTTCACCGGCTACCACATTCGCGAGGGACACTCGCGCGGGGTCGAGCTTTCAGGCCTCTCGCTGGTCAGCCTCGTGCAGATCCCCGGCAACGTCGCCGCGGGCAACTGGAGCGAGGTGCTGTTCGTCGACGCCAACGCCACCGACGAGCAGCACGCGGCGCTGGTCGACGCCTTCCAGGGCCGCCTCGGCGGGCCGCTGGCCGATCTGGCCGGCCTGATCACCGACCGCCGCGGGCAGTACCGGGTGCCGATCGAGTACACGATCGAGGAGGGCGTCGGCACGGTCAAGGTCGCTCGCCCAGACGGCAACGGGCTGGCGATCGACGCGCAGATGGAGCCTTATCGCGGACCGGACGGTCAGCCAACCCGGCTGGTCAACAGCTCGTGGAGCACGATCCCGGGCAACGAGGCGCTGGTCGGCAAAGCCAGCCACAACCGCATCTCGGTCGCCGAGCACGGCATGGAGTGGGCCTACGAAGGCCGCAACTCGATCCAAGGCCTGGGCTTCAGGCTCTTGCACGAGGGCGACCACGACGAGGGCGGCGTCCGGCCGGGCTGAGGCGCGACCGGTGCCGGGCGGTCTCGTCGCCCGTCCGCGGGCGTTTGCGGTGATCGTCGCGGCGTTCGCGGCGGCGATCACCGGCGCCGTCGGGCTGGCCGCGCCCGCGTGGACGCCGGTCGCGGCCGGCGGCGCCCTGCTGGCCGCCGGCTTCGCCGTGATGGCCCCATGTGAGCTACAGATGGCGACCGTGCTGGCCACGGTCGTCGGGCGCTCGGCGGCGGGCGTCGGTGGTGTGCGCGCCACCGCGCTGCGCTTCACCGTCGGCTACCTCGCTTATTACGTCCCGGTGGCGATCGTAATCGGGGCGCTGGCGCATCTCGCCGGCAACGCCGCCTGGGCGCTGGCGGCGGCGGGCGGCGGGTTGATGCTGACGCTTGGCTTGGCCACGCTTGGTGCCGGCGGGCCGGCCTGGCTCAAGCGCTGTCGCGGCCCGCTGTATCTGCTGCGCAGCGGGCGGGCGTCGTTCCGCAAGCCGCTGCGAGCGGGGGTGGCGTTCGGCCAGTACTGCTCGACGTGCTGCGGGCCGTACGCGTTCGCACTAGCTGTGTTCGCGGGGGCGGGCCGCCACGCGTGGCTCGGCGCCGCGATCGTGGGCGCCTATGCGCTGCTGATGGCGCTGCCGTTCCTGGTGCCCGCACTGGTCGTGCCCGCGCGCTCCAGCGCGCTCAGTGAGCACCTCGCGACGGTGCGTCCCACGCTGGATCATTCTGCCGGCCTGTCGCTGGTCGCGATCGGCGCATTGGTGATCCCGATCTCGCTCATCTCCGGGATGGCGGGCAAGTGGTAATCGACCCGACGACGCTCGTCCCGGTGGCTGTCTACGGCTGCGTCTACACGCTGCTCGTGTTGCAGCGCAAGCGTTCGCGCGGGCGGGTTGACTGGGCTCGCGTGGGCGTCTACGTCTTCGGGCTGGCCGTGATCGTCGTGGCGCTCGACTCACCGCTCGACAAGCTCGCAGACCACGGATCGATGGCGGCCCACATGGTCCAGCACGAGCTGCTGGGCAACATCGCCCCCGTGCTGCTGCTGCTCGGCCTCGACGCCGGGCTCGCTCGCCCGGTGACGCGGCCAGTGTTCGGCCCGGCCGTGCGGAGCTCCCGCGGGCGTCGCCTGCTCAAGGCGGCCAACAGCCCAGTGCTCGCAGTCGGGCTCTATATCGGGGTGATGTGGCTGTGGTACGTCCCCAGCGTCTACCGGACGGTGAGCGCCTCGAGCGTCCTTCACCCGCTCGGGCACACGCTGTTCGTTCTCACCGGGCTGCTGTTCTGGTTCCACGTCCTGCGACCGCTGCCCGCGCTGGTGACCCTGACTCCACGGCAGAAGCTGCTCTATCTGCTGGTCGGGACGATCGGCGGAGCGATGGTCGCAGCGGTGCTGATCGGCGCTCCCCAAGCGCTCTACGGCGCCAGCCTGCAGAACCAGCGGCTCGCTGGGGCGGTGATGATGGCCGTCGAGATGCCGCTCGCCCTCGGCTTCGGGCTCTGGGTATTCCTGCGGGCCGCCCCGCGCGAGCGTCTATCGCCGAGCAGCCAAAGCACGGAGCGTGAGCATCCCGCCCGTCCGGAGTTCGCTCGCTGAGGATGGCGTTCGGACTGGACCCAGCGTTGGCGTGGATCGCACAGACCAGTGGGGGAGCTGGTGGAGGATCGCCGGGCGGCGGGATGCTGGGCGAACCGTCGCTCGTCCGCGATCAGCCCGCCGTGCAGGCCCCGCCGCAGACACCCAGTCGCCGCTCTTGGCTTCCGGCACGAGGCACTAGACTCCGATCAGCGATGGCCAAGCAGCAGCGAACGATGCGGGTGGAGCAGCGCAGCCAGCTGGCGGCGATGCAGCAGCTCGAGCACCGCTCCGACGAGGAGCTCGAGGCCGAGACGAGGTTCAAGGCCGCGGCGCAGGCGATCCTCGGCGCCCGCGCCGCGGAGCGCTACGACGCCAAGGCCGCACGCGCCCACTTCCAGCGCGCCCTGGCCGCGGCGCGCCCGCAGGAGCGCCTCCAGCTCCGGCGCATGGCCGACGCCTCGCTGGCGCTCGCGGAGCGGCGCGCCGGCGACCTCAAGCAGGCCGCCGAGCGACTCGGAGTCGAGCCGCCCAGCGGGCGGCAGCTGCTCGGACTGAAGTTCATGGGACTGGTAGCGCCGCCCGCGAGCGCCGGCATCCTGATGCGGGTGCGCGGCTTCGCGCTGCTGATCCTGTTCATCGTCGGGTTGCTCGCGGTCGGGTTCGGGCTGATCGAGCTCGTGTCGCTGCCGTTCGGAGGGACCTCCGTGGACCTGGCGATCTTCTACGGCTTCGTGCTCGTGGTGGTGGTCATCGGCGGCCTCGCCTACTACGGCCGGCGGCGCCAGCGCAAAGCACAGGCCGAGCGCGCCGAGCAGACCGCTCCTCGCGCGCGCTGAGGCGGTCCTCGATCGACCGTGTGTGGCCGGTACTCGCTCGCCATCCAGACCCCCGCCGACGTTCGAGCTCGCTTTCCCGTCGGAGAGTCGATCGAGATCCAGCGGCGCTACAACGTCGCGCCGGCCGACGACGTCCTCGCCGTCACCGTCGATCGCGAGGGGAGCCCGCGCGGCGAGCTGCTGCGCTGGGGACTCGTCCCGTCCTGGGCCGAGCGTCACGACATCGGCATGAAGATGATCAACGCGCGCGCCGAGACGGCGGCAGAGCGTCCGGCATTCCGGCGCGCGTACGAGCGCTACCGCTGCCTGATCGTCGCTGACGGCTTTTACGAGTGGCGAGCCACCCCCGGCGCTCGCAAGCAGCCGTTCCACATCGCGTGCACGGACCGGAGCGTGTTCGCCTTCGCGGGGCTGTGGTCGATCTGGCACGCGCCCGACGGCGGCACGCTGCGCACCTGCACGATCCTGACCGTGGCCGCCAACGCCGCGATCGCCCCGCTGCATGACCGCATGCCGGTAATCCTCGCGCCCGACGCCGAGGCCGCCTGGCTTGATCCGGGAACGCCGCTGACGGAGCTGCCGGACCTGCTCGCACCGCTCGCTCCGGACCGGACGGCTCTGCGTGCCGTGTCCACAGCGGTCAACGACGCCCGCTACGACGGTCCGGAGTGCCTCGCGCCCCCTGTGCCGTGCGAGCAGGCGACACTGTTCGAGGCCTGATGGCGCTCTCCCCCCTGCTGACGACCTACGACCACGTGCTCCTCGACCTCGATGGATGCGTGTGGGTCGGCGATCACAGCACGCGCCGTGCTCCCGAAGCGGTGGCGCAGCTCCGCTCCGCACAGAAGCAGATCGCCTTCATCACCAACGACTGCCGACGTACCGGCGAGGAGTACGTACGCAAGCTGTGGTCGCTCGGCATCCGTGCCTCGCTGGCGGAGGTCGTGACCGTCGGTGGGGCGATCCAGCACGTACTCGCGGACCGCCGTCCGCAGGGAGGGACCGCTTATGTGATCGGCTCAGAGGCGGTGTTCCGCCACGTCGGCGACGCCGGCATGCGGATCGTCAACGGGACCGATCTCGCCTCGCATGCGGATGTCGTGGTGGTCGCCGGTCACGACGACCTGCACTTCCGTGAGTTACGCGACGCGGTCCAGGCCATCCTCGCCGGCGCCCAGATGCTCGGCGCCGGGCGCGACAGGACGTTCCCGATGCCCGACGGGCCGTGGCCGGCGACGGGGGCGATCGTCGCCGCGCTCGAGTACGCGACCTCCCGCACGGCGGACATCGTCGGCAAGCCCGACCCCCAGCTCTTCCTCACCGCGCTCGACCGCCTCGGTCCGGGTCGCGCGCTGGCCGTCGGCGACCGACTGGACGCCGACCTCGCCGGCGCCGCCGCGGCCGGCTTGGACGCCGCGATCGTGCTCACCGGCGTGACGAGCCGGGCCGAGGCCGAGGCCGCTCAAGAACCGGCTCCCGTCGCCATCGCCGAGGACCTTGCAGCGCTCGTGCTCGCCGGCTGAAGCCGTGCACCGGCAACGGCGGATCGCGCTGATCGTCAACCCCGGCGCGGGCGGAGGGCGCGCGGGCCGGGCTCTCGCCGCGGTGCAGGCCGCGCTCCGCGCGAACGGGACCCCTCACCGCACGGATCGCACGGATAGCCTCGACCACGCGCGCGAGCTCGCGCGCGCCGCCACGGCGGGCGGCGAGGTTGCGGTCGCCTTCGGTGGGGACGGGCTCGTCGGCGCGGTCGCCGGGGCGCTGCGCCACACCGACGGGGTTCTCGGCGTGCTGCCCGGCGGTCGGGGCAACGACTTCGCCAGGGTGCTCGGCATCCCGCTCGAGCCCGTCGCCGCATGCGGCGTGCTCGAGACCGGCGTCGAGGTCATGCTCGACCTCGGGGAGGCGGGCGGCCGGGCGTTCGTCGGGATCGCGAGCTGCGGCTTCGACTCCGATGCCAACCGGATCGCCAACGAGACTCGCCTGCTCCATGGGAACCTGGTCTACACATATGGCGCGCTCCGCGCGCTTATTGGCTGGCGCCCCGCCCGTTTCCGGATCGAGCTCGACGGCGACGAGGTCGTCTCCTTGCTCGGGTACTGCGTTGTCGCCGCCAACTCGAAGGCCTACGGCGGTGGCATGTTCATCGCCCCCGACGCCTCGCTCGAGGATGGCCTGCTCGACGTCCTCACGATCGCCGAGATGCCCAAGCCGCGGTTCCTGCGACTCCTCCCGACCGTATTCTCGGGCAGGCATCTGCTCGTGCCGGAGGTGTCCGTGCGCCGCGCCCGCGAGATCCGCGTGAGCGCCGATCGCCCGTTCACGATGTACGCGGACGGCGACCCGATCTCCGATCTCCCCGCGACCGTCCGAGCGCTCCCCCGGGCCGTGCGTGTCATCGTCCCGGCATGACCGCCCTAGGACCGAAGCTCGCGCTCCCCCGCGCCGTGCGTGTGGTCGTCCCGGCATGACCGCCCTCGGACCGAAGCTCGCCGCCGCTCGAGCGGTCGGGGCGCTCGCGCGGCGGGTGGGCCGAGGCGGCGGTACCAGCCTTCCGGGAAAGGTCTTGATGCGCCTCGAGCCCGGGGCGATCGCTGAGCTCGCGGCGCGGTTGCCGCGGGGAACGGTGATCGTCTCGGCGACGAACGGCAAGACGACGACCGCGGCCATGATCGCGTCGGTGCTCGAACGGGCCGGGGTGTCGGTCGTACACAACCGCGCCGGTGCGAACATGGCCGGCGGAGTCGCTTCGACGCTGCTCGCGGCCGCGCGCGCCGGCGGGCGGATCGATGGCGAGCTCGGGCTGTTCGAGGTGGACGAGTTCTGGTTGGGAGCGATGACCGACCAGCTCGGGCCCCGAGCGCTCCTGCTCGCGAATCTGTTCCGCGATCAGCTCGACCGGTACGGCGAGCTCGAGACGATCGCCGACCGGTGGGCGACAGTCCTCGCCGGTGTCGCGGGCGACGCCCGGCTGGCGCTCAACGCCGACGACCCCCTGATCGCCGATCTTGGCCGCGGCCTCCCAGGCGTCATCTACTTTGGGATCGAGGACGAGGCGATGGCGATGCCCGAGATGCAGCACGCCTCGGACTCCAAGCACTGCCGCCGCTGCGGTGCCGCGTACAGGTACGAGGCGATCTACCTCGGACACCTCGGTCGCTACCACTGCCCGAGCTGCGCGCAGGCGCGGCCGGTTCCTACCGTTCGCGCCGAGGAGATCGCCCTCCACGGCACCCACAGCGCGACCTTCACGCTGCGCACTCCCGCCGGGTCAGCGGAGGTCGAGCTCCCCCTGCCCGGCCTCTACAACGTCTACAACGCGGTCGGCGCCGCCGCGCTATGCCTCGCGCTCGAGATCCCGTTCGCGCACATCGTCGCCGGGCTCGAGGCCGTGACCCCCGCGTTCGGCCGCGCCGAGACGATCCACGTCGGCGAATGCGAGCTATCGATTCTGCTGATGAAGAACCCCGCCGGCGCGAACGAGATCCTCCGCACCCTGACGCTCGAAGAGTCCGAGCTCGACGTGCTGGCGATTCTCAACGACCGCACCGCCGACGGTCGCGATGTCTCCTGGATCTGGGACGCTGACTACGAGATCCTCGCCGGTCGGGTGCGCCGCGTGACCTGCGCCGGCACACGCGCGGCCGAGCTCGCGCTGCGGCTGAAGTACGCCGGCGTGCCGCAGGAGCGACTCCACGTCGTCCCGAGCGTGCCCGCCGCGCTCGACGCGGCACTCACAGACTCCCCGGGCGGACGCGTGTTCGCGCTGCCGACCTACACGGCGCTGCTCGAACTGCGCGACGAGCTCGCGGCACGAGGAAGCGCGCCACCGTTCTGGCGAGCCGGTGACGGATGACCCCAGCCGAGGTGATCTGGCACGACATCGAATGCGGCGCCTACGAGGAGGACCTGCCGCTATGGCGGATGCTTGCCCGCGAGCACGGCGATCCGATCCTCGAGATCGGCGCCGGGACGGGCCGCGTGTCGCTGGACCTCGTCGGACGCGGACACGACGTCACCGCGCTCGACAGCGACGCGGAGCTGCTCACGGAGCTCGCCGTCCGAGCCGCCGGGACGACGCTCCAGACGGCGGTCGCGGATGCGCGCTCGTTCACGCTTGGGCGTCGGTTCGCGCTCTGTCTCGTGCCGATGCAGGCGATCCAGTTATTCGGCGCCGTCGAGGGGCGAGCCGCATTCCTGCGCTGCGCCCGAGCCCATCTCTTGCCGGGCGGCGTGCTGGCGGCGGCGCTGACCGAGGTGGTCGAGGCATACGCAGTGGTGGACGGCGCGCGCGGGTGGGCGGGACCCCTTCCCGACATCCGCGAGCTCGACGGCGTCGTCTACGCAAGCCGCCCAACCGCGGTGCGCGATGAAGGCGAGGTGTTCCTGATCGAGCGCCTGCGTGAGATCGTTGACGCCCACGGGAGGCGCGAGGTGCAGGAGAATCGCGTCGCGCTGCAGCGCGTGAGCGCGGCCGAGCTCGAGCGCGAGGGCCGCCGAGCCGGATTGCGCCCGCTCCCGCGCGCACGCATCCCCGCAACCGCCGACTACGTCGGGAGCGAGGTCGTGATGCTCGGTGCCTGAGCGTTCGGCTGGACTTCGCGTCTGTGCGCTCTACCCCGAGCTGATGAACATCTACGCCGACCGCGGCAACCTGCTCATGCTCGAGCGTCGCTGCGTCTGGCGGGGAATCGGCTTCGCTCTGCATGCGAGCGGTCTCGGCGACCAACTCGACCCGGACAGCGCCGACTTGTTCTACATCGGGGGCGGTCAGGACCGCGATCAGCGGCTGTGCGCGTTTGATCTCGCGGAGGTCAAGCGCGATGCTCTCCACGCGGCGGCCGGGCGCGGCGCGGCGATACTCGCCGTCTGCGGCGGCTACCAGCTGCTCGGCCACTCCTACCAGCTCGGCGACGAGGAGCTCCCCGGCGTCGGCCTCGTCGATCTGCGCACGGTCCGCGCCGAGGGCCCGCGCCTGATCGGCAACATCGCGATCGAGGTGGAGCTCGAACCGGGCTCGAAGCGCATCCTCGCCGGATTCGAGAACCACGGTGGTCGTACCCACCTCGGGCGCTCGGCACGCCCGTTGGGCCACGTTGTGCGCGGCCACGGCAACAACGGGCGCGACGAGCTCGAGGGCGTGCGCCAGTCAAACGTGATCGGGACCTACATGCACGGCCCGCTGCTCCCGAAGAACGCGTGGTTCGCCGACTGGTTGATCGGCACCGCACTCGGGCGCTCCGGTCCGCTCCCCTCGCTCGACGACGAGCTCGAGGCCGCCGCGCATGCTGAAGCCAGCCGTGCGGCGGGCATCTAGCCGGAGCCGGCGGGCCGGAGCGCTCTCAACGCCGGCCGATGACGCGGCAGGGACCGCCCACAGCGGCCCTGGCGGCGCCAGCGGCAGGGTGCGGCCGCTAGGGGCCGCCCCTACTGCTGTCGGGGCGGCCGCTTGCGGCCGCCCCGACACTTCACCAGAGCTCGCCTACAGCGTGTGCGTGTGAATCTTGCGGACCTTCTCGCAGCCGTGTGTGCTCGCGTAGTGCATCCCGTCGATGTTCACGTACGCGATGTCGTTGCCCGCGCCGCCGTTGGCGTAGACCACCAGGCCCGGTCCGTACAGCCGGTCGTTGCCCGCGCCTCCGAACAGGTGGTCCTTGCCGGTGCCGACGTAGAGCGAGTCGTTGCCGGCGCCGCCCCAGAGCGAGTCGTTGCCGTTGCCGGCGCTGATCGTGTCGTTGCCCGCGCCGCCCCAGACCTGGTCCTTGCCGCGACCGACCGAGATCCTGTCGTTACCGGTGCCGCCGTAGACGCGGTCGTTGCCGTTGCCGAGGTAGATCGCGTCGTTGCCCGATCCGCCGTTGACGTAGGAGTTACCGTTCTGGACCGAGATCCGGTCGTTGCCGGTGCCGCCGTAGACGCGGTCGTTGCCGTTGCCTCCGTAGATCTTGTCGTTTCCTGAACCGCCGTCAATGCAGTCGTTGCCGCCTTGGCCTGCGATCCGGTCATTGCCGCCCAGACCGAGGATCCGGTCCGCTCGGGACGTGCCCTCGATCCGGTTGGGACCGTTGGTGCCGATAATCGCGTACTGCGGACCCGGCCCGTACAGGCAGCCACTCTTGTACTCCTTGCGGGCAACCGACAGCGCCACGACCGTGCCGCCGGTCGGACCCTCGAACGGGCGACCGACGACGATTGTCGTTCCATTCGGGAGGACGATCTCGCACAGATCCGCGCTCGGGATCAGCACCGAGCCGGCTGTGCAGACGCTGAGCGAGCCGCCGCCCGTGCCGCCGCCACCGGTACCGCCGCTAGCGCCGCCGCCCGTGCCGCCGCCACCGCCGGTGCCGCCGGTGCCGCCGCCGCCGCCCGTGCCGCCGCCGCCGCCGCCGGTACCGCCGCCGCCCGTACCGCCGCCGCTGTTGCAAGGATTGCCCGAGGCGCCGACACTCGCTTCGCCGAGCACCAGATCAGTGCCCAGAACCGTCGAGAGCTCGAGTGCCCGCTGGGTGAGGTCTCCGTCTCCGCTCACGGTCTCGTTGACGTACAGGGTGCCCACGCCGGCAATGGGGATGCTCAGCGGAGCACTGGTCGTTCCGTAGGACGTGCCGCCCACCGTGAGGCCCACGACCTGAGAGCTGCTGGAGGGAGTCGCTACGCCGTTGACACACGTTTCCGCGGCCTGCGCTGTGAGCGCGGTGGCCTTGATCCCGCCGAGGAGACCGAGGAACACCGGAGCGACGACCCCGGACTGAGCCGTCGCGCCCGTCGCGCTGGTCGAGGTCGACGCCGTCGCGGCGCTCAGGCCGAGCAGGGTATTCAGCGGCGCAGGCACGCTCGCGATGGTCGTGCTCTGGCTCGCGCACGGGGTACCCGGGCCGTTGGCCACCGCGGGCTCGAGGTTGACGACCCCCAACCCGGTCAGCCGCACGGCGCTGCCACGACAGCCGAAGCTGTCCGCAGCGCTCGCCGGAGCCGCTGCGAACGCGAGCAGTCCCGCGACGCCCAGCACGGCAGGAAGGACGCGCACCCCGAGGCGGCGCGTGACCAAGAAATCTTGCTGGATCAACGACATATGTGACGTCCCCTCTCGCAGCGCAGCGACGCGAGCGAAATTTCTTCGGTGACCGGATCGCTGCCCGGTGATGCCCGACGCGTACGTGGCGCATCCAGGCGCCAACAGTTGCCTCGTCTTCATCGGCATCACGCTGGTCGCACTTGAAATAACTATTCGGCGGCACCGCCTGCTTCGGTTCCGCCCCCACACGTCCCGAAGCGAGCAACGTGGCCAGCGTCTGAGCGCTCCCCCGATCGATCACCTTTCGCAGCGGAAGCAATCAGATTCAACTATCTGAATCGATCAACGTAATTAGATTCAACTATCTGGCTCGATCAACCGATAACAGGAGCATCGGCCTTTTCTGGAGCAGCGACGGGCGCGTGTCTGCGCTCTGAGCCAGTTCCTCACAAACCCTGGAGGGTTCGTCTTATGAAGTCATGCCGTTTAATCCTGCCCGGAAGCGTGATTGCTGCAGCGTCTGTGCTCGGCTTTGTCTTGCCAGGCACGGCCGCCGCTGCCGGCGGCACGTGGAACTGCACGTCGAGCGCGGTCCGCTTGTCGCTGGCCGGCACTTTGGCGACCGAGCCGTTCATCGCCAACGATGGCGCATCGACCTGCGCTACCGACAGCGAAGGAGTCGCCACCCTCACGGGCCTGGTCGGCGCCAAGGCCGTCAATGCGAGCACCGCGGTCGACGCCGCTGCCGCACCCGCCAGCCAGACCCCCAACGCGTCGGCCACCGTGGCGAACGTGGCGGTCCCCGGTGTGGCGCCGCTCATCAGCCTGCCGGGCACGATCGCCTCTTCCGCGACCGGGTCCTGCGTCGCCGGCGAGCCGGTGATCACGGACACCTATTCCACCGTCCCGATCGTCATCGACGGTCAGACGATCCCGACCGACAAGACGATCACGGCTCTGCCCCTCACCGGCCTCGGGACCTATCTCGGAGACACCATCTCGATCATTCCGGGTGAAGTGCTCACGAGCTCGAGCTCGCTCACGGTCCGCGCGCTGCACGTGACTATCTCCCTCCCCAGCGTGCTCGGCCTCCTCGGCACGCAGGTGCTCGACCTCGTCCTGTCCGAGTCGACGATCAGCTACACGGGCAACCCGTGCACGAACGCCACGGTGGGAACGGGTGGCAACCCGGGTGGCACCGGCGGCACCGGCACCGGCACCGGCGGCACCGGTGGCGGCGGCTCCGGCACCGGTGGCGGCGGCTCGGGCTCCGGCTCGGGTTCCGGCGGCTCCGGCTCGGGCTCAGGCTCGGGCGCTTCGGCCTCGATCAGTAAGTTGGAGCTGTACAACTTCCTCCATAACTTCGACCAGTTTGGCTTCCGTATTCAGGCAACCCGGACGGTGAACGGCGGCAAGTGGACTCGAATCCGCATGCTGTGCTCGCCGAAGGAAACGCACGGCTGCCACGCGAAGGTCGTCGTCTACCGCAGGATCCGTGGCGTGCCCACCAAGATCGGCACCCGCGGGGTCGCGTTGAAGAAGAACACGTGGAAGATCTTCTCGGTGCGGACGAAGAAGAACCGCCACTGGCCGGTGTACGCGGTGGTCATCAAGTAAGCCGCGGGGTTCTCCCACCGGCCTGATCCGGATACACGTACTCGAGACCGGGAGCGCAACGAGCGCTCCCGGTCTCTTTTTGTCGTGGCTCGCCGGCCATCGCGTGGGAGCTTTCAAGGGGAGCGCGCCCGTCGACCGTCCCCTATGATTTCTGCCGCCTTGGCCCTCGGGGAGACGGCCCTGACGCACCTTCGAAGCCAAGCCGAGGAGAGGATCGGTCCAATGCAGGCAGGTCGTGTGTGGGTTTGTATGGCCGCCCTCGGTGGATCCGTCACGGCGATCGGCACGAGCCCCCGGACGGCGCCGCTGAGTGTGATGATCAAGCCCTCGTGAGCACCCGGTGGCGTCCTGTCCTCGCGGCGTTGCTGGCGCTCACGCTCGCCGCCTGCGGCGCCGACGACGCGAAGCGGCCGCAGACGGCCACGGACAGACGGGCGAGCACCACCGCGACCGTGATCCTGCCGGGAACGGGCAGACCGCCGATCACGATCGGCGACAAGAACTACACCGAGCAGTTCATCCTCGGCGAGATCTACGAGCAGGCACTCGCGGCCCAAGGGTTCACGGTCAGCCTGAACAAGAACATCGGCTCCACGCCGGTGATCGTGCAAGCGCTCGGCGACGGTCAGCTGGACATGTACCCCGAGTACCTCGGGACCTTCAATGCGGATGTCGCGAACGATCCCAGGGTCTTCCCCAGCGTCCGCGCCGCCTTCTCGGTAGCCCGCCGCTACGCGGTGGCCAACGGCCTGGAGCTCTTGCGGCCGACGCCGTTCTCGGACACGGACGCGATCGCCGTGCTCTCCACCTTCGGCGCCGAGCATCACCTGCGAACGATTGCCGACCTGGTCCGTGTCCAGAGCGACCTGACGCTCGGCGCGTCGCCCCAGTTCGAGGCGAGCCCGTCCGGTTTGCTCGGAATCGAGTCCGTCTACGGCGTCGTCCCTGCGCACTTCCAGCCTTTGGCCATCGGACTGCAATATCCGGCGCTGCAGAACGGCTCGGTGCAGGCGGCGGACGTGTTCACGACCGATGGTCAGCTCGCCTCCGGCCAGTATCAGCTGCTCGACGATCCCGACCACGTGTTCGGGTTCGAGAACGTCGTCCCCGTCGTGACGCAGGCCGCCATGCTCGCCGAGGGGCCTGCCTTCGCGGACACGATCAACACCGTCAGCGCGAAGCTCACGACCCCGACGATGCGAGAGCTCAACGCGGACGTCAACATCTACAACCAGACCCCGTCGGCCGTCGCCAAGCAGTTCCTGCTCGAGCACGGGTTGCTCACCGGGTAGCCCCGCCGTTCGGGAACCTCAGCGGCCGCTTGAGCCGAATCCCTCCGAGCCTCGCTCTGAGAGCGCGAGCTCGTCGACCTCGACCACGTCGGGGGCCTCGATCGCTACCAGCACGAGCTGTGCGATGCGGTCGCCGCGGACGATCTCGCAGGGCTCGGCACGATCCGTGTTGAGGAGCAGTACCCGCAGCTCGCCGCGGTAGCCGGAGTCGACCAGGCCCGGCGCGTTCACGAGTGCGATGCCGTTACGGAGGGCGAGCCCGGATCGGGGCAACACGAGGCCTGCCTGCCCGTGCGGGATCTCGACGGCGATCCCGGTGCGCAGCGAGACGCGTCCGCCCGGCTCGAGCGTCGCGTGCTCGAGCGCGTAGAGATCGAGGCCGGCGTCGCCCCAGTGGGCGCGCTTCGGCAGCGTCGCGTCCGGGTGCAGGCGCCGGACGCGGAGGTTCATCCGGCTCGGGCGCTGACGGCGAAGCGGTCGTAGCGCCCGACGATGCCCGCCGGCAGGCGCACGGTGACGCGAACCCCCTCGGGCGTGTCCTCGCGTGCGAGGTCGCCCGCCAGGTCGTGCAGCTCGGCGAGCCGCCCGCCCTCGTCGTAGGGCACGAGCAGCTCGACCTCATGCAGCGTGCGGGCAAACTCGTCCTCGATCCGCTCCTTGAGGCGCTCGAGCCCCTCGCCCGTGACCCCCGAGACGAGAACGGCGTCGGGGTGCCGTCGCGAGAGCTGCTCGAGCCGCTCGGGCTCGACGATGTCGGCCTTGTTGAGCACCAGTACCCGCGCTGCCTCGTCGGCGCCGATCTCCACGAGCACATCCTCGACCGCCGCGGTCATCATCGCCAGATCCTCCGGCGTCGCCGACGCGTCGACCACGTGCAGGATCAGCTCCGCGAGCCGCGTCTCCTCGAGCGTCGCCCCGAACGCGTCGACGAGCTGATGCGGGAGCTTGCGGATGAACCCGACGGTGTCGGTCAGCAGGTAGTCGCGCCCCCCGATGCGCAGCACCCGCGTCGTCGGGTCCAAGGTCTGGAAGAGCGCGTCGCGCACGCCCACGTCGGCGCCGGTGAGGGCGTTCAAGAGCGTCGACTTGCCTGCGTTCGTGTACCCGGCAATCGCCACGGAGGGCAGATGAGCTTGTGCCCGCTCGGAGCGCATCACAGAGCGGCTCGAGCGGACGTGGGCGAGCCTGCGCCGAAGCGCCGCGATCCGGTCGCGCGCCAGCCGGCGGTCGGTCTCGATCTGGGTCTCGCCCGGTCCCCGCGTGCCGATTCCGCCGCCGAGGCGCTCCAGGTGCGACCACAGGCCGCGCATCCGCGCAAGGTTGTACTCGAGTTGCGCCAGCTCGACCTGCAGCTTGCCGTCCGCGGTGTGGGCGTGCCCCGCGAAGATGTCGAGAATCACCGCGGTGCGGTCGATCACCGGCATCCCGAGCGCCGTCTCGAGGTTGCGTTCTTGGCGCGGGGTCAGCTCGTCGTCGCAGGCGACGAGATTCGCGTCGGTCGCGGCCAGCTCCGCCTTCAGCTCCTCGAGCTTGCCCGAGCCGAGGTAGGTGTTGGGATGCGGATGCTCGCGCCGCTGAACGAGCTCGCCGACGACCGCCGCGCCGGCGGTGTTCAGGAGCTCGCGGAGCTCCGCGAGCTGTTCCTCCTCGTGGTCTGCAAGCACCGCGATCGCGAATGCGCGTTGAGCCGCGCGGCCGCCCGTCGGGCGACCGTCGGGGGACTGGTTTGATTCCCGGGTACGCCCGTGGCGGCTTCGCTGCACGTCCCTCATGGTAGCTGCGTCTGACCCGACGACACGGGAATAATGTCTGTCCGCCCGGCTCAGGTCGCACGTGGACGAGGTGCGGTGGTTGGTCGGCGGCGCCGTGGGCGCCGGACGCAATAGTCTGCGACGGATCGATGGGATCGGATCGCGTCAGGATCGAGGTTGCCGACCACGTCGCCGTGGTCAGCTTGACCCGCGCGGAGAAGCACAACGCGCTCGACCTGGCCATGTTCGAGGGCATCATCGGCGCCGCGAGCCGGCTCACCCACGAGGCAGGCGTCCGCGCCGTGGTGCTCCACGGCGACGGTCCGAGCTTTTGCTCGGGTACCGGCCGCGTGTTCAGCGGCGAGGAGGCACGACGGCTCGGCGTCGTGACGCGCCTGAGCGACGACCCGCTGGCGGTCGCGAAAGAGCTCGCCGTGGAAATCGCTGGCCGCTCCCCGGACGCGATCCGCGCCGCCAAGCGCCTGTTCGACGAGGCGTGGAGCGGGCCTGCGGACGACACGCTTGCGCTCGAGGCCGAGCTTCAGCTCGGCCTGATCGGCTCGCCCAACCAACTGGCCGCCGTGACGGCAGGGATAGCGAAGCAGCCTGCCAAGTTCACCGATCCGGGATAGGTTGCTGCAAGCGTTGCAGGCTCCGCGCTCGATGAGGTCGAACCTCGGGGTGCTTGCGACGGTGGCTGCAGGGCTGATCGCGACACCGAGCGCGTCGGCGGTCACGCCGGTCACGCCGGCCACGTGCGGCGATCTGACCGCGCTGTTCGAAACCGCCGGCCCGGGTGCAGCTACGCCGGGCGAGGTCGCGCAGATGCCGGCCGGGGTGTGCAAGGTCAACCTCACCGCCACCCACACCAACGTGTTCACGCTCGAAGGCGCGAGTGGTGGCGGCACGACGCTTGAGCGGCTCCTATACGGTCGCGATCACCGCGACCGAGTCGGACAGAACCTCGAAGCCTCATAGGCTGAGATTTACCATCGCCACGCCCTCGCCGGTCCGCGCCACGAGCCCGCTACAGGGATCACGCGCCGCTCCGAGAGCTAGAGTCGACGCAGCCGCGCGACCGCCTCGAGCAGCTGATCGTCCGGAGTCGTGAGCGAGATCCGGAAGAATCCCTCACCGCTGCGGCCGTAAGCGCCCCCGGGTGAGATCACGACCGCGGCGTGCTCGAGCACGTGCTCGCAGTACTCGGCGGCCGACTGAAAGCCCGGCGGGATCGGCGCCCAGATGTAGATCGTGCCTTTGGGGGGCGTGACGGCGACGCCCGCCTCGGCGAGGGCCTCACACACGAGATCCCGGCGTCGCTGATAGACGGCGTTCATCGCGCGCACGTCCGCGTCGACCTCGGGGGCGAGTGCCGCCGCCCCGGCGAGCTGAACCGCGTCGAACAGCCCCGAGTCGATGTTCGACTTCAGCCGCCAGTAGGAGGCGATCGCGTCCGCGTTGCCGACGATCGCCGCACACCGCCAGCCCGTCATGTTGTACCCCTTGGAGAGGGAGAAAACCTCGACGCCGACCTCCTTGGCGCCGGGCGTGGCCAGGAACGAGGGCGCCACGTACCCGTCGTAGGTGGTCTCGCTGTAGGCGTTGTCGTGGACGACGAGCACGCCCGTCCGGCGGGCGAGCTCGACAACGTCCTCGAACAGTCCGTCGGGCACGATCGCGCCGGTCGGATTGTTGGGGTAATTCAGGAACATCAGGCGGGCGCGTGCGAGCGCCCCTGGAGCGATCGCGTCGAGGTCAGGGGCGAAGCCGCGTTCAGCGAGCAGCGGCATCAGCGTCGCCTCGGCACCCGCGAGCAGCGGACCTCCCGTGTACACCGGATAGCCCGGGTCTGCCGCGAGCGCGACGTCGCCGGGATCCAGGAACGCCAGGTTCAGGTTGAAGATGCACTCCTTGGCCCCGATCGCCGGCATCACCTCGGTCTCGGGGTCGAGCGTGACCCCGAAGCGGCGCTGGTAGAAAGCGGCGACGGCCTCGCGAAACTCGGTGCGGCCGCGATTGGACGGGTAACGGTGGGTGCCGGGATCGGCTACCGCGTGCTGCGCGGCCTGAACGATCGGCGCGTACGTCGGCATATCCGGATCGCCGATTCCCAGGCTGATGACGTCGATCCCGGCCGCCCGCTTCACGGCGATCTTGCGTTCGAGCTCGGCGAACAGGTAGGGCGGGATCTGCTCGAGGCGTCTACTCGGTCGCATGTAATTCCTCCAGGAACTCGGGGGCCAGCTCACCCAGGAACACGGGCACGGCCCAGCCTGTCAGGTTGATCTCGAGGTCCCCTCCCACCTCGACTTCGAGCTCGCCGCCGTCGAGGACGACGGTAACCGGGGAGCTTCCGCCTCGCAGCACGTAGGTCACGGCAGCTCCGATCGCGCCCGTCCCGCTCGACAGCGTCTCCCCCGCCCCGCGCTCGAAGATACGGGCGCGGATCCGTCCAGGTGCGAGCTCGTGAAACCACGATACGTTCGTCCGGTTCGGGAACAGGGGGTGGCGTTCGATCCCTGGCCCGATGGCGGGCAGGTCGAGTCCGGCGAGCTCGACCTCGTCCGCGACCGGGATCGAGCACTGCGGGTTGCCGACCTGCACGTGCTGGAAGTGCCAGGTTCGTCCCGCGGCCGTGAGGTCGCCGGCGCCGTCCGATGCGCCTTCGGGGTAATCGTCGGACCTCACACGCGCCCGACCCATGTCGACCGTGCAGGTCCTCTCCGACATGATCGTCGGTCGGATCTCGCCGGCGGCGGTCTGGACTCGGAACGTGTCGGCGCCTGTCCAGCCGCGCCGACGCAGGTACAGGATCGCCTCCCGCGCCCCGTTCCCTGACAGCTCGGCCTCGGAGCCGTCGGGATTGAAGATCCGCAGCCGTGCGACATAGCCCGGTTCGTCGGGCTGGTAGAGCAGCACGATGCCGTCGGCGAAGACGCCGGTGTGTCCGGCGCAGATGCGCCGCACGCGCGCGGGCGTGAGCTCCATCGGGAGCCGTGCGGCCTCCACGATCACATAGTCGTTGCCGAGTGCGTGCCACTTCTCGAACTTCACGCGCGGGCAGTCTAGGGGGCGGGTGGTCGTGGTCGTAGGCCGGCGGCGTCTTGCCACAGCACGAGCACCGTCTCGGCCACCTCGGCCGGCGTACGGTTGGTGACGTCGATCACGTGGACGTCGGCGAGCTTGCGCATCCAGGTCAGCTGCCGGCGCGCATAATTGCGCGTCCTGCGCTTCATCGCCTCGACGTCGCCCGCGAGGAGCTCGTTGAATCCGAGCGCCTTGCGTGCCGTGGCGGAGGCGCCCAACGCGGTGGCGCGGCGGATCTCGGACTCCGCGCCGGCGGCGATCATCTCGTCGACCCGTGCGTCGATCCGCTCGTACAGCCGCTCTCGCTCCATCACTAGCCCCACGAGCAGCGTCGAACGCCGGACGGGAGATGTCCACAGCTCGGACTCGCCGCCACGCGGCTCGAGCTCGCCGGCGTCGAGCAGCTCGAGCGCGCGCACGATCCGCTGCCGGTCGGCGGGGCCGATCTCGGCGGCCGCCCACGGCGCGCGCTCGGCGAGGTGGGAGTGCAGCGCCGGTGCGCCGCGGCCCTCGAGCTCGGCCTGCCAGCGCTCGCGCGCTCCCGCGGGAGGCGGCGGCCGGAGGCTGAGCTCGGTCAGCGCAGCGCGGAGGTACAGCCCGGTGCCGCCGACCACGATCGGGCGCCGCCCGGCGGCGAGCAGATCATCGATCTCGGAGTGCGCGAGCTCCGCGTACTGGCCGGCGCTGAATGCCGCGTCGACCGGGAGGAACGAGATCAGCCGGTGCTCGAGGCGCGAGCGCTCCGCCGGCCCGGCGGTACCGGTGAGGATCTCGAGGCCCGCATAGACCTGGAGAGCATCGGCCGACACCGCGACGGGGTGCTCGCCGCGGGCCCTGAGACGGTCCGCGAGCGCGATCGCCACAGCGGTCTTGCCGACGCCGGTGGGACCGAACAGGGCGATGACCTCGGGTGGCATCGAGCGGAGTATCGTGGAGCGATGACCCGATCATCGACCGGATCAGGCGTCACGGTGAGCACAGGGGTGGCCACGCACGGAGACGCCCGCCTCGGTGCCGCCGAGGCCGCCGCCGCCGCCGCCGCCGGGCTGGACGGTCCGCCCGATCTCGCTGTCGTGTTCGCGAGCGGCGCCCATGTCGCGACGCCTGAGGTGACGCTCGAGGCAATCCAGGACGTCCTCGGCGCGCCCGCATTGATCGGCTGCGGCGCAGGCGGGGTGCTCGGCCGCGGACGCGAGCATGAGGCCGGCACCGCGGTCGCGGTGTGGGCGGCGTCATTCGGCCCGAGCGGCGAGGCGATCCCTTTCCACGCAACCGTCGATCCGCACGCTGAGGACCCCACGCTCGAGGATCTGCCCGAGCTGGCGGGCGCGAGCGGAGTGATCTTGCTTCCGGACCCGTACTCGTTCCCGACCGACATCGCGCTCACCGAGCTGGCGCGCTCGGCACCTGGCGTGCCGGTCCTCGGCGGGCTCTCGAGCGCGCGCACGCTCGACGGTGAGGCGGCCCTGTTCCTCGGCGAGGAGGTCCACGACCGCGGGGTGGTCGGAGTCCGCCTGGAAGGCGTCGAGCTGCTGCCGTGCGTATCCCAAGGCGCTGCTCCCCTCGGGCGCGAGGTGACGATCACCGCCGCCGGGGACCACATCATCCACGAGCTTGCCGGCCGCCCCGCGCTCGAGACGGTCGAGCGGATCATCTCTGAGCTGGCGCCGCGAGAGCGATCGCTGATCGCCGGCGGGCTGCTGATCGGGCTCGTCGTCGGTGGCGGCAAGCCCGAGTACGAGCAGGGTGATTTCCTCGTCCGCGGGATCCTCGGCGCCGATCCGGAGTCCGGCGGGATCACCATCGGCGCGTCGGTTCAGGAAGGTCAGGTGGTGCGTCTTCATGCGCGCGACGCGAGGTCAGCCGACCGCGATCTGAGCCGCGCGCTCGGCGTGCGCGTCGAGGAGATGGCCGGTCGCCGCGCCGCCGGTGCGCTGCTGTTCTCCTGCAATGGCCGAGGCGAAGGCATGTTCGGGGTTCCCGACCACGACGCCGCCGCGCTCGAGCGGGAGCTGAATGGGGCACCGACGGCGGGATTCTTCGCCGCCGGCGAGATCGGGCCCGTGGGCGGTCGAAGCTTCCTCCACGGCTTCACCGCCACCGTCGCAGTTTTCGCCGGCTGATTGCCACACCGCCAGCGACTCATCTGCCCGCTCGGCGACCGTGTCTGACAACGTCGGCCATCGTCGCGAACCCATTGCCCGCCCCGCCGGCCGCCACGCGGTACGCCCCATTACCCGCCACGCGATCCGCCACGCGGGCCGCCCCGCTGCCCGCCACGCGGGCCGCCCCGTTGCCCGCCCCGCGGTCCGCCCCGTTGCCCGCCCCGCGGTCCGCCCCAGCGCCCGCCGCGCGGTCACCATGGCTCCTTTGCCAAGCTGCCGCGCATGACCACCCCGCTCCGGCAGCGCTGCCAGCACACGCTCGAGGCGAGCTGGACCGTCGGCGAGCGCGACGGCGTGCCGTTCGCCTACACGCGCCCGAGCCCTGAGCGCTACCGCTGGCAGTGGTACTGGGACTCCTGCTTCGCGGCGATCGCCTGGCGCCATTTCGACCCGGCGCGCTCCCGGGCCGAGCTCGAGACGCTGCTCGCCGCGGCGCGGCCTGACGGCTTCATCGGTCACACGATCTTCTGGGACCATCCACTCAGCGGCCCGCGAGCGCTCTACTACAACGTGATCCATCGCGACGACCCGATGACCGCGACGATCGAGCCGCCGGCGCTCGCGTTCGCCTGGCTGGCAGCGGTGGGAGATCCGGCCCTCGAGCCGCGAATCGTCGCCCATCACGCCGCGATCACCGCCCAGCGTGATCTCGAGGGCGACGGGCTGCTGTGGATCCTCCAGCCCGACGAGTCCGGCTGCGATGCGTCGCCGCAATTCGACCCGATCTGGCGCCATCGCGCGCAGGGTCTGCCCGGCTTCGTCGAGCTCGTGCACGGCAATCGCGAGCGCGGGTTTCGCATCGACGCGGTCCGCGCCGACGGTGACCCAGTCGTGTGCGAGGTGCTGACGAACGTGCTCCACGGGCTCTCGCGCTTGGCCCTCGGGCTACCCTCGATCACACAGGCACTGATCGCGCGGCTCTACGACGAGCCGAGCGGGCTGTTCCTGCCGGCGGTGGCGCCGGCGATCGAGGAGCGGATCCCGCTCACCTGGACGGCCCTCTCGCCGCTCGCATTGCCCGATCTCCCCGAGCAGATCGGTCACCGCCTCGTCCAGTATCTGCTCGAGGAGCACCGCTTCTGGACCGCGGTCGCCCCACCGTCGGTCGCGCTCGATGAGCCCACGTTCTCGCTGCGCGAGCACTTCGATGGTTTGCGGCGCTATTGGCGCGGGCCGACATGGGTCAACAGCGCATGGCTCATCTGGCGAGGCTTGGTTCGTCTCGGCTACGAGCAGGAGGCGGCGACGCTCGCCCGGGGAATCACCGACACGGTGTCGCGCGAGGGCCTGCGCGAGTTCTACGATCCGCACGATGGGCACGGCATGGGCGCCGAGGACTTCGCCTGGTCCGCACTCGCGCTCGAGCTCCTCGACCCCGGCAACGCTAGCGCCGGCCTCCCCGCCTGCGGTGTGGGTGGGTGATCGTGGACAGCGCTGGGGCGGCTGCCCTCGACCCGTCTCGTCAGGCCGCGCAGGTTCACCACAGCCGGCGCGCGCTGAGCGACGCGAGGCGTCATCTCCAGAGAAGGGCGCTCAAGCTCGCGGTTTATGTCGCGGTCGCCTACCTGGTGCTCAAGCTGATTCCGGCCCTGAAGCAGGCGCTGCGCAACCTCGAGCACGTTCACCGGGAATGGGTGGCCGGCGCGCTCGTGCTCGAGACCTTCTCCGAGATCGGCTTTGTCCTCGCCTGGCGCGCGATCGTCGACCCGGAGAACGTGCTCGGCCGCGATGGGCGCGGCCGGCGAACGGACGACCGTGTCGCCTGGGCACAGCTGGGAGGTGGCCTGGTCGTCCCCGGTGGTGCGTGGGGCGGCCTCGGAGTGGGAGCCTGGATCCTGCACCGTTTCGGCATGCCTACCAAGCTGATCGCCGAGCGCCAGTTCAACCTCAGCTTTCTCAACACCGCCGTCGACGCGCTGGCGCTGATGGTGTTCGGTGTCGGCCTCGCGACGGGCATTTTCGCCGGCGAGCACAATCTCCTGCTGACGCTCGTGCCGGCGGTCCTCGCGGCGACCGGGGTCACGGTCGCGCTGCTCATCGCTCGCCGCGCCGGCGGCTATGCCGAGCGGCTGCGCGGCAAGCACCCGAAGGTCGCCAGCTCGATCACCACGCTCGCCGACGCCGTCGAGGACACCAATCGGCTCCTCTTTCACGGCGGCGGCTGGACGAGCGTGCTCGGGGTGATGGCCTACCTCGGATTCGACGTGCTTGTCCTCTGGAGCGCGTTCTTTGCCGTCCACGCCCACCCGACTCCCGGCTTCGCGGTGGTCGTCATGGCCTACATCATCGGCGCGCTCGGCGGATCGATTCCCCTGCCCGCCGCGGTCGGCACGATTGGCGGCATGGCGGGGATGCTCATCCTCTACGGCGTCGGCCACAACGCCGCGATCGCCGCCGTCCTGCTCCACCAGGCGATCGGACTGCTTGTGCCGCTGACCGGTGGCGGGATCGCCTACACGATCCTTCGCCGTCACATTGGACCGATGCGCGCGAGTGCGGCTGAGGGGCACGAGCCGGAATCGCTCGCGTGAACGGTTCGGATCAGGTCACGCGGTAGAGCTCGTAGGAGTCCTGCCGATGGATGCCGTCGTTGCCGAGCCCGATCCAGTCGATGCCGGACATCGCCAGCGTTGCATCGGTCAGGGAGACCTCACGAGAGCTGCGCCTCCGCCCGGTGGCACTTAGGGGCCGCATGCCGTGCTCGAGCCGACGTGCTCGCCGCTCTCTACGCTCCGGATCGCCCGGAGGTGGCGGGCAAGCGCCGCCGAGGCAACCGCGCCTGCGGGAAGCTCGACCACGAACGATGTGGTACCCGGGAAGGTATGGTTCTCCCAACCGGGAGCGGTACCGGGCAGGAACGGGAGGCACGTCGCGCGCAGACCGGCGAGGTGCGCGTAACGCCTGGCGATGCCGCGATCGCCCCCAGCCATGTCGACGAGGTCTTCGTGCTGGTGATACCAAATCGTCACCGCCGGCTTGATCCGACCTATGAGCTTGACCGCGGCGCGCGTCTCAGGTTCTGACAGCGGACGCGGGCCCGAGTAATACGTCGGGTTAGAGACCGGCTCCCACTGGAACGGGAAGTTTCTGTTCAGGTCCACACCGTCCGCGTTCTGGCGCGTGTCGGCAGCGGTGCCATCTGGGTTCAGCTCGCGAACGAGCCACAGCTGAATCCCCCGCGGGACCGGTCGGCGCGCCAACGCCGACAGGATCGCCACGCCCGCGCACTCGTTCCCGTGGATGCAGCCGACCAAGAGAATCTTCCTCGGCGCGCTATCCGGGCCGAGGACCTGCGCAGTGATCGGGCGCCCTTGGACCGAGTGGCCGAGCAGCACCTGCCTCGCGCGCGCCACCGGCGAGCACGCAAGCGCCCCACACACGAACGCCGCGACGGCAAGCCTGCAGGATGATCGCCGAGAAGCCCGCAACCGGCGACATGTTAGTTGGCAGACCCGCACCGCTGCCGCTGTCGCCTCGCGCGCCTTCGCCTCGCGCCGCTGTCGCCTCGCGCCGCTGTCGCCTCGCGCCGCTGCCGCCCCGCCGTCGCCCCTCGCGAAATGGACTACAGAAGGATCCTGCCCTTCAATGCATGGTGTGCCTTCTTCTCGGCATCATCGCTCGCGTGCCGCTGTGTCGCAACGCGAGCGTCCCATGCGGCCTTGACTTCATCAGCGCGTAGTAACGCTTCCTCACCCAGTCCCTGTGCTTGTCGGACGTTTTCACAGATTCGGGCGTACTCAGGGTCACTTCGCTCCCATCGCGCTTGTTCTTCCGCAAAGGTCTCGTGCTCCCATGCATGGGTACGGCGCACAGTGTCATCGGCATGGCCGAACCTGTACCCGCCTTTTGCCTTCTCAGAGTGTCCAATGGCGCGCCGTAGTGGCTCGCGCGTGATCGTCATGACTGACCTCCTAACCAAGACCTCCGCAGCTGTGGGCGGGTCGTGGTCCTGCTTGTAACGGCGTTTCTGTCGCAGTGGACGAAACGGCCCGTGAGGTCAGCGAGAGGCAAGTGGTGCCCGCCGGGGGCCTGCGCGAGATGAATCGAGCAGTAGCGGCCGATAACGGCCCAACATCGACCATACTCCCTTTCGAGGCGCACAACCGACGAATGTGGCCGGGCGGAAACGACTCGGTCGAGCTCACTGGTCGAGGGCACAAATGACCTATCGTGGAGTTGCCAAGGAATATTGGCATTGGCGCACATAAACGCCCGAGATAGGAGTACTGTCGGTTCTGGTGCTGGCCCTGCGGCCAGAATTCTCAACCCAAGTCCGATTGCCACCGACGGCGCGTTCCGCGCCACGAGGCGCGAGGCGAGGGTTACTGGTTTTGACTGCGGGGCCGGTATGGGGTTCACGGCGTCACCCGACCACCCCGGAGGCATCGTCTACCCTGCTGCCGCATTCCGACCAGCAGAGGAGCACGCATGCCCCGAGTGGAGGATCCAACCGAAATTTCGCAGCATCACCATGAAGGCGCTCCGCCCCGCTCGGTGCGCCGTGCGACGGCGCGGCGCGCGAGCCATCGGCGCGCGACCGCGCGTAGCCGTCAGGGCGACACCGACGCGAGCATCATCGGCTTCCTGGCTGAGCACGCGGGGAGCACCGCTGGTGACCTCGCGAAGGGCCTGAACCTCGATCCCGGAACTGTCTCAATCCGCCTGAGCCAGCTCACGAAGGCCGGCGAGATCAACAAGGCATCGCGCGGCTACACCACGACCTAGGAGCTCAACCGAAGCTCCTTGACGACGTAGACTCGCGGTCGTGGGTCTCGTGGATGGGAACGTGCTCGTGACGGGCGCGACGGGCGGTATCGGTCAGGCGATCACGCGGGCGTTCGCGGCGCGCGGCGCGACGCTACTGCTCAGCGGACGCCGCGCTGACGTGCTCGAGCCGCTGGCGGAGGAGACGGGCGGGCGGGCGCTCGTTTGCGACCTCGCGAGCCGATCCGACGTGAATCGGCTGATCGTCGAGGTCGGAGAGGTTGATGTTCTCGTCGCCAACGCGGCGCTCCCGGCCTCGGGCTCACTGCTGGACTACGAGCAGCAAGCGATCGACCGTGCGATCGAAGTGAACCTACGAGCGCCAATCGCGCTCGCCCGGGGCCTCGCGCCTGCGATGGTGCAGCGGGGACGCGGGCACCTCGTTTTCATCTCCTCGCTCTCGGGCAAGGCGGCGAGCCCAGCCTCGTCGCTGTACTCAGCGACCAAGTTCGGCCTGCGCGGCTTCGCGCTCAGCCTGCGCGAGGACCTTCGCGGAGCAGACGTCGGCGTATCGGTGGTGCTGCCGGGGTTCATCCGCCACGCCGGCATGTTTGCCGATTCGGGAGCGTGCCTGCCCGTCGGCGTCGGCACGCGGACGCCGGAGCAGGTCGCCGCCGCCGTGATCGAGGCGATCGAGCGCGACCGCGCGGAGGTCGACGTCGCTCCCCGCGCGATGCGAATCGGCGCCGCCCTCGCAGGAGTCGCCCCGGAGCTATCTGCGGCGGTCAGCCGCCGGCTCGGCAGTCACAAGATCGCCGCCGTTGTCGCGGGCGGCCAGCGCGAGAAGCGCTGAGCGCTCGTCGCCGGCGCCGACGGTGCCGGCGCGGTGACCGCGCCGCTGCCGCCGGCGCCGCGCCGCCGGCGCCGTCAGCGGGCCGCCGGCGCCGCCTCGTGCTCGCCCGTCACCGTTGAGATGGCGGTGATGATCTCGTCGGCGAGCGCGGCTCCGCCGGAGGCGCTCTCTGGCGTAGCCTGAATGCGCACGACGACGACGTCTCCGTCGATCTCCTGGAGGAGCACACGGGGCTCCCTTCGCGTGGGGGTTGTGATGTTCTGGTCGAGGATCGCCTGGACCGCCGTCGCGGTGATTCCGCTGTGCAGTCGCACAGTGACGTCGACCGGGTCGGGCTCGCGGACCGGTACGACGACGGAGCTCAGCACGACGGTGTTGGGGATCATCACCATGTCCTGACCTCGAGCGAGCGTCGTGTAGAGCAGGCCGAGCGAGCTGACGACCCCGTCGATCGGGCCCCCGAGCTGACCGGCCTGGAGCCGCACGCGCATTCCGACCCGGAAAGGACGGGCGCTCAGCAGGACCATCCCGGCAAACAGGTTCCCGAGCGTCTGCTGGGCCGCGAGGCCGATCACGATCGCCGTGATCGAGCCGCCGAAGGCGAGCGTCGTCAGCGGCACCTCGAGGATCCTGAGCGCTCCAAACACCGCGATCGCGACCGTTGCCAGGCGGATCAGGAAGCCGACTGTGCCGGCGGTACTGGGGTCCATGCGGCGGAAGAACGTCGGCGCCGCGGCTCGGCCGATGTCGCGCGCAAACGCCCAGCCGAGAATCAAGATCGCGACGGCCGCCGCGACGTGCACTGGCACCCTCGAGTGCAGGTGATGGGTGATCGTCACCGTGCCGAAGTGGTGATTGGCCTCCAGCACGGCGGCGAGGAGCACCACGAGGATCACCGCTTGCCGACGTGCCTTCCGGATCGCCTGCTCGTTCACCTTCTGTGCAAGGCCGACGCTCTCCCAGGCGTGGCTATGCGTATCGAACATCCGCTCGCGCACGGTCTCATCTGATTGTCTGAAGGGAAGTTTCATGGTGATCTGGGAGGCTCGGCGAGGTGGGACACTGGTGTCGTACCGACTGAGATGCGGCCGACCGGTTGCGCCGGTCCGCCGTGACGTTGGTCACAGGCACCGCCGTCTCTGTCCTCCCCGTCACTCAGAATAGCCGCTGCTGCGGATCAGTTCGGGCCGTCGGTGGGATCGCGGGGTGTGCCGCTGGCGACCCGCGCATTCGGTCGGACCGCGGCGACCCCCGCCTCCGGTCCGACGGTGGCGACCCCCGCATCCGCTCAGACGGCGCCATGTCGGGACCGGCGACCAGCTGAGCCAATCGCCGCCGCTCGGCGACGGGCGCGTAGGCACCGGTCCGGTAGAGATCCTCGTAGCGGTCGACCAGATCGGGTCGATGGTCCCGTAGCCAGGCGAAGAAGAGCTCCCGCACCTCTCCGCGCAGGTGGAGCGCGATCCCCGACACAAACGACGCCCCGGCCTCGGTGGCGAGCTCGACGATCCGCCCGACCTGTTCGGGCGCGTCGTTGACTCCCGGCATCAGCGGCGCGATCAGCACGCCGGTTTCGATCCCGGCGCGCGTCAGCTCGGCAACCGCCTCGAGTCGCGCGCGCGGATTCGGCGTGTGCGGCTCGGTCGCCCTCCATGCGCGCTCGTCGAGCGTGGGCACCGAGAGCGCTGCGCTGAAGGTCGCGCGCGCGGCGATCTCGCGCATCAGCGCCAGGTCGCGCAGGAGCAGTGGCGACTTCGTCAGCACCGAGCATGGGTTGGCGGCGTCCCGAAGCGCCTCCCAGATGGTCGGCATCAGTCGGTACCGACCCTCGACCCACTGGTAGGGGTCCGTGTTAGTGCCGAGCGCGACGTGCTCGCCTCCCCACGATGGCCGTGCCAGCTCTGCCCGCAGCAGCTCGGGCGCGTTGACCTTCACGACAATCTCGCGCTCGAAGTCGCGGCCACCATCAAAGTCGAGATAGCGGTGGGTCGGGCGCGCGAAGCAGTACACACAGGCGTGACTGCAGCCTCGATACGGATTCACCGTCCACCGGAACGGCATCCGCGATGCGGCGGGCACTCGGTTGAGGATCGACTTGGCGCGAACCTCGTAAAACCGGGTGTCGAGCGCCTCGGGTGCTCGAAATCGGCGCACCACCGCCGGCTCGCGGTAACCGGGCAGGCGGGAACGCTCGTCCTCGTCAACGGTGAGGTTCTCCCAGCGCATCGAACATATGTTCCCATACGCGGCGGATGGACGCGCCGTACCGTCCGGCACTCGCATCGAGGGTTCGCGTCCCCGACGAGCGCCGCGAGGCGTGGATCCGAAGCAGTGCTAGGTCCTTAGCCCTGGACGTTCGGGGCCTGCGGCACTGTCGTCGCCCTGTTTCGAGCGGGACGGATCCGTCGCCGCGGGGCCACGCTTCGCGACTCGTGTGCGCGATGGCAGGTGTGGTGTGCTCTCGCCCGCTTGTTTTCGGATGAGCGCGTCGAGGGCGGAGGCGGGCATGGGTTGCGCGAAGTAGGACCCCTGGCAGAAGTCGCATCCCAGCCTGATCAGCTCACGACGCTGCCCGGCGGTCTCGACGCCTTCGGAGACGACGGTCATCCCGAGGCCGTGGGCGAGCTGGAGGATGGCCGTCACGACGACCTGGCTGGACGGGTCGGCCCCAAGGTCGACGATGAACGATCTGTCGATCTTGATCTCGTCGATGGGGATCGTCGCGAGGTGGCTGAGCGAGGAGTGGCCCGCCCCGAAGTCGTCGAGGGCGAGCTTTACCCCAAGTTCCTTGAGCTCGTCGAGAACGATCAGGACGCGGTCCCGGTCGCGGTCGCGGTCGAGGTAGCTCTCGCTCACCTCCAAGGTCAACAACCCCGGATCGGCTGACGATCGATCGAGCATGGCCGCCACGGAGTCCGCGAAGCCGGCCGCCATGAATTGGTACGCGGACACGTTGACGGACACGGCGATGTTCTCGGCCCGGTGCCGCTGCCACCGCTCCCGGTCCTGCCAGACCTGTTCGAGCACGTACCGCCCCGTCTCGAGGATGTGACCCGGTTGCTCTGAGAACGCCATCAACACACTCGGTGGCACTGGGGCGCCACCTGCGTGCGTCCAGCCGAGAAGGGCTTCGACCCCGGTGAGGCAACCGTCGACCGCATCGACGATCGGCTCGTATTCGAGCCGCATCTCGCCGCGGCCCAATGCCCCCCGCAGGCTGCGCGCCAGGCCGGCCTGGTGCTCGGCAAGGTGCGGGTCGCGCACATCGAGGTCGTGACGGATGCCCCGCTTGTGACGTTTGCTGCGGTACATCGCGAGATCCGCGCCGTGGACGAGGTCCTCGGGTGACTCATTGCCGCCACCGGTCAGGGCGATGCCGATGCTGGCGGCAATGCTCACCTCGGCCCGCGAGAGTGCGAACGGCGTGCCCATCTCGGCACCGATACGAACCGCGATCGTGTCAGCCTGCGACGGGTGGTCGAGATCTTCACAGAGAATGACAAACTCATCGCCGGACAGACGGGCCAGGCTGTCACCCGGCCGTAGCACTCCGGTCAGTCGCTCCGCGACGGCCACCAACAACTCGTCACCCATCCGGTGGCCGTACGTGTCGTTGACCTGCTTGAACCGGTCCAGATCGACGAAGAACACCGCGCACGTCTTCTCTGACCGGCGCCGACGCAGGAGAGCATGCTCGAGTCGCTCCAACATCAAGACCCGGTTCGCCAGCCCCGTCAAGGGATCGTGCAGAGCGGCATCGCGCGACTGGTCAGAGGAATCCTGCAGGTCACTGCGCGCCTGAGCGTTGATCAAGTACGCGGCGGCCACGTCCGCGAGCGTTTGCGCCGAGCGCATCGAGTCGGTCGATAACGGCCCGGGTGCGTCCCGGTAGAGGTCGAGCGCACCCAGCCGCAGGTCCCCGTGGTTCAGCGGGAACCTGAACACCGCGCCCATGCCGGCCGCCAGCGCTTGCGGCGAGAACCTCGGGAAGCGCTCCTCGCTCCTGAGATCCGGCACCGAGATCGCTTCCCCGGCGTGATAGGCCGCGAGACACGGTCCCTCACCCAGATCGGTCTGCAGCTTCTCGAAACGCAACGCCGCGTCGTTCGACGCCGAGCAATAGCGCGGATTAAGGCCCGGGGAGATCAGCGTCACCCCCGCGCCGGTGACCGGCATGATCTCGACGATCCGCTGCACCAGGTGATCGAGGATTCCCTGTATCGGGAAGTCCGTCACCATCGTCCGAGCGAACTCGCTCAGCACGTCGGCTAGGTCCTCCGTCGCCACGATCCCCCTAGCGTCCGAACGGGCGCCGGGGCAGCATCGATTCGCGGTCGCACACGAGTCGACAGCCGACGCTCCGCTCGATCTCCATACGACCACCTCCAGGCACGGGCCTGATACAGGAAAGGACGGTCCGCGACTGGGCAGCCACAGCACGCCTATCTCCGCGTCCGGCGACCTCAAAGAGGCATCGCCGCGCAGCTCTGAACTCCACGGCAGTTCGCATCGATCAGCGGCTAAATATACAGGTGCACCGGGCGAATCTCCCGGAGGGAGCCTCGCGAGCAGGCCGGCCGGCGGCCACAGCTGAACGCCCGGTCGATCGTTGGACGCGATCATCGGACGTCAGTCGGTTGCTCCGGCGAGCAGCGACTCCTCGCCGGACAGGGTCTGGCTGGTGGCGGCGTTGATGCGCACGTGCACGAGCTCTCCGGGTGACCCCAGGCCGACGAAGTTCACGACCTTGTTGTGGCGCGAGCGGCCACGAAGGCGGCTTGGATCCGTACGCGAGGGTCCCTCGATCAGCACGTCGATCGTGCGCCCGACGAACCGTTCGGCCCGTTCGCGCCCACGGCGCTGGACGACCTCCACCAAGCGCTGCATCCGTTCCACCTTGACCCGGTGCGAGATCTGGTCGGGCAGCGTCGCCGCCGAGGTCCCCCGGCGCGGCGAGAACACGAACGTGAACGCGCCGTCATAGCCGATCTCCTCCGCCGCCGAGAGCGTCTGCTCGAAGTCCGCTTCGGTCTCGCCGGGAAACCCGACGATGATGTCCGTCGTCAGCGCGCAGTCGGGCACGTGCTCGCGGATCAGCGCAACCCGCTCGAGGTAGCGCTCGCGCGTATATGTGCGGCGCATCCGCTTGAGCACGGCGCTCGAGCCAGACTGCAGCGGCAGGTGGATGTGCTCACACAGCGCGGACAGCTCAGCGTGGGCCCGAATGACGTCCTCGCGCATGTCCTTGGGATGCGGGCTTGTGTAGCGGATCCGGTCGATCCCGTCGACGCCGTCGACCATCGCGAGCAGCTGTGCGAAGGTGATGCGACTGGGGCTCGGGAGATCGCGGCCATAAGAGTTGACGTTCTGCCCGAGCAACGTCACCTCGCGCACCCCGTCGGCGGCAAGCCGTTCGATCTCCTCGATCAGCTCGCCCGGCGGACGGCTGACCTCGCGACCGCGCGTCGAGGGCACAATGCAGTACGAGCAGACACAGTTGCAGCCGACGCTGATCTGCACCCACCCCTGGAACTCCCGCTCACGCTTGCTCGGCAAGCGGCCGGTGAAGCCTTCGAACTCGAAGTACCCCTGGGCGGTCAGCGAGTCGCTGGTCAGGAACTCCGCGAGCCGGTGGACCTGTCCGGGACCGAACGCAACGTCGACGAACGGAAAACGGTCGAACACTTCCTCTTTGACCGACTGGGCCCAGCATCCGCCGACGCCCACGACGCGATCGGGCCGCTCGGACTTCAGCCGCTTGGCCTCGCCCAGGTGAGCAAGGAACCGATTGTCCGCGTTCTCGCGGATCGAACAGGTGTTGAAGAGGATCAGGTCGGCGTCGGCGCGCCTCGTCGCCTCGCGGTAGCCGATCGACTCGAGCATCCCTTTCATCCGCTCCGAGTCGTGGGCGTTCATCTGGCAGCCGAAGGTCGTGACGTGGTATCGCTTCATCGCGGCTTGAAGCGTAGCGGCGGGACCGCTGACCGGACGTTCGCCGTCGATGGAGAAGAACGCCACCTATGTGGCGGTCACCGCGCGTACTCCGTGGCCCGCGATTCACGGATCACCGTTACCTTGATCTGGCCCGGGTACTCGAGCTCCTTCTCGATCTCGCGCGCGATATCGTGCGAGAGCACCGTGGCGGCGTCGTCGTCGATCGCGCTCGGCGCGACCATCACGCGTATCTCACGACCTGCCTGCATCGCATAGACCCGATCCACACCCTCGTGCCGGGTGGCGATCTGCTCGAGGTCCCGAAGCCGCTTGACGTACTGCTCGAGCGACTCGCCGCGGGCTCCCGGGCGGGCTCCGGAGAGCGCGTCGGCCGCCTGCACGATCACGGCCTCAACGGTCTGCGGCTCCACCTCGTTGTGGTGGGCCTCCATTGCGTGCGCCACCGCCTCGGGCTCGCCGTACTTGCGCGCGAGGTCGCCCCCGACGAGCGCGTGCGGTCCCTCGATCTCATGCGTGACAGCCTTGCCGATGTCGTGTAACAGCGCGGCTCGCCTCGCTGTTTTCGCGCTGGCCCCGAGCTCGTCGGCCATCATCGCGGCGAGGCTGGCGACCTCGACCGAGTGTGCGAGCACGTTCTGCCCGTAGCTCGTGCGGAACCTGAGCCGACCGAGAATCCTCGTCAGCTCGGGATCGAGGCCCTGCACGCCCGCGTCGAACACGGCCTGCTCGCCGAGCTCGATCACATGCCCCTCGAGCTCGGACTTCGCCTGGTAGTACATCTCCTCGATCCTCGCGGGGTGGATCCGCCCGTCCTGGAGCAGCTTCTCGAGGGTCATCCTGGCGATCTCCCTGCGGACGCCGTCAAAGGCGGACAGCACGACCGCGCCGGGAGTGTCGTCGATGATGAAATCGACCCCGGTGAGGTTCTCGAGCGCGCGGATATTGCGTCCCTCACGGCCGATGATCCGACCCTTCATGTCGTCGGATGAGAGCTGCACGACCGACACCGTCGTCTCCGCCGCGTGCGCGGCCGCGAGCCGCTGCATGCAGACGGAGAGGATGTTGCGCACGCGGCGATCCGCTTCTCGCTTGGTCTGCTCCTCGATCTCGCGTAGACGCCGAGCAGCGTCGTGCCGGGCCTGGTCCTCGACCTGCTCGAGCAGGGCCTGCTTCGCCTGCGATGCCGTCATGCACGACAGCCGCTCGAGCTCATGCTGATGCTGCACGAGTCCCGCGGCGAGCTGACCACGCTCCAGTTCCAGCTCTCCCTCTTGCTCGGCGAGGCGCTGCTCGCGGCGGGCGAGGTCAGCGCGCGTGATGTCGAGCGTCTCTTCCCGGGCGTGCAGTCGCGCCTCCACGCGGGCGACGTCCTCGCGACTCTGGTTCACCTGAGATTCGCCCGCAGCGTGCCTCGTGGGCAGGGCCACGAACGCGCCCGGTCCATCAGCCGCGCGCATTCGACCGAAGAGAACCGCGGCGCCCACTAATCCCGCAGCGATCAATGCCGCAGCGAAGACGATGTACATTGCCGTTCCTCTCGTCGAGTCTCGGGTACCCGGACTCGATTCGCTTCAGTTTTCGGGAGCGACCGATCTGCCGCGCGACGCACGATCGGATACCAAAGCGAGGCGACGTGACGTCGCCCTTCAGGCGGCGGCTACATGGCTGTTCGTGTCGGAGGTTGGGGTGGGCACGCAGGCCCGGAGTTGGTTGCCGTACACGCTGAAGGCTCGGTATCCAAGATTCACTAGGTTTGCTGGGTTTTCGTGGCCCACGGGCCATCGTTCGCTCCCTGCATCGTAGTACCGCGTGGTTATCGGCGCAAAGGGGATTTCCGCGACGTCGGTCGTACGGGGCTGCGACCGTGATCCTGCTGGCCCCTTCGGCGAGGATCACACCCCGGGCCCGGACTCGCTCCCGACGCTTCCGTGGGCGGCCAGCGCCTCGAGCGCCAGTTCGGGCTCGTAGCCCTTGCGAAGCAGTGCGCCGAGCGCGCGGCCGCGGCTGCGACGGTCGTGGGGCGCCGCCGGGAAGCGCCTGCGCAAGAGCGCGAGCGCCCGGTCGAGCTCGGTGGCGGCGCTCGGGTCGGCGAGTGCCGCTCGAACATGATCGCGATCTACGCCGAGCGTGGCCAATCGCCGTTCGATCCGCTCGTCACCCCACTCCTCGAGCTCGCGCTTGTCCTGCGCGAAGCGCACGGCGAATCTGGCGTCGTCCAGGTACTCGAGCTCGATCAGGATGCGCACCGCGTCCTCGACCGTGCCCGCCTCGACGTCCGCGCGCTCGAGGTGGCTGCGCATCTCGTGTTCGGTGCGGTCGCGGGGGACGAGGTATCGGTATGCGCGGTCGAGGGCGTCCTGGAGACGATCCTCAGGACCGGGTGCGCTCGAGGTCATCTTCTCGCTGGACGGGCGGTGGATCCAGGCCGCTGCTGTCTGGATCCTATGCGGCCCGTCCGCCAACCGGCTCCACGGCCGCCAGCGGCGGCTCCTCGCGCGACTCGATCGGCTTGACGAGATCGCGTCCGATCCCGAGCACCGCGTAGATCTTCAGCTCGATCTCGCGCGCGGTGTCCGGATGCTCATCGAGGAATGCCTTGGCATTACCGCGTCCCTGTCCGAGCCGCTCCTCGCCGTAGGAGAAGAACGAGCCGGACTTGGTGATGATGTCGTTCTCGATCCCGTAGTCGAGCAGGCACCCGGAGGTCGAGATGCCCTTGCCGAACTCGATGTCGAACTCCGCCTGCTTGAACGGCGCCGCTACCTTGTTCTTGACGACCTTGACGCGGACGCGGTTACCGACCGCCTCGGTGCCGTCCTTGAGCGTCTCGATGCGGCGGATGTCGAGCCGCTGGGATGCGTAGAACTTCAGAGCGCGCCCGCCGGGCTGGGTCTCGGTGGGCCCGAACATCACACCGATCTTCTCTCGGATCTGATTCGTGAACACGCACACGGTCTGGGTGCGGTTGAGCGTGCCGGCGAGCTTGCGCATCGCCTGGGACATCATCCGCGCCTGGACGCCGACCGTCTGGTCGCCCATCTGGCCTTCGAGCTCGGCACGCGGGGTCAGCGCGGCGACCGAGTCGACCGCCACGAGGTCGACCGCGCCGGAGCGGACCAGCATGTCGACGACCTCGAGCGCCTGCTCGCCGTAGTCGGGCTGGGACACGAGCAGCTCGTCGATGTCGACGCCGATCCTCCCTGCGTACAACGGGTCCATTGCATGCTCGGCGTCGACGAACGCGCAGACCCCGCCCAGCTTCTGTGTCTCGGCAATGATGTGGTACACGAGCGTCGTCTTACCGGAGGACTCCGGTCCGAAGATCTCGACGATTCGACCGCGCGGCACGCCTCCGATCCCGAGCGCCACATCGAGCGAGAGCGCGCCGGTCGGAATCGCATCGACCGCGACGCGCGCGCCGGGGTCTCCCATCCGCATGACGGTGCCCTTGCCGAACTGCCGCTCGATCTGAGTCAAGGCCCCCTGAAGAGCCGCTTGACGCTTGGAATCTGGCACCTGGCCGGTCCTCGTTCCGGCCTTGTCGTGGTCGCTCATCCGATCTCCTTGTCTAACACGTATTGAACCCACCACGGTAAGACGCATGGCGGACGGAAACCCGCACGCTAGAGACGGACGCTGCAACGAAACAAGACCCGGACGTGCCGAATCACCAACGTCTTTTCACACAAGTTGACGCACGCGGCGGACGGGAAACGGTGCGATGTGGTACGCGGTTGGCGGTGCGGGGTTGGCGGTGGTGCGCGGGGGTTGGCGGTGGTGCGCTGTGGTGGTGCGCGGGGGCGTGGCGCGCGGTGGAAGGGCAACGCGGTTGTTCGGCGTTTTGGTTCGCAGCGATGGAACCAGGTCGCAAAATGTGGCGCTCTTTCCTTTCCACGGCGGCCCAACCGTCGCTAACCCCCGGGGGGGAGTGTTCGAAAGGGCCAAAAAGTGACCCCGACCCCGCCGCGGCAAGTCGTGCGGCGCCAGATCCCATCGATCGCTTAGGCCGCCGGGTCCGCCGCCCAGCCTGCCGGGTCCCCCGCGCCCGCCGGGTCCCCCGCGCCCGCCGGGTCCCCCGCGCCTGCCGGGTCCGCCGGGTCCCCCGCCGCGTCCGCCGGGTCCCCCGCCGCGTCCGCCGGGTCCCTCGCGCCCGCCGGCGCCCGCCGGGTCCCTCGCGCCCGCCGGCGCCCCGACGGAGACAATCCGGACGGCCTCGTACCGCGACCCTCCGGACGAGAGATGGGATCGGTAGAGCGTCACCGTCGCCGCCTCGGCGAGGCGGACCGGTGGCGGCGGCGGGGGTGCCGGGATCGCCCGCGTGCTCGCATCTCCGGCGACCCGGGCGACGCTCACGTGAGCGAGGAATGGCCGTGCCTCGGGCCGGCACCAGTCACCCGCCCGCAGACCGTTCGCGATCGCCGACTGAACGCGCGCGAGCGCGCCCGTCTCGTCGTCGATCGCGGCGGCGAGGACGGCGGGTCGGCGGCGCGGAAGCCACATCGCCGCCCCGAGCCGAAGGCCTGTGATCGGCGCCCCCAACCCGATCGCACAGGTGGAGGTGATCGCGTCGAGGTCTGCGGCGATTGCGTCGACGTCTCCGATCGCGTGCGTGCCCAGGAAGCAGAGCGTGACGTGGAGCGCTTCCGAAGCCATGGGTCTGAGGCCCGGATGGGAGGAGACGATCCCGTCTCGCCAGCGCGCGAGCGCGCGCCGGGCCTCGTCGTCGAGATCGAGCGCGACGAACAGGCGCGCCTTGTCGCTCACGCTCGCATTGCGCCCGCCTCGGGCAGCGGCGACCCGAGCAGCAGCCGGCGCACCAGGTGCATCGCGACGACAGTCGCGCGATCGCGCACGTCCGCCCGACCGCCGGGCAGGTTGACGCTGCGCGTGATTCGCTCGCCATCGCGCTCGTGGACCGTGAAGCAGACGAGACCGACGGGCTTCCCTTCCGTGGCACCGCCGGGGCCGGCGATGCCCGTGATCCCAACTCCGAGGTCGGCGTCCAGACGCTCGATCGCGCCGTCCGCGAGCGCCTCGGCAACCTCGGTCGACACCGCGCCGCAGCGCTCGATCACGTCGGGGTCGACACCGGCGAGCGCCACCTTGGCCTGGTTGGAGTACACGACCAAACCTCCCTTGAAATAGGCCGAGGAGCCGGGCCGCTCGGTGAGTCGCGCTGCCATCAGCCCGCCGGTGCACGACTCTGCCACGGCGATGGTGCGCCCGCGCAGCAGTGCGGCGACCTGCTCGTCGATCGTCGACCCGTCCTCGGAGAACAGGGTGTCCGCGTGACGCCCGCGGACGAAGTCCACGAATGCGTCGTAGACAGGCTCCGCGGCCGGCTCGTAGCGAGTCGCGATCTCGATCTCGCCGCGGCGCAGGCACGTGGTGACCTCGAGCGCGTCGAGGTCGACCGCGGCGTCCGACGCGGCGCGCAGGGTGTCCGCGATCGCCGACTCCGGGATTCCGAAGAGGCGCAGGATGCGTGTCCGGTAGGTCGTGGCGCCGGCCGTGGCGGCACGGAAAGCCTCGGTCCGAACCGCCATTTCCCACATCGGCTTGAGCTCGCGGGGCGGCCCGGGGAGCACGACGACTGTCGGACCGTCGCCCTGCGCGGCTGTGACGATGAGCCCCGGCGCGGTGCCGACCGGGTCGAGCACCGTCGCGCCTGCGGGGATCACGGCCTGCTTGCGGTTCGAATGGCGGATTGTCTCGGGATCGAGGCCGGGCCAGCGAGCGAGCATGGGCGCGAGGATCTCCGCGATCCGCTCCTCGAGCGCCGGGTCGAGCACCATCTCACGTCCGCAGAAGCGTCCCACGATCTCGGCGGTGAGATCATCCGCCGTCGGCCCGAGGCCGCCGCTCGTAACGACGAGATCGAGACGCTCGGCCGCCATGAACCTCAGCGCTGCGAGCATGTCTTCGCTGCGATCGCCGACGATCACGATGTGCGCCGCGTCGACGCCGATCTCGCGCAGTCGCTCGGAGAGCCACGGCCCGTTGCGATCCGCGATGATCCCGCTCAGGACCTCGGTGCCGGTGATCAGGACCCCGGCGCGCGTGCTCATCCGCAGTTCGGCGCCTTGGCCGGCGACAGGTTGCGGTACGAGGTGGGTCCGATCAGCAGATTGATCGGGTTCGGCGACGCCGCGACCTTGATCGGACCGAACCCGGCCCTCATGGTCACCGAAGAGTTACCGAGCGTGAGCAGCAGCTTGCCGGCGGTCATGGTCGGAACGGTCTCGCCGGCGTCGAAGGTCTGGCCGCGGATCAGCAGCTTGCCTGCCTGGTTGGCCATGCATATGTACACCGGGGCGGTCGCGACGATCCGAAGCGTCACCGTCTTGGGGGTGACGACGGTACGACGCGGCGTGGTGGGTGTCGTCGCCTTATGTCGCTTCGTGGTCGTCACGCGCGCGCCGGTGCTCGCCGGAGTGCTGGGGGAGTTCATGTTGCCGACGAAGTAGAGCACCGCGACGATCGCCAGCAGCACCAACCCCACGACCGCCCACGATGGCAGCAGCGGCCCGCGGGGAGCGCGGTCGCGTTCCCGTCCGAGCGTGGCGATTGGTCGCGGCTCCTGATCGGAGGTTCGCTCGAAGCCACGCTTGTAGTCGTCCACCAGCATCCGGCTGTCCAGGCCGAGGAAGTCGCTGTAGGTGCGCAGGAAGCTCTTGACATAGATCGGACCCGGGAGCATGTCCCATTCCTCGTTCTCCATCGCGCGCAGGTACTTGGCACGGATCTTCGTCCGGACCTCCACTTCGCTGATGTCGATCCGGGCGCGCATGCGCGCCTCGCGGAGAGTCGCTCCGATCTCGGGCACGTGGCCAAGGCTACCGACGCGATCACGCTTGAAAGCTCCCTGTCACGGGCCGGGCGCCGCCGAGTGCCGTCGGACCGCACGCGGGCGAGTCAACGCCTGGCGCCACCGGCTTTCGGCCGACCTGCGTGCGGCCGCCGGTCGCTCAGGACGGGGGCCTGCGCGGGTCGTCGGGCGACACCCCGGACGGGTCGTCGGGCGACACCTCGGCCTCGGGGTCCGCGAAGGCGTCGTGATCGACCGAGGACGGCGGCTCGCGCGGCGCAGCGGCAGTCGGCGCCGCTTCCGCGAGATGCGACAGGATCCTCGGGACGTCCGCCTCGGTGATCAGCACCTGGCGCGGCTTGGACCCCTCGTAGCCCGAGATGATCGACCGCCGCTCGAGCATGTCGATCAGCCGTCCCGCCCGGGTGTAGCCGAGTCTGAGCCGGCGCTGGAGCATCGACGTGGAGGCGGTCCCCATCTGCGCCACGAGGCTGATCGCCTCCTCGAGCAGGGGGTCCTCGTTGGGATGCAGGACGTCGTCGGAGCTGCTCTCGTCCTCGTCGAGCACCTCCTCGAGCAGCTCTTCGTGGAACTCGGGCTCGCCCTGCTTGCGCCATGACTCGGCGATCGTGGCGATCTGATCCTCGTCGATGTACGCGCCCTGGATCCGTTGGACCCGCGATGTGCCGACCGGAGAGAACAGCATGTCGCCCTGCCCGAGCAGCGATTCGGCGCCGTTCTGGTCGAGGATCACGCGCGAGTCGGTCTGGCTCGAGACGGCGAAGGCGATCCGTGAGGGAACGTTCGCCTTGATCATCCCGGTGATCACGTCGACCCGCGGCGACTGCGTCGCCAGCACCAGATGGATGCCGACGGCACGCGCCTTCTGAGCGAGGCGGATGATCGAGTCTTCGACGTCCGCCGGGGCCACCATCATCAGGTCGGCCAGCTCGTCGATGACGCACAGGATGTACGGAAGCGGGGGTTCGCCGCGCTTCTCGCGGACCCGGTTGAGCTCGGGCAGCGACCGCGTGCGGGCGAGGGACATCGTCCCGTAGCGCTGCTCCATCTCCTTGACGAGGTTCTGCAGCGCGTTCGCCGCCATCCGCGGGCTCGTGATCACCGGAGTGAGTAGGTGGGGAATCGACTCGTAGTGGTTGAGCTCGACCTGCTTGGGGTCGACGAGGACGAGGCGGACCTCATGCGGCGTTGCTCGCAGCAGGATGCTCGAGAGCATCGCGTTCACGCACCCGGACTTGCCGGCGCCGGTGGTTCCCGCGACGAGCAGGTGCGGCATCTTCGCCAGGTCCGCGCCGATCGCTCGGCCGGCGACGTCCTTACCGAGCCACACGCTGAGCGGCGACCAGTCCTCCGGCGGGGCCTGGAAGACGTCGCCGAGATGGACGATCCGCCGCCGCGCGTTCGGGACCTCGACGCCGACCGCCTGCTTGCCGGGGATCGGCGCGAGGATGCGGATGTCGGTGGCGGCGAGAGCGTACGCGATGTCGTCCTTGAGCTGCGCGACCTTTCCGACCTTGATCCCGGGTGCGAGACGAAGCTCGTAGCGCGTGATGTGCGGGCCGGCGACGCGTCCGACCACCTTCGCCTCGATCCCGAAGTGCCCGAGCGTCTCGATCAGCTGCGCCGCGACATGCTCCTGACCCGCTGTGTCCGGCTTGGCCGCCTCCCCCGTGGAGCGGGTGAGGGACCCTGAGCTCGGGACTCGCCAGTGGAAGTCGGGGGCGTCGGTCACCGACGCCCGGTAGCGACCCTGGGGGGTGAGCTGGGAAGGGTCCGGTGCCCGCGCGGGCCCGGCTGCCATCACGACGGGGGCATCGCCGGGTCTGTGATCCGCCTCGGACGCCGAATCGGGATCGTCGTCGTCCGCCGGGTCCGCGTCGTCCCGGCCCGCCACGGCCGGCGCCTCGACGTGGGTGGCGCGAATGACCAGCTCCTCGGTATCCGGCTCGGGCGGTAGCAGCGGCTCGGGCAAGAGCTCGGGCGGGCAGGGGACCGGCGGCGCGGGCACGGAGCCCGCCGGGGCGCCGTCGCGCCTCACGATCGTCCTCCCCGCGATCTCCTCGGTCGAGCGCCGCAGTGCTCGACCGGCGTCGCCCGCGAAGCGGGTCGTCCCGGCGACCCCGGTGCCGGTCGCGCGTAGCACCCCGGCAACGGTCGCGCCGGTGACCAGCATGAGGCCGGCGATGAACATGAAGACCGCGAGGATGTCCGCGCCGATCGTCGAGACGAGGTGCGATGTGACCCACAGTGCCGATTCACCGACGATCCCCCCGCGCGCTTCGAACACCGCGGGATGCCAGAACGCACGCGTCGGCGGCGCACCGGGGCCGACGCCGAGCGTTCCGCCCGCGAGCGCGAGCGAGGCGGCGCCCACCAGGCAGAGCACGCCGGTCCGCAGCGGCCGGCCCGGCGGGCGGAGCTCGCGCAGCACGATCAGCGCCCCGGCCGCGACGATCGCGGCGGGCACTCCGTATCCCAGCAGGCCGAAGACGAAGCGGATCCCGTGTACCCCTCCCTCGCCGACCGTCCCCCCTGACCAGTGCAGGTAGGCGATGCAGGAGAGGAAGATCCCAACTGCGATCAGCCCGAGCCCGAGCACGTCGACCTGATGCGGCTCGAAGGCGAATCGTGGCAGCCGGGCACGGCTCGCGAGCAGCGAGCGCCGTGCGCGGACGCGCTTGGCTTGCGACTTGCGGCTGGCGGCCATGTCAGGGAGAAAGTCCTTCGACGTCGAGCGCCGTCTCCCTGCCGGGGTCGTTTCGCCACAGACCTTCTGTCCTGAGCGGCCGAGAGCCCGGTGGCCGACCACGGCGACCAGCCCGGGACCGGTGGCCCGTGACAGACCAGAGGCGAAATCAAGCCGCACTAAAGATCCCTAGGCCCGGCCCTCCGCCCTTCTACCATCTGTGGGGTGATGACCGAGTTCGAGCGTCCCCCCCGCGTGCTCGTCGTCGAGGACGACGAGGCGATCGCTCAGGTGCTCCAGCGTTCGCTGCGCATGGAGGGCTATGACGTCAAGATCGCCGACGACGGCGTCATCGCCCTCGACCTCGCACACGCCTTCCTGCCCGACCTCGTGATCCTCGACCTGGGGCTCCCGCGCATGGACGGGATCGACGTGGCGAAGACGATGCGCGAGACCGACGACGTGCCGATCCTCGTGCTGACCGCGCGCGACGCGGTCGAGTCGCGCGTCGAGGGCCTGGATGCGGGCGCCGACGACTACCTCGTCAAGCCGTTCGAACGCCAGGAGCTGCTCGCGCGTCTGCGGGCGCTGCTTCGCCGGCACCCCCCGCGCGGGCAGGCGGCGCTCGTCGTCGGTGACCTCAAGCTTAATCCGGACACCCACGAGGTCGCACGCGGGAGCTCCGCGGACGGAGCCGAGAACCGTGCGATCGACCTCACCCAGCGAGAGTTCGAGCTGCTCGAGTACCTGATGCGCAACGAGCGCATCGTCATCTCCCGGCAGCGCCTGCTCGACGAGGTGTGGGGCTATGACCCCTTCTCAATGACGAACACGATCGAGGTGTTCGTATCGAACCTCAGGAGGAAGCTTGAAGCCGGTGGAGAGCCTCGGCTCCTTCACACGATCCGCGGCGCGGGCTACGTCCTCCGCGTATAGGTCGGTCCCGATCCGTTGGCGGCTCGCCGGCGGCTCAGCGGCGCTGACCTTCGTGATCCTCTGCGGCTTCGCCGGGATCGTCGGCGTCCTCACGACCCGGCAAGTCCGGGGCGAGTTCAACAACGAGGTACGCACCCAGGCGGATGACCTCGCCCAGCGCCTTCACCTGCATTGGAACGGGCTGGCCCTGAACTGCGATCAGGAGGCGCTCAGCGATTACGCGAGCGACAATCACGCCCAGATCCGCGTCTACCTCGACGACGGCACCCTCGAGTGCGCCCAGGACCAGGTGATGACCGGCAAGGCGGCGCTAGCGGGCCCGCAATTCCCGTTCCCGGCAAAGAGCCAGGAGCTCGGCTACCGCGTCGAGACGCGGTCGATCGGAGTCAACCCCGCCGGCGAGGCGACGCTCCTCTACGCGCGGCCGCTGTCCGACGTCAACCACACGCTCGGTCGGGTCCGCTTCTTTCTCCTGCTCGGCGTTCTCGGCGGCTCGATCCTGGCCCTGATTGCCGGCCTCGCGATCGCGCGCCGCGCGATGCGACCGATCGTCGAGCTGAGCGATGTCGCGCGCGACATCGAGCGCACGCGTGATCCCCGTCGCAAGCTGCCCCACCCCGAGGCCGAGGACGAGATCGCGGTGCTCGCCCGAACTCTCGAGGGGATGCTCCAGGCCCTCGATGCCGCGCGCAGCGAGACCGAGGCGATGCTCGACCGCCAACGCGAGTTCGTCGCCGATGCCTCACACGAGCTGCGCACGCCGCTGACCAGCGTGCTCGCGAACCTCGACCTGCTCGCAGAGGAGCTCGATGGCGAGCAGGCGGAGACCGCCGAGGCGGCGCTGCGCTCGACGCGGCGGATGCGCCGGCTCGTGGCCGATTTGCTCTTGCTCGCCCGGGCGGACGCGAACCGAGCGGCGCCGCGGCGGCCGACCGACCTCGCCGAGGTGCTGCTCGAGGCGATCGCGGAGCTCGAACCTGTCGCCGAGGACCATGAGCTGTCGGTCCAGGCCGAGCCCGTCGTCGTACACGGGGCGCGCGACGAGCTCCATCGCCTCGTGCTCAACCTGGTCGAAAACGCCGTCAGGCACACCCCGCCTGGCACGCGCGTCCGCGCGTCGACAGGCATCCGGGATGGTCAGGCGCTGCTCACCGTCGAGGATGACGGTCCTGGGATTCCCCCCGAGCTCCAGCTGCGTGTCTTCGAGCGGTTCGTCCGCGGCGGACGCGACGGCGGCCGCGGCTCGGGGCTGGGCCTGGCGATCGTCCGCTCCGTCGCCGAGTCGCATGGCGGTACCGTCTCGATCGAGCCTCCGGATGGACCAGGTGGAACGCGCTTGGTGATCCGTCTTCCCGTGGTGGCGACTGCGGGAGCTCGCGCAGGCGTCGGCTAGGTTTCGCCTCGCCGCCGATCGCCGCGATGCCGCGGTGCTCAGCGGGTTTCGATGATCACCGTCGTTGACTTGACGACGGCGGCGGCCTGATCACCCGGCTTGAGGTCAAGCTCGTCGGCTGCCTCGCGCGACATCAACGAGACGATCCGGTAGGGGCCGCAGGCCATGTCGATCTGGGCCATGACGTCGTCCTTCTTGACCGCGACGACCATTCCCTGGAGACGGTTGCGGGCGCTGCTCAGACCCGTGGCGCCGCGGTCCCTGAGGAGGTCGGCGAGGTCCCGTGAGGACATGTAGCGCTGGGTGCCGCGGCGCTGGCACGTGATCCTTCCATTGCGCTCCCAGCGCCTGAGCGTGTCGACGCTCACGCCAAGCGCGGCGGCAGCGGCTCCGATCTTGACGAGGTCCTCGATCGCGCTTTCGTCAGATTGCATATGGAGAGTCCCGCAGCTCCTCTCGCCTCACACCTCAACCACGACGGGCAGCACCATCGGACGCCGCTTCAGGCGGTCGTAGACGAACGCCGCGAGGTCGTCATGGAGCTCCTGCTGGAGCATGTCGATCTCACGGATCCCGCCCTTTGCCGCCCGCGACAGCGATGCCTCCACCTCCCGGCGGATGTCCTCGACGACCTCGTCCGCCTGCTCGATGAACGGCACGCCGCGGAAGATCACCTCCGGCGGGACGACCGACTCGCCGCTTTGCTCGGACACGGTCGCAACGACGATGAAGATGCCGTCGGCCGAGAGCATCCGTCGGTCGCGCAACGCGACGTCGGCAGGATCGCCGATGTCTACGCCGTCGACGAAGATCATCCCCGACTGCTCGGGCGAGCCGAAGCGAGCGCCGCGCTCGTCGATCTCGAGCGGCAGCCCGTTCTCGCCCTTGAACACATCGTCGGCGTCGATCCCGACCGCCTCGGCCAGCTGCGCGTGCAGGTGTATCCGCTTGAAGTCGCCGTGGGCCGGGAGTACGTAACGCGGACGGACGAGGTTCAGCATCAGCTTGAGCTCCTCGCGGTAGCCGTGGCCCGACGCATGAATCGGCGCGTCGCGCGGCGTGATCACGTCGCAACCAATGTGATAGAGGCGATCGATGGTCTCGTTCACGGCGCGCTCGTTGCCCGGGATCGGCGTCGCCGAGAACACGACGGTGTCGCCTTCGTGGAGCTTGATCATCCGATGGTCGTTGTGCGCCATCCGACGCAGAGCGGACAGCGGCTCGCCCTGGGACCCGGTCGATATGACGACGACTTTATGGTCTGGCCAGTCCTCGACCTCCTGGGGCTGGATGAGAATCCCCCCGGGCAGGTCGATGTGACCCAGTGACCGCCCGATGTTGACGTTCTTGCGCATCGAACGGCCGACGAGCGCGACCTTGCGGTCGAGTGCGGCGGCCGCGTCGATGACCTGCTGGACGCGGTGGATGTTGGACGCGAAGCTGGTCACGATGATCCGGCCCTCGGCGTGAGCGAAGACCTCCTCGAGGTGGGGCCCTACCTCCGCCTCGCTCGGCGAGAACCCGGGACGGTCGGCGTTGGTCGAGTCTCCGCACAGGAGGAGAACGCCCTCGCGGCCCAGCTCGGCCAGGCGCGAGACATCGGCCGGGGAGCCGTCGACAGGTGTCTGATCGAACTTGTAGTCGCCCGTCACGAGGACTGTTCCGAGCTCTGTCCCAATCGCCACGGCGCACGAATCGGGAATCGAGTGGGTCATGTGGACGAGCTCGACGGTAAAGGGGCCGAGCGACAACTCCTCGCCGGGCTCGACATCCTCGAGTTGCGCGTCGCGGAGCTTGTGCTCGTCGAGCTTGGAGCGCGCCATCGCGATCGTCAGCCGGCCCCCGTAGACCGTCGGGGCATGCTCCTCGCCGAGCTCACGCAGCACCCAGGGCAGTGCCCCGAGATGGTCCTCGTGCCCGTGGGTGATGACGATCGCCTCGATCTCCGCAGCACGCTCGCGCAGATAGCTGAAGTCCGGGAGCACGAGATCGATCCCGAGCATCTCGGCGGTCGGGAAGCGAAGCCCGGTGTCGACCACGACGATCCGTCCGCCGTACTCGACGACCGTCATGTTCTTACCGATCTCGCCGAGTCCGCCGAGCGGAAGGACGCGGAGCGCTTCGCTCACGCCTGCACTGTCTGAAGCAGGCCGTAGCGCTCGAGCATCGCACGGATCGTGGAGGCTTCCCGCTCGTCGGCCTCGACGAGTGGGAGCCGGAGGCCCCCGACGCGATGGCCGAGCAGGTTCAGCGCGGCCTTGACCGGGATCGGGTTCGTGGTCACCGAGAGAGCGGCGTACACCCCCTTCAGGCCGGTGTCGATCTCGCGTCGGCGCTCGGGCTCGGCGACCATCCGCGCCATCTCATCCCCGACGATATGGCTCGCGACGCAGATCCCGCCGGCGCCGCCGAGCTCGAGCGTCCGACACAGCGTGTCGTCGTTGCCGGCGTACAACGCGAGTCCGTCGACCGGCGCCAGCGCGTCGTCGTTCGCCTGCTTGACCGCCGCGACGTGCTCGATCTGCGCGAGCTCGGAAAGCAGGTCATTCGGCATGTCGGTACCGGTGCGACCGGGGATGTTGTAAAGGATGATCGGCCGGTCGGTGGCCTGCGCCACCACCTCGAAGTGGCGGACGATGCCGCGCCGATTCGGCTTGACGTAATAGGGCGTCACCGACAGCATCGCGTCGGCGCCGAGCTCCGTGGCGCGCGCCGTCAGATGCGCCGCGTGGCGAGTGTCGTTGGAGCCGACGCCAGCGACGATCGTGCAGCGCCCGCGCATCTCCGAGACCGCGAGCTCGATCATCCGCAAGTGCTCCTCGTCGGTCAGCGTCGCGGCTTCCCCCGTCGTGCCACAGATCACCAGGCCGTCGGAGCCGTGCGCGACGAGGTGATGCATGAGCGCGACGGCCGCCTCCTCGTCGACGCACAGGTCGGCGTCGAATGGGGTCACCATCGCGGTCAGAAGTGAGCCGAGCGCGGGCATGCGGAGCGGATTATCGCAAGCCGTGCGGACCGCCGGGTGCCCGACACGGGCTCTAGCCCTCCGCGCTCGTCGAATCCCCCTCGCCGCCCGCCGAGTCCGCCTCGCCGGGAGCATCTCGAGGACGCCAGATCCCGCGCCGCAGCAGCTGCTGGATCCCGCGCTCGGCCTGCCTGAACGATTCCAGCAGCGCGGTCGTGCGCCCGAGCTGACGCTCGAACGATTCGAGCAACGGAAGTGCTCGCTCGACGTGCCGGTTCAGGGTGGCGACCTCCTCGGTCAGGCGGTCGATCGATTCGCGGACCTCGCCGGCGCGTTCCAGCGCGAGCGGAAGCGAATCGCCGAGGCTGCCGGGTGCGGCGAACGCGCTTCGAAGGATCTCGAGCCCGCGGACGAGGTCGGAGGGATTGGACGGATCGTCGGGCACACAGCCAGTGTAGAGCGAGCCTCTGCCGCCCCCGGGTGCGCAGTCCTGACAGGATTGCGGACGGGCCCATGCTGACCAGACGTCCACGCAGTGTCCTGCGCCGACTCGTCGTCGCCACGGCGCTGCTCGCGCTCCTCGCCCCCGCGACCTCGAGGGCGCTGAGCAAAGCGATCTGGGGCCAGGTTGACCGCGACGGGGTCAACCAGTTCCCGATGTACCACCAGCTCGGCGTGTCGATCTACGAGATCGATTTGCGCTGGGACGAGGTGGCGCCCACGCGGCCGGTCGACCCCGCTGACCCACGCGACCCGGCCTACCACTGGCCGGGCGAGATCCAGCAGGCGTTGACGCAGGCGAGGCGCTTTCACATGCGCGTGCTCCTGCAGATCATCGGCGCGCCTGCCTGGGCCAACGGCGGGCAGTCCTGGAACTGGGCTCCGCGGCGCCCGGCGGACTTCGCGACTTTCGCGTCAGCCGCCGCGCGCGAGTACCCGGCCGTTCATCTGTGGATGATCTGGGGGGAGCCGACGCGCTCGCCGAACTTCGAGCCGCTCGTCCCGGCGCAGCCGCTGGGAACGAAGCTCGACTCCGCCCAGCAAGCCGCACCCCACCTCTACGCTCGCATTCTCGACGCGTCCTACGGAGCGCTCAAGCATGTGAGCGCACACAACCTGGTGATCGGCGGCTGCACCTATACCACCGGCTCGATCGACACGCAGCAATGGATCGAGAACCTTCGGCTTCCGGACGGGCGCCCGCCGCGGATGGACATTTACGCCCACAACCCATTCAGCTATCAGCCGCCGAGCTTCATGTCGATCCCGTCGCCGTTCGGTGAGGTTCAGTTCTCCGATCTCCACGAGCTCGCCGGATGGATTGATCGCTACCTGCGCCCCGGACTTCCGATCTTCCTCTCTGAGTGGACGATCCCCACCTCGCCCGACGAGGAGTTCAACTTCTATGTCAGTCAGTCGACCGCCGCGCACTGGATTACCGATGCGCTTCACCTCGCCCGTCATTGGACGCGGATTTACGCGCTCGGATGGGTCAACGTCTACGACGATCCGCCCGTCACCTATGGTGGGCTGCTGACTGAGAACGGCGTGCGCAAACCCGGGTTCGAGGCGTTCGCGCGCGGGTAGCGGTCGGGCGATCAACCCGCGGTCCGCGGACCGCGTGAGGGCCGGCGCCGGCCCGTCCGACGGCCACGGCGGGCCATCTAAACCGCGGACCGCGGACCGCATCACGGCAGGCGGCGGCGCACACAACCGCTGCCGCCGTCGGACCGCATAGCGGCCGACCGGACGCGGACTCAGGTCGCCCGCGCCCGGCTGCCGAACGAGCTACGGGACGAGGGTGAGGGTCACGCCCTTCGAGATCGGCTTCTGGAAGGTGGTGAGGGCCGCCACCAGGTGCGCGTCGATCTTGTTCTTCGTCGCCAAGACGAGCAGCGCCTTACAGGTTGCACTCACCTTGCTCGTGGTGATCTTCTTCTTCTTACCAGCGATGACGGTGAACGACGTGCTGCCGCAGTTCACCTTCTTCGACTTATGGCGTGTGGTGATGGCGAGCAGGCCCTTGCAGGTCAAGGTGCTCGCGCACTTGATCCCCACCGCGACACGGCCGTTCGTTACCTTCAGCTTCGTGCTGGTCAACGACGCGGAGCCGGCGCCCTTGGTCGTGAACGTGAGCGGTCCGCCAAAGATGACCGAGATCGGGTACGTGAAACCGGGGGCTAGCGGGTTCGCGAGCAGTTGGACGGTGTACGTCGTGCTCGGGATCAAGCCCGTGGCCGTCGCGAGAACGATGGTGGTGCCAGATGTCCCCACAGGGATGCTGCCGCCCGCGGTTTCCGAGCCGACGAACGGGTTGCTGGCCAGGCTGTATGAGAACTCCCACGCGGTCGCGGCACCGCCACTGACGATGCTGCCGTTGAAGGTGGCCGAGTCCGCCGTCACCGCGGTCGGGGCCGCGGTAACCGCAGTCACCGCGGCTCCTGCCGATCCTGCCGATAACGCCGCCACCGCCACTGCGCAAGAGACGACCAACGCCGACCGGGGGATAGTTCGCTTCATGTGTCCTCCATTGGTGTGGTTGTTTGTCAATTTCATCCTCGACCGGCGAGCACAGCCTTGACCGTCAGCCATACGATCAGGGCGTCGAGCCTCAGGCTGTGATGCTTCATGTAGTAGAGGTCGCGTTGGAGCTTTGCGACCGTACCCTCGACGGAGCCGCCGTAGCCGAGGTTCACCTGCGCCCAGCCGGTGACACCCGGCCTGATGCAGTGCCGGGAGCTGTAGTGAGGCAGCTCCCGTGTCAGTTCCGCCACGATCGGCAACTGTTCGGGACGCGGGCCGATCAGCGCCAGGTCGCCCCGAATGACGTTCCACAGTTGTGGGAGCTCATCGAGCCGGAAGCGGCGCAGGAGCCGCCCCACCGACGTCACCCGATGGGCCTGCGATAGCGCCCATGCGGCCTCTGCGTCCGCCTCCGTGCGCTCCACCATCGTGCGGAGCTTGAGCAGGATGAACTCCTCACCCTCCTTGCCGACCCGCCGCTGGCGGTAGAGGGCCGGTCCGCGGCTCGTGACCCTGATCGCAATCGCCGCGAGCAGCAGCACTGGAGCCGCGAGCAGCAGCAGCACGGCCGCCAGTCCGATGTCGGTCGCACGCCGCAGCGAGCGGTACGGGCGCCGCCGGTGAATTGGGGCGATATCGAACAAGAACCAGGTCGGCGAGAGCTCGGCGAGAGGGATCTTCTTGAACTCGTGCTCGTAGTAGGACACGAGGTCGCGGATCCGGAGTCCGCGAAGATTGAGGATCGAGGCGGCCTCCACGAGCTCGGGTACGCGCATCGCCAGCCCGTCCAGGACGACCACGGTGGCCCTGCTCGAAACCACCGCCTGCGCGAGCGCCGGGCCGCTGACCGGCTCGGGGCGCCGGTCAAGAACGGTGGCGCCCACGAGCGTCGCGTCGTGATGGCGGCCGAGCTCTCCGGCGAGGTCTCGCCGTGACTCCCACGAGCCGATGAAGTAGACGCGCCGCATTGCGAGTCGGACGCGGATCTCAAACCCGCGCGCTGCTCCCGCCGCGATGAGCGTGAGGCTGGCCAGCGTCGTCGTTGCCACGCCGATCGCCGGCGACCAGCGAACGCCGACGATCGCGGACGATGCCGCCATCAAGCCGGCAGCGACGAGCGCCGACGGCAAGGCGGCGCCGAGGTCTCCGAGCGGACCACGATCCGCGACGGCGAAGCCGATCACCTCGAACAGCGCCCGCGATCCGAGCGTGGCCAGGATCGTCGGCACGAGCAGGACGAACCACTCGATCCGGTCCGCGCGCGCCACCGCCGCGGGGCCGAGGATGCTCACCGCGAGCAGCAGCGTGAGCAGCCAGCTCACGAGCCGCGTGACGGGCCAGCCCGGCATGTCGTCGAGCGATCGGTCGTCGGCTTCGGGCGGGGACGCCTCGAGCTCCGGCGCGCGGGCCAGCTCCGAATCGCGCTGCGGCAGCTGGGTCGGCTCGGGTTCGATCGGCTTGAGCTGTCCGGCGGCGCCGCTCATCGCGTAGCCACCGCCTGAAGCAGCTCCGGATCGGTCGGATTCAGGGCCAGTGCCCGCCGGTACTCGACAGCGGCCAGGCTCGTGTCACCGCGGCGAAGCGCGAGGTCTCCCAGCAGGGCCGGTGGAACGTAATTGTCTGGCTCACGTGCCGCCGCCAGCAGCAGCGTATCGCGGGCGCGCGCATAGTTGTCCTCGCGGGCGTAGGACGCGGCGAGCGAATACAGCGTCTCGAGCGAATCGGGGTCGAGCTTCTGGGCCTCCGCCAGGGTCGAGATCGCGGCTCGCGGCGAGCGTGCAACCTCGGCAGCCCCGGCCTGCTGATATCGCGTCGCGGCGTACTGGCGGCCGACGCTAGCGGCGAGCAGTGCGAGGATCGCGAGGGCGAGGACGGTGCCCGCCTGACCGCGGCGTGAGCGCGTCCGGGCAGCCGGGACGGAGCCGGCGGTGACCCGGGCGGGCACCACGAGCAGGCCGGCCGCGACGACCGCCACGCCGGCAAGTCCCGGAATGTCGTACGTCCAGTCGACGCTCGTGTCGATCAGCCACGCAGCGAACATGCCCGCCGCCGCCAGCTTGATGACCCGGTCCTCGGAGGCGAGCGTCCCGCGGCGCGCCCAGCAAGCGGAGAGGATCGCGCCGCAGAAAATCAGCAACGCAATGATCCCCCCGACACCGAGCTCGGCGGCCATCTGCAGCTCCAGGCTGTGGGGCTCGATGACATATTCGGGGTTCCGGCGCAGCCGGTAGTACGCGGCGTCGTAGTTTCCGGCTCCCAATCCGCCGAACGGGTGCTGTTCGAACTCGCGCGCGGCAACGCGCCACAGGTCGTAGCGGTAGCCGCTCGCGTCGGTGAACCTCGTTGACGCATTCTCGTTGATGTGTAGGGCGGTGAACGAGCGGTATTGGCGCGAGACGAAGGGCGCCCCGACCACCGAGCCGATGGTGACTACGAGTACGGTTGCGACCGCCAGCGTCCAGCCGAGACGTCGCTGCACGAGCTGCCTGCGCTCGGCGCCGAGCCGGTCCGCCAGGCGCGAGAGCGCCAAGCGAGCGAGTCCCGCCGCCAACGCCGCCACGAGTATCGCCGCACCCGCGGCGCGGAGAAGCCCGTGGCTTGGGAGCAGGAGGCGATCGGCGGCACCGCCGGTCGAGTACACCGCCAGCGTCCACGGCAACGCGACGGCAACCGACGCGCAGATGAGGACGAGATTGACGGCGCGTCGCGTCCGCCCGCCGGTGCACAGGACGACCAGCACCGCGCTGAGGATCGTCGCCGGCACCACCGCGCGCGACTGGGTCAGCACCAACGTACCGGCAATCACCGCGGCGGCGGCGAGGGCACCGGAGCGCGCGAGGCGGTGCGAGGCGCCTTCGGCGTAGGCGATCCACGGCCAGACGCCCATCACCAGCAGACCCGCGGTCCCGTTGATGTAGCCGATCGGTGCGTTCAGCCGTCGCGTCAAGAACGCTCCCTGGCTGGCGCCAAGCACGAACGTCGTGCACAGCCAGAGGCTGGTGAGCAGCGCCGCGGAGCCGAGGATCAGGACGATCACCCGGCCGGTGCGACGGTCGCGCACGCCGAGCAGGACGATCGCAAACAGCGTGCCGTACAGGGCGAGCCGGTTGACTTCGGTCCACGCCGAGTCCTTGGACTCCGCCCACAGCATCGAGCCCGTGCTGAGCGCGAGCAGGATCGCGAGCCCGGCGCCGGCCGCGACGCCGTAGCGCGTGAACGCCGGGCGGGCGATTCGCGTCAGCACGACGACCAGCACCATCGCGCCGAGGGCGATCGCGCCCCACACGTTGAAGTCGAAGTATCCGTCCGCCAGGGGCGACGCGGCGAACACGACCGCGACCGCAATCGCCGCCCATCCGAGCGCCGGAGAACCCGGCGGTCGCGGTCGGGCGTGTATGCCGAGCGGAGTCACGGTGGCCCGCGCGCCGCGCGCCGAGGAGGCGGTGGGCGGCTGCACGGTCGGTGAGGCCGTGCTCGCAAGAGCTGCGGCGGCTCGCGATCTCACACCGCTACCGGGTCCGGTCGCAGGGCCGCGCGGCGGGGCGCGGTCGTGGGTGAACCGCCTCTGTATGCGTCGGTCGCATCAGCTCGTTGTGGTGCTGGCCCTGCGGCTGTATCGAGCAAGCACGGCACCGCCCAGCCCGCCGAGCGCGAGCACGAGCGCGGCGACGCCGAGCATCCAGGCGATCCCCGCCGCGCCTCCGGCAGCGGGGACACGTCCGGTGAGCGGGGTCGACTGCGCGCCAATGCTGTAGCTGGCCTGATCCTCCGAGCCCGAGCCGGGGTGCGCTCGCAACCGAGGGTGCGCTCGCAGCCGAGGCAGCGCTCGCGACCGGGGGTGCAGGCCGGCTCGCGCGCGCGGCTTCGCGGTCACGGTCGCCGAACCGGCCGCGGCAGGCTGAGACGGGCTGGTCGCCGCCTCGGCAGGCGAGGCGGTAGCGGCTGCGGCAGGCTGCGACGGCCCCGTCGCCGCGGTCCTCGACACCGACGTGATGCCGCTTCCGAACAAGTGGCCGCCGCCGGAGCTGCCACCGCCGCGCGCTTGCTGGAGCGGGATCGCATACTCCTTCGCGACGGGGCTGCTCGGATCGATGTGAACCCCGGGCGTGAGGGTAGGCGGCGCAGCCGCCGCCGACGACGCAGCCGCCAGCAGGAGGACGGACGTCAGCGTCGTCAGGGTCAGGCGCAGGCGTACGCGCTGCGCGCTGAGGGCGCAGCGCCCAAACAGCCCTATCCGTGACTGGCGCAGTCTAGGTGACTCCTCGTGGACGACCCAACCCGGCCGGTCTTGGGTCGATAGTGGTCGACAGGCGGTACTTATCGCTGTCGGCGACGGCGCAGGAGTGTTTTTCTTGTGAACATTGCCGCCGGGCGGGTATCAGCTATTCTCGGCGCGTCTGAGGCGCCTACGGGGGCCCTCGACCATCGAGCCCTGATGCCGTTCGCGAGCTTCACCCTGCGCCGCCGCGGTGCCGCGCCGTTCCGAAGCTTGGCCTTGCCGGCGATCGCCACGATCCTGGCGGCGACCGCCGCCGTCTGCGGAGCCGGGGCCGCGATCCTTGCCGCCGCCGGCCAGGATCACGCCGTGACCTACACGCTCGCGGTCCTCCAAACCGCCCTCGTCGCGTGGCTCGGTGCGGTCAGTTGGACGGCGCAGAGAACCTGGGCGCGAGCCGGTGTGATCACCGCCTTGGCATGGATTCCGACGTTCTTGATCTCCTCATGGATCTACGCATTCAATCCATCCCTACTCGACGTCGGCCCTCCCAACGCCGCGATCGCGACAGTCGACCTGAGCCTGGTCTGCTTCATCGCCGGCTACGCGTGGCTGTTGCGGGGGACCGGAGTCAATCCGGACGAGCCGGCTGGCGAGGCCGCGCCGTCCTGCGTGCAGGTCCAGGAGGTCACCCTCAGCCGGCGCTGGGTACTGACCTGGATCACGCTGGGGTGCCTGGGCTTCGGGGTGATCTTCGCCCTCACCGGCGGACCCATTCACTTCATCCGCGACGTGAGCAACGAAGGTTCGCTGACTCGCGGACGGACGTACTTCATCGCCGCGGCGCTCGCGCTCACGTTCATCGCACAGGTTGCCGCCTGCGCGCAATGGGCCCGCGGCGCGGCGCTGTCCCCGCGCTTGATCGCCGGCCTCGCCGGCACCGTTGTCCTTGCGGCGACGCTCGGATCGCGCCAGCTGGTCGCCGTACCGGTCGTCGAGCTGGTCCTCTACTACGCGCTCGTGCGCGGGCGCGTGCGCGTCCGCGTGGGCCTACCTCTGCTGCTGGCCGGAGCAGTCGTGATCATCGTCGGCATTGGCATGGTTAAGCGCTACGGAAACTACGTGCAGGCTCATCCCGGAACGCATATCGGACGCCTCGAGTTTCTCGTCACCAAGGGTCCGGGCGACTTCATGTCGAGCTACGCCAGCAATTCGGCCGACGGCGTGCGACTGATCGCCCTCGGCGAGCGGACCGTGCCGCGCTTCGCGCCGCCGGAGTACGGCAAGGAGGCGCTGCGCCTGCTCCTTCAGCCGCTGCCCAGTGGGATCCGCCCCAAGGTGTCGACGGCGCCGGCGATCCAGGCGGCGATCTATCCCTCCCCCGTTCTCAGCTACGCGCAGCCGCTGCAGCTCATGAGCTATCTGCAGTTCCTCTATCCGGGCGTCGTGGTTGCGTTCTTGATTCTCGGTGCGGCGACGGCAAAGCTCGAGCAAGCGCTCGCCTCGGCACGCGCGTACCGGCCGAGCACGCTGCTGGCGCTCGTCGCGCTCGCGGTGCAGGTGACGACCGTATTGCGCTCGGCGTCCGCGGGCGCCGTCGCCGTCGCGCTGATCGAGGTGGTCGGCCTGTGGACGGTCGCGCGCACGACCGAGCGGCTCGGCGAGGATCCGTCGCCTCTGCCTCGGGCATCGGCCTACACCTCGGCGGCGGCCCTGTAGAGATCCAGGTATGCACGCGCGCACTCACGCCACGAGTAGACCTCGGCGCGTCCACGCCCCGCCTCGACGAGCCGCGCCGCGAAATCGGCGTCGCGCACGAGCAATCGGAGCCCGGCAGCGATCGATGCCACCGGTGCCTGCGCGTCGAGGGCGATGATCGCGTCGCCGCCGACTTCCCGAGTCGCCGGCGTGAGACCGCTGATCACGGGAACGCCGGCGGCCATCGCTTCGAGCACCGGCAAGCCGAATCCCTCGGCGCGGCTCGCGTACACGAGCACCTCAGCGCCGGTGAGGATCTCGCGCAGGCGACTGCGCGCCACGTATGGCAGCACGACGATCTGGCCGCCTGCCACCTCGTCGGCGATGTCCTCTTCGACGCCCGGCGGCAGCCCAGCCCCTGCCAACAGCCACAGCTGCGCGGGCGTTCGGTCGGCGGCTCGCCAGCCTGCGACCGCAAGGTCGACGCCCTTGCGCGGGTCGCGGCCCGAGAACGCCAGCGCGTACCTAGTGCCCCTCGGGCCACCGCGACTGCGTGCGCGGTCGACCGTCGCGCCGGATCCGCGAACGGGAGGGCCAGAGTCGACGCCGTTGGGGATCACCACCGGGCCCTGCGTCAGCCGTGCCCGCTTGCCGATCTCGGTGGCGGAGGCGACGCTCGGCGTCGCGACGGCGCTGGCCGCCGAGATCGCGTGGATCACGTTGTGGCGCGCGTAGCGATGGCCGAGCGCCTGCCTGATCGATCGCCCGTTGAGCGGCGTGTCCATGAACAGCATGTCGTGCACGGTGAGGACGAACGGCGGCGAACCGCGGGTGCTCCAGCCGGTGTTCGCCGTGAAGTGCATCACATCCACTTGCGCCCGCCGCGCGATCAGGCGAGCGCCCGCAAGGTCGAGCGCGGCGTACGGAAGCCGATCCACTCGCACGGAGCTCACGGCGCACGGAGCGAGCGCCGGATCCCCGAACCATGTGACTTCTGCATCTTCGGTTAGGTGGCTGACGAGCCCGGTCACGAACTGGGCGATTCCCAGGCCACGCCAGACCAGGCGGGCGTCGATGCCGATGCGCACGGGGACACCGTAGAGCGTTCCCCATCCTGTGCGCTGTGAAATGCGACCGCCACCACGACGTACGCTTTCGTGCATGCGGCAGATCGCCACGGCCCGCCGGTGTCCCTGGTGCGAGGACCGTCGCGCTCGACTCATCTGGGTCGAAGCCGGCTACGGCTACGTACGGTGCAGCTCGTGCGGGGGAGTCTTCTCCAACCTGAGCGCATGCGAGTACGCGCGAACCCGTCACAACGCATGGAACGATGATCTGACCAGCGGCGCCACGGCAGCGTTCTACGGCGCGGCTCGCGGGCCCGCACAGGACGAGTTCCTGGAGCGCAATCCCCCCGTCGGCAACGGTCGTCTTCTCGATGTCGGATGTGGTCTGGGCTTCTTTCTCGACCGCGCGCGGCGGCGCGGCTGGGAGGTGCAGGGGGTCGACACCTCGCCGGCGTGGGTGGAGCACGCTAATTCGCTCATCGGCGCCCGGCTCGTGCAGTGCACGAGCGTGGAGCGCGCCAGCCTCGCGGCCGGATCCTTCGCGCTCGTCACCGTATGGGACGTGATCGAGCACATCTTCGATCCCGTCCCGTTCCTGGCCCATCTGCGGACGCTCTTGGCCCCAGGCGGCCGGCTGTTCATCCGCACGCCGAACATCGCCTACTGCTATCCGGTCTACGCGGGGCGCCGCTGGCTGCTCGGCCACGATGTCGAGCTCGGACCCACGAACCACGTCGTGTACTTCACCGCCGCGACGATGCGCGACGCGCTCGGGCGCGCCGGTCTCCGCGCGAGTGATTGGTGGGTCCACGTCCCGCCGCAGGTGGCGCCTCACCAGTGGGCCGATTCGCGTGGCGAGGTCGGTGTCATCGCCGCCAAGGACGCCTATGCGCGGGTCGCACGCGCGCTGGCACGGGTGAGCGGTGGTCGCTTAGTGCTGGGCAGCGACCTTGACGTGATGTGCGTCGCGGACCGGATCGCGGCGCACCCCGACGATGGCCCCGCTCGGGTCCGACGATCGCGAAGCGAGGCCTGAGCGACCCGGCGCCGGCATCCTGCACGACGTCCTCGTCAGCGTCAGCGCAGACGTCCACGAGGCGTCAAGCTCGGATCTCAGGGGAGCGATCGATCGCACACGCGCTGGCGTCGAAGCAGACACCCGGTGACAGCCCGCAAGCACGGGGATCGATGGGCTCGGGGCGCCGGTCGAGGCATCTGCGAGCACCACGCTCAGGGACGCGGCGCAGACCGTAAGCGCGGCTGCTGTCGCGAGTGGTGGCCTCGCGAGGCGCAGCGTCGCGAGCCGCGCCCTCAGCCAAGCCGTGCCGGCCGGGGCCTGCGGGCGCCATGGCGAGGGGTGACCCGCTTGCCCGGACCGAGCGGCAACGGCGATGATCGCACCCAGCAGGTCTCCGAGCCGGTCGGGCGCGAGCGCCGCGAGCGCCCGCTGCATCTCGTTCACCTGCTGACGGCGGGCGTCGTCGTCGTCGAGCAACGCCAGGATGCCGTCCACGAAGGCGTCGGTGTCGGTGGCGGATGCGCCCGGCAGCCGGTAGCACTCGAGCCCCCAGGGCGTCGAGACCACCGCGGCTCCGCTGGCCGCCGCCTCGAGCGTCTTCAACGGCGAGCCCGCCCCGAAGACGGGCGCAACCGCCACTCGCGCCCGGCGCAGGAACGAGAGCACATCGGGAACGTCGCAGGCGACCTCGACATCGGTCCCGGCGACGCGGTTCGCGGCTCGTCCGACGATCCAGCACGTCGTGGACGGGCGCACCGCCCGCACTCGCGGGAGGATCTCGCGCTGGAGCCAGTCCGCACCCTGCCGGTTGGGCGGATAGTCCATGTTGCCAGTGAAGATCACATCGATGTCGCGACGGTTCCCCGACGGCTCGAGAAACACCTCGCCCGCCCAGCCGATGGGAATGACATGAACGGGGGGTTCTCTCGGCAATAGGCTGGCGACGTCGCGGGAGCTACCAAGCTGAGCCGCGACGATGCCGGCGAGCCGGCGCTCCCAACTCGCCATTCGCCACGACTCCAGCAGCGCGAAGAGGCGCACCGGGAACGGCTCCGGCCCGCGGGCCCGCTCGGCCATGTTGTGGCTCAGGGCATCGACGTGGTCGAGCACGATCGGCGCGTCCAATCCGCCGTGGAGCGAGCGCGAGGTGTTGACGAGCACGACATCGGCGCCTCGAGCGAGGCGCTGCGCCGCACGCCACGCGGGTCCCGACATCATCCATCCGCACTGCGCCGGACGGCCGGCGGCCAGCGCACGCAGCGCGCTCAGCCCTCTGCGCAGGCGCGATGCCCCAACCACCTCGACGCACGCGAGCTCGCGCAGCGACCGATCGCCACTCGCTGTCGATGCCGGCGCAGCTGAGAGCACAGTGACCGCGTGGCGCTCGGCCAGGTAGCTCACGTTGAGCAGCGCTCTGACCTGGTCCCCGCGGCCGCCGGCCTCGGGAAAGCGGCTGCTGAGGACGAGGATCCGTGTCCGACCGGCCGCCCGCGGCGACGCGGGCGGCGCCTGCACGAGCGGCGGGGAGGATGGCTCCCGGCCTAGGCGCACGACCATGACGACCAGGCGGGCGACGAGCAACACCGCTGCTGCTCCCAGTCCGATCGAGCACGCGAGCGTCGTGCCGTCGAGACCCCGACTCGGTGCCAGCAGCACCACGAGGACCACGTTGACGACGGCTCCGAGCGCGTTGGCAGGGAGGATCCACAGGCGGTCGGCCGGCGAAGTCGCGAGTACCACCATCGAGAAGAAGCCAAGAAACGACAACGGCGTGACTACGGCGAGCGGCGGCAGAGCTCTCGCGACCGCGGGTCCCAGGCCGCCGAACAGAATGCGACTGGCCGGACCGCCGAGCAAGAGCAGTCCCATACCGAGCGCGATCCCCGCGGCCAGCACGACCAACCCGACACGGCGGATGAGCATCAGCGCCTGATCGGAGCGCCCGGCTCCCCACGCATCGGCGATGAATGGCGCTGCGGCGCTCGCGAGCCCGCCGACGACGTACTGCGCCAGCTGGTACGCGCGCCATGTGCTCTCGAATCCGGCGCCCGCGAGCGCACCGGCGATCGCGCTCAAGAGGATTGTGTCCAGTCGCCCACTCGCGATCATGCACAGCTCGGCGAGCCCGAGGGGAATGGCCGCCCGCCGCAGATCGCGGGAACGTCCGCGGTCACTCGCGCGGAACGTCCGGTAGAGGACCATCGCCGCCGGCATCGACGCAACGACCGTGCCGGCGGCAATCGCCGCGCACGTGGCGATCGCCGTCCGATCGACCACCGCCGCGGCGACACCGGCAAAGCCGCCGAGTCGGCTGATCGTGACGAGAATCGGAGGGCGCCTGAACTCCCCCTGAGCCCGCAGGATGCCGTCCGCACCCGAGACGAGCACGGTCACGGCGCCCGCCGGAGCGATCAGTGCGACGGGCAGCCGGGCCGCCGCCGGCACCACGAGCACGGCCAACAGCGTCGCCGCCAGCGCCATCACGGCTGCCACCGCGTAGGACGAGGAAGCTCCCCGCAGGAGCTCGCCCTGGCGGGAGGGCCGCTCCCTGATCCGGGTGGGCAGGGCGGTGACCGCCGCCTGCGAGAGACCGAAGTCACCCACTGCTTGGGCGATCACCAACGCGCCCTGGGCGACGGCGGTTGCGGCGAAGGCGTGCGTCGGGAGGACGTGGGCAAGAATCGCGAACAGCGCCAGGCTGAGTCCACCCTGTGCGATCAGGTACGCGAAGCGCCAAGCAGTCGCCGCCGGCAGGCGCGCAGCGTGGAAGCGGTTCACCGGCGGGAGGGTTGCACTCCTCGCGCAGGCGTGACGCGAGGTCGGCTACGACACGTGCGCACGGATCAAGCCCGTCGTGCGGACACGGCAGCATCGACTGGTCGGCGAGCAACGATCCACACGTTCCGTCGGTGGAAGGGAAGCCACACGAGCAGGGAGAACACGCGCGGGCGGCGGTTGCGGCCGGTCCTCGCGGCGATCTGCGAGATGCCGTGAGCGAGCGACTCGTAGCCGACCTGCTCCACGTCGAAGCCGTGATCGGCGAACAGGCTTCGCATCGCTCGCATGGTGAACGGCCGCCGGTGGGTGTAGTCGTTCCACGCCCACCGCTGGGCGTCAGGCGAAGATGCGAATACGCGACCCCCGGGACGAAGCACGCGGCGGATCTCGCGGACGATCGCCGATGGGTCGCAGACGTGCTCGAGTACGTCCTTGAGGACTGCACCATCGAAGCTCGATTCGGCGAATGGCAGACCTCCGGCGACATCCCCGGCGATCACGTTGCGCCCGTGCCGCCGCGCGATCGCTACGGCATCCGGTGAGAGCTCGATGCCGGTGTATGAGTCGAAGTGATCCGCGAGCCAGCCCGTCCCGCAGCCCACGTCGAGCAGCTCCGTATGAGCGCCGAAGTGGCGAGTCACGTCGGCCCAGTACCCCGGCTGAGCGTGATAGTCGAAGTAGCTCAGGACGGCGTGAGAATAGCTGCCGAGAACAGCAGCCGCTCGAGGCCCACGACCGGCGACTCTGTCAGCTCTCCCACGCGCCGGATCGCGAGCAGCACCCCCGGCATGAACGACTCGCGGTCGGTCGAGTCGTGGCGGATCGTCAGCGTCTGCCCGAGGTCGCCGAAGATCACCTCCTGGTGGGCGACGAGGCCCGGCAGCCGCACGGAGTGGATCGTCACTGGCGGCCGATCCGGAGCCGCTTGCGCCATCAGCTTCGCCGTTCGTGCCGCGGTCCCGCTCGGCTGGTCGAGCTTGCGGTCGTTGTGCATCTCGATGATCTCGGCTCGCGCCATGTGTGACGCCGCCTCGGCGGCGAAGCGCATCATCAGCACGGCGCCGATCGCGAAGTTGGGAGCGATGAAGACGTTCGCGCGGGTCGCGTCACCCGGGCCGTCGTCGCGCGCCGAGTCACGCGGGCCGGTGTCGCCCGCCGAGGCGGCCGGGCCGGCGTCCCGGGGGTCGAGCTCGGCGGGATCGAAGCCCGTCGTCCCGATCACCACGTGCACGCCGGCGGCGACGGCCGCGCGGGCGTTCTCGACCACCGTCGCGGGCGTCGTGAAGTCCACCAGCACGTCCGCGCCCGGCAAGACATCCGTGACGGCCACGCCGAGCGCCGGGTCGGAGCGCCCGCAGAGGGACATGTCGGGCGCGGCCTCGACGGCGCGACACACCGTCTCCCCCATGCGCCCGGCCGCCCCCGCCACTGCGACCCGAATCATTCCACCAGAGCGGGCTCGATCGCGCCGAGCGCCTCGCGGAAGGCCGCCTCGTCGGGTCCGATCCCTGCGGCGGATAGGCGCTCGGGGGACCACAGCTCGCTGGCCAGCATGCGAAGGTCATCGAGCGTCACCGCGTCGATCCGGGCGACGACCTCGTCGAGGGACAGCAGCGGTGTGCCGGTGAGAACCTCAGCGCCGAGCCGGTTCATCCGTGCCCCGGTGGACTCGAGCGCTAGCAGCACTCGACCCTTGAGGTTCTCCTTCGCTCGTGTCAGCTCCTCTGGCGTTGCCGGGTCCTCCTGGAGACGAACCAGTTCGGTGCGCACGACCGCTGCGGCGTCGCCGAGGTTATCGGCGCGCGTGCCGACATAGAGCCCGACCTGGCCGCTGTCCTGGTAATGGCTGGTGAACGAGTACACGGCATATGCGAGTCCGCGGCGTTCACGGATCTCCTGGAACAAGCGCGAGGACGAGGTACCGCCGAAGATCGTGTCCAGGACCCGCAAAGCGAAGCGTCGGTCGTCGTGGCGAGAGATGCCCAGCCCGCCCAGGCACACGTGGTACTGCTCGGTGTCCTTCTCCTCGAAGCGGATCCGTCGCGGTTGGTCGGTGGGCGCGGTCGGCCAGGCGGACACCCCCTCGCCGCGTGGCAGCGGCACGCGATCCCGGGCGAGCTCGACGAGCCGCTCGTGGCTGATCGCCCCTGCAGCCGCAATCACGATGTTCGTGGGCACGTATCGCGTTGCGTAGAAGCCGGCGATCTCCGGCACGGAAGTGTTCGCGACGACCGCGGCCCGGCCGATGATCGCGCGACCGAGCGGATGCGATCCGAACACTGCATCACCGAGGACATCGAACACCTTCTCCTGGGGATCGTCCTCATACATCGCGATCTCCTCGAGGATCACGGCGCGCTCTGAGTCGACGTCGTTCAGCAGCGGCCGGAAGACGATGTCCGCCATCACGTCGAACGCGAGCTCGAGGTGCGAGTCGATCACGCGCGCGTAGACGGACGTCGTCTCCTTGCCGGTCCCGGCGTTCAGCTCTGCGCCCATGCCGTCGAAGATCTGGTCGACCTCGAGCGAGCCGTATTTCTTCGAGCCCTTGAACAGCAGGTGCTCGAGGAGATGCGAGAGACCCGCCTGCTCGTCTGTTTCGGCGCGCGAGCCGGTACCGATCCAGAATCCGAGCGACACGGATCGGACGGAGGGCATCTCCTCCGTCACGATCCGAACGCCCGACTGAAGCGTTGTGAGCCGGTGCTCCTCGACCACGGTAGACGGCCCGCCGCGCCGACTAGCTGCGGCGTTCCGGGTCGCGGTCGCGGAATCGCCCGCGGTCGCCGCCGTCGCGGCCTCCGCGTTCGCGGCCGTCGCGCGCACCGCGGCCTCCGCGATCGCCCCCGCGGTCGCGCCGCGGCGGCCCGCCATCGCCGCTCCCGACGCTTGCGAGCTCCTCGGCGCTCTTGCCCGCAACCTCGGGATCGTCGGCGAGTCGCAAGCCGATCCGGCCACGCTCACGGTCGACCTCGACCACGCGGACGTTCAGGTCGTCGCCCTTGTTGAGGACCTCCTCAACCGTCGCGATCCGCTGACCGGGGGCGACGTTGGAGATGTGCAGCAGGCCGTCGGTGCCCTTTGAGAGCTCGACGAACGCGCCGAAAGTCGTCGTCTTGACGACCTTGCCGGTGAACGTGTCACCCACCTCGACCTCCTTCGTCATCGACCTGATCCGGTCCACGAGAGCGTCGCCGAGCACGCCGTTGGAGGCATATACGAGCACCTGACCCTCGTCGTTGACGTCGATCTGGGACTCGAACTCCTCCTGCAGCGAGCGAATCGTCTCGCCGCCCTTGCCGATCAGTAGCCCGATCTTCTCGGGGTCGATCTTGATTGACGAGATCCGCGGCGCGTGCTTGGACAGCTCGGCTCGGGGCGCGTCGATCACCTTGGCCATCTCGCGGAGGATGAACTCACGGGCGACCTTCGCCTGCGACAGCGCGTCGCGCATGATGTCGAACGTCACGCCGGTGATCTTGATGTCCATCTGGAGCGCGGTGATTCCGCTCTCCGTGCCGGCGACCTTGAAGTCCATGTCGCCGAGATGGTCCTCGACTCCCGCGATGTCCGTGAGGATGATGTAGTCGTCGCCCTCCTTGATCAGTCCCATCGCGATGCCCGCGACGGGATGCTTGATCGGTACGCCGGCGTCCATGAGCGACAGCGTGGATCCGCAGACGCTCGCCATCGAGCTCGACCCATTGGACTCGAGGATGTCCGACACCACGCGGATCGTGTACGGGAATTCCTCCTGCGAGGGAATCATCGGGACCAACGCCCGCTCGGCGAGTGCGCCATGGCCGATGTCGCGGCGCTTGGGACCGCGCATGAACCCTGCCTCCCCGACCGAGAATGGTGGGAAGTTGTAGTGGTGGAAATAGCGCTTGGTCGTCTCCAGACCGAGGGTGTCGAGGCGCATCTCCTCGCGCGTCGTTCCGAGCGCGGCGACGCTGAACGCCTGCGTCTGCCCGCGGGTGAACAGCGCGGACCCGTGGGTGCGCGGCGCCACCGAGACCTCGATCGAGATCGGACGGATCTCATCGGCGGAGCGACCGTCGGGGCGCTTCTTGTGCACCGCGATCCGCTCCCGGACGAGCGTCTTCTCGAGCTTGTCGAACGCCCGCTGCGCCGCGGCCTTGTACTCCGCATAGGTCGCAGACTCGGGATCTCCCGAGTATTGGGTGAGCACCTGCTCCTCGACCGCCTTGGTCGCTTCCTGGCGCTCGAGCTTATCTTCGACCTGGGTCGCGGCCTCGAGGGCCGAGCCGTGTGAGGCCTTGATCTGCTCAGAGAGGCCGGGGTCCACCTGCGGCACTTCGACCTCGATCTTCGCCTTGCCGGCCTTCTCGGCCAGCTCCCGCTGGACCGCACACAGCTTCTTGATCGCGTCGTGAGCGATGTCCAGCGCGTCGAGGATCTCCGCCTCGGGGATCTCGTTCGCGCCTGCCTCGACCATCAGGATCGCGTCGTCGGTGCCCGCGACGATCAGGTCGAGGTCGGTGGCATCGAGGAGAGCCTCCTCGTCGGGATTCACGACGAAGTTCCCGTCGATCTTTCCGATCCGCACCGCGCCGACGGGCGTCGGGAACGGGATGTGGGAGACCATCAGCGCCGCGGAGGCACCGTTCAACGCGAGGATGTCGTACGGGTTGACGTGGTCAACCGACATCGGGATCGCGACGAGCTGGGTCTCATAACGCCAGCCCTTGGGGAACAGGGGGCGAATTGGGCGATCGATCAGGCGCGCCGTCAGCGTGCCCTTCTCGCCCGCGCGACCTTCCCGCTTGAAGAACGAACCGGGAATCTTCCCGGCGGCATACATGCGCTCCTCAACATCGACTGTGAGGGGGAGAAAATCCACGTCGCGGAGGTTCCCCGCGGTGGCTGTACAGAGGACCATCGTGTCGCCCGCACGGACGACGACGGCGCCGGAGGCCTGCTTGGCCAACTTGCCGGTCTCAAAGGAGATCTCCTTACCGGCGATCTCGACGGAGACCCGCGTCTCGGCGTCAGACATATTCAGTTTCCCTTCTGTCTCCGCCCTTCGGTCGGCGGAGTGCTGCTGGTTTCTCTATTTGTCCGAACACAATGGATGGTAGCGGGCTCGTGGGCGTCAGTGCTGCCCGCCCGCCTCCGGCGCCGCGCTACTCCAGGCGCTCGGGGACGACCGCCGTGTTCACGACCGAACGCATTCGAGCTGTGCGAGCGCGGTCTCGTCGATCTTCCCGGGGTGCAGCACCCCGCCGGCGTAGAGTGTCGGCGTCGTCACAACCCCGGCGCGAATCCCCGACTCGAAGTCGCGGCGCACACGCGCGATCACCGTGTCGCTGCGTCGGTCGGAGTCGAATCTGGCCAGGTCCAGGTCGAGTTCGCGCGCTCGCTGCCACAGGTGGGGGTCCTCGAGCCTCCCCTGGTCCGCGAACAGCAGGTCATGCATCTCCCAGAACCGGCCCTGCAGACCGGCAGCCTCAGCGGCACACGCTGACGGCCAGGCGCGCGGATGGCTCGAGCGGACAGGGAAGTGGCGAAACGACCGCCGCAGCGACCTGACCGCCAGCCGGACGCTGAGCGCCGCGCAATACGGACACTCGAAATCGGCATATTCGATCACCACCGGGGCGTCGACCGGTCCGCGGACGTGGTCATCCGGCGCTAGCGGCGGAACGGAGGCCGAACGTAGCTCTGTCATCGTCGACCCAGATGTTCGCAGGCGTTGGGTTGGCAGACGGTTGTTGGCCGGCGTGGCGCAGCTCCGGCTCGTAAGGGCTCCCCGAAGCGTGGACAACGACGGTCTCGAACGGCTCGTAGCCGCGCGTCTGCGGGACCTGGTCGAGTTACGCTACTCACAGTCGCGTAACTCGACCAGGTTCAGCCTCGGACCTCGTGGGCTCCCGGTTGCGCTTGACCGTTGGCAAAACCGCAAAACCGCGACACCGCGACACCGCCAGGCGACACCGCCTGGCGACAACAACCGCCCGCGACCGCGACACCACGTGGCGACGACGACACCGCCGGGGAGGACCACCGCGCCGGCGACTGCGACCCTGCTGGCGACTACGTGGCCGCGAGGCCGTCGAAGATCAGGTTCGCGCCCGGCAGGTCCCCCGGTGACGCGGCCTGGTAGGTCCATTTGACCACCCCGTCAGGATCGACGATCACGAGCGCGCGCTGAGGGAACCCTCCCGGGTGGTAGACGCCGAAGGCGCGACAGGTCTCACCCTTGGGCTCGAAGTCCGAGAGCTGCTCGATCGAAACGCCGAGTTGCTCTGTAAACGCTGTCTGCGACCAGGTCGAGTCGCAGGAGACGCCGTACAAGGTCGCGCCACGGGAGGCGAGCTCTCCAACCACCTCCTCGTAGAGGTTGAGCTGATCGGTGCAGACGGGGCTGAATGCGAACGGGTAGAAGACGAAGACCGTAGTCTTGCCCTCGAGGTCGGCGCGCGTGAACTCGCCGCCGTCCGCGCGGGCCAGGGTGAACTCCGGCGCTGGCGAGCCAGGCTCGATCATGCGTCCCCCGCACGCCTCGGGGCCACATCCCCCATCGGCCTCCGGCCCGCGACGGCCACATCCGCCGCCGGCCTCCGGCCCGCGACGGCCACATCCCCCATCGGCCTCCGGTCCGCGACGGCCACATCCCTAGCCGGCCTCCGGTCCGCGACGGTCCGTACCGTCGCGCGGCTCACTTGCGCAGGCCGAGCTCGCGGACGAGCTCGCGGTAGCGCTCGAGGTTCGAGCGCTGCAGGTAATTGAGGAAGCGCCGGCGCCGACCGACGAGCATCAGCAGCCCGCGACGCGAGTGGTGATCCTTGCTGTGGGCGCGCAGGTGCTCGGTGAGCTCGTTGATCCGCTCGGTGAGCATGGCGATCTGGACCTCGGTCGCGCCGGTGTCGTTGGGGCTGTGGCCGAATTTCTCGACCAGCTCGCGCTTGCGTTCTGCAGTGAGCGGCATGCGGTGGCTGAGGCTAGCAGCTCGGTGGGGTCATCCGCACAGCGCGCGGGTGAGGCCCGAGATCACGGCGGCGCCGGTGCCGACCCCAGCCGCGCGGGCGTCCCGATCATCCACCCAGCCGCGCGGGCGTCCCCGATCATCCACCCAGCCGCGCGGGCGTCCCCGATCATCCACCCAGCCGTGCGGGCGTCCCAATCATCCACCTTGCCGCGCGGGCGTCCCCGATCATGCGCCCGGCCGCGCGGGCGCGCGGTCATCCGCACAGCTCACGCGTGAGCTCGACGTCTCGGTGCATCTGCTCGATGAGTGCGTCGACGGAGTCGAACCGCCGCTCGCCGCGCAGGCGCTGCAGGAACTCGACCCGCATCACCTTCCCGTACAGGTCGACGTCGATGTCGATCAGGTAGGCCTCGACCAGCACCGCACGCCCCGTGCCGAATGTCGGGCGGACGCCGACGTTGACTGCCGCACAGACTCCGTCGGCGCGTGCCGCGTAGACGCCGTGGCCAGGGCAGACGAGCGCCTGATCGGGCACGAGATTGGCGGTCGGAAATCCGAGCTCTCGACCGCGCCGATCTCCGGACACAACCTCGCCGCGGAGCTGAAACGGGGCTCCCAGGAACTTCGCCGCGAGCTCGACCTCGCCGGCCAGAACGAGACCGCGAATGTGGCTCGAGGACACGATCTCGCCGGCGACCTCGACCAGTGGGACGATCCGCGTCTGAAAGCGCGAGTCCGCCGCGAGCAGGGCCGGGTCGCCCGAGGCGAGATGCCCGAAGCGGAAGTTCTCCCCGACCGAGACACGCTCGGCTCCCAGGCGCTCGATCAGGATGCGGTCGATGAACTCCGCCGGCGTCTGCTCGGCGAAGCCCTGGTCAAACGGGATCACGACCAGCTCGTCGACACCCATCTCGGCGAGCAGCTCGGTTTTCATGTCCAAGCTTGTGAGCAGCTTCGGCGCCGCCTCGGGCCGGATCACCTTGAGCGGGTGCGGCTCGAAGGTGAGCACCGTATCGCTACCCCGGATCACCTCGCGATGGCCGAGGTGGACCCCGTCGAACTCGCCTACGGCGACCGCGCGCGGCCGCGGCTCCGTCTCATCGAGCATCGTCGTCCGCATCGACTCGGAACAGTATTCAGGACGCGGACCGGGCGAGCGGCCGCAGCTCAGGCACCGCTCGCGCGCAGGCCGACGATCGGCTTCAGGTTGCCCGGGTCGGCGGTCGGCTCGGCGAGCGCGATCAAACCGTCGGCGTCGGTCAGCCGCACGACCCCAGCGGCCTCGCCCGGGACTGCCACACCGTGGCCGGCGCTACGTGCGTGGTCGGGGCCAAGCCGACGCTCGGGAAGGAACGAGAGCGCTTCGTTGAGTCCCAGTAGGCGCTCCGGGTCGGCGTCGGCGACCTCGAACTGCCCGATCCGCGTGCGCCTGAGCGCCTCGCAGTATGCGTCGCCGAGATCGGCGATCAAGCTCCGGACGTAGGTTCCCGACGAGCACTCGATCACGAACCCGCGCCGATCGTCTGAGCGCCACGTCTCCTCGAAGCGGTGGACCTCGATGTCGCGCTCGGGGAGCTCGACCGCCTCCCCCGCTCGGGCCAGCGCGTATGCACGGCGACCCGCGACCTTAATTGCCGAGTAGGCCGGCGGCCGCTGGCTGACGCGACCGGTCGGGAGCTCCAGGTCACCCACAGGCACGGCGCCGGTCTGCACGATCACACCCTCAGGATCACCTGTGGTCGAGACGGCGCCGAACCGCGCCACCACCTCGTAGCGCTTGGGAAGCGCCATCACGAACCGCTGCGTGCGCGTACCGCGGCCGACGAGCACGATCAGCAGCCCGGTCGCGAACGGGTCGAGCGTCCCCGCGTGTCCAACCTTCACACCGCGTCCGACCCGACGCCGCACGTCGGCGACCACGTCATGAGATGTGATCCCGGCTGGTTTGTCGCACAGCAGGATCCCGTCCACTAGTAGTGACTCATCCGGGAATCGACGCGATCAGGATCCGGGAATCGACGCGATCAGGATCCGGGAATCGTCGCGGTGAGGATCTCCAGGATCGGGAACGACAGCACGAGGCCGGTCCACTACAGCTGCGCCGCGATCTCTATGCGCAGGAAGCTCACGAGCTCCTCCCATGTCAGCGCGGTCGAGAAGCCGGCCGCGCCGCGGTGGCCCCCTCCCCCCTGCGCGCGGGCGATCCGCGAGACGTCGACGCGGTCGTCGCTCGAACGCAGCGAGACCTTGCGCGGACGCTCGTCGTCGGAGGAGCCGAGCCGGTCGCGTACGAGCGCGGCCACGGCCGTACCTTCGACCGCCCGCAGATGGTCGATGACGCCCTCCGAATAGCTCTCCTCGGCGCCGGACTCCGCGAAGTCCCTGGCCGTCAGGCGCGTCAGGGTGAGGCGCCCGTCGTCGTAGCGCTCGACGCTCGCGAGACCGCGCGCCAGCAGGGCGAGCTTCCCGTAGGGCACCCCCTCGTACACCCGGCGGTAGATCTCGTGGACGTCGACCCCGGCCTCGATCAGCTCGGCCGCCATCAGATGCGCTCGCGTGCCGGTGTTCTCATACATGAACCTGCCCGTGTCGGTGACGAGGCCGACGTAGAGCGCCTCGGCGATCGTGATCGTGGGGTTGACGCCGAGTGCGTGCATCAGGTCCCAGACGATCTCGGCGGTGCACGACGCCTCGGGAACGACGTGATTGACCGTGCCGAAGCGGGTGTTGTCGTGGTGATGGTCGATGTTGAGAATCTTGGCCCCCGGGTGCTTCAGCGCCTCCCCTGGACCGCGGTCGAGGTTGCCGCAGTCGAGGAACATGCTCGTGCGCTCGTCGAGGTCGTCGGGCGGCGCCGTCACGAGCCCAGGGAGCGGGAAGAAACGGTATTCGTGCGGGAGCGGGAACTCGGCCGCATCGATGAACATGAGAGCGTCCTTGCCGAGCGCGGTCAGGATCTCCTGCATCGCGATCAGCGAGCCCAGGGCGTCACCGTCGGGGTTTTCGTGCGTGACGACGACGAACATGTCCCCGCGCCGGATCTCGTCGAGCACCTGGTTACGGCTCGAGCGCTTGCCGTTCTCAGGCATCGGGGCCCTCGTTGTCGAGCAACTCGCTGATCCGCATGCCCCGATCGACCGACTCGTCGTAGGCGAACGTCAGCGTCGGCGTGTGCTTGAGCGCGAGCTCGCGGGCGAGGTGGCGCTGGAGGAAGCCTTGGGCCGAGCGCAGGCCCGCGAGGCTCTCGGCGCGGGCCCTCGCGTCTCCGAGCACACTGATGTACACGCTGGAGTGGCGAAGATCTTGGCTGGTCTTGACGGCGGTCACGGTGACGAATCCGACACGCGGATCCTTGAGCTGTGTCGCGATCGCGTCACTGAGGACCGCGCGTACGGTCCCGTCGACGCGCCGCATCCGGGCGCTGCTCATCCTATCCGTCGCGATTGGTGCTTGATGGAACGTGTGGGTTTTTGTGTCACTCGCGCAGGTCCTCCAAGGACACCACGATCCGCTCGACGCAAACGCCGTCGGGAAAGCGCGCATGCAGCCACCGCTCGACATTGTCGACGGCAGAGGAGAGCTTCGGCAGCGAGCCGCCGGTGAGCGCCGCGGTCAGTGTCGCTCGCTGCCACAGATCCTGGTGATCGGTCTCCGAGACCGCCACCGCGAACCGGGTGTTCAGCTGCGCCTTGACCGAGGAGAGATCCTTGCGCTTGCTCTTTAGGCTCCCGGCCTCGGGAAAGCGCAACTCGATTACGAGGACTGCGACGAAGCCGCTCGGTGCCACAGCGCTATCCCAGCTCGCGCTCCACCTGACGGGTCGCGTAGACCTCGAGCACGTCTCCGTCCTTGATGTCGGCGAAGTCGCGGAGCACGATCCCGCAATCGAACCCCGCCGCGACCTCGCGGACATCCTCGTTGAAGCGCCGCAGGCTGGCGACGATACCGTCATAGACGACCATGCCGTCGCGAACGAGGCGGACCTTGGCGCCACGGGTGATCTTGCCCTCGAGCACGTGTGAGCCGGCGATCGTGCCGACGCGGGAGGCCTTGAAGGTCTGGCGGACCTCGGCGCTTCCGAGCGATTCCTCGACCTCCTCGGGCTCGAGCATGCCCTGCATCGCGAGTCGCAGCTCGTCGATCGCCCGATAGATCACCGCGTAGTGGCGGATCTCGACGCCCTCACGATCGGCAACGGCCCGCGCGTCCCCGACGGGCCGGACGTTGAAGGCGAGGATCACGGCGTCGGAGGCGGCGGCGAGCATCACGTCGGACTCGGTCACCGCGCCGACGGCGCGACGGATCACGTTGACCGAGACCTCGTCCTGAGGAAGCTTCGCGATCTCGTCCTCGATTGCCTCGAGCGATCCGGCGACGTCGGCCTTGAGCACGAGGTTCAGCTCTTGCAGGCCACGCTTGAAGATGTCCTCGAGTGAGATCTTCTTGCCCGCGCGACGCGCGAGCGCCTCCGTCTTCAGGCGCGTCGCCCGGTCTCCGGCGAGCGACCTGGCGCGGCGCTCGTTATCGACGACGCGCACGATCTCGCCGGCCTCGGGTACGCCGTCGAAACCGAGCACCTCGACCGGCTCGCCCGGCGTCGCGGTGTCGACCCGATTGCCCAGATAGTCGTGCATCGCCCGGACGCGACCCCAATGGGCGCCGGCGACGAAGGCGTCGTAGACGCGAAGCGTGCCCCGCTGGATGAGAATCGTCACGACCGGCCCGCGGCCAGGATCGAGCCGCGACTCGATCACGGTCCCCGACGCCTCGACGTCCGAGTTCGCGCGCAGCTCCTCGACCTCGGCCATCACGAGGATCGTCTCGAGCAGGTTGTCGAGGCCCTCCCTCGTCTTCGCCGACACATCGACGAACTCGGTGTCACCGCCCCACTCGACGGGCTGCAGGCCGAGCGCCGTCATCTCGGTGCGGACGCGGTCCGGCTGGGCGCCCTCCTTGTCGATCTTGTTGACGGCAACGAGCACCGGGACGGCGGCCTCCTTCGCGTGGTCGACCGCCTCCTGGGTCTGCGGCTTCACGCCGTCGTCGGCGGCGACCACGATCACGGCGATGTCCGTCACCTTTGCGCCGCGGGCGCGCATCGCCGTGAACGCCTCATGGCCGGGCGTATCGAGGAAGGTGACGACCTTGTCGTCGTGGTGCACCTGATAGGCGCCGATGTGCTGGGTGATCCCGCCGGCCTCACCCTTCGCAACCTCGGTCTCACGAATCGCATCCAGCAGCGATGTCTTGCCATGATCGACGTGCCCCATGATCGTCACGACCGGCGGGCGCTCGACGAGATCGTCCGCGGCATCCTCGAACACCGGCTCGGCGACCGCCTCATCTTCGGAGTGCACGATCTCGACTTCCTTGCCGAGCTCGGTCGCGAGAACCATGATCGAGTCGTCGGAGAGCGTCTGGGTGAGCGTCTTCATCTCTCCGAGCGCCATCAGCTTCTTCATCACCTCGGGCACCGCCACGCCCAGATACTCGGCGACGTCCTTGACCGTCGAGCCGGAGTTGACCTGGACCGTGTCGGGCTGACCGGCAGACGCGCTCTGCGAGGGGCGCGACTCGGCCTCGTCGTCGTAGACGCCGCGGCGCCGGCGACCGCGACGCTGGCGACGCGGAGGCTGCTGCTGGGGCCCGCCGCCCGGCGCGCGCCGCGAGGCCTGCGAGTCGATCACGACACGGCGGCGACCGCCCGCGGCGCCCGGAGCTCGCTCACCCTGCAAGGAGTCGCGCGTGGGGCGCTTATACCCCTGATCTCCCTCGGCCTTGGCGGCGCCGGTTCGGCCTCCGGCCTCGCCCGCGTCGGCGGCGGAGTCGGATTGCCCGCCGCCGGCGCCATTCGCGGCGTCGGCAGTCGCGGCGCGCGCCTGACCCGCTCGAGCGCCGGCGCCGTCGGCGCCGGGGGTGGCGCCCGCCGTGTCGGCAGGGAGCGGGGGCGCGCTCGTCCGCTTGGCTCCGTCGCGCCCGGTCCGCGTCCGGGGCGCCGGCTCCACGGCATCGGTGGCCTGCGCGCCGCCGTTTCCGAGTGCCCGCAGAGCCTCGTCTACGTCGACGCTCGACGCTGCGGCGCCGACCTTCATGCCCGCTGCCTGCATGCGGGCGAGCGCGACCTTGGGCGACATGCCCTGTTCCTTGGCGATTTCGTGAACGCGTTTCTTGCTCATGTGCTCTATTCGAAGTCTAGGTGACTCGTGTCAAACTCAGATCCGGTCGGGTCGGGTCCAGCCGCGAGCGGCCGTCCGCTCGGGGCCGCGAGCGCGCGGCCGGCCCGCCGCCTGCCACGGAGGCTGCCCTCACCCGCCGTCTGGGACCGACGCTGCGGCCGGCCCGGCGTCTGCGACCGAGGCTGCGTCTGTCTCATGCCTGCGACGGACGCAGCGTCCACCGGCTCCGTCATTCGGCGGCGCGCCCCTATGGCGTCGCGCCCTCGGTGGGCGAAGCCTCACCAATCGTGACCGGCTGCTCCGGATCCCCCGTCGCTTCGGAACCAGCATCCGGCTCGGGGCCGGATGTCGCTTCGATCTGGTCCGTGTCCTGGCCGGCGAGCGCCTGGTGGGCATCGATGCCGCAGTAGCGCGATCCGGGGAGGGCGGCGTTCGGGCAGCGACGACCGTTGGAGAGGATGGCGGCGCAGCGGCCCTGGGCCTCCTCTTGCTCGTAGCCGTGCTCGGCCTCCTCGGCGGCGAACTCCGTCTCGGAGCGAATGTCGATTCGCCAGCCGGTGAGCCGCGCGGCGAGGCGCGCGTTCTGGCCTTCGCGTCCGATCGCCAGCGACAGCTGGTCGTCAGGAACGATCACCGTGGCCTGCTTGCCCTTGTCGTCCACGAGCACTTCGCGCACGCGGGCGGGCGACAGCGCCTTGGCGACGAACCGCGCGGGCTCCTCGTTGTAGGGAATGATGTCGATCTTCTCGCCACGCAGCTCGGACACAACCATCCTCACGCGCGAGCCACGGGGGCCCACGCACGCCCCGACCGGGTCGACCCCGTCGACGTGCGAGACAACGGCGATCTTCGAGCGATAGCCCGGCTCCCGGGCGACGCCGGTGATCTCGACGAGGCCGTCGGCGACCTCGGGCACCTCGAGCTCGAACAACGACTTGATCAGCTCGGGATCCCGGCGGGAGACGATGATGCTGGGACCCTTGGTCGACGCCGAGACGTCCTTGATCACCGCCTTGATCCGCTGCGAATGGTCGTAGCGCTCACCGTCCACCTGCTCGGACTTGGGGAGCAGCGCCTCGACCCGCTCGCGTAGCTGCACGAGGGTGTAGCGCGAGTCCGACTGCTGGACGATTCCCGTGATCAGCTCGCCGACGCGGTCCCGGTACTCCTCGAACATCATGTCGCGCTCGGCCTCACGGATTCGTTGCAGGATCACCTGCTTCGCGGTCTGCGCGGCAATCCGGCCGAAATCGTCCGGAGTGACGTCCTCGGTCTCGATCTGATCCTCGTACTCCTTGAGCTTCTCGAGGTCGATCTCCGGTTCGGGAGGATCGCGCATTTCCCCCGTCTCAGGGTCGACGGTCGGTTCGCCGTCGGTCGCCGATTCGACGAGCAGCTGCTCCTCGAGCTCCGGCGGGATCTTCAGCTCCCAGACGATGAAGTCGCCCGTGTCACGGTCCATTTCGACCTTGGCGTAGGGCGCCGAACCAGGGGTCTTCTTGTATGCCGACAGGAGGGCGTCTTCGAGCGCCTCCATGAGCTTCTCGCTCGCGATGTTCTTCTCGGCGGCAAGGCCCCGTACGGCTTCCAGGATCTCCTTGGACATGGGCTTACTCTCCCGCGACGAGGTTGGAGCGATCGATCTGCTCGTAGGGCACCGTCACGACGCCGTCTTCGACGGCGATCGCCACGTCTGCGTCCGACGCGCCAACGAGCTCGCCGGTGACGCTGCGATGACCGTCGATCGCGTCGCGCAGGCGTACCCGAGCACGGCGACCGAGGAACCGTCGGAAGTGAACGGGGCGGGTGAGGGGACGATCCTCACCCGGCGAGGAGACCTCGAGCGTGTAGCGATCGCGATAGTCGGTCAGGCACGCCGAAACGCGCTCGCAGATGGCGAGCGTGACGCCTTCCGGATGGTCGATGAACAGGCGCAGCGTGGCGCCGGATACGACCTCTGCGAGCAGGACCTCGACCTCGGGCTCGGTCTGCTCGAGCCGGGCCTCAATCTCGGTCTGGATCGCCTTCACTGACTGCCTCACCTCCGTCATAAAAAAAAGCGGGCGAACGCCCACTTTCGGTACGTCCGCCGGAATGGTCTCCAGCGCGAAAGTTGTTCAGCAAATGTAGCACCGCCCTGGTGCTCCTGCACGGTATGAGTGGGACGCGTGTTGCAGAAGTCACGGGGCCCCGCGTCGCAGAAGCTCCCCCGCGCCGTAGAAGTCACGGCCCAGCTTCGCGGAAGTCGCCGCGCCCGCGGTGGGGCTCGCTGTTCGCTGTCGCCTCAGGAGCGCGCCGCCGCCGCGCGGGCCCGATCGCGGTAGAGGCTGTAGTCGCGGCGGTCGGGCTGCAGACAGGCGGCGAGCGCGAGCGGGTGGCGGGCCTCGGCGTGCCGGCCAAGCAGCTGCAACGACCGCCCGAGGCAGAAGAGAGCGAAGTCGTTGGTCGGCGCGCGCTCGGTCACCGCCGCGAATTCGCCGGCCGCCTCCTCGTAGCGCTGAGCGTGGAACAGCGCACGCCCGAGCGCCTCGCGGATCGACGTCTTGTCCGGTGCGAGATCACGCGCCCGGGCGAGCGGGACCGTGGCCTGATGGTGATGCCCCTGCTCGAGGAGCGAGGTCCCCCGGCGAAAGAGTTCGTAGACGTCGTCCATCGCCGCGCATTTTAATTCCTCACAGGCGCGGTGGCAACGCCCACAGTGCCCGGATGCGCCCGAAGCTGCCTCGCCCCTCGGCGAGCTTCGCCCGGAGCGCGCGCCGCTGCGCGGGCGTCGGTGGCTCCGTGAGATCGGCGTACCGCCCCCGGGCCACGGCGTGCACGTACTCGGCCGCCTCGATCGAGCGCCGGAACCTCCGCTCGAGGTCGGCGAGCGTCGTCGCGGGAGTGAGCTCGACGCTGCTGCGACGCAGCGCGCGTTCGAGCTCGGCAAGGAGCTCGTCGCTCGAAGCCGGCTCCCTGGCGCGGCTGTGGAGCCACCACGCCACTGCGGCGCCGCCGAGCCCGAGCAGCAGCGCGATCGCGGCGATTGCCGCGACTCCTGGCCCAGACCCGCCGGAGTGGCGCGAGCTCGTCGTCGGCGTTGGCGCGCCGCCGCGGTCCTTGAAGCCCGCCGCCGCCGGCCTCGGCAGCGTGGAACCGCCGCCGAGCGGCTTCTGCAGCGAGCTCACCGTCGCCGTCGGCGTCGGATTGAAGGCAACCCAGCCGTAGGTCGGGAACCAGACCTCGACCCAGGCGTGGGCGTCGGTGTCCGCGACGGTGAATTCGCCGCTCGATGCGCTGTAGGTTCCCGGCGTGAAACCGACCGCGACGCGGGCTGGGATCCCCCCCATCCGCAGCAGCAGCGCCATCGCGCCGGCGAACTGCTGGCAGTAGCCGTACTTGTCCTTGAACAGGAACGTCTCGAGCGGATAGGCGCTGATCGGTGCGTCGAGGTTGTACGTGTACCCGTGTTGCAGGTACTGCTGCACCCGCTCGACGAAGGCATACGGCGTGGGCTCGCCCGCCGCGAGGCGTTGGGCGAGCGAGTACGCTGCGGCGTAGGGCGAGGCACCCAAGGTCGAGGCGATGTAGGCGTCGCCGGCTACCGTCGGCGCCGATGAGCCGAACGCCGGGAAGGCGATCGTCCCGGCGATCGAGCGCGCGCCCGCCACGGGCAGGAAGATCTCGCGGTAGTAGCTGAGGTCGGCGGGAAAGGAGGTGCCGGCGGCCCCGAGCTCGGCAGCCGTGGGATCCGGCGTATAGACCTTGACGACGTAAGCGTCGCCGGGCCCGAGCTGCTGGTTGGCGATCCACGTCCCGGAGCTCGCGCCCGGAGTCACTCCCCCTGGGACGTCCTGCGGTGCCTGCGCCGTCCCGCTCGCGATGACGTCGCTCGTGTACATGCCCCCGATCGTGATCCGCAGCGTCTGCGTCCAGGTCGCCGCGGCGGCGAGCGACGGCGCCGGAGCCGTGGGCGGCGCCGCACCCACGGAGCTCAGGTTCTGCTGCGCCTCCACCCAGCCTGTCCCATCGAAGTCATCGAGGTTCTCGGTCTTCCAGTAGTACGGATGGGCCGCCTTCACGAGCAGCACCTGCTTCCCGTCTGTGGGCCAGTTGTACGGTCCGTATCCCTGAAACCAGTCGAACGTTTCCGTGCCGGTCGGGCTGAACGCATTGGCGATCGCCTGGTAGTTGAGTACCGGATGGTGGATGTCGAGCCCAGGGGCGAGGAGCACACCGCCGGCGCCCGCCAGACCGGCCGCGGCGAGCGCCGGCAGCAGCTCGCGGCGGCCGAGCCGCTCGCCCCACACGAACGCGGCCACGAGCACGAACAGCAGCAGCCCCTGGAGATACGCCGCGTCGGGACGCTCGAGCATCGAGGGGACGATCGCCAAGGCGATCAGCGGCAGCGCGGCAGCCGCCCGGCGCGCGTCGCCGAGCGACTGCGGCACGAACGCGAGCAGGACTCCGGCGTCGAGCAGCAGGATGCCACCACCGAGCAGGATCACCGCCCGGGCCCAGCTGTTCACGCCGGCGTAGGGCACGATCTCGCGCGGCAGTGCGGTCAACCCCTGGCCGATCCCGTCGGCGATCGCCCTCAGGTGGAGGTGGACGACGAGCGCAAGGGGCACGCCACAGACCGGAAGCCCCGCCACCAGCAGTACGACGACACCCGCCGCCGCGAGCAGCCGAGATCGTCCGCCCCGCTGCGCTCGCTCGCCGAGGACGCCGCCGGCGATCGCCGCGAACGCGAGCAGCACGAGCATTCGCCCGGTCGCCGAGGGAGCGACCAGACTCGCCCAGCGCAGCGAGCCATAGAGCCCGAGCGCAGAGAACGTGACCAGTCGCACGGCCGGCCGTGCTCGCGGCACATCCGGCTTCGCGCGAGCGCGGCGCCGCAGCGGCTCGAGCCGGGCGCGACCGGGCGCCGCGATCGTGCTCATCGGGCTGCCGTTCTCCTCGCGCCCTGCAGCGTCCCGGCGCGCGCGCCCCGGCGCGCGCTCAACTCATAGGCGCTGCAGCCGGCGACCTCGAAGCTGGCCGACCGCCCCGCGAGCGTTCCCGGCACGACGAGCACCCGGGCCGCCCGAGCGACGCCGTCGGCCGCTGCCGGCAGGCGCTGCAGCCGCCGCGCGGCGACGTAGAAGGTTGGACCACGCCGGACGCCGACCCCCGAGAGAAAGGGAGGCGGCGTGCCGGGAGCGCCCTCGACCACCGCGAGCCGGGCGTGCGCCGCGGACCACGAGCCGGCACCGCCGTCGAGCGGGCTCGCTCGCCGCTCTCCCGGAAGGAGCAGCGCGCAACCACCGTGCCGGGCGAGCTCGAACGCGATCGAGGCGGCCGCTCGCACCGCCGCGTCGAGGTCCTCGGGCTGGTCAGCCCCACGCGCATCGAGCACGACGAGGGGACGGGAGTCGCTTTCGGCGCGGAGCCGACGCTCGAGCAGCCCGGCGCCGCGTGCCAGCGCTGCCCAATGGATCCGCGAAGCCGAAGCGCCCTCGCGATAGGGACGCAGCCCGTCGATCTCGATCTCGGCCAGGGCCGCGCGTGGGGCCTTGGCCGCGAGCTGGAAGCCGGCCGCGGCCCGGGCCGGCCCTGATCCTCGCCCCGCCGCGACGCGGATCGGTTCGGTCCGCGGGAGGACGAGCAGCTCCTGGACGGTGCCGATGCCGGGGCACACGCGCCGGGAGACGTCGAACGGGTCCCGGATCAGCAGCGCCGGCGGCTCGATTCGCCGCAGCCCTCGCCGGTCGAAGCTCGCGGTCACCCGCCGGGTGCTCGTCCGCAGCCGGGGGCCGAGGAGGATCGGCTCGGAGACGAGCGGTTCGAGCACGACGCGGGCGAGTGCCGGCGTGCGCCCGCACCGCACCTGGAGCTCGAACTCGAATGGCTCGCCCTCCGTGATGCGCCGGAGGTTGAGCCTGCGCGTGACTGTGGCGCCGCGTGCGGCGAGCCGGGTCCAGATCGGAGCCACGACGCCGATGAGCAGGAAGGCCACGCCCGCCACGTACAGCGGCACGGCGTCGAACAGGCGTGCCACGACAGTCAGCCCCACACCCGCGGCGACGATACCCTGCGCTCGCGTCATGGAGCCCGGCGGAGCTCCCTCGCGCTCCACCAGCCGGTCACCGTGCAGCCACCGCCGAGACCGCGTCGGTGACGACATCCCCCGCGCTCGCTCCGGCCGCCTCCGGGGCGAGGACGAGGCGGTGGGCGAGCACCGGTACCGCAAGCGCCTGCACGTCGTCGGGAAGAGCGTGGTCGCTGCCCCGCATCATCGCCCGCGCCTTCGCCGCCTGTAGCAGCATCAATCCCGCCCGCGGGCTCGCGCCGAGCTCGACGCGCGGGTCCTCGCGCGTGCGCCAGAGCAACCGCACCACATAGTCACGCAGGGGCTTGGTCGCACGCACGCGCGTGCTCGCCTCCTGCGCCGCGAGCACCTCGGCCGCCGTCACGACCGGCTCGAGCGTCAGCACCCGGTCGCCGGCCTCGTGATCGGCGAGCATCGCGACCTCCGCCGGCGGGTCCGGATAGCCGAGTGAGACCCGAACCATGAACCGGTCGACCTGCGCCTCCGGGAGCGGATAGGTGCCCTCGTATTCGATCGGATTCTGCGTCGCGAGCACGAGAAACGGCCGCGCCAGCTCGTGCGTGTGGACGTCGACGGTAACCCGTCGCTCCTGCATGCACTCGAGCAGGCCGGATTGGGTCTTCGGCGATGCCCGATTGATCTCGTCCACGAGCACGACGTTCGCGAACACCGGCCCGGGTCGAAACTCGAAGCGCTGCTCGCGCTGGTTGTAGACGTTGACGCCGACGACGTCGGCGGGCAGCAGATCGGAGGTGCACTGGATGCGCGCGAACTGGCAGTCGAGCGAGCGCGCGAGCGAGCGAGCGAGTGCGGTCTTCCCGACGCCGGGGTAATCCTCGATCAGGGCGTGACCCTGCGCCATCAGCGCGATCAAGAGGTGGCTGAGAATCTCCTCGCGTACGTGCACCGCTCGCTCGATGTTCGCCGCAATGCGGCGGACGATCGCCGCGGCGGCCTCACACTCGTGTGCCGCGACCGGCGGTAGCTCCAACGGCTCCATCCGCTGCCTCCTTTGAATCTGCCCGCTGCGCGCCCGCCGCGCGGAGCCCTTGCACCACATCAAGCACAGTAGCCGCAACCCGTGACTTGCTCGTGCGCGGCACGCGGCGCTCTCCTGCGGCGGTCACGACCGTGACCTCGTTCTCGGATACGTCAAACCCGATGTCCGAGCGGGAGATGTCGTTCACCACGACCGCGTCGAGCCCCTTGCGTCGGCGCTTGGCGCGCGCGTGCTCGAGCGCATCCTCGCCGTGCTCGGCGGCGAATCCGACGAGCACCTGGCCCGGGCGCCGCGCCGCCGCGAGCGCGCTGAGGACGTCGTCGGTCGGCTCGAGCTCGATCGTCGGCACCGGGCCGACGTCCTTCTTCAGCTTGTGAGCGACCGGCGCCGCGGGCCGGAAGTCCGCCACGGCGGCGGCCATCAGCAGGACGTCGCAGCCGGGAAACTCACGCTCGCAGGCGTCGCCGAGCTCGGCGGCGCTCCGCACCTCGATCACGCGCACCACCGGTGGCGTCGCCAGCGCCACGTTGGCTGCGATCAGGGTGACGTCGGCGCCGCGGCGCGCGGCCTCGCGCGCTAGCGCGACCCCCATCCTCCCCGATGAGCGGTTGCCGATGTAACGCACGCTGTCGATCGGCTCGCGGGTTCCACCGGCGGTGACGAGCACCCGCAGCCCGGACAGCGGGCGCGGACTCGCGCCGGACTCGAGCACAGCTTCACACGCGGCGAGCAGCTCCGAGGGCTCCGGCATCCGGCCGACCCCGTGCTCGCCATGGGAGGCGAGGTCGCCCTCGCCGGGCGGGATCACCATCACGTCGCGGTCGGCGAGCAGGCGGAGGTTGGCCTGCGTAGCCGGGTGCTCGTACATCCGTCCGTTCATCGCCGGCGCCACCACCACCGGGCACTCAGCCGCGAGCGCAGCGGTCGTCAGGAGGTTGTCGGCGAGGCCGTGCGCGAGCTTGGCGAGGGTGTTCGCGCTCGCCGGCGCGATCAAGTAGACGTCCGCCCGCTCGACCAGCGCCAGATGGCTGATCGGCGCCCGGTCGGGGACAGCCTCGCCCGGGTAGGCGCCCCGGGCCGGATCGGGCTCGAGCTCGCTCAGCAATACCGGCGCGCCGGTGATCGCCTGAAACGATGCGGTGCCGACGAAGCGCACGCTTGCATCGGTCTGGATCACGCGCACGGCATGCCCCGCCTTGACTGCGAGTCGGGCGGTCTCGAGCGCCTTGTATGCCGCGATCCCGCCGCTCACTCCAAGGAGCACCCGGGCCACGTGTGCTCCTATCGGTAGTGGAACTTCAGCTTGCCCTGAGCCACTTCCTCGAGGGCGATGGTGAGGTAGTTCTTGGAGCGCGTGTCGACCATCGGCGGCGGGAACTCGTCGAACGTGCCCTCGCCGAGGTTGTGGTAATACGAGTTGATCTGACGCGCGCGCTTGGCCGCGACGATCACGCTCGCGTAGTCGGAGTCCACGTGCTCGATCAGCTTATCGATGCGGGGAGAGATCAAAGTTTCTGTGTCCTTACGGTTGGGAGGCCAGACAAGCGTAGCGACCGGTGGTTGGGCGCGTCTTAAGCGCGGCGAGGTCGCAACCGGAGCGGCGCGGCGGGGTGAGTCGATCCCGCGTCATGCGGGTATCCATCCACCGCTAGCCCAGCACTCCCCGGACGATCGCCGCCAGCTCCTCTGTCGCCTGCTCGAGGCGGTCGTTGACCACCACGTGCCCGAACTCGTGGTGGCTCTCGAGCTCTCGGTCGGCGGTGCGCAGGCGCTCGTCGACCTCCTCGGCCGCGTCGGTGCCACGGCCGACGAGCCGAACGCGGAGCGCGTCGCGCGACGGTGGGGAGATGAACACGGCGACCGCGTCGGGCACCGTCTCGCGCACCTGCCGTGCGCCCTGGACCTCGATCTCGAGCACCACGGGCACGCCGACGTCGAGCCGTCGCTCGAGCTCCGAGCGCAGCGTCCCGTAGCGGTTGCCCGAATAGGCGGCGTGCTCGACGAAGTCACCCGCGGCGACGCGCCGCTCGAATTCGTCCTGGGTCAGGAAGTGGTAGTCGACGCCGTCGCGCTCGCCAGGACGGGCCGCGCGCGTGGTTGCCGAGACGGACAGCTCGAGCTCGGGAATGCGCTCGAGCAGCCCCCGGATCAGCGTGCCCTTGCCGACGCCGGAAGGCCCGGTGATGACGAAGACCTTGGCGCTGCTCACGCGAGCGGCGCGGCTGCTAGCGCCGCATCAGCGCGACCAGCTCGGCGCGCTGGCGCTGGGAGAGCCCGCCGATCGTCTTGCTCGGAGAGATCCGGCACTGCGAGAGAATCTTGTTGACCTTGACGCGGCCGTACTTGGGAACGGCGAGCAGGAGGTCGAACACCTTCGCGGTCTCGAGATATTCGGGGGGCTCGAGCAGGAGCTCGTGGATCGGCTGGCGCCCCGCCTTGAGATCGCGCTTGAGCTTCGCCCGGCGCGTGCGCACGTCGTTGGCTCGCTGCAGCGCATCCATTCGCTGGAGCAGCGACCGTTCCGGTGCAGCGATGTGCTTGGTTGGTGATTCGCTGACCGACGGCATGGGCGGCGAGTCTACATCCTGGCGCCGAGCGTTCAAGAGAAGTGCCCAACATTCGACTCGACCTCAAGCTGAGGTCTAGCCATATCGAGCATGGTTACGGGAATCAGGTTGGTTTGCAGGGAGTTTTATACCCTGTTAGCAATTAAGTGGAGTCCCGTGGCGCGAAATGCTGCTGTTTTCACAAAGCGCCGCCAGCTCCCTCGAGATTCGTGTGCCCGCAGCCGGATCCCGGAAGCTCTCCGTGCCGACGGCGACCACCGTCGCGCCGGCCATGATCAGGTCGAGCGCATCGCGACCGTTCTGCACGCCGCCCATCGCGACGATCGGGATGCCGACCCCGCGGGCGACCGCGTGGACTTGTGCCAGCGCGACCGCGCGCACCGCCGGTCCGGACACGCCGCCCGTCGTCCCCCCCAGCCACGGATGGCCGGTGCGAGGGTCGAGCGCCATGCCCCGGATCGTGTTGATCAGCGATACGGCGCTCGCACCCGCGTCCTGTGCCGCCCTGGCCACGGCGACCACATCGGTGGCGTTTGGCGTGAGCTTGACGATCAGGGGCTTCTCAGTCAGCGGTCGCACACGGCGCAGCAACGCGGTCACCTCGCCGGGGTCAGCGCCCATCACCAGCCCCGTCTCCACGTTCGGGCAGGAGACGTTCAGCTCCAGGGCAGCGACCTCGTCACGCACCGAGAACGCGCTCACCAGCTCGACCACCTCGTCCCCGGTGAAGCCCATCACATTGACGATCAGGGGCACCGGAAGCGCTGCGAGCTCCGGCAGGTCCTCCGCGAGGTATCGCCGCAGGCCCTTGTTCGGCAGGCCGATCGAGTTGATCAGCCCGCCCGGTGTCTCCCACAGCCGCGGCGGCGGGTTGCCCTCGCGCGGCGCGACGGTCACCGTTTTTGAGACGAAGGCGGCGAACGGGAACTGTCCGATCAGCGCGTCCCCGAACACGCGTCGAGCCGCGATCGCGTCGAACGTGCCGGACCCGTTGATAATCGGATGGGCGAGCTCGATTCCGGAGAGCTCGGTCGGCGTCGCTGCGGCGTGAGCGTTCAATGGCCCATCCCGGCGACCATTGCCGTCTCGAGCTCGGCCGCGTCGACCACGGGACCGTCGACGCACAGACGGATGTAGCCCCTCCGGGTCGGGACGACGCACCCGAAGCAGGCGCCGAATCCGCACGCCATCCCGGACTCGAGCGCGAGCTGCGCCGGCGTCTCGCGTGCCGCGCAGAGCACGCGCACCGACTCGAGCATCGCGGGCGGGCCGCACGCATAGACGGTGGCGTGCGCGTCGCCGTCGAGCTCCTCGCGCAGGAGATCCGTCACCAGCCCCCGATGCCCGACGCTGCCGTCGTCGGTCGCCACCCGGGCATCGGCGAGCAGCCGGGCGCCCTCGGCACGGGGTGCGTCGCGGAAGCCGACCAGCGCCGACGCGCCGCCCAGCTCGTCCTGCCAGATCGCGAGCGGCGCGATCCCCACCCCGCCACCCACGAGCAGCGGCCGGCGAGCGTCCTCGGGCGCGCCGAACCCGAGTCCGAGCGGCCCGACGAGGAGCAGGTCCTCACCGGCCTGGAGCTCGCATAGCCGGTGGGTGCCGGGACCGACGTCCTCGATCAGAAATGCGCGCTCGTGATCGGCGCCCGAGCGGAGCACGCTGAACGCCCGCGGTAGGAACGGACGCTCGCCGTCTCCCCCGCCCCACCGCCTCGCCGCGAGCATGTAGAACTGACCCGCGCGCGGGCGCGGTCCGTCGGGATCGGCGCACCGGAGCACCACATAAGCGCCGTATACCCGCCGCTCGAGCACGCGGGCCGCGCGCCGGCTGAACGGGGCGAGCACGCGGGAGCCGGCGCTGAGCGGACGCCGCGCGGGCGAATCGGCGCTCAGCGGACGCCGCACGCGCTGTTCGGCGCTCATCGGATCCCGCTCGCGCGGGCGTGGATCTCCTGCAGTGATACGACCTCGGGCTCGCCTCCCCGCGCGGCGCCGATCGCTCGGGCCGCGGCCATCCCGCCGGCCATCGTCGTGATGCATGGGATCCGGCGGGCGATCGCCGCGGCACGGATCTCGTAGCCGTCGACCCGTGCGCCTGTCCCGACCGGGGTGTTGATCACGAGGTCGACGCCACCGCGCTCGATCCAGTCGACCACGTGCGGCGAGCCCTCGCCGATCTTGTTGATCGTCTCCACCGGGATCCCCATCCGCCGAATCGCCTGTGCCGTTCCTCGGGTCGCGATGATCTCGAAGCCGAGGTCGTGCAGCGTCATCGCGACGCCCGTGGCAGCGGGCTTGTCTCCGTCGGCGACCGTGATGAAAACGGTCCCGCCAACCGGGAGCTTTGACCCAGCGGCGGCTTGGGCCTTCGCGAACGCCGTCGGGAAGTCGCGGGCGATCCCCATCACCTCGCCGGTCGAGCGCATCTCCGGTCCGAGCAGCGAGTCCGCGCCGGTGAAGCGATCGAACGGGAGCACTGCCTCCTTGACGCAGACGTGGCCATTGGTGGTGTCGGCCGGCAGGTCGAGATCGGCGAGCCGCTCGCCGAGCAAGATCCGGCAGGCAAGCTTCGCCACCGGCAGGCCGATCGCCTTCGAGACGAACGGTACGGTCCGGGAGGCGCGCGGGTTCGCCTCGATCACGTACAGCTCCTCGCGGTGGATCGCGAACTGGACGTTGATCAGCCCGACGACGCCGAGTCCGCGGGCGATCCCGGTCGTCTGCTCCGCGATCAGGCGAAGCATCTCCGGGCCCAGCGCGTGGGGCGGGAGCACGCACGCCGAGTCGCCGGAGTGGATGCCGGCCTCCTCCACGTGCTGCATGGTTCCCGCGATCCAGACCGCGTCGCCGTCGCAGAGCGCGTCGACGTCCACCTCGATCGAGTCCTCGAGGAAGTGGTCGAGGAAGATCGCGCTCGTTGCGTCGGATGCCCCGACGCGGTCCAGGTATCCGCGTAGGCCGTCGAGGTCGTAGACGATCTCCATCGCCCGCCCGCCGAGCACGTAGCTCGGGCGCACGAGCAGCGGGAAGCCGACCTCCGGGGCGCGCTCGAGCGCCTGGGCGGGCGAGTGCGCTGTCGCGTACCTCGGCGCGCGGTACCCCAGCCGGTCGAGGAGCGCTCCGAACCGGGATCGGTCCTCCGCGAGATCGATCGCGTCGACGCTCGTGCCGAGAATCGGGATCCCCGCGGCGGCCAACCCAGCGGCGAGCTTGAGCGGCGTCTGGCCGCCGAATTGCACGACAAGGCCCTCGAGCAAGCCGCCGTCCCGGCCGCCGGCCTCCACCTCGCACACGGCGATCACGTCCTCGAGCGTCAGCGGCTCGAAGTACAGGCGATCAGAGGTGTCGTAGTCGGTCGACACGGTCTCGGGATTGCAGTTGATCATCACGGCGTCCCGTCCCTGCTCGCGCAACGTCTGGGCAGCGTGGACGCAGCAGTAGTCGAACTCGATCCCTTGGCCGATCCGGTTCGGACCGGAGCCGAGGATCACGACGCTGGGCCGATCGCCCCGCTCCATCTCGTGCCTGCGGGTCGGTCCGGCGCGCTCCCATCCCGAGTAGAAGTACGGCGTGCGCGCCGCGAACTCGGCGGCGCAGGTGTCGACCGATCTGAACGTGCGCTCGCCGGCGAAGGGCGCCTGCGGATCGGCGGCCAGCTCCCGGAGCTCGTGGAGGAACCAGGGGTCGATGCTCGTCCGTCTCTGCAGCTCTTCGACGCCGGCGCCCCGCCGGAAAACCTCGAGCAGGAGATCAAACCGTTCGGGCCCCGGACGCTCCAGCGCTTCCAGCAGCGCGCCGTCGTCGGCCGGCGGTCGCGGCGTCAGGTCGAGCTCGCGGGAGCGCAGCGCCTTCGCGAACGCCTGCTTGAACGTGCGTCCGATCGCCATCACCTCGCCGACCGACTTCATGTGCGTGGTCAGGCCGTCCTCCGCGCCCGGGAACTTCTCGAATGCGAACCGCGGCCACTTGACGACGCAGTAGTCGATCGTCGGTTCGAAGCTCGCGGGCGTCGCGCGCGTGATGTCGTTGGGGATCTCTTGGAGCGTGTAGCCGACGGCGAGCCGGGCGGCGATCTTGGCGATCGGAAACCCCGTGGCCTTGCTCGCGAGCGCGCTGGAGCGCGACACCCGCGGGTTCATCTCGATCACGACGATCTCGTCGGTCTCCCGGTTGACCGCGAACTGCACGTTCGACCCGCCGGTCTCAACCCCGACCGCGCGGATCACGGCGATCGCCTGGTCGCGGAGCGACTGGTACTGCCGGTCGGTCAGGGTCTGCTGGGGCGCCACGCAGACGCTGTCGCCCGTGTGGACCCCCATCGGGTCGAGGTTCTCGATCGAGCACACGATCACGACGTTGTCGGCGTGGTCGCGCATCACCTCGAGCTCGAACTCTCCCCACCCGAGCACCGACTCCTCGAGCAGGACCTGGCCGATCGGCGATGCCGCGAGGCCGCGAGCGACCACGGCCTCGAGCTCAGCCTCGTTGCGCGCCACGCCACCACCCGTCCCGCCGAGGGTGAACGCGGGGCGGACGATGACCGGCAGCCCGACCGCGGCGATCGCCGCACGCGCGTCGGAGACACTGTGGGCAATCACGCTGACCGGGACCCTGAGGCCGGCTGCGGTCATCGTGTCACGGAAGCGCTCTCGGTCCTCGGCGCGGTCGATCGCGTCGTGGTTCGCGCCGATCACCTCGACGCCGTAACGCGCGAGCGTGCCGTCCTCATGCAGGGCCTTGGCGAGGTTCAGCGCCGTCTGACCGCCCAGGGTTGGGAGCAGCGCATCCGGACGCTCGCGCTCGATCACCTGCGCGAGCGGACCGGGCAGCAGCGGCTCGATGTACGTCGTCGTCGCGACCTCGGGATCGGTCATGATCGTCGCGGGATTGGAGTTGACGAGCACCACCTCGTACCCCTCCTCGAGCAGGACCTTGCACGCCTGGGTGCCCGAGTAGTCGAACTCCGCCGCCTGCCCGATCACGATCGGGCCCGAGCCGATCAGGAGGATCTTGTGGATGTCGTCGCGACGCGGCATCGGTCAGTGCTCGCGCCTGTCGCCGCTCGCCTCCGCGCGACTCAGTGCGATCTCGTCCACGAAGCGGTCGAACAGGTGCAGCGCGTCGTGGGGTCCAGGACCCGCCTCGGGGTGGTACTGGACGGTCGCCCCGGCGACGTCACGCAGCGCCAGGCCCTCGACGGTGCGGTCATAGAGGTTGATGTGGGTCAGCTCGGCGGCGCCGAAGTCGGTCTCCCAGCGAACGGGCTCGTCGCCCTCGATCGTTCGCTCGCCGCTCGGTCCCAGCACGGCGAAGCCGTGGTTCTGGCTCGTGATCTCGACCCGGCCCGTGGTCAGGTCCTTGACCGGGTGGTTGGCGCCGTGGTGGCCGAACTGGAGCTTGTATGTCTCGAGGCCGACCGCGCGGCACAGGAGCTGGTGACCGAGACAGATCCCGTACACCGGGCGCCGGCCGATCAGCTCGCGGACCGTCTGCACGACGTAGTCGAGCGCGACCGGGTCCCCGGGACCGTTGGCGAGAAAGACCGCGTCAGGGTCGCCGGCGAGGATCTCCGCGGCACCGCTCGTGCACGGGTGGAGCTCGACGCTTGCGCCCCGGGCGCGCAGATTGCGAATGATCGAGAGCTTGACCCCGGTGTCGATCATCGCGATGCGGACCCCGCCCCCCCGGTCGGGAGCGCCCTCCAGGAATGTCGCCGTCGACGGTGTGACGTCCCGTGCCAGGTCGCGCCCCGACATCGACGGCTCAGCCTCGATCAACTCGCGCGCGTGCGCGTCCGGGAGAGCGGCCGGGAACACGCCTGCCCGCATCGCACCCGCATCGCGGATGTGGCGGACCAGCGCGCGGGTGTCGAGATCAGTGATCGCGGGGACGCCACAGTCGATCAGCCAGTCGAGGAACCCCGCCTCGGCACCCGGCGCGTCCTCGCGGTTGACCGCCTCGCGGATGATCGCGGCGCGGGCGTGGATGCGGTCGGACTCCATCGCCTCCGCCGAGACCCCGTAGTTACCGATGTGGGGGTAGGTAAAGGTGAGCAGCTGCCCGGCGTAGCTCGGATCGCTCATCGCCTCCTGATAACCGGACATCGAGGTCGTAAACACGATCTCACCGACCGCGTGGCCGTCCGCCCCGCACGCAAGCCCCTCCAGTCGCGTCCCGTCCTCGAGCAGGACGTACGCGGTGGCCTGCGACCCCACTACGCGACCGCCCCTACGCCGGCGAGCATCCGAGCCCGGAAGGCGACGGCACCGTCGGCGAGCGTGAGGATCACTCGGCCGTGCAGCTTGCGGGCGTGAAAGCAACAGTTCTCGGAGCGGCTCGCGTATCCGCCGGCGCCGACCTCCCAGCGAGCGCCGAGATCGACGACGCAGATGTTCGCCGGCTCGCCGGGAGCGATCCGCGGCGTTGCCAGGTCGTACAGCGCCATGCCGGCCGTCATCCGCTCGATCAAGACCCCGAGCTCAAGCTCGCCCGAGAGCACGAGCTCGGTGTAGAGCGCCGCGAACGCCGTCTCCAGCCCGGTCGTGCCCATCGGCGCCTGCTCGAAAGGAACCTCCTTCTCATGCCGCGCGTGGGGGGCATGGTCGGTCGCCACGCAGTCGATCACCCCGCTGCGCAACGCCTCCACGAGCGCGCGGCGATCGTCCTCCGAGCGCAGCGGCGGGTTCATCTTGAAGCGGCTGTCCAGCGTGCGTACCACGTCGTCGGTCAGCGTCAGGTGGTGCGGGCAGGCCTCGCCACTGACCCGCGCGCCGGCCTGCTTGGCTGCGGCGAGCGCGGTCACCGACTCCACGCATGAGAGGTGCTGGAAGTGCACACGGGCGTCCTCGTAGCGGGCGATCGCCGAGTCACGGGCGACCATCGTCGACTCGGAGATCGACGGGATCCCGGTCAGTCCGAGCCTCGCCGACACCGCGCCCTCGTGCATCACGCCGTTGGCCGAGAGCGCCGGATCCTCCTCGTGCAGGGCAATCACGCCGCCGCACAAGCGCTGATACTGGAGCGCCTTGCGCAGCATCCCCGCCGAGGCGACCGCTCGCCCGTCGTCGGTGAACCCGAGCGCACCGCAGTCGCGGAGCTCCGCCATCTCGGTCAACTCCTCGCCTCCGAGGCCGCGCGTGATCGAAGCGAGGAACCCGACAGGTACCCGTGCTTCGCGACCGGCGCTGTCGCAGAGCGAGGTCAGGACGGAGGCCTGGTCGACCACGGGCGCCGTGTTCGGCATCGCGATCAGTGCGCAAAACCCGCCCGCCGCGGCGGCGGCGGTTCCGGTCTCGAGGGTCTCCTTGTATTCCTGTCCTGGGGTGCGCAGGTGCACATGCGGGTCGACGAGACCTGGAAATGCGTGCCTGCCGGAGCCGTCGAGCACTTCGCCGTCCGCCGGGGCCGGTAGCGATCCCGGCGCGCCGAGCTCGGCGACGACACCGCCTCGGATCAGGAGATCGCGCGCCTCGTCGAGGTCGGCGCGGGGGTCGAGCACGTGGACGCCGCGGATCAGCAGCTCGGCCGGTTCACACGGGCGGCGATACAGGCGCGCGATCATGCCACCGCCGCCAGCGCCGGGGTGCCCGCGAGCAGCTCGTAGAGGACCGCCATCCGAACCGCGACCCCGGCTTTCACCTGCTCGCCGATCAGCGCCTGGGGCGAGTCGATCGCGTCGGCGGAGAGCTCGATGCCGCGATTGACAGGGCCGGGGTGCATGAGCAGCTGGCGAGGCGCCAGGCGCGTCGTCGAGATCTGGTAGCACGCCGCGTACTCGCGCAAGGACGGGATGAACGACTCGCGCATCCGCTCGTGCTGCATCCGCAGCACGTAGACCACGTCGGCCTCGCCGAGGCGCTCGATCGTCGGCTGGACGGCACATCCGAGTGCCTCGATCCCGCGCGGGATCAGCGTCGGCGGGCCGGTGACCGTTACCTCGGCGCCCATCCGCTTGAACGCGAGGATGTTCGAGCGCGCGACGCGCGAGTGGAGCACATCGCCGACGATCCAGATGCTCACACCGTCGAGGCTGCCGAGCGCTCGCCGCAGCGTATAGACGTCGAGCAGGGCCTGGGTCGGATGCTCGTGCTTGCCGTCGCCTGCGTTGATCACCGCGGCGTCGCACCAGCCGGCGACGAGGCGCGCGGCACCGACGTGCGGCGAACGGATCACGATCGCGGCCGGGTCGTAGGCGGACAACGTCTGGATCGTGTCCTTGAGCGACTCCCCCTTGTCGACGCTCGATCCGACCGAACGGACGCTGACGACGTCGGCAGAGAGTCGCTTGGCGGCGAGCTCGAACGACGAGCTGGTCCGCGTCGATGCCTCGTAGAACAGGTTCACGATCGTCCGGCCGCGGAGCGCCGGCACCTTCTTGATCTCGCGCCCGGACACTTCGGCGAACGACTCCGCGCGGTCGAGGATCCGTTCGATCCCGGCCCGGTCGACGTCGTCGATCGAGATCAGGTGCCTCGCGCTCACGCTGCCGCCCTCCGCGGCTCGGCGGCGGGACCGATCGTGACCTCGTCGCGACCGTCAACCTCCTGCACCCGGACGTTGACGCGCTGATCGTGCGAGGTCGGCAGGTTCTTGCCCACGTAGTCGGGGCGGATCGGGAGCTCGCGGTGGCCGCGATCGACGAGGACCGCGAGCTGGATCCGGGCCGGTCGTCCGTAGTCGAAGATCTGCTCGACGGCGGCGCGCACCGTCCGGCCGGTATAGAGGACGTCGTCGACGATCACGATCGTGCGTCCGTCGATCGGGAAGTTGAGGTGCGACGAGTGCACCACCGGCGCGCTCGGTCGGATCGACAGGTCGTCGCGGTAGAAGGAGATGTCGACGTCGCCGAGCGGCACGCGGGCCTCGAGCAGCTCGCCGACGAGCGCATGCAGGCGTGTTCCGAGCACGGCGCCACGGCGATGGATGCCGACGAGAGCGAGAGCCCCGGCGGGATTCTTCTCGACGATCTCGTGGGCGATCCGCACGAGCGTGCGGCGCATATCATCGTGGTCGAGGACGACCGTGGGCGCGGGCAACCTGCTCCTTCTGGTCTCTCAGGACCGGGTTAAAGGAACCGACGTCCGTCAGCCTAGCAGCGCCCCCGGCGCTCGCCGCGATGAGTTTCGCCGCTAGCCCGGTCTGAGCTCTCAGTGTCAACCGCGGACCAGAGAGAGGAAGGCCATGCGATGAGCAGTCCGGCCATCTCGCAGCGACGAAGCGACCGCGTAACATGAGCGCGGTGCAGGAAGCGTCACCGATCGCCGGGGGCTCAGCCGAAGGCCTGGAGGACCGCCTCGAGCAGCACCGCACGGAGTTGACCGCCTACTGCTATCGGATGCTTGCGTCACCGTTCGAGGCCGAAGATGCGGTCCAGGAGACAGTGCTCCGCGCGTGGCGGGGCCTGCACCGCTTCGAGGGTCGTGCGAGTCTGCGTTCGTGGCTCTATCGCATCGCCACGAACGTCTGCCTCGACATGCTCGCCGGCCGCGAGCGGCGCGCCCGTCCGATCGATCTCGGGCCTGTATGGAGCCCCGACGGCGAAGAGTTGAACACGTTGCCCGAGGCAACGTGGGTGGCGCCGATCCCCGACGGTCTCGTCGTGCCCGACGGAGATCCGGCCGATGTGGCGATCGCCCGCGACTCGATCCGGCTCGCTCTGATCGCTGCTCTGCAGCACCTCCCTCCCCGCCAGCGCGCGGTGCTGATCCTCTGCGAGGTGCTGCGCTGGAAGGCGACAGAGGTTGCCGAGCTGCTCGACACCAGCGTTGCGTCGGTCAACAGCGCATTGCAGCGCGCCCGGTCGACGCTTGCCACCGCCGATTTCACGGCGACCGAGCGCCAGCGCCACCTCGACGAGACCGACCGGGCGCTCCTCGCGCGCTACGTCGACGCATTCGAGCGCTACGACATGGACGGGCTCACCTCGCTCATACGAGAAGACGCCACCCAGTCGATGCCGCCCTACGACATGTGGTTGCGCGGACGGGACCAGATCCTCGAATGGTGGGTGGGCCCGGGGAGCGGCTGTCGCGGCTCGCGGGTGCTTCCGGCGGCGCCGGCGAACGGGTCGCCCACGTTCGGGCAGTACCGGCCGAGCCCCGAGGGCGGCCACTACCCATGGGCGCTCCAGGTGCTCGAAGTGTCAGCCGGCAGGATCGTCGAGATGACGTTCTTCCTCGACGCGGACAAGCTGTTCCCCCTCTTTGGCCTCCCGGACCGGCTCGACGGCTAGCACGTCGAACAGGCCCATCAGGACGAGCAGCTCTCGGAGCTCGCGCGAGGCATGCACGAGCCGCAGCTCGAGGCCCAGCCGACGCACGGTGAGCGCGAGTCGCGCGAGCACGTTGACGGTGTCGAGATCGGGGCAGGAAAGCGCTTCGACATCGCAGATGATCGTCTTGCGCCGCGGCGTGGCCATCTGAGGTCAAGGACCAATTCCACCACCGAAAGTCACCGGTACGACGCGGCGCGGTAGAGCATGTGCGAGAGCCCTTTGTACGTGAGCTCGCGCTCGTACGCGAAGCCCGACTTCTCCATCACCCGGCGCGAGGCCAGGTTCGTGGGCAGCGTGAACGCGACGATCTGCCCGAGCTCGAGCGGCCCGAAGGCGACACCGGTGCAGGCGCGCGCGAGCTCCGTGGCCAGGCCTTCTCCCCAGCGCTCGGGCGCGATCGCCCACCCGGCCTCGATCTCCTCGTGCCCGCCGATGTCGGTGTGTTGCAGGCCGCCGCGGCCGACCACCGCGCCGGTGTCACGATCGCGCAGCAGCCACAGGCCGAAGCCGTAGTGCTCCCAGTGGTCGAGCTTGTCGGCGAGGCTGTGGAGGAGCTGCGCCTCGTTCGGCGGGCTCTCGCCCGGCCACAGCGTCACCGCGACGCGCGGGTCGCCGAGCAGCGTGGAGAGCTCGTCGCGATGTCGCGGCCGCAACCGCTCGGCGACCATGCGCGCGGTCTCGATCCGCTCCACTCCGGTCACGCGGGCGTCACCGCGCGCTCGAAGCGCAAGAGCTCCGGGCGTCCGCGCTCGGAGAAGGGGATCTCGATCGAGTCGAAGTCGCGCGGCAGCACCGTGTTGGGGAAGATCGCCCGCGCCTCGTCGCGCAGGACGGCGGCGGGATGGCGAGTCGAGAGATGGGTGAGCGCCAGCACTCCGACCTGCGCCTCGAGCGCGAGCGTGGCCGCCTGGGCGGCCGTCGAATGTCCGGTCTCGCCCGCCCGATCGCGATCCTCCTCGGCGAAGGTCGCCTCATGGATCAGGACGTCGGCTCGGTGCGCGGCGACACCGAGCGCCTCGCACGGCACGGTGTCGCCGGAGATCACGAGCTTTCGGCCGGGCCGCGGCGCCCCGAGCACCTGATCGGGCGCGACACCGTTGACCGTCTCTCCACGCTGCAGGCGTCCGAACTCGGGGCCCGGCGCGAGCCCGAGCCCGACGGCTGCCGCCGGGTCGAACTCACCGGGCCGCTCGTCCTCGAACAGCGCGTACCCGAATGCGGGGCCGCGGTGGCACACCGGGAACGGCGCGATCCGGTAACCATCGCGCACGAGCGCGTCGCCCGCCTCGAGCTCGATCACGTCGAGCTCGAAGCTGACCCGCCCCGCCGCCCGGAGCGCAAGCCTCAGCAGTTCGCGCAAGCCGCGCGGACCGTGGATCGCCAGCGGTCGCTCGCGACCGCGCAGGTCGAACGTCTTCAGCAGTCCGGGCAGCCCGAGCCAGTGGTCGGCGTGGAAGTGGGTGATGAAGATCTCGGTCAGCTCGGTGAGGCCGACGGATTGCATGAGCTGGCGTTGCGTTCCCTCGCCGCAGTCGAAGAGGACCTTGTCACCCCCACGTCGCACGAGCAGTGCCGGCAGGCCGCGGCGCACGGTCGGGACCGAGGCGGCCGTGCCCGCGAAGAGGATCGAGAGGTCCATGGCCGGCCAGTGTGCCAGCACGCCCTGTCCGGACGAGCCGGCACGGCCGATACGCGCGTCGCTACGGCTCAGGCGCCCGCCCACGGCACGCTAATCTCCCCCCGCACGCGCCCGTAGCTCAGGGGATAGAGCGTTCGCCTCCGGAGCGAAAGGTCGTAGGTTCGAATCCTACCGGGCGCGTTGCGAAAGGCCTGGAAACGACCGCTTTTCTGATTTCGGAGCGCGCCGCTCGACGGTTTTCTCGCACGCCTCCGCGTCGCATCTGCCAATAACTGCCAGATGACCCCGCCCGCGCCGACCCAGAACACGACACTCCTCGTGCTCGGCTATTCGTTTCAGCTCGTGGGCTTCACGATCGCGGTTGTGCAGCTTTTTGTCACACGCCGCGAGATCTCGGCAGCGCTAGATCGACTGAACGCCGCGAGGCGACGCCTCGTCGGCGTCTCAGACCAGGCCGAGGTGCTCCTGACGGCGGTTCAGCGCACGCGCGCGACGTTGAAGCTCAAGGTCATCCCCGCGCCCGCGGATCCGAATATCGAGAGCCGAGTCTCCCGACTTGAGCGTCAGATCGAGGAGGTAGATTTACTGATCCTGCAGCAAACCGACCCGGCCTGGTCCGCCGGGGCTTCGCATCTCAGGACGTCCGGTCAACGCCGAGCGCCACGGCGAGCACTGCAAGCGTTGAGCGCCCTCAATATCGCTCCAACCGCTCTAGAGCGCCCTACGAAAATGCGCGCCCGAGACCAGCGGCGCCGCGTCGCCAAGACGGCGCGAAGCGAAGCACCAGCGCTGGTGTGGGTGTACGGGGTGCTCCGGCCAGCGTTCCCGGTTTGTCGCCACCCAGCCGGGATAGTGGCGACTAAGAGCAGTTAGACGCCAACGGTGAGACGGTCGATCGAGAGGGCCGGTAACACTGGGCGGGGCTTGTGCAATGAACCCCGCGACGACATCCTCACCGACCCCTCCTGCGCCGGTTCTGTCCAGCGACGCCTCGCTGCTCGCAGCCGCGCGCCACGATCCCGACGCGTTCCGGGAGCTCTGTGAACGCTACGCCGACGCGGTGCATGGGTACTTCGTGCGTCGCACCGGCAGTCGGGTGACGGCACTCGACCTCACGGCCGAGACGTTCGCCCAGGCGTGGTTCGTCCGCGCCCGGTTCCGCGACGAGGCTGCAGGCTCGGCCGCACCGTGGATCTACGGCATCGCCCGCAACGTGCTGCTGATGTCGATCCGCCGCGGCGCGCTTGAGCGACGTGCCACGGAGCGGCTAGGGCTGCAAGCGCAGCTCGACCGCCCGCAGCATGTCGAGGACCAGATACCTGACAGCAGATGGGGCGACGGAGCCGACGAGCTGCTCGACATGCTGCCGGCAGACCAGCGTGAAGCCGTGCGCCTGCGCGTCATCGAGGACATGCAGTACGCCGACGTCGCTCATGCACTGGGCACCACGCCCGCCGCGGCCCGGGTTCGCGTCCACCGTGGACTGACCGCACTCAAACGCCATCTCACACCTTCAAAGGAGGCCCGACCATGACCCGCCTCGATTTCGATCCCGACCTGGACCGCCTCGGCGACGCACTGCGCGCCAGCGCCGCCATCGACCTGACCCGTGAGGAACATGCGAAGCATCGGCGCGTGACCGCGCTTCGCGGCGTACCGGCAGGTGTGCTCGTGGTCGCTGCGGCTGCGGCGGGTGTCGTCGTGTTCGCGCAGCCACCCTCCGGGGAGTCCGCGTGGGCCAAGGAAACGCTCCAGCGGGCCGCGGCGGTGGTGATCCCGCCGGGCTCGGCCAACACGATCTTGCACGTCACGGCCACGGAAACCCTCAGCCCGCTCGCCCAGCGCGTCGCCGCGACGACCGTCTCGACGCTTTCCGAGCAGGCCCGGATTCAGCAAGGGTCGCCGTGGGGCGAGCGCGCCATCGTGCAGGTCCCCGGAGGTCCCGTTCTCGAGGAGAACAGCACCGGTCAGATCTACAACCAGACCACCAACAGCGTGTATCCGGCCCCGCAGCTTCCCAGCGGCACACCGCACTACACGCTGACCGCTACTGGTACCGGTACCGGCAGCTATCACCTCAGCGTCACGCTGCCCCGAGGCGGCGTCTCCACCCAGACCCTCGACGCCAGCACCGCTCACGCACTGCAGGACGGAACTGACGTCGTGCAGTGGTCGGTCGGCTGGGACGCGAGCACCCAGACGCAGATCGTGGGGCCGGTCGTCGTTCCATCAACCCAGGAGGCGCAGCAGCTCCAGGCCCAGCAGCCTGATCCCGTGTCGAGCAGCTTCGCTGCCGAGCTGCACGGCCTGCTGGACTCAGGCCACGCCCGCGTGACCAAGACCACCACCAGTGACGGGCAGCCGGCGATCGAGATCTCCTCCGTCAATCCTCAAAGCGGGCCACGGGTCAACTACTACGTCGACCCCCACACCTACGCGCCGATTGAGCTTGACACGTTCGGCTACGACAGCCCCGACGACGTCACACGCTTGCACTTCACCACCTATGAGACGCTCCCGCTCGCCGGCAACGAGCAACTCCTGCTGGTCACGATTCCACCGACCGCCCAGGACGACCACACCCACGCCGACTACTGGAACGCCGCCGGCCTGCCCAAGCCCTTCTGAGGAGGGCCCCGCGGCTCTCAAGCCAGCGCCACCCACCAGCGCCACCCACCAGCGCCACCGCGAGCACGTCGACGAGCACGGCGGCGCTCGTCCGTTCGGCCCGGCGCCCCGGCGTCCGGATCGGGCGATGACATCTCGCGACCGGAACCCCGCCACGTGTCGAACCTCGGCCTACGCGGCGCCCTCACCAACCGGGATCTGAGGACCCCGGGCGACAAGCTCGCGCGCAGCGTCTGCGATGTGCTTGGCGCTGATTCCACACTCGTTGACGAGCTGCGCTGGGGTCCCGGAGCCCGGAAGGTGCGTGACGGCGAGCTTGACGACGCGGGGCCGCGCGTCGGCGTCGGCGAAGGCGTCGACAACGGCCGAACCCAGCCCGCCCTCGGGCCAATGGTCCTCGACCGTCACCAGCCTCCCGTTGGTCGCCTCGACCGCCTCGGTCAGGGCCTCGAGGTCGAGCGGCTTGACCGAGTAGAGATCGATCACGCGCGCGGAGATCCCCTCGGCCGCGAGCGTATCCGCCGCAGTGAGCGCCTCGTGCAGCGTGTAGCCGGCGCCGATCAACGCAACCTGGTCCGCAGAGGACTCGCGCACCACCTTGGCGCCCCCGACGGGGAATGCCTCGTCGGGCCCATACAGTGTCGGCAGCGCGGCGCGGGTTGTGCGCATGTAGGTGATTCCCGGCAGGTCAGCCATCGCGTCAACGAGCGCGGCCGTCTGGTTGGGGTCACTCGGATAGAGGACAGTTGAGCTCCCGAGCGCCCGGAACTCGGCGAGATCCTCGAGCGCCATCTGCGAGGGGCCGTCCTCGCCGATCGACACACCGGCATGTGAGCCCATGAGAGCGAACTTGGCCTGCGAGATGACCGCCATCCGCACGAAGTCGTAGGCGCGTGAGAGGAACGCCGCGAACGTCGCGGCGAACGGCGTCCAGCCTCTGACCTGGAAGCCGACGGCGGTCGCGACCATCTGCTGCTCGGCGATGAACATCTCGAAGTAGCGCTCGGGAACGGCGGCGTGCGTGAGCTCGAGGAAGGTCGAGTTTCCGACCTCCCCGTCGATCGCGACGACGTCGCCCCGCCGCTGGGCGAGCGCGGCGAGTGCGTCTCCGAAAGCGCGGCGCGTCGCGACCGGCGCGCCGCCGACCTCGTAACGCGGCCGCGGCACCGACGGATCGACCTCGAAGCGGTGCACCGTCGCTCGTCCTTCTGGCTTCTGGACCTCGATTCTCACCGGCGGGACGTCGCCGAGCTCATGGATCGCCTTTTCCGGATCCTTGAGCGGCTGGCCATGCTTGCCCTCGACGTTGTCGGTCTCGCTCGCGCCGCTGCCCTTGTGGGTCCGAGCAACGATCATCGTCGGGCGCCCGACGGTCGCCTCGGCGGCGCTCAGGGCATCCTCGATCGCGTCGATGTCGTGCCCGTCAATCTCGATCGTGTGCCAGCCACTGGCCTCCGCGCGGTCGGCGTACGAGTCGAGGTTCCAGCCGTGCATCGTCGGTCCGCGTTGGCCGAGACGATTGACGTCGATGATCGCGACCAGGTTCTCGAGCCCGAGGAAGCCGGCATGATCGACCGCCTCCCAGATCGAGCCCTCGGCCATCTCCGAGTCGCCACAGAGGACCCACACGCGAAACGGCACCCGGTCAAGCTCGCGGCCCGCGAGCGCCACGCCGACACCGATCGGGAGACCCTGCCCGAGCGAACCCGTCGCAACGTCGACCCACGGGATCTCCGGGGTCGGGTGACCCTGCAGCCTGGAGCCGAGCTTGCGAAACGTCAGGAACTCCTCGTCGGTGATCGCACCGGCCGCGAGGAACATCGAGTACACGAGCGGGGACGCATGGCCCTTGGAGAAGATCAGGTGATCGTTGTTGGGATTCTCCGGTGCGTCGTAGTCGTAGCGCAGATGTCGAGCCATCAGCACCGCCATCAGATCGGCCGCCGACATCGAGGAGGTCGGATGCCCCGAATTGGCGGCAGCGGCGGCGCGGATCGAGTCGATCCGCAGCCTCAGCCCCAGCCGGCGGACAGTGTCGTCATCGATCATTGCTCGTTCTCCTATCGGTCTATCGCGGCGTGGATCGCCTCCGTGATCTCCGCCGAGACGCTGATGAGCCAGCCTGGGTCAGTGACGACGCGCGCGTACAGCTCGCAGGGTGCTTCCCAATCGACCCGGGTCTCTCCGGCCACGGCGCTGGAGCTTACGCCTGCGCGCTGTCGATCGGGGCGATCGTCGGCGCGGCACCGTGCACCTTTCGGATCAAGGAGAGATACTGATCCGCGGAGCGATCGTGATGCAGGAATACCGCAACTCGACCGAGCAGGCGGCGGTGCATATCGATGCTGGCTGCTCGGGCGGGATCATCGCCGCGGGCGCGGTCGCTCATCTCGCCGCCACGAGCGGACAGGATAACGTCGCGGGGGCGCCTGGCTCGACGAGCGCTCAGGAGACCTCCGAGCCGCGCCGAAGACGCTCGGAAGCCCCCGCCACGAGGAGCGCCAAGGCGCCCGGCACCTATGTGCACGCGGGATGAGCTGATGCCCGTCCCCGGCCCCGCACGCCGCGACAAGCCCCAGCCTGGCGGTCCACCCTCGCCGGCGCCGCGGCTGCTCACCACCCCGTCGACCGAGGTGAGCCGCTGGTGGGGTCGGCCGCTCGCCGAGACCCGCTGCGCGCTCGAGCTCGGGCGACTGCTCCTCGACCCCGTGCTCCGCGGCGACGGAGTCCCTCGCGGGAACGGACGGCCGGTGATCCTGATGCCCGGGTTTCTCGCCGGGGACCAGACGCTCGCCGTGATCGCGGCCTGGTTGAGGCGGATCGGCTACCGCCCGCACGTCTGCGGCTTCCTCGCGAACATCGACTGCTCGGACCGCGCCGCCGACCGTGTCGAGCGCCAGGTCGCGGCGCTGTACGGCAAGTACGGCCGCAGGGTGGCGCTCGTGGGCCACAGTCGCGGCGGCCACTATGCGCGCGCGATCGCGGCGCGCACGCCCGAGCGGGTGTCCCACGCGATCTCACTCGGTGCGGACCTGCAGGCGATGGTCTCGATCAGCGTCCCGACCACCCTCGCGGTCCACGCTGCACGCCGTGGCCTCCAGGTCACGCACCGCGCCAGAACCGGCAGCTGCCTGAGCCTCGAGTGCCCGTGCGCGTTCACTCGCGACTACAAGAAGGCGTTCCCGGTCGGGCTCGTGCGCCTCACGAGCATCTACTCTAGAGGTGACGGTATCGTCCGCTGGCAGGAATCGATCGTCCCCGAAGCGGATTGCGTCGAGGTGAGTGGCAGCCACGTCGGGCTCGTTCTCAATCGCAAGGCATACCGGGCGATCGCGCAGGCGCTCGCTGAGCCTGAGCTCGTCGGCTCGGGCTGATTATCTTCGGAGGGGGTCTCATGCAGAGTCTCGAAGTACCGTCGCTGTTCGAGGATCTCGGTCACGCGCTCGCGACCGATTACTTCTTTCTTCGCGAGCAGCTGACTGACGAGCAGCTCGGTGTGCTGCGGCGTGTGCGCGAGTTTGTCGATGATGAGGTGTTGGGGGTCATCGGCGGCTATTGGGAGCGTGCGGAGTTGCCGTGGCCGCTGATTCATCGCCTGGGTGAGCTGGGGATCGTGGGTGAGGACATCCGCGGGTATGGCTGCCCCGGGCTTGATCCGATCGCGTGCGGGCTGGCGAATATGGAGCTCAACCGCGGTGACGGCAGTCTGGGCACGGTTCTGGGCGTGCAGTCAGGGTTGGCGATGAAGTCGATCGAGATGCTCGGTTCAGAAGCGCAGAAGGAGCGTTGGCTCCCGGGGATGGCGCGGCTGAAGACGCTCGGCGCGTTCGCGCTGACCGAGCCCGATCACGGTTCTGACTCGGTGGCGCTGGAGACGACTGCCCGCCGCGACGGTGAGGAGTACGTGATCGACGGCTCCAAGCGCTGGATCGGCAACGCCAGTATCGCCGACGTCATCGTCGTGTGGGCGCGGGGGGAGAACGGACGGGTGCAAGGGTTCCTGATCGAGCGGGGCACCCCGGGCTACGACGCCGAGGTGATCGAGGGGAAAGGGTCGCTGCGCGCGATCTGGCAAGCGCAGATCACGCTCGAGGAGGTGCGGGTCCCGGCCGAGAACCGCCTCCCCCGCGCCGAGAGCTTCAAGGACACCGCGCGCGTCCTCGCCGGCACCCGCAGCACCTGCGCCTGGGCGGCGCTCGGACATGCCGTCGCCGCCTATGAGACGGCCCTCACCTACGCCAAGCGCCGCCATCAGTTCGGCCGTCCGCTGTGCAGCTTCCAGATCGTCCAGGACCGCCTGGTTCGCATGCTCGCCGAGGTCACGGCGATGCAGCTCTACTGCCTCCAGATCGGACGACTCGCGCAGCGCGGCCAGCTCACCGACACGGTCGCCGGGCTCGCGAAGCTCAACAACACTCGCAAGGCTCGCGAGGTCTGCGCCCAAGCGCGCGACATGCTCGGCGGCAACGGCCTGCTGCTCGAGAACCACGTCATCCGCCACATGGCCGATATCGAAGCGATCCACACCTACGAAGGGACAGAGACAATGCAAACCCTGATCGTCGGCCGCGACATCACCGGCGTGGGGGCGTTCGCGTGAGCGGACTCAGAGCAGCACGATGAGCGCCGAGGACGCAGAACGAAAGCGCCGCGACGACCCCGTGTGGCGGACATGGGGGCCCTACCTGTCCGAGCGCGCGTGGGGCACCGTGCGCGAGGATTACAGCGCCGACGGCGACGCCTGGTCCTCGTTCCCCCACGACCATGCTCGCTCGCGCGCGTATCGCTGGAGCGAGGACGGCCTCGGCGGCCTCTGCGATGACGAACAATTGTTGTGCCTCGCGTTCGCATTCTGGAACGGTCAGGACCCGATCCTCAAGGAGCGCATCTTCGGCCTCACGGGCCACGAGGGCAACCACGGCGAAGACGCCAAGGAGTACTGGTGGTACCTCGACTGCACCCCGACGCATTCGTGGATGCGCTGGCGCTACGCCTATCCCCAGGCAGCCTTCCCCTACGAAGGTCTGATCGCGGAGAACGCCCGCCGCGACCGGCGGGCGCCCGAGTACGAGCTGCTCGACACCGGCGCGTTCGCCGAGAGCCGCTACTGGGACATGACCGTGGACTACGGGAAGGCAGCGCCCGACGACATCTGCATGCGTATGCAGGTTCGCAACGCGGGACCGGACGAGGCGAGCATCGACGTCCTGCCCACGCTGTGGTTCCGCAACCGTTGGTCGTGGGATCCGGCGCTCGCCCGTCCGGTCATCCACGAGAGCGACGGCGCCTTGGTGGCGGAGGACCCGGGGCTGGGGACGATGGTGCTCGTGGGGAACGGGACGTCCGAGCCGCTGTTCTGCGAGAACGAGACCAACACCCGCCGTCTCTGGGGGACAGACGGGCCGGCGTATCCGAAGGACGGCATCAACGATCACCTGGTCGGCGGAGCGATGACCGTCAACCCGGCGCGCACCGGCACGAAGGCGGCACTCCACTATCACCTCGTGCTCGGCGCCAGAGAGACGGCCGAGATCCGGCTGCGACTGGCGCCCGAGCGACGTGACCTGGCGCGCCCGTGGTCGACGGTGATTCGCGCGCGCGCCCGCGAAGCAGACGCTTTCTATGCGTCGCTCGCGCCCGCGGCCACCGCCGACGAGGCGCTCGTGATGCGCCAGGCGTTCGCCGGGATGCTCTGGAGCAAGCAGTTCTACAACTACGACGTCGAGCGCTGGCTCGAGGGCGATCCAGGCGAGCCGTCGCCACCGGCGTCCCGGCGGCACGGGCGCAACGCCGGGTGGCGCCACCTCTACAACCAGGACATCGTCTCGATGCCCGACAAGTGGGAGTACCCCTGGTACGCGGCGTGGGACCTGGCCTTCCACACGATCACGCTGAGTCACGTCGACCCGGAATTCGCCAAGGAGCAGCTGCGACTGATCACCCGCGAGTGGTACATGCACCCGAACGGCCAGCTGCCGGCATACGAGTGGAACCTCGGCGACGTCAATCCCCCGGTGCACGCCCTCGCCGCTCTGGCCGTGTTCCGGCACGACGGCGCGCGCGACCACGACTGGCTCGCGCGGGTATTTCACAAGCTCCTGCTCGGTTTCACCTGGTGGGCGAACGTCAAAGATCCACAAGGCGACCATCTGTTCGGAGGCGGCTTCCTCGGGATGGACAACGTCGGCCCGTTCGATCGCTCGGCGCCGCTGCCTGAGGGGCTGGTGCTCGAGCAGGCCGACGGCACGGGCTGGATGGCGCTCTACTGCCTGAGCATGCTCGAGATCGCGATCGTCCTCGCCAAGGAGGATCCCGCATACGAGGACGTCGCGATCAAGTTCTTCGAGCACTACGCGCTGATCGCGGAGGCGATCAACGACCGCGGGCTGTGGGACGAGTCCGACGGCTTCTACTACGACCAGGTGCGCCGGCCTTCGGACGCCAGCGCATGGCCGGTGCGAGTGCGCTCGATGACCGGGCTCATTCCCTTCTGCGCCGTTGCCCTCGGCACCGGCGAGGAGACCGAGCAGTTGAAGGAGTTCAACGACCGGGTGCGTGAGTTCCTGCGCGCGCGGCCCGAGTACGCGCCGGCCGTCCAGCCCGCCGCCGGCACCGGAGAGGTGACGATGCTGGCGCTGGTCGGCGACGATCGACTGCCACGGATCCTCGAGCGCCTCGCCGACGAGGGCGAGTTTCTCTCTCGGCACGGGCTGCGGGCGCTGTCTGCCGCGTATCGGGACCGCCCGTTCGAGTTCTGGCAGGGCGGACGCGTTGTCGCAACGGTCGACTACGAGCCCGCTGAGTCGACGACGCCGCTCTTCGGCGGCAACTCGAACTGGCGCGGACCGGTCTGGTTCCCGGTCAACTATCTCGTGATCGGGGCGCTCGAGCGCTTCGCGCGTCACTTTGGAGATCGCGTCACCTTCGAGTTTCCGCGCAGCTCGGGTGAGCAGCTCACCCTGAACGAGATCACGATCGAGCTCGCGCAGCGCCTCGTCGACATCTTCCTCGCGGATCCCAGCGGCCGCCGGCCGGTGTTCGGGGACCGGACCGAACCCGACCCCACCTGGGGCGATGCGCTGCTCTTCCACGAGTACTTCCATGGTGACGACGGCCGCGGCCTCGGCGCCTCGCACCAGACCGGCTGGACCGGCCTGGTGGCGGACATGGTCATCCGCCTGTCCCACCGGCGCCAGGAGGCGGCCGGATGAGATGAGCATCATGCCGCTGGGAGCGCACGCGGACGGCGACGGGGTCAGCGTCGCCTTGTTCAGTAGCGTGGCCGATGCGGTCGAGCTGTGCCTGTTCGACGATGCGGGCCGCGAGTCTCGCCGCGAGCTCGAGCTGGACGACGGGTACGTGTGGCGCGGTCATGTCGAGCGACTCGAGCACGGCGCGTGCTACGGCTTTCGCGTCCACGGACCCTGGGACCCGGGCGCGGGCCTGCGCTGCAACCCGGCCAAGCTGCTGCTCGACCCCTACGCACGCGCGATCGCCGGAGCTGTGCAGTGGAACCCCGCCGTGTCGGGCGAGGATCCGACCGACTCGGCGCCCTACGTCCCGCGTTCGGTGGTGTGCACGAGCGCGTTCGACTGGGCCGGCGATCGACGGCCGGCGATCCCGCTCGAGGACTCGATCGTCTACGAGCTTCACGTCAAGGGCTTCACGAAGCTCCATTCCGACGTCCCCGAAGGCCTGCGCGGGACATTTCGCGGGCTCGCCCACCCGGCCGCGATCGCGCACCTCCAGCGGCTCGGTGTGACCGCCGTCGAGCTCCTTCCCGTGCACCAGTTCGTCCACGACGGGACGCTCGTCGCGCGCGGGCTGCGCAACTACTGGGGCTACCAGTCGATCGGCTTCTTCGCGCCGCACAACGAGTACGCCTCGAGCGGTGATCGTGGCGAGCAGGTCGATGAGTTCAAGGCGATGGTTCGAGGTCTGCACGCCGCCGGCCTCGAGGTGATCCTCGACGTCGTCTTCAACCACACCGCCGAGGGCAGCGAGCAGGGGCCGACACTGTGCTTCCGGGGTGTGGACAACGGCGCCTACTACCGCCTGCAGGACGACCGCAGCCGCTACGTCGACGACACGGGCTGCGGCAACACGCTCGACTCGCACTCCCCCGAGGGCCTGCGGCTCGTCATGGACGCGCTGCGCTACTGGGTGCAGGAGATGCACGTCGACGGCTTCCGGTTCGACCTCGCAGCCGCCCTCGGTCGGGCTGAAGGCGAGTTCACCCCGTTCAGCTCCTTCCTCGAGACCATCGGGCAGGATCCCGTGCTCGCACAGGTCAAGCTGATCGCCGAGCCGTGGGACGTCGGCTACGGCGGCTATGAGCTCGGCGACTTCCCAGCCGGGTGGAGCGAGTGGAACGGGCGCTACCGCGACACCGTCCGCGATTTCTGGCGGGGAACCGACGGGACGCTGGCCGACTTCGCTACCCGCCTGACCGGATCCTCGGACCTCTATGGGCGCCGCCGGCGTCCGGCCGCGTCGGTCAACCTCATCACCGTCCACGACGGCTTCACGCTCGCGGATCTGACGTCTTACGACGTCAAGCACAACGATGCCAACGGCGAGGACAACCGCGACGGCACCGACGACAACCGGAGCTGGAACTGCGGCGTCGAGGGCGACACCGACGATCCCGACGTGCTTGGCCTGCGCGCCCGCCAGCGCCGCAACCTACTCGCCACGCTGCTGCTCTCAGAAGGCATGCCGCTCCTGCTCGCCGGCGACGAGCGAGGGCGCACCCAGGGGGGGAATAACAACGCCTACTGCCAGGACAACCCCACGAGCTGGGTCGACTGGTCCGCCGCCGGCGGCGACGAAGACCTGACCGCCTTCGTCGCCCAGCTGTGCCGGCTGAGGCTGAGCCACCCGGTGTTCCGCCGTCGGCGCTTCTTCAGCGAGGCCGACCTCGAGTGGCTGCGCCCCGACGGCAACCCGATGACGGCAGCGGACTGGGGCGCCTCGTTTGCCCGCGCGGTGACCGTCGTCCTCCCCGGTGACGCGTTCCTGCTCATGGTCAACGGATGGTGGGAAACGCTGTCCTTCACCGTGCCCGCGAGGGTACGCACCGCGCATTGGTCGGTCCCGATCGACACCGCGAACGGGCACGACCCCTCGAGCCTCGGTGCGGTCGACGCGGTCGGGCTCACCGGCCGATCGATGATGCTGCTCCAACGCGAGGACGGCTCGTGATGCGGCGGGGCACCGGCGCCCCCCAGCTGCTCACGCTCGGGTTCGAGCCCGTGGCGAGTCGATCGATTTCAAGCTCCCGATACCGAGCGACTCATCGATCGGGGCTTCTCGGGTCTCAGGCGTCGCGGGCTCGCGTGACTCGGACCCCGGTGGACCGGGCGGATCGTCGAGGAAATCGGCGCTCGGCACGAAGAACAGGCACCCGGTCACCGCGGTCGAGAAGTCGAGTATCCGGTCATAGTTGCCCGCGGGTTTGCCGATGAACATGTTCCTCAGCATCTGCTCGGTCACGTCGGGGGTGGCCGCATAGCCGATGAAGTAGGTGCCGAACTCGCCGTCGCCGACCCTGCCGAACGCCATGTTGTCGCGGACGATCTGTCGCTCTTCGCCGCTCTCGTCGGTGATCGTGTTCAGCGCGACGTGCGAGTTCGCCGGCTTGACATCGTCGGGTAGCTCGATATCCGCGAGCTTCGTGCGCCCGATGACCCGCTCCTGCTCCTCGACCGGCAATGCGTTCCAAGCCGTCAAGTCGTGCACGTACTTCTGCACGACAACGTAGCTGCCGCCCGCGAAGTCGGGATCCTCGTCGCCGATCGTCGTCGCGGCGATCGCCGCCCGGCCGCCCGGATTCTCGGTTCCATCGACGAAGCCCATGAGGTCGCGCTGGTCGAAGTACTTGAAGCCGTGGACCTCGTCGACGACCACGCCGCGGCCGGCCAACCCGTTCACCAGCTGGCCTGCGAGCTCGAAGCACAGGTCCATGTGACCGGCGCGGATATGGAACAGCAGGTCACCCGGCGTCGACACGGCGGCGTGCTTGGCGCCGACGAACTCGGGCAAGACGTGCAGCCCGGCCGGGCGCGCACCGTCGAACAGCCGGTCCCACAGCGCAGACCCGATCCCGACCACGCAGCTGAGCTCGCCTTCGGGGGTGCGAAAGCCCACCGAGCGTGTGAGACCGGCGAGGTCCGCGAGCAGGTCTCTGACGTACTCCTCGGCTCCGACGTCAGCCGTGAGAACAAGGAAGATCGCCGCTTCGGTCAACGGCTTCAGCAACGCCTGGGGCTCGGCAGCGTCCGCCATTGCTTACGCAGGCTAGCTGAGTAACGCGCAGCGAGCGCCCGAGCGGCTCGCGCAGCGAATCGATGTCGAGATTGGCTGCGTGCTGCCCACCCTTCGGCGCAAGCGTGAGCGGGCTGCCCGACCTGAAGCTTCTAAGGTCTGCCTGCGATGGCGGCAAGCACCGATACGCGCGAGGCGGAGGTCCACCGGCTGCACGGCCTGCCCCTGGCTCAGTTCACCGCTGCGAGGGACGACCTTGCCAAGCGGTTGCGCAGCGAGGGAGATCGCGAAGGCGCCAAGGAGATCACACGGCTGCGCAAGCCGACGGTGGCGGCGTGGGCGCTGAACCAGGTCAGCCGGGACGATCCGCGGGGAGTCGACGAGCTGATCGTGGCCGGGCAGCGCTTGCGAGACGGCCAGGAGCGTCTGCTCGCCGCCGGCGATCGCGAGCCACTGGACCGGGCCACCGCCCAGGAGAGGCAGCTCGTGAAGGACCTCGCCCGGCATGCGGAGCGACAGCTGGTGGGCGCCGGGCAATCGGTGAGCGCGGCGGGTGTCTCCGCACCCGCGATCAGGCGCAGGAGGGTCGACTTGCCCTCGCCGTTGCGTCCGACCACGCCGATCCGCTCGCCGGCCGCGACCCCGAGGGTGATCTCGCGAAGCACCGTTCGGGTCGCGTAATCCTTGCGGACGGCGTTGAGATTGACGAGGTTGCGGACGGAGCTCATGCCCGGGAGCGGGATTCGAGCTCCAGGAGCGTCGCTTCGAGCTCGGTGACCCGCCCGGTCGTGTCCTGCGCGCTGACGCGCGCTTGCTCCGCGGTGGCCTGCGCGCGATCGAGCACCGACGCGGCTCGCGCAGCTTCGCGCCGCGCGTCCTCGACATCTCGCCGCGCATCCTCGAGCTTCTGCTCTATCTCGAGCGCGCGAGCGCGCGAGCGCTCGAGTCGCTGACGGACGCCGCGGATCTTGCGAGCGAGGGCTGCGTCGGCGGCCGCGTCAGACCGAGGAGGTGGTGGCGCTTCGGCCGGGGATGCACGTGGCGTCTGCGCCTGTGCGAATCCGAGCCCGAGGTCGCTGATCTCGTAGTCGCGGACGAGCCGCCCCGCGGAGATCAGCTCTCTGGCCTCTGAGTCGACGGCAACCGCGCGTAAGGTCGCCCACAGCTTGCTCTGGAGCTGAGCCGCTTCCCCGACGGTCTGGACACCGTGATCGGGTCGCTGTCCGGTGGCGAGCGCCGGCGTGTCGCGCTCGCGCGGCTATTGCTCAACGCACCGGAGCTGCTGCTCCTCGATGAACCGACGAACCACCTCGACGTCGCGGCGATCTCGTGGTTGGCATCTCGCGGGGCGTCGCGGGGCGATGCTCGTCGTGACCCACGACCGCTGGTTCCTCGACGCCGTCTGCACCGCTACCTGGGAGGTCTCTGACGCGGGCATCCACCGTTATGAGGGTGGCTACGCGGCATACGTACTGGCCCGCGCCGAGCGCGACCGCCAGGAGGCGGCGCGAGAGGATCGGCGTCGTCAGCTCCTGCGCAAGGAGCTCGCATGGCTGCGACGCGGCCCGCCCGCCCGGACCGCCAAACCGAAGTTTCGCATCGCCGCCGCGAACGCCCTGATCGCCCACGAGCCGCAGGTACGCGACCGGACCGAACTGCTTCGCTTCGCCACCACCCGCCTCGGGGATACGGTCCTCGAGGCGATCGAGGTCTCGTTCGCCTTCGGCGGCGACGACGTGCTCCACCGGGTGACCTGGCGGCTGGGGCCAGGCGATCGCGTTGCCCTCGTCGGCGTCAACGGATCGGGAAAGACGACCCTGCTGAGGCTCCTCGGCGGCGATCTCGCGCCGACCTCGGGGTCGGTCGAGCGCGGCGCCACCGTGCGGCTCGCCCGCCTCTCGCAGGACACCGTCGAGATCCCCGGCGAGCAACGGGTACTGCAGTCGCTGGAGGCGGTACGCGGGAGCGCCACGCTTAGCGATGGCCAGGAGATCTCGGCCGGGATGCTGTGCGATCGCTTCGGCTTCCGCGGAGACCGCGCGCGCACGCTGGTGCGCGAGCTCTCCGGCGGGGAACGGCGACGGCTCCAGCTCATGCGCCTGCTGATCGCGGAACCCAACGTCCTCGTGCTCGACGAGCCGACCAACGACCTCGACATCGACACGCTCACGGCCCTCGAGGACCTGCTCGACGGCTGGCCGGGCACGCTCGTGGTCGTGAGCCACGACCGGTACTTCGTCGAACGGGTCTGCGATGACGTCTTCGCGCTCACACGCGACGGCGGGATCCGTCACCTGCCGGGCGGGATCGACGAGTACCTCGAGCTGCACAGCGCCGCGGCCATAACGGTGCTCGTACGGCCCAGGACCAGCGCTCCCTCGGGCGCATCGCTGCACCCCGCGCGAAAGGAGATCCAGCGCCTCGAGCGTGCGCTCGACCGGCACGCCGAGCGCGAGCGCGCGCTGCACGAGCAGATGTCCGCAAGCTCCACGGATCACGCCCGGCTGAGCGAGCTGCACGCCGAGCTCCAGACATCGCTCGCCGAGCGCGAACGGCTCGAGGCGGCCTGGCTCGACACCGCCACCTCACTCGAGTCCTGACCGCCGATCAGGAGACCGCGGACCGCCTTCCCGGCGCGGCGGCTAGGCTCGCCGCATCCTCGAGCTCGAGACACCCCACGGAATCGCGCGCGTCCAGCTCCACGTTGCCGATCGTCCGGTCGCCGCGCTCGTGCTCGGACACGGCGCCGGCGGCGGCATCGGCGCGCCGGACCTCGTTGCCGTCATGGGTGCTGCCCGCTCGCTCGAGATCAGCGTCGGGCTCGTGGAGCAGCCCTATCGGGTCGCGGGTCGGCGCACGCCGGCGCCGGCGCGCCAGCTCGACGCGGCGTGGACGGCCGTCCTCGCGCAGCTGCGCGACGATGCGCTCGGCGGCGTGTCCGTCATCGCCGGCGGGCGCTCCTCCGGCGCCCGTGTCGCCTGCCGCACCGCGGCCGAGGTCGGCGCGCTCGCGGTGATCTGCTTGGCGTTCCCGCTGCACCCTCCCGGCCGAGGCGATGACCCGGCGAAGAGCCGGTTGCCCGAGCTCGACGCGGTGTCGGTCCCGACGCTCGTGGTGCAGGGACAGAACGATCCTTTCGGGATGCCCCCCGACGGCCCAGGCCGCACGGTCGTCCACGTGCCGGGTGATCACGCACTGAGAAGCTCGACGGCGGTCGCGGCCGTCGCGGCGGCCGCGTCCGCATGGCTCGTGGCTCGCCTCGCGGACAGGTGAGAACGACCGTCGTGGCGCTCGCCACGCGTCGCAGCCGCGAAGTTGGTTAGATAGCCCCTGTGAAGCTCGCGTTGCGGTGCGGTGAAATCGCGTTGCGGTGGCGTCGCGGCGTCCTGACGTCGCTGGTTCTCGGCGCTGCGACGCTGCTGGTCGGCGCCGCGATGCTGGCGCTCGTCGCGTCGAGTGCCGCCGCCCTGAGCACCACGGGCCGCCCACCATCGGCTATTTGCCCCGGGGTCTCGGGCTCCTCAGGCTGCTGCGGTCCGCCGGTCGAGCAGCCGCTTGCCGCTTCCGTGTGCTGTCCGGCGCAGACTACTGGGTGCTGTACCACCGGGTGCTGTACACCGATCACCGCCCCGTCGGACTGCTGCGTGGCGTCCGCGTGCGAGGCGGCGCTGTCGATCGGTGCCACCCCCGATCCGGCGATCGATGGGCAAGCGGCAACGATCACCGGGACGCTCACGGGCGGGACGGTCGCGGCGCAGCCCGTCGTCCTCTGGGAGCGGCTCACCGGACAGACGGCCTTCAGCGAGGTCGCACAGACGACGACCGACTCATCCGGGGACTTCCGGTTCGTGCGCCTCGTGCGGACGAACGCGGAGTGGTACGCGAAGGCGGGGCTCGTGGCGAGCTCGACCGTGCTCGAGCCCGTGCTCGCGGCGGTCACCCTGCACCCGTCGAGCGTCCGGCCCGCGGCCGGCGCGAAGGTCACGCTGTCGGGGTCGATCGCCCCAAGCCACGCCGGCGAGCGCGTCGCGCTCGAGCGGCTTCGCGGACGGCGCTGGGTGACGATCGCGCGACCCAAGCTCGGCAAGCGCTCCCGCTTCTCGGTCACTCAGAGGCTGGGCGCGCACGCCGTCGAGCGCCTCCGCGTGGTGCTCGAGGCCGACGCGCGCAATGCGCGCTCCGTCTCGGCCGTGATCAAGATCGTCGCCTCCTGAGGCGGCGACGGCGCACCGAGGTCGAGCTCTCGGCTGAGATCGTCCGGGGCCATCAGCGGACCGGCCCGAGCAGGATCGTGGACTTACGCGGCGACGGCGCTGACCGGCGGCTCGCCATCGGCGTCCGAGGCCTGCGTCAGGACCTGGCCGCAGAACGCCGTGACGATCGTCGCGTCGAAGTGGGTACCGGCGGAGCGTTGGAGCTCCTCGAGCGCGTCGGCGACGCTCCTGCGTCGGTGATAGACCCGGTCGGATGTCATCGCTTGGAAGGCATCGCAGACGGCGATGATGCGTGCGCCCAGCGGGATGTCCTCGCCGCAAAGCCCATCGGGGTATCCGTGTCCGTCGACGCGCTCGTGGCTCGATCGGATGAGCGCGGCCGTCGAGGCCAAGGCCGGCGCGGCCGACGCGATGCGCTCGCCGATCAGTGGGTGACGCTGCATGAACTTCCACTCGAGCCCGTCGAGGGGGCCCGGCTTGTCGAGGATCGCCGCCGGAATTGCGGTCTTGCCGACGTCGTGAAGCCTCGCGGCGACGCGGATCCGGCTCACCTCGTGCTCGGGCTCGCCCAGCGCTTTCGCGAGCGCGCCCGAGAGCTCTGAGACTCTCTCGACGTGGTCGTCGAGGGAGGCGCCCTGTTCGGTGATGACCTGCAACAGCGCGTCGCTGACCTGGTGGCGCGCGGAGAACCGGGTCGCCTTGGTCGCATACATCATCGCCGTCACGACCGGCTCGATCGCAAGCGTGCGCGTCCCGCGGCGAGCAAGCCGTCGGGAACCCCAGCCTCGGAGCGAATCGCCAGACCGCGCGAGATCGCCGTTTCGTCGGCTCTGATCCTCGTCCTGACGGCGGTTGGCGAACCACCGGACGCGGGGTCCGCGGCGAACGGAGCAGACTGCAGGTCAGACAGAGAGAGCGTCAGCGAGCCGATCTCCACCTGCGCCTTTCGACTCGACTCGGATCGCGCCACGAGGAGCCACACACCGGCGATCGCGGCGATGGTGAGGACCAGCGCGAGCCCGGGGGCAAGCAGCTTGGAGCGTCTGACGTGCGTGAGGATCCGAGTCGTTCATCGACCGGATCTGTGAAAACCTGCACAATTCTCAGGGATCTGGACAGATGAGTGCGAGTCGTCTGGGGGCACCGGCCGAGCGCGACGCCCGTCGCCGCGCTCAGCCGCTCGGCCGCTCGGCCGATCGATTACCTGGTCCCGATCAGCGCATTCCCGCTCTCGTCGACGGCGACGCAGAGGTCGCTTGACGCGCACGAGACGCCGGCGAGGCCGGTGCTGGAGTCGATCGTCTCGGCGGTCCACGCGCTGGAGCCGCCGGTGGGGTCCAGCGTGGTGACGGCGTCGCCACTCAGACCCACCACCACGCACGGACCGTTCGCCACGCACGACACGCCCGTGGCCGGCTGGAACGGGTGGAGGCGATCGATCAGCTCCGTCTGCTTGTACGCCGCCGGCCCGCCCGTCGGGTTCGTCGATGTGTAGACGTTGCCGTTGTCGTCCGGCAGGACGCACAGCGTCGTCGTCGGGCACGACACCGCGGCGCCCCCGACGGACGAGTTGCTCCGCCAGGCCGACGCGCCGCCGGTCGGATTGGTGGAGGTCGACAGGCCGGACCCGGCCGCCACGCACAGCGCGTCACCCAGGCACGACACATCGTCGAGCGTCTCACCGGGATTGACTTTCGCCAACTGCCACGCGCCCGCGCCGCCGGTCGGATCGGTGGAGACGATCACGTCGCCGCCCGCGTCGACGGCCACGCAGAAGCTCGCCGAGGTGCACCTGACCGTTCCGAGCGTCCCTCCGGTCGCAATCGCGATCGTCTGCCACGCGCCCGCGCCGCCGCTGGGGTCGCTCGACACGAGCACGTCGCCGCTCAACACGTCGTCCGCCGCGCAGAACTGCGCGGTCGGGCAGGAGATGCTCACGAGTCCGCTGTCGGAGACGATACTCGTCGTCGTCCAGGTGCTCGGCCCTCCCGCCGGGCTCGAGGAGGTCACGACGTCACCGTTGTCGTTGACCGCGGCGCAGAAGCCGCTCGGCGAGCACGAGACGTCGGCGAACTCGCCGCCGTTGCTGATCGGTTCGGGGTCAGTCCACGTGAAGTGGGCCGGTGGCACCTGCGCGGCCGTGTAGCTGTGGCCGGCCGTGACCGTGGCCGTCTGATGTGTGAGCAGGTTCTTGACCGCGATCGTTCCTCGCACGACGTGGACGGTCGTCTCGCTGCATTCGTCGGTGGTGATCCACTCGGTGCCCCGAGCGGCCGCGAGGACGTAGCTACCCTGCGCGACGAACGGTCCACCCTTGTCGCTCACCCACAGCGAGCGGTGGCGCGGCTTGTGCTTCGTCGACCGCGCGGCGCTCGCGCAGTCGAGCGCCCCGGTGAGCTTGAACGTGGTCACGCCCGAGGCCGCCTGGAGGACCTGGGCGCTGCCGTGCGAGAGCTCGGCGGTCCACGTCCTCGACGGAGTCGCGATCTCGACCCCGGCGGTTCCGGCGCTCGCGTCGACCGACCCGCCGACGTGCAGCGCGACGGATCCAACGATTCGGACGAAGCGATGCCGGGAGGGTTGCTCGACGGTGACGCGCCCGCGGACCACGGAGACGATCACGGTCCTCGCGAGGGCGGGCTGCGGGTGCCCCGACGAGGCCATGGCGGTGGCCGGGGCGGCGCCGAAGGCGAGTCCGAGCGCCAGCGCCAGCGCGGTACGTGTAATGGAGGTGTGCATGGTATTGCCCCTTCCCTCGTGGCCCTCGGGCCTAGCCTAGTGCGCTGCAGCGCGGGACGCCAGAGTCGAAAACGCCGACCCCAGGTGTATCGACGTAGTAGTCGCTGACGTAGCGGCTGGGGCCGATCTCATCCCAGATGTCGCTCTTCCCTTCGACCAGTGTCCCGGTCGTCTGGCAGAACAGCTCCACCGCATCGCCGTTGTACAGCCGGGAGACGTGTGAGTATCCGGTTCCGGGTCCGGTCCTGACGAGCAGCGACTGGCCACGCGGGACGCCGTACACATAAAACGTCGGCGGGGTCAACGGCGGGGGTGGAACCGAGGCGCCGACGGCCGCTGGAGCGGCGACGCCTACCGTCGTGAGCGCGAGGACGGTCGCGAGGATCCGACTGACTGAGGTGTGCATCGCCATACTCCTTTGGTCGTGTGACTGCGATGCGGTGAAGCTATGCTCGCGGCGAGGCGATGTCGTGCACCGCCGCGACACGCGCTGTGTCACGTAGGCGACACAGGCTCACGCGGGGCGAAGCTCATGGGAGCGGGACCGGCGCGCAGCCCGAACAGCGTCAGCGGCTCCTCGCGGCCACGGAGCTTGAACTCGCCGAGGCTCTCCAGCGCGTCGGGGTCGGTGAGCCTTGCGCGTGTCGATTCGGTCAGCAGGATCGGCCGGTCGAGCTCCCGGGTGAGCGCCTGCACACGGCTGGCGACGTTCGTCGTGTCGCCGATCGCCGCGTACTCGAGCCGTCGGCCGGACCCGACCGTACCCGACACGACCGGGCCGGAGGCCAGTCCGACTCCGACCCGATCGGCGCCGACGGCGGCGACCACCCCGCGCGCCGCCGCCAGCGCTCGGGTCGCGTGGTCTTCGGTCGCGAGCGGCGCCCCGAAAACGGCCATCACACCGTCGCCGAGAAAGGTGACGACGCTTCCGCCCTGATCCATGACCGCGTCGGAGACCTGCGCGAGGTATGTGTTCAAGGCGGCGAGCAGCTCACGCGCCGGTCGCCCCTCCGCGAAGCTCGTGTAGCCACGCAGGTCGCAGAACATCACCGTCGCGTCGAGCTCCTCGCCGAGCCCGGCCTGCTGTTCGGCTCGCTCGACGACGCGCTGCACGTGATCACGGGGTACGTAGCGTGCGAACGTCGTCACGAGGATCGCCCGCTCTCGCCGCACCGTGACGAGATCGACCACGCCCACCCCGATCCCGCTCACGAACGTCGCGGCGAGCGGTGGCATCAGCGCCAGTACCGTGCCGCCGTCGAACGCGAGCTGCGCGATCACCGCGCCGACGCCCAGCCACACGAGTGCGGCCCCGACGCCGAGGTACCCGAAGTCCGAGGCCGCGATCGCTGGTGCGAGCAAGGCGGAGAACACCACAAGCCCAGCGTCGAGCCAACCGGGTGCGCCGCGCAGGGGAAACCCGGCGAGCGCCGTCTCGATCGCGTCAGCCTGGATCTCAGGGCCGGAGAGCTGACTGCCGCCCGCAGCGTCAGTCGGGTGAAGATCGCCGACGCCCGGGGCCGGGACGCCGATGACCACGATGCGGCCACGCACCCGGCTCGCGGGGACGCGGCCCTCGAGGACGTCAATCGCGTGGATTTCCGGGACCGTGCCGGGCCCCCCGGGATAGTCGATCAGCGGCGTGGCGCCCGCCGCCAGGTGCACCGGATGTCCGACTGCGCGCGCGGCGACGACCGGAACCGACGGCAGGCCGCTGAAGCCGGCGTCGAGGCGCGTGACCTCTTCGTCGGCGTCGTCAGGGACACCGGCGTACGCCGGGAGCGCGCCGGCCGCGGCAAGGTTCTGGTTACCGCCGAAGACGCGGGTCGCGCCGTGGGGGCCGACCTCGCTCGTCACCATCACCACCGGGCGTGCGGCTGAGATCGCCGCATACAGCGCCTGATCCTGCGCCGTCGTCGTCGGCTCGGTGATCTCGATGTCGTAGACGATCAGGCGCGGGTGGAGCGCGTGGACGGCGCGCACCAGCCGTCCCTGCAGGCTGCGGGGCCACGGCCAGGCAGGGATCCCCCTCGCTTGGAGCGTCGCCGTGTCGACGCCAACGACCGTGAACGGCCCCGGCGGCTCGTTGCCGCGCACCGCGAACCGGGCGTCGATCGTGTCCGTCTCGACGCGCCCGAGCACGCTCGTCCAGCTGACGAGGCCTCCGGCGATCGCTGCGACCACCGCGGTGGCCGCGAGCAGAACCACTCGCCCGCGAGCCGGCAGGCGGCGGCCTACGCGGCGCCCAGAGGTTGAAACCGAGGCCAGCCTGTCAGCGGTTGACACCGGGGCCAGCCTATCGGCGAAACTGTCGGCGATGCACTGGCGACTCCTCGACAACGTCGACGATCAGGAGGTCAGGCGCACCCTCGAGATGGCCCGCACGCGCACGTTCGAACGCGACGAGGTGATCTTCCACGAGGGCGACCCGGCCGACACCGTGCATCTGATCGAGCGCGGCCGCGTGGCGGTACGCGCCGCCAACCGGCACGGCCAGCGAGCGATGCTCGCCGTGCTCGGTCCCGGGGAGACGTTCGGAGAGCTCGCGCTGCTCGGGCCCCGCGCGCAGCGCAGCGCGACCGTGCTGGCGATCGAGCCCGTCGTCACGCAGTCGATCTGCGACGTCGACTTCCAGCGCCTGCGGCGCGAGCATCCGGAGGTCGCCGAGGTCCTGATCGCGCTGCTCTCCGAGCACGTCAGGCGGCTCAGCTCGCAGCTGCTCGACGCCCTCTTCCTGCCCGCTGAGTCGCGTATCCGCAAGCGTCTGCTGGAGCTCACCGAGAGCTACGAGTCGACGGGCGGCGAGGTCGTGATTCCGCTGCGCCAGGAGGATCTGGCGGACTTGGCGGGGACCTCCCGCGCGACGGTGAACCGGGTCCTGCGCGAGGAGGCGGGTCGGGGCACACTCAGGCTCGCACGCGGCTCAACCACCGTGCTCGACCGTGATCGGCTGGCGCAGCTGATCTGGTGAGCGTGGTCCGTCGCGTCGCGCGCATCGCCCCCCCACGTGACCGGACGGCGCGCATCGCCCCCACCCCGCCCTGGGGTGCTTTCACGATGAGGCTCTCGCCGGCTTGGCGATCCAATCGTTGGCGTCGTAGCGCATGAGCGCCGGGAAGGCAGCGACGACCGCCGCCACCCCGAGCACGCAGAGCACTCCTCCTGAGAGGACTGAGAAGCGCGCGCCGGCTGCGCCGGCGACGGCGCCGGATTCGACGTCTCCGAGGCGCGGCCCGCCCGTCACGACGAGCGTGTAGACCGCGGACATGCGGCCGCGCATGCGCTCCTGCGTGACCGTCTGGTTGATCGTGGTGCGGCATACGGCGCTGACCGAGTCGGCGGCGCCGGCGAGCGCGAACAGGACCGCGGCGATCCACAGCGAGCTCGCCAGTCCTGCGACTGCCACCGCGGTGCCCCAGACGACCACTGCCCAGATCACGACGCGGCCCAGTCGTCGCGCGTGCCCCAGCCATTCGGTCGTCAGCGCAGCTATCGTCGCCCCGGCCGACATCGCCGAGTACAGCGCTCCCGTGCCCCCGGCCCCGGCGTGGTAGACGCTGACTGAGAGGACCGCGAATAGCGCTCTCGGCAGCCCGAAGGTCATTGCCACCACGTCGATCGCAAACGACCCCATCAGCGCTTGGTTGCTAACAACATAGCGCAGGCCTTCCGCGATCGAGCGACGGACGCTCTCGTGCTGTGCCGTCTGACCCGGCGGCTGTGACGTCACCCAGAGGACGGCGAGCACCATCGCGCCGCAGCTGACCGCGTCGGCCGCGTACGCCGACTTCACCCCGAGCGCGCTGATCAGGACCCCGCCCAAGCCCGGACCCAGCACCATCGTGAGCGTGCCGAGCCCGTAGTTGAGCGCCAGCGCGCTGCGCAACTGGGCCGGCGCGACCACGTTCGGCACGATTGCCGAGGTCGTCACGCTCTGCAGGGCGGTAAAGGCAGCCAGGAGGGCAGCCAGCGCGTACAGCGTCACGATCAGCGGATGACCGATCCACGCCGCCACCGCCAGCCCGGTCGCCGCGAGCACCAGGCCGATCTGGTCGAGGAGCAGCATCGTGCGTCGGTCAACCCGGTCGGCGATCGCGCCCCCCAGCAGCGCGGCGGCGACGAGCGGCACCAGCTCGACCGCGCCGAGCAGCCCTACCAGCAGCGCCGAGTGCGTCTGCACTTACACCTGATAGGGAAGCGCGACGAGCGTCGCCTGCGCACCCATGCCCGAGATGAAGCCCCCGATCACCACCAGCCGCAGATCGCGACTATCGCGAAGGGGTGAGAGATCGGGCCGGAGTCGTGGAAGGGGCACGCACCCAGCATCGACGATGCGACCTCGGCGTTCCAGCCCCGCCGGCCGACTGGTTCACGATTCCGCCGGTCGTAAGCGGCAGTCAGTGAGCGGCTGTAGAGTGCCCGCGGCGGTTGGGAGGCGACCGGAACGTAGTCGAGCAATGGAGGGTGTATGAGCGCAGCAGAGAACATCGCCACCGCGAAGCGGGGCTATGCCGCCTTCGCGGCAGGGGATGCCGTCGGCGCGATGGCGGACATGGTCGACGAGATCGAATGGATCACGCCCGGGAACAGCGCGATCAGCGGCACCACGCACGGCAAGCAGGAGCTTGGCGCGAACTGGGCGAAGCTCGCCGAGAAGGGCTTCACGACGAGCCCGCAGCACTGGCTCGCGGACGAGGAACGGGTCGTCGTCCTGGTCCAGGTCAGCGTCGCGGGCGAAACCGCGGACACCGCGGACGTCCTCACCTTCAACGAGGACGGGAAGCTCATCAAATTCCAGTCCGCGAGTGACACTGCGCTGTTGGAGCGCGTCTTCGGATCGAGGTAGGCAGGCCGATCAAGCGCTACCGAAGCGGGGGCTCTCCGGCGCGAAAAACGGAGAGCGACACGAGGTCGGAATCGAGAATGTCGATTCGCCAAGCGCCTTCGAGATGAAGGATGCGGCGTTCGCCGACAGTCGTGATGCGCAGAGCCACGTCGCTGCATACCGGGCAGCGCAGAACCAGGCCCGCCCCGCGGTAGAGGCGATGAGCGCCGATGGGACGCACGGCGTCGCACGACTGGCAACGACGCGGCATCCCCGTCAGCTCGACGCCGAAGCACTCCTGGAGGAGGCCCCCGATCGCGTTCCCGTCCAACCACACCGCGTTGTCGGTCATCTCATGCTCCCGTGGGGCCGAATCGCTCGGCGCGGATCGACGCCGGATCGTGGCCAAGCTCGACTAGCAGGTCCGCAGCTCGCTCGACGAACGCCGTCGGACCGCAGATGAAGATCCGCGGCCCCGTCGCCGGGCCGGGTCCGACCAGGGCGAGCATCTGGGAATCCACGCGCCGCGCGAATCCGGTCCAGCCGCGGGGCCGCTCACGCGTCAGCGTCTCATGCACGGCGAGCCCGTCGCCCGTCGCCAGCGTCGCGAGCTCCTCGCGATAGAGCACGTCCTCGACCGAGCGGGCGGACACCAGCAGCCGCGCGTCGATCACGCTACGGCGAGCGGAGCGGTGGCGCAGCATTGACATCAACGGCACGAGCCCAGAGCCGCCCGCCACCAGGAGCAGAGGACCGCCATCCTCGATGCGCCAGATGAAGTGTCCGCCAATGGGGCCACGCAGCTCGAGCTCGTCGCCGGAGCGCAGCTCGTCGACCAAGTACGGGGACACCTCCCCGTCGTCGATCCGCTCGACCGTCAGCGCCAGCCCGGCTTCCTCCGGCGCCGAGGCGATCGAGTAGGAACGTTCCGTCTGGTACCCGTCCTCGGCGGTGAGTCGGACATCCACGTGCTGGCCCGCAATATGTCCCGGCCAACCCGGCACGTCGAGCATGAGCGTCTTGGCGTGCGCGGTCTCCTCAACGAGCTCGCGCACAGCCGCAAGCCGCCACACGATCCGGGCGCGAGCCACGCTCAGTCGCTCCAGTAGCGCTGCTCTCGCCACGGATCCCCACGGTTGTGATAGCCGGCCGTCTCCCAGAATCCCGGTTCGTCCTCGAGCGTGAGCGTCAAGCCCCGGATCCACTTCGCGCTCTTCCAGAAGTACAGGTGCGGCACGAGCAGCCGGGCAGGCCCGCCATGCTCGGGCTCGAGGGGCTCCCCCGCGTACTCGTAGACTACCCACGCGCGGCCGCCCGCGAGGTCCTCCAGCGCCAGGTTGGTCGTGTACCCGCCGTCGCACCACGCGGACACGTAGGCGGCCTCGGTGGTGACGCCCTCGAGCAGCGTGTCGACCGACACGCCGGTCCACCTCGTGTCGAGCTTGGACCACTTCGTCACGCAATGAATATCGACGGTGAACGTCTCCGACGGCAGGCTTTCGAACTCCTCCCACGGCCACGACACAGGGTCGTCGACCGCGCCGTGGATCGTGAAGCTCCACTCGCCGAGCGGCGTGCGGGGCGTCGGCCCGGCGGAGAGCACGGGGAAGTCATTGACGACGTACTGGCCCGGAGGCACGCGGGCCGGATCGACCTCGCGTCGGGGGCGGCCTCGAAAGCCGCGGGAGATATGCGCCATAGCGCAATCCTCGCAGGGTCGCGCTCGCGTCGTCAGAGGCACGCCCCAACTCGGCATCCCGACGCGACTGTGGTCAACTGCGTCTCCTCGGGACGGTCAGCACCGACCTCTGGCTCGGCGAGCACGGCGTCGCTGAAACCGGCGCGAAGGCCACGGGCGTCGATGCCGACACGGTCCGCCAGACAGCCGTATCCAGCATCGCCATGGGACGGTTCACGAGACCCGAGTAGGTCGCCACACTGATTACCATGCTGGCTTCCGAGCGCACCGCCAACGTCACCGGCGTGGACAACGTGATCGATGGCGGTCTGATCAAGACGACCTGAGGAGGCAGATGGCTGATCGCCGCAAGCGGCTCGCCCTCGTGGCGGCGATCATGGGGTCGTTCGTCGCGGGGCTGGATGCCACGGCCGTCAACGTCGCGCTGCCCGCGATCCGCAGCGACCTCGGTGGCGGGCTCGCCGGCCAGCAGTGGGTGTCCAACGCCTATCTGCTCGCGCTGGGCTCCCTGATCCTGGTCGGCGGCTCGCTCGGCGACGTGTTCGGTGAGCGACGTGTGTTCTCGATCGGCGTCGCAGGCTTCGGTGTCGTCTCGCTGTTGTGCTCGATTGCCCCGAGCATCGAGGTGCTGATCGCGTGCCGTGCGCTGCAGGGAGCCTTCGGGGCCCTGCTGACCCCGAGCGCGTTGGCGGTGATCGTGGCGGCGTTCCCGCCCGACGAGCGCGGTGCCGCGATCGGCTCGTGGACGGCGTGGGCCGGAATCGCCACCGTCGTCGGTCCGCTGGCGGGCGGATTTCTCGTCGACGCGGTCTCGTGGCGCCTGATCTTCGCCGTCAACATTCCCTTCGTCGTGATCACGCTGTTGCTTGTCTCACGCGCGGTCCCCGCTCGCGCGCACGACGCTGCGCAGGCTCGTGTGGACTGGCTCGGTGCCGCGCTGACGTTCTTTGGTCTCGCCGGTCCGGTGCTCGCCCTGATTCGCGAGCCCGTTGTCGGCTGGAGCAGTCCAGAGGTGTGGCTTCCCGGGCTCGGAGGACCGGCCCTGCTCGGGGTCTTTCTTGCTCACGAGCGGCGCACTCCAGCGCCGATGCTGCCTCTGGGCCTGTTCAAGCGGCGTAACTTTTCCGTCGGGAACGTGCAGACGTTCGCCATGTACGGAGGGCTCGGCATCACCTTCTTCCTGCTCGTGCTCTTCCTTCAGGAGGTCGCGGGTTATCGCGCCCTGCAGGCAGGCTTCGCGCTGATGCCGTCGACGATCGTGATGTTCGTTCTCTCCAAGCGCATGGGACGGCTGGCAGACCGCTTCGGGCCGCGACTGTTCATGGGTCTGGGACCGCTGACCGCGGCCGTCGGCGTCGCGCTGATGCTGCGGCTGCACTCACACGTGAACTACTTCACCGATCTGCTCCCCGCGCTGCTGATCTTCTCGATCGGGCTCGCCTCCACAGTCGCGCCGCTCACCGCCGCCGTGCTCTCCGACGCCGACGAGTCCAACGCCGGGATCGCCTCGGGCGTCAACAACGCGATCGCTCGTGTCGCCAGCCTGCTCGCGATCGCCGCCGTCGGCGCAGTCATCTCCGCTCAGTTCAACTCGACGCTGAACCACCGTCTCAGCGAAATCAGGCTCTCACGGGCGGCCCTCACGGCCGTCGCGCATGCCCGCAGTCAGACGCTCGCGCGCGTCGATCCGGCACGGGTCGGCCGGCCGGTCTCACTCGCGGTGCAATCGGCCTCGGTGCATGCCTTCCACGTCGGGATCGGCATCTCCGCCTCGCTCGTCGCGCTCGGCGGGCTGCTCGGCCTCGCCGGGATTCGCAACCCCCGGCGCGTCGTGCGGTCCGAGGACTGCGCCGGGGGTCAACTCGCCGGCCAGCCCCTCGACGCCGGTCGCGGGCCGGTGCCGGCGCCGCTGCCCCAGTCGGGCGCCCCGGTCACGGCAGCAGCCGCGAGCTCAGCACGTGAGGCAAGCAGAGCCACGTGAGGCAAGCACAGCCACCTGAGGCAAGCACAGCCATGTGAGGCAAGCACACCTCCACACGCTGCGCCAATGTCGACTCAAGCCCCGGCGAGTTTGAGCCGATCCCTGAAGTGTGGCGACGCATGACGAGAGACCCTGGTGGGAGCTCGCGGTCAATCCGCGTCCGCACGAAGCCCAGTTCGAGGCCGAGCGCGAGCGACTTCGCCGCGCCCGCTCACGCGCGTGGAACGAACGCCTGGATGAGCGCAACCGCCGCCGGGCGTCAGCCAGCGCGCAGCCGTCGGATTGGCCGCCGCAGGCAGCGTGAGCGCCTACATCGCCAGCGCCAGCGTCCTCCACACGCCGACGTCGAAGCCCATCCCCATGTGGGTCGTGTCGACCTCGATCCGCTCGGCTGCAGGGTCGAGGCAGGCCTTCCACTTGACAATCTCGTCGCGCTTCGAGTAGAGGGAGATATAGCGGCATGAGCTCGGGAACGGGCCGAGCAGCTCGGCCCGGGCGCGGGCACAGCAGTCCCCTGTGCGGCAGGTGATGCTGAAGCAGCCGGGTACTCCGATCGTGCCGAGCAGTCCAACGGCGCCGATGCTGACCCAGACTCCACGATGCACCGCCAGCTGGTCGCGGGTCGGCGAGCCGAGGGTCACCAGCTCCTCGACGAGCTCGGGCCGGCGCACGGCGAGCACCCGGCCGAGCGTGCCACCGCGACTCTGCCCGAGCACGACGGCCCGGCGTCCCGTCAGCTCGACGGCGCTGACCAATCGCGCCTCGAGCCGATCGATCAACGGCTCCATGCAGTCGGTGTTCAGCACGATCCCGCTGCGGTAGGTGCGGAAGCCACCGTCACGCAACCAGCCGGCCATCCGCGAGAGCGAGCCGTCGTTGGCCAGGAAGCCGGGGATCAGCAGGACGGGCCGGCCATCGCCTCGGGGCGGCCGTGGCCAGCGGGCCGAGTCGGCGGTGGACAGCCACTCGCTCGCGGTCCGGGTCCTGCCACCGCGTGGGTGCGACTGCCCGCCGGTTGGAGCCGCACTCGATGCCGTCATGGCGCGGACGCTATCGCGTCGACTGACCGGAGGCCGCAGCTCCCTCCGAACCTCGCTCGAAATCTTCCCCCGAACTTCGCTCGAAATCTTTCTTGACATCTTCTTAGCCGCTGCTAATCTACTTCCTAGTTAGCACTCACTAATCAGGAGGTACTTGGGCATGACCGGCTCGATCCGAAGGGGATGGACACTCGCAATCGTTTCGATCGGTTTGTTCATGGTGGTCCTCGACAACCTCGTCGTCAACGTCGCCTTACCGAGCATCCATCGCGACCTCGGCGCTTCGATCCAATCGCTCGAATGGACCGTCAATGCATACGTGCTGGCATATGCCGTGCTCCTGCTGACCGGCGCGGCGCTCGGCGACCGCTTCGGACGCAAGCGCATGTTCATCACCGGGATCGCGCTCTTCACCGCATCCTCGGCCGCCGCGGCGCTCGCGCCTTCGACGGCGCTGCTGATCGCTGCGCGAGCGTCCCAGGGCATCGGAGCCGCGATCGTGACGCCGCTGACCCTGACCTTGCTCGCTGAGGCGTTTCCCCCCGAGCGGCGCGGCATCGCGCTCGGTGTCTGGTCGGGAATCAGCGGGATCGCCGTCGCGCTCGGACCGCTTGTCGGCGGGGCGGTTATTCAGGCCGCCTCGTGGCACTGGATCTTCTGGATCAACGTCCCGATCGGGATCGCGCTGGTCCCGCTCGCGGTGACTCGTCTTGCTGAGAGCACCGGACCATCGCGACGGCTTGACCTTGGCGGGTTGGCCCTCGCCTCGACCGGCCTGTTCGGGATCGTGTTCGGCCTTGTGCAATCGCAGTCCGAAGGCTGGACCAACGCCACGGTCGTGGTCGCCCTGGCTGCCGGACTCACGCTGGTGCTCGCGTTCATCCGCTACGAGCTGCGCGTCGCTGAGCCGATGCTGCCGTTGAGCTTCTTCGCCAAGCGCAGCTTCGCCGTCACCAACGTGGTCTCGCTGGCGATGTACTTCGGCATGTTCGGCTCGATCTTCTTCCTCAGCCAGTTCCTCCAGAACGTGCTCGGGAACTCGCCGCTCCAGGCGGGCGTCAAGCTGCTCGTGTGGACCGGGGCGACGATGGTCGTCGCGCCGCTGGCGGGCTATTTCTCCGACCGGTACGGCAGTCGACTGTTCATGGTCGCCGGGCTCGGGCTGCAGGCGGTTGCGCTGGCGTGGCTCGCGGCGATCGCCAGCGTCGACGTGAGCTACGCGAGCATGGTCGGCCCGTTCGTGCTCGCCGGGGCAGGGATGGGGCTCGTGTTCGCGCCGTCTGCCAGCGCCGTGCTCTCCTCGGTGAACGTGAGCCAGGCCGGACAGGCGTCCGGTGCCACGAACGCGATCCGCGAGCTCGGCGGCACGCTCGGCATCGCTGTGCTCGCGACCGTATTCACCTCCCACGGGAGCTACGTCTCGCCCCAGGCCTTCGTCGACGGGCTCGTCCCCTCGCTATGGGTCGGCGTCGGCGTGCTCGGTGCCGGGGCGCTCGTGGCGGCGGTGCTTCCGTTCAGCACGCGCGCCGTCGCACAGACCAGCCCCGCACAAACCAGCCCCGCACAAACCAGCCCCGCACAAACCAGCCCCGCACAAACCAGCCCCGCGGCCGCATAGCATCCTCCCATGGCCACCGCATCGACACATAAGGACACCAACCCGCGTCAGCGCGTCCCGGCCGCGGAGCGCCGGGACGCCCTGATCGATGCCGCCGTCCGTGAGTTCGCGCGCACCGGGCTGCACGGGACGCCCGTCGATCGCATCGCGCGCCGCGTCGGTGTCGCGCAGCCGTACGTGTTCAGCCTGTTCCCCAACAAGCGCGAGCTCTTCCTGGCGGCGGTCGAACGCAGCTTCGAGCTGACGGCAGAGACGTTCACCCGAGCGGCAGCCGAGTACGACCCCGCGATCGCACTGCCCGATGCCGACGTTCTGGGGGCGATGGGCAAAGCCTACGTCGAGCTGCTCCCGTCGCACCGCGACTACCTGATGCTCGAGCACCAGGCCTATGCCGCCTGCGACGACGCGGTCATCCGTGACCGCGTCCGTGCCTGCTACGCGCGGCTCGTCGCGCACGTCGAGGAGCTCTCTGGCGCCGAGCCAGAAAGGATCGACGAGTTCTTCCGCTACGGCATGTGGCTGAACGTCGCTGCTGCCCTCGGCGTCGAGGATCTCTCGGCGGGATGCGAATGGATTCGTGCCGAGCAGGAGGCCCAACCGCACGGCGAGTAGGATCGCGTCGCGGTCCGGAGCGACTGGAGGAGACGGAGTGCGGCGTTCGGTTGCCCTGCCACTTGTCATCTGCGCCTGTGCAGCCCTCGCATCAACTGCCAACGCCCGGGTGCTGCGAGTCGGGAGCTACCACGGAATCCGCGGGCAGTATCACTCGATTCAGTCCGCGGTGGATGCCGCGAGGCCCGGTGATTGGATCCTCATCGGCCCCGGCGACTACAAGTCGCGGTTCAGCCGCCGTCCCGCCGGGCGGCCGGACCTTCCTGCAGCGATCCTGATCACGACGCCGAGCCTCCGGATCCGCGGCATGGACCGAAACACCGTCATCGTCGACGGAACCAGGCCCGGCTCGGCGCGATGCAGCCGCAATCCCGCCGCGCAGAACCTTGGCCCGCCGAGCCGGCGGGGACGGCTCGGGCTCAACGGCATCATGGTCTGGAAGGCAGACAACGTTTGGGTGCAGAACCTGACCGCGTGTAATTTCCTCGGCGGCGCTGGCGATGCAGGCAACGAGATCTGGTGGAACGGCGGCGACGGCAGCGGCAAGATCGGAGGATGGGGCTTCCAGGGCGCATACCTGACCGCCACGAGCACGTACGACGGCGGCCCGAGGAACGCCGCGGGGTACGGAATCTTCTCGAGCGATTGGAGCGGAGGTGCTTGGAATGAGATCTACGCCAGCAACTTCGACGACTCCGGCCTTTACATCGGCGCCTGCCAGCAGGCGTGCAACCAGACGATCAGCCGCGCCTGGTCGGAGTTCAATGCGCTCGGCTACGCGGGCTCGAACTCTGGCGGTCGCATCGTCATCGCGCATTCGCAATTCGACCACAATGGGCTGGGATTCGTCGTCAACAGCGACAACGACGACAAGCCGCCCCCGCAGAACGGCAGCTGTCCTCACAACGCAATCAGCACGATCACCCATACCCACTCGTGCTGGGTGTTCATCGACAACGACGTGGAGGACAACAACGACGCGGACGTCCCCGGTCGCGGACCTGCTGGGCCCGTCGGCACAGGAGTGGATCTCACGGGCGCGAGGAACGACACCGTGATGGACGACGAAATCGAGCGCAACGACGCCTGGGGGGTCCTGTTCGTCCCGCACCCCGATGGCGGCGGACCGTGCACGGGCGGGACGAAGAACGAACTCGGCCCCGGCAGCTGCAACTTCGACGAGTGGGGCGATGCGCTGCTGGGAAACCTGTTCGGCGACAACGGGTCATACGGCAATCCGACCAACGGCGACATCGCTGAGCTCAACTTCGAGAGCGGGCACTCAACCGACTGCTACCGGGGCAATATCGAGCAAGGCGGCGGCGTCCTCGAAACCAGCCCGGCGGATCTCCAACAGGCGCACCCCAAGTGCGACGGATCGCCCGCGCCGGCAAACAAGAATCCGATCCTGCTCTCGGAGATTCTCTGCGATGCGCGGCTGTCGCTACCGGGGGTCAGTCCGGCGTGCCTTCCGAGCGATCACTATCCGCGCCGCAGCCGTGTGCTCATGCACCCGCTCCCGGGCAATCTTCCAGCCATGCCGGCGCCCTGCACGGGCGTCCCGACCAACCCGTGGTGCCCGGCGCGCACTAGCCGCCTTCGCAACCGCCGTGAACGACGGAATCTCCGTGGTCGACCGCATCACCTCGAACGGTGAAGCCGGGGTCGCATTCGCAGCAGTCACAGACCTCTTTCTGGCCAGAATCGTAGGCGTCCTGGCCCCCGAAGTGCACGGCGCTGTAGTAGATGGCGGCGAGCTCGCGGCAATACACCGTCGGGTACACATCGAGTATCCCCTGCCACTTGGATGTGGGCCAGGTGGTCTCGCATACGTCAAGCATGCCTCTCAAGAAGGCGAAGTCGCACTCGTCCTTGTCGCTGCCGCAGTGCCCGTAGCAGCAGTCGTGACCTTTGCACGGCCCGAAGAAATTCACGATCCCGAGCGGTTCGTCGGGGACGTAGTCGCCTGTGCCGATGACGGGAAGGTGGACGCCGCCCTGAGGCCCGCAACCGTTGAAGCTGGAAGCGTGGCCGTTCGGGACCGGCGTCATGCAGTCTGGCGTCCACGGGCTCGGCGGCAAGTCGTCGGGGCACTTCTCCTTCTTCTGCTGTGGGCAGGTTCCTGTCGTCTTCGCGGCCATGCGGACCCACAATTGAGTTGTTCTCGTGCCTCCGCGCGCCCCGCTCGGAAGCATTGCGCTCAGCGCGAGCGCTCCCGAGAGCTTGGTGAGCTGGCGTCTGGAGATGCGCCCGGACGCGGCCGCTTTGGCCATCTGGTCGAGCGCCGTGGCGCAGTCCGGCTCCGAGCTGCTGGCGTGATCAGAGCTGCCAGTCACTGCCGGCCTCCTTCGCTTTCTTTCGCGCGTCCTCGTAAGCCTGGTTTCCCGCCGCGAGGATCTTGATCGCCTCAGCGGGGGTCTTGGCGCTCTGGGCCTCGACCAGCTTGGTGAGGCTCTGCTCGAGATCGGCGAGCGCCGCCGCGACGATCTCGGTGTGGCTCCCGGTACCCTCGCTCAGCACCGCGGTCCGCAGCTGGGTCAAGCTCTCTTGCAGCGGTGCCACCGTATGCGCGATATTCGGCTTCTTCTTTGCCGATGACGCCAGTTCGCTCTCCAGACGCCGGGCCGCAGCGAGGCTCTCGTTCAGGATCGCCTTTCGCTTGGCCCGCAGCAGCTTGCCGGGCTTACCGCGCACGCGCGAAGCTCGAGCGAAGACGCTCACGCTGCCACCCGAGGACCGAGATCACCGGCAAGCAGCTCGAATACCGCGAGCCAGCCGACCGCGACGGGCACGACGGGCCGACCATCACCAAGCAAAAGCCGAGCAGCTAGGCCGACCGATGCCACCGCAGCCCTCGCAGGCAAGCTACGCCGCCACGCGACGCCGGCCTCGGTCTCCTCATCACCCACGACACGCCCAACTCCCCGTTGACGCTACGTGCCTCCTATCGTCCCAGAGGCACACAAGCCAGTCAAGTGCTCCAAAACACTGACGTTCGCGGTCGTTATCACACAGTGAATAACACCTTGGTGCATGTTCCATCTGCGAAACAAGACCACAATGGTCGACCCCGATCACGCGTTGCGGGGCCGACAGCAGACGGTGCCTGTCGCCGCCCGCCATGCCGTACTGGGAACGCCACTCCAGCCTCCGTTTCCCGAAGGGTTCGAGCAGGCGATCTTCGGCATGGGGTGCTTCTGGGGAGCCGAGCGGGTGTTCTGGCAGGCGCCAGGGGTCTATGCGACCGCGGTCGGGTACGCCGGCGGATTCACGCCCAACCCCACCTACGAGGAGGTCTGCGGCGGACGGACAGGACACGCCGAGGTCGTGCTCGCTGTGTTCGACCCCCAGGCGACCACCTGCGGTGACCTCCTGAGGCTGTTCTGGGAGAACCACGACCCGACCCAGGGCATGCGTCGGGGCAACGACACCGGCACCCAATATCGGTCGATCATCCTCTATTCGAACAACGCCCAAGAAGCGGCCGCCGAGTCCTCACGCGCCGCGTACGGCGAGCGGCTTCGCGCCGCTGGGCATGGCGAGATCACGACGGAGATCGAGGCGGCCGGTCCGTTCTACTACGCCGAGGACTACCACCATCAGTACCTCCACAAGAACCCGATGGGCTACTGCGGCCTTGGCGGGACCGGCGTCAGCTGCCCGGTCGGACTGGCGAGCGCCGCCGGCGCTCAGTAGCGGCCCGCCGCTCCGCGGGGGACGGGCTCGGCGGCCCGCCCTCCGCGGGCTGGTCGGCCGCCCCGCGGATCGGGCTCGGCCGCTCTACCTCCGCGGGACGGGCTCGGCGGCGGGGTTCAGCCCCCGGCCACCGCGGGCAGGATCGTGACCTCGTCGCCGTCGGCGACCGGTGTGTCGAGCCCGTCGAGGAAGCGGATGTCGTCGCCGCCGACGTACACGTTCACGAACCGACGCAGCCCGCCATCCTCGGCGATCCGGCTGCGCAGCTCACCGAACCGCGAGTACAGCGCGTCGAGCACCTCCCCGACCGTCCGCCCGTCGACCGTGGTTGTTGATTCGCCGTCGGTCGCTGACCTCAGCTGCGTGGGGATCTTCACCGTTACGGACATCAGGCGGCCACCGCGGCCGCTTCGCTCGCCTCCTCGAAGGCCGCGACGTTCGGATCGATCTCCATCGTCTGGAAGGTTCCGCGCACGCAGTCGAGCGTCTTCAAGCCCTCACCCGTGATGTACGCCACCACGGTTTCGCCGGGATCGATGTCGCCGCGCTCGGCGAGCTTCGCCAGCACAGCGACGGTGACGCCGCCCGCCGTCTCCGTGAAGATTCCGGTCGTCTCGGCGAGGAGCTTGATCCCGAAGCGGATCTCATCGTCGGTGACCGAGTCGATCGAGCCGCCGGTCCGGCGCGCGAGATCGAGCGCGTATGGGCCGTCAGCCGGGTTGCCGATCGCGAGCGATTTCGCGATCGTGTTCGGCTTGACAGGGCGGCAGACATCGTGCCCGCCCGCGAACGCGGTCGCCACCGGGGAGCATCCGGCGGCTTGCGCGCCGTTCATCGTCGGCACATCGCCTGTCACCAGACCAGCGTCGATCCACTCCTCGAAACCACGCGCGAGCTTTGTGAACAGCGAGCCCGACGCGATCGGGCAGACGACGCGGTCCGGGATCTCCCACCCGAGCTGTTCGATCGTCTCGAAGGCGAGGGTCTTCGACCCTTCTGCGTAGTACGGACGCATGTTGATGTTCACGAAGGCCCACTCGTGCTCACCTGAGAGCTCGGTGCAGAGCCGGTTGACGTCGTCGTAGTTTCCTCTCACCGACACCAGGTGCGTGCCGTAGACGCCCGTGGCGAGGATCTTCTGCTCCTCGAGGTCGGACGGGACGAAGACATACGATTCGAGCCCGGCCGCCGCCGCGTGGGCGGCCACGGCGTTGGCGAGATTGCCTGTTGACGCGCAGGCGATCGTCTCGAACCCGAGCTCGCGGGCTCGGGCTAGACCGACGGCGACGACCCTGTCCTTGAATGAATGGGTCGGGTTAGCGGCGTCGTTCTTGATCCACAGCTCGCGCAACCCGATCCGCTCGGCCAGCCGGTCGGCACGGAGGAGCGGGGTCCAGCCTGCAGGGAGCGTCCCCCGGGGAGGAGACGCCAGCGGCAGGAAGTCGGCGTAACGCCAGATCGAATGCGGTCCGGCCTGGACCCGTCGGCGCAACGTCGCGGGGTCAGAGTCCGGGCGCGGCGCGTACAGCACCTCGAGCGGGCCGAAGCATTGCTCGCACACGTAGCGTGCATCGAGCGGGTACGGGGTCTGGCATTCTTTGCAGCGAAGAGACTCGGGCGGCATATGTGAAAAACCTCCGCCGGGGTCTGTGGTCGGAGGTCCATGAGAAACCGCCTCTTCCACATCTCCCAGGCCTTGTTGTTGGAGCCTGATGGAATTGGCACCGTTCCCTTTGGGGGCGGTTGCCGGGGTCTCGTAGGGCCATATCCCTCCACCCCTCTGGATGCGTACAGCTATGTGCGGCGAGTATAACCTCGCCCGCCATGCATCGGCAAGTGCCGCTGCCGGTTGCTGAGCCGAGGAACCAGGCTCGCGACCACGCCGGGTATGGCCTGCGATCGGCCCCGTCTGCGTAACGACCCCCGGGCGCCGGTGTTAGCACGGCTGGCCATGTCGATCGCTTCCACCGACCCGCTCGAGCGCCTCGAGGGCTCGCTCGACGCGTCGGTGCCCAGCAAGCGCATGCTGCTGATCGTCAATCCGTACGCGACGACGGTCTCTGACCGGCTGAAGAACCTGGTTGTGTATGCGCTCCAGGGCCGCTACAAGGTGGACGCGATCGACACGAAGGCGCGAGGACACGCGACCGAGCTGTGCCAAGAGGCCGCCCGGGAGGGGTACGACGTCGTTGTTGCGTTCGGGGGCGACGGGACGGTCAACGAGGCTGCGAACGGATTAGCAAGCTCAGACACGCCTCTGACCTGTCTCCCCGGTGGCCGCACGAACGTCTACTGCCGGATGCTCGGCATCCCGATCGATGTCGTCGATGCGACCGAGCATCTGCTCCGTCTCGCCGACGACTGGCGGCCGCGCCGGGTCGACCTCGCCCGTGTGAACGATCGCAACTTCCTCTTTGCTGCCGGCGTTGGCCTCGACGCGAGCGTCGTCGAACGCGTCGACGCCCATCCGCGATTGAAGGCCCGCTACGGCGAGTGGTACTACACGTCAGTCGGGATCCGGACGTTCACCCGACGCTACCTGATCCGTCCTACCAGGCTGGAGACGACCATCGGCGACGAGACAGTCTCGGGAGTTACGACGATCGTCCAGAACGGCACGCCCTACACCTACTTCGGTGATCGCCCCGTCAACCTGGGCGAGGGCGCCGAGCTTGACAGCGGCGACCTGTCGGGCGTCGTCCTCGAGCGGGCAGGCGTGATCGACATCCCGACGATCATCTGGCGAGCCCTGTCTCAGCGCGCCCGTGTCGCGCGCCATCGCCGGGTACACGCGTTCACGGGCGTATCTGGTTTGCACGTGCGCTCGCTCGACGAGCGGCCGCTGCCGCTGCAAGTGGACGGCGATTACATTGGCGAGATCCACGAGGCGAGATTCGGGCTGGCGCCCGGCGGGCTCGCCGTCGTCGCCTGACGGCCCGAGAGGCTTCGCGCCCCGGCGAGTGGGTAGAGCGCCAGATACGTGTTCTCGCGGGCCGTGAGGGCCTCAGCCGGCGAGCCGCTCCTGCAGACACACCTCGACGGTTTGGCCGGCTTCTTTTTGGATTGCCTCGCGCACGTCCAGCTTGACGGAAAGCTTGTGCGTGCCGTCGCCGAGTGCCATGAACGAGCTCCGGAACGGGTGACCGTCGATGGTCCCGCGGACCTTGACGAGCCCTCGGGTCCCGAAGTATTCGGCAGAACCTGGCATGACCACAAAGGTCCATCCGCCTTTGTTGGGGCTCCGTTGCAATGGCGCGGTGAACCGTTTGTCCAGCACACCCGGCCCCGGTGGGTGATGGTCGTCTGCGGTCGGGACGCTGGGGTGGCTCTGGGTCATACCCCGACCTCCTCGACGATCTCGAGGCCGTTGCCGTCTTGGTCGCGGAAGGCGAACATTGCCGGCACGCCTTGCCAGCGCAAGATCTCGTCTGCGTCGACGCCGGTGGCTCTCAGCGCAGCGTGGTCGGTGTCGACGTTATGGCTGATGAGCCGGATGCCCGTCTCGACACCTGCCGGCATCCCCTCGCTTGAGGCCACGAGCGCGATCGTCGCGGTTCCTCGTGGGGGCGCCACCACGATCCAGCGCTTGCTGTCGCCGATCGGGACGTCGAGGCGCTGATCGAAGCCGAGGGTGTCGACATAGAAGCTGATCGCGCGGTCTTGATCGGTGACGGGGACTCCTACGGTCAGGAGCTCATCGATCTGGATCACGGGCTTTGACGTGGACATTGCTTTCCTCCTTCTGAGGGTTGTTCTGGTCTGTTGAGGTCTACGTTTGCGGGGACATGCCTCTGCGCCCCCGGCTGGATCAGCGGTACATCAACGACCCCGGCGTGGTCAGCAGCTCGCCGGTCTCCAGCCAAGTCTTGAGGCCTGACAGGATCATGGGCCAGCCGCCGTAGAGCTGGCCATTAGCGCCCTCGCGCAGCTGATCGTGGGTGACCGTCAGTCGGCACGAGTCGCCGATTGGCTCGATGTCCCACGTGACCCTGGACTGCCCTTCGGCGCTGACGTCATCGCCCCAAAGCGCGGTCATGGTGTGGACCAATCGAGTAGGTGGCTCGGCTTCGAGGACCTCACCGTCACCGAGGAGCGCTCCTGCATTGGGAGAGCTCATCTCAAGGCGCGAGCCGGGCTTCCAATCGGACTGGACGCCGACGCCGAAGTTGTACTTCGCCCGAATCTCCGGGTCGGTGATCGCCTCCCAGAGACGGTCGGGGGTGGTACGGATGTAGATCTCGAAGACCTTCTCCATGTCGCTCTCCAATCTGTGTTTGATGTCACTGAGTGCGGCAGCCCAGGGCTCGGCGTACTTGCTCACCCAACGGTCGTGGACGAGGCGAATCGGGACGGGGTTCAAGTAGTGGAGCTTCTCGCGGCCCCGCCTCTTGGTCACGACCAGGCCTGTCTCTTCGAGCTGCTTGAGGTGCTTCATCACGCCGAAGCGCGTCATTTCGAAGCGCTCGCCGAGCTCGCTGAGCGTCTGGCCGTCGCGGCTGAACAGCTCGTCGAGCAGGCTCCTCCGTGTCGGATCGGCCAGGGCCTTGAAGATCACGTCCACAGAGACATGATATGTGACCTTTCAGTCACCTGTCAAGCGTCGGCGTGATCGCCACACCCCCTTACTGTTTTCGGACACTCCCCCCGGAGCTAAGGACGTCCGGGCCGCCGCGCGACCGAAAGAGCGCCAAATTTGCGACCTGATTCCATCACGGCGAACCAGAACGCCAAGACCGCGTGGGGCTGGGCGCCACACGCCACTCCGCCAGACGCCGCGCGCCGCGCGCCGCGCGCCGCGCGCCGCGCCACACGCTACCCGCTGCGCCACCCGCCGCGCTACCCGCCACACGCCACGCCACCCGCCGCGCGCGTCGCCACGCGCCACGCGCGCGGCGCGTAATCGGGGGGGGTGAACAATGCCGCGCCCGAAGCTCTGAAGGACATGACCGATCGAGCGTCGAGTCCGACGCCGCGTGCGCGGGCGCGGCACGACGCTGGTTCGAGGCTGGTAACCGCCCGCGACCGCGAGCTGCTGGCGTTCGTCGCAGAGCACCGGTTCGTCCTCGCAGCCCACGCTCAGACGTTGCTCGGCGTGGGCGAGCGCGTTACCTCCCGGCGTCTCGGCGGGCTGACCGCGAGAGGCCTGCTCGAGCACACCCGAATGCTCCACGCGCAGCCCGCGTGGTACCGGATTACGCGCGCCGGGCTGGCGATGATCGACAGCGACCTTCCGCCACCCCGCATCGACCTCCGCAGCTACGAACACGACATCGGCGTCGCGTGGCTGTGGTTGGCCGCGTCGCGCGGTGGCTTCGGTAACGCCGAGCGCGTCGTATCCGAACGCGAGATGCGCTCCCGCGACGCGGTGCGACTGGCCGCTGACCGTGCGGCAGCACGTGGCGAAGCACGGGGGGACATCGAAGCTGCCCGTGAGCCCCTGTTCGGCGTGCGCCTCGGTGGCTTCGGTCCCGGCGGGCTGATCCGGCTCCATTACCCCGACCTGCTGTTGATCGGACCGCGCCACGATCGCCTGGCGATCGAGCTAGAGCTTTCCTCGAAGGGGCAGCGGCGACGGGAGACCATTCTGGCCGGCTACGGAACCGAGCCGAGCGTCGCTGCCGTGTTGTACCTGGCCGACAGCCTCACAATCCGCCGCGCGGTGCAGTCCTCGGCCGCACGGCTCGGGCTCGCTGGGCTCGTCCGCGTCGAACAGCTCAGGACGTCCCGCAAAGCGCGGTCGGCCGGCGCGCCGGAGCGCGCCCGCCATCCCGTAGCCAGGGCGCCAGAGCACGTCCGCCAGCGCGGGGCGATCGGGCCAGCATCCGCTCGCCATCCCGCCGCGATCGCGACACCACGCGCCCACGGCCCGGCACCACCCGCCCACGACCGAACGTCACGCGTGGTGCTCGCCCGTTGACCCTGCCACCGGACCGTGGGCGCTGGCCGCCGTACCTGGTGCTGGCGGCGTTCATCGTGCTCTTGCTTTCACCGACCGTGATCGCCGCCGCGGCGCTGGTGGCGGCGGCAACGGGGACCGCGATCGTCCGCCGCACCCGCGATCGCGCCGCTCGGGCCGGCCCGGCGCCCAACTCCGAATCGGCGGCGCTGCTCGGGACAACCGAAGAAGGCCAGCCGTTCTATCTCACCGATCACCAGCTCTCGGCGCACGCGCTGCTCTTGGGCGCCAGCGGCGCCGGCAAGACGACCACCCTGCTCACGATCCTGACCGATGAGGTGCGCCGCGGTCGTGCCGTGATAGCGATCGACATGAAGGGATCCCCTGCGTTCGCGGACGAGCTCGCCGCGGCGGCCGACCGCGCACAGCGACCGTTTCGTCTTTGGACCCTAGATGGTCCCGGGCATTGGAATCCGCTCGCGCACGGAAACCCCGCCGAGCTCAAGGACAGGCTGATCTCCGCCGAGCGCTGGACCGAGCCCCACTATCAACGCGCGGCGGAGCGCTATGTGCAGACAGCTCTGCAGGTCTGGGAGCAGGCGCACCCGAATGGCACGCCGACGCTCCAGGACGTCGTCGATCTCATGGGTCACCGCCGTCTCATGGCGATGCTGAGAAACGTCCCGAGGCCGCTCGCGAGGCGGGTGCAGGACTACCTGGTATCGCTCGGCCCCGACCAGCTGAGCGCGGTGCGAGGGCTCGAGACGCGGCTGGCGATCATCGCCGAGTCGCACACGGGCGCGTACCTCGAGCCGGTGGGACCGGACACGATCGACGTTCAGGCCGCGATGCGCGATCGCGAGGTCGTGCTCTTCAGCCTCAACTCGAGCCGCTACGGCAAGCTCGCGGCGCAGGTCGGCGCGCTCGTGATCCAGGACTTGACGTGCGCCATGGGCACCCGCCTCGAGCAGGGCCGCGGCGCATCCGCCGACGGCGGCTCCGCCGCACCCACCGAGCCCGCTGTGATCGGCGTCGACGAGGCATCGGCAGGCGGCCTGGCGGAACACATGCTGAACCTCTTCGCGCGCGGTCGTGAGGCGGGCAATCCCGTTCTCGCCGCGGCACAGGAGTTCGCCGACCTCGAGCGCGCCGCTCGTGGGTTGGGCGCGCAGTTGACGGGCATCACTGGCGTCAAGATTGCCCACCGCCAGGACGTACCCTCCTCGGCGGTGATGATCGCGGAGATCGCCGGTACCGAGAGGGTGTGGGAGCACACGTTCCAGACCGATCGGCGGGCGCTGCTTCCCAATCGAGACACGGGTCGCGGCACGCGGCGTCAGGTGGATCGTTATCGGGTCGACCCGGACGTGATCAAGACGCTCCCCACGGGCCACGCCGTGGTGATCACGAAGCTCCCGACGTCCTCGGTACAGAAAGTGCACGTACGCCTCCCGCGCGCCAACGATCAACTCGAGCGGGGCTGACGGCGCAACGGCACTCCCGCGCGCCAACGATCAACTCGAACGGGCGCGTAGCGCCCTCACCCCCAGCTCACCGGCGCGGCGACCGCGGCCTGGGCGGCGGCGACGCGGGCTACGGGCACGCGGTAGGGGGAGCACGACACATAGTCGATCCCGGAGCTGTGGAAGAACGCGATCGATTCGGGGTCACCGCCGTGCTCGCCGCACACGCCGAGCTTCAGCCCGAGGTTGGTCTTGCGGCCGAGCCAGGCGCCCATCCGCACGAGCTGGCCGATGCCGGGGCCGTCGATCGTCTCGAACGGCGAGCGGTCGAGGATCCCGAGATCGATGTAACGGCGGAGGATGCGCCCCTCGATGTCGTCGCGCGAGAAACCGAGACCGGTCTGAGTGAGGTCGTTGGTCCCGAACGAGAAGAAGTCCGCGTTCGCCGCGATCCGGTCCGCCAGCAGGCATGCCCGCGGCAGCTCGATCATCGTTCCAACCTCGTAGTCGTCCGGACCTAACCCCTCCTCTTCGGCGACGCGATCGACCAGGGCACGGACGATCTCGAGCTCGCGCTCGTAATCGACGAGCGGGATCATCACCTCGAGCTCGGGCGCGACGCCTGACCGATCGCGCACGGCTCGAGCCGCCCGGGCGATCGCCCGCACCTGCATCTCATAGATCTCCGGATGCAGGATCCCCAGCCGGCAGCCGCGCGTACCGAGCATCGGATTCGTCTCCTCGAGCGCGACGACCTGTGCGAAGAGGTGCTCGATGCGCGCCACCTCGTCTGCCGCACCGTTGTCGCGGGCGTGCACCAGCTCGCCGGTCAGCTCCACCCGCGAGGGGAGGAACTCGTGCAGCGGCGGGTCGAGCAGGCGCACGTTGACCGGAAGCCCCGCCATCACCTCGAACAGTCCCTCGAAATCCTCCTGCTGAAGCGGCAGTAGCTCGTCGAGGGCCGCGCGGCGACCCTCGATCGTGTCGGCCAGGATCATCGCCCGCATCTTCGGGACGCGGTCGGCGGCCATGAACATGTGCTCCGTGCGGCAGAGTCCGATCCCCTGAGCGCCGAAGTCGCGCGCGGTGCGCGCGTCCTCTGGCGTGTCGGCGTTCGCACGGACATCGAGCCGGCGGATCTCGTCCGCCCATCCCAGCACCCGCTTGAACGTCTCGCTCATCTGCGCAACCACGACGGGCACCACGTCGGTCGTGATCGCCCCGCTCGTCCCGTCGATGCCGAGATGATCGCCTTCGCGGACGACCAGGTCGCCGACCCTGATCTCGCGCGCCTCGAGATCCACGTCGAGCTCGGACGCGCCGACGACACACGGACGCCCCATGCCGCGCGCGACGAGCGCCGCGTGCGAGGCCTTGCCGCCCTCCGAGGTCAGAATCCCGCTGGCGGCGTGGAAGCCGGCGACGTCCTCCGCCTCGGTGAAGGGACGTACGAGCACCACTTCGCGCCCCTGCTCGGCCGCGGCCACCGCGTCCTCGGCCGTGAAGACGACGCTGCCCTGGCTGGCCCCCGGCGAGGCGGCGACCCCGCGCGCGATCACCGTGTACTGCACCGACGGGTCGAAGGTCGGATGCAGGAGTGCCTCGAGCGCGGACGGGTCGAGCGTGCCGAGCGCCTCGCCCTCGCTCAAGAGACCCTCGTCGACCGCGTCGCAAGCGAAGCGCAGCGCGGCCTGGGCGGGGCGCTTGGCACTGCGCGTCTGGAGCATGAACAAGCGCCCCTCCTCCACGGTGAACTCGGTGTCCTGCATGTCCCGGTAGTGGCGCTCGAGCGTGCGCAGGATCTCCATCAGATCGGCGTGCACCGTCGGCATCAGCTCGGCGAGCTCGGCGATGTCCTGCGTGTTGCGCACGCCGCTGACCACATCCTCGCCCTGAGCGTTGATCAGGAAGTCCCCGGAGGGCTCCGGCGCGCCGGTGATCTCGTCGCGCGAGAACGCAACCCCGGAACCCGAGGTATCGCCCTTGTTGCCGAACACCATCTGCTGCACGTTCACCGCGGTGCCCCAGTCGTCCGGGATCTTGTTGATCCGCCGGTACTGGGTCGCGCGCTCTCCCCGCCAGGAGTCGAACACCGCCCGCACCGCGGCCTCGAGCTGTGAGCGAGGGTCCTGTGGGAACGGCGTGCCGGTGCTCTCCTCGAGCAGCCCCTTGAAGCGCTCGACCAGCTCGCGCAGGTCGGCCGCGCTCAGCTCGGTGTCGAGCCGAATCCCACGCGCCGCCTTGACCTCCTCGATCGTCGACTGCAGACGCTCCCCCGGTACGCCGCGCACGACGTTCGCGAACATCTGCACGAGCCGCCGGTAGGAGTCCCACGCGAACCATTCGTTACCGGTGGCGCGCGCGAGGCCCTCAACCGAGCGGTCGCCGAGGCCGAGGTTGAGCACGGTGTCGAGCATCCCCGGCATCGACTCCCGGGCGCCTGAGCGTACCGAGACGAGGAGCGGGTCCGCGACGTCGCCGAGCTGACGCCCAACGTGCTGCTCCAGCCGCTCGAGCGCGGCGTCGATCTGGGCCTGGAGGCCGCCCGGATACGTCCGATCGCCGTTCATGTACGCGACGCACGCCTCGGTGGTGATCGTGAATCCCGCCGGCACGCGCTGGGCACCGAGGATCCGTGTCATCTCGGCAACGCCCGCGCCCTTACCGCCGAGGAGCTCGCGCATCTCGCGGGAGCCTTCGGTGAAGTCGTAGACGTACTTCCGGTCCGCCATCTGTGTCCCCCTTAGCCGGAGATCCTACGGTAGCGTCAGCCCTGCGGCTTGGCCCCGGGCCACGACCTGCGTCGCCTGTTTGCGGGTCGCCTCGTCAATCATCCGACCGTCGAGCAGCACCGCGCCACGACCATCCGCGCGCTCAGCGTGCTCGAGCTCATCGAGTACCGCTGATGCCTGCTCGAACTCCTCCGGCGACGGCGAGAAGACCTCGTTGAGCGGGATGATCTGGTCCGGATGCAGGGCCCATTTGCCGTCGTAGCCGAGGATCCGCGCACGCTCCGCCCGCGCCCGCAGCCCATCGACGTCGGCGATCTCGAAGTACGGTCCGTCGATCGCCTGCACGCCCGCGTCGCGCGCCGCGACAAGCACACTCTGGAGCACCCCATGCCATCGATCCCCTGGCTCCTCCCCCGGCTCCCGGAGCGGATGTCCGAGTGAGGCAGCGAGATCGGCGTAGCCGACGATCAGCGTCTCAACTCGCTCGCTGGCGTGCGCGCTTTCGTGGATCCGGATCAATCCCGTCGCCGTCTCGATCAGAAGCTCGAGGGCAACCGGGTGCTTGCGCCCGGACTCCTGCTCGACCATCTCCGCCAAGCGCGCCACGAACTCGACGTCGGAGCGGTCCTGCACCTTGGGGATGACCAGCGCGGCGAGGCGCTCGCCCCCGCCCTCGACGAGCTCGATCACGTCGCGGTGGCACCACGGGCTCGTGGTCGCGTTGATCCGCACCGCAACCGTCGGCGCCGTCCATTCGCCGCTCTGCAGCGCCGCACAGACCTGTTCGCGCGCCCGCGCCTTCAAGTCGGCGGGGACGGAGTCCTCGAGGTCGATGATGATCTCGTCGGCCGCAAGCGTGCGGGCCTTGTCGAGCATCTTCGCCGATATACCCGGCACCGAAAGGCAGGAGCGCCGACTACGCATCCGATGATCATATAGAGAAGAAGCGAAGCGACAGGCGGACCGCTATCGGCTAGGCTAATCTGCTCCGGGCGACTGGTCAGCCCCGGGTCACGCAACGTCAGAGGGAAGGTCCATGCTGCGAGCGTCGGAGCGGATTCGGGTCGGCGGCCCCTACTTCGAGGATTTCGAACCCCGACAGGTGTTCGACGATGCCCCCGCGCTCACGCTCACGGCGGGCCACGCCGCGCTTCACCAAGCGCTCACAGGCGACCGCCTGCGACTCGCGCTCGACGCCGAGCTGAGCCGATCGGTCACCGGCCGGGACGTTCAGCTCGCGCATCCCAACCTCGTGTGCGACGTCGCGATCGGCCAATCGACGGGCCCGACCCAGCGCGTCCTTGGCAACCTCTTTTACCGCGGGCTCGTACTGCTGCGTCCCGTGTTCATCGGTGACACCTTGCGCACCACGACTCAGGTCGTCGGTCTGCGGCAGAACCGGCCGCGCGAGGACCGCCCGGGGACAGGTCTCGTGGTGCTCCGGATCCAGACCGTCAACCAGCGCGGCGAGCCGGTGCTCGACTTCTGGCGTTGCCCGATGATCCCGCTCCGCTCGTCGGGATCGCAGACCGGCCACACCGACAGCTTCGACCACATTCCGCAGGATCTTGACATGGGCGACGTTCGCGCCGCAGTCCCGGTGCACTGGCGGCTCGAGCGCTTCCGTGAGCAGATTCCGGGCGAGCACTTTGCCGACCTGGCGGAGGCGACAGTATGGGAGGTCGAGGGCCGTGACACGGTGACCGCCGCCCCGGAGCTCGTGCGTCTGACACTCAACCTTGCCTACGCGCACTCCGACGCGGGTGCCAGCGCGCGCGGCCGCCGGCTCGTGTACGGCGGGCATACCATCTCGCTCGCCGCCTCGCACGCAACCCGTGCGTTGCCCAACCTCGCCTCGATCATCGCCTGGCATGGTTGCGACCACCTCGGACCGGTGTTCGAAGGCGACATCCTCGGCACCGAACTGACGCTCGAGGCGAAGCATGAGCTCGCCGATGGCGGCTTGCTCGACCTGCACGCCGTCGTGTTCGCGGACCGGGCCGACGGGAGCGCCGAGCACGAGCCGGTCCTCGACTGGCGCTTCGTGGGCCTGATGGCATGACCGGCATCCTCGCTGGGATGCGGGTGATCGAGGGCTCGGCGTTCGTCGCCGCCCCGCTCGGCGGGATGACGCTTGCGCAACTGGGCGCGGACGTGATCCGCTTCGACCCGATCGGCGGCGGCCTCGACTACACGCGCTGGCCCGTCACCGACGACGGCAAGAGCCTGTTCTGGCAAGGGCTGAACAAGGGCAAGCGATCGATCCAGATCGATCTCGGCACCGGAGGCGGACGCGAGCTGATCGCCGAGCTGGTGACCGCACCGGGACCCGACGGGGGCCTGTTCCTGACCAACTTTCCCCTTCGCGGCTGGCTCGACCAGGCCACGCTCGCGGCTCGGCGCCCCGACCTCATTACGGTGAACATCACCGGCAACTACGACGGCTCCTCGGCCGTCGACTACACGGTCAATCCATCGACGGGCTTCCCGTGGGCGACCGGGCCGCGCCACGTTGCCGTGCCCTTCAACCACCTGCTACCGGCGTGGGATGCGATCACCGGCACGCTCGCCGCCACGGGGCTGCTCGCGGCGGAGCGCCATCGCCGGCTCACCGGCGCCGGCCAGGTCGTACGCGTGGCTCTCTCCGACGTCGCGCTCGCGATGGTCGGCAACCTGGGCAAGATCGCCGAGGCGCAGATCAACCGCCGCGAACGACCCAAGGACGGCAACTACCTCTACGGGGCCTTCGGTCGTGACTTCACGACCAAGGAGGGTCAGCGGATCATGATCGTCGCGCTGACGCTGCGCCAATGGCAGAATCTGGTCAAGGCGACGGGGCTGGCCGAGGCGTTCACCACGTGCGAGACGATGCTCGACGTCGACCTGACCAAAGAAGGCGACCGGTTCGCCGCGCGCGAGGTGATCGGGGCGATCCTGAAACCGTGGACCATCACTCGCACGCTCGAACAGATCCGCACGATCTTCGACGCCAACGACGTCTGCTGGGGCCCGTACTGGACCTTCATGGAGCTGGTCGAGAAGGACGAGCGCTGCTCGACGGCGAACCCGATGTTCCAGGAGGTCGAGGCCCCAGGCATCGGCACCTACCTGATGCCGAGCAGCCCGCTGAATTTCGAGGCCTGCGAGCGATTGCCCGCGCGCCGCGCGCCGATGCTCGGCGAGCACACCGACGAGGTGCTCGCGGATGTGCTTGGGCTGACCGACGCCGAGATCGGACGCCTGTACGACGACGGCGTCGTGGCCGGACCCGTCCCCGTCGGCTGACCGCGGCCCGGCGCGACTGATCGTTAGCCGCTGCCCGGCGTGACGCGGTAGGCGTCGAACACCGCGTCGATGTTGCGCAGCCGGTTGATCGCCTGGTCCAGCGTGCGGGTATCCCCCACTTCGACCACGAACCGGTTGCTCACCATCGGGTGGTTGACGGCGCAGTGCGCGTCGAGGATGTTGATGCCGGCCTCGGCGAACGTCCGCGACATGTCCTCGAGCAGCCGATGGCGATCCCAGCCGTCGACCTGGACCTCGACCCGGAACGACGTGTCGGCATCGCCGTCCCACGACACCGAGGTGAAGCGGTCCGGGTCCTTCTTCAGGACCGCGACATTGGGACAGTCCTCGCGGTGGATCGTGATCCCGCGGCCGAGCGAGATGTAGCCCACGATCGGGTCGCCCGGGACGGGCAGGCAGCACTTCGCCATCCGCAGCATCACCTCGTCGATCCCGTCGACCGCGATCCCGTAGCGAGCCGAGGAGGTCGTCGGACGGTCGCGCCGCCGACTGGTCTTCATCAGGTCGTCGGCCGCGGTCGGCTCGGACTCGGCGGCCTCCCCCTGCTTGAGGAGCTGCATGATCTTGTTGACGACGACCTTGGCCGAGACCTTTGCGCCGCCCACGGCGATGTAGAAGTCCTCGGCCTTGCGGAAGCCCATCTCGCGGATCACGTCGGCGAGCAGCGGCGAGCCCACGATCTTCTGCGCTGGCAGCCCGTGCTTCCTGAGCTGCTCCTGCAGCAGCTCCCGGCCGCTGTGTTCGGTGTCCCGGCGCGACTCGGCCTTGTACCACTGCTTGATCTTGTTGCGTGCGCGGGTCGTCTTGACGAGCGCCAGCCAGTCGCGCGACGGCCCGCGCTCGCGCTTTGAGGTGAGGACCTCGACGATGTCGCCGGAGCGCAGCTGGTAGGACAGCGGCACGATCTTGCCGTTGACCTTCGCGCCGACGCAGCGATGGCCCACGTCGGTGTGGATCTCGTAGGCGAAGTCCAGCGGCGTCGCGCCCGCGGCGAGCGACTTGACCTCGCCCTTGGGCGTGAAGACGAACACCTCGTCTTCGAACAGGTCAACCTTGAGCGTCTCCATATACTCGCCCGGGTCCGACATGTCCTGCTGCCAATCCAGCAGTGAGCGCAGCCACTTGAGCTTGCCGTCCTGGTCGCGAGGCGCCGCCGCGCCGCCGGTGCCGTCCTCCTTGTACATCCAGTGCGCGGCGACCCCGAACTCAGCCAGGTCGTGCATCTCACCGGTCCTGATCTGGATCTCGAGCGGCCTTCCCTCGGGTCCGATCACCGTCGTGTGCAGCGACTGATAGAGGTTGAACTTCGGCATCGCGATGAAGTCCTTGAACCGCCCCGGAAGCGGCTTCCACAGCGAATGGATCACCCCCACCGCGCCGTAGCAATCCTTGACCGAGGAGACGATCACGCGCATCGCCGTCAGGTCGTAGATCTCGTTGAACTCCCGCCCCTTCTTCGTCATCTTCGCGTAGATCGAGTAGAAGTGCTTGGCGCGTCCGGAGATCTGTGCCTCGATCCCGAGCACGGCGAGCTCCTTGCTCAGATACTCGCCGGCCTCACTGACGTAGCGCTCGCGCTCGGTCCGTTGCTGCGCGACGAGACCCTTGATGTCGTTGTACTTGCGCGGATGCAGGGTCTGGAAGGCGAGGTCCTCGAGCTCCCATTTAATCGCGTGGATGCCGAGCCGGTGCGCGATCGGAGCGTAGATGTCGAGCGTCTCGCGGGCCTTATCGATCTGTTTCTGCTTGGGCATTGCGGCGATCGTGCGCATGTTGTGCAGGCGGTCAGCGAGCTTGATCAGGATGACCCGGATGTCCGTGGCCATCGCGACCATCATCTTGCGGTAGTTCTCGGCCTGAGCCTCGTCGCGGGACTGGAAAGTCAGACCGGTCAGCTTTGTCACGCCGTCGACCAGCCCAGCGATCTCTTCGCCGAATGCCTCGGTCACCTGCTCGAGCGACGCGGAGGTGTCCTCGACAGTGTCATGGAGCAGCGCCGCGCAGAGCGTCTCGGTATCGAGGCGCATCCCCGCGCAGATCTTGGCCACGCCGACAGGGTGGTTGATGAAATCCTCGCCCGAGCGGCGCAGTTGGTCAGCGTGATGCACGCAGGCGTACACGAACGCTTCCTCGACCCTGGCATGGTCGACCGCGACGGCGGCCTGCTCGGCATGCTCCTCGACGATGGCAAAGAGGTCGCCGAGCAGGCGGCGCTCCTCCGCCGTCAGCTCCGCGCGATCGACGGGCTCGGGGGCGGCTACGTGCTCGACCCGATCGACTTGACGCCACGTGCTCGGCAGCAATGCCGCGCGAGCCGAGCGACCGTCCCCGCCGCCGCGACCACTCGGGTTGTCGGTTCTCCGGTCGCCGGATCCGCCCGCAGGTCCGCTTGGCGCGGGCTTCGACCGGCCTAGGCGCTTCGTCGGGCTCTTACGCTGCTCAGGTATCGCCGTCCGTCCTCGTATCGTTGAGAGTAGACCCTGAACGCCGGCGAGCGCTCGAGCGCGGTCGGCGCCGCGCCCGCAATCGCCAGGGCCGGCAGATCCCGGTCGAGGCTGACGAGCTCCAGCTCCGCGAGAACCCGGATCAGCCGGCCGGCGAGCCGCGCCGGACGACTGTGCGGACCATCTCCGCGAAGCAGGTGCTCGAGCTCCCCGCCGGCCGCCCTCCCCAGCTGCCTGAGGCCACGGTAGAGGGTGACGAGCGAATCGCGGAGTCGGTACTCCAGCTCGTGCATCTGCTCCGCAAAGCGTAGCTCAGCCTCGCCCCAGGCCAGGTGGGTATATCCGTGGCCGGCGCGATCTCGATCAGCGCGGAGAGCTGCGTGGCCGCTCGCGCCCGCCGGCGGATCGAGCGCGACGAGATGGGCGAACCTGTCGGCCAGCGCCGGATCGCGGTCGAGCGCGTGATATGAGCACAGGGCGAAGCCCCCCGTGCGAGCGCTCAGCCCCTCGAGCCGGCGTGGCACGTCGGCGCATACGGCGAGCACCGATCCCCCGCCCGCGAGCGCGTCGACGAGCACGGCCAGCGCGCTCAGGCCGCGACGGTCGAGAACGGTGCGCCTGTGCTCCTCGGGCCCCCGTGAGGCGGGTTGAGAACCATCCGGGGTCACCTGGAAGTCGAGCTCCGAGAACGCGGCCGCGACGTACTCCGGCGGCTCTCCGAGCACCTCGATCGGCCCGCGCACCGACTCCAGCGCCTGACGCAGAACGAGGCGCGGCTCAACGGCGCCGCGCCACGTGCTCCGCTCCAGGCGGAAGGTCGCGTCGACGGGGACGCCGCACGGCACCGCCAGCCGTGCGCCGCATCCGAACGCGACGGCGCCGGCGCGCGCGCCACCCGAGCGCACCGAGAAGCGCACGTGCCTGCCCTCCCCCATCGCCCGAACGTCGTCGAAGCGCCCGCCCGGAACGAGCAATCGAGCCGCCGGGTTCCCGGCCCCGCAGGGCTCGAGCAGCTCGAGCTCTTCGGCCAGCGCGAGTCCCAGCTGGGCGCCCGAGGCGACGGCATCCACGCGCTCGACCGGCACGAGCTGGTCAGCGGTCAGGATAACCGTGGCGTGCTCCTCGATCGCCGCGCGGAAGGCGTCCACGCGCCCACGCTCGATCGTCAATCCGGCCGCGGCGCGATGACCGCCATAGCGAACGAGCTCGCCCGCCGCGGCGTGGAGGGCGCCGAGCAGGTCAAACCCCGGGATGCTGCGGCCGGATCCGGTGCCGAGATCATCGTCGAGGGCGATCAGGACCGCCGGACGGTGACAGCGCTCGGCCACGCGCGAGGCGACGATTCCGATCACCCCGGGATGCCACCCCTCGGCCGCGAGCACGTACGCGCTGCGCTCGCCCAGCTCGGCAACGAGCACGTCGGCCTCCCAGAGGATTCGCTGCTCGACGGCGCGGCGCTCGGCGTTGGCGCCGTCGAGCTCGGCGGCGATCTCGTCTGCGCGCGCGGCGTCCTCGGTCAGCAGCAGCTCGAGCCCGGCGTCGGCGCGGCGGATCCGGCCGGCCGCGTTGATCCGCGGCGCGAGCCGGAAGCCGAGGGCGCCCGCGTCGAGGTCGCCCGGGTCGACGCGCGCGACCGCCATCAGCGCCCGGAGGCCGGGCTTGGCCGTGTTGGCGAGCGCCCGCAGGCCCTCGCGCACGAGCCGCCGGTTCTCGCCTCGGAGCGGAACCACGTCGGCGACCGTGGCGAGCGCGACGAGCTCGATATCGGCCGCCGCCGTCGGCGCGCAGAGCGCCTGCGCGAGCTTGAAGGCGACGGCCGTACCGCAGAGATCGCGGCACGGGTATCCGCACACCGCCGGGTGGACGATCGGCGCCTCGGGGAGCAGGCCGTCCGCCCGCGGGCTGTGATGATCGGTGATGATCACGTCGAGCCCGGCGGCGCGAGCGTGCGCTACCTCCTCGACGGCGGTGATCCCGCAGTCGACGGTGATGAGCAGCCCGGTGCCGCGCGCCGCCAAGCGCTGCACCGTCGTCATCGCGAGGCCGTAGCCGTCCTCGATCCGGCTCGGCAGGAACCAGTCGACGCTGGCCCCAAGCGAGCGCAGAGCACGAACGAGGATCGCCGTCGCGCAGACGCCGTCGACGTCGTAGTCGCCGTGGACAGTGATCCGAGAACGCTCCCGGGCGTGGCGATGGATCAGCGCGGCGACTTCGGCGAGGCCGAGGAACGCGTCCGGTTCGTGCCGCTCTGCCGCCGCCAGAAACGCACGCGCGGCCGCCGGGTCGCCGAGCCCCCGGCGGACGAGCACCTGGCCAAGCACGTGGCTGACCCCGAGCGCGCGCTCGAGCGTGCACGCGGCGTCGAGGTCGTAGCGGGGGACCTCGAGCCGCGGCGTCGGCGGCGCCCGCTGCGGGCCTGTCGGGTGAACCTCGGCGGAGGACCTCGCGAGCTCGAGCATTCCTGGCAGGGTAAGCACGGCCGAGGACGGATCCGCGCTACGAGGGCCGCTTGTCACGCGCGCGCCACCGGCCCGCAGCGAGGATGTGACAGAGGCGGGCGCTCAGCGGCCGCTGGTCGGCCTGACCTCTTTGGCGCTCAGCTCAGGCCGATGTCGGTCGACTGATGCGCACGCTCGCGCCGCGCCCCTTCGAAGTAGACGATCGCCATCCCGATCAACGCGCCTGGAATCGCTTCGAGCGCGGTGCCGATATGCGTTGCGTGACGCCCGGGGACGTGAAAGCCGCTGACGGCGAAGCCGAAGACGATCGCGCCGAGCAACGCGCCGATGAAGGCGCCGACGATGCCTCCCCAGTAGCGGTCTGGGAGCCAGACCGTGAAGTGCCACAGAGCGAGACCCATCATCACCCACGCGAGCAGGCCCATCAGTGACCTCCTCGGCGGCCGGTATCGGGTGCGAGCGTGTGCATCAGCGGCGCCTGCCGTGACGGCGGTTGCGCGACCCGGGCTTGCGCTGCGGCGGCTTGGCCTTCGGAATCTGAGCGACGCCATCGTTCTCGGCGATGTCGGGCGCGGGAGCGGGATGCTCGTCGGGCGCGAGCGGCGGGGCGCCGCCGTCGCCCGCGGGGCGCGGAGATTCCCGGTTCGGCTCGGCCGCCTGCTCGCCAGGCTCAGGGGCCGTCGGCGCGGGCTGCGGCCCGTTCGTACGCGACCGCGGCGGCTTGGCGCGGGGTTGCGACGGCTTCGCGCGAGTCTGTGGGGCCTGGCTCGGCGGAGTCTCGCCGATCGGGGTGTGCGCCAGTCGCTTCGTCAGGGTCGACGTCGAGCGCCCGCCCTTCTCCTCGATCTCGAGATCGCGCTTCATCTGCTCGAACTCGGCCGCGGACACCACGTCGGGCTCGGGCGTCGTCAGGCGACCAACGCGGCGCGGCGCCTTCGGCGTCGGATCGACGTCCTGGCGGGAATCGGCGTACGCGGGCACCTCACCGAGCTCGGCCTCGATCCGCCGGCGCCGGTTGACGTAGGCGTGCTCGCGCTCCTTCCAGTGCGTGAGCACCGGCGAGGCGATAAAAATCGATGAGTACGCACCCGACGCGACACCGATCAGCAGTGCGAACGCGAAGTCCTGGAGCGTCTGGTTGCCTCCGAACAGGAGCAGCGCGACCACCGGCATCAGCGTCGAGAACGTCGTCGCGAGCGACCGCGTCAGCACCTCCGACATCGAGCGGTTGACGATTTGCGAGAACGCGGCCCGAGGCATCCGCGGGATGTTCTCGCGCACGCGGTCGAAGACGATGATCGTGTCGTACATCGAGTACCCCAAGATGGTCAACAGCGCGGCCACGGTCGCTGTACTCACCTCCCGGCCCGTCAGCGCGTAGACGCCGGCGGTGATCAGCAGGTCGTGCATCAGCGCGATCAGCACCGGAACGGAGAACTTCCACTCGAACCGCAACGCGACGTAGGCCGAGATCACGAGCAGCGAGGCGATGATCGCCTCGATCGCGCTGTTGGCCACCGTCTTGCCGAAGGTCGGCCCCACGGACGTCTCGTCGAAGCTGGTCACGGCACCAAAGCGATCGCCGAGATCGGTCCTGAGGGCTCCGACGCGGCTCGGCGGCAGCTCCTTGTTCGAGGCCGAGATCTGGAAGACATACTTGCCCAGCGACTTGTTCTTGACCTGCTGGACCACCGCGTCGCTGGCGCCGAGCGTTCCCATGATCGACTGGATCTGCTTCTGCGAGGCGGGCTTCTCCAGGCTCGCCGTGATCCGCGTGCCGGACGTGAAGTCGATCCCGAGGTTCAGACCCTTGCCGCCGATCGCCAGCGCCCCGATCAGGAGGATGCAGCCGGACATCGAGAAGAAGTATTTCGATGCCCCCATGAAGTCGAAGGTCCACGTCCGCTTCGGCTTGGCGGCGCCGATCGCCGCGGGCGTCCCGACCGCCCGCGAGTTGCCCATCGTCATCAGGATCGCCTGGGTCGCCATCACGGCGGTGAACAGCGACACGATCGTGCCGACACCGAGCGTGAACGCGAAACCCTGGACGTCCGCGGTCGCGAGCACGAACAGGATGAACGCGGTCAGCAGCGTGACCACGTTGGCATCGATGATCGCGGTCAGACCCTTCTTGTAACCGGTGATGATGCCCTGGCGGACCGACCGGCCCGCGCGTACCTCCTCTTTGACGCGCTCGAAGATGACGATGTTGGCATCGGCCGCGACGCCGATCGTGAGGATCAGGCCGGCGATCCCCGGCAGCGTCAGGGTGACCGGGATCAGCTTGATCAGCGCGTAGAAGTAGATCGCGTAGACGAGCAACGCGCCGGTGGCGATGAGCCCGAGCACGCGGTAGAAGGCGAGCAGGAAGATGACGATCACGAGCAGGCCCGCGGCCCCCGCGATCAGGCCCTCGTGCAGCGCCTGGTTGCCGAGCGTGGCCGACACCTGGGAGGAGGAGATCAGCCGCAGATTGATCGGGAGCGCCCCGTCCTGGAGCAGCGTCGCGAGGTCCTGAGCGCTCGTGCTCGTGAAGCCGCCGGTGATGTCGGCGCCGCCGCCGCTTCCGATCCCGTCGGGATATTGGTTGAAGTCGATCGACGGGACGGTGACGAGCTTGCCGTCGAGCTCGACTGCGAAGTGCTGATCGAGTGGGTGGCCGGGGAGGCTGTCGAGAAGTCCCCGCTTGGCGATCTGGTTGGTGACGCTCGAGAACTCCTTCTGCCCCTTGGAGGTGAAGGAGAACTGGACGTCGGGGTTGCCCGCCGAATCGGTGCTCGGCTGCGGGTTGGTGATGTCGGTGCCCTGGAGCGAGAAGTTGTCCTTGAGCACGTAGAACTGGGCCAGCGGGCTGTTGATCGCCGTCGGCTTGGTCGAACTGGCGTCGACCGCTTGGAGCACGACGGTGCCCTGGGGCACGGTGATCAGCTCGCCCTGGGGGAGCGTGACCTTGTTGCCGAACGCGGCCTTCAGGTCCTCCTGGATGTAGCCGACGGTGCTCTCGGGACCCGCGAGCAGGCAGTGCGCGCCGAGTACCGGGGTCGAATGCTGCGCCTGCGCCGCCAGCGCGCACGCGGCGCTCCCGGGCGCGCCGAACAGGTAGTAGACCGGGCCCACGTGGCTCTGGCTCGAGCTCTTGGGAGCAGTTGGCTGCTTGTGCGCCAGCGTCACGGCCTGGTAGAGCCCGAGACTCCCCACGTCGGGGCTCCCCGGGGCTGCCGCGGTCGTGCCTTGGCTGATCTCGAGCGCCGTCGGATCCTGCGCCTGCAGCTCGCTCGCCACCGTCTTACCGTCGGGGAGGAGCGCGTTGGCCTCCCAGTCGTAGAAGTAGAGCTGCGCCGTGGTCCCGACCTGCTGCTGCGCACGCTGGAGGTCCGAGATGTCGGGGAGGCCGACGGTGATCTGACTACCGCCGGTGGTCTGGATCTCCGGCTCGGTGACGCCGAGCTGGTCAACCCGCTCGCGCATGATGTTGACCGCCTGGTTCAGTGCGGCCGGGGTGACCTTCGGAACCGACGCCGAGGGCTCGCCCTGGTAGACGAGCTCGACCCCGCCCTTGAGGTCGAGCCCGAGCACCGTCTTCTTGCTAAAGATCACCGCGAGCGAAGCGGCGACCAACCCGGCGACCAGAAGCAGGATGAAGCCGTTGCGCTGGCGGTCGGTCATGACGTGAAGTGGTACGTCCGGGAGGTGTTCAGTGGTGGTTCGTGGGCGTGAGAACGATCAGCAGGCCGCCGTTCTCGTCGTCGTATGCCGGGAATAGGTCGGCGACAGCTTTCGCGGTGTGGTTGACCGGGCCATTCGCGCTGATCTCGACGGGCTTCCCCTGCACGCGCACCTCCCACTCGAGCGCCGTGCCCACGTGATCCGCGCCGTCTTCGAACCTCAGGCCCAGCACGTCGCCGACCGGACGCCCGATCACCTGCTCGGTCTTCAGCCCGGTGAGCTCAAACGAGCCCTTCCCGCAGTCGAGCACATTGCCGTCGCCGTCGAGCGCGAAGAAGGCGGCATTGGGAGCCGGGTAGTAGTCGTCGAGCAGCTCGAACATGTATCCGAAGCCGCACTTCTCACAGCCCCTCGTCTCGCCGCGGAAGCCGGCGGTTCGGTCGGCGGCCATCAGGCGGTGTCCGCAGTGGGGACAGATGAAGTGGTACTCGTGGGGCATCGAAGTGAGGATAGACGGACTGCGCGCGAGAGCGGGGCAGCCCCGCCCAGGGGTCGGGTCCGGGTCAGCCGGGGCCCCGCGACGTGCCACGTCCGCGCGGCTCAGATCAGCGTCAGCGCCCCCGGCCCCTCCAACCCGAGGTGGTCGAACGCCCGTCGCGTGGCCGACCGCCCGCGGGGCGTGCGCTCGAGCAGCCCGCACTGGAGGAGGTACGGCTCGTACACCTCCTCGATCGTGTCCTGTTCCTCCCCCACCGAGACCGCGAGGGTGGACAGGCCGACGGGACCGCCGCCGAACTTCTCGCACAGCGTGCGGAGGATCTCGCGATCCAGACGGTCGAGCCCGAGCGCGTCGACCTCGAGCAGGTCGAGCGCGTCCGCGGCGAGTGACCCGGTGATGATCCCGTCGCCGCGGACCTCCGCGTAATCGCGCACGCGCTTGAGCAGCCGGTTGGCGACCCGGGGGGTCCCACGGCTACGGGAGGCGATCGCGTACGCGCCGTCGTCCTGCACAGAGACCTCGAGCAGCCGCGCCGACCGCCGCACGATCTGCGCGAGCTCGTCGGGGCCATAGTGCGCCAGCCGATGCTGGATCCCGAACCGGTCGCGCAGGGGCGTCGTCAGCAACCCCGTCCGCGTGGTCGCGCCGATCAGCGTGAACGGCGGCAGATCGAGCGTCACCACCCTCGCGCCGGCGCCCTGGCCGACCGTGATCGGCAGGCAGCCATCCTCCATCGCCGGGTAGAAGGTCTCCTCCAGCGCGCGCGGCAGGCGGTGGATCTCGTCGACGAAGAACACTGCCCTCGGCTCGAGCGCGGTCAGGAGCGCGGCGATGTCCGCCTTTCGTTCGAGCGCCGGACCGGCCGTCTGCGTGAACGGCACATCGAGCTCGAACGCCACGATCTGCGCGAGCGACGTCTTGCCGAGACCCGGCGGCCCTGCGAGCAGCACGTGGTCGAGTGCCTCCCCGCGTGACGCGGCCGCGGCGATCGACACCGCGAGCTGATCCTTCAGCTGCTCCTGGCCGACGAAGTCCTCGAGCCGCCGCGGCCGCAGCGAGCGCTCGAGCTCATCCTCGTCGGCGATCGCCTGCGGCGCCTGGATGCGAGGACCGCCGGGCGTCATCGCCGCGCGTTCCTGAGCGCGCAGGCGATCAGGTCCTCGGCGCGGTCGCCGGTTGCGCCGTCGAGCAGCTCGTCGGCCTCGACGGGGGCGAAGCCGAGGCCAAGCAAACCTTCGCGCGCGAGCGATCTCGGGTCGTCCCGGCGGGTGACCGTGATCGATGAGCGCACAGGCAGCGTGACCCCGACCTTCTCGCGGAGCTCGACGATGATGCGCTCGGCGGTGCGCTTGCCGATCCCCGGCACCGCCTGGAAACGGGCGCCGTCCCCGGCCGCGAGCGCGGCGACGAGGTCGCGCGGCGGGCCGGCGGACAGAACCGCCAGGGCGACCTTCGGCCCGACCGACTGGACGCCGAGGAGCAGCAGGAACAGCTCCCGCTCCTCCTCGGTCGCGAATCCGTACAGCTGGAGGGCGTCGTCACGGACCGCGAGATGCGTGTGGAGCAGGATCTCGTTGCCGATCGCCGGCACGTGGCGGAGCGTCTCGCCGGAGACCGCGAGCCGGTAGCCGACCCCGCCGCACTCGATTACCACGTGATCGGATCGGCGGACCGCCACGCGCCCGGAGACGAGCGCGATCACAGCGCCGCGACCGCCTGCTGCAGCGGTTCCCGGTTCGCGTCGCAGATCGCGACGGCGAGAGCGTCGGCCGCGTGATCGGGGTGTGGCGGCTCGGGTAGGCCGAGCAGGCGACCAACCATCCGCTGCACCTGGTCCTTTGCCGCCCGCCCGTTTCCGCACACGGCGCTCTTGACCTGCTGGGGCGTATACGAGCGGCAGGGCACCTCGCGCATCCCCGCGGCGAGCAGGACCACCCCTCGTGCCTGCCCGACAGCGAACGCCGTGCGCACGTTGGCGCCAAAGTAGAGTTGCTCGATTGCGAGCGCATCCGGGGAGTGCTCGTCGAGCAGCGCGCAGATGCGCGCGTGGATCTGCGCCAGCCGTCGCTCGAGCGCGAGCGCGGGGGCCGTCTCGATCACGCCACCATCGAGCGCGCGCAGCCGCGAGCCGTTGCTCTCCACGACTCCGTAGCCGGTGCTGGCGGTGCCCGGATCGATGCCGAGGACGATCATACGTTCGACATTCTGCGTCCGCGGCCGGACGCCTTCCGCAGACGATCCAGATCGCGCGCGACGAGCACGCTCCAATCCCGCCCGCGCCTCCAGGCCAAAGCGCAATCTGCCGATATGAGGAGCGCATGTTCGGATACGAGCACGACGAGGAGTTGCTCACGGAGGTCGAGGATTTGCGCGAGCGCATCCGGGAGCTCGAGGCCGAGCACGCCCGAGGACTCCGGTTGGACTCCGTCACTGGCCTGCTCTCCGCTCGTGCGCTGCGGGGATGCCTGGCTGAGGAGTGCGAGCGAGCCCAACGCTACCGGCGACCCCTGTGCGTCGCGGTGCTGGCCGTGGACGACTTCGAGGACCTCGAGCTCCGGCACGGATTCAAGGCCGGGGACGACCTCGTGTCCGCCGTTGCCGACCGTCTGCGCGCATCGACTCGCTCCCACGACGTGCTCGGACGCACGGGGGGAATCGCCGAGTTTGCGGTGCTGCTCCCCGATACCGACGCCGAGGCGGCGCTGCCTGGGCTCGAGCGGCTGCTCGTGGACCTCGAGCTCACGGGCGAGGGGACCATGCGCGCGGCCGGAGCTTCGATGGGCATCGCCGCGCTCCAGCGCGGGATGAGCGCGGAGGTGCTGCTCGCCAGTGCGCGCCATGCGCTCGGCGAATCCCGAGCGACCGGCGGTGGCCGGGCGACGGTCGCGGCCCAGGGCGACGCGATCATCGACCCGACCAAGGCTCCCCAGCGTGAGGCGATCGAGGCCCTTGCGGTGGCGTTGCTGGAACGTGACCGCTACACCGGAGAGCACTCGGAGGCAGTGATTGAGATGGCGGTATCGGTCGCGCGCACACTCGGATGCGACGCCGTCGAGGTCGAGCGCGTGCGCTCGGCGGCGATCCTGCACGACATCGGCAAGGTCGCGATCCCCGACGAGATTCTCCACAAGCCCGGCCCGCTCAACGACGAGGAATGGCAGCTGATGCGCCAGCATCCGGTCATCGGCGAGCGCATCCTCCGTGTGCTCCCGGGCCTCGGAGCGGTCGCTCGGATGGTGCGACACGAGCATGAGCGCTGGGACGGCGGCGGTTATCCGGACGGGCTGAGCGGTGTCGAGATCCCCTTCGGGAGCAGAGTCATCCTCGCCGCCGACGCCTACCATGCGATCACGTCGGACCGCCCCTACCGCGCGGCGAAGTCACACGAGCATGCGGTCGAGGAGCTCACGCGGTGTTCGGGGACCCAGTTCGACCCGGACGTCACGGCCGCGCTGATCGTGCACCTCGGCGGACGCCGCCAGAGCGGGGTCATCTCGGCCTGAGACCCGCGGTCCGGCGTTCGGGCGGACTACCTCCCCACGCAGGCGTTCTCGCTCATTCTGCCCGGCCTCGTCACGCGGAACACCTTCCAGACTCCTGAGCGCGCGACGAGCGCTCCCCGCAGGCCTCCGACGAAGGCCGTCGGGGCACCTCCGTTGATCGGGTTGCGCGGCGCGAAGAAAGCGAGCGCCGGGCGGCGCAACGACTTGTCGATGTCGGTCACCGTGAGCACGTGGGTCAGCGGCACGCCGAGCGCCCAGGCGAGACTCGTCTGCACCGTGTGGTTGACCGCGGCATAGCTCCTCGCGCACGGAAGGACCGCTTTCGTGCCGCCGGCCGCGTGGACGGCCGCCACCATCTGGTTGTAGATCGAGACCGCCTTCTGGGCGGTACCTCGCTCGGTGCTCGCCTCCGATATGCGTCCGTCGACGAACGGGACCGCGATCGCCACCAGCACCACGGCCACCGCGAGCGACGCCAGCCCGCCTCCCGCGAACAGCGCGAAGCGGGACACCGCTAATCCTGCCAGCACGCATGCGATGGCGGCGGCGGGGAGCATGAAACGCTCGAGCCCGGGATAGTGGTCGAGCGTCATCGCCTCGACCACGGCGACGTACGCGAGTCCCCCAGCGGCGAACGTCACCGTGAGCCAGTCGCGCTTTCGGATCGCCAGCAGCGTCACCGCCAGCGCGGCGACGATCACGGGCCACACGCTCAGGTTGGTCGCGCGCTTGAGGACCTCGAGCTGCGGGTGGGCGCCCAGCTGGCCGTTGTACAGCTGGGCGTGCTTGGATGACAGGAAGGGCTCCCCCGACGCGATCCAGGGCGGGACGAACCATCCCACGGGGATCGCGGCGATCCCCGCGACGAGCACGAGGCGCGTGCGCACCCGGGGATCCGCGAAGAAGATCCAGAGCGCGTACAGGCCGACAAATACCCCGGCCTCCGGGCGCATCAGCGCGAGGGCCACACCCGAGAGGAACGCCGTGGTTCGCCGTCCCGCGAGGTGACGCTCGATCGCGAACAGCGTCGTCGTAACGACCAATGGCTCGGAGGTTCCGCGGTACATGTAGTGCGTCCACTCCGAGGTGAGGAAGACACCCACAGCAGACAGTACGCCGGCGATTGGCCCCGCGAGTCGCCACCGCGGCGAGGCGGCGAGTCGCGAACCGAGCTGGTAGGCGACGAACAGCCCGAACAACCCGCCGGCCCGAGCAACGGCCACCCACAGCTTGGGCGCCGCCCCGAAGAACCCGAACACGGTCGTGAAGATGACCGGGAAGGGCTTCCACGACGGGCCGCCGCCGGTGATGAACGCTTCGTGGGGACCGATGATGTGGTGCGCCAGCTCGCGGCCCCACACAACCCACGCGAACGGGTCGTAGCTCGGCAGCGACGGCAGTGTCACCACCGAAACGAACCCGAGCACGATGCACACGACGAGCGCGATCTGCGTCGGCGACGACCATGCCGGAAGCGCGCGGGCGCCCCCTGAGACACCGGTGGAAGACTCAGAATCGGGCGACCGGGAGGACGGCTGGTTCGCGACGATCTGACCCCCCGCATACTCGCGCGCGGGCATGAGAGCGGAGGATTGTAGCGAGGCGCCACCCCCGCGAGCGCGCCACCGGACCGCGACCCGATTTAATCAGCGCGCTCCTCCACCTGGCGCGAGGACCCGCGCCGCTACAGCTGCCTTGCTTCCGTCTATCGTCCGCTCACTCGCCGTCGCCGTCCTCCTCGGTCTCGCCGCGGTCTCCGCTCCGGCCCGCGCGCAGACGCCGTCAGTGAGACCCGTCTACCGAGCCACGACCCCGACGCGGGGCGCGCTGACGCGCGACGGCTGGACCGACCGCTATCTGCTCGACGGCGACTGGCTCTACCGGGCCGACCACTCCGATGTCGGCGTCGCGCGGGGGTTCTGGCGCGACGTGCGCTCGACCGCCGGCTGGTCCCTCGTGACAGTCCCCAACGCGTACAACTCCGGCGAGGACTCGACAGCGAGCTTCATCGGGTCTGTCGGCTGGTACCGCAAGGACTTCGTTCTTCCCAAAGGTCCCGCGAACGAACGGTGGATCATCCGCTTCGAGTCCGTCAACTACCGCGCCGAGGTGTGGCTCAACGGGCGTCTGATCGGGACGCACGTCGGCGCCTTCCTTCCCTTCGAGCTCGACTTGACCGGGCTCCACGCTCACGGCGTCAACCGGCTGATCGTGCGTGTGGACGACCGGCTCACCCGGGCGGACCTCCCACCCGGCCCGTACGCGTCGGGGGGGACCGCCGCGGTCGGGGGTTGGTGGAACTACGGCGGGATCCTCGGCGATGTCTATCTGCGCCCGGTGCAGGAGGCGAACCTCTCGCAGGTGATCGTCCGGCCCGAGCTGCCCTGCCCGGCCTGCGCGGCGACGATCGACGAGCAAGCGCTCGTCGGCAACGTCACGGGCGCGCCGATCCGGGTCCGGCTGCGTGGATCCTTCGGCGGCCGGTCCGTCGACTTCGGCGCGGCGACGATCGCCTCCGGAGCCACCTGGACGGCGCGCGCCGAGGTCCGGGTACCGAGGCCCCACCTGTGGGCTCCCGGCACTCCCACGCTCTACCGCGCGAGCCTGACGCTCACGGGATCGAACGGTGGCCGGCTCGCCGGGTACGTCACCTACAGCGGGATTCGGAGCATCAAGGTCACCGCCGACGGGCTCCTCGAGCTCAACGGACGACAGCTGCACCTGCGCGGCGTCGGGCTACAGGAATCGAACCTGCAGACGGGCGGGGCGCTCAGCTCGGCCCAGATCGAACAGCTGATCGCCTGGGTCCGCGAGGTCGGAGCCGATCTGATCCGCGTGCAGTACCCGGCCGATCCGGAGCTCGAGGAGCTCGCCGACCGGTACGGAATCCTGATCTGGTCCGAGATTCCCGTCTACCAGGTGCAACCGCAATACCTCGCGCGGGCGAGCACCGTGCAGCTCGCTCACACGATGCTCGAGGACAACATCCTCGCCAACGAGAACCACCCGTCGATCCTCCTGTGGAGCATCGGCAACGAACTCGCTACGCCGGCGAACGCGGCGGAGGCAACCTATATCGCCGGGGCGGCGAAGCTCGCGCATCGGCTCGATCCGACGCGACCGGTCGGCCTCGCGGTCGAAGGCTGGCCGGGGATCGCGTGCCAACCGGCATATGCCCCGCTCGACGTCATCGGGCTCAACGAGTACTTCGGCTGGTACGACGAAAATGACGGCGCGACGGCCGACCGCGCCGGGCTCAGTCCTTACCTCGACTCGTTCCACGCCTGCTACTCGCACAAGGCGGTGCTCGTGAGCGAGTTCGGCTTCGAGGCCAGCAGCGACGGGCCGGTGGAGGAGCAGGGCACGTACGCCTTCCAGGCCAACTCGATCGCCTACCACCTCAGCGTCTTCGCGCGTAAGCCTTGGCTCGCGGGCGCGGTCTACTGGGCACTACAGGACTTCGTCTGCCGGCCGGATTGGGCGGGAGGTAACCCGTTTCCCGATCCCCCGATCTTCCAGAAGGGGCTGATCGACCTGCACGGGCAGCTGAAACCGGCGTTCGCCGTCGTCCGGCAGTCCTACAGGGCGACCGTCCAGATCGCCCCGCGGTAACGGGGGAGCTGCGAGCGCGGCTATCCGGCGCCGAACCGGCACCGGAGCAGCGCGGCGATCACGCGGAAGCCGTCAGCGGCGGTGAGCTTCTTGCCCTCCTCGTTCGAGCGCGCGCGGTAGTGCACCGGCACCTCGAAGATCCGCTCGCCGCTCTGTACCAGGCGAGCCGTAATCTCGGGCTCGATCGCGAATCCTTCCGAGCGCAAGGGAAGGCTGCGGAACACGTCGGTCCGAATCATCTTGTGGCAGGTCATGATGTCGTGGAGGTAGACGTTGAAGAGGAGGTTGCACGCCAGCGTCACTCCCTTGTTCCCCATCACGAAGAGGAACGAGTGGCTCGTGTAGCCGTCGAATGCGCGCACGCCGAAGCAGGCGTTCGTGCGCCCGTCGAGCAGCGGGGGCATCAGCAACGTCAGGTCTGCCGGGTCATACTCGAGATCGGCATCGAAGATCGCGGCGTAATCCCCGGCGGCGTGCGTGAGCGCGGTCCGCACGGCGGCGCCCTTGCCCTGGTTGACGTCGTGCTCGTAGAGCCTGACCCGATCTCCCCATTCCCGCCCGCGGAGGAGCTCGCGCGTCCCGTCAGTCGAGCCGTCGTCGACGACGATGAGCTCGAAGCGGGTGGGGAGCTCCGTGTCGAGGACCTCGGTGATCGCCCTCTCCACCCGTTCGAGCTCGTTGTATACCGGCATGAGGATCGAGAGCATGAGTGAGAGCGGTGGTCCGGGCTGAATAGAGGGCGGCTCTTCGAGATCTCGTCCGCCCGCGGGGGCGGCGATGCTAGCCGATGCCCGCCGTCCTCGCGCTGAAGAAGTTCGCCGCGCCGACACGGTCAACCCGGCCAGCCGCTGGACCGGGGGCGCGCGAGGAGGCTACGAGACGGCGTGCAGGTCGATCACGAACACCAGGGCCGAGTTAGCCGGGATTCCGACATCGCCCTTGGTGCCCGACGCCGGCCGTGCCGTCTTCCCGTAGGCGAGGCTGGCGGGGATGATCAGCTCGCGCCGCCCACCCTCCTTCATGCCCGGGATCCCCTCTTGCCAGCCCGGAATCACGCTGCTGAGCGGGAACGAGACGGGCTGACCGGTGCCGTCGTTCCAAGAGGCGTCGAACTGCTTGCCGTTGCTGTACAGGACACCGACGTACTGGACGGTCACGGTCGAGCTCGCGGTTGCCGCCGGGCCGGTGCCTGTGATCAAGTTCTTGACCACGAGCTTCTTCGGGGGTGCGCCGCTCGGAACGGCGACCGTCGGCTTGGTCTTGAACGCCGCGGGCAGCGGCACGGTGCTCTTCGGGGTCGTCGTGGTCGTGGTCGTCGTCGGAGTCGTCGTGGTGCTCGTCGCCACCGGCTGCGTGCGACCGGCGGACGGCGCGGCGTCGATGCCTGGCGCCGTTGAGCTACCGCAGCCCGCGACGGCGAGCGCGAGAACGGCCAGGGCTGCAGCGGCGAGGGATCGGGTCGTCATAGATCGGCCAGCGTAGCGGGCGGAGCGCTCTCGCCACCCCTATCCCTCCCCGCGGCCACCGACGTGTCGCGCCGGCGACTCATCCGGCGATCCGCTCGAGCACGTCCGCGTCGACATCAAAGTTGGCGTGTACCGCGTTGACGTCGTCCGACTCCTCGAGCGCGTCGATCAGCTTCAGGAGCCGCGACGCGTCCGCCTCCTCCACCGGCACCTTCGCCTGCGGGCGCTGGGTCACATCGGCACTCTCGATCTCGACCCCGGCCTGCGCGAGCGCCGCCCGCACCCCGGCCAGGTCGCCCGGCTGGGTGATCACCTCGAACACGTCCTCGTCGACGGCGATGTCCAGCGCCCCGGCGTCGATCGCGGGAATCAGGTCGTCCTCGTCGTAGCGCGTCGCGTCGATGACGACCACGCCACGCTTGTCGAAGAGGTACGACACCGACCCAGGCTCCCCGAGGTTGCCACCGTGCTTGGACAGCGCGTGGCGAACATCGGCGCCGGTGCGGTTGCGGTTGTCGGTCAGCGCCTCGATCAGGAGCGCGACACCGCCGGGGCCGTAGCCCTCGTAGATCACCGTCTCGATCTGGTCGCCGTCGGACCCTTCGCCCGTGCCCTTGGCGATCGCGCGTTCGATGTTGTCCTTGGGCATCGAAGCGTCGCGCGCCTTCTGGATCGCCAGCCCGAGCGCCGCGTTCCCCTCCGGATCGCCGCCGCCCTCGCGCGCCGCCACGGTGATCGCTCGTGCGAGCTTCGTGAAGTGCTGACCGCGGCGGGCGTCGACGATCGCCTTCTTGTGCTTGATCGAATGCCATTTCGAATGACCGGACATGGACTCCCGGAAGTCTATGACGGCAGAGCTCCGGCCAAGCTCTGATCGAGTTCCTAGGTCTGTCTTAGCTTTCTCCGACACTGGGCGAGTTGACTCGGAGTCCATCCATGAAAGGAAGGGACCCCACAATGCGACACCGAATCGCAACCGCCGTCGCGACGCTCGCGATCACAGGTTCGCTCGCCGCCGGAGGGGCGGCGATCGCGAACGCGGCGACGTCGTCGACATCGAGCGCCGCCAAGACCACGCAGACCACGCCAACGCCCGCCCCCACCGGCTCCCACACGGGCGGCTCACGCCCCAGCGGCTCCCACAACTGCCCCAACATGTAGGCCCCCACCTACCGGGCAGCCCCACCGCGACCCCGAGCGCCAGCCGGCCTCGGGGTCGCGCCGCGTAGCGGGGTGCGCTCGGCCTCGGGGTCGCGTTGCGTGCCGGGGGTAGGCCTTCCGGTAGTAATGGAACAGGAACGTACGCTAAGCGCGGTCGCCGAGTCGGCGTAGCGGGCGCCGTCGTCGTGCGGCGAGTTCGTGGGCAGTGCCCCGCGCGGTTCCGGAAGCAGCGGCGTGGCTCCGACCGCAGCCCTGCTCGGGGGTGAACATGGTCGAGTAACGCGACTGTGAGTAGCGTTACTCGACCAGGTTCCACCTCAGCGCGCGTCGCGTCGAGAGTAGGCTGGACGCATGGCGTTAATGGATTGTTGGGCCAGGTGAGTGTCGGGGCTCTCGCGACCGTCGGTGGTCGCGCATTGGCGTATGAGCAGACCGGCGATCCCGCGGGACTGCCGATCTTCGTGCTGCACGGGACGCCTGGCTGTCGCCTCAGTGGCCGGCATCCCGACCCATCGCGAGTGGCTGCGTCAGGCCTTCGCCTGATCAGTTATGACCGGCCCGGGTATGGGCGCTCTGGCCGTCATCCGGGCCGCCGGGTCGTCGATTGCGTCAGTGATGTCGCTGCAATCGCGGACGAGCTCGAGATTGCGCGTTTCGCCGTCAGCGGCGGCTCGGGTGGTGGTCCGCACGCGCTTGCGGTTGGGGCTCGTCTTTCCGGGCGGGTCACTCGTGTGGGGTGCGACGTCGCAGCCGCGCCGTATGACGCTGCCGATCTTGACTGGGCTGCGGGGATGGACCAGAGCAATGTCCGAGAGTTAGGCTGGGCGCTTGCTGGCGAGGCTACCCTCGCCAGCGAGCTTCAGCGCGAGGCCGAGGAGGCCCTTGACGCGGTTGATGATGATCCGACCGCGATGGCCAGCGATTTCGAACTCTCCTCGTCGGATCGCGCCATCCTGGACGATCCTGGCGTTCGCGAGACGCTGCGCGCATCCACCCGCGAGATGTTCGCTCAGGGAATCTGGGGCTGGGTGGACGACAGCCTCGCTTTGATCACGCCTTGGGGCTTCGATGTCGAAGAGCTGCGAGTGCCCGTCGAGATTCGGTACGGCGCTAGCGATGTGCTCGTACCAGCTGCCCACGGCGATTGGCTCGCGACGCACATCGCGCACGCTGAGGTGACGATCGATGAACACGGTGGGCATCTGAGCACTCCCGACCAGCGGCTCGACAGGCTCCTAGCGCTGGCCGCTGCCTGACCGACCCGCTCTGCTCATGCCGTGGGTACGTGCGCCGTGCCAGGTAACGCACCTGCTCCGCCCGGAGCGAGCGTGTCGCCCGGACGGTCGTTGCAGCGCGGGATCGTGCGGCCGCCCGGTTGCACGGCGCGCTCTGTGACGCTGCTGCCGCGCAGCTTGGCTTCGCGTCCAGGGGCTGTTGGACGTTCCCGCCGTGCAAGCAGCTTTCGCGTCTGGAAGAGCTTCGCGCCGGCCCGCGGAAGCTGACCGCGAGCGAGGTCGCCGAGTCCTTCGATCGTCTTGCGGCGATCGCCACGATCGGCGTGGCTGCGCTGACGTTCGATGTGCCTCCCGGCCGACTGCGCGCCCTCGCGCGCTACTGCTTGAGCGCGAACGCGCAGACTCCGCGTCGTCTCAGCCCGCAGCGGCGAACCGCGACGCTGCTCGCGGCTGTCCGGCAACTGGCGCCCGACGCGACCGACGATGCGCTGATTCTGCTCGACCAGGTCACAGACGTGCTGCTCTCCCAGGCCAGCCGCGAACACAAGGACCGCCGCTACCAGCAGCTGCCCGAGCTCGACCGGGCAGCCCGACGAGGACCTCCAACGCCCTCGCCGCTACAGACGAGCACATCAAAGATGCTCGGCAACTTCCCCTTCACGGCTCCCCGCTGAACTCGCCGCCAGGACAACGCCGGCCACTACGCGGCCTCGGCGAATCGGCTTAGCGTACGTTCCTGCTCCATTATTAACGGAAGGCCGGCTACTACGAGGACGGAGCGATCCGATAGATCCGACCCGTTCCCCAGTCTCCGACGAGCAGCGAATGACCGGGTGCGAGGACGAGCGCAAGCGGGTTCTCGAGCCCGGTGAGGAACGGCGCGACGGATCCCCGATAGGTCGATCCCACACGTGTCAGCGCGATCCTCTGGACCTTCGGCACCGCCCACTGCGCCACCAGTGCCGCCGAGGATCCCACCGTCGGTCCAAGCTCTCCGGTGACGATGACGACGGAGCCGACCGCGGCATGCGGGTCGAGCACGGCGACGGGTTTCGGGACCCCCGCGCAGACCGATCCGCCTTGCCCGTAGCATTCTGGGAAGCCCCAGCTCTGCCCCTGCCGAACGACCGCAAGCCAGTCGCCGGGAGTCCGCGCGCCGAGGTCATCGCGCTGGTTCATGGTTACGAACAGGTGGGTCGTGCCTGGGTAGTAGGCGAGCCCGAACGGCGCCCGGATGCGCGCTGCGAACAGGCGGAGTCCTCGCCCGTCGGTAAGGAAGGACACGATCGAGCCCGAGTAGCGCGACGTCGGGGTGCAGTGATCGCACGTTGCCGTGATTCCCAGCAGCAGGCGCCCACCGGTGGCGGGAACGAGGTCGTTGTTCTCACCCCGCGCTACCGGGCCCACGACGATCTCCCGGTGGCGGGTAAATCGTGTGCCGCGCAGGTCGCTGAACGCGTCCACGCGACCGACCGACGCGACGTATAGGGTCCCGTCCTCCCAGAGCAGGCCGAGTGGATCGTCCAGGCCGGCGATGACTCGCACGGGCCGCGCACCCGGCCGCGCGATCACATACACGCCGTCGCGGCGATGGTTGCTCAGCCCTGCCGCCGCCGCCCATAGGCGACCGTGCGGATCGAACGCCAGCGTCGCCACCGTCGGCAGCCCGGTCGCATAGAGCGTCGCCTTCAGTCCCGCCGGGCCACGCAGGCCGACACCGATCGGTTGCAGCGTCTGGGCGCGGGAGCTCGGGTGGGAGCTCGAGCCACAGCCGGCGAGCCCCCCGGTCAGCGCGAGCAGTGCGGCGAGCGCGAGGGCGGCGCCGGGCGCGTGGCGCCGGGCTCGAGTCGTCCTTGGGCTCCTCCGGCTCGCGGTCACCACGACGACACGGAGTGTGGCGGACGAAACGAACGAGCGGGTCCCGCGCTGGGCCGCCGCGCCCCGCGGCGCGAGCCCCGGCCCGCCCCACCCCGCCCCTCAGCCGACCAGCACCGACGGATGTTCCCGGTACCACTCGATCGTGCGGCGCAGCCCCTCCTCCAGTTCGACGACGGGCTTCCAGCCGGTCAGCTCGCGCAGCTTCGTCGTGTCGACCCACTGACGGTCGATCTCGCCCGCGGGGGTGCCGGCTCCCCTGACGTCCGGCTCGATGTCGGTGCCGGCCAGCCTGCAGATCAGGCGGACGATGTCCAACACCCTGTGTGGCCGACCGCCGCCCGCGTTGAACGCCTCACCGCGGCCCTCCCCGCGTCCGAGCGCGTCGGCGATCGCCACATACGCCGCGACCGCGTCTTCGACGTAGAGGAAGTCGCGCTCCGGCGAGCCGTCGGAACGCACGACCGGTGCGCGCCCGGCGAGCGTGGCTCCGATCGCTTCGGGCACCAGTCGCGAGCGGTTCACGTCGCCGCCGCCGTAGATGTTCGCCAACCGGGCGACCGCCACCGGAAGGTCCCACGTGTGCCAGTAGCAGCGCGCGATCAGGTCCGTTGCCGCCTTGGAGACGTCGTATGGATACACCGGCTGGAGCGCGAGCTCCTCTCGGTACGGAAGCGCGTCGTGCGGGCCGTAGGCCTTGTCCGAGGAGGCGACGACGACGCGCTCTGTGCCGTGACGCCGGCACGCCTCGAGCAGCGTCCACGTGCCACGGATGTTCGTCTCGAACGTGGACAGCGGCGAGCGGTTCGCGGTCGGAACGATCGTCTGCGCGGCGAGGTGAAAGACGGTGTCGACCTCGTACTCGGCCAGCGCACGCTCGACCAGCCCCTCGGCGCAGATGTCACCGTGGATCACGTCGACCGCCGATTCGAGCCCGGTGATCCGCAGCGCCGACAGCGCCTGCTCGTCGCGGCGGATGACGCTCACGCGCGCGCCGCCTTCGACCAGAGCCCTCGTCAGCCAGCCGCCCAGTAGCCCGTAGGCGCCGGTCACGAGAATCGACTGTTCGCTCAGCGCCAGAGCTTCCACGGCGCGCGGTCCTGGGCCCACAGATCGTTGAGCAAAACCGCGTCCTTGTAGGTATCCATGCAGTCCCAGAACCCGTCGTGCCGGTAGGCGCGCAGCTCGCCGCTGCCGGCCAGGCGCTCGAGCGGCTCGCGCTCGAGCACGCTGTCATCCTCGAGTACGTCCACGACCCCGGGCTCGAAGCAGAAGAACCCGCCGTTGATCCAATGCTCGCTGCGGGGCTTCTCGACGAACCCGCGCACCACGCCGTCACCGTTCAGGTCGGCGACGCCGAACTGGAGCTCGGGGCGCACGACGGTCATCGTCGCCGTCGCGCCATGGTCGCGATGGAACGCCAGCAGCGCGCGCAGGTCGACGTCAGCGACGCCGTCGGCGTAGGTCGCGCAGAACGATCCACCGTCGAGCGTCCGCGCCGCCTGACGCAGCCGTCCGCCGGTCGGCGTGTCCTCCCCGGTCTGCAGGCAGCGGATGGTGGTGCCCTCAGGCCACGTCTCGGCCGCGGCGAACGCGTCGATCATCTCCGCGAGGTACCCCGTGCACAGGACGAAGCTGCGGAAGCCGTGGGCGAGATAGATCTGCATCACGTGCCACAGGATCGGCCGGCCGCCGATCTCCACCAACGGCTTGGGGATCGATCGCGTCCGCTCCAGCAAGCGCGTGCCTCGCCCCCCGCACAGAATCACCACACTAGGGACCACGGCTGCGGATTATCGCGGACGCGCCGGGGATGCTCCGCCGGATTCCGGAAACGTCGACTCGCCCATGAGGAGCTCATCGCCGCCCAGATGATGCGGTGAATGCATCTGCGCGCACGGCTGGTGGGTAGCATCGCGGCCATGACCGCGCCGTCCGCCGACATCTTCAAGGCTTACGACATCCGTGGTTTGTACGGCACCGACCTCGACGCAGACGCTGCAGAGCTGATCGGACGGGCGTACGCCCGAGTCATCGCCGAGCTCGAGAACAAGCCGACGCGCGAGCTGCGACTCGGCCTCGGCCGCGACATGCGTCTGACGGCACCCGAGCTGGCGGGACGGTATCGCGATGGGATGATGAGCGAGGGCGCGACAGTCTTCGACGCCGGGCAGGTCGGAACCGAGATGCTCTACTACCTCGTGGGGTCGCGCGAGCTCGACGGTGGGCTGATGTGCACCGCCTCGCACAATCCGAAGCCCTATACCGGCGCCAAGCTCGTCAAGCGCGGCGCGGTCGCGTTGTCAGGGGACACGGGGATCCAGGACGTTCGCCGGCTGATCGACTCCGGCTTAGGCGACCCGCCAGCCGGCGGCCGTGTCGAGCATGTCGAGCTCTACGACGAGTTTCAGCGCGCAGCGCTGCGCTTCATCGATCCGGCCGTCGTGAAACCGCTGCGGGTCGTGGTCGACGGCGGCAACGGGATGGCAGGACCGATGGTCGGACCGGTTCTGCGCGGCCTCGGGCTCGACGTCGTGGAGACTTCCTGGACGCCCGACGGCAACTTCCCCGACCACGAGCCCAATCCGCTGTTGCCCGAGAACCGAGATCTGATCATGCACCGTGTCGTCGTGGAGGGGGCCGATCTGGGCATCGCCTGGGACGGCGACGCCGACCGCTGCTTCTTCATCGATGACACTGGCGCGTTCGTCGACGGCGACTTCCTGACCACGCTGCTGGCCGAGTCGATGGTGCGCAAGGAGCCGGGCGGGACCATCCTCTATGACGTGCGTGCGAGCCGTGCGGTCGCCGACACCGTGGAGCGCGCGGGCGGCCGGGCGCTGATGAATCGGGTCGGACACGCGTTCTTCAAGACGCGGATGCGCGACGAGCATGCGGTCTTCGGCGGCGAGGTCTCGGGCCATTACTACTTTCGCGACTTCTACTGCGCGGACTCGGGCACGATTCCGGCGCTGCTGATCCTCGAGCTCCTCTCGATCGAGGACAAACGATTGTCCGAGCTGCTCGACCCGCTGAGCTCCCGTTACTTCGTCTCCGGCGAGATCAACTCCGAGGTGGCGGATCCAGCGGCCAGGATGGAGGAGCTCGCCGCCGAATACACCGATGCCCGCCAGCTTCATCTCGACGGGATCTCGATCGACTACGACGACTGGCACTTCAACGTGCGCTCCTCCAACACCGAGCCGCTGCTGCGCCTGTGCCTCGAGTCGCTCGTCTCGCGCCAGGACATGGAGCGTCACCGGGACGAGGTACTGGCCATGATCCGTTCACATGACGCACGCGGACTCTGACATCGAGCGCGTCGAGCCCGACCGGGCATCGATCGGGCGCTGTCTGGGCCGGCGCCTCGCGGCGTCACCCCCGCCGGCGCCGCGGCGCGATTAGGCGACCCGCCGACCGTCGTCGTGGTCGAGCTTTCATGACTGCACCGGAGCGCGCTCCCGAGGACGCGCTGGCGCGCGCCGAGCGCGCCGGGATCCACCGGCTGTCATTGCCGACGCCGTTCCTAGTCGGTCGGATCAACTGCTACCTGATCGAGGACGAGCCGCTAACGCTGATCGACACGGGTCCGAACTCGGGCAAGGCGCTCGACCAGCTCGAGCTCGCACTGGCCGAGCGAGGGCACAGGGTCGAGGATCTCGAGCTGATTGTCATCACCCATCAGCACATGGATCACTTCGGCCTGCTCGACATCCTCGCCCGGCGCTCCGGCGCGGAGGTCGCCGCCCTCGACCTGCTCGCGCCCTACCTCGCGCGCTTCAGCGAGAGCATGGACGCCGACGACCAGTTCGCCGAGTCGTTGATGCGCCTCCACGGCGTGCCCGCCGACGTCGTGAGCTCGCTGCGCACGGTGTCGAGTGCCTTCCGCGCCTGTGGGTGCAGCGCACAGGTCACCAGGCGGCTGCACCACGGCGACGAGCTCGCCCTCCGCGACCGTACGCTGCGGGTGCTGCATCGCCCCGGCCACAGTCCGTCGGACACGCTGTTCTTCGACGAGCGGCGCGCGATCATGCTCGCCGGCGACCACCTGATCGCCCACATCTCCTCCAACCCGCTCCTGTCGCGCCCCCTCGAACCGATCTCCGGCGCGGCGCGCCCACCCGAAGCGGCCCCGGGCGCGGCGCGCCCACCCGAAGCGGCCCCCGGCGCGGCGCGCCCACCCGAAGCGATCTCCGACGCGGAGCGCCCGCGCGCGCTGATCACATACATCGATTCGATGCGCGCCACCCGGGAGATGCCGATCGAGCTCACACTCCCCGGTCACGGAGATCCGTTCCTCGACCACCGAACGCTGATCGACCAGCGATTCGCGATGCACGCCCGCCGCGCCCAGAAGATGCTGGGACTGATCCGCGACCGACCGCTGAGCGCGTACGAGCTTGCCCACGCTATGTGGGGGAACGTCGCCGTGACCCAGGCCTACTTGACGCTGTCCGAGGTCCTCGGCCACGTTGACATCCTTGTCCGCGATGGGCTCGCACAGGAGCTCTCGAGCGGCAACGTCGTCCGCTTTGGGGCCACGGCACCCGCGGTGGGTCGGTAGGAGTCCGCGTTCGGCATCGTCGATGCGCTGAATGAAGTCATGCTGCGTTTGATCGGCCTGGTCGTCTCAATCGGGCTCGCGGATTCGATGAACCCGAGCACGATCGCTCCGGCGCTGTATCTCGCGACCGGCGAGCGACCACGGAGCGACTTGATCCAGTTCACGCTCGGGGTATTCGCGGTCTACCTTCTCGGTGGCGCCGCGATCGCGCTCGGACCGGGTCAGGTGCTGCTCTCGCTCGTGCCGCATCCGGGACGTACGGCGCGATACGTTGTCGAGCTCGTCGCCGGAGTGGTCATGCTGATCGCCGCCGGCGTGCTCTGGCGCGACCGAGAGAAGCTCGCCCACCGCGAGCTCCCTGCCCCGCGAGCGGACGGCAAGTCGAGCGCGCTCCTTGGCGTGACGATTACCGCCGTCGAGCTTCCCACAGCCTTCCCGTACTTCGCGGCGATCGCCGCCATCGTCGGATCGGGATTCGATCCGGTACGTCAGCTGATCCTGCTCCTGCTCTACAACGTGTGCTTCGTGCTCCCGCTGATCGTGATCATCGGGACGATCACATTCGCCGGAGACCAAGCCGAACGCATCCTCGCGACAACGCAGGATCTCCTACAGAAGCATTGGCCCGCACTCCTCGCCGGCCTGGCGCTGTTCGCCGGCGCGTTCGTGACCTTGCTCGGGATCACGGGACTCGCGAGCGGAGGACACGGCTCCGTTGCGAGCCTTTCGAGGCGATTCCGGCGCATCTTTCACCACTGAACGGTCGCGCTCTCTGCCCAGGGTCTTCATTCCGCGCCGTCGCGCGTGCCGGCAACCAGCTCGCGGCGAGCGGGTGACACTCATCCACGCCCAGCTACTCGCCGGATTCCGCGACTGAGTCAGTCGCGAGCCCTAACGCAGCAATTTGGTACGCCAATCTTCCACATTCATCTATCAATATTTGCGCTCACTCTCATCAGGAATAGCGTGAGCGCTGGAGGGCATGGTGTGAGGTCGGCCTCGTGTGAGGCGGGCAGCGCTAGCTGACTTCTCGAGGTGTCGTCAACCCAGGAGGTCACGTTGGCTGATGCGGAAGTGACTCGAGATTCGAGAGCGGCGCAGCTGAAGCTCGCGATCTCGGCGGCGATGATCGAGCTGTACTCGACCTTCTATCAACACGATCGTACGACGGCGAGCACATACATCAACGACAACATCGTCGTCTGTGTGCTCGAGAACATCTTGACCGAGCGCGAGGCCGCGCTGATCGCCGAAGGGGCGCGGGGCACGGTGATCGACGGTCGTGTCGCCTTTCAGACCGACACCGAGGATGAGTTCACCGCCGCGGTCGAGCGTTTGACCCACCGTCGGGTGGTCGCATTCCTGAGCGCGAACCAGACCAAGCCCGGCATCGCGTGCGAGCTGTTCTTCCTCGACGCCGCGCCCCTCGCGGTCGGGAGGGGAGGCGAAACGTGAGTCTCTCGAGCACGACTGGAGCCAGGTTCGCGCTCACCGACGCCCAGCTGATGGTCGAGGTCGGCGTGGGCAGCCTCGACGCCTTCGGCGAGCTCTACCACCGGTACTGTGACCGCGCCTATCGTGTGGCACTGTCGGTTTCTCGTGACCACGGGCGCGCCGAGGACGCGGTGCAGGAAGCCTTTCTCTCGATCTGGAACAATCGATCGAGCTACCGCTCGCAACAGGGCACCGTCGCGGCATGGTTGTTGACCGTGGTCCGCCATCGTGCGATCGACGGCGTCCGCCACAACGGAAGCTACGACACTCGCCGGGCGAGCGACGATCAGCTCCAATACCTTCCCGCGCCCGACGACGTGTGCGAGACCGCCATCCAGCGCGACGAGGATGATCGCTTGCACGCCTCCTTGGCCATGCTCCCCGAGGCCCAACAAGAGGTGATTACGCTCGCCTACTATGGCCAGCTCTCGCACACGGAGATCGCCACCCACCTCGGCCTACCATCCGGAACCGTCAAAGGTCGCATGCGACTCGGCCTGAGAAAGCTCCGCGCAGACATCGAATGGGCCGAAGCTTGAGGGCCCCGTTGACCGAGCGGGAGGCGCGGATCGACCTCAGTCGAGACGACCTGCGGCAGGGCCGAGAGCGCGTCCCCCACTCGGCCTGCTTTCCGCGTCCCGGGCCCAGGCGCACAGCACCGTAGCAACCCGGGTGTCGCGCCCCGGACCGCGGACGTGCCGTGACGCCTCGTGTTGGTGAGTCGAGCGGCCGTCCACGCCCCCACGTGCCCACAACGCGGGTCTTGGCGGTGACAACGAGCTCCCCCGCTTTACGCTCGCCTTAGGTCCGACTCGCTACCAAGTTTTGATGTCGAGTTTCGCGCCCCGGAAGCATCGTCCGGAATTGACCTACCGCGGCGGGCTCGACGGCTTACGCGCGCTCGCGGTCATCGCGGTGCTTCTGTACCACGGCGGGGTCTCGTGGATGGACGGCGGGTTTCTGGGGGTCGAAGTGTTCTTCGTCCTCTCCGGCTTCCTGATCACGTCACTGCTCGTGGTCGAGTGGGAGCAGTCCTCGACGATCGCGCTGAGGGCGTTCTGGGCTCGACGGGCTCGGCGGCTGCTGCCGGCATTGTTCTGCCTCGTCGCGGTGATCGGGATCTATTACGCGATCGGCGGCCAGGGCAAAGCCATTCCCGGACTCGAGAACGACGGCATCGCGACCTTGCTCTACATCGGCAACTGGCATCAGATCGCCACCGGGAGCAGCTACTTCGCCGCCACCGGACCGGTTTCCCCGCTCACGCATACGTGGTCGCTGGCGATCGAGGAGCAGTTCTACATCGTCTGGCCGATGCTCGTCCTCGGCGTCCTCTGGATCACCCGCCGCCGCGGGCGTAGGGGCAACCGCTCACGGCAGGGACCACTCACCCCACTGTTCGTCCTCAGCGTCACCGGCGCAATCGCGTCCTGGGTCGAAATGGCGCTGCTGTTCGACGGCGGACATGGCCTGAACCGCGTGTACTACGGCACCGACACGAGGGCTGGGAGCCTGCTCGCGGGTGCGTCTCTAGCCATCGGATTGGCGATCCTCCGCCGCCGGGGCAGTTCGCCCACCGCGGTGCCGGGAACACGGGCGGCGCGGGTGCTGGGGCCGGCCGCAGCACTCGCGCTCGCGATCGTGCTCGTGATGGCGCGGCTCGCCGACGGCAGCGCCGCCTGGCTCTATCCGTTCGGGCTCGTCGGACTCGACGTGGCCGTGGCCGTCGTCATCGCAGCCGCGGTCCTCTGTCCGGCGTCGCTCGTCGGGCGTGTTCTCTCGGTGCGACCGCTCCGGGCGATCGGCAAGATCTCCTACGGGCTGTACCTGTGGCATTACCCCCTGTTCCTCTGGTTGGATGCCAGCTCCACGGGTGTGCGAGGCCCTGCGCTGCTGCTCCTTCGGCTCTCGGTGGCCCTGCTCGTCAGCCTGCTCTCGTTCGTCTTGGTCGAGCAGCCGGTCCGCCGGGGCAGGCTACCCAGCTGGCTGGTGCGTTCACTGGCGCCGCTCGCCGCCGGCGGCGCTGTCGCTTCGCTCGTGGTCGCCTCCACCTCAGCGGCGCTGCCGCTCGGCGACCCGTCAGCTTCGACGCTACCGCAGCCGGCACCGAAGCTCCAGGGCACTGATCCCGCGTGCGCGGTGGCGCTCAAGGACACCAGCCAGTACGGCCTCGCACCGCTGCCGCCCAACCACGGTGCTCAGTTCGAGTACACCTCGCTCGCCAAGCATCGTCTCAAATGGACCGGCTCGAGCAGGGAGACCTTCCACACCTGCCCACCCGCAAAGGTGCTCCTGGTCGGGGACTCGCTGGCATTCACGCTGGGAGTCGGGATGCTCCCTGGCGAAGAGCGCTACGGCGTCGAGCTGGCAGATGCCGGGATCCTTGGGTGCGCCTTCACGAACCAGGGTCAGCTGAACGTCTCCGGCGTCTGGCAGGGCCAGTCGGCCGGTTGCCCTGACGCGCTGCAGACGTGGGCGCGGGAAGAAAAGATGCTGCATGCCAAAGCCGTGATCGTGGAGCTCGGCTACCGGGACCAGTTCGACTGGCGCTTGAACGGACGCCAGATGCATCTCGGGCAACGAGCGTTCGATGCCTACGTACAAGGAAGGATCAATCAGTACGTCAAGGTCCTCGGTCGCGGCGGCACGAAGATCCTCTTCCTGTCGGTTCCCTGGTCCAAGCCTCCGGCACAGCCGAACGGCTCCCCGAGCCCCGCCGGATCCTCGGCTCGTCACGCGTTGATCAACTCGATGCTCGAGGCGGCCGCTCGCCGCGACCCGAATCAGGTGCAAGTGCTCGATATCGACAAGACAGTCTCGCCGGGCAACCATTACCAGGCCAGTGTCAACGGCGAGTTTTGCCGCTTCGACGGGATCCACTTCACCCTCTACTGCAGCGAGCTGTTGGAGCCCTCCGTGCTCGGCACGGTACGCAAGCTGATCGGTTAGCCACCCGATTTTCACGCGCCCCTCGGCGGCGTTGGCGTAAGGTGTGCCCACCGAGATACCGGGGGCCGGCCACGATCCCAACTCGCTCCCGATTGAGATTTGAGTCATTTCACAGGAGGCGTCTGATGGCATCTGCAGACCAGTCATCCGCGGGCCGGGTCGCGATTGCAGGCAGCGACCGCGAGCCCGATCCCCAGCACCCCCGCGTCGGCGATCCAGACCCCAAGAGCGAGCTCGAGGTAACCGTCTACTTGCGGCCCCGCTCACCGCTTGACTGGGTCGATCAGGAGGCGGCGAAGCTCCCGGCCCAGCGACGCACGCTCTCGCGGCAGGAACTTGCCGACGCACACGGCGCCAGTCAGGACGATGTACAAGCGGTGCGAGCATTCGCCTCGGAATACGGCCTTGATGTGACGGACGTCGACCTCGCTCGTCGGAGCGTCAGCTTGCGCGGGACGCTCGCCGCCGTCGGGCACGCATTCGAGGCGCAGGGCCTGGGCTCGTTTGCCCATCCGACCGCTGGCGTCTATCGCGGACGGCGCGGACCGCTCACCGTCCCCGCTTCACTCGCGGGCGTCATCACCGGCGTGTTCGGAATCGACCAAAGGCCGCAGGCGCACCCGCATGTGCGCTTTCACGATCAGGCAGCGCAGAGCATCGCATATACGCCCGTCCAGGTCGCGCAGGCCTACGGCTTCCCTTCAGGAGTCACCGGCGCCGGCCAGACCGTTGCGGTGATCGAGCTCGCAGGCGGCTACAGCGAGGCGGACCTCAGCACCTATTTCACAGGCCTCGGACTGTCCGCTCCGACGATCAGCGCTGTCGGCGTCGACGGCGGCAGCAACTCACCGGGTACGAACTCGGACGCTGATGGCGAGGTGATGCTTGACATCGAGGTGATCGCCGCGGTCGCGAACGGAGCCTCGATCGTCGTGTACTTCGCCAACACTTCCGATCAGGGCTTCCTCGACGGTGTCTCCACCGCCGTCCACGACACGACCAACAAGCCGTCCGTGGTCTCGATCAGCTGGGGCGGCTCCGAGGACTCGTGGACCGCACAGGCCCGTACGCAGATGGAGCAGATCCTCACCGAGGCGGCGGCGATCGGCGTCACCGTCACGGTCGCATCGGGTGACAACGGATCCACCGACGGCGTCACCGACGGCAAGCAGCACGTCGACTTTCCCGCCTCGGCGCCCCACGCACTCGCCTGTGGGGGCACCTCGCTGCAGATCGAGGGTGGCGCGATCTCGAGCGAGACGGTCTGGAACGACAGCGCCGGTGCCGGCGGCGGGGGCGTGAGCATCGAATTCGCCGTGCCCAGCTATCAGACGGCCGCCAACGTGCCGACGAATATCGACACCGGTCAGGCCGGGCGCGGCGTGCCCGACGTCTGCGGCGACGCTGACCCGGCAACCGGCTACACGATCCTCGTCGACGGTGCCGATCAGACGATCGGCGGCACAAGCGCGGTGGCACCGCTGTGGGCGGGACTGAGCGCGCTGCTCAACCAGGCGCTCGGCACGCCCGTCGGGTTCCTCCAGCCCCAGCTCTACGCGGCCGCGACGCAGAGCGCCTTCAACGACATCACCAAGGGGAACAACGGCGCCTACCAGGCGGGCCCGGGCTGGGACGCCTGCACTGGGCTTGGTTCGCCCAAGGGAGCAGCGCTGCTGCAGGCGCTCGGGGGCACGGCACAGACGACCGGGACGGTCCCATCGGCGGCAGGCGGGGGTGGAGACCCGGTCCCCTCGGGGTCAGCCGCCGCCGGATCGTGATCTCGGCGGTCGATACGCGCTGAGAAATGGATGGCAGGCCGCGGACGCGATCACCTCCCGCCCCGACCAGGGGCACTGGACATCTTCGCATGGCCACACGGCCCGCGCCGGCGAGCGCGCCCTAGCGCGAGAACGCTGTCTCGGCGGGCTGCAGCGGCGATACCGTCGCCTGCCCGCGGCACTCGTACGCCCCCTGTGGGATCGCTGCCCTCGTCGTATGGGTGTCCTCGGGGGCGATCACCTGGAGTCCGTACGCGGTCGTGCACCCGTTGGGGCTACCGCCGCCGTGGCTGACGCCGAGGCGGAAGGAGACGCTCGCGCGGGGCAGGACCACGAGTTCCGTCTTGCTCGTCTGACCGAAGAAGTCGACTGTCGTATGCGTGGGAGTCGTCGGCAGCGCTCGTCCGGCCATGTCGAGGAACAGGATCCCCGGATAGCCGTACGTGCGGCACGAGTGGCCGCCGATGTTGCGCAGCGCGAAGCCGACCTCGCCATGACCCGTGGCGGCCTCCTCGCCGAGGAAGCGCAGCGCGAAGTTGGCGGTCACGCAGGGCGGCGGTGCGGCGGCCGAGCCGGTGGTCGCGGGGGCGGTGCTCGCCGACGAGGTGCTCGCGGGCGCCGTGCTCGCCGAGGTGGTGCTCGTCGTCGGCGCGGCGGTGCTCGTGGGGCCGCCCGGCGCCGTCACCGGGACGGTGGCGGATGTCTGACTGCTGCTCGACCCGCCGCAAGCGGCGAGCACGAGCGCAGACAGCATCGCGCCGATCGTGACTCTCAGACCCATTCTCATCTCCTTTGCGGTGCCCGGCTCAATTCCTCCCGGCTGCGCTGGTCACGCGCTCGCAGACCTCGCGTTCATCATCGGCGAACGCGAGTAGGTCGAGCTCGGCGGACGAGATCTTGCCCTGCGCCTGCACGGTGTCGCGCAACCACGCCACCAGCGGCTCCCAGTAGGAGCGCCGCACGAGTACGACCGGCGGACTGTGGACCTTATGCGTCCGGATCAGCGCGGCCAGCTCGAACAGCTCGTCGAGCGTCCCGAATCCTCCGGGGAAGATCACGTATGCCGCCGCATAGCGGAGGAACATCACCTTGCGCGTGAAGAAGTAATGGAAGCGCAGCGGGATGTCGAGGTAGTCGTTGACCTTCTCCTGAAACGGCATCTCGATCGGCAGCCCGACCGAGAGCGCCGCCGCATCGCGGGCGCCGCGGTTCGCCGCTTCCATGATCCCGGGGCCGCCTCCGGTGATGATCGCGAACCCGTCTCGCCCGAGCCGTCGCGCGACGGCTCGGGCGAGACGGTAATCGGGGTCCTCGGGCGAGGTACGCGCCGAGCCGAACACGGACACGCCTCGTTCCAGGCCCGACAGCGCAGCGAAGCCCTCTGCGAGCTCCGCGCGCATCCTCGCGAGACGGAGCGCATCGCCCTCTCTCGACGCCCGCGTGCCCGGCGCCGGAAGCGAGAGCAGCGCCTCGTCGTCGGTGCGGTGTTCGCTGGTCATCAGATCCGAGTATCCCAGGCACCGGTGGCGGTCCGGCCGTGGCTGCGGCCGGTGGCGCGGTCCGGCCGCACGCGGCGCCATTATCTTCGGGACGAGATGGCCCACGTCGACGAACCCCACGGCGACTCCCGCACCCACCACGACGCCGAGGCCGCCCTTCGGGAGGCTGAGGTTGTTCGATCGCTGGCTGACCGCGGGAATCCGTTCTGGCCCGCTCAGGCCACAGTGCTCGCCGCACTCGTGCTCGACCTCGGCCTTCCGAAGCGGCTGACGATTGGGCCCCGATGGCTGCTTCCGGTCGTCGAAGCGCTGCTCGTCATCGGGCTCGTGATCGCTTCCCCCAGGCCCAACATCAAGCACGCCAGCGTGCGCCGGCGCGTGGCGATTGGGCTGATCGGGCTGGTCAGCGCGGTCAATCTGTTCTCGCTCGTCGAGCTCGTCCACTATCTCTTACGCGGCGGCAAGACCGGCGGACACGCGCTGATCCTCGCGGGCGTCGTACTGTGGGGGACGAACGTCCTCCTGTTCGGACTCTGGTACTGGGAGCTCGATCGCGGCGGCCCGATGCAGAGGATGCTGGTCCCGGACGCGCCGCCCGACTTCCTCTTCCCACAGATGACCGAAAAGGGAATCGCGCCCGAAGGCTGGATCCCCGGGCTGATCGACTACCTCTACGTCTCGTTCACCAACGCCACGGCTTTCAGCCCCACCGACACGATGCCCTTGACCGCGACGGCGAAGATCCTCATGGCGGTCCAAGCGCTCGCCGCGCTGACCACCATCGGGCTTGTAGTCGCACGGGCAGTGAACATCCTCAGCTGATCGGGGCCGCTCCGCGGCCTTGTGCCGCGCCCACGCGCGCTTCAGCGATCAGCGTGCGCGGGAGGCGTGTGACCCAGTGGCAACGAAGAGCGCTTGCGCGGCACACGCGGGCCGCGGAGCGCGCGTTGGCGGCGAACCTGACAGGACATCCCCAGTTGCGCAAAGATACCCCGGCTTCCGGTCCATCGAGAGGCTTCTCATGCACCAAGGGCGGGCCTCGACGGGCAGCGAACCTGGTCGAGATACGCGACTGTGAGTAGCGTTACTCGACCCAGTCCAGCCCACGGCCCCCGTCGGCCGCCCCGTCCCCCCCATCGCCCCGCGAACTCGTGAGGCCGCTCCGTCCGCTTCGGTGCCTCATGACAGCGCGGATCGTGGCCACGCACCGCACCCCGTCCGCGTCAGGGCGCTACCGTCCGGCCGTGGGCTCCACGAGTGAGCAGATCGAGGCGGAGGTCCACCGCGTCGGAGCCGAGCTCGCCGATGCGTTCCCGTCGCCGGCGCGGCACCCGATGAAGGCGCTCGATGCGCGCGCGATGGAGCTCGCCGCCGCCGACCTCGAGATCCGTGCGGCGCTCTTTCGCTTCGTCGACGTGGTGCCGGCGTGCCGCTCGATGGACGACCTCGCGCGCCATCTGGCGGGCTTTCTCGACGAGCTGCCCGACGGCCCGCCGCCGGTGCTCGCCGCGATCAAGGTGGCCGACACGCGCGCCGGTCGCGCCGCCCTCGGCGCGGCCGCCGCGGCCGGGGTCAAGCACATGGCGCACCGCTTCATCGTCGGCGAGACACCCGGCACCGCGGTCCCCGTGCTGCGCCGGCTGTGGGCCCGGGGGATCGCCAGCTCGGTCGATCTCCTCGGCGAGGCGACCGTGACCGAGCCGGAGGCGGACGCGTACGCGGCGCGGTGCGCCGACGCGCTGCGGTCGCTGTCGGCGGCTACCGCGCGCTGGCCCGAGCGCCCGACGCTCGAGCGCGACGGCAGCGGCGGGCTTGCGCGCGCGAACGTCTCCGTCAAGGTCTCCGCGCTCACGCCCCTGCTGCGGCCCGATGCCCCCGAGCTCGGTGAGCGCGACGCCGCTCGCAGGCTCGCGCCGCTGCTCCGCGAGGCGAAGGCGCTCGGCGCGCATGTCCACATCGACACGGAGTCGCTCGACTCGCGCGAGGCCGTGCTCGGGCTCGTGCTCGCGCTCTTGACACAGGAGGAGTTTCGCGACGGCCCGTCGACCGGGATCGTCCTCCAGGCCTACATGCGCGACTCCCCTGAGCAGCTCGATCAGATCCTCGAGTGGGCGAGCGCGCACGAGCGCACGCCGCCGCCTGTGATCCGCCTCGTCAAGGGTGCCTACTGGGATCACGAGGTCGCCGAGGCGGGCCAGCACGGCTGGCCGGTGCCCGTGTTCGAGGTGAAGGCCGAATGCGACCGCAACTTCGAGGCGCTGACGAGGCGGCTGCTGGCCGCGAGGCCGACCGTCCGGGTGGCCATCGCATCACACAATCTCCGCTCCGTCGCCCACGCCATCGCCGTCAATCGCAGCAGCGGCGCCGATGATGGCGACCTCGAGCTCCAGGTGCTGCGCGGACTCGGCGACGACCTCCAGGACGCGCTCGCGGCGCGTGGCTTTCGCGTCCGCACGTACTGCCCCGTCGGCGACCTCGTCGCCGGCATGGCGTATCTGGTCCGGCGCCTGCTCGAGAACACGAGCAACGAGTCATTCCTGCACGCGCAGGCGAGCGGCGTTCCGCTCGACGAGCTGCTCGCCCCACCCTAGTCCGATCCTCACGCGAGGACCAGCGTGGCGGCGATCGCGTGCGTGGACGCGGCCCGAGCCCGCCGCAGGCCGAGCAGGTGCTCTCGCGCGACATCGGGCTATGTTTGCCGCTACCACGTCCACGTCCACGTTCACCAACGAGCCGGTGCTGGAGCTGCGCCGCGCGGCAGTGCGCGCGCGCCTGGCGGACGCGCTCGCGACCGTCGACGCCGTGCTTCCGATTCGCGTGCCGGCGTGGATCGGTGTTGACACCCGCGAGGGCGATGAGCTCCTCTCGACCGACCCGGGAGAACCCGAGCGTGTCGTCGCCAGGGCCGCCTGTGCCGGCGCAGAGGAGGTCGCCGCCGCGGTACACAGCGCTGAACGCGGTGCCGAAGCCTGGAGCGCGGTCCCGGCGAGCGAGCGCGCGGCGGTGTTGATCGGGGCCGCCGCGTGGATGCGCGAACGCCGGCTCGAGCTCGCGGCGCTCGAGGTTCGCGAGTGCGCCAAGCCGTGGCCCGAGGCCGACGCCGACGTGTGTGAGGCGATCGATTTCCTCGAGTACTACGCCAGGGGTGCGGTCGCGCTCGAGGCGGGACGCACGCTCGCACAGGCGCCAGGAGAGCGTAACGAGCTCTCCTACGCGCCGCGCGGTGTCGCCGCCGTGATCTCGCCGTGGAACTTCCCGATCGCGATTCCGTGTGGGATGAGCGCCGCGGCGCTCGCCACCGGGAACGCCGTCGTGCTCAAGCCCGCCGAGCAGTCGCCGGCGTGCGCGCTCAGGATCGTGCAGGCGCTGCGGGCCGCCGGCGCTCCGCCGAGCGCGATCGCGCTGCTCCCCGGGAACGGGGAGGCGGGGGCGGCGCTGGTCAGGCATCCGAAGGTCCACACGATTGCCTTCACGGGCTCGCTGCCCGTTGGGCTCGAGATCATTCGCGCCGCCGCCGACACGCCCACAGGGCAACGCCACCTCAAGCGCGTCGTGGCCGAGCTCGGAGGCAAGAACTGCATCATCGTCGACGCCGACGCCGACCTCGACGAGGCAGTCCCGGCGATCGTCTCCTCGGCCTTCCTCTACGCGGGCCAGAAGTGCTCGGCTGCATCACGCGTGCTCGTCCACGAGGCGATCGCCGATGCGCTCCTACGCCGGGTCGCGGGCGCCGCGCGCACGCTCGTCGTCGGGCAGGCGGAGGACCTCGCCACGGATGTTCCACCCGTGATCGAGCGAGCGGCGCAGGCGCGCGTGAACCGCTACGCCGAGCTGGCGGCACGCGACGGCGTCATCGTCGCCGGTCACGGGCAGGTGCCCGACCGCGGCTGGTTCTGCCCGCCCACCGTTGCCGCCGAGCTCCCCGCCGGCTCTGCGGTGCTCGAGGAGGAGATCTTCGGGCCGCTGCTCGCGATCGAGCGGGTGCGCGACGTCGAGGACGCATGCGAGATCGTCGGCGCGCAGCCCTTCGGCCTCACGGGAGGGCTGTTCGCACGTAATCCGGCCACCGTCAAGTACGTCCGGGCCCGGAGCCCCGTCGGTAACCTCTATGTCAACCGAGGGATCACGGGCGCAATGGTGGGGCGCCAGCCGTTCGGAGGCAACCGGCTGTCAGGCAACGGCACCAAGGCCGGAGGGCCCGATTACCTGCTCCAGTTCGTCGAGCCGCGCGTCGTAACCGAGAACACGATGCGCCACGGCCTCGTCGTCTGAGGGACCCTCGACCGGTGCGACCGCGCGTTCGCGCCTATGCCGAGCGGGAGCCGGAGGGCACCGCTGCCAGCAGCAGCTCGTGGACCCGGGCCTCGCCGGAAAGCTCGGGATGGAACGAGACAGCGATGACGTTACCGGCCCTGACCGCGACCGGGTGCCCGTCCAAGCGCGCGAGCACTTCGACGCCTTCCCCGTGCTCCTGTACCCACGGCGCGCGAATGAAGATGGCCCGGATTGGGCCGCCGGCCACTCCGGCAAGCTCGACCTCGGCCTCGAACGAGCGGACCTGACGACCGAACGCGTTCCGGCTCGTGCGAATGTCGAGGATCCCCAGATGGTCGTTATCGAGCATGATCATTCCCGCGCAGGTGCCGAGTACAGGCACGCCGGACGCTGCGAGCGCCCGCACGGGCTCGGCGAGCCCCTCGCGCTCGATCCCGAGCGTCATCACCGTGGATTCGCCACCGGGGATGACCAGCGCGTCGAGACCGTCGAGTTGCGGCGGACTGCGCACCTCCCGCGCCAGCGCGCCGAGGCGACCGACCAGCTTGGCGTGGGCCTCGAAGTCGCCCTGCAGGGCGAGGATGCCCACAGTCGCCGCCAAGCGAGCTACCAGCCGCGCGGCGAGAGCAGTTGCTCGACCTCGAGCTTCGCGGTCTCGAGGCTCTCCATCGCCTTGCCCAGTCCGGCCGACGCCGCCGCGATCCGCGCGGGATCGCGGAAATTTGTCGTCGCATCGACGATCGCCCGCGCCCGCGCCGGCGGGTCCTCGGACTTGAAGATGCCCGAGCCGACGAACACGCCCTCGGCTCCGAGCTGCATCACGAGCGCGGCGTCGGCGGGAGTGGCGATGCCGCCGGCGCAGAATAGAACCACGGGCAGCCGTCCCGCGACGGCGACGTCACGGACCAGATGCAGGGGCGCTCCGAGCTCCTTGGCCGCCGTCGCGAGCTCGGCGTTGTCGAGGCCCCGCAACCTGCGGATCTCTCCCCCGATTGCGCGCAGGTGCCGAACCGCCTGGACGACGTCCCCGGTCCCGGCCTCGCCCTTCGAGCGGATCATCGCCGCGCCCTCGCCGATCCGCCGCAGCGCCTCGCCGAGGTTCGTCGCCCCGCACACGAACGGCACCTTGAACGCCCACTTATCGATGTGGTTGGCCTCATCTGCGGGGGTGAGAACCTCAGATTCGTCGACATAGTCGACCTCGAGCGCTTCGAGCACCTGCGCCTCGACGAAGTGCCCGATGCGCGCCTTCGCCATCACCGGAATCGACACCGCCTCCTGGATCGCGCGGATCATCGTCGGGTCCGACATCCGCGCGACGCCACCGTCGCGCCTGATGTCCGCCGGAACGCGTTCCAGCGCCATCACCGCTGCGGCACCGGCGTCCTCGGCGATCTTCGCCTCCTCGGAGGTAACGACGTCCATGATCACGCCGCCCTTGAGCATCTCGGCCAAGCCGGACTTGACCGTGAACGTCGCCTCGTCGCGCAGCGGCTGATCCATACCGCTCCGAGTCTAGCTGGGCGCTAGGATCGCCCGCCTTGTCCGAGTCGGTCTTCATCCCCGTACACGAGGCGGAGAGCGCTCGACCAGACGGCGCGGCAGCGTCGGCGGATGCTCCGCCTGTGGCCGAGCGCCTGGTCGCGACGGATCTCGCTCGGGGCCCGTGGAATCCCGATGCGCAGCACGGGGGCGCCCCGGCCGCGCTGCTGGTGCGCGCGTTCGAGCGCCTACCCGGAGGCGAGCAGCTGATCCTCGCGAGGGTCACCTATGAGCTGCTGCGGCCCGTACCGCTCGGCCCGCTCGAGGTTCGCGCCGAGGTGGTACGCCCCGGCCGCCGCGTGCAGCTGCTTGAGGCGTCGCTGCGGACCGAGGACGGCGTCGAGGTCGTGCGAGCGCGCGCGCTCAAAGTGCACCGCGCCGACGTGCCACGGGTCGTTGCTCCCGGGGCACCGCCCGCCGCTGCTCGACCGGGGGACGGACGCCTGAACGACTTCCCCTCGCGAGGCCTTCGCATGTTCGCCACCGACGCGATGGAGATTCGCTTCAGCTCGGGGACCTTTCTCGGCTCCGGCGCGGCTACCGCATGGTTCCGGCTGCGCCATCCACTGGTCGCCGGCGAGGATCCATCTCCTCTCCAGCGGCTCGCCGCCGCCGCCGACTTCGGAAACGGCATCAGCGCCGTGCTGCCGTGGGACGCCTACGTCTTCATCAACCCCGACCTGACGATCTACCTCGAGCGCGAGCCGGTGGGCGAATGGATCCGCCTCGAGTCCGAGACGCGGATCGGTGCAGGCGGGATCGGACTCAGCCAGAGCCTGATCGATGACGAGCACGGGCGGGTCGGAGGCGCGACCCAGGCCCTGCTCGTCACCCGGCGCGCGTAGTCGGAGGCTTTCGTCCCCAAGGCGTGTCACCACCCGACGTGGGTCAGCACCCGACGTGGGTCAGCACCCGACGTCTGTCAGCACCTGAGGTCCCTCGGCCACGCGTCAGCCCGCAGCCGCGGTCGTTATTTCAGCCGAAAGGCCTTGATCCGCACGTCGTACTGCTGCGCGTCGCGTGCGTAGACGCCGTAGGCAAGCGCCTGGATGATCGACAGCAGCGCCGTATGTGAGCGCACGAACGCGGGAGTATTCGACGAGTAGTACAGCCTGATCCGGGCGAGTCTGGCGACCTCGGACAGCGTCGCGTCGGTGATCGCCAGGGTCGTCGCCTTGCGGTGGCGCGCCAGCTTCATCGTGCGTGTGATCAGCGGGTGTGGGCGCCCCGCGGAGAAACCGACGACGAGCGTCGTCTCGTCGATCCGGCTCAGCCGCCCGAGCGCTTCCTGCGATGGGCTCGCGACGATCTCCGCGCGGAGATCGAGCAGCATCAGGAGATGCCTCAAGTAGCTCGCGAAGAACGCCATCTGGTCGGTGCCGGCGATCAGCACCTTCTCGGCGGCGGCGATCGCGTCGACGGCCGCCTCGACGTCACCGCGGGCAAGCTTGCGTGCCGTGTCCTCGACGTTCACATGGTCGGCAGCGAGCGCCGCCTCGAACTCGGTGTGGTCCAGTGAGAACAGGGGTGCCGCGGCGAGCGCCTCCGCGCCGCCGACCGGCCGGCGGCGGTACTCGTCACGGGCGGCCTGCTGCAGCTCGGGGAAGCCCTCGAAGCCGAGCGCCTGAGAGAACCTGACGACAGTGCTCGAGGACGTACTCGCTCGCCGCGCGAGCTCCTCCGCGGTTTGGAACGCGGCCTCGTCGAGGTGATCGACGATGTACTGCGCGACATCCTTCTGCGAGCGCGAGAACTCGTCGAAGCGCGAGCGGATATACGCGGACAGAGCCTGGTGGCCGTGCGGGGCCTCAGGGGTGGCGGTCGAGGTGGCGGCGCGCTTCATCGGCAGGCCTTTGATTCGACGCTCGCCCGCCGCCTTCCTTCACGGCGTCCGCCACGGGTCAGGAAAGGCTCCCTCCAGCCGGCCACGTGCGCATCACCCTGACAGCCCACGGGCGAACCCGACGGGCGAAAATTCCTAACCGCGCCCGCGCTCCCTGCGTTCCTGGTTCTCCTTGCGCTCCCCGAGCACCTGCGCGACCACGTAGAAGATCATCACGTTCGCCAGGATCCCGATCCCCCCGAAGACGGCGAGCAGCGAGAGGGTGTAGCCGAGTGCGTTGCCGAGCAGGAACATTGCCTCAGGAAGTTTACCTGAGCTATCGGCCCGAGCGCCGACCCAAGCCACCGAATCCGGTTGCGGGTCCCGCCAGTGCTGCTGATAGCGTCGGCGGCGCACACGGCCCGGTAGCTCAGTTGGTTAGAGCAGCGGACTCATAATCCGTCGCGCGCTGGTTCGAGTCCAGCCCGGGCCATGGCGAAAGGGGTGTAAATCGTTGGTTTTGGCGGTTGGGAGATCCGTCACAACTTTGACTCGCGGGAACTCGTCCATCGAGCCCTCGGCGAGCGAGTTGTTGGCGCCGTGTACGCGAGACTCCGGCCGCACGGGCCGAATCACGAAGAGTGGCGCTAACCCCAATCGGCATCGCCATAGAACCTGTCCGAGACAGGCTGAACGATCGACCTGACGGTGTCGATTTCTGACTGCGACAGCATCGAACGCCATTTCGTAATGCTCGCTCTGCTGTCGATCGGCGCCGGCCATTGGTCAGGAGAGCTCAGTGCACGGTTCGCGCTCGACGTCATTGCAACGATCTGCTCGTGCGCCGCGGCGCTAAGTACGAGGTCAAATCGCCGATACACATCGCGGAGCGACGCTACGGGATCTGCCGCCAAGTCCTCATACCGGAGGTAGGCCCACTCAGGCCGCCGCGAGCGAAATTGATCGACCGCGTGGTACATGAGCTTCCACCGCAGCGCCAGTCGTTCGAGCGGCGGGTGTACTTCGCTGGCGAACGCTCGAACTTCGTCGCTGTGGTCAGCCAGCAGGGTGTCCACCAGCGCCGGCTGCGAGAGGAAGGCTCCAAGGCGAAGGTCGATTTCCCAGCCCAGGCGCTTGTAACTCGCTGCAACCGCAGCGGGATGGCGAATCATGACGATCACTTTCATCTGAAAGGTGTCAGCGAGCCACTCGCTTGAGAACAGCGCTGCAGGATCCTTGACGAGAGCGCGCGCGCCACGCCTGCGAGCCCGGTTGAATTCATGCCACTGGCGAACTGCTCGGCTGGCGTCTGCGGGCCGCCGTGCACGCCGAAGCGCGGGACCCAGGTCGTAGTGCAAAGCCATCGTTCGGGCGAGGGGCATGAGAACAGCATTCGCCGAGCCATCTCCGAGATACGTATAGAACCGACGAAAGCGGGCCGCCGTCACTTCCGGTCCAAACCGCGGGTGGAACGGTTCGTGGATGTAGTGCACCTCGGGCGAAAGCGCGAGCATGCGGCCGACGAATGTGGTGCCAGAACGAGGCGACCCGGTGACGAGGATGGGGCGGGCGCGAGCGGGCTCAGGATGATCGGCTGTCGTGATCCATGTCATCGGTGGCCTCGGCGTCGAGGACTACTCGTTGTCCAGGCGGAAAGCGCGACATCGGCGACGATCGCATTCGCCCTCCCGGCCGCCACGATGTGACGATCGAGTCGGCGACCTAGCATTGTGCACTACCGCCAGCTAGCCGACGAACGACCTGATGCTTGTGCTCTTGCCTCTCCTCCTACTCCCACCTGGCTTGTGCAATGCGACGAAGGGAGTGGGCGACGCTGCCGGCGCTGAGATCGCCACCGTTGATCCAAAGACCCAGTCAAACCGCGGTTGCTGGGCTCTCATCGTGACCGGCCCCCGTACGCTTGGGTGATGGGGGTTTCTCAGAGTAAGGAAGTCGACCTGGCGCGCGCGGAAAAGGTCGCTCGCCATGGTTGCATCCTCCGCGGGATCCTTGGATCGACCGTTGGACCTGACGATCTACGGCCTGCGGAAGTACTGCCGGCTGGCGCTGAAGGGCAGCCCAACCGTACTGTTGCTCCTCTTTATCACCGGCGAGGACATCCTTGAGATCACGCCGCTCGGCGCGGAGCTTCAAGCCCTCTCTCCCGCGTTCGTCTCCCGTCGGACGGGCCGAGCGTTCCTGGGCTACGTCGACGCTCAGCGCCGTGGTCTCGTCGGCGACCGCCACGCGACCCGCACACGTGAGCTGTCGACCGAGCACGGATACGACACGAAATACGCGATGCACGCGTTGCGGATCGCCCATCAGGGCCAAGAGCTCCTGCGCACCGGCCGGATCACCCTTCCGGTCGCCGAACCGGCCCGCGAGGAGCTGAGGCAGATCCGCCGCGGCCAGGTGCCACTGCGGGACATTCTCAGCCGCCTCCACACCGCGGCAGCCGAACTTGAAGACACGACGCTGAGCAGTGACCTGCCGGGCGAGCCCGACTGGGACGCCGTTGACCGCTTCCTCGTTGGCGCATACCAGCGCGCCTGGGCCGGCGAGTTGCCCGAGCTGTAATAGGGCTCCCCAAAGGCTCCCCGAACATACGCAATCGGGCACGATTCAGACCCACTCAGCCACCGTCAGAGCCCCGTAAACACCGCAGACTCGCGCGTTCGGCTCGGATCGGTCGCGGGCAGGCTCGATTCCTGATCCGGCCCGGAAAAGCCTGCGGAGCGGAGCCTTGACTACTGTCGGCACAATCAGACGTAGCACACCGTGCCTGCCATGTCGATCAGTCCAGCGCGTCGAGCGCTGCTCGCGCTCGCCGTGGGCGGCTTTGGCATCGGCACGGGCGAGTTCGTCACCCTCGGCCTGCTCCCCAACGTGGCCGACAGCCTGCACGTCAGCATCCCGCAGGCCGGGCATCTGATCTCCGCCTACGCCCTCGGTGTTGTCGTCGGGGCGCCACTGCTCACAGCCGCCGCGGTGCGGCTGCCACGCAAGGGACTGCTGATCACCCTGGCGCTGGCGATGGCCCTCGGCAACGTCGGGTCGGCGCTCATGCCCGGCTTCGACTCGTTGCTCGTCTTCCGGTTCTTGGCCGGACTGCCGCACGGCGCCTACTTCGGCGTCGCCTCGGTGGTGGCCGCCAATCTCGTCGCGGCCGACCGGCGTAGCTCGGCGATGGCCGTCGTGTTCGGTGGGCTCACCGTCGCCAACGTGGTCGGGGTTCCGCTCGCCACCCTGATCGGCCAGCACACCAGCTGGCGCGTGGTGTTCGCACTCGTCGGCGTGGTCGAGGTCGGCGCCGCCTTGGGCGTGCTGGGCTTCGTGCCGGTCGACCGCGCCGACGCCGCGGGCGATCTACCCCGGCTGCGCGAAGAGCTGCGCGCCTTCCGTAGCCCGCAGATCTGGCTGTCTTTAGGTATCGCGACTATCGGCGGCGGGGCATTGTTCGCGTCTTTCAGCTACATCGCACCGATGATGACCCACTTGGCGGGATTCGCCGAATCGAGCATCACCCCGCTGCTCGTGCTCTTCGGTGTGGGGATGACCGCCGGCATCCTGGTCGGGGCGCGGCTCGCCGACCGGGCCTTGATGGGCACGATCTACATCGCGCTGAGCTGCGAAATCGTGGTCGCCGTGATGTTCTTCTTCACCGCCCGCAACGAGGTGACGGCGGCGATCACGATCCTGCTGTTCCCGTTCAGCGCGCTGGCGATACTGCCGGCGCTGCAGTCGCGGATCGTGACCCTCGCCGGTGGCGCTCCGAACCTCGCCGCCGCGTCGATCCAAGCCGCGTTCAACATCGCCAACTCGCTCGGCGCTTGGCTCGGCGGGCTCACCATCGCGGCCGGTCTCGGATACGGCTCGCCCAACCTGGTGGCCGCGGGACTGGCCTCGCTCGGCCTGGTCATCGCGCTGATGTCCGGACGGTTGGACCGGCGCGGGCACGCCACCCCCGGTTCCGCTGCGGCGCCGTCCCCCAGCTGACCGACCGCCGCCCTAGGGCCCGCTCCGGGCGGACCCGGCACTCACGCGACACCATGGGCGAGGCACAGCCGGGCGAGCCGTTCCATCGCCTCGGCCGCGCGCTCCGGTAGCTCGTCGAGCGCCTTCGCAGCCTCGCGCACATCTTCGATCGAGACCGCTCGGGCCTCGAGCGCGAATCGCCCGAGCCAGCGGACGGCCGCGCGCTCGAAGCGCTCCGGGTCGCCGTTGCGCAGCACGAGGCAGATCTGCAGCGCGTCGTCGAGCTCTACGTGAGGAAGCTCGTGCGCAGCTGCGACGACGAGTGCCTCATTCCCGGTCTTGAGGGCGCGACGGAACCGGACGTAGGGGCTGCCATCACTCGACACGAACATATGTTCCCGTGCCTGTCAAGTTTCGCGGCGCGCTCGCATGACCGCGGCGCTGAGCGGCCCAGGAGCGCGAAGAGCACCTGGCCATCGTCTAACGTTCGCATCATCCAGAGTTGAGCTTCGCGCTCTCATCCAGTCCACCAAGGAGCACCGGTGCCAGCAGATCTCGATTTCGCCACTGGACGCGCAGGCGTCCGGTCGGAGCAGATATTCCTTCGGGACGTCTTCGCGTGGATGTTCGCCGCGCTCGCGCTGAGCACGGGCATTGCGGTGTGGTTCCACGCCGACCACACCTTCAACCAGACCTACTTTCAGGATCATGAGGGCCTGTTCTTGGTCGCGATCTTCGCCCAGCTCGGGCTCGTGATCGCGATCCAAGCCGCAATTAACCGGATCTCAGCGAGAACCGCGGCGGTGCTGTTCTTCCTCTATGCCGGGCTGACCGGTGTCGTCTTCTCGGTCATCCTTACCGAGTTCACGGCCGGCACCGTGGTCGGCGCCTTCGCCGGCGCGGCGGGCGTCTTCGGCGGTATGGCGCTGTGGGGCTACACGACCCAGCGCGATCTCAGCGGCTGGGGCGGCATCCTCTTCGGCGCACTGATCGGGATCGTGGTCGCCTCGATCGTGTTCCTCTTCATCGGCGGCAGCACCTTCAACCTGATCCTCGGCTGGGGTGGCGTGATCATCTTCTCAGGGCTGACGGCATTCCAGATGCAGATGCTCAAGCGCCAGGCGCAGGCCGGCTTCGGCGACGGGGCAACGGCGGAGAAGGCGGCGATCATCGGCGCGCTCCGGCTCTACCTCAGCTTCGTGAACCTGTTCATCTCCCTGCTGCGGATCTTCGGAGGCGGGCGCTAGACCCGCCCCGGCGGTCCGGCGGTCCGGCGGCCCGACGCGCGAGCCATAGCAGCGCGATCAGGGACTTCGAGTCATCGCACTCCTCGATCGCGCTGTCGAGCTCGGTCAGGGGCCAGGGGACGATCTCGATCCGCTCGTTCTCGTCGACGTGCACCGGCGGGGCGTCGCTGAGGTCCGTCGCGAGGAACAGCCACACGCGCTCGTCGCTGAACCCCGGACTGGTAAAGAAGACCTTGATCTCCTCCCAGTGCGCGGCCCGCTTGGCGATCTCCTCGGCGAGCTCGCGCTGTGCGGTCGCGAGTGGCTTCTCGCCGGCGACGTCGAGCTTGCCGGCGGGAATCTCCAGCGAGGCCACGGCGCCGGCGACCTCGCGCGGCTGGCGCGTGAGCCAGACGTGCCTGGCGTCGAGCGCGACGATCCCCACGGCGCCGGGATGGGCTACCTTCTCGCGCGTCACCACCTCGCCGTCGGCGTGACGGAAGCGCTCGACGCTGACCGTCACGATCCGGCCGGAGAACTTCGTCTCCCCCCCGAGCGCCTCGAACGAGCTCACGCCGACACGACCTCCGCCGCGGCGTCGAGCAGCGCGATCGCGACCTCGAGCATCGACTCGAGCGCGTCGACGCTGATCCTCTCGCCGGGCTCGTGATTGTGTTCGGTGCCATCGGCCAGGTTGGCACACGGTAAGCCTGCCTTCTGGAAGGCGTTCGCGTCCGAGCCGCCGCCGGTCACGAGGTGATGCGGCTCGTATCCGCACGCCTGCAGCGCCCGCGTCGCGGCGACGATCTGGGGCGCGCCCGGCCGGGACCGATAGCCTCCGAACAGGCGCTCGACAGTCACGTCGAGATCGCACTCGGCTTCGTTCGCGGCGTCCGTGAGGTGGTCGACCATCTCCGTGACGACCTGCTCGACGCGGGCGTCGTCGAGGCCGCGGACCTCGGCCTGGAGGCGACAGCGCTCGGGAACGACATTCGTGCCCGTGCCCCCAGCGATCGTGCCGACGTTCGCGGTCGTCTCGTCGTCCAAGCGGCCGAGCCGCATCGCCGCGATCGCGCGGGCGGCTGCCGCGATCGCGTTGCGCCCCTCCTCGGGCCGGATCCCGGCATGGGCGGCCCGACCGTGGAACACGGCGACGATCCTGTCGTAGGTGGGGGCGGCGAGGACGATCCCTCCGATCGGGGAGGCGTGGTCGAACACGTATCCGAACTCGCTGCCCAGGCGGCTGGTGTCGAACTCCTTGGCACCGCACAGCCCGGTCTCCTCCGCCACCGTGAACAGCAGCTCAAGTCCGAGCGGAGGTGGCTCACCGCCATCCGCGAAGCGACGGGCAAGCTCGAGCAGGACGGCAACGGCCGCCTTGTTATCTGCGCCGAGGATGCCGTCGCCAGCGTTCTCCCAGCCTCCGTCGACGATCACGGGATCGATCGGCGCCAGCGGCGGGACGGTGTCGAGATGCGCGCACAGCAGGATGCTCTGCGGCCGGCTGCCGGGGAGACGTGTGAGGAGGTTCCCGGCGTCCGAGCCGATCGCGATGCCCGCGCTGTCCTCCTCGACCGCGAGGCCGAGAGCGCGCAGCTCCTCGCTCACGCGGTCCGCGCACGCCCGCTCTCGACCGGAAGGACTCTCGATCCGGCAGAGCGCCGCAAAGGTGTCGTTGAGCCGTGCCCGGTCAGCGTCGCTCGCCCGCCTCACAGCAATCCGGTCACCGGGCTGCCGTGCGCGCGACCGTGACTTCGTCGCCGACGGGGCCGGCTGGGTGCTCCTCAACGGTAGGCGCAGCGATCGGCCGCTCCCGCTGTGCGCGCGCCAGCGCTGCCCCCACGAACTCTCGGAACAGCGGCGCCGGTCGCTCGGGACGCGACTTGAACTCGGGGTGATACTGGGAGGCGACGAAGAAGGGGTGGACGTCCCGGGGCAGCTCGATCAGCTCGACCAGTCGCTCGTCCGGGGACGTGCCCGAGAAGATCAACCCGGCGGCGTCGAGGCGGCGCCGCAGGTGGTTGTTGACCTCGTAGCGATGGCGGTGGCGCTCGTAGATCACGGCCTCGCCGTAGAGCTCGCGCGCCCGCGTCCCCTGATGCAGCTTGATCGGGTCGGCGCCGAGCCGCATCGTCCCCCCCATGTCGGCGATCTCCTTCTGCTCGGGCAGGAGGTCAATCACGGGGAACGGCGTCTCGGGGTCGAACTCGGTCGAGTTCGCGCCCGACATTCCCGCGAGCTCGCGGGCATACTCGCACACGGCGACCTGCATCCCGAGGCAGATCCCGAGGTAGGGGATGCCAAGCTCGCGCGCAAGGTGCGCGGCGCGGATCTTGCCCTCGATGCCACGACCGCCGAATCCACCGGGGATCAGCATCCCGTCAGCCCGCTCGAGCGTCTCCCTCACCTCCGGATCGCCCGCGCGCTCTGAGTCGACCCAGTCGATCTCGACCCTGACTCCGTGGTGCACAGCGGCGTGCCGGAGCGCTTCGACCACGGAGAGATACGCGTCCTCGAGCTTGACGTACTTGCCGACCAGCGCGATCCGCACCGTCTCGGTCGCCTGGCTCGCCCGGTGCGTCATCGCTCGCCACACCGCAAGATCGGGCTCCGGCGACTCGACCCCGAAATGCTCGAGGATGTACTTGTCGACGCCCTCGGTCTGGAACACGAGCGGCACCTGGTAGATGTCCTCGACATCGCATGCCGACACGACGGCCTCCACGGGCAAGCTCGCGAACAGCGCGATCTTCCGTCGGATCTCCTGCGACAGCACCGACTCAGATCGGCACACAACCATGTCCGGCGCGATCCCGATCCTCCTCAGCTCGTTGACCGAGTGCTGGGTGGGCTTCGTCTTCAGCTCGCCGGCATGCCCGATGTAGGGCACGAGCGTGAGGTGAATGAACATGCAGCGTCGGCGTCCCACGTCGACGGGGAACTGGCGGATCGCCTCGAGGAACGGCAACGACTCGATGTCGCCGACGGTGCCGCCGATCTCGGTCACGACGAAGTCGACGTCGCTGGCGGCGTCCATCAGGCGAATCCGTTGCTTGATCTCGTCCGTGATGTGGGGGATGACCTGTACTGTCGCGCCGAGGTAGTCTCCGCGCCGCTCGCGCCGGATGACCGCGTTGTAGATGCCGCCGGCGGTGACGTTGGACGCCCGACTGGTGTTCGCGTCCGTGAAGCGCTCGTAGTGCCCGAGGTCGAGATCGGTCTCCGCGCCATCCTCGGTCACGAACACCTCGCCGTGCTGGTAGGGCGACATCGTGCCGGGATCGACGTTGATGTACGGGTCAAATTTCTGGAGCTGAACATCGAAGCCGCGGGCGACCAGGAGGCGACCGATCGAGGCCGCGGCGATCCCTTTACCGAGGGACGAGACGACCCCGCCGGTGATGAAGATGAAGCATGTGTCGCCGGAGAAGCCGGTTGCGCCGCGGCGTGGGTCGTGAGCCATCCAAAGCGTCCTTGATTGGGGTGTTGGCCTTCAGTCTAGTGCCGCTCCTGAAGGTAGCGAGGTCACCGGACGGCGACGGCCTGGTCAGCAACCAGGCCTGCCCTCAGGCCGCGCGGAGCAGCTTGCGCGCGTGCTGACTCGCGGCGCGATCGTCCTCGGCGGCCCCGAGCATCCGCACCAGCTCGGCGACCACCTCCTCGCCGGCGAGCTCGAGGACCGCGGTGCTCACCGCGCCGCCGGCGGCTGCCTTCGAGATCCGGAAATGGCGCTCGGCCAGCGACGCGACCTGGGGCAGATGCGTGATGCAGAGCAGCTGGCGCTCGGACGCGAGCGCGCGCAGGTGCTCCCCGACCGCGCGCGCGGTGTGGCCGCCGATCCCGGCGTCGATCTCGTCGAACACGAGCAGCGGCACGGCGCGTCCGGCGGAGGAACCGGCAGCGGCCCGGAAATGGGCCGCGCTGAGCACCGCCAGCATCACCCGTGAGAGCTCGCCGCCGGAGGCGATCTCGCGCAGCGGCCCGGCCGGGACGCCGGGGTTCGGCGCGAGCACCAGCTCGACGGTCTCGGCACCAGCCGGGCCGCAGCCGTCCTCGAGCGGCGTCAGCTCGACCTCGAACGCGGCGCCCTCCATCGCGAGATCCGCGAGCCGGCTGCGCACCGCTTCGGCCAGCGCCGGCGCCGCGCCGCGGCGGGCGTCCGTCAGCGTGGCGGCGAGTGCGTCGAGCTCAGCGCGCGTGGTCAGGGTCTCCGCCTCGACCTGCGCGAGCGCGATCTCGGCGCCGCTGAGCTCGTCGCGCCGGATCGCGCAGCGCTCGGCGTGCGCGAGCACAGCCGCGATCGAGCCCCCGTGCTTGCGCTCGAGTCGTGCCAGGAGCGCCAAGCGGTCCTCGACCTCCTCCAGGCGGCCGGGAGACCCGTCGATCTCGTACGCGTGACGGCGCAGTTCCGCACCGACGTCCTCGGCCTCGTACAGGAGCGCCTGCAGGCGCCCGGAGAACGATTCCAGCTCCGGGTCGAGTCCGGCGACGGGATCGAGCGTGCGGACGGCCTGGGCGAGGAGGAAGCCGGCGCCGGGTCCGCCCGCTTCGGGCGCGATCGCCTCGGCCGCCGCAGCGGTGGCGGCGATGATCGCCGCGGCGTGGCGAAGGCGATCGCGCTCGGCGATCAGCGCCGCCTCCTCCTCCTCGTTCGGGTTCGCCGCCGCGATCTCATCGAGCTCGAACGCGAGCAGATCGAGCTCTCGCTCGCGGGCCCCGGCCAGCGCCCGTAGCTCTTCGCTGCGCAGGTCGAGCTCGCGCAGGCGCCGGTGGACGGCGCCGACCCGGGCACGCGCCGCCAGGTGGTCGGGCCCACAGTGCGCGTCGAGCACGTCGAGCTGCACGGAGGCAAGCATCAACCGGCGGTGCTCATGCTGTCCGTAGAAGGCGAGGAGCTCGCTGCCGAGCTCGCGCAGGTCGCCGATCGCGGCCGAGCGCCCGCAGACATAGGCGCGAGTGCGGCCGTCCGGCCAGACGCGACGGGCGAGCACGATCTCGCCGCTGTCCGACGGGAGCCGCTCGGTAAGCGCCGGATCGAGCGCCGGCGGGCGCTCGAACACACCCTCGACGTACGCCTCGGGCGCGCCGGGGCGCACGATCCCGGTCCGTGCTCGACCGCCGAGCAGGAGGTCGAGGGCGTGGGCGAGCATGGTCTTGCCGGCACCCGTCTCGCCGGTGAGGACGTTCAGGCCCGGCGCGAGCCGGAGCTCGGCCCGCTCGATCAGGAGGAGGTTCTCGACGCGAAGCTCGTGAAGCATGCGCGGGGTGTACCAGGCGGCGGAGACGGACCCGCGCAGATCCCGTGCTCCAGGACCGAGACGTGCTCAGCGCCGCCCCGGCGTAGGGCTAAGGCTGCGTCGCCAAGCGCCCGAACTTCTCTCGCAGACGATGGTAGAAGGTCGTGCCGGGCAGCTGGGCGAGCGACGACTGCCCATCGCGAAAGCGGGCCTCGAGCCCGGCGGCCGGCGCCAGCACGCCGACGGGCCGTCCGTCGACCGCGACGTCGGCCGGTTCTTCACGGGAGCGATTGTGGACCACGAGGATGTCCCCCGGCGCGACCACGAGCGAGCGCGCGGTGAGCGAGTGGGGAGCGATGAAGGAAACCGCGAAGCCGTGCACTCCCCAGGCCATCACGGGACCGCCATTGGCAAGGTTGTATCCGGTCGAGCCCGCCGGAGTCGCGACGACGAGGCCGTCGCACCGCACCCGCCCGATCTCGTCCCGCCCGACGGCGTACGCGAGGTCGGCGACGCGCTTACCGGCCTGACGATGCAGCGAGACGTCGTTCATCGCGAGCCAGCTGCTGCCGGCACCGCGGACCTCGATACCGGGGAGTGACAGGACTTCGAAGGCACCGCTGAACGCGAGCCTGAGCCCCGTTTCGATGTCCTCGGGATCGATCGTGGCGAGGAACCCGATCTCGCCGTAGTTGACTCCGAACACGGGGACTCCGGTCCCGGCGTAGGTGCGGAGCGCGGTCAGGATCGTGCCGTCGCCGCCGAGGGCGAAGCAGACGTCGACGTCGACGTCGAGCGCGGCGTCGAGGACCAGTCCCGCGGCGGGCCGGAGGTGATGCTTGCGCGTCTCCTCCGCGTTGAGGCGCAGCACGGCTCCGACCTCGCTGGCGATCGCGAACAGCGAGCGCATCGCCGGCTCGGTTTCATCAGGCCTACGGTGGGTGAACACGGTTGCCGTTCGGGGCGGCTTCACGGCTCGACCTCGCGGGCGCCGACCTCGAGGTCCTGCAACCCACCCCGCGTCCCCTCGGCGAGCCAGATGAACGACTCGAGGTTGCCCTTCGGGCCCGGCAGGCCTGAGCTGGCGTAGCCGAGCACCGCCGCGCCGAGGCCCTGCGCGGCCCGTCCGGCCTCGATCAGCGTCTCGCGCCGCAGCGCGGGCTCACGCACGACGCCGCCCTTCCCGACACGGCCGCGTCCGACCTCGAACTGGGGCTTGACGAGGGCGAGGCAGTCGAACCGCGCGGCGGCGGCACCGAGCGTTGCGGGCAGTACCTTCGCGAGCGAGATGAACGAGACGTCGACGACGATCAGGTTCGGCGCGTAGGGCAGCTCCTCGGGGCGGAGCGTGCGCGCGTTGCGGCGCTCGATCACGGTGACCCGTGGATCGCCGCGCAACCCCCACTCGAGCTCCCCGTAGGCGACGTCCAGGGCGACCACATGGGCCGCGCCGCGCTTGAGCAGGCAGTCGGTGAACCCCCCGGTGGCGGCGCCGACGTCGAGCGCGGACCGTCCGCCGACATCCAGTCCGAAAGCGTCGAGCGCGTTGGCGAGCTTGCGTCCCCCACGCGAGACGAACGCGGGCGCCTGCGCGACCGATACCTCGACGTCGACGCCGACGAGCTGGCCCGGCTTCTCCGCCGGTCGCCGGTCCGCGCCCAGCCAGACCTCGCCCGCGAGCACCGACGCGGCGGCACGGGTACGCGACGGAAACACGCCGCGACGGGAGAGCAGCGTGTCGAGACGCACCTTGGTCACGGCGCGAACGGTAGCGGCCAGCCGCTCGGGGCCCGTCCCCGGCCTGATCCGGCGAGCCGGCCACGCGACCAGCGCCCAACGCGCCTAGGCTGTTCGGTGATGCCCGAGCTCCCCGAGGCCGAACGCGCCCGCGCCCTGATCGCGGATCGTGGGCTCGGCCGCGTCATTGCCGCTGTCGAGGACGGCGACAGCTACGTGTGCCGCCCCCACGCGCCCGGCGAGCTCGCCGCCGCGCTCGTCGGGCGGCGCCTGACGAGCGCGAACCGGATCGGGAAGACGCTATGGCTCGAGACCGATCGTGGCGGTCCCGATCTGGGACTGCACCTGGGGATGGCGGGACGTATCGTGATCGACGAGGAGCCGCACGAGCGCTGGGATCGGTTCGCGCTGACGTTCGACGACGGCGGCCGTCTCGCGCTACGCGACAAGCGACGCCTCGGCCGGGCGGTGCTCGAGCCCGACCTGTCGCGGCTCGGCCCCGATGCCGCGCTCGCAACGCGCGCCGAGTTCCGCGCCGGCGTCGGCCGGGGTGCCGGACCGATCAAGGCACGCATCATGGACCAGGCGGTGATCGCCGGAGTTGGGAACCTGCTCGCCGACGAGATCCTCTGGCAGGCGCGGATCGACCCGCGACGGCCGGCGAACCAGCTCTCCGGGCCCGAGCTCGACGCGCTGCGCCGCGCGGTGCGCGCCGCGGTCCGGCACGCGCTCCGCGAGGGCGGCGCCCACACGGGGGCGCTCAACCCTCACCGCGAGCGCGACGGCCACTGCCCGCGCTGCGGCGCACCCCTGTCGCGCGCGCGGATCGCCGGCCGCACGACGTACTGGTGCCCGGCCGAGCAGCGCTGACGGCCGACGACGGACACGCCGGCTGGTCACTCAGTCGAGGACGACACGGCGGGCGCTGGCGCTCCCAGAGGCGGCTACGCCTCGGAGATGCGGCTGAGCTGAGCCGTTGCGGCCTCGATCCGCTCGGCGATCCGCGTCCCGGTGAACCCGACCTCGTTGTGCAGCAGTGCTGGTGTGCCGTGGGTCACGTAGCGATCCGGCAGGCCGACGCGGAGGATGCGAGGCGCGAGGACACCGGTGTCCGACAGGGTCTCCCAGACCGCAGAGCCGAAGCCGCCGGCGAGCACGCCTTCTTCGACGGTGACCAGGAGCTCGTGCTCGGCGGCGAGCTGGGCGGCGAGGCCGGTATCGATCGGCTTCGCGAAGCGGGCGTCGGCGACGGTCACGGCAATCCCGTGGTCGGCGAGGATGTCGGCCGCCTCGAGCGCCTTCTGCACGCCGGTGCCGTAGCCGAGGATCGCCACCGTGTCGCCCTCGCGCAGGATCTCACCGGTCCCGATCTCGATCGGTACCGGCCGGGCCCGCAGATCGACACCGACGCCCTCGCCGCGCGGGTAGCGCAGCGCCACCGGGCCGTCGTCGTAGATCAGCGCGGTATGGAGCATGTCGACGAGCATGTTCTCGTCACGTGGGGCCATCAGGACCATGTTCGGCAGGCAGCGCAGGTAGGCAATGTCGAACACTCCGTGGTGCGTCGGTCCGTCGTCGCCGACGAGCCCGGCGCGATCCATCGCGAAGACGACATTCAGGCGCTGAAGGCAGACGTCGTGGACGATCTGGTCGTAGGCGCGCTGGAGGAAGGTGGAGTAGATCGCCACGACCGGCTTGCAGCCCTGGAGGGCAAGCCCGGCCGCGAACAGGACGGCCTGCTGCTCGGCGATGCCGACGTCGAAGTAGCGGTCAGGAAGCTCTCGCTGGAGGATGTTCAGGCCGGTTCCGGAGTTCATCGCAGCGGTGATCCCGATCACGCGGCCGTCCCTGCGGCACTCCCTCACGAGAGCCTCGCCGAACACCTGCGTGTACTGGGGCGGAGCCGCCCGGGTACGCGACTTGGGGACCGCGGACGCGGGCGCGCCGTTGGATATCGACTTGGGCTTCGCCGCGTGCCACGCCTCCATTCCCTCGAGCCCGCCCTCCTCGGCGGGCGCGAACCCCTTGCCCTTCACCGTCGCGATGTGGACGACCACGGGGCGCTCAGCGGCGACGGCCTCTCGCAGAGCCTCGCGGAGCGCGCGGACGTCGTGCCCGTCGATCACTCCCATGTACGCGAAGTCGAGCTCCTCCCACCACAGCCCCGGCGCCCAGAACGCCTTGATCGACTCCTTGAGCTGCGGTCCGAGTCGCTCGAACGCCGCGCCGATGCCCACGGGCAGCTTGGTCAGCCCGCCCTCGACGCCCTCGCGGGCGTGCCACACGCGCGGGCTCAGACGCACGCGGTTGAAATAGCGCGACAGCGCACCGACGTTCGGGGCGATCGACATCCCGTTGTCGTTGAGCACCACGACGATCGGTGTGCCCTGGCCGCCGGCCTGATGGACCGCTTCGAAGGCGACGCCGCCGGTCATCGCGCCGTCGCCGACGACCGCGACGACGTGCGCGTCCTCGCCGTGGCCCAAGCGCATCGCTTCCTTGATCCCCACCGCGTACCCGATCGCCGTCGACGCGTGACCGGCGCCCATGATGTCGTGCTCGGACTCGTGGATTGCGCAGAACGGCGCGAGCCCGCCGTACTTGCGGATCGTCTGGAGCTCGTCGCGGCGGCCCGTCAGGATCTTGTGCGGATACGCCTGGTGGCCGACGTCCCAGAGAATCTTGTCGCGCGGAGAATCGAGCACGGAATGGAGGGCGACGGCCAGCTCGCAGGCCCCGAGATTGGCGCCAAAGTGACCGCCGATCTCCCCCACCGTGTCGATGATGTGCTCGCGCACCTCCTGCGCGAGCTTCTGGAGATCCTCATCGCCCAGCTGATGCAGATCGCTGGGGTTGCGGATGCCGGCGAGGAGTCTGGTCATCAGTGGGTTCGAGTGGCGATGAAGTCGGTGATCTGCTCGAGCTCCGTCGCGCCGGACGGAACGGCCTGTTCCAGAGCGGCTCGGGCGCTCTGATGGGACTCGCGGGCGCGTCTGCGTGCACCCTCGAGTCCGAACTCGGTCACGTATGTACGTTTGCCGAGCCGCTCGTCGGAGCCCCGGGGCTTGCCGAGGTCCTCGTCCGAGCCGGTGACGTCAAGGATGTCATCGACGATCTGAAAGAGCACGCCCAGCTCGCTCGCGAAGTGATTGAAGAACCTGATTGTGTCAGGTTCGTCTCGCCCGGCGAGGAGGAGCACGCACTCGACGCTGGCTGCGATCAATCGCCCAGTCTTGAGCTCGTGGAGCCTGCGCAGCCCGGCCGCGCCACCAGCCGCGGTCCCGGCGACGTCCAGATACTGCCCGCCGACCATTCCATTGACTCCCGTCGCCGCCGCGAGCTCGCGCACGGCCGCGAGCACGGCGCCCGGATCGCCCTCCTGATCGCTTAGCACGAGCCTGAACGCCTCAGCGTAGAGCCCGTCGCCGGCGAGGATCGCGACGTTCTCTCCGAATGCGCGGTGGCACGTCGGACGGCCGCGTCGCAGGTCATCGTCATCCATCGCCGGCAGATCGTCGTGGATGAGCGAGTAGGTATGGATCAGCTCGATCGCTCCCGCGAGCGGGAGCCCCCAGGACGGTTCGCGTCCAATCGCTCGCGAGGTGGCGAGCACGAGCACCGGCCGGATCCGCTTACCGCCGGCGAGCAGTGAGTACCGCATCGCCTCCTCGAGCCCCGCCGACGCTGACTCGCTCGAGAAGCGCAGCGTGCCCAGGTAGCATTCGACTTCGGAGCGAAGGTGGTCGGGATAAGCGACGTTGGCGGGACGCACTACCCAGCCGGGAGCGGGAGCTGGCCCGGGAGATCGGGCAGCGGCTCGACGGCCGCGCGCGTCCGCTGGACGAACTCGGCACTCGCCTCCGTCGCCAGCCCCGCGCACTCCTCGACGAGCGCCAGCACGACATCGGGTTCGAGCTCGCCGGCGCGCAGCTGCTGGACGATCTCATCCAGGCGCTCCGTCAGCTCGCTGAGAGCATCGGTCACGACTGGGGAGATTAGCGATCGCACCGGCTCCGGCGTTGGGCAGGACCTGCTCGAGTGGCCGTGGCCTGCGCCGAGCTCCCCGGGCACCGCAGCCGCACCTCGCCCCCTACGCCGCGTCGAGCGCCGCGTCGAGTGCGGCGTTGACGAGCGCGTCGGCACGCGCGTTGAGCGCCCGCGGAACCGTGCGGATCTTCCAGCGCTCGAACGTTCCCAGCGCTGCCATAGCCTCGAGATACAGGGGCTTCATCGCCGGATGCTTGACCTTGTACTTGCCCGTGAGTTGGCGGGCAACCAGCTCGGAGTCGTTCACGATCTCGATCTCGGTGCCTCCAAGCGCTCGGGCGCGCTGGAGGCCGCGCAGGAGCGCTCGGTACTCGGCAACGTTGTTGGTGCAGACGCCGATCGCTTCCGCGACCTGATCGAGGATCGCCCCGCCCGGCTCCGCCAGGACGACACCGATCGCCGCTGGACCAGGATTGCCGCGGCTGCCGCCGTCAACCGAGACGACGAGCTTCACGTCACTCGCTCGCGATGTCCGGGATCTCTCCCGGGACACGCGAACGGCGGCGGTCGCGCATCTGGCGCAACCCCCCGGGAGGCGCGCCTCGCTCGCGTCGCTCGGACTTGCGCCGGTCGACGATCACGGTGACGTTCGAGTCCTCCGCGTAGTACGTATTGAGCTTCTCGAACAGCTCGTCGGCGAGCGCCTCGGGGACAACGCAGTAGATCACAGGGCGGATGCTAGTTCACGGCCGATATCCGCGCCGATGAACTGTTTGGCCGGTACGCCGGGCAGGCCATGGCATCGTTCTCGCGGCACTACGCGAGCCCAAGCGCCCCGCGGTCGTCGGCGACCGCGTTGACTTCGAGCTCCTCCGGCGGGAGCTCGTCGAGCTCGTATCCCTGGCCCGAGACCCGGACGCTCGGACGCTCGTCGGAGAGGTCGATCTCATACCGGTACCAACACAGCTCCCACGACACAACGACGTTGACCACGCTGGCTTGAGCTTCCGAGGGCCGGACCGAGACGCCGGGCGCCCCCAGCGATCGGGCGACGCCGGCGACGGTGCGTGGATGCTCGGAGGAGTTGAACGCCTCGACCGCCGAGGAGACCTTATGCTCGGGGCTGGTCGGGACCGCGTGAACGCGGCGAGGCTCGCGCGTTCGGGACGACTCGCTCGATCGGGAGCGCTGGCCGGCGGAGCGCTGACTCGATCCGTAGCGGGGGTCGGGGTCGGCCGCGACCGGCTCGGCGACGTCTGTCTCGCGCCGCGTCCGCAGGCGGCCGAGCAGCGAGCGGCGCTCGCCCGTCGAGTCACCCGGATCGAACGCAGCGACCGAGCCCTCGCGGACCCAGCCCTCGTGCAGCGCGCGTGAGCTGCACAGCTCGCACACCGCCCGGCGGGCCCCTCCCGCGAGGAACGTGTCCGCGCTCTCGCCGCGCAGCAGTGTGCGCCCGCAGACGTCGCACGAGACCGGCGTGTCGGATGTGCGGATGTCTCGTGTGTTCACGAACGTTCGAGAGTACCAGCGACCTTCACGCCGTTGCGGTGCGTGGACGAACTGTTGCGTCTCAGGCCTTGACGGCCTCGCGCTCGGCGCGAGCCTCCTCGACAACCTTTCCGGCAAGGTGGCCGGGAACCTCCTCGTAGCGCGCGAACTCCATCGTGAACTCGCCGCGGCCGCCGGTGATCGAGCGCAGGTCGGGCGCGTAGGCGAGCATCTCGGCCATCGGCACCTCGGCCTTGACCTCGCTCATGCCGCCGGCCGAATCCATGCCGAGGGGCCGGCCTCGGCGTGCATTGAGGTCGCCGATCACGTCGCCGACGACGTCCTCGGGCGCGCTCACAGTCACGAGCATGATCGGCTCGAGCAGCACCGGCCCCGCCTCCTCGAGCGCCTGCTTCATCGCTTGCAGTCCGGCGATCTTGAACGCCATCTCCGAGGAGTCGACCGTGTGGTAGGAGCCGTCGTAGAGGCGCACGCTGACGTCCTTGACCGGGTAGCCGGCGACGACGCCGTGATCGAGCGCCTCGATCACGCCCTTCTCGACCGCGGGGATGAAACCGGTCGGGATCACACCTCCCTTGATCGCGTTGACGAATTCGAAGCCCTCGCCGGCTTGGCGCGGCGCGATCTCGATGTGGCAGTCGCCGAACTGCCCGCGGCCGCCGGTCTGCTTCTTGTGGCGGCCGTGCGCCTTGGCGGCCTTGCGGATCGTCTCCTGGTAGGGCACGCGCGGCGGCTTCAGGCTGACTTCGGCACCGAATCGCGAGCGCAGGCGCTCTACGATCACCTCGACGTGGACCTGGGAGAGGCCGGCGACGATCTGTTCGCCCGTCTGCTGGTCGCGGTGGAGGTCGATCGTTGGGTCCTCTTCCTGCAGTCGCCGCAGCGCGGTGAACACCTTGTCCTCATCGCCCTTGCTCTTCGGTGCGACAGCGAACGCCATCACGGGCGCCGGCAGCTTGATCGAGGGCATCTGGATCGGCTCGTCGCGCGACGCGAGCCAGTCCCCTGCCCGCGTTTCCTTGAGCTTTGCCACCGCGCCGATGTCGCCCGGGCCGAACTCGGTGAGATGCCCGGTCTGACCGCCCTCGAACGAGAGGAGCTGCCCGATGCGCTCTTTCGCGTGGGCGCGCGCGTTGAGCACCTGCGAATCCTGCTTGAGTACGCCCTGATAGACGCGGAACAGGTTGATGCGCCCGGCGAACGGGTCCGCCCGAGTCTTGAACACGTACGCGAACAGCTCCTTGTCCTCGACCGGCTCAAGCGTCAGCTCGCCGATCGTCGGTCCGCCGTGCTTCACCGGCGACGGGAGGTCCTCGACGATCGCGTCGAGCAGCCGGTTGGTCCCGAGGTTTCGGGTCGCGACGCCGCAGGTGACGGGGAAGATGGCGCCGTGGTTGGTGCCGTCCTTGAGCGCGGCGACGATCTCCTCGTGGGAGATCTCCTCGCCCTCGAGGTAGCGCTCCATCAGCGCGTCGGAGTTCTCGGCGACCTCATCCATCAGCTTCTCGCGATACTCCTCGGCCTGCGCCCGGAGCTCGTCGGGGATCGGGATCTCGGTGCTGTTCTCGCGTGCGGTGCCCTCGTAGCGGTACCCCTTCATGTCGACGAGGTCGATCAGGCCCGAGATCTCGTGCTCGGCTCCGATCGGGATCTCGGTGGCGACGACGTGGGGGCCGAACGCCGCCTTCAGCGAGTCGAGCGCGCGGAAGAAGTCGGCGCGCTCGCGATCGAGCATGTTGACGAAGATCAGGCGGGCGAGATCGAGCTCGGCGGCGCGCTGCCACAGGCGCGATGTGTGCACCTCGACGCCCATCACCCCATTGACGACGAACACCGCCGACTCGCACACGCGCAGGGCGCCGAGCGCGTCGGCGATGAAGCTCGGGTCGCCCGGGGTGTCGAGCAGGTTGACCTTTCTGCCGTCCCACTGAAACGAGGAGAGCGCCGCGGAGATCGACATCTGGCGGCTCTTCTCGTCGCTGTCCGCATCGGACACCGTCGTCCCATCGAGGACGGATCCGAGCCTGTTGACAGCGCCGGCCTGAAACAGCAACGCCTCGTGGAGTGAGGTCTTCCCGCTACCCCGATGGCCGACAAGAGCCACGTTGCGAATCCGATCCGCGACTTGGTGCATGCCTATCTCCTCTCCGTGTGTCCGAGGGTGCGACGATATCGCCTCAGCGAGGCGAACAAGGCGTGGGCTACAGGGGGCGCTGTGCGTCGAGAGCGACGCACTATTCCAGCTCGCCGCCCAGCTTCGAGCGCAGACGCAGCACGGCTTTCGTATGCAGCTGGGAGACGCGGGACTCGGTCACGCCGAGCACCTCGCCGATCTCGCGGAGCGTCAGGTTCTCGTAGTAATAGAGGGCGATCACGAGCTTCTCCCGCTCGGGCAAGGCGGCGATCGCGTCGGCGATGCGGTCGCGCAGCTCGCTCTGGTCGACCATCGCCTGGGGATCGGGTGCACCGTGGTCCGGGATCGTGTCCAGCAGGGAGACCTGATCGCCGCTCGAGTCGGAGACGCTCCAGAGCTCGTCGAGCGCGACGATCGTCGAGTTCGAGATCTGCAGCAGCGCCTCGTGAAACTCCTCGACCTCGATCTCGAGCTCTCTCGCCATCTCCTCGTCGGTCGGCGCACGCTGCAGGCGCGACTCGAGCTTCATGTTCACGCCCTCGATCTCCCGAGCGCGGGCACGAACCGAACGTGGGACCCAGTCGAGCGAGCGGAGCTCGTCGATGATCGCGCCCCGGATCCGCGTGATCGCGTAGGTCTCGAACTTGATCTCCCTGGAGAGGTCGAAGCGCTGGATCGCGAAGATCAAACCCCCGAGACCGTAGGAGATCAGGTCAGCCTCGTCGACGTGAGCCGGCAGGCCGGAGCTCATCCGCCCGGCGACGTACTTGACCAGCGGTGAATAGGCCACCACGAGACGCTCGCGCGCACGTTCGTCGCCTGTGGTCTTGTATTGCCGCCACAGATCTTGCAGCTCAATGGCTTTGACGTTGGTGTCCAGCTTTCCCCCAGAGCTCGAGTCCTATGCCCGCGGGTGGCTCCGCAGGTAGGCGGACCGCAGACGGCCCGACTCTACCCGAGTGTAGACCTGGGTGGTCGAGATGCTCGCGTGCCCGAGGAGCTCTTGGATCGCGCGAAGGTCGGCGCCGCCCTCGAGCAAGTGGGTCGCGAACGAGTGCCGAAGCGCGTGCGGGTGGAGATCCCCGACCCCGGGAGCCTCTGCCGATGCCAGGCGCGTCCACACCCGCAGTCGGCGACGAACGTCGGAGGTACTCAGGCGGCGCCCCGTCTTGGAGAGGAACAGCGCGGCATTCTCGCCGTTCGCGAGCGCCGGTCGGGCACGGCCGAGATAACCCTCGATCGCACCAAGTGCGTGCTCGCCGATGGGCACGAGGCGCGTTCTCTCCCCCTTCCCCTCGACCCGCACGCGCTCCGCGTCGAAGTCGATGGCTTCGCAGTCGAGCGACACCAACTCCTCGGCCCGCAACCCCGACGCGTAGGCAAGCTCGAACAGCGCCCGGTCGCGGAGCTCGAGCGGCGTGGTCGCGGCGATGTGGTCGAGCAGTGTGGCGACATCGGCGGGCTTCAGGACGCGCGGCAGGTGCTGGTGGCGCTTGGGCGAGCTGAGCAGCTCGGCGGGATTGTCTGCTCGTTCACCGAGCTCGACGAGGGTGCGAAAGAAGCCGCGGAGCGCCGCGAGCTTGCGGGCGACGGTCGCAGGCGCCCGTCCGCGCTCGGACAGGCTCGCGGCGTAACGGCGCAAGGCACGGTGGTCGACCGACGCTGGGCCGAGGTCGTGCCGCGAGGCCCAGCGCGCGAACTGCGCGAGATCTGCGCGATACGCCCGACGGGTCTTCTCGGCGGCACCGCGTCTGCCGAGATCGTGCTCGAACATGCGCAGGGCGTCCTCCCAATGCAGCGTCGGCGACCGGGGGCTAGCCTCCGTGGGGATGAGCAGGTTCTTCATCGACACAGCCACGGGTCAGGTCGCCACGATCCGCCAGCTGATCGACGCCGGGCTCGGCACCGCAGACCGACTTCCTGAGCGCCCGTGGCACCGGATCCAGGGGTCCGACGACGCGTCGATGCTGTGGTATGCGGTGCTGCGCAAGCAGGTTCGGGGCGTCCACATCGGCGCCTTGGCTATTCGGCACCTGGGGCACCATGCCTCTTTGCTGAACGACGGATGGGAGGAAGTGGGCGTGCACCAGATCGGGGTGCCCGATGGCTGGAGGGCACCGATCGCAGCCACTCCAACCTCCACTACTCGACGTTGACCAGCGTGCCGATCGGGGTATACGGGTAGACCTGCCCGGCGGTGGCCGGTGGCATCTCCACGCATCCGAGGCTCTGCGGGAAGCCATAGCTGGCCCGGACGAAGCCGTGGAGCGCATCGCCGCCGTTGAAGTAGCTGATCCAAGGAATCCCCGGATCGGAATAGTGGCTGCCGTCCGGGTTCGTCCCGCTCATCGTCCCCGAGGGAATGTGCTCGAACACCGGGTAGACGCCAGTCGCCGTGGGGGCGGCCGCGATGCCCGTGTTCACCGGCGTGCTCAGGACCGTGCGCCCGCTGTGCCACAGATTGAGGGTCTCGGAGGTTTCACTCACCATCACGTACGTGTAGCCGAAGCGGGAACGCTGGTCGCTGATCGCCGCGCCGATCAGCGCGTGCCAGACCTGCGACGACGTCGGGTCCTCGCCGTACAGGCCGCGAGCGTTCTCGAACGCGTTCAGCGCCCCCTGCGTGACGACGGTCTGCTCGTTCGGGTTCCAGAGCGCAACCAGCGAGCCCGGCGTGTCGCGGTAGATGAAAGAGAAGTGGCCGCGTGGTGGCTTGATCGCCGCCGTCAGCTGCGCCGCCGCCGTCAGCCGCACCGGCCGCTTGGCGGCGTGCCACCGGACCGGAAGGTAGCCGAGCTGCGCGAGGATCTGGTTCACCCGCACGGTCGAGCCGGGCGGCACGGTCCACGAACCACTGCTCGCGCTCCCGCTGCTCGCGCCCACGAGCTTGACCCCTTTCGGAAGCGAGACGTTGACCGTGGCGCCCAGGCCGAAGCCGTAGCCCGACGGCTTGAACACCATCGTGTTGCTGTCGACCGAGCTCCAGTGGCCGGCGGCCGCGGGCGACAGCTTCGGGAGCGCGGATCCCAGAACCTGAGTGCGGGGCTTCGAGAACGTCAAGATGATCGGCGTCGTGGCCGAGATACTCGTCCCCGGCGAGGGACTGGCGACAGCGCTTGCCGCCCCACCCGCCGGGAACCAGGTGACGCGCGTCGTGCCTGCCGACTCCCACGTCCTCGGCGCCGCGGCGACGTCGATCGTGCCGGCGACCGACGGACGGACGAGCGCGACCTCGACCTCGGGCTTCGCGAATGCGTGACGCACGAGCGCCCCAGGCTGACCGTAGGAGAGCACGGAGATGGGATGGTTGAAGCTCAGCCGGATCGGCGCATCGCGCGCCAGCGTCAGGTACTGGCTGTCCAACGCCGTGCTCGGGGTGTTGAGCGTCAGGGTTTCCTTGTCGCGACTGCCGGTAAGCCACCCGATCCACCCGGGACGCTGCACGACGGCGACGATCGAAACACGCTCATTGGGCCGCAGCTTGATCTGCGGGAAGATGCGCCCGCCGCTCAGCGTGACGGGGATCGTCTTACCCGTCGGGCCCGTCACCCGCACGCTCAGGACCTTTCCTCCCCCGAGCGCCATAGTGACCTTCGCCAGCGCTGTCGAGTCGGACACTACGCTGGGCTGCGAGGCTACGAAGAGAATCGCGGCCACGACAACGACCACGAGCAGCGCCCCCGGAGCGAGCAGGATCAACCACAGGGAAGAGCGGCCCTTGGTCGTCGTTATCTTTTCAAGTGAACCAACGGCCACAGCAAATCACCCAGTTTTAGGATGCTACAGATGCGCCCGGTTGGGCTCGATGCACGTCAACTTGCACCAGGCGACGCCGGTCTGGCGCCCGCAGAGGGCCCAGCGAACGTTCCGAGCGCGAGATTCTCGGGTCGGCTTGGGCGATTCGGTCTCGGCATCGAGACGATTCTCGCACGGCTGGGCCATTGATCCGCCGTGCTCACACCGCCGTAATATGTTGTATGGCTCACGCACACATGCGGATCAAGCCACGTTGAGTGTCGAGCGCACACTCGAGGCCGAGCTGGGAGGACAGGCTCCGGACGGGCTCGCGGCGCTCAGCGAGCAGGAGCGCCGTGCCTTCGCTTCCGTCCTTCATGACGCGAAGGCACGCCAGTCGCAGGAGCTCGAGTCAGCGATCGAGCAGTCGCTCGACGTCGTGCCTCGGCTCCTACGCGGGACGATTCGTAGGATGCTCTTCGGCTAGGTGTGCCATGACGGCCGGCCTCAGCGTTGATGTCGAGATCCTCAAGCTTGCGCGGCAGGTCGGATGCCGGCCGCAGGCGCTCGACTACCTCGAGCAGCTCGACCCCCAGGACATCCGGGATCTCCGCGAGCAGGTGACGGGCGTTCTCTTCGACGCCGATCGTCAGATGCTCCAGCGCGTCGCCGCGGCAACCAAGCTGCTTCCCTCGAAGCTCACCGCGACGATCGGCGAGTCCATGTTCAGCCCGCTGCTGTGCGCTCGCGTCACCGGCCTGCTCGATCCCCACCGTGCTGTCGACATCGCAGCGCGCCTGTCGACGAGCTTCCTCGCCGACGTGGCGCCGTATCTCGACCCGCGCCGCGCCAGCCGCGTGATCGCCGAGCTGCCCGCGGAGCAGGTTGCGGAGATCGCGGAGGAGCTCGTACGCCGCGAGCAGTACATCACGATGGGCGACGTCGTCGGTCACCTGTCCAAAGCCGCGACCCTGGCCGCGCTCGCCGCGATCGATGACGAGGCGCTGTTGCGCACGGCCTATGTGGTCGAGTCGAAAGGCAGCCTCGGCTCGCTCGTCGCCCTAATCCCCGCGAAGCGGCTGACCGCGATCATCCGCACCGCCTCGGAGGCCGACCTGTGGCCCGAAGCGCTCGACGTGATCGGCCACGTGAGCGAGCACCAGCGTGGAGAGCTCGCCGACATCGCGGCGGCCCAGGACGACGAGCTGCTCGAGGGCCTGGTCCGGGTCGCGCTCGACGATGGTCTGTGGCCGGTGCTGCTGCCGGTGACCCGCGCGATGAGCCCCGCGAGTCGCGAGCGGTTCGTCGGACTGCCCTCGGTGCAGACCGAGAAGGTGCTCGCCGCGATCGTCGACGCGGCCGCGCAAGAAGCGCTCTGGGCGGACTTGCTCGTCTTCCTTCCGCTGCTGCCCGTGGCGGCGCGCCGCCTGGTGGCCGTCATCGCGGCGGATCTCAAAGCCGAGTACGCGGCCATCATCGACGCCGCCCACGAGGAGGAGCTCTGGCCGGCGCTGATCGCCTTCGCCGCGGAGCTCGACGAGACCACGCAGCGGAGAATCGCCGAGCTCATCGCCGCCAGCGATCAGGCGATCCTGGCAGGCTTGCTCGCCGCCGTCGAGGCCGAGGAGCTCGAGCGCGAAGCGCTCACCGTGTTCGCGCGGCTTTCTGCCACCAAACAGGCGCGTTTCGCCAAGCGGATCGTCGCTCTGGCGAGCATCGCCGCGCTGACCGCGCTTGCCATGGCCGCGGAAGCCGCCGGCCTGGATACGCTCCACGACGCGTTCAAGCCCGGTCCCGGCCGTCGAAAGTCCGCCACGAAAGCCTCATCGTGACACCGGTCGCGCGTGCCTCGGCGTGGCTCGACATCGATTGGCGCACGCATCAGCGCCGGGAGAAGATCGATGGCCGCTGGCTGAACCTGATCGACATCGGCTCGGGCCCGCCGCTGTTGTTCGTCCACGGTCTCGGCGGCTGTTGGCAGAACTGGCTCGAGAACATCCCCTTCTTCGCCGGCGACTACCGTGTGATCGCCGTCGACCTGCCCGGCTTCGGCGAGTCGGAGATGCCGGCCCGCCCGATCTCCATCACGGGCTATGCGCGGACGCTCGAGGCGCTGTGTGACGCGCTCGACCTCGACACAGTGTGCGTCGTCGGCAACTCGATGGGCGGCTTCATCGCCGCGGAGATGGCGATCCGGTGCCCGGCCCGCGTCCAAGCGCTCTGCCTCGTCGCCGCGGCTGGCCTGAGCGTTGCGCGGGCCCGCGCCGATCGCAGCCGAGGCGTGCGCCACCGGATCGAGAACCTCCTCTTCTTCTCCATCGCGTGGTTCGCGACGAGATTCCCCTCCCTCGCTCTGCGCCCTCGGGTGCGTCGCTGGATGCTCGGCCTCGTCGTCGCCCATCCCGAGGAGCTCCCCGGCCCGCTGATCGCAGAGCAGGTGCGCGGGATCGCCAAACCCGGCTTCGACCCCGCCCTCGAGGCACTCACTCGCTATCCCATCCGCGACCGTCTCGGCGAGATCGCCTGTCCGACGCTGATCGTGTGGGGCGACGAGGATCGTCTCGTCCCCCCCTCGGACGCCGCGGAGTTCGAGTGGCTGATCTCCGGCTCACGCAAGGTGACTTACGAGGACACCGGCCACGCCCCGATGATCGAGCGCCCCGAGCGCTTCAACTCCGACCTGCGCGCCTTCCTCGAGCAGGCGCACCGCCAGCGGGCGAGCGTGGTCTAGGGCGCGCGTTCCTGATGGCGGGGCAGGCCGTCATCGGGGATCGGCTCCCAGCTCGCGGCATAGGCGACGAACTGATGGTGGCGGGGACGGATTCCCGGGTCGCCGTCAAAGGCTCCCATCCGAATGCCGACCGCGTCGCTGTCCTCGGGGTCGCGACTGAACACCGCGGAGCCGCAGTCACCACAAAACCATTTCTCCCAGCCGTTCCCCGGCGCCCACACCCGCATGCGCCCCTCCCCGGCGACGATCCGGAAGGCGCCCCGCACCGGCCGGGCATTCGCGGATACAGCGGTGCCGGTGCGGCGCTGGCACCGCCGACAGTGGCAGTAGCTGGCGGCCAGCAGGGGACCGTCGACCTCGAATCTGACACTGCCGCAGTTGCAGCCACCGGTGAGCGGAGGTTCTGCCACGGTGGCACTGTAAACGCCTCGGCTCGGCGGTGCGCCGAGGCGTCGGGGAGCTGACATCCACACTGGCGGCTGGCCGAGCCATCCCGTAGCCTCCGGCTCGTGCCCGAGGTCGCTCGCTACGTCAAGGCCACTGCGAAGAGCGGCGCGGGAGCCGCGCTCGCGGAGGTCCTGCTCCGTGTCGCCGCGATGCTCGAGGATGCGGCCGGTTGCGAGCTCTACATCGTCAACCGCTCGCCGGCCGAGCCCGACACGGTCTGGGTAACCGAGCTCTGGCGCAGCCAGGAGGACCTCGACGCCGCCCTGGCGCTCGAGCGCGCCCGGGCCCTGATGCCCGAGGTGCTGGAGCTCGTCGACGGCCCGTTCGAGCGAATCGACCTCGAGCCGCTCGGTGGCGTCGGCCACGCCGCCGGCGGCGCGACCGGCTTCACGATCGTCAACCTCGACTCGGTCGAAGACATGGCTCCGAAGTTCGGCATCTCCGACATGGGCGAGGCGCGGTTCGCCCGCGAGGATCTCGAAGCGACGGACACCGGGGTGAGTCACCAGCGCCTGCGTCCCGGTCGCCGCCAGGGCTTCGGGCACCGTCACGAGCGCGCGGAGGAGGTCTACGTGGTGCTCGGCGGCTCGGGCCGGGTGCGGATCGACGACGAGGTTCGCGAGGTCCGTCAGCTCGACGCGATCCGGGTCGCGCCCGGGTCAACGCGCGCGTTCGAGGCGGGGCCCGACGGGCTCGAGGTGCTCGCGGTCGGACCGCACCGCAACGGCGACGGGGAGATGCTCCCAGAGTTCTGGCCGACCAACGGGTGAACGAAAGGCTCCCGGTCGCGGTCCGCCACGGCCCGCGGCGCAGCGCATCACACCCCGGCGACAGCACGCCACGGCCGCGTCTCAGCGCATCACGCCGGAGCGCGGCCCGCCGGCCTCGACACTCAGCGACCAGAAACTGACCGCTGGAAGCCGACGTAGCAGAGCGCGGCGACAATCAGCAGGATGATCGGCAGGCCATAGCTGACGACGCCGACCACAGCCAGGACGAGCCCGACGCCGCCGGCAACGCCCGCCGTGGTTCCCCCGACGGCCAGCTGATAGGCGCGGCGTTCACGCTGGCGCCTCGGGGTGTAGCTGCCGCGCTTCTGGATGTTCGCCATAGGACAGAGCGTAGCGTGAGCCGAGCCGTCGGGGTGCTTCAGAATGTGACCGCGCCCTCGGCAGCGCTCCCCACGAGCCGGGCGTACTTGGCCAGCGCGACGCCGATGCCCTCCCGGGAGGGTGGGCGGTAGTCGGCGAGGCGAGCCGCGATCTCCTCGTCAGAGAGCGCTACGTCAAGCCGGCGGGTGGCCACGTCGATCGTGACCTCGTCGCCGTCGCGCACTGCCGCGATCGGACCCCCGCGCGCAGCCTCCGGAGCGACATGGCCAGCCATCAGACCGTGGGTCGCGCCGGAGAAGCGACCGTCGGTGATCAGGGCGACGTCCTCTCCGATGCCTTCGCCGACCAGCGCAGCGGTCACCGCGAGCATCTCGCGCATTCCCGGGCCCCCAGCCGGTCCTTCGTTCCGGATCACGACGACGTCACCGGCGACGATCGCACTGGCGGTGACGGCTGCCATGGCGTCCTCCTCGGACTCGAACACGCGCGCGGGGCCGGTGTGCGCGCGTCGCTCGTGCCCGGCGAGCTTGACGACACAGCCCTGCGGCGCCAGGTTCCCACGAAGGATTGCCAGGCCGCCCGTCGGCGCAATCGGGTCATCGAGCTGGCGAACGACGAGCTGGCCCGGGGTCTCCCGCGCCGCATCAGCGTGCTCGCCGATCGTGCGGCCCGTCACGGTGATCGCGTCGGAATGGAGCAAGCCGGCGTCCTTCAGTCGCTTCAGGACGACGGGGACGCCGCCGGCCTCGTACAGGTCAGTGGCCACATACCGACCGCCGGGCTTCAGATCGCAGAGCAGCGGCGTGCGTTCGCTGATGCTGTCGAAGTCGTCGATCGACAGCTCGACGCCGATCTCCCGAGCGATCGCCAGCAGATGGAGCACGCCGTTCGTCGAGCCTCCGCTGCACGCGATCGCGGCGATCGCGTTCTCGAGGCTGGCTCGGGTGATGATGTCACTGGGCAGCAGGCCGCGTCCCAGCACGTCCATCACGAGCCGGCCCGCCTCGAAGGCGACTTCTGCCTTGCGGCCGTTCATCGCGGGCACCATCGAATAGCCGGCCGGCGAGATGCCCAGCACCTCGAAGGCCATCGCCATCGTGTTCGCCGTGAATTGGCCACCGCACGCGCCGGCCCCGGGCGAGGCGACGTCCTCGAGCGCGGTCAGCTCGGCATCGGTGATCTTGCCGGCCGCCCGGGCGCCCACGGCCTCGAACACCTCCTGGATCGTCACTTGCTCGCCCTTGTACACGCCGGGCGCGATCGACCCCCCGTAGAGCATCAGGCTGGGCACGTTGAGGCGGCAGAGCGCCATCACCGTGCCCGGGATCGTCTTGTCACACCCGCTGATCGCGACCACGGCGTCGAACATGTGGGCGTCGCACACGAGCTCGATCGAGTCGGCGATCACCTCGCGACTGGGGAGCGAGGCCTTCATCCCCGCGGTCCCCATCGTGATGCCGTCCGAGATCGCGATCGTCCCCATCTCCATCGGCGTGCCGCCGGCGGCGCGGATCCCTTCCTTGGTCTTGGCGGCGAGCGCGCGGAGATGGAAGTTGCAGGGCATCGTCTCGATCCACGTGTTGGCGACGGCAACCAACGGACGCGCGAGAGACTCGTCGTCGTAGCCGATCCCCTTCAGGTACGCGCGCGCCGCCGCTCGTTCGAAACCATCGGTCAGGGCGCGGCTGCGGTGCTTGGGATCCAGGGTCATCGGGCGCGCACTGTACCGGCCTCGCGGTGCGTTGGTGTTGTGGCGCTCGCCCCGAGGCGTCGTTCGCCGCCCGCGTCGCGCCGTGTCCGCGCCGCGGAGTCGGTCACGGGGAGACGTCGACGCCCGGCGAGGTCTCCTCGTCGCCGGCGGCGCGCAGCCGGGCGCGCTCCCACTGGGTCAGCCGCCACAGGTCCCGCTTGACCTGAACCGGATCGACCTGGCGGCCCGGCAGGTGCATGTTCGCGGTCGCGATCAGCCGCCGCTCGTCCGCGGTCAGGGCCATCCATTTCGCGAGCACGTCGTCTGAATCGGGTAGCCGAGCGCTTCCGTACGGACGCGTTTCGTCGGGGAACGTGACGCAATATTCGTTCAGCAGCCGGTGGGTCTGCGCAAGGTAGGCAATGATCGGCTTGTGCGGATATACGAGGTATCCGTACGCCGCTCCGCCTGTCCCGTCCGCGAGCTCCGGACCGTCCTTCTGCGATCCCCAAACGCGGATGAAACCGAGGTCGCGGTACATCGACCACTCCTCTTGGTTGATGCACGAACGCAGGAGCGCTCGGGCCCGCTGCTCGGCGCGCAGCTCACGGCCGGGATCGTACGGAGGCGCCGGTGTGCGCTGGCGACGTGCGCGGTGGCGACCCCACAGCTCCGCGAGGCGAGGGACCAAGAGGTCGGACAGGAGCGCGAGGGCGACAAGCGCGGTGGCGGCGAGAGCGAGCAGCATCGGCCGGCGGGATCGCTGCCTACCTGGCGCCGCCTGCGGCGCGAGGGAAGAAGATCACGCGGTCGGCATCGTGCGGGATCTCTTCGAACGTGCGCACCAGCTGGGCCTGCCGCCGACCCGCTGGCTGCGTGACCGGCACCGCCGCCCACATGCCGGCGTCGAGTTGGTCGCGAAACGCTTGGATCAGACGCAGCTCATCGGCGGCAAGCTCGACATCGCCCTCAGCGATGAGTACCTCGCCATGCCCCGGCTTCATCCGCAGGAACTGCACGCAAGAATTATGGCAGAGGACCCACTGGTACGGAAAGCGCGGCCAGGCACGGACGACGGAGACCTCGGCCTCACTGAACCAGGGTTCTCTTCATCACTCCTGATCTCGCTCACGACGTCCCCAACGTGGCCCACTGGGATCGGGGCCGCAATCGCGCAGCAGGCCGAGCACGTCGACGGGTCCCGCGCCGGCGCCAATTCCCCCCAGCCCGTCTCTGACCGCGGCGGAGGCGATCTCCTTGGCGCGGCGCGCCGCGTCCAGCGGTGTCAGGCCCTGGGCGAGGTAGGCCGCGAGCGCCGAGGAGTGCGTGCAGCCCGAGCCGTGCGCGGCTCCGTCCGGGTGTCGCTCGCCCGGAAGCTCGACGATCGTCTCACCGTCGAAGAACACGTCGGTGGCGTGCTCTCGGTGGCCGCCCGTGACGACTACGACCGCCGGGCCGAGCGCATGGACCGCCCGCGCGAGGGCGCCGACGTCGGCGTCGGCGAGCCCGGTGAGCGCCCGCGCCTCGGGTACGTTGGGCGTCGCCACCGTGGCGAGCGGCAGTAAGCGCTCGATGAGCGCCGACCTGGCGGATCGATCGAGCAGCTCGGCGCCGGACTCGGCGACCATCACGGGGTCGACCACGACCGGCGTTCCCGGCCTGAGCTCCCCGAGCGCCAGCCGCACAGCATCGATCGTCGCAGCCGTGCCGAGCATGCCGATCTTGGCCGCGTCAACGCCGATATCCGCCGAGACGGCTCTGACCTGCGCGATCACCATCTCCGGCGATACGCCCTCGACGGCGATGACGCCGACGGTGTTCTGGGCGGTGATCGCGGTGATGGCCGTCATCCCGTACACGCCGCAGGCAGCGAACGCTTTCAGATCGGCCTGGATCCCGGCGCCGCCCCCGGAATCCGAGCCCGCGATCGAGAGAACTCGTGGTATCCGTGCACGCGCAGCCACCGCGCTGAGACTACGCGCCCGTGGTCGCGCGGATCCCGCGGCGCCGGGCCGGCTTGCAGGCCGTGCCGGCTAATCGATCCGTGACCCGAGCTCACGCATTCATGATCACCACGTAACGCCCGCCTGCGTCACGGCGGACGCGACCGTCGAGCTCGAGCTCGGCCAGCCCGGTCAGCGCCTGCTCAACGGAGCGCGCCGGGCCGACGAGCGCGCCGAGCGTGTCGCAGCCGGCTCCGACGGCGTCGAGCAGCTCCCGCAACCCGGCGCGGACCGGTTTGCTCCTCGGGCTCCCCGGCAGAGTGCGAACGCCGACGCCGAAGACCGCGTCGAGCACGTCCCCAGCGTGACGAACGACCGTAGCCCCGCGGGCGAGGAGGTCGTTCGTGCCCGCCGATAGCGTGGAGGTCACCCGCCCTGGCACCGCGCCGAGCTCTCGCCCCAGGTCCTCGGCGACGGCGGCCGTGATCAGCGATCCCGATCGTTCTCCGGCTTCGACCACGACAGTCATCGCGCTGAGGCCGGCGATGACCCGGTTGCGGGCAGGGAAGCTCCAGCGCCGGCTCTCGCTGCCCGGAGGCAGCTCGGAGACGGCGACACCGGAGCGGATGATCCGGCCGTAGAGCGCGCGCTTGCTGGCCGGATAGGGCCGCTCGGCACCGACCGGCAGTACGGCAATGGTCGCTCCCGCCGTCTCGAGCGTGCCCGCGTGCGCAGCCGAGTCGATCCCCAGCGCCATCCCGCTGACGACGGTCACCCCGGCAGCACCGAGACCGCGGCCGAGCGACCGGGCGACCTCGAGCCCATATGGCGACCCCCGACGCGCGCCGACGATCGAGACCGCATCGCCCGCGGCCAGTGCGACGAATCGGTCGCGACCGCCGGCGACGTGCAGCACCGCGGGTGATCCCGGGGCCGCCGCGAGACGGCGGGGGTATCCGGGGTCGCAGCGACAGAGCGTCTCGACGCCGGCCGCGCGGCACTGAGCGCGAGCGACCGCCGCCTCGAAGTCGTCGTACTCGCGCACCACCGTGGCTTTCGTCGCACCCGCGATCGCGGCAATCAGCTCGCGGTCGGGGAGGTCAAGGACAAGCGGCAAGTCCCTACCCCGCCTGCGGGCGAAGTCCAACTGGGCGCCGAGGCGCGCCACCAGCCACGACCGTCTGAGGCAGCTCTCGCAGGCGCGACCGGACGCGGCGCACGTGTCTGTCTCAGCGCCAACGATCACGCGGCCAGCGCGCTTTCCGCCTGGTCGCGCTGGCGCAGGCCGACGGCCATCAACACATCCGCGGCGCTCACCCGATCGCGACCATCGAGGTCGGCGACCGTCCTCGCCACGCGCATGACGCGATGCCGGCCGCGGGCACTCAGGTGGTTCCGCTCGTACGCTGAGCCGAGAGCGAGCTCACCGGGACGATCGAGTCGTATGTAGCGGCCCGCGAGACGCGCATCCATCTCGGCGTTGCACGCTGCACCGGTGCCCGCAAGCCTGTCCCGCTGCCGCTCGCGTGCCGCGAGAACGCGCTCGCGCGCGTGCGCCGAGGTGGTCAGCGGCGGCGCCCGGAGCTCGTGCTCGCCCGGTCGCTCGACAGTGACCAGCAGGTCCATCCTGTCCAGCAACGGACCGCTCAGCCGACGCCGGTGACGTCTCAGGTCGGCCTCGCCGCACTCGCAGCGATCGCCTACGCCTGCATAGCCGCACGGACACGGGTTCGACGCCGCCACGAGCATGAAGCGGGTCGGGAGCTCGAGGACGCGCTGGCCGCGAACGATCGTCACGTGGCCGTCCTCGACGGGCTGGCGCAGCGCGTCGAGACTCGTCCGCTGAAACTCCGACAGCTCGTCGAGGAAGAGCACGCCATGATGAGCGAGAGTCGCCTCGCCGGGGCGCGGCGGCGATCCGCCACCGACCAATCCGGCGGCCGAGATCGTGTGGTGGGGAGCGCGGAACGGACGCGACGAGATCAGACCGCCGGCATGCGCGCCGGCGACGCTGTGAATCCGGGTGACCTCGATCGCCTGTGCCCGGGTGAGCTCTGGGAGGATCGACGGCAGCCTGCGGGCGAGCATCGTCTTGCCGGTGCCAGGGGCGCCCTCGAGCAGGAGACTGTGTCCGCCGGCCGCGGCGATCTGGAGCGCGAGCAGCGGCACCTCGTGCCCGCGCACGTCGCTGAGATCGTGCCCGGCACGGGCGTTCGCGACCGTCGCCGGCGAGACAGCGGGAGGGCGCGGTGACTCGCGGCCGGAGATCACGTCGGCGGCCGCGCGCAGGCTGGCGACCGCCGCGATCTCGATGCCCTCCACGAGCGCCGCCTCCCGGGCCCGCTCGTGCGGGACGATCAGGCGCTCGAGCCCGGCTCGGTGCGCGCCCTCGGCGACGGCGAGCGCTCCAGGCGAGTCGCGCAGCTCACCGCTCAGGGACAGCTCCCCGTAGACGGCATAGCGGGCCAACGCCTCGACCGGGACCTGGCCGCTCGCCGCGAGCAGCGCCAGCGCGAGCGCCGTGTCGAAGCCCGGTCCGACCTTGCGGAGAAAGGCCGGGGCGAGGTTGGCGGTGATCCGCCGCTGCGGAAACTCGAAGCCCGAGTTCAGCACCGCCGAGCGGACGCGATCGCGCGATTCGCGCACCGCCGCGTCGCCCAGGCCGACGATCGTGAACGTCGGGAGGCCGGGGCGGATGTCGACCTCCACCCACACGGGACGCGGGTCGACGCCATCGATCGCGAACGTGGCCACCTGCGCGAGCATGCCCAGGACGCTACGGGCATTTGCGTGACACGTGGGTCACGCCGCGTGTCAACTCTCACCTGCCGCCGGCCGCGCGCCTGAGGAGAAATGTCACGATCCGCGTGCCCCACGTCACGCGAGGCGGCGTAGCGTCTTGAGCGATGAGCAGCGACCTCCGCCACCGCCTCGGCAAGCACGGCGAGCGACTCGCCGCCGAGCATCTCGCCCGGCTCGGATTCGACATCGTGGAGCGCAACTACCGGACACGGTGGGGAGAGCTCGACATCGTCGCTTTTGACGGCACGACACTCGCCTTTTGCGAGGTCAAGACGAGACGCCTGACCGCCGCTGGAGGACCGCTGGAGGGCCTACGCGCCCTCCAGCGCCAGCGCGTGCGCAAGATGGCGGAAAGCTGGCTGATCGAGCGAACCGAGCGCCCGTACGCCGAGCTCGTGCGCTTCGACGCGATCGGGGTGACGATCGACGCGACCGGGAAGCTCGTCAGCATCGAGCATCTGGAGGGGGCGTTCTGAGCGGCGGGCGGCTCGGGCCGTCGGGCGCGTTGCCGCCCGCCAAAAGCTAGAGCGACAATTGCTGATACGCCGCCGATTGGAAGGACAGGCGATGCAGCGGCGAGACGCCGAGGCGACCGATCGCCTCGCGGTGCTCGGGGGTCGCGTAGCCCACGTGCTGGGCGAACTCCCATCCGGGATGCGCCGCGTCGGCCCGGTGCATGTAGCGGTCACGCGTCTCCTTGGCCAGCACGGAGGCGGCCGCGATCGCCGCGCTCTTCGCGTCGCCGCCGATGACCGCCCGGTGCTCGTGGGGCAGACCCCTGACGGGGAAGCCGTCGCTGAGGCACACACATCCAGACCGGGCCACGAGCGACAGCGCGTCGCGTAGCGCCGCGAGGTTGGTGACGTGGAGGCCGCGGGCGTCGATCCCCGGTGCGCACCGGGAGACGACCGCGACCCGCGCGGCGATCCGCAGGATCACCGGGTAGAGCTCGGCCCTCGCGGCGGGCGTCTGCTGCTTAGAGTCGTTCAGCCTGGCGAGAGCGCGGCTCTCGGCCGGCCCGATCCGCTCGAGATCGAACAGGACGGCCGCGGCGACGAGCGGCCCCGCGAGGCACCCTCGGCCGGCCTCGTCGGCACCGGCGACGAAGCGCACCCCGAGCTCGCGGTCGAAGCGCAACAACCGGCGGCCCGGAGGTGTGGGGCGCCGCCGCCGAGCCGCCGGCGCCGCCGCCGGCGGCTCAGAGCGTCCCGATCCGATCCGGTGGCCAGTAGGTGAAGAACGCGACTCCGATGATCCACTTGTCGGGCACGGGTCCCCAGTAGCGGCTGTCGTCGGATAACCCACGGTTGTCGCCCATCATGAAGTAATCACCGGGCGGAATGACGATCGTCTGCGCGAAAGTGCATTCGGGGCCGCCGCCGCACTGGTTGATGTACGAGTCCTTCTCCCGCACCCCGTTTCGGATCACCTGTCCGTCGACGATCGAGATCTTGTCGCCGGGACCGGCGACGACGCGCTTGATGAATGTCTGGCTCGACTCGGTCGGCGTGGGAACGTCGCAAGCGCGCGTAAAGAAGTGTCCGGACGGGCTCTCCCCTTCATCCGCGACCCCGCAGGTTCCCTGGAGTGAGTCCGCGCCGCTTGGCGGATGGAAGACAACGATGTCCCCGACGCTCGGATGGCTGATCATCCGGTTGGCCAGGATTCGCTGCCCGATCTTCAGCGTCGGCTCCATCGACCCGCTCGGGATCTTGTACGGCTTGACGACGAACGCCTGGATCAGCACCGCGATTCCGATCGCCACGGCGATGGTCGCGACGAGCTCCACGAGAGACCTCGCGCGCACTCAGAGGGTCCCGATCCGGTCGGGGGGCCAGTAGGTGAAGAACGCGCCGCCGATGATCCACGAGCGCGGGACCGGGCCCCAGAAGCGGCTGTCGTCGGACTCGCCGCGGTTGTCTCCCATCATGTAGTAGTCGCCGCGCGGCACGGTGATCGCGACCGGGAAATTGCACGATGCGATGCCGCCGCAGGGGGCGATGTAGGGGTCGTTTTCGCGCACGCCGTCGCGGATCACGTGGCCGTTGACGATCGCTATCCGGTCGCCCGGCAGTCCGACGACCCGCTTGATGAAGGTCTCCGTCGACTCCTTGGCGCGCGCTACCCCGCAGGGCTTCTGGCCCGTGCCGCCGGTCTGCCCCTCGTTTGGGTCCAAGCAGCCGAGGTCATAGTTCGCGGGCGGGTGGAAGACGATGATCTCGCCGACGTGAGGACTGCTGAAGTCGTCGCCGAGCCGGTCCACCAGGACGCGTTGACCCAAATGGATCGTCGGCAGCATCGAGCCGCTCGGGATCCGGTACGGCTTGACGACGAACGCCTGGATCGCCAGCGCGAGAGCGAGCGCCGTGGCAACGATGACCACCAGCTCCACTGCGGAGCCGACGGCCGACTTCCGGCGTTTGCTCACTCCTGCGCTTCGCCGGCGGAGTCTGACGCCGCCGCCTCGTCGGCCTCCTTGACCGGCTCCGAGACGACTGCATCGATCGCGACCCCCGCCTCGGGTACAGGCTCCGTACTCGCAACCGGCTCCTCCGCGGGCGGGGCGTGGAGCAGCTCGTGGGCGAAGACCTCCTCAGGCCGCGCCGAGCGACGCTCCCTGACCCGAGCCCGCTTCCCCACCCTGCTGCGCAGGTAGTAGAGCTTGGCCCGCCGCACATCCCCGCGCGCGGCCACCTCGATCTTCTCGATCTTCGGCGAATGGAGGGGGAAGGTGCGCTCGACCCCGACCCCGAACGACTGCTTGCGGACGGTGAAGGTCTCGCGCGCGCCGTGACCCTGCCGCTTGATCACGATTCCCTCGAACACCTGTGTCCGGCGTCGCACTCCCTCGATCACCTGGAAGTGAACGCGTAAACGATCCCCGGCATCGAAGTTGGGAACGCGGCGGAGCTGGGCGAGCTCGAGGCTTTCGATGACGGAGCTCATGGCAAGAACACGTCGCGGGTCTGCGACCGCGGGCGGCCTATGGTAGCGGACCTGTTCCGCTCCCCGTACTGTCCTCTTCAAAGCGCGGGCCACTGCCCGTCCCGCCGGCGTCGTGAGCGGTGCCGGCGCGCGCCGCGCGCTCACGGCTCTGCTGCAGCCGCCAAGCCTGAATGCGGGCGTGGTGACCGGAGAGGAGAACGTCGGGAACCTCCCAGCCGCGGTACTCGGCCGGCCGTGTGTAGTGCGGATACTCCGGTGCACCGTCGAGCGCGAGGCTGAAGGACTCCTCGCGGACGGACTGCTCGTGCCCGAGCGCCCCCGGGAGCTTGCGCAGTACCGCGTCGCAGAGCACGAGCGCGGGGAGCTCGCCCCCCGCCAGCACGTAGCGGCCGATTGACACCTGCTCGGAGGCGAAGTGCTCGAGCACGCGCTCGTCAAAGCCTTCGTATCTGCCCGACAGCAAGGTCAGCACCCGCTCCCGTGCGAGCTCCTCGACGAGCGGATCGTCGAGCAGTCGCCCGCCCGGGGTCAGCGCGATCACCCTGCGCTCGTGACGCAATTCGACGGGATCGCGTCCGTATCGAGCGCGCAACGCCGACTCGACGACATCGACCCGGAGCACCATCCCGGCGCCGCCGCCGAACGGCGTGTCGTCGACCTGACCAGCGCTGAGCGGGGTGTGGTCGCGGTAGTTCACATAGTCGAGCCGATGACCCAACCCAAGCACGTTGGCGACGTGTCGCTGGCGCTCGAACCACGTGAAAGCTTCAGGAAACAACGTAAACACGTCAATCTCCAACTGGAGCCTCGCCCAAGAACGTCAGGTCGACGTCGATCTGACGCCGCTCGATGTCGACGGCGCGCACCGCGTCGCGGACCAGTGGGACGAGGAGATCGGCGCCGCCGCCGTCCCGTGCGACCTCGAGCACCTCGCACGAGGGCAGCGCCAGCAGCCGCCTCACCATTCCCACCTCGCGCCCGCCGTCGTGGACGCGGCATGACACGAGGTCCTCAGCCCACCACTCATCCGCTTCGAGCCCGGGCGCCGCGTCGCGCGGCGCGGCGATCTCCAGGCCGCGCAGGGCCTCGGCTCCGCGCCGATCTTCGCAGCCCTCGATGCGGACGATCGGACGCAGATCCGTGCCGGCACGCCGGGTGATTTTTCGTGGTTCCCCGTCGAGGAGGACCGTGGCGCCGAGCGACAGCAGAGAGGCGTTCGGTTGCGCCACGTGGAAGCTGCCGTCGAGCCCGTGAGGGCTGGCAACCCGGCCGGCGCGGAGCCATCCGCGGGGAACCGCGGTCATCGCCCGTCGACGATGTCCACCAGGACGCGACGGTGCTGATTGACCGCGGCGGCCTTGACGACGGCGCGGAGCGCTGCGGCCGTGCTGCCGCCCCGCCCGATCACCTTGCCGTAGTCGTCCTGGGCGACCGAGAGCTCGAGCACGATCGTGCCGTCGTGCTCCTCGAGCTCCTCGACGCGGACCTCGTCGGGCCGGTCGACGAGCTGACAGGTCAGATACTCGAGTAGCTCACGCATGGCGGCGGCTGCCGCGGGTCAGACGATGCCCTGAATGCGAAGCAGCTTGCGCACGGTTCCCGACGGCTGCGCGCCGCGCGCGAGCCAGTCGCGAATGCGTTCCTCGTCGAGGACGATCGTCGAGGGGTCGGTCTGCGCGTTGTAGTGCCCGACGGTCTCGATCACGCGACCGTCGCGCTTGGAGCGCTGGTCGGCGACGACGACCCGCCAGATCGGATTCTTGCGCCCGCCGACGCGGGTGAGCCTCAGTCGTACAGCCATCTGACCTGTGAGGTTAGCTGGGTCGAGGATTCGGCGCTGCTTGGCACGGCACCCGGCGCTCTACTTCGATTGCGCCACGATCCGTGGCGCGGCGACGGCCGTCCGGGTGAAGGCGAGCTCTTCCCATTCCGCCACGCGACGATACCCGAGCGCCGCGTAGATCCGATTCGACGTCGCGTTGCCCACATCGGTGTACAGCATGCATTGCCGGGCGCCACCGTCGAGCACAGCCCGGCTCAGGGCGGCGACCGCGCTGGAGGCGTATCCGCGAGATCGCCGACCAGGCGGGGTGTAGACAGGCCCGATCCGGACCAAGCCCGCGACCGGTGGCGAGTTGCCGACCATTGCCACCGGTCCGCCGTCCTCCCAGATGGTCAGGAGGCCACGGTCGAGCCGATGGTCGACGATCTCCGACGCATCCGCGCCGTCGCTGATTTCGGTCTCGAGCGCGAAGTCGCGCATCCAGCCGACCAAGAGCTCGCGGTCATCACCACGAGCGGGCCGCAGCCGTCCGCTCGCCGGTCGTGCGGGATCGTTGACCCGATCGACCGTGTGCAGCGCCTCGGCGATCGCGAGCGACGCACGGCCACCGGCGCGTTGCTCCCACGCTCGCCCAAGCCACCGCGCGACCTCGCGCGGCGCACCCACCCCCGGCAGCTCCGGATCGCGCTCGAGCCACGCGCCGACCAGCATATCCGCGGTCGTCGGGTCCATCGTCGAGGCGAGCATCCGGCGCGGCGGGGTACGCAGCGCCACGGCGACGACGGCGCCCGGGGCGCTCTCGACATAGGCGAACAGCGCGGTGCGACGCGCGCCGCGTCGCACCTGCTCGAGCACCGTCGCCAGCACGTTGTGCTCGATCCGAGACGCCAGCAGCTCACCGGCGTGGACGGCGAACTCGTCGGGCGACTCGGTCAGGACCACTCGCACCACGTCATCGTGGCACGCGCGCAGGCAGCGCTAGCGTCCTCCTCGCATTAATGCTCCGAGGTCGGGCATCTTGCCCTGCGTGAACTGGCGCATCACCTTGCGCATCTGCTCGAACTGCTTGATCAGCGCTTTGACGGCCTGGACATTGGTTCCCGACCCGCGGGCAATCCGCAGCCGGCGGGACCCCTTGATCAGCTCCGGATGGCGGCGCTCATCGGGCGTCATCGACAGGATGATCGCCTGGATCCGGTCGAAGTCGCGCTCGTCGATCTTCGTGCCGCGAAGCTCCTTTCCGACGCCGGGGATCATCGAGAGCAGCGATTGCAGCGGACCGAGACGGCGGATCTGGGCGAGCTGCTCGAGGAAGTCGTCGAGACCGAACTCCTGCTTGCGTATCTTGCGTTCGAGCTCGGCGGTTTGCTCCTCGCCGTAGGTGGCCTCGGCTTTCTCGATCAGCGTCATCACGTCGCCCATGCCGAGGATCCGCTGGGCCATCCGGTCCGGGTGGAAGCGCTCGAATTGGTCGAGCTTCTCTCCGGTCGAGGCAAACAGGATCGGCTTACCCGTGACTGCCTTGACCGACAGCGCTGCGCCTCCGCGCGCGTCGCCATCGAGCTTGGTGATGATGACGCCGTCGAACTGCACGACCGTGGCGAACTGCTCGGCGACAGCGACCGCGTCCTGCCCTGTCATCGCGTCGACGACGAGCAAGACGTCGTGCGGCTTGACGGCTTTCTTGATCTGCGCGAGCTCGGTCATCAGCACCTCGTCCACGTGCAGGCGCCCACTGGTATCGATGATCAGCACATCCTTGCCCTCGCTGACGGCGCGATCACGCGCCCAGGCCGCGATCTTCACCGGGTCGCGGTCGGTGCCCTGCTCGTAGACGGCGGCGCCCGCCTGTGCACCGACCTTGATCAGCTGCTCGACCGCGGCGGGCCGATAGACGTCGCACGCCGCCAACGCGACTGAGGACCCGTGTTCCAGCCGGAGATATCGCGCGAGCTTCGCCGTCGCGGTCGTCTTGCCGGATCCCTGGAGACCGGCCATCACCACGACCGTCGGCGGGCGCGGCGAGAACGACAGATCGTGCGCGGCGCCTCCCATGAGCTCGGTCAGCTCGTCGTTGACGATCTTGATCACCTGCTGGCCGGGGTTCAGCTGACCGACGACGTCGGCGCCGAGCGCGCGCTCCCTGACCGCGTCGGTGAAGCTCTTGACCACCTTGAAGTTCACGTCCGCCTCGAGCAGTGCAAGGCGGATCTCGCGCATCGCCGCGCGCACGTCCGCCTCGGTCAGCGTGCCGCGGCCGCGGACGTCGGTGAGCGTCGCTTGGAGCTTTTCGGCGAGCGAGTCGAACACTTAGCCGACGTCGTCTGCGCTCGGTAGCGCGCGCGGGCCCGCGCCGTCCTCGCCCGCGCTCACGCGCTCGCCGCCCTGCCGGGCTCCCAGCGCCTTGCCGATTCCGCTGAACGCGTCGGTGAACTCGGACGGGATCACGAACACCTTGTTGGCGCTGCCCTGCGCCAGCTGCGGGAGCATCTGGAGGTACTGGTAGCTCAGCAGCTCTTGGTCGGGCTTGCCGTCGTGGATCGCGGTGAACACGGTGTCGATCGCCTTGGCGTCGCCCTCTGCGCGGAGGATCGCGGCCTGCTTGGCGCCTTCGGCGGTGAGCACCGCGGCCTGCTTCTGTCCCTCCGCGGTGAGGATCTGGGATGCCTTGACGCCCTCGGCGGTGAGGATCGCGGCCCGCTTGTCGCGGTCGGCCCGCATCTGCTTCTCCATCGCCTCCTGGATCGAGCCCGGGGGATCGATCGACTTGATCTCGACGCGATTGATGCGAATCCCCCACTTGCCGGTGGCTTCGTCCAGCACCCCTCGAAGGGTGGCGTTGACGTGGTCGCGGCTCGTGAGCGCGGTCTCGAGCGACATCCCGCCGACCACGTTGCGCAGCGTCGTCACCGTGATCTGCTCGATTCCCTGGAGCGGGTTGGCGATCTCGTAGGTGGCGGATTTGGGGTCGGTGACGGTGAAGTAGAGGACGGTATCGATCTGGACGACGAGGTTGTCCTCGGTGATCACCGGCTGCGGGGGGAAGGAGACGACCTGCTCGCGCAGATCGATGAGCGGCTTGAGCCGGTCCATGAACGGCACCAGGAGCGCCAGCCCAGGATTCAATGTTCGGCTGTAGCGGCCGAGGCGCTCGACGATCCCGGCTCGGGCCTGCGGAACGATCCGCACCGTCCGGGCAAAGGCGATCACCAGGAAGACGACCACGACGGCGGCAACGATTAATCCAGCCATGGTTCCGCCTCCTATTCGGTCACGAGCGCGGTCGCGCCCTTGATGTCGACGACGTCCACCCGCGTTCCGCGCTCGATGACCTCGTCGTCGTTGTAGGACCGGGCGGTCCACACCTCGCCGCCGATCTTCACCGATCCCATGCCCTCGTCGTTGGCGATCCGCTCGACCACGATCGCCTGCGTACCGACGAGCGCCGCCGTGCCGGTGCGCAGCCGCGGCGGGACCTGCATGTGACGCGCGGCGATCGGCCGTACGACCGAGAGCATGACCAGAGCGACCGCGATGAAGCAGAGCAGCGCGACCAGTGAGCCGGCGCCGGCGAGGGCCGCGATCGCCGCTACTGCCGCCCCTAATGCGAACGGCGCGAGAAAGAACCCGGTCGCGAAGTGCATCTCACCGACCGCGAAGCCGCAGGCAACGATGATCCACACGATCCACATAATGCTTCGAGCTTAGCGCGCGGGCGGTCCCCGATCGACGATCTAGTCCAACAGGGCCCGCGCGAACGCCTCCGCGTCGAACGGCCGCAGATCCTCGAGCTTCTCCCCCACCCCGATCAGCTTCACCGGGAGACCGAGGTCGTGGGCGATCGCGAGCGCGATCCCACCCTTGGCCGTCCCGTCGAGCTTGGTCAGGATGATGCCGGTCACGGCGACGGACTCCGAGAAGATCTGCGCCTGTCGGAGCCCGTTTTGTCCGGTCGTGGCGTCGACGGTCAGCAGCGTCTCGTGCGGCGCGTCGGGGATCTGCTTGGAGATCACCCGGCGGATCTTCGCGAGCTCCGCCATCAGGTCGTCCTGGGTGTGCAGCCGGCCCGCCGTGTCGATGATCACCACATCGGCACCGTCGCGACGCGCGGTCGCGATCGCGTCATACGCAACTGACCCCGGGTCGGCGCCCTGTGGCCCTTTGACGAACTCCGCCCCCGCCCGCGAAGCCCACACCTCGAGCTGCTCAACGGCCGCCGCGCGGAACGTGTCGGCGGCTGCGAGCACCACGGTGCGCCCAACCTCGTGACGCAAATGCCAGGCAAGCTTGCCCGCCGTCGTCGTCTTGCCTGTCCCGTTGACCCCGACCATCAGGATCACCGTCGGGTCCGGCCTGATGTCGATCCGGTCATCGCCGGTCTTCGCGATCTCCGCGAGCAGCTGAGTCAGTCGCTCGGTCAGCGCCTCGCCGCCGGATACGGAGCCCGCGGTGGCCTCGCGCTCGAGCTGCTCGACCACCTCGGCCGTCGTGCTCGCCCCGACATCGGCGTAGATCAGTGCCTCTTCGAGCCGTTCCCACGTCTCCTCGCTGAGATCATCGAAGAGCGTCGCCTGGATCTCGCTCGAGAGTGCCTGGCGGGTCTTGCGCAGGTTCTCGCGCAAGCGGCGAAACACGCCGCTGCGGCGCTCGGGGGCATCGGACGCGGCATCGCCGTCGGGCGCCGTCGTACCGTTGACGATGAAGAGATCGTTCCATTCTCGAGCCATGAAGCCGCGCGACGATACCAGCGCCGCGCCGCCTGGCGGCGCCCCTGAGCGCAACGCGGGCCGGCCACGGGGCGAGGACTAGGCGGCTGCCTCCCGCGGCAATCGCCGCGAGATGACCTTCGAGATCCCGTCCGCGCCCATCGACACCCCGTAGAGGCAGTCAGCGGCTTCCATGGTGCGCTTCTGGTGCGTCACGACGATGAACTGTGCGCGGGTCGAGTACCGACCGAGGAGCGTCAGGAAACGGTCGATGTTGACGTCGTCGAGCGCCGCTTCGACCTCGTCGAGGATGTAGAACGGACAGGGGCGCGCGAGGAAGACGGCAAACAGGAACGCGAGCGCCGTCATCGACTTCTCGCCGCCGGACAGGAGCGTCAGTCGCTTCATTTCCTTGCCTGGCGGAGTGACTTCGATCTCGACCCCATCGAGATCATCCCGGGGCCCCTCGTCGTCGGACTCCCCCATGGCGTCGACGGGCCCATCCTCCTCCTCGTCCGGCGAGGACGGCAACGGCGCTCCGCCGAGCACCGGTCGCGGCCCGTCCCGCTCCGCGACGAGGCGAAGACGGCCACGGCCTCCCGGGAACAGCTGCGCGGCGAGGTCCTCGAAGTTCCGGGCCGCCGCCGCGAACGTCTCCTCGAACGTCTCGCGGATCTGGCGATCGGTCTCGACGATCAGCTTCTCGAGCTCGCGCAGTGCGGTCTCGAGATCCCCGCGCTGGTGCTCGAGCTCCTCGACATGTGCGACCGCCTCGGCGTACTCCTCCTGTGCGAGCGGGTTGACCGGCCCGAGCTGTTCGCGGCGGCGGGCGAGGCGCTCAACGCGCTCGGACAGGGCTTGGCGTTCGCGATCGGGCAGGGGCTCGCTCGCGGGCGCGGGCTCGAGCTCGAGGATCGAGGCGATGCCGCGCAGCGTGGCCTCGGCCTCGGCGCCACGGTCACGTGCCTGCTGGGCCCGCACCTCGGCGACGGTCACTGCCTCGTTCGCGGCGTGCAAGCGAGCCTGCAGACCGGCCTCCGCCTGCGCGCACGCACGCAACTCGGCAGTCACGTGCTCGCCCGCCTGGCGATCGTCGGCGAGGGTGGCTTCGAATTCGCTCACCCGTCCGGTGATCGCCGCGGCGGCCTGCTCCAGGACGGCTGCCAGACGCGCACCGAGGGGCAGGAGCCCCTCGTCTCGTGACACCGCTCGCTCGAGCCGGTCGATCCTGATCCGGCGCGCGGCACGGTCGCGGTCCGCGCGCTCAGCCATCCGCCGCTCGGACGCGAGCTCGGCGATCACCTGCGTGCGACGATCCGCCGCTGGGCCCTCCTCGGCCTCCGCCCGCCGGCGCCCGATCAGGCGCGCGATCCGGCGCTCCTCCTCGGCCGCCTCATCCCGAGCGCCGGCCGCTGCGCGCTCCGCCGCCAGGACCTCTTCGGACTCGGCCTCGGCTCCGGCGAGCGCCGCACCGGCGCGCTCGAGCGCCGCGGCCGCCGCGACCTCGGCCTGCGCCGCCGCCTCGCTCCCGCGCACGAGCTCTTCGCGCCGATTGCGCTCGCTGAGCACCCGATCCTCGCCGACCGACGGCGCCTGGCGAAGCTCGCGGCCGGGTCCGGACCAGACCCGGCCCGATCGCGTGACCGCGACGCCGTGGAAGTTCTCCGGCACCGCTTCGAGCTCTGAGACCACCCACGTATCCACGAGTAGGACCCGGGCAAGCGCGAGCGAATCGCCGGCGCCGCTCACGCGGTCGGCGAGCCGTTCGGCTCCCGGCACGGGCGGTGGCGCGGACTCGGCGGGGGCCGGGACCTCGGCGAGCGCGACCAGCGCCCGGCCGCCGTCACGCCCGGAGCGGTCGAGCAACGTCGACCCCGCGACTCGATTCGGTACCACCGCCGCGCCCAGCCGACCATCGAGCGCAGCGGCGAGCGCGAGCTCGTAACCGGGCGCAACCTGGAGCGTCGCGGCGAGCGCCGCGGCGCCGCCGGCCGCACCCGCGTGGGCACGGAGAAATTGGTTGACTGCGGCCAGCTGGCCGCCAACGCGGGCGGCTTCCCGTCGCGCCGCCTCGACGGACCGCTCGGCGCTGCGCAGCTCGTGGCGAACGGCGTTGACCGCCGCATCGGCGGCTTCGCGAGCCGCGCGGCCGGCTTCGAGTCCCCGCGACCTCGTTTCCAGTTCCGCGGCGGCAAGCACTCGACGCGCCTCGAGCTCCGCGAGATCTCGCTCGAGCTCCGCGCGGCGGTCCTGCTCGAGCGCCGTCAGCGACGCCTCGAGCGCGGCCACGCGGGCGACGGCCTGGAGGTCCGGCGCGTCAGCCCCCGCCTGGGCTGCGAGCGCCCGAAGCGCCTCGCGAGCTCCCGACAGACGGGCCTCGGTGGCGAGGACCCCGGTGCGCACCGCCTCGGTCCGGTATGCGACCCGCTCGCCCGCGCCACGGGCGGCGAAGCAACGACGCGAGAGCTCCTCTCGCTGAGCGCTGCGCTGCGCGAGCGCCTCCTCGGCCGCTTCGCGGCGTCGTGCGACGCCCAAGAGCTCGCCCTCGACCTCCACCCGCTGACCGCGGGCGCCGGCCGAGCCCGCCTCCGCCTCCGCCACCCCGTCGCGCTGCGAGCGGACGTCGTCTCGCGCCAGCTCCCATCGCGCCTGCAGCGACTGACGCTCGAGCCGGGCGTGGAGCTCGGCGGCCTCAGCCTGGCGCTTGAGGGGACGAAGCCGTGAGCGCGCTTCGCGTTCGACGTCGAGCGCACGGTCGAGGTTGTCCAGCGTCCTCGCCAGCTTCAGCTGGGCGCGCCGGCGGCGCTTGCGGTGCTTGCCGAGTCCCGCCGCCTCCTCGATCAACAGCCTGCGATCGCGTGGCTTGGATGTCACGATCGACTCGACCCTGCCCTGCGAGATGACGGAGTGCATCTCCTTGCCGAGACCCGTGTCGGAGAGCAGCTCGATCACGTCGACGAGCCGGCAGCGGGCGCCGGCGATCCGGTACTCCCCGTCGCCGGTTCGGTCGAGCCGCCGAAGGATCGAGATCTCCGGGAGCTCGAGCGCGAGCGTGCCGTCGCTGTTGTCGAGCACGAGCTCGACCTCCGCACTCTTCGCCGCCTGGCGCCCGGGCGCGCCGCCGAAGATCACGTCCTGCATCGATTGGCCCCGCACCGCCACCGGCGACTGCTCGCCCATCGCCCAGAGGACGGCGTCGGTCACGTTCGACTTGCCGGAGCCGTTCGGCCCGACGACGACGCTGACCCCTGGCGCGAAGTCGAGTCGGGTGCGATCGGGAAACGACTTGAATCCCTTGAGGGTGATCGACTTCAGATGCACGGCCTTGTCCTTCCGCGGATCCACGGCCTTGTCCTTCCGCGGATCCACGGCCTTGTCCTTCCGGGGATCCACGGCCTTGTCCTTCCGCGGATCCACGGCCTTGTCCTTCCGCGGATCCACGGCCTTGTGCCTCCGGGGCGCTCACCGGCTGGGATCACGGCTCGTCCCTCCGGGGCATGGGCGGCTGCGCTCGGGCTCACGCCGCGGTCGCTTCCAGCGCGGCATGCGCCGCATCCTGCTCGGCGTCCTTCTTGCTCCGCCCCGATCCGCGACCGACCTCCACCCCGCCGACGACGGCGCTGACCGAGAACACCCGGTCGTGGGGCGGTCCGTCCTCGCACACAACGACGTAGCGCACGAGCTCGCCCCGCTGCGCGAGCCTCTCCTGCAGGGCCGACTTGAAGTCGAGGGGATGCTCGAGCGCGTCGGCGACCTCTTGCTCGAATGCCTCGCCGACCGCCGCCGCGACACGGTCGTAACCGAAGGCGAGGTAGCAGGCACCGATCACCGCCTCGATCACCGACGCAAGCACACGCTCGGTCCGGAGCAGCGCCGGCAGGTTGGGTCCGGCGCCGGGCGGAGCCGCCGCCTGCAGCCGCTCGGGCACACCGAGCCGCTCGGCCACCGCGGCGCACGATCGCCCTGATACGGCCTGTGCGCGGATCTTGGTCAGGCGGCCGGCGCCGAAGCGCTCGGCCTCCAGCCGCGGGTACAGGTGCGTGGTGATCGCCAGCCCGAGCACCGCGTCGCCGAGGAACGCGAGACGCTCATAGGAATCAGAGCGCCGCGCCGTCCAGGAGGCGTGGGTGAATACCTGGTTGGCAAGGTCCTCGGGGAGCTCGTCAAGGAGCGCGCGGAGGCTCCCGTGGGCGACGTCGCTCGCGTGGGAGTCGCTGCGCGGAACATCCGATCCCCCGGTCTCATCAGCAGTTCGGTCGCCGGCACTCACTGCGTTACGGCCGTGGCTCGCGGTCGGCGGGGACGCCACCGACCGGCGCCCCAGCAGTGCTCGCGAGCACGAAGTCGACCGCCTGTCCAACGGTCCGGATCTGTGCCGCCTCCTCGTCCGAGATCTTCACGCCGTAGGAGTCTTCGAGCTCCTGGACGAGCGTGTAGAGGTCGAGCGAGTCGGCTTCGAGATCCTCCTTGAAGCGCGTGGCCTCGCTGATGCGATCCGGACCCACCTCGAGCTCAGCCACGAGGTGCGACTGGACCAGGGAAAAGACCTGCTCGCGGGTCATGATCGTGACACGCTAGCCGTCGGCCCGGATGGTCGCGGAATCTCTTCCTGCTCGGGCGGCATCGATCGCAGCGCTCCCGCTTCCCGAAGCGCCGACTGCGTCCGCGCGATCACATCCTCGTTCACGCCGCGGGCGGCGACTTCGATTGCGCGCGCGAAGCCTCGGCGGGTGAAGCGGCCATGCGCGACGACGCCGAGCTGACGGAGGCCGAGCATGTAAGCGCCGCCCGTCGATTCCGGATCGATCTCCTCCCGCAGCCGTCTGACGGACGGTCCCAGGAGCAGGCCCCCGAGCTTCCCCCGCCACGAGGTCATCGCCGCGTCGCGAACGGCGGTCATCGTGCGGCCCGAGATTCCCTCGATCAGCTTGAGCGTGATGTTTCCGGTGAAGCCGTCCATGACGACCACGTCGGCTGCACCGGCCGCGACCTGGGTGCCTTCGATGTTGCCGATGAAGCGCAGGCCGGAGCCGCCGGGGCCCGCCAGGCGTTCGTGCACGGTGACGAGGTCGGGCGTTCCCTTCGCCGGCTCCTCGCCGTTCGACAGCAGTGCGACTCGTGGCGAGTCGATACCCATCACCGCCTGCGCGAAAGCCGAGCCCATATAGGCAAACTGGAAGAGGTGCTCGGGGCGGCAGCTCACGTTCGCGCCCACGTCCAGCAGCAGCACCGGGGAGCCAGGGATCGGCATCGGAAGTGCGAGCGCCGGCCGATGGATGCCGTGATCGCGGCGGATATTGAAGAGCGCGGCCGCCAGCGCGGATCCGGTCGACCCGCCGGACACCAGCGCTTGAGCGCGACCGTCGGCGACGGCGCGCGCGGCCTGGACGATCGACGCCTCGGGCGTCGACCTGACCGCAGCCACCGGGTCAGACGCCTTCGCGATCGATATCGGAGCGTCGATGACCTCGACGCCGCTCGCGACCGGACCGATCTCACGAGCCGGCCCGAACAGCAGCACGGCGACGCCTTGCTCGGCTGCGCGCGCGGCTCCGGCGGCGACCTCAGCGGGACCGCGATCGGCTCCGCCTGCATCCACGGCGACCGTGACCACGGTCGTGTTGGCTACTCGACCTCGTCGCCCGCGGGGGCGACGACGGTACGCCCCTTGTAGCTGCCGCACACTGGGCAAACCCGATGCGGGAGCCGCGGACTGTGGCACTGCGGGCAGGCGTTGTACGTTGGCGCCGTCAGCTTGTGCTGGGCGCGCCGCTGAGCAGTGCGGGCGTGTGATTGCTTCTGCTTGGGGACAGCCATGGCGGGCAGAGTCTAGTGACCACGGCACACGGCCGACTTCACACGGGCCCTGATCGCCGAGTTCACGCGCGACCTGATGGCCGATTCCACACGTGCCCTGATGGCACGAGTTCACACGTGCCCTGATGGCCGAGTTCACATGGGCCCTGATGGCTGTCTAGTTGTCCTGGCCTTCGGCCTTCCGCGGGCGGGTGAAGTGGGCGAGGATCTGCGCGTTGCCCGCTGACGCCGCTTCGCCCTTGGTGCCCGTGCGTCCGTGTCTAGTTTGGCGTCGGAGCTTCCCCCGGATTCCCGGACTGCCGCTGTGAGCGCGACCATCAGACTCGTCTGTTCTGGAAGCCCCTGCGGGCAACGGTTCTGGCCGTGATCGACCGCAGGAGGCAGGATGGAAACGATCTATCAGCGCGTCGGCGCGCTTGACGTGCACAAAGCGCAGGTAACCGCCTGCGTTCGGGTCCCGGATGCTGTGGGGCGTCGTGAGCCGCATCTGGCGGAGTTTTCGACGACGGTCGCGGGGTTGATGGCGCTGCGCGATTGGCTGGCGGCTCATCGAGTCACCCACGTCGCGATGGAAGCGACCGGCGTGTATTGGCAGCCCGTGTGGCACATCCTGGAGGACGATTTCGAGCTGACGCTGTGCAACGCGCGGCACGTCAAGCAGGTCCCCGGCCGCAAGACTGATATCTCTGACGGGCAGTGGCTCTGTCAGCTGATGGAAGCCGGCCTGCTGCGCGGCAGCTTCGTGCCGCCCAAACCACAGCGGCAACTGCGGACGCTGACCCGGTATCGCAAGACGCAGATCGCCGAGCGTCAACGCGAGGCCAACCGGCTGCACAAGGCGCTGGAGGACACCGGCATCAAGCTTGAGCGTATTCCCCACCGCCGGACACCTCGCGTCCTGGGCCGGACGCTGCCCCGGCAACGACCAATCCGCCGGCAAACGCCGCTCCCGACGCACCCGCAAAGGCTCCAAGTGGCTCGGGATCACGCTCGAAGAAGCCGCCCTCGCCGCGACCCGCACCAAGAACACCTACCTCCAAGCCCAATACCAACGACTCCGACCAAGGATCGGACACGGCCGCGCGCTCGGCGCCGTCAAACACTCCATCCTCGTCGCCTACCGGCACATGTTCACCACCGGCGAGACCTACCGCGAACTCGGCGGCAACTACTTCCAAACCCGGGACCCCGAACGCGCAACCAAGCGCCTCGTCGCCAAGCCTCAAGAGCTCGGACACGCCGTCACCCTCCAACCAGCCGCTGCTTGACCCGAAGTCTATTTCCCATCAGTCGAATCGGAGCTCGGACAGCTTCGACCACCGGGAGTCGGGCTCTGGCCCGTGCGCGTGGTCCGGGCCCACCACATTGAGGTCGGCCCCGCACACCGGGCACAGGCCGGCGCAGTCAGCTCGGCACAGCAGCTTCTCAGGAAGGCTGAGCGCGAGCGCGTCTCGTGCCCATGCCCCGACGTCGAGGGTCTCGTTGTCGACGTACGGGCTCTCCAGCTCCTCGCCCTGGCCGGGCTGTGAGACCTCGAGCGCATCGACCTCGAATCTCGGCACCGCGGGCTCCAGGCAGCGCATGCAGGGACCGGCGAGAGAGGCGTCGAAGCGCAAGCGCAGGGCGTACCCGTTCCCGGTCGTCCGCGAGACGTCGACCCTCGATTGCACCAGGTCGGGCTCGACCACGTAGCGATCGCCCCCCAACACGAACGGCGAGATCGGGACAGCGATTTCGAGCCGCCGCCCTTCGCCCGCGGTCAACCGCAGGCGGTTCAGATCGAAGGTGTCGGTCCGCAGGGAGATCTCCCGAGATTAGTGCAGAGCCGTGCCCGCCGACGGGCCCGCGAGCTGCCGCAAGGCGAGCACTCGGACCACGTCAGGCGAGCGCTCGGGCTACGTCAGGCGCGGGGCAGCTCGAGTCCGGCGGGAACCACCCCCCGCTCGATCAGCGCGTGGATATCGCCGGCGCGCCGAGGGTTCAGGAACACATGACGCTGCCCCACGCTTGGCTTCGCCACGAGGAGGCCGGCGGCGATTAACTGCTCGCCGATCTCGATCGCCAGCGCCCGCTCGTTGCCCGCAAAGCCTCGGGCCAGGTGAGCGATATCGGTGTGGTAACCGCCCCACTTGCCCATGCCGGCAAGACGCTGGAGGATCCGCCGCGCGGCCCGCAATGAAGGATCCTGCTCCTCGTGCGGACGGACCGTGTCGATGCTCGCACCGAGCATCGCGAGGACCTCATCTTCGTGCTCGGCGACCGAGCTCTCGTCGGCGGGTCGACCGCCGAGACGCGCGACGGCCTCAGCCGCCCGCAGCGGATGGTCCTCGCCGATCGGTGGGCGCAGGTCGGTGACTGCCTCGAGCACGCCGGCCGGAACCGCATAGGCGCGCGCCCGTAGACGGTCGATCCGGGCCGACTCGTCCTCGAACGCGATCACCGCGAGCTCGGCCGCGTCGCCATCGTCCGCAACCGCGAGCGCAAGCGCGAGTGCGAGCCAGTCCCCGAGCGCGCCGGCCTGCAGGTCGAGCACTCGAGCATGCGCCGAGCTCGTCGCCTGGCCGCGAGTCGACGGACTGCGCTCGAGTGCTCCGGTCGGCGCCGGAGCCGACGCTGCTACCGCCTGCACCATCGCGCCGGCGAGCGCGGCGACAAGCAACCACGCCCGCTCGCCGACCGCCCCGGGGTCTGCTCGAAGCGCCTGATCGACGGGCGCTACAGAGATCAGCGAGCCGGCGGACCGGCCCGGGGCGACGGGTTGGGGCGAGCTTTCGGAGGGGCTCGGCGTACGACCGGAGACCACCGCGAATGCGACGGCGACCGGCCGCGCATAGCCCGAGCGGGTCTGCTCTAGCTCGGAGGCGCCGGCGATGAGCTCGTCGAGCAGCATCGCACGCAGCCCGGCGACGCGCTCGCGGGAGGCACCGACACCGCCGGCGTCAGCCAACGCCAGTTCAAGGGCGAGGTTGGTCTCGCGCCGGTGGGAATCCTCGGGCCACACGACCGGCCAGGTTACGACCGTCGCCTCCCCGGCGGGTCCGCCGACCGCGGCGCGAAGACCGCACTTTCGTCACCATTCACCCCATGTCGAACTGGTTCAGGGTCTACGGCTTCGCGGACGTGCAGGACAACCTGCTCGTCGGGGCCTACCCGCTCGATGAGGAAGATGTCCGCATGCTCGAATGGATGAGTATCGAGCGCGTGTTCAATCTCGTCGAGGACGAGGAATACGAACCCGGCGAGCGCGAGGAGGTCGAGGCCGCGCTCGAGCAGGCCGGCATCGAGGAGCATCGCATGAACCTGACCGACTACGGCAGGCTACCCGCTGCCGCCCTCGAGCAGGCGGTCGGAGCCGTTCTCGAGTGGCTCGATCAGGGACATCGCGTCTACCTTCACTGTCGCGCCGGGCGGCAGCGATCCGCGGCGGTCGCCGCCGGCGTGGTCGCGCTGCGAGAAGGCGTCGGAATCGAGGAGGCGCTCGAGCTTGTCCATCAACGCAAGCCGTCAGCCGACCCGCTGCCCCAGCAGCGCGATGATCTCGTGCAATGGTGGGATCAGCGTCGTTCAGAGCCGCACGACCGCGTCGGCGACGAGGTGACCGGCGCGCCCGACGCGAGCTGACTGAGGCCGAGCCGTCGTTGCAGAGCGCCGTGTGGCGCTAAGCGGAGTCAGCGGGACGCAGGCGCAGCCCCGGAAGCTCTTCGGGGGCTTCATGGTCCTCATCGACCGGCGCTACGTGGAGTGTGCGGGCACTGAGCGTTATCGGCTCGAGCTTCTCGGGCTCCCGTCCCGCCGCGACGACGCCGTGCTCGGCAAACCTGCGCGCTCCGGGAAGCACGCGTGCCTCGTAGGAGCCGACCGCTTCGTTGTAGGCGCGGACGGCGCTGTTCAGCCGGTTTCCGAGCGTCCCGAACAGTCCCGAGAGCTTGACCAGGCGGCCGTGCAGCTCCCGCCCCAGCTCGGAAACCGCCTTGGCGCTGTCCGCCATTCGCTCCTGCTGCCAGCCGTATCCGACCGCCCGCAGGATCGCCAGCAGGGTCGTCGGCGTGGCGATCAGAACCCGCCGAGCCATCGCGTCCTCGAGCAGCGCCGGGTCGGCCTCGAGCGCCGCACCGTAGAGATGCTCGCCGGGCAGGAACATGACGACGAAATCCGGGGCCGAGTCGAGTCCCTCCCAGTACGCCTTGTCGGCGAGCGTCTTGACGTGCTTGCGCAGGAGGCGCGCATGGTCTCTGAGGTGACGATCGCGCTCCTCCTCGTCCCTCGCCTCATACGCGTCGAGAACGCCCTGCAGTGGTGCCTTCGCGTCCACAACGACGTGCTTGCCCCCGGGCAGGCTGACGATCAGGTCAGGGCGCAGCGCCGTGTCCTCGCCCGACAGGGAGGACTGCTCGACGAAGTCGCAGTGCGCGACCATACCCGCGAGTTCGACGACGTTTCGCAGCTGCATCTGCCCCCATTGGCCGCGGGTGTTCGGCTTGCGCAGCGCGGTCACGAGCGCGCCCGTCTCTGTCCGGAGCTTCTCGCCCGTCTCCGTCAGCGCCCGAATCTGAGCGTCCATGCGACCGCGCGACTCGCGCCGGTCCTGGTCGAGCTTCACGAGCTGCGCGTCCACCCGCCCGAGCTGCTCGCGTAGGGGCCCCACCAGCTGCTCGACCGCCTGCTGGCGGCGGTCGAGATCGCCCTTCCCCTCTGCCTGCGCAGCGGTCAGCTGGGCGCGCGCGAGCTCGACCAGCTGGTTTTGGCTGGCCTGGAGCGCCTCGGCGCTCAGCGCCTTGAACGAGGCCGACAGGCGCTCCTGGGCGTCCTGCAGCGTGACCAGACGCTCCTCCGCTCGGGCTCGCTCGTGCTCGAGCGCCGACTGCGCACGCACAAGCTCGCGCTCGAGCTCGCCGGACCGCGCCGCGTCGACAGCCAGCGCGCGCAGACGCGGGCGCAGCATCAGCCCGGTCAGGCCGGCGCCGAGTATCAGTCCGAGCAGTAGCCACAGGGCGGTCATCGGGACTGATCAGCATTGCGCGGCCGGCGGACGGAATCGCCACGCGAGGTTGGGCGCGGCCGGCGGACGGAATCGCCACGCGAGGTTGGGACGACGGAAGACCTGGCTTGGAACAATCCTCATTCATGACCGATGTCGTCCGCCTCGGCGTCGTGGTCCGCGGGCGCGTCCAGGGGGTCTGGTTCCGCGGCTCCATCCGCGAGCGAGCCCACGAGCAGGGCGTCGCCGGCTGGGTCCGCAACCGGCCCGACGGAGCGCTCGAGGCCGTCTTCGAAGGACCGCGAGCAGGCGTCGAGTCGCTGGTCCGCTTCTGCCAGACCGGCCCTCCTCAGGCTCGCGTCGAAACCGTCGAGGCGCTTGAGGAGCAGCCGGCGGGGATCACCGGCTTTCACGTCTGCTGAACGTCGGGGGGTGGTTCGGCGCTCGGCAGAGAGTCTCGCCGTTGCCGCGGGCACGGTGGCGTGCCGCAATGTGGCCTCGCGCGGTGAGATTCGGACTCTTAGTGGCCCCAACGTGTGTGTGCGGGGAACCTGGTCGAGTAACGCTACTCACAGTCGCGTTACTCGACCATGTTCCCCCACGCGGCTGGCGGGCCGCCGTACTACCACCAGCACCCCCAGCGCGAGACCCCAAGCAGCGGCAACACCGCCAGCGCCCAGAGGGCTGGCCACGCGTTACGCCGCGCGCCGCACGAGACCGCCCGCCGGTACCCGGCGGCGAAGCTCGCGCTCAAACGCGACGCGCTTCCAGCGCGGCACCACGTTCGGCGGATCGACCTCGCGCAGGGTGAGCTCGGCGAGCGCAGCGCCGAGCCGGCCGGCCAGCAGACGCTCGGCCAGGGCCAGGCGTGTCGGCGTGGGCGCGAGCAGGCAGAGCTCCGGTCCGTCGAGGTCGACCATGATCCGGGCCAGGAACGGACGGGCCGCCGCGTCCTCCTCGCATAGCGTGTAGCGAATTCCCGGCTCGATCTCGATGGCCCGTGCGTGCGGCGGGTCCCAGAGCCAGTTCCAGCGCAGGATCCCTGCCTTGGCGTCCGGCCGCGCGCCGAGCGGTCCGAGCTCCGGATCGCCCTCCAGCGCCGCGACCGCCGCTGCCGGGTCCGCCAGGCGGAACACCGCTATCGACGCCTCGACGATCTCCCCGTTGCGGGTGTGCTCGCGGTCCTCCGGCCACGCCCAGGCCGCGCGTGCGAGCACCCCGCCGTGAACGCGCCAGAACTCGGCGCGCGGCGCGTCGAGCACGGCGAGCACCGCGTCGACCTCCGCAATCGCCGCGCGATCCACGACCGGGGCGCGGCCGAGGATGGCCCATCGCCCGGGGCCGATCGGCACCGATCTGGCGACGAGGATCGCGCCGGCCCGGAGGTCGCCGAGAGGGGGACGCACGGTCTCGAGCCGTGACCACCCGGTGCCCAGTGGGCAGAGCGCGCCGAGTAAGCCGGCGCCGTCCACCGACTCGATCCGCCACGCGCGCAGCTCCGAGCGTGCGAGCAGTTCAACGGCCCGGCCCGAGGCCCGCTGACGGATCCGTTCCAGCGGCGTCTCGCCACTGTCGAGCGGGCAGTCGAGCAAGAACCAGAGGTGGGCATCCAGGCGGGCGTCGGCGCCCGGGCCGGCGAGCCCGAACGCGTCGAACCCGCCGTCGTAGAACTCGGCGAAACGAGCCAGATACCAGGCTCGATCCTCATCCCAGATCCCCCGACCGAGCTCCTGCACGGTCCGCTCGAGCTCGGCGGTCAGCCGCTGCAGGTCGGTCTCTCGCTCGAGGCAGCAATGCTCATACGTGGCACCGCTCCCGCACGGACAGAGATCGTCGCGAGTGGCCGTCACTTGGGTTGGCAACGTAGCCGTCGCCGCGGACGGATCTGACCCACCTGCGCGCCGGAACTTCGGCGCCGGCCGAGCCCTCAGGCGGAATCGGCGTGAGTCGATGCCGCGGCGGCAGCCGAAACCACGTGTTCGAACGCGGCCCGCGCCCGGTCGCCCTGCACCGCGAAGACGATGCGGGTGGGCTCGGACCCGGACGCCAGGTGTCGGCGGACTTCGGCGACCTCGATCCGCGCCGCCTCCTCGAGCGGAAATCCGCCGACGCCGGTTCCGAAAGCCACGAGCGCCAGTGATCGGGCACCGAGATCACCCGCTTTCGCGATTGTGCTCGCAGTGGCGCGGCGGATCACCTCCGCCGATGTTGGACCGCCCAGCTCCATCGTCGCGGCGTGGATCACCCAGCGGCACGGGAGCTCGCCGCCCGAGGTCTCCACCGCCTCGCCCAGCCCGATTGGCGCGAGCGCGTGGCTCTCGCGCTGGATCGCCGGGCCGCCGGCCCGCGAGATCGCTCCCGCGACGCCCCCGTCATGCAGCAGCTCCGTGTTCGCGGCGTTCGCGATCGCATCGACCTCGAGCGTGGTGATATCCGTGTCGAGAACCTCGATCACGCCAAGATCAGGTTTCTGCCGACCGGACGGCGCGCGACAGGTCGAGCGCGAGACACAGCCGATCGATCACGGCAAGGCGACCTTGCGTCCTACGACACCTCGGCCGGTTCGTCCTTGCCGGCGAGCCGATCGCGGCCGCGCTGGACAGCGGCGATGAACTTCGACAGGTTGACCTCGAGCGTGTTGAGAATCTCGTCCGCGTAGTCCTCGGCACCGAGTCGGATCTCACGCTCGCGGCCGCGAGCGTCCTCGATGATGTCCTCCGCGGCGCGCTCGGCCTGCTTGGTCACCTCTTCCTCGGACACGAGGCGCTCTTGACGCTCACGCGCCTCCTTGACGATCCGCTCGGCCTCGCGCTTTGCTTCGGCGAGCATCTCCTGCCGCTCCTTGACGATCCAGCGCGCCTGCTTGATCTCCTCGGGGATCGTGGCCCGCATCTGGTCGAGGATGTCGTAGATCTCCTCCTTGTCCACGCGCACCTGATCGGTCAGCGGCACCTGCTTCGCGTTGTGGACGAGATCGTCGAGCTTGTCGATGAGAACCAGGACGTCCATTACGAACCTCTGTTTCGTCGGCGGCCGTGCTGTTCCTGCAAGGGCGCGGGGCGGTCGCCGGTGGGATGAGATCGCAGATCCTGTCGGCTGAGCGACGGGAACCTCGACCCCCGCAAACTGTACTTGCCCAGTCGATTCTCGTTCGGTTCGCGGAGGATTGTGCGCCTGGGCAAACGACTCGGGATCTACCACCAACGAGCAGCGAGGACTCAGCGCCCGAGCTCTTCGAGCAGTCTCGCGGCAACCTCCTCGGGAACGAGCCCATCGATCTTGCCGCCGAATGTGGCGAGCTCCTTGACTCCACTCGATCTGAGGAAGCTGTGTTTGGGCGACGCCATCAAGTAGACGGACTCGATGTCGGGAGCCTGCATCCGGTTGAGCTGGTTCATCTCGAACTCATATTCGAAGTCCGAGATCGCGCGCAGCCCCTTGACGATCGCCTTGGCGCCTTTGGCGTGTGCGAAGTCGACGACCAGCGTCGCAAATGGCTCGACTGAGACATTGTCGAGGTGACGGGTGGCGTTCTCGAGAAAGCGGACGCGCTCCTCGGCCGAGAACAGCGTCGTGACCTTGCGGATCGGTAAGTTCACGACGGCGACCACGACGTGATCGAACATCAGCGACGCGCGCCCGATCACGTCGAGGTGACCGTTCGTGACCGGGTCGTAGGAGCCGGGACAGACCGCGATTCGGTTATCGGGGACCATGGATCAGGATCAGGGTGTCGCCATAACGGCGCTCGTCGAGCAGCGGGAGATCGAGCCTGAGCGGTGCGCGCCGATCACTCTCTGCCACGACGCGGGCGACCGGTGCAAGCATCGGCGCCAGCGCGTTCGACAGCTCGACGCCGAGCTCGCTGGTGTGTCGGTATGGGGGATCGAGGAACACGAGATCGTAATGAGGTGCGCTGCGAGATGCCGTGCGGAGGAACGCACGGGCGTCTTCGCGGCGCACGACGGCCTCGAGACCGAGGGCCGCGAGGTTGCGGCGGATCGTCGCGATCGCGGTGGGCGCGCAGTCGACGAGCGTCGCCTGGGCGGCGCCGCGCGACAGCGCCTCGATCGCCAGCGCGCCCGATCCCGCGTACAGGTCGAGCACTGCCAATCCGGACATGTCGCCGAGGATCGAGAACACCGCCTCGCGGACGCGGTCGCTCGTGGGCCGCGTTGCGCGGCCTCTCGGTGCGGCGAGGGTACGGCCGCCCAGCGAGCCGCCGATCACCCTCATGCCGGGATCGGGGCCTCGGCCTGCAGACCCTGGGAGGCGCCGAGCGCATCGGCGAGCAGCGCATGCTCGGGGGCGACGAGCGACGCGTCGTCGCTGGCAATCCGCTCCGCCAGGGACCGAGCCCGTTCGAGCAATGAGGCGTCGCGCGGCAGCTCGGCGACGCTGAACTGCTGCAGGCCGTGCTGGCGCGTGCCGATCAGCTCCCCCTCGCGGCGAAGCTCGAGATCGATCTCCGCAAGCTCGAAGCCATCGCTGTGATCCGCCAGCGCACGCAGGCGTGGCGATCCCTTGGGACCGAAGAGAAGGCACAGCGAGGCGTGCTCCCCGCGCCCGATCCTGCCGCGGAGCTGATGGAGCTGCGAGATTCCATAGCGGTCGGCGTCTTCCACGAGCATCACCGTTGCGTTCGGGACATCGATCCCGACCTCGATGACCGAGGTGGCGACGAGCACGTCACAGCCCCCGGACGCGAATGCGGTCATCGCCGTCTGCTTTTCGCGTGGGCGAAGCTGTCCGTGCAGCAGGGTAACCCGGAAATCCGCCAGCTCACCGGCCGCGAGGCGCTCGTACTCCGAGGTCGCGGCGTGAGCCTGGAGCAGCTCGGACTCCTCGACGAGCGGACAGACGACGAACGCCTGGCGCCCGGCGCGAAGCTCCTCCCGGATGCGCTCGTACGCGCGGTCGCGCTCGGACTCGGTGGAGCACACGAATGTGGTGATCGGCTGCCGGCCGGTGGGAAGCTCGCGCAGGACGGTGAAATCGAGGTCCCCGTGGCGAGCGAGCGCGAGCGTCCGGGGGATCGGGGTGGCCGTCATGTGGAGCATGTGCGGGGCGACGCCGTCACCGCCCTTGGCGTCCAGCGCCGCCCGCTGGCGCACGCCGAACCGGTGTTGCTCGTCGACGATCGCGACGGCGAGCCTGGCAAAGCGCACTGACTCCTCGATCAAGGCGTGGGTGCCGACGAGCAGCGCGAGCTCGCCGGTTTCGAGCTTGCGCAGCAGGTCGGAACGGCGCCGGGCCGGAGTGGAACCGGTGAGCAGCCCGATCGGAACCGCCTCGCCGCCGAGCAGCGACTCGATCGTGGCGAAGTGCTGCTCGGCGAGCGTCTCGGTTGGCGCCATCAACGCTCCCTGGTGGCCATGCTCGATCGCGCGCAAGAGCGCGTACAGCGCGACCACCGTCTTGCCCGACCCGACCTCGCCCATCAGCAGCCTCTGCATCGGCCGTGGCCGTTCGAGATCGCCGTCGATTGCCCTCAGCGCCCGCTCCTGATCGCCCGTCAGGGCGAACGGAAGCAGACACCCGAGCCAGCGCGCGGTCAGCTCCCGCGGACTTGCGAGGACCGGGGCGGCGGCGCTCTCCTGCCGCTTGGCGCGCCGCCGCAGCAGCGCGAGCTGGACGAGCAGCAGCTCATCGAAGGCGAGGCGGCTGCGACCGCCGGCCTGGTCGCTCGGGAGCTCAGGGAAATGAACCGCAGCCAGGGCTGCAGCGCGACCTGGCAGGGCCTCGGCGGCAAGGAGCAGACCGGGAAGCGGATCGACGATGTCCGTCAGAGCACCGGCGTGCTCGCGGACGAGGGCGTGGATCTGCGTCGATGAGATTCCCTCCGTGGCGGGATAATGCGCGACGCCGTCGACCGACGCCGCAGCCTCGCTGGTCGGTGCGTGCGCCTGCACCCGGAACCGATTGCGCCCCTCGAGCTTTCCGTGCAGGACGATCCGGGCGCCCGGAGCGTACTTCTGGACGAGCCACGGCTGGTTGAAGAATGTCGCTCTGACCGAGCCGCTGCCATCGGCGACTGTGGCCTCGACAAGCGGTCGCATCCCGCGACGACGCACCGGCCGCGAAGCGATCGCCCGGACCTCGACGACGACTGTCGCGCTCTCGCCGGGCGTGAGCTGAGCCACGGCCCGAGCCTCGCGCCGATCGTGCGGCAGATGCTCGAGCAGATCGCCGACGGTGTGCAGACCGAGGTTCGACGCCGCCTCGGTGGCTTTGGGGCCGCCGACGTGCAGGCGTTCGGACAGCCGTTGGGGACGTGGGTAGCGAATCGGGGCATCGACCAACTCGGAGTGCTCGAGCGGTCGAGAAGATGCGAAGGACGTGAGGCGCATGGCCATGACCATGATGCCCGCCCCCGCGGTCACGCCGCACCACCAGCCCCCGGGCGCGGAGCCGGCCGGTCAGGGCGAGCCGGCCGTCACAGTGAGCGCTGGTATTTCGTGAACGCGCGCGTGGCGAACATCGCGCACACGAGCGTCAGTGCGACGAGCAGGCCGATGCGGCTACCGACCAGGCCCCAGTCGATCTTTTGCATCGCCGCCGCGCGGCCCGCCACGACAGCCCAGTTGACCGGGTTGAACTTTGCCACTGTCCGGATCCAGCCCGGCACGAGGCTCTCCTGCATCAGCGCCGTCGAGAGGAACGTCAGCGGCAGCAGAACCAAGGTGACGGCACCGATCAGCGCCTCGCGCTGGCGCGCGAGCATGGCGACGCCGTTCGAGAGCGACGCGAACGCCGCGCCGAGCAGCGCGGCGACGAGGATCAGCAGCAGCACGCCCCCCACTCCGCCGGCGTAGTGGGCGCCGAGCGCGAGCGCGAGGAGGACGATCAGCGCGGTTTGGACCACGATCATCAGTGCCGCATAGATGACCGTTCCCGCGTTCGGCGCGCCGCGCCACACGGGTGAGACGAGCACGCGATCCATCACGCCACCGTGGATGTCCTCGATGAACCCCATCCCGGTCCAACCCGCGGAGGAGACCGCGAGCATCATGACGATGCCGGGCGTGAGGAAGTCGATATAGGAGCCGCCGTGGAATCCCGGGATCCGGATGACCGCCTTGAACAGCGCTCCGAAGAGCAGGAGCCAGATGATCGGCTGTGTGAGCGTCATCGCCAGATACGCAGGATTTCGCATGAACACGCGGATGCCGCGCATCGTCACCTGCCAACTCTGTCTGAGCGGGGTCATGCCGCCACCTCCTCGGGTTCGGTTTGTGCCTGGCTGAATGCGCGACCCGCGTAGCGCAGGTAGACCTCATCGAGCGATGGGCGGGCCAGCGTGACCGACATGGCCTTGACGCCGTGCGCCTCGAGCGCGGCCAACACCGCCGGGATCGCCGCGCCGCCGTCGTGGGCTCGGGCACGCAGCGTGCGACCGTCGAGCCTGACCCGGTCGATCTCCGGTACCCGCTCGAGCGCGACTCGCGCGCCGGCGTCGTGCGCCTCAGCAAGCTCGATCTGGATCGTGTCGCCGTTGAGGTCGCTCTTCAGCTGGCTGGGCGCGCCCTCCACGACGACATGCCCGCGATCGATGATCGCGAGCTTCGAGGCGAGCCTGTCGGCCTCCTCGAGGTAGTGGGTGGTGAGGAGGATCGTCATCAGCTCCTCGCCGGCCAGCCGCTCGATCTCGCGCCACATCTCCACCCGCGCCTCCGGGTCCAGCCCGGTCGTTGGCTCATCCAAGAACAGCACCTGGGGTCGGTGCAGCAGCCCCATCGCGATGTCGAGGCGACGCTGCATGCCTCCGGAGTAGGTCCTCACTCGACGGTCGGCGGCATCGCTGAGTCCAAAGCGCTCGAGTGATGCGGCGACGCGCCGGCTGAGGTCCCGCCCGGTGATTCCGTAGAACTCTCCTTGGAGCACCATGTTCTCGCGCCCCGTCGCCTCCGGGTCCGAGCCGTGCTTCTGGCCGACCACGCCGATCGCGTGGCGCACGCGCACCGGGTCGGCGACCACGTCGATCCCGGCCACCCGTGCGCTGCCGCTGTCAGCCCGTGAGAGCGTCGAGAGCACCCTCACCGTCGTGGACTTACCCGCGCCATTGGGCCCGAGTAATCCGAAGATCGTGCCCGCCTCAACGGATAGGCTCAGCCCGTCGAGTGCGGTGACCGCGGGCGGATAGGTCTTCGTCAGCTCCTGTGCCTCGATCGCAGCTTCCATCTCATCTCCTGATCGCTTGCTAATGTCTCTCTAGACAAGTATCTTTATCGTAAAGAGATCATAGTGTCAAGACATAAGCGCCACGTCTTCGAGGAGCTGATCGACGAGATCCGACGCTCGCAGAACGCCACCGACCGCTTCGACCAGGCCGTCGCCGACGCGCTCGGCATGAACCGAACCGACATGCGTTGCATCGACGTCTTACAGCGTGAGGGCCCGGTGACCGCAGGACGGCTCGCGGAGGCGACCGGACTCACGACCGGGGCGATGACGACGGCGCTCGATCGGCTCGAACGGGCAGGCTACGCGCGCCGCACGCGCGACGCCGCCGACCGTCGCCGCGTGGTTGTCGAGCTGACCCCAAAGGTGTTTGACGACATCATGGGGTTCTACACCGAGCACGTTGCGCAGTCGGAGCGTCTGTACAAGCGCTACAGCGAGCAGCAGCTCGAGCTCCTGCTCGAGTTCGTGCGTCAGGGACGGGAGTTCAACGAGCTCCACGCCGCGCGGGTCGAGCAGCAGCACCGCGCGCGACGGGACGAAACCCCGTCACACGGTCACTCAGCAGACAGCAGCCACCAGTAGCTCGGCTGACCGCCGTGGCTCAGCTCGAACTCGACCTCGCCGGCGGCGAGCGCGTTGACCTCGTCGTCGTCGAGCGGCGCGTCCGCGCCGCGCAGACAGGTGATCAGTTCGGCGTGGTCGGCCAGGCGCTCGAGGACTCCCCGGAGGGTATCGCGAGCCTCGCCCCACACAACGAGCTTCTCATCGACGAACCCGACTGCCTCCCCCTGTCGGAAGCGGCCCTGGGCGTCGTCGCGGGCGGCCGGCGCCACCGCCCCCGTACGCACGCCCGTGAGCGCCCGCTGCATCGCCTCCGCGTTCTCCTGCGCGCTGCGAGCCGGATCGAGGCCTACGGCCGCGACGAGCCCCGTCTGCTGGGAACGGGTGGGTATGACCACGACTGTCTTCTCCGACAGCTCGGCCGCGCGCTCGGCCGCCATCACGACGTTCGGGCTATTCGGTAGCACCACGACCCCCTCGGCGGCGATCGCATGGATCCCGGCGAGCAGGTCGAAGGTCGACGGGTTCAGCGTCGGCCCGCCGTCGAGCACGGTGACGCCGAGGCTCTCGAACAGCGTCCGCATGCCGTCACCCGAGGTCACGGCGAGCGCGCCGCACGCCTGCGGCGACTGGGGCACCTCGAGTCGCTCACTGCGCCGCGCAACCTGCTCGCGCATGTCGGCGATGTCGAGGCGAGAGACGGTGCCGTCGGTCGCGAAGACGGCGGTCGCGGCGTCGGGATCGTCGGTGTGGACGTGGACCTTGAGCGTCGTGCGGTCACCGACGACCAGCACGGAGTCGCCCAGCTGCTCGAGCTCGAGGATGAACCGCCGCGCCTCGAGCCTCGTCCCGGTGACCGCGAAGTTGGTGCAATAGCGATAGGTGCTCGAGAGGTGCTGCGGATGGCTGACGCGAGCGGTCGCGTGGTGATCGACCGGGGGCGGCTCGGTGCCCCGCAGCGCCCCGACGATCCCCGCGAAGAGGACCGTCAGGCCGTGCCCACCGGCATCCACAACCCCCGACTCGCGGAGCACCGGCAGCAGGTCCGGGCCACGCCTGACCGAGTCCTGCCCGGCCTCCAGCGCGCGTTCGATCACATCGGCGATCATGGCGTTCTGCTCGCCGGCCGTGGCGTCGGGACCGAGGCGTGACTCGGGCATGTGGGCGAGCTCAGTGGCGACGCGGTGGGCCATCTCACGCACCACGGTCAGGATCGTACCCTCGGCTGGGTCACGCACCGAGCCATAAGCCTGGTCGGACGCTCGCGCCATCGCCGCGCCGATGAGAACCGGATCGATCAGCTCGCCTGGGCGGCTCGCCAGCTCCTCGGCCGCCCCGCGAATCAGCTGCGAGAGGATCACGCCGGAATTACCGCGGGCGCCGAGCAGTGCGGCGCGAGCGACCGAGCTGACGATCTCGTCGCGGCCGATCTCGTCGATCGTCCTGCCCTCCGCCGCAGCCGCAAGCCGGTCGAGCTCGCCCACGACCGCGCGGAGGGTGAGCACCATGTTGTCTCCCGTGTCGCCGTCGGCGACGGGGAACACATTGAGGTCGTTGACCTCCTCGCGACGCGTCTCTAGCTGTGCGAGCGCGGCCTCGACGACGGCGCGAAAGCGGACAAGGATCGAGTCTGACAACCGACCCCCGCTAACAACCGAGCGCTAGCGCGCCTTAGCGACTTTGCCTGCCTTGAGGCAGCGGGTGCATACGTACACGCGCCGCGGCGTCCCGCTATCGTCGATTCGCACCCGTTGGAGGTTCGGGTCGAAGCGACGCCGCGTGGCCACCATCGAGTGGCTGCGGTTGTTGCCGAAAGCGGGGCCCTTCGCGCATACGTGACAAACCTTAGGCATAGCGGGCGAGTATACGGCGTCACTCGCTGACGGCAAACCCGGCCTGGCCGCGCCGGCCGGCGAGCGCCTCCTTGACCACGAGCGACGCCAGGACCGCGTCGACGGCGTGCCTGCCCGTGTCGCGCTTGGACCCACCATGCACCCGCTCCGAGGCCTGCTCGATCGAGTCGACCGTCAGCACCCCGAAGCCACAGGGGACGCCCGTCTCGAGCTGGACCTGTTGAATCCCGCGCGCCGCCTCGGCGCACACGTAATCGTAGTGGTCTGTCTCACCGCGGACGACAGCCCCCAGGCATACGACCCCAGCGTAGCGACCCGATAGCGCCGCGTATTTCGCGATCAGCGGCAGCTCGAACGCCCCAGGGACCTCGAACACGTCGATATCGGAGATTCCGGCCTCGGCCAGCGTCGCGCGTGCTCCCGCCTCGAGCTTCTCGGCGAGCTCATCGTAGAACCGCGCGACGCAGAGCGCGATGGGCTGATCAATCTTAACGCGTGTCGGCATCGCGGTTGCGGTCCCGCTCGTGCTCGCGCTGGATCATCTCCTCGTCGAGCGCGAGGCCCTGGTGGTGGAGCGTGTGGCCGAGCTTGTCCCGCTTGGTGCGCAGATAATCCTCGTTGTGGCGGTTCGGCACCGGCTGGATCGCGATGTGGTCGGTGACCGAGAGGCCATATCCGGATAGACCGGAGATCTTCTTCGGGTTGTTGGTGAGGATGCGGATGCTCGACAGTCCGAGGTCGACGAGGATCTGGGCGCCGATGCCGTAGTCGCGCAGATCGGCCGGCAGTCCCAGGCGGAGGTTGGCGTCGACGGTGTCGAATCCCTCCTCCTGGAGCTTGTAGGCGCGGAGCTTGTTGAGCAGGCCGATGCCGCGCCCCTCCTGGCTTAGGTAGAGCAGCACCCCCAGGCCCTCCTGCTCGATCATCGTCAGGGCGGCTTCGAGTTGCTCGCCGCAGTCGCAGCGCAGCGAGTGGAAGACGTCGCCGGTGAGGCACTCCGAGTGCACTCGGACGAGCACGTCGTCGTGGCCTTCGAGCTCGCCCTTGACGAGGGCGACGTGATGCTTGTCGTCGACCAGCGACCGATACCCGACGGCGACGAACTCGCCGAACTCGGTCGGCAGGCTGGTCGCCACGACCCGCTCGACCAGACGCTCGGTCCGCCGCCGGTACGCCACCAGGTCGGCGACCGTGATCATCTTCAGGCCGTGGCGCTCGCAGTACGGAACGAGATCGCGCACACGCGCCATCGTGCCGTCGTCGTTCATGATCTCGCAGATGACCCCGGCGGGGATCAGCCCGGCGAGCCGCGCCAGGTCGACCGCCGCTTCGGTCTGCCCAACGCGCTCGAGTACGCCTCCGGCCTTCGCCTTGAGCGGGAACACATGGCCCGGCTGAACGAGCTCACGCGGGCTGGTGGCTGGATCGATGGCGACCTGGATCGTGCGTGCCCGGTCAGGGGCGGAGACCCCCGTGCTGACGCCCGAACGAGCCTCGATCGAGACGGTGAAAGCGGTCTTGAAGGCCGATTCGTTCTTAGCCGCCATCAGGTCGAGGCCGAGGTCGTCACAGCGCCCTGGTGTGAGCGCCAGGCAGATCAGCCCGCCCCCTTCCTTACGCATGAAGTTGATTGCCTCGGGAGTGGCGAACTGGGCAGCGATCGTGAGGTCGCCCTCGTTCTCCCGGTTCTCGTCATCGCAGACCACGACCATCTTGCCCCGCCTGAGTTCCTCGATCGCCTCATCGATCGTCGCAAACGGCGTTCGTGTCGAGGTCATCGCGCTACCTCCATCGTCGGCACTCCCGGCTCCAGCGGCGGCCGTTTCTGTCCCTGGCCAGCAGGTGCCGCCCGTCCCTGACCATCAGCATCGCGCTCGATGCCGAGGTCGAACGCCGCGCCGCGCACCGCCTTTTCGACGTACTTGGCGATCAGGTCGACCTCCAGGTTCACGCTCGTTCCCGGGTGCGCGGCGCCCAGGTTCGTCCGCTCCAGCGTCTCGGGGATCAGCGATACCTCGAGCGAGCTCTGATCGACGGTGACGACGGTCAGCGAGACGCCGTCAACCGCGATGGACCCCTTCTCGACGACGTAGCGAAGTACCTCGGCCGGGGCGTCGATGGTGACCCGTCGTGCGAAGCCGTCGTCGACGAGGGCCGCGATCACCCCGACCCCGTCGACGTGACCTTGGACGACGTGGCCGCCGAGCCGGTCGGACGCCCGCAACGGGAGCTCGAGATTGACCTCGATCCCCGGGTGCACCGCGGTGAGGGAAGTCTTCGCCAGCGTCTCATTCATGACCTCGGCGGTGAACGAGCCGCCGTTCACCGCTGCGGCGGTGAGGCACACGCCGTTGACCGCGATCGAGTCACCCGGTTCGAGCTCGACCGCCAGCCGCGTCGCGACGCTGACGCGCACTCCGTCGGCGGAGCGATCGACGTGCTCGATGAGTCCGATGCCCTTCACGATGCCGGTGAACACGGCGCTACCACTCCTTCACACGAGCCGAGACGAGCAGATCCTCCCCCACCCGCTCGCAGTCGAGCGTCAGCGCGCGAACCGCCTGCGCGATCGCCTCGACGCCCTGACCCTCGAGCGGATCGCGCGCGGTCCGGCCGCCGAGCACCAGCGGGGCGAGGAACAGCCTGATTTCGTCGATCTCGCCCGCGTCGAGGAACGCGCCCGCGAGGTGCGGGCCTCCTTCGAGCAAGATCGAGCCGATCCCGACGGCGCCAAGCTGGTCGAGCGCCGAGCACACCCGAGCCGGCTCGTTCTCACCCGTGGCGACGATCACCTCGACGCCGTGCGTCTCGAGCGCGTCCGTGGCGGAGCGGCGCGCGGCGCGTGAGACGACCACGGTCAGCGGCGTCTCGCGGGCGTCAGCGACCAGATGGGCAGTGAACGGAAGGCGGGCCAGGGAGTCGAACACGATCCGCCGGGGCTGCCGATACACCCCCTCGACGCGGGCGGTGAGGAGCGGATCGTCGGCGAGCGCCGTACCGATCCCGACCGCGACGGCGTCGCATTCGGCGCGCCAGTGGTGTGCGAGATGGCGGCTCGCCTCACCCGAGATCCACTTCGAGTCGCCGGCGCGGGTGGCGACCTTTCCGTCCAGCGTCATCGCGGACTTGAAGAGGATCCACGGACGTCCGGTGCGGGCGTGCTTACGGAACGCCTGGATCAGCAGCCGCGCCCGAGCGGCGAGCTCCCCGTCCGCCATCACGACCTCGATCCCGTCGTCGCGCAGGTTCCCGAGGCCGCGACCGGATGCGTGCTCGCTCGGATCCTCGCAGCCCACGACGACACGTCGGATCCCTGCGGCGCGAATCGCGCTCGTGCACGGTGGCGTCTTCCCTTGATGACAACACGGCTCGAGCGAGACATACAAGGTCGCCCCCTCGAGCTCGCGGTCCCCGGCGGCGCGGATCGCCTCGATCTCCGCATGCGGCTCGCCGAACGCGGTGTGGTAGCCCTCCCCGAGTATCTCGTCATCGCGTCCGATCACGGCGCCGACCAGCGGGTTCGGGCTCACCCTCCCACGGCCGCGGCCGGCGAGCTCGATCGCACGGCCCAGGTGCTGACGGTCGGTGTCTGTTTTCAGCGGCATCCGGACACTGAGGATACGACGGCCCGCCACGGCCCGCCCACGTGTCCGGCCCGGCACCCCGCGAGGGTCCGCCACGGCCCGCCCACGTGTCCGGCCCGGCACCCCGCGACGGCCCGCCACCTCATTGACTAGGACGCGCACTTATCGCCATACAGCCTGTAGACCCTGACCTCCGGGCCCGGCAGCCGGTACTGACTCGGGTAGTAATCGATCGACCAGTCGAAGTTGAAGGGGACCGGACTCGCTCCCGAGCTGTAGGGGCTGATCTGGAACATCAGCTGGCCGTCCTTGGCGAGCGCCGCGTAGTACGCGATCGCCATCGGCACCGTCGGGTTCACGTATGCCCGGCCCGACTGGAGCGAGCCGACGATGACCCAGCAGTAGTCGTTGGCTATGTACTCGTGGAGCAGATGCGGCCGCAGCGTGCTCTCATATTGATCGGGTTGCACGAACCGGTGCGCGCCGGGGGGCAGCGCGACGTAGTTGTCGTCGATGTTGGTGTACGCGGTGCCGAACGGCTGCCAGCGCTGGCCCGTGGACGTCGCGGACAGCAAGCCGCCGATGTCGTAGACCCAGTTGGCGGGCACCATCGGCTCGACCACGATCCTGGCACCGGCGGGAATGTGCTTGACCATCCACGCGCGGGTCGTGTTGAGGGTGTTGGCCCGCGAGAGCACTTCGTCGTTGTGGACGACGGCGATCACGCTCTGCGTGAGCAGCAGAACCGCTACCGCGGCGGCGGCGAGGCTCACAGGAACGGCGCGGGCCCGCGAGAGCCATCTGATCAGCTCGACGGCGGCGTAACCGGCCAGGATCGCGACGATGGGGAAGACCGGCAGCAGCCAGCGACCGAAATACCGCTCCTGCTCGCCGATGAAGATGATGAACACGATCGGCGCCGGGATCAGCACGAGCGCCACCGACAGCTTTCGCCGCACCAGGAGCAGGAAGGATCCGATTACCGCCGCGACCGCCGGCACCCATCCGAGCCCCCATGTGAACGTCCACAGGTAGTAGTCGATCCCGCCCACCGGCGAGCTCCCCAGCTTCGCCGCGTCGGTCTCCGACGCCTGCCGAGCCACCCCGTGGATGAACGCCGAGAAGTCCAGCAGCGCGTACGGGTTGGCGATCAGGAACGCCGCAAGCGCGGCAGCAAGCGCGGCAGCGAGGCGGCGCAACACATGGCGAGGCTCGATGCCGGCCCCGCCACTGGCTGACGCGGCGAGGAGACAGATGATCGTGATCCCGCCCGTGTACTTGGTTGCCGCCGCCAAGCCGATGCCCACGCCCGCGATCAGGTAATCGCGCAGGTGACCGCGACGCAGGACCCCGGCGATGCCGTACAGCGACAGAGCGACCGGAGCCAGGGTGGGGACGTCGTTGAGCGCGAGATGGCTGTAGAAGATCGGCAGGAAGGCGAGCCCGAAGATCGCCGCGGCGATCAGGCCGACCCCCCTTCCGAACAGACGCTTGCCGGTCAGGTAGGTGAGCCATACCGCGACGGTGCCGAGGACCGATGCGACCACGCGGGCGACGACGAACAACTCCGTCGGGTGACTCGTGTAGGCGCGCATGACGGCGTCGCCGCTGCCGTACCAGAGCTCGAACACGATATACAGGACATAGCTGTAGGCCGGCGGGTTCAGGAAGTAGTAGGGGTTCAGGTTGTGATTGAAGAACGTGATCGCCTTGGGGACGAAGTGGGACTCCTCGTCGACGTTGTAGATGTACGGCAGTCCCTGCTTGATGCCCCACAGTCGCAGCAGGAACGTGGCGCTCAGCAGCACGGCGAGCGCGACCGTGATCGGATCGAGGCGACGACGCTTGAGGGGGGAGGCGAGCGTCTCCCGCGGCGCGACTTCGGCGCCGGGGTGAACCGCCGACCTGGTGAGGGTGGTGACTCCCATCAGGGTTCGTGATAAGACTGAGGGAGGGATCGGGCGGTCAGGGCGTGCGCGTGGTGAACGGGTTCAGGCCGCGGCTCCCGGAGCCCACGAGCCGCACGGTCTCGAGCGGCTTCGGCGTCACCTGTGAGCCGGCGTTGGAGGCGGCGTAACCGCGCACAGTCGTATCCCCCGCGAGCCCTGACGAACTCAGATCCCTTACGCTGCAAGCGCACCTGACGGCTGGTCTGGGATAATGGCAGGCGAGTTTACGCCACGCGCCGTGAGCGCTGCCCCCGCTCCCGTCTCCCATTGGCCAGTGACTCCACCGTCGCTTCCCCCCGTCGGGCGCCTACCATGCTGGTCGGGCCACCCGCGCCGGCGTACGTTGCCATGAAGCTCATCATCCAGATTCCCAGCTACAACGAGGAACGTCAGCTCCCCACGACGCTGTCGAGCCTGCCGCGCACCGTCCCGGGGTTCGATCAGGTCGAGCTTCTGATCATCGACGACGGATCGACCGACCGAACGGTCGACGTGGCGCGCGCCTATGGCGTCGACCACATCGTCCGCCTGACCAACAACAAGGGTCTCGCCGCGGCCTTTCAGGCGGGCATGGATGCAGGGCTCAAGCTCGGCGCGGACGTGATCGTCAACACCGACGCAGACAACCAATACAACGCCGACGACATACCCAAGCTCGTCGCCCCGATCCTCCGCGGGGAAGCAGACATGGTCGTCGGCGACCGCCAGATCGGCAAGAGCATGCACTTCTCGCCGCTCAAGAAAGGGCTCCAGCGACTGGGTTCGTGGGTTGTCCGCCAAGCCTCCTCGACGGCGATCCCGGACACCACGTCGGGGTTCCGCGCCTACAACCGCGAAGCCGCGCTGCAGATGCAGGTCGTCTCCAAGTTCACCTACACGCTGGAGACGATCATCCAGGCGGGCAAGCTGCTCGTCGCGATCGACCACGTACCCGTGCGCACGAACCCCAAGACGCGCGAGTCGCGACTGTTCCCGTCGATGGGCGCATACGTGCGCCGCAACATCCTCTCGATCTTCCGCATCTACTCGCAGTACGAGCCGCTGCGGGTGTTCTGGGGCGGAGCGATCGTGGTGGGGCTCGCCGCCCTTGCCGTGTGGGTCCGCTTCCTCGTCCTCTTCGCGCAGGGCCACGGCGATGGCCACGTGCAGTCGATCGTGCTCGGTGCGGTCCTGCTCATCGCCGCGATGCTGCTGGCGGCGCTCGGGGTCATCGGCGACTTGCTCGCCGCCCAGCGGCTCTTGTCCCAGCGGACGTTCGAGCGGGTGCGGAGGATCGAGCTCGAGCTCGGCATCCCCCCATCGCACTACGAGCCGGGACCAGGCGGTGGCCCGCCCGCGCGGCCCGTGGCCACTGCCGACGAGGATCGCGAGGCGCTCGAGGTATGAGTCCCGGCGGGCTGGGCGTCGGCGTCGCAGTCGCCGATGCGGTGCCGACCGGCAACACGTTCGACAAGTACGGCTCTACCAACCCGGTCGTGCGGCGGCTGATGCGGGGATTCGAGGACGCGCTCGGTGAGCTGTTCGCGCGGGCAAAGCCCGGCTCGGTGCTCGACATCGGCTGCGGCGAGGGCGTCCTCACCTATCGCTGGGCGGAGTTGCTCGGCGAACGAAGGATCGTGGGGACCGACCTCGAGGACGCCAAGCTGCGCTCGGAATGGGCCACCAGGCAGCGTCCGAACCTCGAGTACCGAGCGACGAGAGCCGAGAATCTGCCGTTCGCGGCTGACGAGTTCGACCTGTCGGCGGCGATCGAGGTCCTCGAGCACGTTCCCGATCCGCGGCGCACGCTGGCCGAGATGACGCGCGTGGCGAGCCGCCATCTGCTCGTGTCGGTGCCGCGTGAGCCGCTTTGGCGCGGACTCAACATCGCCCGCGGCGCTTATCTACGCGAGCTGGGCAACACACCGGGGCACGTCAACCATTGGTCAGCGCGCGCGTTCGAGCGCCTGCTCGCCGAATACGGCGATGTGGTCGAGGCCCGGTCGCCGTTCCCGTGGACGATGCTCTTGGTGCGGGTCGGCTGATGGCGCAGCGGGTCGCGCCGCCCTGGCGGCGCGGACGAGCCTCGGGCGACGCTCCCAGAGCGGCCGGATCCCCGAATGGCGGCAGCGGAGCGGGCGGGGCTCATTCGGAGAACGCCGCCTTCGCTTCCGGCGCCCGGGTGCTGTCGATCGGGATCGCCTCCACCGGCATCTTCACCTTCGCCTATCTGGCGACCGCCAGCCACGTCCTCAGCCGCGCCGCATACGCCCGCGTGTCGCTGTGCTGGGCGATCATGTTCGTCATCCTGTCGGTGATCTACCGGCCGATCGAGCAGCTGCTCTCGCGCACGATCGCCGACCGGCAGGCACGGGGCATGCACGGCCACATCCTGCGTGTCCCGGCCCTGATCCAGGTTTCCTTCGCGCTGCTCTTCCTCGTCGTTGCCCTGTCGCTGCGAAGCCGGATCGAGCACGGCGTGTTCGGCGGCTCGAGCGCGCTGTACTGGATCTTGGTCGTCGGCGTGCTCGCGTACGCAGCCAGCTACTTCGCGCGCGGGTGGCTCGCCGGGCACAAGCGCTTCGCGCTGTATGGCGGCCTGGTGTTCCTCGAGTCGACCTCGCGCTTCCTGTTCGCGCTCGCGGTCGCCGTTGGAATTGGATCCGGGCAGGGCGACGTTGGCCTAGGGATGGCCGCCGCTCCGTTCGTGTCGCTGTGCGTCGTCCCGTTCGCGTTCCTGCGCGTCAGGCACAGCGCTCCCGCGGGCCTCCCCGTGGCCGACGCCGCGAGCCAGGGTCCCGCGCACGCCCAGGTCGAGGAGGCAGCAGGCGACCTCTCGCTGCGCCGCGGCGCCGGCTTTGCCGCGGCCGTCGTAGCGATCATGCTCTCCGAGCAGACGCTGATGAACGCAGGCGTGCTGATTGTCGCCCTGAACTCTGGAGCGATGGGGCTCACCTCCGGACTGACCGGGTTCGTTTTCAACGTCCTCTTGATCGTACGAGCGCCGCTGCAGCTCTTCCAGGCGATCCAGACATCGATCCTCCCCCACCTCGCAGGCCTCGAGGCCCGTGAGAGCGGCGAGGAGTTCCACCGTGCGATCCGAGTGACCATCCTCGCGATCGCCGTATTCGCCAGCGCGTGCGCGCTCGGCCTGCTGGCCATCGGACCGACCGTGATGACCCTGTTCCTCGGCAACAAGGGCTTCCATTACGGCCGCATCGGCCTCGCGTTGGTAGCCGTCGGGATGGGCCTGCACCTGACCGCGGGCACGCTCAACCAGGCATTGCTCGCCCGCGGGCGCGCACACCTCGCGGCGCTCGGCTGGCTGACCGCGGCCGCCCTGTTCGTCGTCTTCGTCGCCACACCCACCATCTCGTCCCAGGTCACGCGCGTCGAGGTCGGATACGCCGGCGCCGCAGCCGTGCTGGCCGCCTCGCTGTACGCGCTCTACCGAGTGAGCGGGGAGGGCCATCGACCCGGGGACCCGGCACCCTGCCCGAGCCCATAGACACTCGCGAGCGAGGCGAGGCGGGGCGAGGCGAGGCGAGGCGAGGCGGGGCGATCGGCCCGGGGACCTAGCGTGAACCCGGCACCCCGCCCGAGCCCGGCGCCGGCGCGAGCCCGGTCCCCGGACGATCGGCGCGCCCCGCCCAAGCCCAAGCCCAAGCGTTACTTGGCCTCGACCTCAGCTACGAGCTTCGCGTACATCTCGGCCGGGTCCGGAGCTCCGAAGATCGCCGAACCTGCCACGAGCAGGTTGGCGCCCGCGATCACGCATCCGGCCGCGGTCTCCAGGCTGACGCCACCGTCGACCTCGAGCGCGACGTGATCGGGCAGGAGGTCGCGCAGCCGGGCGAGCTTGCGGAGCGAGGCGGGGATGAACTCCTGTCCGCCCCACCCGGGGCTGACGCTCATGCACAGCACCATGTCGAGGTCATCGGTGACCTCGGAGACCGCGAGCGACGGCGTGCCTGGACTGATCGCGGCGCTCGCGGCGCAGCCCTCAGCGTGGACCGCCGCGAGGGCGTAGTGCAGGTGCGACGTCGCCTCCGCATGGACGGTGATCGAGTCGGCGCCGGCGCGCGCAAACTCGGCGATCAAGTTCTCGGGGCGCTCGATCATCAGGTGGACGTCGAGGATGCCCCCGGCGCCGTGGACCTGGCCGGCGATCGCGCTCACGATCAGCGGCCCGATGGTGATCGGCGGCACGAAGTGACCGTCCATCACGTCGCAATGGATCACCCGCGCTCCCGCGTCCATCACCTCCGCGACCTGCGAGCCGAGGCGCGCGAAGTCGGCGGCGAGGATCGACGGAGCGAAGCGGCGCTCGCGCAGCAGCTCGAGAACCGCAGCTCGGTCAGTGCTCGTGGAGGTCACTCAAACCGCCCTCAGCATGCTGCCCTGGCAGTGATTGCAGGCGACGATGGCAGTGCTCGACATGCGCACGATCGTCGAGTGCTCGCCGCAATTCGGGCATACGGAGACGAGCTCATAGCGATGCAGGCAGTACACGCAGCGGTAGCGGCCGGGCACGGCGGTTGGTCGCAGCCACGGTTCGCCGCATCCTGGGCACTCCGGGCCAAGCTTGACGGGCTGGTCGTTCACAGTTCAAGCCGTAGGGTAGTGCTCCGGACCGACGCGGGCAGGCAATTCGGTGAGGGCCCCGGCAGTCGACTCCGAGCGACGCAGGCGCGCGATGAAGAAGCCGTCGGTGCCGTCGAGGTGGGGCATCAGTGACCGTCGGCGCTCGACGACGAAGTCCGGGTGCTCGGCGAGGAAGCGCTCGAGCACGCCTTCGCCCTCGGCCCTGGTGATCGTGCAGACCGAGTAGACGAGCACGCCACCAGGCGCGGTGGCGGCGCCACCGGCAGCCAGGATCCTCGTTTGGATCGCTGCCAGGGCGGAGATGTCCGACAGCGAGCTGCGCCAGCGGATGTCGGGCCGGGACTGCAGCGTTCCCAGGCCGCTGCACGGGGGATCGACGAGCACGCGATCGAATGATCCGTCGCTGCGCGCGAGGGCGGCGTCGGCGTGCTCGATCCGAATGCAGTCGGCGTGCATCCGGGCGGATGTCCGCCGCAGCGCATCGGCTCGTCCGGCATTGCGCTCGACCGCAATCACGTCGCCGACGCCACCCATCAGGGCGGCGATGTGCGTCGTCTTGGCGCCGGGAGCGGCGCACAGCTCGAGCACGCGTTCGCCCGACTCGGGCGCGAGGACGCGAGCGACGAGCATCGAGGCGCGCGACTGGGGCATGATCGCTCCGGACTGCCAGAGCTCGGATCCGAAGGCGTCGAAGGGACCGTCGAGGACCAGCCCTTCGGGGATCTCCGCCACCTGCCGCGCGGGCACTGGGAGGGATGCCAGCACATCCTTCGGCGCGGCGACGAGGCAGTTCACACGGAGCGCCGACTCGGGGGGCTCGTTGACCCTGCCGAGCAGCGCGCGCGCCTGCGCGGGGCCGAGCTCGGCCCACCACAGTCGTGCGAGCCATTCGGGCACCGAATGCAGGACCGCGGCGTGCTCGGGAGTCTTGTCATCGAGCGCGTCCAGGATTGCGTGACCCTCGCGAGTCGCGCGGCGGAGCACCGCGTTGACGAGCTTGAAGCCGCCGCCGTGGGCGCCCTTCGCGAGCTCGACGCTCTCGTTCACCGCCGCGTGATCTGCCACCCCGCCGAGCAGCAGGATCTGGAACAGCCCCAGCCGGAGCGCCGCCAGCACATCCGGATCAAGCGTCTCGAGGCTGCGTCCAACCAATGCGCGCGCCACATGATCGAGCGTGGCCCTCCTCTGAACGGTTCCGTACGCGAGCCTGGTCGCCAGCGCACGGTCTCGCGGTCCGAGGCCCGCTGCCTCTGCGGCGAGCGCACGGTCGGCGTACGCGCCGCGTTCGAACACGCGCCTGATCACCGTGAAAGCGCAGACGCGGGCGGGCGAGACTCCGGTCACGGACACCCGCGTCTTCACCGCAGCCCGCGCAGGTAGTCCTCTCCCCGCATCGCGCGCCGGCCCGGCGGCTGCACGACGACGAGCTCGAGGGCGCTGACAGCGCAGCCCAATACCGGTCGTGTGCCGTCTAGCGACAGCGTGCCTGCGGGAGGACCCGACTCGACCACCGCCGCCTCCCTGACACCAAGGCGCCCCCCGTCCGGGACCTTGACGTAGGCGCCCACATGGGGTGCCAGTGCACGGACGACTCGCTCGAGCTCGGCCGCCGCGCGCGCCGGATCGAGTCGGCGGTCGTCGGGCTCGAGCTTATGTGCGTAGGTCGTGCCGGTTTCGTCCTGCTCGTGGAACGCCGGGCGCTCGTCGAGTGCGCGCACCAGCAGGTCCCCGCCGATGCGTTGCAGCCTCGGCGAGAGCGTGCCGTAGGTGTCGGTCGGCCTGATCGGCTCGCTGGCCCGCAGGCACACAGGCCCACTGTCCAGTCCAGCGGTGACGCGCATGATCGAAACCCCCGTGCTCGTGTCACCGGCCATGATCGCGCGCTCGATCGGCGCCGCGCCGCGCCACCGAGGCAGCAGTGAGGGATGAACGTTGAGCATCTCGTAGTCCGACAGCAGCGGCTCCTTGATCAGCGCTCCGAACGCGCAGACGGAGATGACGTCCGGATGCGCCTCGGCGATGCGGCCGCGGGCCACGTCGTCGTTGACCGACTCTGGTTGGTAGAGGTCGATCCCGAGCCCGCTGGCGGCCTCGGCGACCGGTGGCGGCGAAAGCCGACGACCGCGCCCTCGCGGGCGGTCCGGACGGGTGAGAACGAGCACTGGTCGGTGAGGCGATGACGCCAGCCGCTCGAGCACGGCGGCGGCGAACTCCGACGTGCCGAGGAAGACATTCCGCACGGGAGGTCCGGACGCTCGCACGAACCCCGGGGCTATGCCGCTTCCTGGGCTTCCCGCAGCGCTCGCATCGCCTCCTTGCGTTGCTCGCGCGAGGTTCGGTCGAGGACCAGCACCCCGTCGAGGTGGTCGATCTCATGCTGGATCACGCGCGCCTCGAGCCCGGTCGCCTCGACGACGATCTCCTCGCCGCGCTCGTCCCGTGCGCGGACGCGGACGTGCAGCGGGCGCTCGACGTCGACAAGGACCGCCGGGAGGCTCAGGCACCCCTCCTCCATGATCTCCTGCTCGGAGCCCTTCCACTCGATCTCGGGGTTGACGAGCGCGAGGACCGGGGACTCTTGCTGGACGCGATAGACCAGCACGCGGTGAAGGACTCCGACTTGCGTCGCCGCCAGACCGACGCCAATCGCGTCGATCATCAGCCCACCCATCCACGCGACCTCATCCTGCAGCGCCTGGTCGAAGCGCTCCACGGGTCGAGCCCGGGTGCGCAGCACGGGGTCGCCAAACTTCCTGATCTGGGCGAGCGCGGCCGCACGCCGCGCGGCAGCCGCGGGGTCGAGCGGTGGGTCCTCTTTTTCCGCATCGGGGTCCTCCGCGCCGTCGAGCTCGGCGTCGTCCCCGCCCGGCGCCTCGCCGGCGGGCCCCGCCTCGAGCTCGGCGTCGTCCCCGCGCGGCGCCTCCGCGGCGGGCCCCGCCTCGAGCTCGGAGTCGTCCCCGCCCGGCGCCTCGGTCGCGGGCCCCCTGGCGCGCGCCGCTATCGCCTCCCCGACGGCGGAGGATTCGTTCTCGCGCTGAGCGGCCTGCTGCTGATCAGACATTGATCCAAAGTCTAGGGCGGGGCCGGTGGGTTCGCCCCGGGGCCGGGGCCGGGGTCGGGGGAGGCGCCGCGGACACGTGGACCGCCCGCCCTAGGCCACCCCCACCTACTGCGCCCCGCCCACCTACTGCGGGTCGACGTCCACGCTCACATTGACCCCGTTCCTCGCCCGCCCGCGGTGCTCCGCCGCCCGCGCGCGGGTCAGCGAATCGACGGCCTCGCCCACAGCTGCGATCGCGGCCGCGCGATCCTGCGCCTTGACGACGAGCTGCGATCGCGCGCGCCCGCGTAGGCGGAACAGCGGCGCGGGGCCGAGGATCTGGGCGCTTGGGGGCGCGATCGCGGCGCGCAGCTCGGACGCTGCCGCGTGCGCGCTGGCCGCGTCGGGGGACGAGCAGACGACGCGTATCAACGAGCTGAACGGCGGATAGCCGAGCGCTCTGCGGCGCGCGAGCTCGCCGGCGAGGAAGCCTTCGGCGTCGTGGCGGGCGGCGAATCGGATCGCCCGGGCCTCAGGAGCGAGCGTCTGCACAAGCACGCGGCCCCCCGCATCGCCTCTGCCGGCACGACCCGCGAGCTGGGTAACGAGCGAGAAAGTGCGCTCCTCGGCACGAAAGTCGGGGAATCTCAGGGTCTGGTCGGCGTCGAGCACAACGCCGAGCGTGACCTCGGGGAAGTCGTGTCCCTTGGCGACCATCTGCGTGCCGACGAGTAGGCCCGCCGGCGCGGCGGCGAAGCGCTCGAGCGTCCTTCCGGCGCCGTCCTTGGACGCGACGACGTCGGCATCGAGGCGGAAGACGGGAAAGCCGGGCTCGCCGAGGGCCTCGATCAGGACCTGCTCGAGCCGCTCGGTTCCGGCGCCGTGCCGCGCGAGGGTGGTCGAACCGCAATCGGGGCAACGATCGGGCACCCGCTCGCGGTGTCCGCAGTGGTGGCAGCAGACGGCGCGCGCCGCGAGGTGAAGGACGAGCGCGACGTCGCACCCGGGGCAGGTCCAGACGCGGCCGCACGCGCGGCAGGAGAGGAAGTTCGACCAGCCGCGGCGATTCAGCAGCACGATCGCCTTATGTCCCCCGCGCCTGACCTCGGCGAGCGCGGCACGCGTCTCCGGGTGCAGAGGATGGGACTTGGTGCGCATGTCCAGGACCTGCACCGGCGGGAGCCTGCGACCGTCGATGCGCTCGGCGAGACGCAGCATGAGCATCGAGGCAAAGCTCTCCGGCCGCGGCGTGGCGCTGCCCGCGAGCAGCACAGCGCCGTGGGCCAGGCTGCGGCGCTCGGCCACGGTCCTGGCGTCGTAGCGGGGATCGCCCTCGTGCTTATAGGACGCCTCGTGCTCCTCGTCGATGACCACCAGGCCGATGTCGGGCAGCGGCGCGAACACGGCGGAGCGCGGCCCGACACAGACGCGCGCGGCACCGCGCGAGAGCCGCAGCCACTCGTCGTAGCGCTCGCCCTGTCCGAGCGCCGAGTGGAGCACGGCGACGGTATCCCCGAAGCGGGCCCGGAAGCGTGCGTAGGCCTGGGGAGTCAGCCCGATCTCCGGAACGAGCACGATCGCGCCCCGGCCCGCCGCGAGCGTCGCCGCCACCGCCTGCAGATACACCTCCGTCTTCCCGGATCCCGTCACGCCGTGCAGCAGGAAGCGTTCGGTGCGCCGGTCGGTAAGCGCCCGGAGCACAGGTGCGAGCGCGGACTCCTGCTCGGAGCTCAGCGGCGGCGGCGCAGCGACCCCGCCCACGCTGTGCGGGGCGGGAAGTCGAGCGCGCTCGCGGCGCTCGAGCGTCGCCAGGCCGCGCGTCTCGAGGCGGCGCAGGAGGGCGAGGCCGATCTCGGTCGCGTGCAGCGGCCCCTCGCGCGCGAGGCGCTCCAGCGATACGCGCTGACCGTCGGTCAGTCGCGCGGTCGGGTCGCTGAGGGAGCGCCTGCCCGCTTCGGTGAGCTCGCCGACGAGCACGGTTCGTGGGCGCATGCCGCTGGCCGTCCCGGGCGCGAGCAGGAGGCTCAGTGCCCGCCCCGGGGTGGAGCAGTACTCGCGCGTCATCCAGCCGGCGAGCTCGACGAGATCGGGCGGGAGCGCCGGCATGACGACGCCGAGCGGCTCGGCGAGCCGCTCGGTCGGGAGCTCCGAGTGGGAGGCGAGCTCGAGCACGACGCCGAGTATCCGGCGCCCACCGAACGGCACCGACAGCACCGAGCCGACCTTCACGCCGGCGTGCTCGGGTCCAAGCCGGTAGTCGAACGGACCTCGGACCGCGCGCGTCCGGGTGAGCGGCTCCACACGGACGATCGTGAGCGTTGCTGTTGGGCAGGAATCAGTCATAGGTGTCGAGCGGCTCGGGACGAGCCGAGCTCTGCATCTTGATCAGGGTCGCCGACGCCGCGGCCGGAAGCTCAGCGCCGCGAACCAGATCTGACCGGCGCGGCCCGCGGCCGGTGTCGCGGAGAACGGCGTGGATCCCGTGGCCGACAGTACCGAGCCGTTACGCTCCGCGTCGATGGATGCGGCGTCCGAAGAGAAGGTCCTCTTCCACGGCCATCCGTGCTGGCGATCGATCCTCCACGTGTACGTGAAGGGGTGGATCGCGACCGTCGCCGCCGCCGTCCTCACCGCAGCGATCACGGACGCCGCCGCCGGCCATATCGAGCTCGTTTGGGTTGTGCTCGTGGTCGCGATCTCGCTCGCCGCTGTGCTCCTGGTGGGGCTGGTCAAGCGCAAGCGGACGCTCTACACGATCACCTCGCAGCGCCTCACGATCCGTACCGGACTGTTTGGCCGTGACGTGCAGGAGACGCGCTTGGATCGGATCCAGAACGTCAACTCCAGCCAGTCGCTGCTCGAGCGGGTCCTGCGCGTCGGGACGATCGACTTCGATACTGCCGCCGGCGCGGAATACAGCTTCGCCTTTCGCGGCCTCGCAGAACCCGATCGCGTCGTGCGCACCGTGGACCAGGCGCTCCGGGCGGTCGCCCGGCCGAGCGTGTGACCCCGCTCTACGGCTGAGACGACAGCGCTGCCGAGTCCAGCCCGGCGGCCGCACGCAGGACCTGTGCCTTGTCCGTCCGCTCCCAGGTGAAGTCGCTATCGTCGCGCCCGAAGTGGCCGTAGGCGGCTGTCTTCTGGTAGATCGGGCGGTGCAATCTGAGGTACTCGCGGAAGGCTCCGGGCCGCAGATCGAAATGCTCGCCGATGAGCTCGAGGATGCGGCCGCGGCCGATCTTCTCGGTGCCGAACGTCTCGATCATGACCGACACCGGATGGGCGACGCCGATCGCGTAGGCGACCTGGACCTCAGCCTTATCGGCGAGGCCCGCCGCGACCACGTTCTTGGCGACGTAGCGCGCCGCGTAGGCGGCCGAGCGATCGACCTTCGACGGGTCCTTGCCAGAGAACGCGCCGCCGCCGTGGCGGGCCATACCGCCGTAGGTGTCGACGATGATCTTGCGTCCGGTGAGCCCGCAGTCGCCCATCGGACCGCCGATCACGAACCGACCGGTGGGGTTGACGAGGAAGCTCTTCTGCAGCGAGCGCGAGTCGTAGAGATCATCCGGCAGGATCGGCTCGACCACGTGCTCCCACAGGTCGTGCTTGATCAGCGACTCGGCGCCCTCCCTGTGCTGCGTGGAGATCAGGAGCTTCTCGATCTCGACCGGGCGCCCATCCACGTAGCGGACCGTGACCTGAGTCTTTCCGTCGGGCCGTAGGTACGGCAGGATTTCCGCCTTACGGACGTCCGCTAGGCGCTTTGCCAGCTTGTGCGCGAGCGCGATCGGGAGCGGCATCAGCTCGTCCGTCTCGTTCGTCGCGTAGCCGAACATCATTCCCTGGTCACCGGCGCCGGCGATGTCCAGCTCATCGTCGTCCCCCGGGTCGGTGCGGGCCTCGTAGGCCGTGTCGACACCCTGGGCGATGTCCGGCGACTGCTTATCGATCGCGTTGAGAACCGCGCACGTGTGGCAGTCGAAGCCGTAGAGCGCGTCGGTGTAGCCAATCTGCTTGACCGTGTCCCGGGCGATCTGCTGAATGTCCACGTAGGTGGAGGTGCTGATCTCACCGGAGACGACCACGAGGCCCGTGTTGACCAGCGTCTCACAAGCCACGCGGCCCGTGGGGTCGTCGCGCATCACCGCATCGAGGACACCGTCGGAGATCTGATCGGCGATCTTGTCCGGGTGCCCTTCGGTGACGGACTCTGAGGTGAAGAGGTACTCGTTGTCGGCTAGTGGGGTCATGATGTGGAGAAGCTCCGTGGTCGGTTCGGTCTCCCCGCTCGTCGACTACAAGCCGATCCTACCGGACCAACGAGCCGACCGGTCGCTCAGGCGAGCACCTCATCGGGGTCGCTCGTCGGTTCGGACCCGCCTGAACCCTCACGACCGGCGGGCCGCAACCCGGCTCGCCGGCTCCGCGCCTCGCGCGCTGGGCCGGGGCGCCGCTGGTTGCGCTCGACGAAGTCGATCACGAGCGGAATGCCCTCGAGTCGGTAGCGCTCGCGGAGCCGGTTCTCGAGGTAGTACGCGTAGTCGCGCGTGACCCGAGAACGCGAGTTGACCTGGATCGAGAACCGCGGCGGGCTCTCTTCGGTCTGCGCCATGAAGATCAGCTTCAGGCGATGGCCCTGACGCGCCGGCGGCTGGCGGGCTGCCACGAGCTCGGAGAGGAAGTTGTTGAGCTGGGGTGTGGGGATGCGCCCGCGTGAGCGGTCCGCGAGGGCGAGCGACTCCGCCAACAGCCGTGCGAGGTGACGGCCGGTCAGCGCGCTCGCGGTCAGCACGCGCGGACGCAGGCGGAGCTTCTGCTGGACCCGTGCCCGCTCGTATTCGAGGTCCGCGTCGCTCGCCAGATCCCACTTGTTGAGCACCAGCGCGGTCGCGCATCCGCTCTTCATCGCGAGATCGCCGATCCGCAGGTCCTGGGTGGTGACGCCCTCGGTCGCGTCGCAGACGACCAGCGCGACATCAGCTCGCTCGGCCGCGCGCTGGGAGCGCAGCGCCGTGTAGTACTCGATCGACTCGCCGACCTTGGCCTGACGTCTCAGTCCGGCGGTGTCGATCAGGATGAGCTCGCGGTCGCCGTAGCGCAACGGCAGGTCGATCGCGTCGCGGGTCGTGCCCGCGCGTGGCGAAACGATCACCCGATCGATGCCGAGGAAGCGGTTGACGAGCGATGACTTACCCACGTTGGGCCGACCGATCACGGCCAGTCGGACCGGTTCCTCAGCGTCGGGGTCCGCAGCGCCCGCGTCGGCATCGGGAACGAGGCTGGTCAGCTGGTCGAGCAGATCGCCCGTGCCGAGCCCCTGGGCGGCAGACACGGGAATCGGATCGCCGAACCCGAGCACGTGGAACTCGGCGGCGAGCGCGAGGTCACGGACGCTGTCGATCTTGTTCGCGGCCACGACGACCGGTAGCGTTCCGCGACGGAGGATGTCGGCGATCTCGTGGTCGCCGGGCCGGAGCCCGCCCCGGGCATCGACGACGAGCAGCGCCACGTCGGCATCGGCGAGCGCGGCCCGCGCCTGGTCCTGCACCTGAACGGCGAGCGCGTCGCGGTCGTCCAGGTCGACGCCACCGGTGTCGATCAGCGTCAGCCGGCGGCCGTTCCACTCGGTCTCGAGCTCCTTGCGGTCCCTGGTCACGCCGGGCCGCTCGTGCACGACCGCCTCGCGCGACTGCGTGAGGCGGTTCACGAGCGACGACTTCCCGACATTGGGGTATCCGACGACGGCGATCTTCATCGACACCGAGGTTAGCCGCGAGGCGCGATGGGCGGTTCGCGCCCCGGCGGGCTCATCCTCGCGCCCCGCCCGGCCGACGGGCGCCCGCCCCTGCCTGGCGAGCGAGCGCGATGATCCGGGTCACGACCTCGTCGAGGTCCAGATCCGTGGTGTCGAGCACGACCGCCCCGGCGGCGGGCCGGAGCGGGGAGTGCACGCGTGTCCTGTCACGCTCGTCACGCGCCGACTGCTCGGCCAGCACGGTCCTCACGTCCGCGCCGGTCTGGGCGGCGCGCCGACGCGCGCGCTCGTCCGAGCTCGCGGTCAGGAACACCTTCACCGCGGCTGCCGGCGCTACCACCGTCCCGATGTCCCGCCCCTCCACGACCCAGTCCCCGCTCGACACGATCCGCCGTTGCTCGGCAACCATCGCCTGGCGAACCGTCGGGTCGGCGGCAGCCCGAGAGGCCGCCTCGGACACCTCGGGCGCGCGAATCGCCTCGGTGACATCGGTGCCGTCAACCGTGACGCGATCGCCGAGCCCGATCTGCAATGAGGCGGCGATCTCCGCCGGCGCGCCCCCGCGACACGCCGCGGCGAGGGCGACCGACCGGTACATCGCGCCCGAGTCCAGGTAGGTGAACCCGAGCGCGTCGGCCACCTTGCGGGCGACAGTCGACTTGCCCGCCCCGGCCGGCCCGTCAATCGCGACGAGCACTACTCGCGTCCCGTCCCGCCAGGAAGCGCCACTAGGTGAGCCTCGCCACGTCGTCGGCGAACCCCGGGTATGACACCGCCGCCGCCCCCATTCCGAGCACCTCGACCCCCTCGCGCGAGGCGAGGCCCGCGACGGCCCCGAGCATCGCCAGGCGATGATCGCCGCGCGCGTCCAGCGCCCCACCCCGCAGAGCGCCGGTGCCACGGACGACGAAGCCCTCGTCGGTCGCTTCGATGTCGGCGCCGAGGCCCGCCAGGCCCTCGACCACCGACGCGATCCTGTCGGATTCCTTCACCCGCAGCTCCGACGCACCACGGACCGCCGTCTCGCCCTCGGCAAAGCACCCGAGCAGGGCCACCAGGGGCAGCTCGTCGATCGCCAGCGGGACCTCGTCCGCCTCGACGACAGTGCCCGTGAGCGGACCCGAGGAGACATCGAGATCGGCGACTGGTTCCTCCGTGCCGAACGCACCGACTGGCTCGAGGTCACCGACCACGATCGCTCCCATCCGGTCGAGGATGCGCAGGAAACCCGTGCGCGTCCAGTTCACGCCGACGCCCTCGAGCACCAGCCGGGAGCCGCGGACGAGGATGCCGGCGGCGATCAGGAACGCCGCCGAGGAGAGGTCCCCCGGGACGTCGATGGTCTCGAGCTCGAGCTCGTCGGCGTCGCCGATCGTCGTGTGGTAGCCGGACGGCTCGATCGGTTCACGCGTGATCGGCGCGCCGGCCCGGAGCACGATGCGCTCGGTGTGGTCGCGGCTCGGGGCCCTCTCGATCACCGCCGTCCGCGGGGTGCTGAGCCCGGCGATCAAGATGCAGGATTTGACCTGGGCACTCGCGACCGGCATGTCGTAGTCGATCCCATGCAGATGCTCGCCGTGCACGGTGAACGGGGAAAAGCGTCCCTGGTGCGCGTCGATCCGGGCGCCCATCAGGCGTAGCGGCTCGGCGATCCGGTCGATCGGCCGGCGGCGGATCGAGGCATCCCCATCGAGCGTGAAGCTCATTCCCGACTGGAAAGCAAGCCATCCAGGGAGCAGCCGCATCAGCGTCCCGGCGTTCCCGACGTCGATCACCCCAGGCGACTCCTGCGCGCCGAGGAGCCCGCCACCACGGATCACCAGCTCCTCGGCCTGGACCTCGACGACCGCGCCGAGCACGCGAATCGCCGCGAGGGTCGCGTTCGTGTCCGCCGCGTCGAGGTAGTTACGGATCCGAACCGGCTCCGACGCCATCGCGCCGATGATCGCCGCCCGATGCGAGATCGACTTGTCCGCCGGGGGCCGAATCGTGCCGCGCAGCGGACCCGAGGGCTCGAAGCGGACATTCATGCCCGAGCCACAGGGAAGCCGAGCTCCCGGACCAGATCCTGCGCCCTGACCGCGTCCGCCTCGCCCGCGATCCACAGCGCTACGACGCCATCGCTCATGTCCGGCGCGGGATACAGCGCCATGTCGGTGATGTTGACTCCCGAGCGCCCGAGCTCGAGCGCGAGCTGGGCGATCACCCCGGGCCGGTTCGGCACCGAGGCGCGGAGCTCGAACAGCGGGCCGCCGGCGAAGTGAGCCTCGAGCAGCCGGCGGCGATCGACCGCGGCGTCGTCGTTCCAGGAGGTCACGGCCGCCCTGTCACCGGCGATCAGGGCGTCGCGGACGGCGCCGAGGCGAGCGATCGCCTCGTCGATCTGTGTTGCGAGGGCCACCCGGTTACTGATGTAGATGTCCGTCCAGATCGCGCTCGAGGCGCCCGCGACGCGGGTCGCGTCGCGAAAGCTCGGACCGGTCGCCGGCAGCCGTTCGTCTTGCGCCGAGAGCGCGTGCGCCGCCTGCGAGACCAGCACGTTGGCGACCACGTGCGGCAGGTGAGAGACCGTCGCGAGGATTTTGTCGTGCGTTTCGGGATCGATCGCCACCGGGCGTGCGCCGAACTGGCGGAGCAGGCGGTACAGGCCCTCGTAGCGCATCCCGGATGTGGTCGAGGCCGGGGTCAGGTACCAGGTCGCGCCCTCGAACAGGTCGGCCCGGGCATGTTCGACACCCGAGGTCTCAGCGCCCGCCAGCGGATGCCCACCGACGAATCGGGGATCGTCGTGGGCGGCGACCACCGCGCGCTTGGTCGAGCCGACGTCGGACACGACGCAGTCCGCGGGAGCCGCCGCCAGCGCGGCGCCGACCGCCTCGGCCAGCCTCCCGACGGGGACGGCGACGAACACCGCCTCGCAGTCGCGGACGGCGTCGGCGATGGTCGCGGCCGCGCGGTCGAGTGCTCCGCGCTCGAGGGCAGCCGCGAGCGCGGGGGCTGAGGTGTCGTAGCCAACGACCTCGGCTCCCAGCCGCTCGCGCGCGGCCAGCGAGATCGAGCCACCGATCAGACCGACGCCGATGACGGCGATCCGGGGGACGGCCTCGCGAAGGTCGGGGTCCGACGACTCGGCGTCGGGCGCGCTCAAACGGTCGAGAGCACGTTGCCGGCGACTGCCGCCGCTGCCTGCACTCGCTCCACGTAGTCGGCGAAGTCATCGGCCGCGAGCTGCTGCGGACCGTCGCAGATCGCCTCTTCGGGCTTGGGATGGACCTCGACGATGATCCCGTCCGCGCCCGCGGCCGCGGCGGCCAGCGACAGGGGCAGGACGAGGTCGCGCCGCCCGGCTGCGTGGCTCGGATCGACGATCACGGGCAGATGGCTGAGCTCCTTCAGGATCGGAATCGCCATCAGGTCGAGCGTGGCGCGGCGGTAGGCGTTCTCGAACGTCCGGATTCCACGCTCGCAGAGGATGACTGCCTCGTTCCCCTCCTTGAGGATGTACTCGGCCGCCATCAGCAGCTCGTCGATTGTCGCCGACAGCCCGCGCTTGAGCAGCACCGGGCAGCCGGATCGTCCGACCTCGGAGAGCAGCGAATAGTTCTGCATGTTGCGCGCGCCGATCTGAATCACGTCGGCGACCTCGAGCACCGACTCGAGATCACGCGCATCCATCAGCTCGGTGACGACCGGCAGGCCGGTCTCGAGCTTGGCCTCGGCGAGCAGGCGCAGGCCCTCCTGGCCAAGGCCCTGGAAGGCGTAGGGCGACGTGCGTGGCTTATATGCGCCGCCGCGGAGCAAAGTCGCGCCGGCGTCACGGACGACCCGCGCGGTCTCGAGCGTCTGCTCGCGCGACTCCACCGTGCACGGCCCGGCGATCAGCGCGAAGTTCTGGCCGCCGATCTTGCGACCGCAGATGTCGAAGACGCTCCGCTGGCCGTGCTTGAATTGCGTCGAGGCGAGCTTGTACGGCTTCGAGATCGGCACGACGCGGTCGACGCCCGGTGCGCCCTCGAGCTCGAGCCGCTGGACGTGCTCGCTGTCTCCGATCGCTCCAATCACCGTGACCTCCTCGCCACGGCTGCGGTGTGCGCGCGCTCCGACGCTCTCGACGCGGTCGATGACGGCTTGCACCTCCTGGTCGGTGGCCGTCGGTCTCATGACAATCATCATCAGTTGGTCCTTTCTGCGCCTGGAACTCTAGGGAAGGCCCGACGCGGACGGACGTCCGCGGGGCGTCGGGACCGATGAACGGTCCCGGCCCGACCCGGACGGACGTTCGCCGGGCGGGTCGGGACCGATGAACGGTCCCGGGGTGTCTGCGGCGCTCGAACCAGAGATCGCGACGCGCCTTCGGCGCGGATTGCGGTTCCGGGTCCCCGGCGGCCTCTGTGCGAGCCGAGGGTGGCCGAGCGCCTAGCTAAATCGCCAGGCGTAGAAGCGCGCGTAGAAGCAGCCGAAGGTCGGCGGGGTGCTGCTGGCCGGTCGGTGGCTGCGATCGCTCATGCGCGTGTCGGGTTGTAGCAGAGGCGGGCGCCGATGCCAAGCGCCGAATCCACTCCCGCGGCGACGCATCGGCCCGCGCCGTTGGCAAGCGGCGCCGCGGCCAAGCATCGCCCCGGGCCGGCGGCCCGGCATCGCCCGCGCGCCGCGGGCTACAGCAGTTCGCCGAGCGCCGCCACGAACCGCGCGTTCTCCACGTCGGTCCCGACGGTGACCCGGAGCCTTCCCTCCTGACCGAGCATGGCGCCGGCCCGCACGATCACGCCACGCTCGGCGAGACCACGCGTGACCGCGACCTCGTCGCGTTCCTGGTCGTCCGAGTCGGGTAGCCGTACCCAGACGAAGTTCGCCTCCGAGTCGGCGAGCGAGAGGCCGAGCCCACGAACCCCTTCCTCGAGGGCCAGGCGGCTGGCGATCGTGCGCGTCACCCGGTCTTCGACGGCGTCCTGATGCTTGAGCGCTTCGACCGCTGCGGCCTGGGCGACGGCGTTGAGGTAGAACGGCTGGCGCACTTGATCGACGGCCTCGCAGAAGCGCTCGTCGCCGCACAGCCCGTATCCGACCCGCAGTCCGGCCAGTCCGTACACCTTCGAGAAGGTCCGTAGGAGCACGAGGTTCGGCCAGCGTGCAAGCAGCTCGAGCGACGCGAACGGGTCGCCGAGCGCGAGCGCAAACTCGCAGTACGCCTCGTCGAGAATCACGCAGACGTGTCGCGGGACACGTTCGAGGAACGCCTCGATGTGCTCGAGCGGGAGCGCGGTGCTCGTCGGGTTGTTCGGGTTGCAGATCACCGCCAGACGCGTTGCGACCGTCACCTCGGCGGCGATCGCGTCGAGGTCGTGACGCTCGCAGGAATCGAGCGGCACCTCGATCGCGCGCGCGCCGGACGCCGCCGCCAGGTGCGGGTAGACCGAGAAGGCGGGCCACGCGTACACGACCTCCGCACCGGGCTCGAGCAGCGCCTCGCCGGCCGCGAGCAGGATGTCGCACGACCCGCTGCCGACAGCGATTCGGGAGGGTGGAATCCCGTAGCGGTCGGCCAGCGCCCTGCGCAGCGACGCGTAGGAGGGGTCCGGGTACCGGTTCACGCCCACCAGCGCCCGGCGCGCCGCCTCCACCACGACGGGCAGCGGTCCGAACGGCGATTCGTTGCTCGCGAGCATCGCGACGTCGGCGCCGAGCTCGTAGCCGCTGGCGACGGGGTAAACGGGAATGCGGCGGATCCGCGCTGCGAACTCGATGGGCATCTCGCCTCCTATTGTGCCGACTCGATGTCCAACCGCAGCGCTCGCGCCTCGCCGAGATAGACATGGCGGGGCTGATGATCCTCTCCCGCGTGGTAGTGCATGAGCACCCGGATCACGCGCGGCATGGAGCCCGGCACCGGCACCTCGCGCGCGCAGAGCAGCGGCACCTGATCGAGTCCCAGCCGGCGCGCCGCGACCGCCGGGAACTCGGCGTTGAGATCGTCGGTGAGCGTGAAAATGCAGCTCACCATCGCCTCCGACACGAGCGCGTTTCGTTCCATCAGCTCGCGCACCAGCTCATCGGTGGCGGCGAGGATCGCGTCGGCGGTGTTCGCCGCCACGCTGTTCGCGCCCCGTAGGGCAAAAAGCCGCATGGGGGGCAGTGTGCCAGGCGCGCGGAACGCCCGACTGATGCACAACCGTGCCTCGCTACTCGACCTCGTACACGCTCGCGCATCCGAATCGGTGGACCGACCGCGTGATCGGGGCGAGGGCGGTGGCGAGGTTCCCGCCCCAATTGCATCCGGAGAGGACGAAGCGCGCGTGGGTCCCGAGCACGAGGGCCTGGGCCGCTTGTGGCTTCAGCAATCCCCCGAACAGCGCCCGGGCGCCCTCGACGCGCCGCGCGCAGTGCGGCTGGGACCATTGGCAGCCCCCCACAAACGTGTTGCGGCCCGTCTCGCCGGGCACGATCACGCCGAGGTATGCGCGCGTGAGAACGCCGCCCGGCTGATCGTCACTGTGCAGGTAATCGAGCGCTCGGCGCATATCGTGTGAGATGAAGTTCGCATTGCCGGTGGCGGGAGTCACATACGTCCGGGCGATGCTCATTTCGTACACGGTGGCCGGAATAGTGGCAGCGGCAACCGCGAGCGCTCCGAGCGCACGACGGGCCGGAACCCGCCGCCAGCCCGCGCGCTGGACCCCCTCGACGCCCAGCACGGCCAGTGGAATGGTGATGCCGGCAAACGCATGCAGCGGCGTCGCGCTCAGGCTCGTCTCGGAGGCCAGGTACACAGCGAGCGCGGCGACCGGCCAGGTTCGCGTGGCGGCGGCGATGAAGCTTCGCGGGCGCTCGCGGTACGCAAGCGCGGCGACCAGCAAGAGCGGCGCGAGCGCCAGGAGGATATTCGCCAGCGGGTACGTGTGGTGACTCTGATCGCGGGCCAGTCGCCACGAGAGATCGGCGCGACCGAGGATCGCGACATACGCCAACGGAAGCGCGGTCGCGACGACGGTGACGGCCGGCAGCGCGATCCGATCCCGCCACCGCAAGCCCCGTGCTTGTCGAGCGACGACGGCGGCTTCAGCCCCGGCGGCTCCAGCCCCCCCGACCCCGCACCCGGTCCGCCCCCACGTCAGCAGCTCGGCGCCGATCACGACCAGGATCAACGTCTCGCCCTGCCACGGATGCAGCGAGCTCGCGAGTGCCCCGAGCAGAGGCGGGCCCCACGCGATCCATTTCCCTTGCGTGCGGGCGCGGTCGTAGAGGAGCAGCGCGCCCGCCAACGCCGCGATCGCGATCAGCCCGAACGGATAGCCCCACGACCAGAAGGGGAGCCAGAGGTCGCCGAGGACCCCCCACGAGCCGAAGAAGAGCCCAAGCACCAGCGCGGCGCGCCTTGTCCAGCGTCCCGGCAGGCAACGTCGCGCGTACGCCCGGACGGCCCAGAAGGCGCTGAGGACCGCGACCGGCTTCCAGAGCAGGAGCGCAAGCCACGGGGCCACGCCGAGCGCCGTGATCGCCCCCGACACCACGACGAGCGGCTGGAAGTAGTCGGCCGGCGTGGAGTGCAGAACGAACAGATTGGACGCCAGCACGTGCCGCGAGGAGTCGCTGATCCACGCGAGGTACTGCATCTGGTCGGTCAGGAACAATCCATCGGTCCCGGTCCACGCACGACCGTGCACGACGACCTGCCAGAGATCGAGACCGAGCACCCAGCACGAGAGCACCGCGAGCACGGCGAGGACCGCCAGCTCGAAGGGCTCGATCCGCGGTCGCCATGCGACCACGCCCTAATGCTCGAGCTTCTGCTGGCGCGCGAGCGATGCCTGGCTCGCGGAGCCGTCCATCGTGCTGAGCTTGAGTTGGGCCATGACTAGTTGGGTCGCCGGAATGAACGAGAGCATCAGGAACACGGTGAACGCGAGGGTCGCACGGCGCAACCGTAGGCTCGTCCCCAGCGCGGCCAGCGGCAGCACCCAGACGATGTACCACGGCACGAGCCACGCAAGGCTACAGAGCAGTGCGAGCGTCGACCAGCCCGCGCCGGTCAGCCAGTCGTCGCGCCGCCAAATGAGCACCGCGACGACGGCGACCGCGGCCACGCTCGCGAGCAGCAGCAGCACCCCCGTGCCGCCCCCCACGCCGAGTAGCAGCCCGACCAGGTTGGGGACGCTGAAGTCTGTCAACAGCGTGCTCTGATCCGATAGGTTGGGGATCGAGAAGCCAAACGCCGCGATGCTCGCGGCGGCGAGCGGCACCGCCGCGACCGCCGCTCCCACGAGCAATCGCACCCGGGGTCGGGCGGACGGAGCGGCAAGCAACAGGAACGGCAGCAGCAGCACCGCGGTGAACTTCACCGAGACGGCGAGCATGAGCGCCGCGCCCGCCCACCCGTAGCGCCGATCGAGTAACAGTGAGATCGCCGCCATCGCCGGCACGAGCATGAAGACGTCGTTGTGGAACCCGCCGAGCTCGTAGATGAGGAAGATCGGATTGGCCGCCACGAACAGCACCGCGAAGCGCGGATCGCGACCGAGCTGCCGAGCGCACCGCCAGACGAGCGCGATGAACGCGAGGCTCGCCAGCACCGTCGCCGTCTTCAGCAGCCAATACGCAAGGGGCAACGACAGATGCGACACCGAATACGTCAGCAGCGTGAACGTCGGGCCGTAGGGGCTGCGCAGGTTGTACCAGGTGGTCAGAGCGAAGATGGGGTCCTGGCGCTCGTCCCCGATCACGTGCACATAGGGGTTGAGATGGTGCAAGCCGCCGAGCCGCGCGTAGCCCAGGTAGTTGAAGAGGTCGGTGAGCTGCAGCGGTGGGCTCATGAGGAGGATCGCGTGCAGCACAACGACGGCGATCACGATCGTCCGCATCGAGAGCACCCGCACCGACGCAAGCGCGATCCCGTACGCGACCGTCATCGCCAGCACCACGGCGCTCAAGCCGTAGCCCAACGTCCGCGGATCGCTGATCAGCTGACCGAACAGCCCGTGCAGCGGCCCGGACAGCCACCCCGGGAACGCGAACCGGCTGCGCGGGACCAGCACCGTCGGATCGGCAGCGGCAAACACCACCACGGCCAGGCATCCGGCCAACAGCACCCCCAGCGCCGCCACGCCGTAGACCGGCCGAGAGACCGCCAGGCGCAGACGCAACGTGCTTGGGCGCGCACCGTGATGGCCGAAACGCGTGAGGGCGATCGTCGCGTCCGCGGTGCCGGCAACTGACTGGGACGCGAGCGCGCCCGAGACATCGCCCTGGGTCGGGTCGTGCCGCATCGATCTCAAGTGTGCCGGGCGGGGCCGATGTCCACCCACCGGCCATGTTGGAATTATGTTAGGCGCGGATCGCGAGCCGCAAGAGCCGCCACAGGGTGCCGCTACTGCTCGAGCCTCTGCTCGCGCGCGCTCGCCGTCCTGCCGACCGAAGTGCTCATCGGGTTGATGTGCAGCTGACCGAGCAGGATTCCCGTCGCGGGTATGAACGAGAGCACCAGGAACAGCGTGACCACGAGCGCGCTCCGGCGCAGACGAACGCTCGAGCCGAGCGCGGCCAGCGGCAGGACCCAGACGACGTACCACGGCATCAGCCACGCGAGGCTGGCGAGCAACGCGAGCGTTGCGAAGCCGGCGGCCGACAGCCACTCGCGACGGCCGCGCGCCACGTCGGCCACCAGGATCGCGATCACGAGCACGAGCACGACGTTGGCGACACGCAGGAGCGCGGGCGCACCGCCGCCCACGCCGAGCAGCAGGCCGACGAGGTTGGGCACGCTGAACGGCGTCAGGATCGTGCTCTGGTCGGACAGGTTCGGGATCGAGAACCCGAAGGCCGCGATGCTCGAGGCCGCGAGCGCTACCGTCGCCACCGCCGCGCCGGTGAGGAATCGCGCGCGACGGCGATTCGGGCGCGCGCCGAGCAGCAGGAACGGGAGGAGCAGCACCATCGTGAACTTGACCGAGACGGCAAGCATGAGCGCCGCGCCCGCGCGCCGATCCCGTCCGTCGAGTAACAGCGAGATCGCCGCCATCGCCGGCACGAGCATGAACACGTCATTGTGGAAGCCGCCGAGCTCGTAGATGAGGAAGATCGGATTGGCGGCCACGAACAGCACGGCGTAGCGCGGGTCGTGACCGAGCTGCCGAGCGCACCGCCAGACGAGTGCGATGAACGCGAGGCTCGCCAGCACCGTCGCCGTCTTCAGCAGCCAGTATGCAAGCGGCAATGACAGATGGGACACCGAATACGTCAGCAGCGTGAACGTCGGCCCATACGGACTCGGCCAGTTGCGCCAGCTCGTCAGTCCGTAGATCGGATCGTGCTCCACGGCGCCGATCCCGTGGGTATAGGGGTTGAGGTGGTGCAAGCCGCCGAGGCGCGCGTAGCCCAGGTAGTTGAAGAGGTCGGTGAGCTGCAGCGGTGGGCTCATCAGGAGGATCGCGTGAAGCGCCACGACAACGATCACGACCGTCCGCATCGAGAGCATCCGCACCGACGCAAGCGCGATCCCGTAGGCAACCGTCATCGCCAGCACCACGGCGCTCAAGCCGTAGCTCAACGCGAGCGGATCGCTGACCAGGTGGCCGAAGACGCCTTCGAGCGGCCCGGCGATCCACCCCGGGAACGCGTATCGGCTGGCCGGCGCCAGCACCGTCGGCCCCGCGGCCGCACACACCACGACCGCCAGGCACGCGGCGCACAACACCCCGAGCGCCGCCAGGCCGCAGGCCGGATGCGACAAGCGCAGACGCTGCCGGGACAGGCGCAAGCTCGCGCCAGGAAGCGCGATGCGTGGGAGGGCGATGGTCGTCTCGCGGTGGCCGGTGGCGATGCTGGCTACCGCCCCCGGTGCAACCGACAGCTCGCCCTGGCCGACGTCATCTCCCATTGAGAGAATGCTCCACCGGGACATGTGGGAAGGGTCACCGCCCAGTTGGCATCGAGTTAGGAATTGGGAGGAAACCCTGACGTTCAGATGTGCGCCGGTTACGCCGGGGAGAACGTCCCGTAACATCTGCGCACCGTGAGCGGCGTCGCGCTTGACGAGAAGGTGCGCGGCCCGATTGCGCGGGTCGGCGCGCTTGACGCCAATCCGTGGGCGACCGTCGCCGGCCTGACCGTCTTGTCTGCGGTTCTGCGGTTCGCCAGGATCGGCCATCAGGGGTTCTGGTTCGACGAGGCGAACACCGCGCAGCTCGTCCACTTCTCCCCCGGCAAGATGCTGGGCCTGCTCCCGCAGACGGAGTCCACGCCGCCGCTGTACTACTGCATTGCCTGGGTGTGGGCTCGCATCTTCGGCTTCGGCGAGTCGGGCCTGCGCTCGCTGTCGGCGGTGGCCGGCGTGCTCACGGTCCCGGTCGCGTATGGGGCGGGAGCGAAGCTGATCTCGCGTCGCGCGGGCCTGGTCGTTGCGGCCCTGGCCACGACGAGCCCGCTACTTATCTGGTACTCGCAGGAGGCGCGCTCGTACGAGCTCGTGGTGCTGCTCGGTGCACTGTCACTGCTGGCGTTCGCCTACGCGCTGCAGGCCCCGACGCCCCGCGCGCTGACGGCCTGGGTCGGCGCTTGCGTGCTCGCGCTCGCGACGCACTACTTCGCCGTGCTCGCCGTCGTTCCCGAAGCGGCCTGGCTGCTCGTCGCGCACCGGCGCCGGCGTTCGGTGCAGGTCGCGGTCGGGGCGATCGCAGCGGCCGGCCTCGTCCTGATCCCGCTCGCGATCAGCCAGCAGGGCACAGGAAACTCGAGCTGGATCGCCAAGATCCCGCTGCACGTGCGGCTCAGCCAGGTGCCGCCACAGTTCATGCTCGGCTTCGGCGCGCCGGGTGGTCGCTGGCTACGCACGATCGACGCGGTCGTGGTCGTCGCGGCCGTCGCGCTCCTCTGGCTGCGAGGCGGCCGGGACGAGCGCCGCGGGGCGCTGCTGGCGGGCGGGCTCGCCGTCTCGGGATTCCTGGTGATGCTGGCGCTTCTGGCCGCCGGCGTAGATGACCTCATCACCCGCAACATCATCGTGCTCTGGCTCCCGCTCGCGCTGGCAGTCGCCGCCGGCCCCGGGTCGCGGCGTGCCGGCGCGCTCGGGCTGACCTGCGCGGCGGTGCTGTGCGCCACGGGCGTGGTGGCGGCCGTCGGAGTCGGCGTCGACCGTAACCTCGAGCGCCCCGATTGGCGGCCGCTCGCACGCGCACTCGGACCGGCGCCGGCCACTGTGGGCCGGGCGATCCTCATCGAGCATTACAAGACGCTGCTGCCGTTGTCGCTGTATCAGCCGCGGCTCAGGTTCATGCCTCGACGCGGGGCGCTCGTCGACGAGCTCGATGTGATCACCATCCGATCACCCCAACAGGTCGCGTGCTGGTGGGGCGCCGCATGCAACCTGATTCCCTCGCAGCTGCAGCCCTCCTACCCGGTGCCGGGGTTTCACGTCGTCGGCGAGCAGCACATCCTGCAGTTCACGCTGCTGCGATTGCGCGCGGCGCGGCCCGTCCGGCTGACTCCGCAGCTGGTCTCGGATGCGCTCACAACGACGACGCTGCACCGCGACGGGCTCATCCTCCAGCCGCCGCGCGGAGCGCGCTGACCTCCTCGGGCGTGAGCTCCCGGCACGCGCCCTCGCGCAACGAGCCGAGCTCGAGCGGTCCGAACCCGACGCGCTCGAGACGCCGCACCGGATGGCCGACGGCCTCGCACATCCGCCTGACCTGGCGCTTGCGTCCCTCGCGGATGGTGATCTCGAGCGCGTCGGCGGCGACGCGCCGCACGCGTGCCGGCGACGTGCGCCCATCGTCGAGCTCGACCCCCTCGCGTAACGCCCGCAACGCCCGCTCGCGCACCGGCGGTCGCGATACGACGGCTCGGTACGCCTTCGGAACCTCGAAGCGTGGGTGCGTCAGCCGATGCGCGAGATCGCCGTCGTTGGTGAGCAGGATCAGCCCTGTCGTGTCGATGTCGAGCCGGCCGATCGGATACAGGCGGACGCCCGCCGGCGCCAGCGACACGATTGTCGGGCGTCCCTGGGGATCGCGCGCGGTCGAGACGACGCCGACCGGCTTGTTGACCGCGTAGACCACGCGTCCGACCGGCACACTCACCGTCGCGCCGTCCACCGCGACCGGATCGCCCTCGCTCACGTCCCGCGCCGGGTCGGTCACCGCGACCCCCGCGATGGTCACGCGTCCCGCGCGGATCAGCTCCTCGGCGGCACGCCGCGAGGCGACTCCGGCCGACGCGAGGAACTTCCCAAGCCGCACGCTTGCCACCATAGGCGACATGGATCTCGAATTGCTCGAGCGCACGCTGTCGCTGGCAGGCGAGCCCGCGTTCCGTGCGCGGCAGGTGTGGAGGTGGGCCGCGCAGGGCGCCGGCTCCTATCAGGAGATGACCAACCTGCCCCGCGGCCTCCGCGACGAGCTGGCCGGCGAGGTCCCGTTCTCGAGCCTGACCGTGGAGCACGAGTCGCACTCGCAGGACGGCACGGTGAAGGCACTCTTCCGCACCGGTGACGGGTGGCCGGTCGAGGCGGTGCTGATGGTCTACCGCGACGGGCGCCGCTCGATCTGCATCTCCTCGCAGTCCGGCTGCCCACTGACCTGCAGCTTCTGCGCGACCGGGCAGATGCGGTTCGCGCGTAACCTCACGGCTTCCGAGATCCTCGACCAGGCCCTCCATTTTCGGCGGCTGGGTCAGGTGGATCATGCAGTCTTCATGGGCATGGGCGAGCCGATGATGAACCTCGACGGTGTCCTCGGGGCGTGTACGAAGCTCCCCGACGTCGGCGTCACGCACCGGCGCACGGCGATCTCGACCGTCGGCTGGATCCCGGGGATCGAGCGCCTGACCGAGGAGCGGATGCCGGTGCGGTTGGCGCTGTCGTTGCATGCGGCAGATCCCGCGCTGCGCTCCGAGCTGATGCCGGTGAACGACCGCTACCCGCTCGCCGATGTCCTTGCCGCCTGCCGGGCCTACCACGACCGTAAGCGCCGCCGCGTGTTCGTCGAGTACGTGATGCTCGCCGGCGTCAACGACGGCTACGCCCAAGCGGTGGCGCTCGCCGACGTGCTCGACCCGCGAGTGTTCAAGGTCAACCTGATCCCCTACAACCCAACGAGCTCGAGCTACGAAGGGTCGAGCCCGGCGGCGATCGCGGCGTTCAAGGCGGTGCTCGACGGGCGCGGCCTGACGGCGACCGTGAGGCTCACCCGCGGTCGCGACATCGACGCGGCGTGCGGCCAGCTGGCGGCGCGCGCGTAGCGTGCGGAGCGCGCCCTCGCGCGCGGGATGGCGCGCGGCGCCGGAGTGAGCGCCCAACGGTAGCGGTCACCAAGCGCGCTTGGGCACGGCGCCCGAGTCCACGTCCAACGCGCTCGATCAGCACGCGCGCGAGGGCGCTGGGCGAATCGGGGTAGCCGGGGCTGTGTTCACTTGTTCCAAGCTATTTGGCACTTTTGACCACCCGCCACCGCGGACCCAACCTCGTGCCGACCCCTGGGCCGGCCACCGCGGGCCCTACGTCCCCGTCCGCGCCTCGCCCGCGCGCAGCAGCCGGTCGCGCAACTCCGCCTCGAGCTCGGGTGACGGGTCGAATTCGGACGCGTCGGGCAGCTCGTCGAGCCCGCGCAGGCCGAACAGCCGCAGGAACAACTCGGTTGTGCGGTAGAGGATCGCGCCGAACCGCGAGCGCCCTGCCTCCTCGATCAGCCCGCGCTCGAGCAACGTTCCGGCCGCCGATTCGGCATTGACGCCGCGGATGCGGGCGATCTCCGGGCGCGAAACGGGTTGCAGATAGGCAACGATCGCCAGCGTCTCGGCTTGCGCGGGCGTCAGCGGTGGCGTCCGCGGCTTCGCGAGCAGTCGCCGCGCGGCGGGCTCGGCATTCGGGTGGCTCGAGAGCTGGTATCCGCCGGCGAGCTCACGCAGGATGAAGCCACGGTGCTCGAACTCGTAGTGCTCGCGCAGGCGCTCGAGCGCGGTGACCACCTCGTGGAGCTCGCTCTCCGCCGCCTCCGCCAGCGACTCAGCGTCAACCGGGTCGACCGACAGGAACAGCAGCGCCTCGATCGTGCGCTCGAGCTCCGCGGTCACGCCCGCCCCTCGACCGCGACGGAGCGCGCCGCGGTCACGCCCGCCCCTCGACCGCGACCGAGCGCTCGGGTGCGCGGGCATTCACGGTGATCGCCCCGAACGGCTCGTCCTGGCTCCAGGTCAGCTCGCCCTGCTTGTAGAGCTCGAGCAGTGCGAACAGCGTCACCGCGACCGTGATCCGGTCGGCCTGCTCCACCGCCTCGTCGAAGTCGAACCTGCCGCGCCGAAGCAGACGGCGCAGGTGAGCCAGCCGTTCCGCGACGGTGACCTTCGGCACGATCAGGTGCCCCACGTCGATCGGCTCGGGTATCAGCAGCAGCTCTCCGATCGCCCGTCCGAGCGCCGCCGGGTGATACACGGCACGCGCCTCGGCGAGCGGCGCCCGCCGCAGGCTCGGCGGCAGCGGCGCCGAACGGAAGCGGTGACCCTCCTGCGCGCGCAGGAGCTCGACCAGGTGGCCCGCGGTGCCGCGGTAGCGGTGCGCGTCGAGCAGGCGCGCCAGCAGCTCCTCGGCGGCCTCGCCGGGCTCGAGCTCGCTCGGCTCCTCCTCCTCGCCGGGCAGCATCAGCCTCGACTTGAGTTCGAGCAAGGCCGCGATCAGGACGAGGAACTCGGTTGCCAGCTCGAGGTCGAGCTCACCACGGCGCTCGAGATGCTCGATGTAGGTGATCACGATCTCGGCGAGGTCGACCTCGAGGAGATCGATCTCCTCGCGCAGGACGAGCGTCAGCAGCAGGTCGAACGGACCCGCGAACACATCGAGGTCGAGCTCGAGGTCGGCAACGCTCACGTCACGCGCAAGGCTACTGCCGGGGCCGGACCGTGGGCGGGGGGGGTCCAATTCCCATCGCGGCGCGCACGTCGGCGACGGTGTCGGCGGCGATCGCCCGCGCCTTCGCGGCGCCGGCTTCGAGGATCTCCTCGAGCGCGCTTTCGTCCGCCCGCAGCTCGCCGAAGCGCTCGCGAATGGGCGCCAGATACTCGACGACCGCCTCGGCGACGGCCTGCTTGAAGGCCCCATAGCCGGAGCCGTCGAACCCTTGTTCGACCGCCTCGGGGGTGATCCCGCGAACGGCCGCGAGGATGTCGATCAAGTTGGAGATCCCGGCCTTCTCGGGCGAGCGAGCGATCTCGGTGCCCGAGTCGGTGACCGCAGCGCGGAACTTCTTCACGATCACCTCCGGGTCGTCGAGGACGAGCACCGTGCCCTGCTCGGTCCCGCCCGTCGTCGACATCTTGCCGTCCGGATGCTGGAGATCCATGATCCGCGCCCCGACCTCGGGGATTCGGTGGTGGGGTACCACCAGCGTCTCGCCGAAGCGAGCGTTGAAGCGCTCGGCGATGTCGCGCATCAACTCGATGTGCTGGCGCTGGTCGTCGCCCACGGGAACCTCGTCCGCGCGATAGGCGAGCACGTCGGCGGCCTGCAGAACCGGGTAGAAGAACAGGCTCGCCGAGACGAGCTCGCGCTGGGCGGCGGCCTTCTCCTTGAACTGGGTCATCCGGTTGAGATCGCCGAACGCGGTCACGCTGCACAGCGCCCAGCACAGCTCGGTGTGCTCCTGCACGTCGCTCTGGCGAAAGAAGATGCAGCGCTCGGGATCGAGGCCGGCGGCCAGCAGCGTCGCGGCCGTGTCGTACAACGAGGCCCGGAGGGCGGCGGGCTCGAACGGGACGCTGGTGGCGTGGAGATCGACGATGCAGTAGATCGCCTCACCACGGTCCTGGCCGGCGACGTACTGCGTGATCGCGCCGATGTAGTTGCCGAGGTGCTTGCGACCGGTCGGCTGGATGCCGGAGAAGATGCGCATGGGTGAACGCGGCAGGCTAGCGGGTGAGGACCGCAGGCCGGCCCGCACCCGCACCCACGCCCCAGGCCAGCCCGCGCCCGCGCCCGGCTACGGACGCGGCGAGAGCTGCACGGCGCCCGTCGAGCGTGTCGCCCGCGTCCGGTCGCGCGCGAGCAGCCCGGCGGCCACGACCCCGCCGACAGCGCCAGAGGCATGGTCCTGCCAGGAGATGCCGTAGTGGGGCACCAGGCTCGTGAGCAGGGCGCCGCCCCAGACAACGCCGACGATGCCACCGACGAGCAGCTCGAGCAGGTTGCGGTTGAACAGCCCCCGCGTAAACAGGTAAGTGGCGTATCCGAACACAACTCCGCTCGCACCGACGGTGACCTCGTTTCCCGGCGCGATCAGCCAGGTGCCGAGCCCAGCGATGATGATCACGATGATCGTGACCGCGCCGATACGGCGCGCGCCCTCGAGCGCGATGAATACCCCCATAAAGGCGAACGGGATCGTGTTCGAGATCAGGTGGGCGAAGCTCACATGGAGGAATGGCGCGGTGAAGATGCCCCACAGACGATCGACATTGCGCGGGTAGATCCCGTCGGCATCGAGCCTGTTGCTGTCGAGTGTGTTGATCACCTCGATCACCCACATGAACGTGACGATCGTGACGAGAAGCTGAAGGCCGCCGAGCTGGAGCGCAGCGCGGCGGCGGACGGGGGTCGTGGTGCTCATCGGTCAGGCAATGGTGCCACACGCCCATTCTCAGATTCTTAAGCCAACCGACGAACTGATGATCAGTCGGCGTCAGCCCTCCGGATCGTCGCTGAGCACCTGAGCCGGCCGGCCGTCACCCCAGCACCTCCCCCGCCACCGCGAGCGCCACCTCGGCTCGCTCCCTGAGCGACGCCGCGAGCACGAACTCGCCAGGCGTGTGGGCGCCTCCCCCGCGCGGTCCGAGCCCGTCGACGGTCAGCGGAATGGCGGCGGCAAAGTGGCTTGCATCACTGGCGCCGCCGCGGGGGACGCCGACGACCAGCCGACCGAGCCGCTCGCTGGCGCCGGCGAGCACTGGCGCGGCGGCGTCGGTCGTGTCCATCCCTGGCCATCGGCGCAGCATCACGGCCTCGAGCGTGGCGCCGCCGACGTCGTCGGGGATCGCGGCCACCACGGCCTCGACGGCTTCGAGCCGGTCGGCGCGCATATCGCACAGCAGCTCACCCTCGGCGGGCACGACGTTGAACGCAGCGCCCGCGTGGAGCACGGTCGGCACCGCGCTCATCCGCTCCGGTCCGTGCGGGTCGTGTTGCGCGGCGACGGTCTGGGCCGCGACGGCGAGCGCGAGCAGTGCGTTGCGTCCGCGGTCGGGGGCGCTGCCCGAATGCGACGCCAGTCCGGTGGCTCGGACGCGGAGCGTCACGGCCGCCTTGCGTCGCACGACCACACCCTCCGCTCCGCCGGGGGCGCGCTCCCCGGCCTCGAAGCACAGGCAGGCGTCGTACCCGGCGAAGCGGTCGACGTGCGAGAACGGCTCCGTTCGCCACTCCTCGTCGGTCACCAGCAACACCGCGAGCTCGGCGAAGGTCTCCGCGCGTGCCGCGAGCGCTCGCGCGAGTCCGAGCGCAAGCACTACCCCGCCCTTCATGTCCGCGGTGCCGGAGCCGTACAGCCGCTCGCCTTCGCGCCGCATCGGAGCGTGGTCCTCGTGGCCGACGACGGTGTCCACGTGCCCGAGCAGGAGGACCCGGCGGCGGCCGCGCCCCGGGACTCGCGCCACGAAGTCGGGAGCGCTACCGCGGGTCGAGCACGGCACACGCTCGGTCGACGCTCCCTCGGGCAGGAGCTCGCTGCACACGGCGATCGCCGCCTCCGCCCCGACGAGGTCGCCAGAGGGCGAGGACACGCTGACGAGCGCCTCGAGCTCCCGCTCCGCGCGCGCTGCGATCTCCGCTGCGTCCTCCAGGATGCTCGAATTGACCATGCCGAGACTGTATCCACGCTGCCATGACGTCCGCGACGCCGGGGCCGCGACCCGAGGTTCGACTAGTCTGCAACGCGTGAGCGACGACTGGCGACTGCGCATCGACCTCCACGACGCCGCCGCGTCGTTCAAGCTAACCGAACTGCTTGAGAAGTCCGAGCACGACCTCGAAGCGGCCTTCGACGATCGGGTGGCCGTCTCGCGTGACGACACCGAAGTGTTCTGTTACACAGGGACGAGAGCGCTGGCCGAGCGCGTCGAGGCGCTGATCCGCTCGCTTGCCGACGACCACGGGTGGGAGATCGAGGCCGAGTTGCGGCACTGGCACCCGACGGCCGAGGAATGGGAGGACCCGGACAAGCCCCTACCGACGGGTAGCGATCAAGCCGACGAGCACGCTGAGCTGATCGAGCGCGAGCGCGAAGAGGTCGCCGAGCGCGGCTACCCCGAGTTCGAGGTCCGGGTCGAGCTGCCATCGCATCGTGATGCGGTGGCCTTCGTCGAGAAGCTCAGCCAGGAGGAGCTGCCTTTCGTCCAGCGCTGGAAGTACGTGCTGGTCGGCGCAACGGACGAGGACAGCGCCGCTGCCCTCGCGCAACGCCTGCGCGTCGAAGCCCCGCCCGGGAGCACGGTCCAGATCGAGGGGACCTGGAAGGCTTTGCAAGCCGAGCTGCCGTTCAACCGTTTCGCCGTCTTCGGCGGCATGGCCGGCTGACCTCACGAGCACCGCGATCGCGCGACACATCGCTGATCCTCACGGGCACCGCGATCGTGTAGCGTGACCGCCGGTGCGTCCCTGGTCAGTGCAACCGGCCGGCCGCTTCGAGGAGCTCAGCTTCGAGAGCGCCGCCCTGCGCGAGAATCCGCTCGGTGATCCGTACGTGCGGCCCCTGTGGGTGTACCTGCCGCCCGGCTACGACGACGAGCCCAACCGCCGCTACCCGTCGATCTACGCGATCCAGGGGCTGACAGGTCAGCTCGACATGTGGCGCAACCGCTCGGCCTTTCGCCGCAACTTCCCCGAGCTCGCGGACGAGCTGTTCGCCGCCGGCGAGGCGCCGCCCTGCCTGATCGTATGGGTGGACTGCTGGACGTCGCTCGGCGGCAGCCAGTTTCTCGACTCGCCGGCCACGGGGCGCTACCACACCTATCTGTGCGACGAGCTGGTGGCCTTCGTCGATCGCCGCTACCGCACCTTGGACGCCCCCGAGCACCGAGGGATCGTGGGCAAGTCGAGCGGCGGCTACGGAGCGATGGTGACGCCGATGCTGCGGCCCGACCTGTTCGGGGGGCTGGCGACACATGCGGGCGACGCGCTCTTCGAGGCCTGCTACCTGCCCGACATGCGCGCCGCGGCTCGCGCGCTTCGCGACGACTACGAGGGCTCCTACGAGCTCTTCTGGCACGACTTTCGTGGCCGCCCGGCGATGTCCAAGGACGGCGACGGCGTGCTCATGAACATGTGGTGTATGGCGGCGTGCTACTCCGCCGACGAGGACGGCACCGTGCGCCTGCCGTGTGACCCGTTGACGAGTCAGCTCGACGACGAGGTCTGGGCGCGGTGGCTGCAGTGGGATCCGGTTCGCATGGCCCCACGGTACGCGGAGGCACTGCGCGGCATGCGCGGGATCTTCATCGACGCAGGCCGGCGCGACGAGTGGTTCCTGGACCTCGGCGCCGAGGCGTTCCGGCGTGCCCTCGAGCAGATCGACGTCACTGAGGTCCGCTTCGAGCTCTTCGACGCCGGCCACATGGGAATCGAGTATCGCTACCCGATCTCACTGAAGTACCTTGCCGAGCGGCTCTCACCCTAGCCGCGCGAGGACGTCCCGCGGCGCCATCTCCCCGGGCGTCGCGCCTTCACGCAGGGCCCGGCGAGCGAGCTCGCAGAGCAGCTCGTTGAGCGGGGTGGGGACTCCGTGGAGGCGCCCGAGGAGCACGATCTCGCCGTTGAGGTAGTCGGTCTCGATGCCCGCGGCGCCGCGGGTCAGACTCTGCCAGGTGGAGCCGCCTCCGCGCTCGTGGCCGGCGATCCGCCCGAGCCCCAGCAGGCCGCGCCGGCGCCCGGCGTCCTCCTCGTCGCTGGCGAAGTCGATCGCCGCGGCGCGCAGGCATGCGCGTCCTTCCTCCCTCGCCCGTCGGTCCAGCTCATCGTCGTCCGCGTCGGAGCCGCATAGCGCCTCGACGACGTTCCCCAGGTTCATCAGCAGCTTCGCGTACTTCCAGCGCATGATCTCCGGCCGCGCGAGCGAGCTGAAGCGCGCCGCCGACAGGGCCGCTGAGACCTCGCGGCAGCACTCGTCGACCCCGCTCGGATAGCGCCCGACGTCGATCCCCCCGCTCAGCGGCGTCGAATAGGCCTGCACGACGCCGGGCTCGAGGTGGGCCGTCGGTGCCATCACCACGGCGCCGTAGACGTTGCGAAACCGGCGCAACACGAGCCGCTCGTTCTCGACCGCGTTCTGCACGCAGACGATCGGCAGGTCCGTGGGGGCGACCCGGGCGAGGGCGCCGAGGGCACCGGCGGTGTCCTGCGTCTTGGTCGCGAGGAGCACGACGTCGTCCCCGTGCCAGGACACCTCCGACGGATCGCCACACACGGGGATCTCGAGCACCGTGCTCTCGTCTGGCGTCTCGAGCCTCAGCCCGTCGCGGGCGATCGCGTCGTGGTGGGCGCCGCGGGCGATCAGCAGCACCTCCCGACCCGACTGGTGCAGCCGTGCCCCCACGACGCCGCCGATCGCGCCGGCTCCGAACACAACGAACCGCACAGAGAGCCCTACAGCGCCCGCCTGATCACGACACCGTGCGGCCCGATCACGACAGCGCCTGCCTGATCACCGGCTTGCGCGCCGCCGACGCCTCGTCGAGGCGCCTGACCGGCGTCGTATAGGGGGCAGCCCGCGCGATCTCGGGATCCTCGCGTGCCTCGCGGAGGATCTCGGCGACGATCTCGGCAAAGTTGTCGAGCGTCTCCTTGGTCTCGGTCTCCGTCGGCTCGACCATCAACGCCTCCTCGACGACGAGCGGAAAGTACACGGTCGGAGGGTGAACGCCGAAGTCGAGCATGCGTTTGGCCAGGTCGAGCGTCCTGATCCCGAGCTCGCGCTTCATCGGCGCGCCGGAGAGCACGAACTCGTGCATGCAGATGCGATCGTAGGCGGCCGGCAGGTACTCCGCCACGCCCGCCGTGCGTAGCTTCGCGAGCAGGTAGTTCGCGTTCAGCACCGCGACCTCAGAGACCTCACGGAGCCCGACCGCTCCGAGCGAGCGGATGTACGCGTAGGAGCGCACGAACACGCCGTAGTTGCCCTGGAAGCCCCGGAGGCGACCGATCGACTTGGGACGGTCGTAGTCGAGATCGAAGGTGGGGCCGTCGCCGTTGCCGTCGTCTCGGCGGACGACCTGGGGTCGCGGCAGGTAGGGCTCGATCCGGTCCGAGACGGCGATCGGCCCGGCGCCCGGACCGCCGCCTCCATGAGGCTGCGTGAACGACTTGTGCAGATTGAAGTGGACGATGTCGAACCCCATGTCGCCGGGCCTGCAGATCCCCATGATCGCGTTGAGGTTCGCTCCGTCGTAATAGAGCGTCGCGCCGACGCCGTGCACGATCCCGGCGATCTCCTCGATCCCCGTCTCGAACAAGCCGAGCGTGCTCGGGTTGGTCAGCATCAGGCAGGCGACGTCGGCGTCCGCCTTCGCCCGCAGGTCGTCGAGATCGACGTTTCCGCGCGCGTCGATCCCGACCTTGACCACCTCGTAGCCACCCATCGTCACCGTCGCGGGATTGGTACCGTGGGCGGTGTCCGGCGTCAGCACCTTCGTGCGCTGCTCGCCGCGATCCTCGTGGTAGGCACGGGTCAGGAGCACGCCGGCGAGTTCGCCGTGCGAACCCGCGCTCGGTTGCAACGACACGTGCGGCAGGCCCGCGATCTCGCCGAGCGCTTGCTGGAGATTCCACATCAGCTCGAGCGCGCCCTGGGCGCGCCGAGGGTGCTGGAGGGGATGGAGCTTGGCGTGACCGGGCAGCGCCGCCACCCGCTCGTGGAGCTTCGGGTTGTGCTTCATCGTGCACGAGCCGAGCGGGTAGAAGCCGGTGTCGAGGTCGAAGTTCCGCTTCGAGAGGCGGTTGTAGTGGCGGACGATCTCGGGCTCTGAGACCTCGGGCAGCCGCGGCGGTTCCCGGCGGCGAAGCTCGGCCGGCAGCAGCTCGTCGAGCGGGACGTCGGGCACATCGAGCTCGGGAGCGACGAAGGCGCGCCGTCCCCGCTTCGAGCGCTCGAAGATGGTCAGCCCGTCGTCGGCGGAACGGATCACGCCGGCGCTCCGACGTTGGCGCGTTCAGCTGCGACGGCGGCGCCGAGCACGTCGACGAGGCGGTCGATGTCGGCGCGCGTCCGGCGCTCGGTGATCGCCACGAGCAGACCGTCCTCGTGCTCGGGGTAATCGGTGCCGAGCGCGTAGCCGGGATTCACACCGTGAGCGAGGCAACGGTCGATCACGCGCCCGGCCGGCGCGTCGAGGGCGAGCGCAAACTCGCGCACGACGGGACGCTCGTGGAGAAGCGCGACGCCCGGAATCGCGGTCAGGCGCGCGCGGGCGTAGGCGGTCCGCTTCACCATCAGCTCGGTCAGCTCGACGATCCCGCGCTTGCCCAGCCAGCTCAAGTAGATCACGCCGGCGAGCGCGTTCAGGGCCTGCGAGGTGCAGATGTTCGACGTCGCCTTCTCGCGACGGATGTGCTGCTCGCGCGTCTGCAGGGTGAGGACGAATCCGCGCTTGCCGTCGACATCGCGCGTCTCGCCCGCGATCCGTCCTGGCATCCGACGCAGCAGCGCTTCGGTCGCGGTGAAGAAGCCGAATGACGGGCCGCCGAAGTCGAGCCGATTGCCGAGCGTCTGCCCCTCCCCCACGGCGAGGTCGACGCCGCATTCGCCGGGCGACTTCAAGAGCGCGAGCGGAAGCGGGTCGCAGGCGCAGATCGTCAGCGCGCCGGCGTCGCGAGCCGCCGAGGCGAGCTCGGTGAGGTCCTCGACCGCGCCGAGGAAGTTCGGCTGCTGGACGACGATCGCGCTGACGTCGCCGTCGAGCTCCGGCAGCACCGTCGCACCGCCGCGCAGGGGCGCCTCGACGACCTCCATCCCGTATCCCCGCGAGAGCGTCAGCAGGGTCTCTCGCGAGTGGGGATGGACACCGCGCGAGACGACGAAGCGACGACGACCGTTGGTCAGCTTGGCGACGTAGCCGGCGGCGCCGACCGCGCTCGGGCCCTCGTACACCGACGCATTCGAGACGGGGAGGCCGGTGAGCTCGGAGATCGCCGTCTGGTACTCGAACATCGCCTGGAGCCCGCCTTGGGAGATCTCGGGCTGATATGGCGTGTACGGGGTGAGGAACTCCGAGCGCCCGATGATCGAGTCGATCAGCGCGGGAACGTAATGGTCGTACATCCCCGCGCCGAGGAAGGAGAGCTCGTCCTCGGTGGAGATATTGCGTGCGGCGAGAGCCCGCAGCTCCTCGTAGACCTCCTGCTCCGAGCGGCCGCGGTCGAGCCTGAGCGCCCCGTCCGCAGCGTCGAGCCGGAGCCGCGCGGGAATGTCCGCGAACAGGTCCTCGATCGAGCTGACGCCGATCTCGGCCAGCATCTCCCGACGGTCTGCGGCGGTAGCCGAGACGTAGCTGCTCATATCAGCGAGGCTCGGTAGGCTGCGGCGTCGAGCAACGAGCTCACCTCGTCGGGATCGGAGAGCTTCACCTTGACCAACCAGCCCTTGCCGTAGGGTTCGTCGTTGATCGTCTCCGGGTTCTCGGCGAGCCCGTTGTTGACCTCGACGATCTCGCCCGAGAGCGGTGCGATGACGTCCGACACCGCCTTGACCGACTCGACCTCGGTGTACGGCTCGTCCTTGGTGACGGTGCTACCGACGTCGGGCGGCTCGAAGAATACGACCTCGCCGAGCGCGTCCTGAGCGAACCAGGTGATCCCGAAGGTGGCAGCGCCGTCCTGCACGCGGGCCCAATCGTGCTCAGGGTGGTACAGGAGGTCGTCGGGATAGCTTGCGTCGGACATGCCGTTTACGGTCCCTTCGTCTGGTAGAGGGGCTTGCGTGCGATCACCGCGGGGCGCACTGTGCCGCGGACGTCGATCTCGATCCGCGTGTCCAGCGCGGCGCGATCGGCGGGCACGTACGCCATCCCGATTCCCCGCTCGAGACACGGCGAGAAAGTTCCGCTGGTGACGGCGCCGCCGCCGTGGATCGGGTTGCCCTGGCGCGCGATTCCTGACCCTTGCAGCGCGAACGCGACGAGCTTCTCGGGCGTGCCGGCGGCGCGCGCCGCGGCCACGGTCGCCGAGCCGACGAAGCCGGTCTCGTCTTTGCAGCACCAGCCGAGGCCCGCCTCGATCGGGTTGCGTCGCTCGTCCATATCGTTGCCGTAGAGGTGAAAGCAGACCTCGAGCCGCAGCGTGTCCCTTGCTCCGAGGCCACACGGTGTCGCGCCGGCGTTCGCCAGCGCGTCCCAGACCGCCGGGGCGTGCTCGGGTTCGAGCAGCAGCTCGACCCCGTCCTCGCCCGTGTACCCGGTGCCGCAGACGAGCATCGGCACGCCGGCAACGTCGCGCTGGCAGCAGTGCATCCGCGGCGGCAATCGGCCGTCGGCGAGCCCTCGCACCAGGTCGCGCGCTCGCGGTCCTTGGACTGCGAGCATCGCGAGCTCGGGGGCGCGGTCGATCAGGTCGACGTCGAACTCGGCCGCGCGCTCCTGCATCCAGGCCAGGTCCTTCTCATGGTTGGCGGCGTTGGTGACGGTGAGGTAGTCGCAGTCGGCCAGCCGATACGTGAACAGGTCATCGAGGATCCCGCCGTCCTCACGGCAGAGCACGCTGTACTGAGCGCCCCCCTCGGGGATCCGGCGGACGTCATTGGAGAGCACATGCTGCAGGAACGCCGTCGCCTGCGGCCCACACGTCTGCACCTCCCCCATGTGCGAGACGTCGAACACCCCGACGTCGCGGCGCACCGCGAGGTGCTCGTCGCGGATACCCGTGTACTGGACCGGCATCTCCCAGCCCGAGAACGGGACGAGCCTCGCGCCCGCGGCCGCGTGACGCTCGTAGAGCGAGGTGCGGCGCAGGGCGGTGTCGGAGGCCGAGGACATCGCTGCTCAGGCTAGTACACGCGCTCGTCGTGCTGGGACTCGGTGCGACCGCGATCCGCTCGAGCGCGGCGCGCATCCCGATGACCTCGCTCGGCCTGTGGCCCCTTCACGCACCTGTGCTCTTTCGCACACGAGTCACACGCCAGAGGGGGGAGCCAGATGGCGCAGGCGTGAGCTGTTCCAGACGACGAAGCTCGAGGACAGCGCCATCGCTCCTCCGGCGATCAGGGGGTTGAGCAGGCCGCAGGCGGCGATCGGGATCGCCGCGAGGTTGTAGAGAAAGGCCCACGCGAGGTTGCCACGGATCGTCTTCAGCGTGCGGCGCGCCAGGCTGATCGCGGTCGCCGCCACACGTAGGTCGTCGCGCACGATGATCAGATCCGCGGCGTTGATCGCGACGTCGGTGCCCGAGCCGACGGCCAGGCCGAGGTCCGCGGTCGCCAGCGCCGGGGCATCGTTTACTCCGTCGCCCACCATCGCCACGGATCGGCCCTCGTCCTGGAGGCGCCGGATGATCGCGACCTTCTCGGCGGGGAGCGCGCCGGCAACGACCTCCGTGATTCCGATCGCCGCAGCGACGGCCCGCGCGGTGGTCTCGTTGTCCCCGGTCAAGAGGACGCAGCGCAATCCGAGCGCCTGCAGCTGGCGCACCGCCGGCGCAGCCGAAGGGCGGATCGCGTCGGCGAGCGCAAGCGCACCGATGATCGCCCCGTCACGGCGGACGACGACGACTGTTCGCCCAAGAGCCTCCCACTCGACGCAACGAGCCGAGAGGATCGGCGATCGCGCGTCAGCATCGTCGTCGGCCCGTCCGACGTAGAGCTCGTGTCCCTCTACGATGCCGCGCGCGCCGATTCCGGGCATGGCAACGAACGAGTCGACCTCGGGCAGATCACCGAGCCAGTGCTCGGCCGTGGCAGCGATGGCGTGCGCGACCGGGTGCTCGGATGCTCGCTCCACAGCTCCCGCCAAGCGCAACACCTCGCGCTGCTCGACCCCTGCCACAGCTTCGACGTCGGCTAGCGTCATCTGACCTTCGGTCAGCGTTCCCGTCTTGTCGAGCACGACCGTGTCGACGTGACGGGACGCCTCGAGCGCCCGGTAGCCCTTGAAGAAGATCCCGCCGCGCGCTCCGGCCCAGGTGGCGACGAGCAAAGCGGCCGGCGTCGCGAGGCCCAGGGCGCAGGGACACGCGATGATCAGCACCGAGATGGCCGCGGTGAACGCCGCTGTGGCGGAGTTGCCCGTCAGCCACCACGCGATCACCGTGCCGAAAGAGATCAGGAGGACCGCGGGGACGAATACGCTCGAGATGCGGTCGGCCAGCTGCTGGACGGCGGCCTTCTCGTTCTGGGCGTGCTCGACGAGACGCATCATCTGACCGAGCTGCGTCTCACGCCCGACCTTGGTCGCCTGCACCACGACCCGACCGGTGAGCGCGACCGTGCCGCCGAGCACCGCGTCACCGGGGCCCGCCTCGACGGGTTGGGACTCACCGGTCATCACGCTCCGGTCGATCGCCGACCGCCCGAGCACGACTTCGCCGTCGGTTGCCACCGTCTCCCCTGGGCGAACGACGAAGTGCTCACCGACAGCGAGGTCCGTAATCGCTCGTCGCTGCTCGCGGCCCGTGGGGTCGAGGACAACCACATCCCGCGCCCCCACCGCAGCCAGCGCACGCAGCGCGTTTCCGCTCCGCTGCCGCGACCACGCCTCGAAGTACCGGCCGGCGAGCAGGAACGTGGTCACCCCGGCGGGCACGTCGAGGTAGATCCCGCCGCCCGACCGGTGCGCGAGCCCGTGCAGGAGCGAATGGTGGACGCCGGCGTCGAGGAAGAACATCGAGTAGAGCGACCAGCCGGTGGCCGCCAGGATTCCCAACGACACCAAGGTGTCCATCGTCGTCGTGCGGTGGCGAGCGCTGCGCACCGCCGCCTGGTAGAACGGCCACGCGGCCCAGGTGACTACGGGGGCGGCCAAGGCGACCATCAGCCACTGCCATCCCGCGAACCGTAGTGTCGGGTAGATCGAGAAGAAGATCGACAGGTCGCACAACGGCATGAACAGCACGGCGGCGACGAAGAACCGTCGGCGTAGGGCACGGACGCGTAGCTCGAGCTCAGGGGCGCCGGCCGTGGCCGGCTGTGGATCCGCACCGACGACCTCGGCCGTATAGCCGGCGGAAATGACCTCGTCGATCAGCTGCCCGACCGACATCTCGGTCGGGAGCACCACACTGGCGCGTTCCGTCGCGTAGTTGACGCGGGCCACGACGCCGTCGAGGTCGTTCAGCGCGCGCTCGACGCGAGCCGCGCACGCGCCACACGTCATCCCGCCGACGGCGAGTGACACCTCGCCGCCCACGGACGGCGGTGCGGTGATGATCGAAGAGGTCGACACGGTCACCAGATGCCTGGGGGATCGCCGAGCGCGAAGCGTATCGGAGCGTTCATACGCCCTGAGGTGTCGGCCCGCCGGCGCCGTCGTCGGCCGGGGGCTCCGCCACGGTGCTCGTCAGGCGCTGGCGCAGCCGCTCGGTGGCGCCGGTGCCGGCTTGGGCGGCGCGCTCGGCGCGCTCCGGGCTCAATTCGACTCCCCGGGTGGCGGCAAGGTCGAGGAGCGACTGGCGCTCTTCGTCCTGGACCGCAAACTTGTAGAACAGCCACCCGAGGAGCAGGATGGTGAGAATGATCTGCTCGGTCATCATGATCCCGCCCGCGATGTTCTGGTCTCCGAGCGGGTTGAGGCCCTTGGCCGCGTCGGTCGACTTGTAGACCGGGTAGAGCACGGTTTGGGTCCAGATCAGGACGTTGCCGAGCACGGCGCCGATGAACCTGATCGCGATCACGTAGCCGACGCGCCATGCGCCGGTGAACCACGCGGGTTTTGGCAGCGGTCCGATCACCGCCAGCCACAGCAGCGTTCCGAACCAGAGCAGGCAGGCGTGCTCGAGCGCGTGGACGAGGTCGTGCCGGATCGCGAGTTGGTAGAAGAACGGCACATGCCACCCGTACAGATCGATCGCCCACAGCAGCACCGCCACGACGGGGTAGGCAAGCTTGCGTATGGGCCGGGTGACGCGAATCTGGAGAAGCGGCTGCATCACGGGCCCCGTAAGGCCGAACACGATCAGCAGCGAGCAGAAGTCGCCGATGATGATGTGCTGGACCATGTGCGCGATCAACACCTGGTCCGCGAGGCTGTCGGCCGGCCCGATCTGCACGCCGACGAGCAGCAGCACGCCGGTGACGAACGAAGCGACTCGCCACTTCTCCACCGGGCGCTGCTCGCGCGCGAGCGTCCGCATCCGCCGTCCGAATAGCGTGAGATAGACCACGCCCGCCACCAGCGGCGGCAGGAACTCGCCCCAATGCACGCTGTTGACGGTGGCCGCGAACGGGATCAGAGGACCCATCATCGCTCAATCCGTCGCAGTGCGGTTCGCCTCACGTCTGCTCCAGTTCGCCTCACGTCTGCTCCACTTCGCCTCACGTCTGCTCCATGAGGACGCGGAAGTCGTGTGCGAGGTTGCCAACGTTGATCGCGACGCCGGCGGAGATCAGCGCTTGCAGCCTGCCTTGACGGCTGACGAGCCAGATCAGTGCGGTGTGGGAGCTGTCCGGATCGCCGGCGATCTGGGGCGCGACGTGGTAAGCGTTCCAGACCGGTCTCAGCTGGGACGTGGAACCGATCAGATAGTGGAAGTTCGAGGGCTCCTGATGGAGCGCGAGCCACTGCAGGACGTCGCTTTTGGTGTCTCCGCTGGGGTCGACGGTGATCCCGACAACGTTCATCCCCGCGGCTTTCGGTCCGAGGTCGGCGAGCGCCGCGTGGATCTCTGAGCCGATCAGGGGGCAGATGTTCGGGCAGTGGACGTAGAGGAAGGTGATGGCGTACGGCTTGCCGCGCAGCGCTGCGGTCGAGATCATGCCGCCGCGGGCGTCGGTGAGATCGAACCGCGGAGCCGGCGAGTTCGCGAGCGCCTGGGGGATCAGGCTGGCGGTGAGATACGGTCCGTAGCCGATCGTCGAGTTGGCCTTGGTGGCCCCGCCGACACCGCGGTCGCTGAGCACGGCGACGGCGCAGACGGCGAGGACGGCGAGTCCAGCGAACGGGATCAGCGCGCGGACCCTCATCGACGCACCGCCGAGAGCAGCGACAGACCGACACAGGTGAGCGTAACGAGCATCCAGCGTTGGGGCACGGGCGCCGCCTCGGCGTCACCGTAGACGACAAGCGCGGGGCCGTGCGCCACCACTTTCCCCGACGCGCCCGTTATCTCGAGTGCCCCGCCATGTGGAGCGCCTTTCCACCGGCGCGCGTTGCGCCGCGACCACCGTGCGCGACGTCCACGCCCGAGTTCATCGTCGAAAGACTACGTAACGAGACGCTCCCGCACAACGGCGCACACTTCGCCCACTCACCCGGTCGGGTCCACGCCCTGCGGAGCGAGATCGACTCTTGCCGGGGCCGCACCGGAGCTGAGGCTCGGGCGGTCAGCCGTCGACCCCGAGCGCGTAGTGCTCGATGTCGTTTTCGAGCGCGGCCTCTGTCCCGTATTGGCCGATGTGCACGTTGATGACCTTCCCGGCGCGATCGATGAAGATCGTCGTCGGCATCCCCTCGATCACGGCGAGCGAAGCGAGCTGCGCCGAGGAGCTCTGATAGCTGGGATAGCTGATCGGATGTCGCGCGAGGAACGAGCGGGCGTCGCCGGCGCTGTCGTTGGTGTCGGCCCCGAGGAACGCGACCTGCCGACCGTACCGCGCCGACGCGGAGGCGAGGATCGGAAATTCGGTCCGGCACGGTGCACACCACGCGGCCCAAGCGTTGATCACGACGGGGTAGCCGCGCAAGCTCCTGAGCCGTGCGGCAAGCGCACTCTCTGAGCCGAGCAGCTGCCCCGCCTGCTCGTGGACTGACGCCAGCGCTGCGGGTGAGCCCGCGAGCGCCCGCTGGGCGGCTGCGACGCTCGGCGGATGGACGGCGGGCACCGCGTCCGCGGGGATGTTCCTACCCATCAGGTAGTAGACGTCCTCGAGCGCCTCCGTGGCCGTCCAGGGCAGCTGCGGGTGGGCGAGATTCTGCCGCCCCTCAGCGTCGAGCAGTCCGCGCAACACCGCCGAGAGATGCCCGCCCACATCCGGCATGCCCTGGTCCACGACGCGCTCTTGCCCGGCGGGATCGAGGAAGAACACCGCGTCGGTGTGCTCGACGTCGAACGTCTCGGGCTTGTGCGTCATCCAGTCGATGTCGGGCGGATTGCTCTGGGGCACGCGGTGGTAGTAGACCCCGAAGAAGCTCCACAGTCGCCGGATCTCGGATGTCGTGCCGGTGAGCATCGCGAAGTTCGCGCCCGTCAGCCGCTGGTAGGCGCGGAGGCGCGCCGGGGTGTCGCGCCACGGATCGACGGTCACTTCTGCGACCACGACCTGGCGCGAAAGCCCGGCCTTGCGAAGCTGGCTCGTGAGCTGCGTCAACGCTCCTGTGGTCATCGGGCACACCTCGTCGCAGAGCGTCATCGAGGGCGCCAACACGACCCATTTTCCTCGCCAGGAACTGAGCGAGACCCGCCTGCCCTGCTCGTCGATCAGCTGCACGTGCGGAACCAGCCGGGGCCGCTGGAGCTCCGTTCCCACCGCGAGCGGTGCCGGCACGTCCGACGCCGAATTCGATTGCCCACTTTGAAGCCTCGCGAGCACCGCCAGGACGCTCAGCAACGCCAACAGACTCAGCGTGCCGGAGATCGCGATCAGGCGGAGGCGACGTCGCGTCACGACGAGCGATAGTAGATCGTGCACGCCTGCGCACGCGACGCTTGGACCCCGGCCATCGAAGCATCGAGCCGATCGTTAGGAAACGGTGCTCTAGCGGGACGAGGCGGCCAGGTCGCGGAGTGCGTCGGCGCGTTCCTCGCGGTTCAAAGCGTCGATGAACACCACGGCCATCGCAATCCCGAACACCAGGAACTCGATCAGGCACATCGACGCGCCCGCGAGCCGCTGGTCGGTGATCGCCGAGATTCCATATCCCCGTGGCAAGCTCGCGTATCGCGGATACAGAGTGTGGTTGAGAAACGTCAGCGGCAGGCAGATCAAAGCGCTTGCGGCGCGGGAGAAACCCACGTAGACGAGGCGGCTCATGCCCGGGTCGCGACGCTCGCTGGGAAGTGGGGTGATGATCAGCCACCACAGTGCGAACCCGGTGTAGAACAGCGTCAGGTGCTCGAAATTGTGCAAGAGCTGATGTTGCGCGGTGTAGTCGAACACCGCCGGGATCGACCAAGCCAGGAGCGTGGCCGACCACACCGGCAGCGCGACCCAGGGCTTGGTGGCGACCGCCCAGACGCGGCCCAGGGTGCCGCGATGGGCGAGCCGTTTGAGCAGCGGACGGGGAACGCCGAGCGGCAGCACGGGAGCGCGTAGGCCGAGGATGATGAGCGGCGGCGCGATGTCCGAGAGCAGGGTGTGCTGGCCCATGTGCGCCAACAGCAGCCAGTGGACGGCGATCGTGTTGAGCGGGGAGCCGAGCGCGATCAGGAGCACCGCGAGCCCGGACCAGTAGAAGATCCAGTGGCCGGGGCCGACGGGCTTGCCGGTGACGCGATGCACCCGGCGCAGCATCGACACGTACCACGCGCCCGCCGCCAACAGCCCAATCCACAGCAGCGGCACGAAGCTCCAGCTGCCCCAACTGGGAGCACTACTCATCGCGCGTGGACCTCGTTCCCCGTCGTTGCCCTAGTCGGCGGGCCGTCGGTGTGGTTCCCGAGCGCCACCCGAGTCCGTGGAAACGTAGGGCCTGCAATGCACGTTGATCATGCACAGGCGCGGGACCGTATCACGCGAGTCTCCTGCCGTGGTGATGTGCCAGCGCCCGGCCAGCTGCCTGTCGACGGCGGCGACCCGGGCAAGCGCCGCCGGGGCCCGAGCCGCGCCGGCGACCCCGCCGACCGGTGCCCCGGGTGTGCCGGCGAACCCGGGGGAAGTCCGAGCGGGCGTCACTTATGATCTCCCGCGCCCAGGACGCCGGTAGAGGCGTCGGCAGCCAGCCCAAGGACGTGCGGTGAGCCAGAGCGGAGACCACCTCAAACCCGGACAGCTGCGTACGGCGGACGTGACAGCGTCGACGGTCGCGAATATCGGGCCGGGGATCGACTTCTATTTCGCCTTCGGGGTAATCGCCGTTACTGCCGGCGTTGCCGCACCGTTGACGATCCTCGCCGCCGGTGTTGCCGTCGTTCTCCTCGCTTTCATTGTGGCGGAGTTCACCAAGGCCGAGCCCTCTGCGGGAAGCTTCATCACCTACGTCGAGACCTCACTGGGACCGAGGGCAGGTGTCGCTACAGCCCTCCTGGTCGCGGTGGGGTACACGGTGGCCATTGCGGGGGTGTTCACCATGTCGGGCGGCATGGTGGCGATGACGTTCGCCCACTACGCATCGTGGCACCTCCCCTGGGAACCACTGAGCCTCGCGTTGACTGTCGGCGCCATCTGCTTGACAGCGCGCGGCGTCAGCCTTTCGACCACGGCGGTGGGCGTGGCGGTCCTCGTTCAGGTGGCAATCATGCTCATGGTCTGCGTCGTTGTCCTCATCGACCGGCGTGCCCATCTATCGGGCATACCGTTCTCGTGGCGGCACCTCACCGGTGGCCTCACGGGCTTGTCCGCAGGCTTCCCACTTGCGCTGTACATGTTCATTGGATGGGAGAACGGCCCGGCGCTCGCAGAGGAAGCCCGCGATCCGAAGCGCACGATCCCGAGAGCCCTCTACATATCGATCGCGATCGCCGTCGCCCTGTTCGTCTTCTTCGCCTATGCCACGGTCACCGGATTCCATTACGACGTCTCCTCCGTCGGTCGCTCATCCGTCCCGTTCCTGACCGTCGCTGACCGTTACCTCGGCGGAGCGGCGATCTTGGCCTGGGTCGCCGGAATCGTCTCCGTGCTCGCGACCCTGGTGTCCGGCGCCAACTCCCAAGCGCGGATGCTCTTCGACGCCGGCCGAACCGGGTTGCTCCCGGCGTGGCTCGGCCGGCTCCGCCCACGGGCCGATACGCCAGTCAACGCGCTGCTGGGCATGGCCGGCGTTGCACTCGGGATCATCGGGGTCTGGTGGGCAGCCCACCTGATCGGCGCGGACAGAGGATCGACGAACCCCGTTGGCCTCTATGCCGAGTGCTCGACGATGGGCACGATCGTGATCCTGTTTGTCTATTTCCTCACGACGCTCGCCCTCCCGTGCTTCATGTGGCGCCGCCACCGAGAGTCGTTCTCGACTCTCCGACACGTGGCCATCCCCATCCTCGGGGCGCTGACCCTGATCGTCCCGTTCGTCGAGCTGTGTAAGCCCGGGCAGCCTTCTCCCTACAGCGAGTTCCCGTACATCGCACTGGCGACCGTCGCGGCGGCCACCGTGATCGCTTGCCTCACCGTGCGTCGCCACCCGTCCACGGGCTCGGGTGAAGGGACGACACGCTGACCCGGGACGACACCCTGATTGCGCGGTGCTCCCGCGCCCGAGTCACCGCGGTGGCCTCGCGCCCGCTCGAGCGGGAAGATGTCGGCGTGACTGACGCATCTGCCAAGCACCAGCTCGCGGCGCTCGGTGCGCTCTTGCGCGCACAGCGGGTGTCCGCCCAGCTGTCGCTGCGCGACCTCGCTGAACGCACCAACGTCTCCAACGCTTACCTCAGCGAGTTGGAGCGCGGACTGCACGAACCCTCCCTTCGCGTGTTACGAGCGATCGCGTCCGCCCTTGGCACACCGCTCGCCTCGACGCTCGCCAGCGCGGGGGTCCTCGGCGAAGGCGAGGACGGACTCCCAGCCGGCGTGCGCGAGACCGAAGCCGCGATCCTTCGCGACCCTGAGCTCAGCGAACCGCAGCGGACGGCGTTGCTCAGCGTGTACCGAAGCTTCGTCGGAACTCGGTCACTCTGAGCTGTATACCGAGCGTGTGATCGATATACTGAGCAGATGGCGGGAATCGACTGGCGGAAGCTCTACGCCACGAACCAAGCGGCGCTTGCCCGCGCGGGCGTCCGACCGAGCAAACGGCTACAGCTGGCAGCGCTCCGCACGCCGGGCAGCCGTGCCACCTCGCCCGCCGGTGTCGAACGAGTGTCGACTGCCGTGACGAGCAGCCAGCGGGCGCTCGTTCACGTTCCGCGCCGGCTCGACGCCACACAGCCGGCTCCCCTCGTCTGCATGCTCCATGGCTGCACGCAGGATCCCGCTACGTTTGCCGCGGCCACCCTGATGAACGACGCGGCCGACCGCCACAACTTCGTGGTCGTCTACCCGGGCCAGGATCGTCGCCGCAACGCTCAGGGATGCTGGAACTGGTTTCTCCCCGATCATCAGCAGCGTGGTGCCGGCGAGCCGGCAGCGATCGCCGGGATCGTCGGCGATCTCATCGCGCCGAACTCCCAGTTCACGATCGACCCTGGACGCGTGTTTGTCGCCGGGCTCTCCTCGGGCGGCGCGATGGCCGCCGTCCTGGGCGCGTGCTATCCGGACCTCTTCGCCGCGGTCGCGGTCCACTCGGGACTGGCCTACAGGTCGGCGACCAGCATGGGGTCCGCCTTCGATGCGATGGCGCGGGGACGCGAGGGCGCGGACCTCCAAGACGACGCAGCTCTTCCCGGGATCGACCGCAACGCGCGTCGCGTTCCGAGCATGGTCGTCCACGGAACCGCCGATCAGACCGTCGCTCCGGCCAACGCGATCCACGTTCTGCGCCAGTCGATGATCGCGAACCATCTCGCGGCACCCGAGACGTGCAACCACGACGCAGAGGACCCCACGAGCTCGTGGCGCGGCCAGAGCGACGGTGGGCATCCCTACACCCAGTCGCAATGGACCGACGCGAACGGGACCCTCACGCACGAACTACTGATGATCGACGGGCTCGGTCACGCGTGGTCCGGTGGCGCGGCCGGGGGCTCCTACACCGATTCCCACCCTCCGTGCGCAACCGCGGCGATCTGGGCGTTCTTTGCCACCACATCCGCCCGCGCGGCAGGGGGCTGACCTCCCGGCCGCGCTGCATCCCGGACGCCGCGAGCGCCTAGCGATTCTTCAGGAACGACGGGATGTCGATGTCGTCGTCGCGGATCTCGAGCGAGCTCCGCTGCCGGGAGTCGAGCGTCACATCGCGGTCGCGGCGGTCGCGGCGCGTGGTCTCGCGGGCCGTGCTCGGGCGAACGTGTCCGTGATCGAAGCCCGTGGCGATGACGGTGACCCTCACGTCCTCCCCGAGGGTGTCGTCGATCACCGCGCCGAAGATGATGTTCGAGTTGCTGTCGGCGGCGCTTGCGACGATCTCGGCCGCCTCGTTGACCTCGAACAGGCCGAGATCGTGACCACCGGTGATGTTGAGCAGGATCCCGGTGGCCCCCTCGACCGACTCCTCGAGCAGCGGCGAGGAGATGGCGAGCTTCGCCGCCTCGCTGGCGCGGTTCTCGCCGCCGGCGCTCCCGATCCCCATCAGCGCGGTGCCCGCGTTCTGCATGATCGTCCGGACGTCGGCGAAGTCGAGGTTGATCAGGCCCGGGATCGTGATCAGATCGGTAATGCCCTGGACGCCCTGGCGGAGCACGTTGTCGGCTTCGCGGAACGCGTCGATGATCGTGGTGCGGCGCTCGACCGTGGCGAGCAGCTTCTCGTTCGGGATCACGATCAGCGTGTCGACGTGCTCGCGGAGCGTCTGGATCCCCTCTTGCGCCTGCCGCGCGCGCTGCGTACCTTCGAACGAGAACGGCCGCGTCACGACCCCGACGGTCAGCGCTCCGATCTCGTTCTTCGCGATATCGGCGATCACGGGCGCCGCGCCCGTGCCGGTACCGCCGCCCTCGCCGGCGGTGACGAAGACCATGTCCGCGCCCTTCAGCGCCTCCTTGATCTCGTCGCGCGACTCGGCCGCGGCGCCCTCACCGATCTCCGGATTAGCACCGGCGCCAAGGCCCTTGGTCAGGTCGTGGCCGATGTTGAGCTTGATGTCGGCTTCGCACATCGCGAGCGCCTGGGCATCGGTGTTCGCCGAGATGAACTCGACGCCGTGCAATCCCGCGTCGACCATTCGGTTGACGGCGTTGGTGCCGCCGCCGCCGACTCCGACGACCTTGATGACTGCCAGATAACTGCCCGTTTCCATTAGTGACCGTCCGACCCTCGAGGTAGCGTTGAGCGTTTCGATGCTCTGTCGCTCGTAGCGGGAGTTTTGCACGTTATGGCCTGGTGATGCGCGAAGTCAATACAGACCCTCGCTTCGCAACGTTCGTTGCAAAACGTCGAAGTCTCGACAAGGCCGCGAGAGTTCCATTTTTCGGGACCTAAAGCTCTACTTGAGGCTTAGTCTCCGGGAGCGCCGTCACCCGACGGCGTCGTGGTCACGGGGCTTCCGGTCGCGGCGTCGGTCGGCGCCGTGGTGTCGGCGGCTCCCGTCGCGGCGTCGGTGACGCTCGGAGCGGTGGCCGTGGTGTAGCCCGCGCCGATAACGGCGCCGGCGCCGCTCGTCGTCGCCGCCGCCGGATTTGTCGCTCCGCCGGGCAGGATTGACTGATCGGCGCTCGCAGCTCCAGCCACGCCGCCGACAGCCGGGCGGGCGGGCACCGTCACATCGATGTACGCGGCGCCTTCCGAGCTCGGATCGGCGAGCACCGCCGCCGCGGCCATCCACTTCGCGCGTAGGTGGCTCGTGCTGCCGAAGTAGATGGCGGGGCCATCGCGCATCTTGGCGACGAGTCCGTTCGCACTCGTGCTCGAGACCTGCATGACTCGCGTGCGCAGCCAGGCGGGAGCCGCGGCGAGCACCGCCACCGCGGCCAGCGCCACGCGATCGGTCAGGCGCGCGCCGCCCGGAGGCACGCTCAGGGGAATCGATGAAAGCCCGGATGCGTTGAGCGACGGCAGCAGCGTCCCGTCCGCGGCGACCGGGATTGCCCTTCCGTCGACGGTCACCGCCCCGACGGGCACCTGTTCGATGACGCGAATCCGCATTCCGTGCGGGAACTGGGTGGTCACGCTCAGGCTCTTGACGATGGGAAACGGCGCGACGGCCATGCGCAGCGCGGACATGTTCACGTCGAGCGTCGTCATGTTGCGTGCCGCGCTCGAGAGCGCAGAGTGGATCTCGTCCGAGGTCGGCCCGCTGAGACCCATGACGGTGACGCGATCGACCGACACGAGCGAAGAACCGCGCAGCCACAGCCAGCCCCCGCCGAGCAGCGCCAGCACAAGAGCGATCGCGATGATCGTCCGCGGCCGAGGCGGCGCCGGTCGACGGATGGAGAGGCGCGGCAGGCGCATCCGCGAGACCGCGCTCAACGCGTCCTCCAGTCCTCGGGCAGCCGCACCGCCCCGAGCGCCTGTACCTCGGCCTCGAGAGTGATCCCGAACCGCTCCTCGACACGTCTGCGACCCTCGGCCATCAGCTCGATCACGTCCGCGGTGGTCGCGTCGCCGTGATTCTCGACGAAGTTCGCGTGCTTGGACGAGAAGCTCGCGCCGCCGATGCGCAGGCCGCGGCACCCCGCCGCCTCGAGCAACTGACCGGCGGTGCGGCCCTCGGCCCGGGCGTCGTCGGGATTCTTGAACGTCGAACCGAAGGTCTTGATCCCCGATGGCTGCGCCGCCCTGCGGAGCGCTCGCATGTCGGCGAGCGTGGCCTTCACGGCCTCGGGCTCGGCGCGCGCCAGCGCGAAGGACGCCCGCGCGACGATCTCGCCCGCTGCGAGGTTCGAGCGCCGATACGCGAACCCCAGCTGATCCGGCGCCCGCCGCTCCGTGCCCCCGGCGCTCACGACATCGACCCACTCGAGCGCGCTCGCGAGCTCACCGCAGTAGGCGTTCGCGTTCATCCTGATAGCGCCGCCAACGGTTCCCGGGATGTTGATCCCGAACTCGATTCCCGTGAGTCCGGCCTGGGCGGCCCGCGCCGCGACCGCCGGCAGCCGTGCGCCACCGCCGCAGCTCATGCGAGTGCCTTCGAGCTCGATCTGGGCCAGGTCCTTGTCAAGTTTCACAACGAGTCCACGGACACCCTCGTCCGCCACCAACAGGTTCGACCCCGAGCCGACGACCCCTACCTGGACGCCCTCGCCGGTCGCCCACCTGACGAGCTCCTCGAGACGATCGAGCGTGCCGACGCGTGCGAACAGCTCTGCCCGACCGCCGGTTCGGACGGTCGTCAGGCGAGCCAAGGGGTAGTCACGTTGGACGCCCGGGGGCGCGGCGATCGACCTTCGTTCGCTGGGGCCCGAGGGCGGGGGGACCATCATTCCCAGGGTAGACACAGCTCCCGACGCCGCCGGCCCGAGGCTGCCGGTCGGGCCCGCCGCCGCCGCGGCCGCGGCCGCCCGCGGGCCGCGCGGGCCCCCGGCCCGTCAGGCGGTCAGCATCCGCGCGAGCGAGTCCACATCTCCGGCCCCCATTGTCAGGCATAGATCTCCCGCTCTGAGGATCGACGACAGGAAGCGCTCGGCGCCGCCGAAGTCGCGGAACCATGCCACCTGTCTCGCGATTCCCGCGTCCGCGGCAGCCGTCGCGACGAGCCGCCCGCTGATGCCGGGAAAGTCCGCGGCGCGCTCACGGGCGGGGTAGACGTCGACCACGACCACGACATCCGCGGCGGCGAGCGCCTCGCCGAACGCGCTCGCCAGCACGCGGGTCCGCGAGTAGAGATGCGGCTGGAAGACGGCGACGATGCGGCGCGGCTCGAGGGTGCGCGCGGCCGCCAGCGTGGCGGCCACCTCGGTCGGATGGTGGGCGTAGTCGTCGTACACGGCGGCACCGGCGGCGGTATCGCCGACGCGTTCGAAGCGTCGTCGAGCGCCGCGAAAGTCGCCCAGGGCGGCGGCAGCGCCAGCCGGATCGGCCCCAGCGATGACGCACGCCTCCAGCGCTCCGGCGGCGTTGATCGCATTGTGGGCCCCGTGGACGCCGAGCACGACCTCGATCCCGCGCCAGCGAAACCGAGCCCCGTGCGGGTCGAGCACGGGCGAGGGCGCGTCGTAGGGGACGGCGCCGGGGGGGCAGAGTGCCCGGAGCCCTGGCCGATCCCAGACGACCGCGTGGCGCGCGCGGCTCATGAACTCAGCCAGGGTAGTCTCGAGGTCGAGCCTGGAGCCGTACGTGGCGTGATGGTCGAGCTCGGCATTGGTCAAGATCGCGATCTCACAATCGAGCTTCAACAGCGACCGGTCCGACTCATCAGCTTCGACCACGACCCAGTCTCCGGTCGCCCACCCGGCGTTCGAGCCGGTGCCACCCAGCTCGCCTCCGACCAGGTAGGAGGGATCGAATCCGCAGCCACGGAGCGCGTGGACGATCATTGCTGCGGTCGTCGTCTTCCCGTGCGTGCCGGTGATCGCAATACAGCGCCTCAAGCGCGTGATCTCACCCAGCAGGTCGGCGCGGTGCAGCTCGTTACCCGCCGCCGCCAGGCGCTCTGGGTTGTCCGCCGGAACGGCCGTCGAGTAGACGACCTCGGCACCTTCGGGCACGTTCGACGCGGCATGCCCAATCATCGGCTCGATCCCGTGCTCGCGAAGATGCTCGGCGTAGGGCGAATCGGCCCGGTCCGAACCCGTCACCTGCGCGCCGAGCGCCCGCGCCACGAGCGCGAGACCGCTCATGCCCGCCCCGCCGACGCCGACGAAGTGCAGCCGCCGCGAGGACCAGTCGTCGTTCATGACGACTGAAGCTAGCGCCCGGCAGAATCACGCGCAGCTCGAGCATGACGAGGGGGTTCTCCCGATCCGTCGCCGAGCCCGCGCCCGGTCTGGCGTTCGCGAAACGCCGTCACAGCATCGAATCGCTACCGCACGAACACAGGACGTACGTCCAGTGTGAGTCCAGACCATCGATGACAATGTGACAGCGTCGATGAACTAACGTCGCTTCCGATGAACCGGTGCACCCTGACGCTCGTGCTCGCGCTCACAGCATTGCTCCTGCCCGCGAGCGCGCTCGCCGCGCCGGGGAGCGGCATCGTTCTCTCGGTCGACCGGTCTGATCACGCCGTGCAGGTCGTCGACGCCGGCCACTTTGTCCACGACTACCACTACGGGAAGATCCCGAAGGTCGCGACCGGCAGTCGCGTCCGCTTCAAGATCTCCGGCAAGAACATCACCGCGGTCAGGAAACTGGGGAAGGCATCCGCAGTGTCCTTCTTCGCCAAAGTCGTGCGCTCAGGGACTCACGTGCTCGTGCTGAGACTCGCCGACGGGAGCACCTTGGCGCTCGGAGCCAGGCAGCTCGCACAAGCGAAAGTGACGATGCCCGCCGCCAAGAGCAAAGCTCACGTGACGGCGGACACGTCCAGAGTCGGGCGGGTCGTGATCAACGTCGCGGGCCTGCGCGCGGGCGAGACCGTGCTCGTCACCGAGTCAACGAACAAGCGCAACCTCGTCGTCACCATCGAGCTGATCGGCACCCCTGGCGGGGTCAAAGTGTCAGAGCTGCAGCTCAGCGGCGTGGTCACCGACCTGGAGCGCAACACCTTTGAAGTCACTACAGCCGATGGGTCGGTGATCAGTCTGCGGATGGCGCCGGCCATCCTCGCCAACCTCAACTTGAACTACTGCGACGAGGTGACCGTTGCCTACCACGTGGACGGCGGCGCATTCATCGCCGACACGGTCGTGGACACTGGCCCCTCGACGACCGGCATGTGCGCCAACAACCCTGGATCCGGCCCAGCGGGGGGGAACGCCATTGGGACGATCACGAGCGTGTCAGACTCGAGCATCACGATTGACCAGGGCGCCGGCCAGGGCCCACTCACATTCACCGTCGACGACCCGTCCATCACCGCGGGCTTCGTGGTCGGCGACGGCGTCGACGTCACATACACTCAGGACTCGGACGGAACGCTTGACGCGAATAACGTGCAGTACGTCGAAGACGACGCGATCGGAGCCGTGACCGCGGTCAGCGCCGGGAGCGTCACCATCACCAACGCCTCGACCGGCACCCCCGACACGTTCGTCGCCGACCCGACCATCGACATGTTCGACGGTGTCGAGGTCGGTGACGAGGTCGACATCAGCTATCACCTCGGCGCCGGCCAGAACGTGGCCGACAGCGTCGACGACTTCGGCCCGGGCGAGCTGGGCGCAGCGGGGGCTGTCACCGCGGTAGGCGCGGGGAGCATGACGATCACCGACAGCTTGACCGGCCACGCCGACACGTTCGTCGCCGACCCAACCGCCGACATGTTCGACGGTGTCGCGATCGGCGATCAGGTCAACGTCATCTACCACCTCGCCGACGGCCAGAACGTGGCCGACAACGTCGACGACAACGGTCCCGAGAACTGAAAAGAGCCCGTGGAGCTCCTGATCGGGCTCGGCAGCGGACCGCAGCCGAGTCCGGTACCACGGAGCGACCACTCAGGCGCCATCCACCCGGGTCCCACGGCGCCGCCTGCGACACTGACACCGTGGGGTCCGCATGAACTTCGCCCGCGACGTCATCGACGCGGCACCGGCGGAGCGGCGCGCGCTGGTCGAGCTGGCGAGCGACGGCCGGCGGAAGGAGTGGTCCTTCGGCGAGGTGGCACGACGAAGCGCCTCACTCGCCGGCACGCTCGGCGTGTACGGCGTCACACGCGGTGACGTGGTGCTGACGCTGATCGGCAATCGCCCGGAATGGGTCCTGACGATGGTCGCGTGCTTCCGCATTGGCGCAGTCGTGCTGCCGTGCAACGAACAGCTCCGAGCCAAGGACCTGCGGCTACGCCTCGAGATCGCCCGACCGAAGCTGATCGTCGCGGACGCACGCAATATCACTGAGCTCGCCGCGGCCGGCCCCGACTGCACGGTCCTGATGGTGCCCGACGAGGACTTGTTCGCCGGGGCCGCGGCGGCCGCGGCCGACCTGTCGGCGACCGACCCCTGTCTGATCACGTTCACGAGCGGAACGACAGGCGAGCCCAAGGGCGTGCTCCACGGGCAGCGCTACCTCCCGGGCCAGCTCTTGCAGGCCACGCACTGGCTCGATGCGCGGCCCGGCGAGCTCGTATGGTGCACCGCCGCGAGCGGGTGGTCCAAGTCCGCACGCAACGCCTTCATCGCACCGTGGCTACGCGGCGCCGCGGCGCTGCTCCACGATGCGCGCTTCGACCCGGCCGAGCGGCTCGAGATCCTCGCTTCGGAGGGCGTCAACGTCCTCTGCATGGCGCCGACCGAGTATCGCGTGATCGCCAAACGCGCCGAGCTGGCGCCGCTGCCCCGCCTCCGCGTGCTCGTCGCGGCCGGCGAGGCGCTCAACCCCGAGGTGCTCCGTGTCTTTCAGGCAGGCCTGGGCCTCGACATCCGCGACGGCTACGGACAGACCGAGACCGGCCAACTCACGGGCACGGCGCCCGGTGAGCGCGTTCGCCCGGGATCGATGGGACGGCCGCTGCCCGGCGTCGAACTCCGGATCGAGGACGGCGAGCTGGTGCTGGCCGATCCCGCGACCGATCCCACGTTCTTCCTACGCAACCTCGGCGAGGACCCCCCACCGGTGGGGATGCCGTGGCGAACGGGCGACCGCGTGCATCAGGACGAGGATGGTTTCCTCTACTTCGAGGGGCGCGCCGACGACGTGATCATCTCGGCCGGCTACCGGATCGGCCCGTTCGAGGTGGAGTCAGCACTCGTCTCGCACCTCGCGGTCGCCGAAGCGGCGGTCGTCGAGGCGCCCGACGAGGAGCGCGGCGCCGTCGTGCGAGCGGTCGTCGTCCTCCGCGAGGGCTTCGAGCCAGGCGACGACCTCGCCGCCGAGCTGCAGGAGCATGTCCGGCGTGAGACGGCGCCGTACAAGTATCCCCGAATCGTCGATTTCGCCGAGGAACTGCCGAAGACCGCCAGCGGCAAGATCAGGCGGGCCGAGCTGCGCCGCCGATAGCCGGGTCCTCGTCGACTGCGGCGCCGCCAGGTGATGATTCCCGACTCCCAGCTACGCTCCAGGTCATGTTCGCTTCCCGTCCTACGGTCGGTATCTGCGCCGGCCTCGCCGAGGCCAGCTGGGGTGTGTGGCGCCAGCCTGCCGTACTGCTCCCGCTCAACTACTTCACGGCGATCCAGCGCGCCGGCGGGTTCGCGCTGATGATTCCGCCCGATCCCGAGCTGGCCGAGGCACCCGACCAGGTGCTCGAGCGTCTCGACGGGTTGATCCTCCCTGGCGGGGTCGATATCGATCCCGCCACCTACGGCGCCGAGGCTCACGCGCAGACGGTGGGCGCGGTGCTCGAGCGCGATCTGACCGAGATCGCGCTCGTTCGGCGGGCGCTCGAGGTCGACCTCCCCGTGCTCGGGATCTGCCGCGGAATGCAGCTGATCAACGTGGCCCTCGGCGGCACTCTGCTCCAGCACGTCCCGGACGAGGTCGGGCATCCCCAGCACCGGCGTACCCCAGGTAGCTTCGAGGACTCTGACCACGACGTCCGCTTGACATCGGGATCGCTGGCCGCGCGCGTGGTCGGCGAGGAGATTCACGGGACCAAGTCCCACCATCACCAGGCCGTCGCCGAGATCGGCGAGGGACTCGAGGTCACCGGCTGGTCGTCGATCGACGATCTGCCCGAGGCGATCGAGGCGCGCGACCGGCGCTTCGCGCTCGGCGTTCAGTGGCATCCGGAGGCCGACGATACGAGCCGACTGATCGAGGCCCTGGTCGACGAGGCGCGCAGCTACCGAAGCTCGCGCATGGCTAGGGGTGATCCGTGAACCTCCGGCGTGGACCGTCCGGCGCGCCGTCTCCGCCCAGCGTGCGCACCACCCACGGGTCGTAGCCCGACGCGCGGATAACCCTCAAGACCTCGTCGGCGTGCGCGCGCCCACGGATCTCGAGCACGGTCTGCACCGCGGTCTCGCGGACGTGCAGCTCGACGCCCTCGCGAACGTGCTGGACGTCGATCAGGTTTGCGCCGGCGGTCCCCATCAGTGAGAGCAGGCGAGCGAGCGCCCCGGGCCGATCCGGGATCCGCGTCAAGAGCACGAAACGCCTCCCGGCCTGGGTCTCGTGCCGCCGGGCGATTTGGGCGAGCAGGCCGGCATCGACGTTCCCACCCGAGAGGATCACGGCGGTCGTCCCGGACTTCGCCCCGGCGACGCGACCCCCGAGGAGCGCCGCCACGCCCACGGCTCCGGCGCCCTCGACCACGAGCTTGGCGCGCTCGAGCAGGAACGCCATCGCCTCGGCCACTTCGTCCTCGGAGACGACGACGACCTCGTCGACCCAGTGCGCCAGCAGCCCGAGCGTCAGCTCTCCGGGGCCTTTGACGGCGATGCCATCGGCGATCGTCAGCGCGGGCTGCACGGCGAGCGGCTGGCCCGCCGCGAGCGACGCGGGAACCGACGCGTACGAATCGATCTGGACTCCGACGACCCGGATCTCCGGATGCTCGGATTTCAGCGCGATCGCCACTCCGCTCGCCAGGCCGCCCCCTCCGATCGGGACGATGACGAGAGCCAAGTCGTCGACTTGGGCGAGCAGCTCGAGGCCGACCGTTCCCTGGCCGGCGATCACGTCGACGTCATCAAACGGGTGGACGAAGGTGAGCCCACTGGTGGCAGCGCGTGCGAGCGCCGCCGACAGGCACTCTTCGACGGAGACGCCGGCGAAGCTGACCCGCGCGCCGAGCTCACTGGCGGCCTCAACCTTCGAGATCGGCGCGATCTCTGGCATGAACACCTCGCAGGGCACGCCGCGGGCGCGCGCGGCGTAAGCGACGGCTTGGGCGTGGTTGCCCGCGCTTGCGGTCACGACCCCGGCCGCGCAGCCGTCTCCAAGGGCGGCGATCTTGGCGAGCGCCCCGCGTAGCTTGAATGATCCGGTCCGCTGCAGGTTCTCGGTCTTCAGCGCCACCGTCCCGCCGCAGCGCTCACCGAGCGTGCGCGAGCTCAGCACCGGCGTCTCGCGGATCACGCCGATCCCCGCGGCGCGCGCGTGCCGGATGTCAGCCAGCGACGGTGAGGACTGGTCAGGCAGGAAGGGCCACCACAGCGTCGATCTCGACCTGCGCTCCGCGCGGTAGGGCTGCGACGCCGATCGCCACGCGCGCCGGCGGATCGGTCTCGAAGAATGACGCGTACACCTCGTTGACCTCCGCGAGCGCCCTCATGTCGGTCAGGTACACCGTCACGCGGACCGCGTCGCCCAACCGCGCGCCGGCTGCGCCGCACACCGCTGCGAGGTTCTCCAGACACCGGCCCGCCTGATCGGCGGGGCCTCCCATGACGAGCTCGCCGGTCCGGGGATCGAGCGGGATCTGGCCCGAGCAGAACAGCAGGCCGCCCGCGCGTACAGCATGCACGTAGGGGCCCACTGCGGCGGGTGCGTCTGGGGCGGTGATTGGCTCACGGTGGTCGGTCACGTGGTGTCTCTCCTGATTGCGGCTGCTCTGTGCGGAGCCTTAAGTAGATCGGACTTACCGTCTCCACGCTTGAGGGGCAGACTCCCTTCGGCGCCGGGTAGCCTGCAGAGCATGCCCAATCGCCTCGCGAATGAGACTTCCCCATACCTCCTCCAGCACAAGGACAACCCGGTCGATTGGCACCCGTGGGGCGAGGAGGCGCTCGCGCGAGCCCGCGCCGAGGACCGGCCGCTGCTCGTTTCGATCGGCTACTCGGCCTGCCACTGGTGCCACGTGATGGAGCGCGAGTCCTTCGAGGATCCGGAGATCGCGGCGCTGATGAACGAGCGGTTCGTGTGCGTCAAGGTCGACCGCGAGGAGCGCCCCGACGTCGACGCGATCTACATGGAGGCGGTTCAGATGATGACCGGTCACGGCGGCTGGCCGCTGAACGCGTTCATCACCCCCGAGCAGGCTCCCTTTTACGTCGGCACCTACTTCCCGCCCGAGCCGCGACATGGGCTTGCCAGCTGGCGCATGGTCCTGCTCGCGGTGGCCGACGCCTGGGAGCGCCGTCGTGGAGAGATCCGCGAGCAGAGCGCTCAGGTCGTGACCTCGCTGCAAGCGAGCGCACGGATGCAGCCTTCGAGCGATCCGATCCGCGAGACGGCGCTCGCCGACGCGGTGGTGGCGCTGCGTCGCTCCTACGATCGGGTCCATGGCGGGTTCGGGCGCGCGCCCAAGTTCCCGCCGGCCTCGGTTATTGAGCTCCTGCTCAGCCGCGGCGAGCGTGAGATGTCGCTCGCCACCCTCCGGGCGATGGCGGCCGGCGGGATCTACGACCAGGTCGGGGGCGGGTTCGCCCGCTATGCCGTCGACGCGACCTGGACCGTTCCCCATTTTGAGAAGATGCTCTACGACAATGCGCTACTCGCGCGCGCCTATTTGCATGGGTGGCAGGTGTCGGGTGAGGATCGTATGCGCACCGTGTGCTGTGAGACCCTCGACTGGGTGCTGCGCGAGATGCGCGGCCCGGAGGGCGGCTTCTGCTCCGCGCTCGACGCGGACTCGGAGGGCGTCGAAGGCCAGTTCTACGTGTGGACGCTCGACCAGCTCCGTGACACGCTCGGACCCGAGCTGGCCGACGCGGCGATCGTCTATTTTGGCGCCACCGAGCTCGGCAACTTCGACGGAGCGAACGTGCTCGAGGCGCGTGGCTCGTACCCGTCCCGCTTGCCGGAGATCCGCCGCCGGCTCTACGAAGCCCGCGCCGAACGCATCCGTCCCGGTCTCGACGACAAGCGCCTGACCGCATGGAACGCGCTGATGATCTCGGCGCTCGCCGACGCCGGGGCGGTGCTCGAGCGCGACGACTACGTGCATGCGGCCATTGCGTGCGCCGAGTTCATCCTGCGCGAGCTGCGCGACGACGACGGTCGCTTACTGCGGACCTGGAAGGACGGTCGCGGACGGCTGCGCGCCTACCTCGAGGACTATGCCTTCCTCCTCGAAGCGCTGCTCACGCTCTACGAGTCGACGTTCGACCCGCGCTGGTACCGCGAAGCCGTGGCGCTGGCCGACCAGATGACCCGGCACTTCGCCGACGGCGACCGAGGAGGCTTCTTCATGACGGCCGACGATCACGAGCAGCTCGCCGCGCGCCGCAAGGATCTCGATGACTCCCCGATCCCGTCCGGGAGCTCGGCTGCGGCGTTCGGCTTGCTCCGCCTCGCGCTGCTGTCGGGAGAGTCGAGCTATGAGCGCAACGCGGTTGGGGTGCTGCAGCTGTTGTATCCGATGGCGGTCAAGCATCCGCAGGGGTTCGGGCACCTGCTGCGGGCCGCCGACTTCTATCTGGCGCCGGTCAAGGAGGTCGCGATCGTCGGGTCTGCGGAGCGACGGAACGAGCTCGTGCGTGTGGTCCGCGAGGCGTTCCGTCCGCATCTCGTCCTCGCCGCTGGGGTCGGAAGTCAGGCCGCGAGCGCGAGCGAGCCGCCTATCGGCGTGCCTCTGCTCGAGGGCCGCGAGCCCGTCGACGGCAGCGCCGCCGCGTACGTCTGCGAGCACTTCGTCTGCCAGGCCCCGGCCCTCACCGCAGCGGAGCTGGCCGCGGCGTTGTAGCCGGCTACAACACGGGTAGGTACCGCTGCAGCTCCCACGGAGTCACCTGGACCCTGTAGTCGTCCCACTCCTGCCGCTTGATCTCGATGTAGCGGTTGAACATGTGCTCGCCGAGCGTCCGCAGGACGAGCTCGGACTCCGCGGTCAGCTCGATCGCCTCGCCGAGCGTCTCTGGCAGTTGCTCGATGCCCAGCCGTCGTCGCTCGTCGGGTGAGAGGTGATACAGGTTCTTCTCCATCGCGTCAGGGAGCTCGTAGCCATGCTCGATCCCCTCCAGGCCGGCCTGCAGTAGAACCGCGAAGGTCAGATATGGATTACACGCGGGGTCCGGGCAGCGGAGCTCCATCCGCGTCGCCTGCTCGCGGCCGGGGTGGTACATCGGGACTCGCACGAGCGCGGAACGGTTGCGCCGTGACCAGGCCACGTAAACGGGTGCCTCGTAGCCGGGCACGAGCCGCTTGTAGGAGTTGACCCATTGGGCGAAAATCGACGAGATCTCGCGCGCGTGGCGCAGCTGGCCGGCGATGAACGCCTTGCCGATGTCAGAGAGGAAGTAGGTGTCGTCGGGGTCGAAGAAGGCGTTGCGTTCACCCCTGAACAGTGACTGGTGCGTGTGCATGCCGGAGCCGTTCTCACCGAACAGCGGCTTGGGCATGAAGGTCGCGTGCAGGCCGTACTTGAGGGCGAACTCCTTGACGGTGATCCGATAGGTCATGCAGTCGTCGGCCATCTTCAGCGCATCCGCGTAGCGCATGTCGATCTCGTGTTGGCTCGGCCCGACCTCGTGATGCGTGTACTCGGTGTGGATGCCGAACGCCTCGAGCGCGATGACGGTCTCGCGACGGAGGTCCGAGCCGGCATCGAGGGTGGTGAGATCGAAATAGCCGCCCTCGTCGAGAACCTCCGTCGACTTGGAGTCCCGGAAGTAGAAGTACTCGAGCTCGGGCCCGACGTAGTAATGGTCAAATCCCATTGCGGAGGCGCGCTCCACAGCGCGCCGGAGCACGTGGCGCGGATCGCCCTCGTACGGGGTGCGCTCGGGGGTCAGGATGTCGCAGAACATCCGTGCGACGCCGGTGTCGGTTGGGCGCCACGGAAGGAGCGAGAACGTCGTCGCGTCGGGCATGGCGATCATGTCCGACTCCTCGATCGCGTTGAATCCGGTGATCGACGAGCCGTCGAAGCCCATCCCGCCCTCGAACGCGTCGGCGAGCTCGGTGGCATTGATCGAGAAGGACTTCAGCTGGCCGAGGATGTCGGTGAACCAGAGCCGGATGAACCGGATCTCGTGCTCTTTCGCAAGTGCCATGACGTCATCGGAAGTCAGCGGGGCGTCGGCCATCGTCGTCAGGCTCCTGGTCGGTTCAGCTGCGGGTCACGAGAGACGAACCTTACCGGCGCGGGCGCTCCGCGAACGTGCGCTGAGCTCGAGCGTGAGCTGGCCGGGAGACCAAGCGGCGAGCTAGACCCGGGCGTGCCGGCGCGGGCGGAGCCAGCGACGCGCCCAGCGCTCGAGCTCGGACAGCGCAGGCTCTAGCTCCCGGCCCATTACCGAGAGCTCATACTCGACGCGTAACGGCGGACCTGGCCTGACGGTTCGCGCCACGATGCCACGCGACTCGAGCTCCTTCATCCGCTCGGACAGGAGCCGATCGGACAGCTCGGGGACCGCCTGGGCGACCTCCGAGAAGCGCAACGGCCCGTCCATGAGGACTCGGAGGATCGCCCCCGTCCAGCGACGGCCCACCAGCTCGACTGCCTCGTGATAAAGAGGGCAGCAACCCGCGGCCCCTGCCTCACGACCGTCGTGAGCCGTATGGCCGCGGGTGCTCATATGCCAACCTTACGCCGCTTTGAGGGCCCGCGACGCCTCGTTCGAGCCGTCCACCGGAACCTCGCCCGCGACATTGACCATCGCGGTGAACGCCTCGAGCGCCAACGCGGCGATCGCCTCGAGGATCTGCTCGTCGTCCCATCCCGCCTCGCGGGCCTCCTCGTGGAGATGCATCGGCGGCTTTCCGTCATTCTGAACAAGCGCGTGCAGGTAACTCAGGAGCGCCTGCTGGCTGGGGTCCCTCGAGCTGAACTGACGCGCGAGCGCCACTTCATCGAGTCCGAGGCCCGCGGTGCGCGCAGTACGAGAGTGCATCGCGATCCCCGGCTCGGAGCGATAATGCTCGGCCACGGCGAGCGCGATCCGCTCGAGCGTGGCCAGGCTCAGCTTGCCGTGGCGGAGCTCAGACCGGAACCGTGCATAGGCACGGAGCGCGGCCGGCGAGCCCGCGAGTACGCCGAGGAAATTCGGCAGCTGACCGCCCGTCGCCAGGGCGCCACGTAACACGGGCACCGAGCCCTCTGGCGCGGTCAGATCGTCATGGATTTGGAATCTGCTCATTTGGGTCTTCATCGTTGACCACCGGGGTGGATGCGGTTCGACAGCTCAGAAGCTGCCTACCCTTCACTTTCTGGACTTGCTTACGGTTGATAAGTATATCTGGTGCGAGGCGATCGTACAAGGGAACCGAGCGCCTCGTGGCTCACCCTGGAGCAATCGTCGGCGACGCATCGCAAACTGCGCGACGCCCACGGAATATGCGACTACTTTCCTTATACGCGGGCCAATAAACGCAAGATCATCGCAATCTCGGATAGGCCTAATTCATCTAGGCACAAGTTCGCGGATCCGCGCGGAGATCCTGCCCGCGGCGCGGCCGCGCGCGCACCTTAAGGGACCGCCGGTGAGGCGTACGCGGCGCGGCCTGGGCGGCGCACCGGCGCACGGCGCGGCGCGGCGCGGCGCGGCGCGGGCTACTGCCTACTTGCCGGCGACCGTGCTGACGAAATCGGCGACGTCTTCGGCCTGCTTGCCGACCACGAGATCGGCGGGCATGGTCCCGGAGCCGATCTGGAGCCCGTTCTGGATCGTCGTCAGGACCAGCGACTTGGGCGGCTGCAATATGTCGAGGTTCGGGCCCACCTTGCCCACGGCGTTGGCAGCGGCAAGCGTGTGGCAGATCGCGCAGTGCTGTCCGAACAGCTCGCGTCCCTCGTTGTCGGCCTTCGTCAGCTTGACTCCGTCGAACTGGCCGCTCGCGTTCGCATGGTTCCCAGCCAACAGAGTGATCGGCAGCGCTAACCCAAAACCAGCGTAGATCACCACGAACAGGGCGGTCACCGCGCGGTTACCGGCGCGTGCGCTCGGTCGCGATTTACGGGCGCCCCTGAGCCCGCCACTCATGGCGATGGACAAGACCCCGAGTCCGAGGATCAGCCAGAACGCAATGAACAGTGCGACGCCGAGCACGGTGCGCGGGCACCTTACCGATCCGGGGCCCGGAATGAGTTGTATGACCCTCAGCAGCTCGGCGCGGCAAGAGGGGTCTGTGTCTAGGGTCTATCGCCGCCGCCCGGAAGCGAAGCTCATCACGGCCGGCGCGACGGCGCGGAAGTCGTCTGCGCCCGGGGTTGCGGAGTCGGAGGCGTCGGCCGCAGCGGCCACCTTGTTCTGGGCGATCCGCCGTCGCTCGCGCTCGTCGAGCATCGAGAAGTCCTTCACCTCGGCGAGCGGACGATCGGGAGTGGCGATCGGCGTGATCCGCCGCACGAGCACGTTGATGGCCCCGCCCGCGGCTGCGAATCGCTCGAGCTTGCCCTCGACGAACACGAGCGGCTCGGTCCTCACCGTCAGCCGATGGCGCTCGTAGACGAGCGGCGGGACGATCAGGTTGATCGTCCCGTACTCGTCCTCGAGCAACACGAACACGATCCCATTGGCGGTGCCCGGACGCTGCCGGGCGACGACGAGGCCGGCTGCTCGAACTTTTTGGCCATGCGCGCGCGTCTCCAGGTCCCGGCTCGTCACAGCATCCGCGGGCAGCTGCTCACGCAGCAGGGCCAGGGGATGGTGGGATGTCGTCAGCCCCGTCGTTCCGTAGTCGGCGAGCATCGACTCCCACGTGGATTGATCGCGCAGGGAGGGTGGCGCTGGCAGGTCGAGGGGGAGCGCCAGCTGGGTTCCGCCGGCGACAGTGTGACCGGGAGTCGCCACCCCGAGCTGCCACAGGGCAATCCGCCTGGCCGCGCCCGGTCCTGCCCCCTGCTTGCCTCGCTCGTCCTCCGCCCGCTCGCAGGGGGCGAGCGAATCACACGCCCCCGACCATGCGAGCAGCTCGAGCGAGGACGCCCCGGCGCTGGCACGCGATGCGAGGCCGGCGAGGTTGCGGAAGCGGCCGCCCGACCGGCGGGCGGCGACGATCTCCTCCACCTCCTGCCTGCGCACGCCGCGGACATAGCCGAGGCCGATCCGGACACGCCCGCCGGAATCGATGTCGCACTCGACCCCGCTCTCGTTCACATCGGGCGGCAGAACCGCGATCCCCCGTCGCTGCGCCTCGTGAACGAGCGCGTCAGGAGGATAGAAGCCCATCGGCTGCTCATTCAGTAGCGAGCACAGGAGCTCGGGGCCATAGTGAACGCGCAGCCACGTCGACTGATAGGCAAGCAGGCCGAATGCTGCTCCGTGAGCCTTCGGGAAGCCGAAACCGGAGAACCCCCGGATCATCGAGAACACTCGCTCGGCGGTGGCCTCGTCAACCCCTTGCATGCGCTGCGCTCCCGTAACGAACCGCTCATGGTGAGCGCGGATAGCGGCGTCCGAGCGCTTGCGGCTCATCGCCCGCCGCAGCCCTTCCGCCTCCCCGGGCGTGAAGCCCGCGAAGGCGATCGCGACTTCGAGCACCTGGTCCTGGAAGATGATCGTCCCGAGCGTTTCGCGCAAGACCGGCTCGAGCGAGGGATGGTCGTAGGGGATCCGGTAGTCGGGGTCCACGCGCAGGCGCTGGCGGCGCTCGATGTAGGGGTTGACCGCTCCCCCCTGGATCGGGCCCGGCCGGACGATCGCAACCTGGATCGTGATGTCCTCGAGGCTCTCGGGACGGGTGCGGCGCAGCGATTGCATCTGGGCGCGACTCTCAATCTGGAAGACCCCGGTGGTCTCGGCGCTCTGGATGCATTCGTACGTCGCCGGATCGTCGTAGGGGATCCTCGAGAGATCGATGTGCTGGTCACGGGTGCGAGCGATCAGCTCGACCGTGCGCTCGACCGCCGACAGCATCCCCAGTCCGAGCAGGTCGATCTTGAGGAAGCCGGCATCGGCGCAGGAGTCCTTGTCCCACTGGACGATCTGGCGACCCTTCATCGCCGCGGGCACGATCGGGCAGCAGTCGATGAGCGGGCGGGTGGCGACGATCATCCCGCCCGAGTGCTGGGAGAGGTGGCGCGGGAGTCCCTGTGCCTCGGCCGCCAGGCGCGCGAGCCAGTCCCAGCGACCGGTGTGCCCTCGGCGACCGGCGGCACCTTGTCCTCGGCCGTCGGCGGCACCTCGTCTTCGGCCGTCGGCGGCACCTTGTCCTCGGCCACCGCGCCCTCCCATCTCGGCTGGAGCCACCCCGAACGCGCTCTCGATGTCGTTCCCTACCTCCCGCGCATCCCACCCCTCACTCCCGCGTGCGACCCGCTCGATCTCCCCGGGCGGGAGCCCCAGCACCTTCCCCAGCTCGCGGATCGCCCCGCGTGCACGGTAGGTCGGGAAGGCCGCCACCAGGGCCGATCGGTCGCGGCCGTAGCGTTCGTGCACGCGCGGGATCAGCACCTCGCGCACGTCTCGTGGAAAGTCGAGATCGATGTCCGGAAGCGCGGTCAGCTCCTCGTGTAGGAAGCGCCCGATCAGAAGCTCGTTCGCAATCGGGTCGACGTGAGAAAGGCCAGTCAAGTAGCAGACGATCGAGGACACGCTCGAGCCGCGACCCCGTCCTGGGGGCAGGAGCGCGCGGGCGGTGTCGGGTCCCCGCACCTCCACCGCCACCTCCCGCGCGAGCTCGAGCAGATCGTGATGTAGGAGGAAGAAACCGGGCAGCGAGAGCGCCTCGATCAGATTCAGCTCCTCGTTCAGGCGCGCGGCGGCACGATCGCGGATGCTCGTGTCGGCGTCCACGTAGCGCTCCTGGAACCGCGAGTCGCACAGCTCGGAGAGCTTGCGCATCGCATCCACATCCTCCGATCCCGGGTAGCGGTAGCCGAGATCAGCACCAAGATCGAAGCACAGGCGATCCGCCAGTCGAGCGGACTCCGCCACCGCCTCGGGGTACTCAGAGAAACGCGCTGCCATCGCTGCCGGGGATGCCAGCACATGGCTGAAGTTGCCCCGCCGCTCCGGCTCGGAGGCGTCGAGCGTCGTGTGCACGCGCACCGCAACGAACGCGTCCTGGAGAGGTGCGCGCGAACGCGCGTGCGCGTGCACGTTGCCCGTGGCCACACAGGGCACGCCGAGCTGCTCCGCCATCTTTGCGAGCCGTCGATTACGCGCGCGGTCATCGCGCAGGAAGGGTCTCTGGAGCTCGATCCGCAGCCGATCGCGCCCGAACACCTCGCGCAGGCGCAGCAATGTCGGCTCGTCGTGCACGCCGCGCAGCGCGCATCCGCTGAGGCAGACCAGGCCATCGGCATGCTCGAGCACCTCGGTGAGCGGCACGCAGACTGCTCGAGCCTGGCGCCGGCTCCGCGCCCCGCCTGGCGCAAACCGGCGATCGAGTCCTCCAGCTGACGGTCCGGGTCCGGAGCGTCCGGGTCCGGAGCCCTCTCGCGTGTGCGCGTGCGCACGCACGAGGATGCGGCACAGGCTGCTCCAGCCGATGGCGTCCTGAACGAGCAAGGTGAGGTGGCGGCCGTCGTCGAGGTCGACCTCCGCTCCATGGATCGCTCGCAGGCCGAGCCCCCGAGCCGCGCCGGCGAACTCCATCGAACCCGAGACGGAATTGTGATCGGTCAGCGACAGCGCCTCGTAGCCGAGCTCAAGCGCAGCCCCAACGAGCTCGTCGGGGAGGGAAGCGCCGTCAAGGAAGGAGAAGGCGGAGTGGCAATGGAGCTCGACATACGACAAGAACATATGTTCGCATACAGGTCGGCGGCAGCTCCCACAGCCAAGGGCCCCTGGGCGCGCAGAAGCTCCTGCCCCCGGCTCAATAGAGCAGCCGGGGGCACAGCCCCGAGGCAAACGGGCGGACGCTCCCGCCCGCCCGGCGGCTCAAAGGTCAAAGCCGCGGCGCCGGCGGACGCTCCCGCCCGCCCGGCGGCTCAAAGGTCAAAGCCCCGGCCGCCGGCGGACGCTCAACGCTGCGTCCACCACCCCCCAAGCTCAAGGTCATGGAAGACGACAACGTTACGTCCGCAGGTCGTGACGACCTCCCAGTACCTGCGGCGGAGCGGGCGATCGATCCACCATCGATCCTCGATCAACCACGACTCGCGCACCGTGTCGACCAAGCGCCCGTCGACCATGAGCGGGCATCCGTCGGCAGCGGCGCTGACCGACGCCCGAGTGGGGACGGCGAGACGGTGAGGCCCGGCCATGGCCGTTGGCCCTTAACCCTCGAACGGCGTCAGCACTGCGCGGCGCTCGGGCACCCGGGAGTCCGGATCGATCTCGAGCACGCGCAGTGCCGCGTCGGGGCCGGCGGTGGCACGAGCCTGGCGAATCGCCTCGCGCAGGCGCGCGGTGCGCGCGGCGGCGGGCTCATCCTCGAGGGCTCGCTGACCGCTCGCCGGCGGTCCGAACTGCTCCACCGCGAGCCTGAGCACCTCCACCGGTGCCGGCACCAGCGTCAGGCGCGGGGCAAGGGCGAGCCGCATCCGGACAGGATCGGCGAGCGCCTCGCGGAAGACGGCGCGCTCGCGCCACGTCCCGCGCTCGACCAGGACCGCGGAGAGAACGACCGCGCGCAGCGTCCTGCCCTGCCGCTCGCGGCGCGCGAGCAGACGGTCGATCAGCAGTCCCAGCCCCCGTTCGAGCTGCATGCCAGAAGCCGCATCCGGCAGCTGGAGCGACTCGCGCAGGATCTCGGTCGGCTGGCGCGGGCACAGCGCCCCATCGCCCCCGCTCGCCAACTCGTACGCAAGCAGTCCCACGGTCCCAAAGCGATCGGCCAGTGCCGCGGGCGCTAGCGCCGCGAGCTCGCCGAGCGTCTGCACGCCGAGGCGCTCCAGGGTCACGTGCAGTCCGGCCTCGGCCAACGCGGCGCGGGCGCGCAGCAGTGCCACAGGCAACGGCGCGAGGAAGGCGCGGGCCTGCGCCCGATCACCGGACACGATCACCGGACGGCGCACCCGAGCGCGCGTTGACGCCGCCACCGCGGCGAACCGCGACGGCGCGACCCCGAACCGCGCCGGCACCCGCAGGGCGCGCCGCGCAGCTGCCAGCACCCCGTCGATGCCGCCCTGGAGTCGCAGCAACCCCTGCGCATCGAAGCACGCAAGACCCGGTCGCTCCGGCTCGACGGCCGCCCCGATCGATTCGAGTCGCACCAGCAGCCGCTCCCAGAGGTCCGCCACGCCCGCCGGGTCAGGCGGCACCAGAACCAGCTTGGGGCAGCGCGCGAGCGCCTCGCCCAACTGCATGTCGGGATGGATACCGAACGCCTCGGCGGCGAGCGACACCTCGCCCACCCGCTGCACGCCTCCCGGCAGCGGCGCGAGCGCCGCCGGGACCTGCAAGAGCTCAGCTCGATCGCCGGCGGCGACGGTGAGCTGAAAGCGGGGCAGCAGGACACAGACGATCACGAACGTATGTTCCCATCTGCTTCGGACAGACTCCTCCCCGTCGCTTCAAGAATTCGCCTCAGGGCGCGAAGCTGACCTCGACGTCCAATCCGCCATCCACCCTCGCGCCCGCGCGCAGCATTGCTCCATGGGCGGCGGCGATCGCCGCCACGATCGAGAGCCCGAGCCCGTGCCCGTCGTGATGGCGAGCCCGATCCGTCCCCGCCCGCCGGAACGGCTCGAGCAGGGCGTCGATCTCTCCGGGCGCGATCATCGGGCCACTGTTGGACACGCTGAGCGTCGCACGGCCCCCGCGGACGCCTGTCAAGACCTGGACCCAGCCACCGGCCACGTTATGCCGAGTCGCGTTGTCGACCAGGTTGGCCACCAGCCGCTCGAGGAGCCGTTCGTCGCCCGAGATCTCCGCCGCGGCCAGCTCGGACTCGACCCGCAGCCCGTCGCCGTTGCGGTTGGCCTCGAACGCGTCGAGGACGTGCCCCACGATCTCGCCGAGGTCGAGCGTCTCGTTCTCCTCCAGTCCCCTCTGGCTGCGGGCGAGTGTGAGCAGACCTTCGATCAACCGCTCCTGCTGCTCGCCGGTCTCGAGTACTCGCTGGCAGGTCAGCCGCAGCGAGTCCGCGTCGGCATGCGGGTCGGCGAGCGCCACCTCGACCATTGCGCGCTCGAGCGTGAGGGGGGTGCGCAGCTCGTGGGAGGCGTTCGCGACGAATCGCCGCTGCGCATCGAAGGCGCCCTCGAGGCGTCCGAGCACCGCGTCGAAAGCGTCACCGAGCTCCTTGAGCTCATCGTCGGGTCCGTCGACGGCGAGGCGCTCGTGAAGGTTGTCATCGGAGATCCGCCGCGCCCGCCCGGTCATCGTCCGCAACGGCGACAACACTCTCCCCGCCATCAGCCATCCCAGCGCCGCGGACGCGAGCGCCATGATTGCGAGCGCGATGCCCGACCAAAGGAGAAGCTGGTGGAGCTCGTTCGCGCGCTCGTTGACCACGACCTTCTGGACCGTGATTCGCAATTGCTTCACGACATGTGCCTGCGCAACCGCAGGAAAGCGAGTGGCAGGCAAGCCCCCCGCGGCAAATGGCGGCACCGACACTGGACCCGCCGAACCTTCGGTGATCTGGAGTCGCCCGTTGCGCAACGCGAAGACCCCCGTTGTGCCGTCCACGTGGTTCGCGACCAGCACGTAGGTAATGCTCAGCAGCACCGCCCCCGCGAGCAGGAACAAGCCGCCGTAGAGCAGCGTCAGACGCAGGCGCACCGTTCGGCGCGGGAGTCGCGGGCTGAGGTGAATCGGTAGGTGCGGCGTTCGAGCGGACATCGCTAGATCCGGTACCCGGCGATCTGAATCGTCTCGATCAGCGGCGGGTCGCCGAGCTTGCGGCGCAAGCGGCTGATCGTGACCTTGACCACGTTCGAGAACGGATCGGCGACCTCGTCCCACGCGCGCGCCAAGAGCTCCTCCGGCGACACGACGGCGCCATCGGCGGCGAGCAGGATCTCGAGCACAGCCAGCTCCTTTGGCGAGAGGTCGAGGCGACCACTTGCCCGGGTGGCGATCCGCCGGGCCGGGTCGAGCGTGAGATCAGCCTTGGCCAGGATCGGTGGGACCAGGGGCTGAGCACGGCGGGCGAGGGCCCGAACCCGCGCCACCAGCTCGGCGAACGCGAACGGCTTGGAGAGGTAGTCGTCGGCGCCGATGCTGAGCCCGTGCACGCGATCCCCGATCGTCCCCGCAGCCGTGAGCATCAGCACCCTGGCCTGAGACCCTCGCGCGATCAGAGCCCGACAGACTTCGTCGCCGTGCACGCCGGGAAGGTCACGGTCGAGCACGATCACCTCGTAATTGACCACCATCGCCTTGCGCAGCGCCGTCGCCCCATCGAGCGTCGTGTCGACCGCCATACCCTCACGCCGCAGCCCGAGCGCGACCGTCTCGGCGAGCTCCTCGTGATCCTCGACGATCAGGACGCGCATGGGTTGGGCTTGCTCGTGGATGCGAGCCGCCGAAGCCGGCGGCTCGCGCCCGCAGCGTGGCCGATCTGAGGTTACAGCGCGGTAACGACAGTCGTTCCGCCCGTGTGACCCCGGTGGCGTGACACTTCACCGATGCCCAACTAAGGAGAACGAACATGACTGCTACTCACAGACGGGATCGGCCCGAGCCCCTCGACGGTGACGGCCAAGCGTCGACCCGCTTGACCGCTTGCGCGCGCCCACTGGCCGTCGCCCTCGTGATCGCCATTGGCGCGATCGCGGCAGGCTGTGGCAGCTCACCCAAGCAGACGGCGTCCGCGAGCTTGGGCTCGGGCTCGTCCTCGCGCTACCAAGCGATGGTCAAGTACTCCGAGTGCATGCGCACGCACGGCGTCCCGGGCTTCCCCGACCCACAGGCGACCGCAAACGGCGGCGGGGCGCTGGTCATCCACGGCGGACCAGGCAGCGCGATCGACCCCTCCTCGCCGTCGTTCCAGTCCGCGCAGCGGACGTGCGCGAAGCTGATGCCAAGCGGAGCGGGTCCGCTCGGTAGTGGAATACCGAGCAGCGCAAGGCGGCAGGCGCTGAAGTTCTCTGCCTGCATGCGCAGCCACGGCGTGCCCGGCTTCCCCGATCCGGTGTTCTCCGGCAACGGCGCGCGACTTCAGCTGACCCCAAGCTCGGGCGTGGACCCAGCTTCACCCGCCTTCAAGGCCGCGCAGAAGACCTGCGGCTCACCGCTGCCCGGGGGCATCGTCAGCGGCTCGAGCAGCATCGGCGGTCCAGGAGCCTAGTGGCGCGATGACGCTGTCGTTCCCGCGGGCGACGCGCGGCGTGCACTTGTAGCGCCCTCCGCCGTCCACTCTCGACGCACACAATAATTGACCAACCAGCAACCAACAATGCTTGATCCCGCAACTACCTGGTGCTAACCTCACGCGGATAAACGAGGAGGAACCATGAAGCTCGAGGGCATCCATCACATCACGGCAATCACCGCCGACGCCCAGCACAACGTCGACTTCTACGCCGGCGTGCTCGGCCTTCGGCTGGTCAAGAAGACGGTCAACCAGGACGCGACGTCCGTGTACCACCTCTTCTACGCCGACGAGCGCGGCGACCCGGGCTCCGACATCACCTTCTTCGAGTTCCCAGGCGCCCGGCGCGGCCGAGCCGGCGCCGGCATGGTCCACCGCATCGTCTGGCGCGTCGCCGCGGCCGAGGCGCTCGACTTCTGGAGCGACCGTCTCCGACAAGCCGGATACGAGGCCGAGCGCGACGGGCAGTCGCTGCGCTTCGAGGACTTCGAGGGCCTCGGCCACGAGCTGCTCGTCGTACGCACCGACGACGATCCCCTGATCGCCAACCATCCCGAGATCCCGGCCGAGCTCGCCCTCCAGGGCTTCCACGCAGTCCGCGCCTACGCCGAGGATCCGGCGCAGAGCCGCGCGCTGCTCGAGGACACGCTCGGCTTCGCCCCCCACGGCGACGGTTGGGAGGCGCGCGGCGAGATTCGCGGCGGGCTCTATGCCTACGACCCGTCACCGCCACAGCGTGGACTGCAGGGAGCGGGGACGGTCCACCACGTCGCCTGGGCATCGACCCCCGCCGAGCACGAGTCCTGGCGCGAGCGCGTCGTCAGCGCCGGCGCTCATCCGACCCCCGTCATCGACCGCTTCTACTTCCGCTCGATCTACTTCCGCGAGCCCTCGGGGGTGCTGTTCGAAATCGCCACGATCGGGCCCGGCTTCACGATCGACGAGCCCCTCGAGCACCTCGGCGAGAAGCTCTCGCTGCCGCCGGCATTCGAGCACCTGCGCGATCAGGTCGAGCCGACCCTGACGCCGCTCGAGAACCCCAGGGAGAGCTGGACGACGCGGTGACCCGCGCGACCGCGCTCATCCCGCTCATCCCGCTCATCCCTCTCATCCCGCCGCTATTGTCCGTTAGCCGATGAGCCTCACCATGCGGACGACCCAGCTGAAGCTCGTCGGCGGCGTGGCGTGGATCACGCTGAATCGACCCGAAGCCCTGAACGCCTGGACCCGCGAGCTGGGCGAGGATCTCGGTTCGGCGCTCGAGCAGGCGGCGGCGAGGCCCGAGGCACGGGCGATCGTGGTGACCGGCGCCGGCCGCGCCTTCTCGGCGGGCGCCGATCTGAAGGCGAGCGAGGAGCTCCACGGACAGGGAAAGCCGGACGTGCTGACGCGTCTGCGCGAGACGTACAACCCGCTCATCAGGCGTATTCGCACGATCCCGAAGCCCGTGGTGGCTGCTGTTAACGGCCCTGCGGCGGGAATCGGATGCTCGCTGGCGCTCGCTGCCGATCTGATCATCGCGGCCGAGTCGGCGTACTTCCTGCTTGCGTTCGTGAACATCGGGCTCGCACTCGACGGCGGCGCTTCGGTGTTCCTGCCGGCCCGGATCGGGCATGCGCGGGCGTTCGAGCTCGCCTACCTCGGCGAGCGTCTCACCGCGACGCGGGCGCTCGAATGGGGGCTGATCAACCGCGTGGTTCCCGACGCCGAGCTCGAGTCTGAGGTCGGTGCGCTCGCCGCGAAGCTTGCCGCCGGTCCGCCGGGCTCCTATGCCAGCATCAAGCGAACGCTCAACGACCAGCTCTACCCGCGAATCGAGCGGCAGCTCGACAACGAGGCCGTGCTCCAGCAGGAGCGCGCCGAGTCCGCCGACTTCGCGGAGGGCATACTCGCGTTCATGCAGAAGCGCCCGGCGTCCTTCACCGGAGATTGACGGCCGCGCGGTGCCCGAACCGTTCCACGCCGGGGGCACGGGCGAGCCCCTGGTCCTCCTGCACGGCTTCACTGACACCTGGCGGGCGTGGACGCCCGTCCTGCCGCTGCTCGAGCGCGATCACGCCGTGTTCGCGCCGACGCTGCCCGGACACTTCGGTGGCGAGCCGTTCCCGACCGGCACACGGGTGTCGATCCCGGCCACGATCGACATGCTCGAGCGTCAGCTGGACGCGCGTGGGATCCGACGGGCGCATTTCGCCGGCAGCTCGCTGGGAGGCTGGCTCGCACTCCAGCTCGCCGCCCGCGGACGGGCGCTGAGCGTCGTCGGGATCTGCCCGGCGGGCTGCTGGGAGTACGGCCCGGCGCCACGCTCGGTCCTGCTCTATTTCCGCCGCAACGACCTGCTGTTCCGGGTTGGCCGGCCCCTGGTCGCGACCGTGGCGCGCAGGCCGCGCTCGCGCGCGCTCGCGCTGCGCGAGCTCGTCGCCCACCCCGAGACCGTGACCGCGAGCGACGCATACGCGATGTTCCTCGGCTCCGCCGAGTGTGCGGTCGTCCCCGACGCGATCCGCCTCGCCGCCTCCGGCGACATGTTCGGCGAGCTGGGCCCAATCGGCTGTCCCGTCCGGATCGCGTACTCGACCCGGGACCGGCTCCTGCATTGGCCCGAGCATTACACGAGGATCCGTCGGCAGCTGCCTGACGCGGACTACGTCGCGCTCGAAGGCCTCGGACACCTGCCGATGTGGGACGACCCCGAGCTGATCGCGCGCACGATCCTGGAGATCACGGCGCGCCCTCAGAGTCCGTGCCGGCCGAGCCAGAGCTCGAGCAGCGCGATATGCCAGAGCTTGGAGCCTCCCAGCGTCGTCAGGTGATCGTCGGGTGCCGCGAGCAGCGCTCTGACGTGCTCGGGGGAGAACAGGCCGCGGTCCCTGACGGCCGACCCGTCGAAGGTCTCGCGGACCAGCTCGAGCGTCGCTCCCTCGAGCTTGTAGAACGCGGGCACCGGGAAGTACGCCTTCGGGCGGTCGATCACGAGGTCGGGCACGACGCCTCGGGAGGCGGCCTTGAGGACGCCCTTACCTCCGTCCGCAAGCTTCAGCTCCGGCGGGCAGGCGGCAGCGAGCTCGACCAGCTCGTGGTCGAGGAACGGCGTCCGGGCCTCGAGCCCCCACGCCATCGTCATGTTGTCGACGCGCATGACGGGATGCTCGACGAGCATGACCTCGGTGTCGAGGCGCAGCGCCCGGTCGAGCGGTCCGTCCGCTCCCGGCTGGCCAAAATGGTGATCGAGGAATGCGCGGCTCGGATCCTCAGAGAGCAGATATCGCGGCTGTAGCGTTTCTGCCATCTCGGCATGCGGACGGTCAAAGAACGCCGCCTCGTAGGCGTCGGCACCTGTCCCGTCAGCGTCGGCGAGGGGCGGATACCAGAAGTATCCGGCGAAGACCTCGTCGGCGCCCTGCCCCGACTGGACCACCTTGTGCGAGCGCGAAACCTCCTCCGCGAGCAGGTAGAACGCGACCGTATCGTGCGACACCATCGGCTCGCTCATCGCCGCGATCGCCCCGTCGAGCGCGTCCAGCAACCGGTCTTCGGGGATATGGATCTGGCGATGGTCGGTCTCGAACTGCTTGGCGATCGCGTCCGAGAACTCGAACTCGTCCCCGTCGTGCTCGCCGACCCCATCGAACCCGACGCTGAAGGTCGCGAGCCCTCGCTGTCCGCTCTGCGCCAGCAGCCCGACGATCAGGCTCGAGTCGAGACCTCCTGACAGCAAGACCCCGACGGGAACATCGGAGACCATGCGACGCTCGACGGCAGTGCGCAGCGCGGCGAGCACCGCCTGGGCCCAATCCTCGCCATCCCAGCCGGCGTACTTCGACTGACGCGTGTAGTCCGCGCGCCAATATCTCTCGGTGGTGCGTCGGCCGTCGGCCGCCACCGTCATCACCGTCGCGGGCGCCAGCTTGTGCACGCCCTTGAGGATCGTGCGCGGCGCCGGCACGGCCGCGTGCCAGGTCAGATAATGGTGCAGCGCGACCTCATCGAGCTCGGTGTCCACACCGCCGCCCGCGAGAAGCGCGGGGAGCGTGGACGCGAAGCGCAGACCTCCGTTGACACCCGCGAGGTAGATCGGCTTGATGCCGAGACGGTCACGGGCGAGGAAGAGGCGGCCGGAGTCGTGCTCGTAGAGAGCGAATGCGAACATGCCGACGAACTGCTCGACGCACCGGGAACCCCAGTGGCTGTGGGCTTTCAGGATCACCTCCGTGTCGCTCGTTGACGAGAAGCGATAGCCCTCGCGCTCGAGCTCGCGGCGCAGCTCGCGATGGTTGTAGATACAGCCGTTGAAGACGATCGTCAATCCGAGCTCGGCATCGACCATCGGCTGGCCACCCGCACTCGAGAGGTCGATCACCTTCAGGCGCCGATGGGCTAGCGCGACCTGTCCTTGGGCCCAAGCTCCGGCGCCGTCCGGTCCGCGGTCATTCATCGTCGCGGCCATGCGCTCGACGGCATCACGGTCAGGCGACCCACGCGTCGCGAACTCGCCGGCAAATCCGCACATGACGGGGCTCTACCCGATCAGTGCACGAACGCGTCGGAAAGCAGCTCGACGAGGCCGGGCAGATGCCTCGGTTCCCGTGCAGCTCTCAGCTGTCGCACGGCGCCCGGTTCCTCGCCGAGCATGACGAGCGGGTCGAGCGCGTCTTCGCAGCCGAGGTCGGCGGCGTGGGGGCGGGCCGCCTCGAGCAGCCTGGCGAGCAGCTCCCGCGCCGGGACGCGCCGCTCTGCGACGGCGTCGATCAGGCGAGCGTCCATGCCGTCACGGGCGGCGAGAAAGCGGTTCTCGGCGAGCACCTCGATCCGATGTGATTGCGCGTCGGTGTGGTAGCCCTCCTCGAGCTCGAGGTGCGCGATCGACTGCGTCAGCGCGGCGAGCGCGCCGGTCTCGGCCACCGTAATTTGGGCATCCATGATCCGCACCTCGACGGTACCGAAGCGCGGCTGGGGTCGAACGTCCCACCACAGGAACGTCGGCTCAGGGAAGGCATCACAGCGCAGCAGCAGATCGACGGTCTCGACGTAATCGTCGTAAGAAACGAAGGCGCGCGGGATCCCCACGCGCGGGAACGCCTGGAAGAGAGGCGTTCGCGCCGACGCCAAGCCGGTGTCGCGACCCTGCCAGAAGGGGGAGTTGACCGACAACGCCAGCAGCAGCGGGAGGTGCACCCGCATCCGGTTCTGGAGCACGATCGCGGCCTCGGGTTCGGGCACCCCGACGTGGACGTGGAGGGCGAACGTCGGTTCCCGGCGAGCGAGCTCGCGCATCGCTTCGTAGACGAGCTGGTAGCGCGCTCCGCTCGAGATCTCCGTGGCGGTCCAGAGCGCGAATGGATGCGTTCCCGCGCTCGCGACGCGGAGGCCGCTGGCAGCCAGCTCGCGCGCGAGAGCTGCGCGCAGGGCCGTGATCTCCCGAGCGGCGGCTTCGACCCGATCGTGCGGTTGACTCGCCAGCTCGATCGCCGCCCCGTGTGTCTCCGCGGTCGCGCGCGACGCCAGCGCCGATGAAAGCCGTGGCAGGACGTCGTCGATCCGCTGCGCCAGCGACCAGTCACGAGGATCGAGCAGCATCACCTCCTCCTCGACGCCGACGCTGTACGGCGCCGACGAGTTCCACTGCGCCCACCCCGCAAGCGTCGATTGGCCGAGCTCGGCTCTCATGCTTGCATCGATCGCCCGCACGATCCGTTCATGCTACGTGGGCGAATCGGGCCGCGGCCTCTTCGAACTGCGCGGCGGCCTCGACAAAGGTGCGGAACAGCGCCGCCTGCCCGAAACGATCGACCAGACACTCGGCGTGCCACTGCACGCCCACGACGAAATCCCGATCGACGGCCTCAACGCTTTCGATCGTGCCGTCGCTCGCCCGACTCGTCACGATCAAGCCCGTGCCGAGCGTCGCGACGGCTTGGTGATGAAACGAGTTCACCTTGGTCCGCCGTCGCTCGAGGATCTGACTCAGCCGGCTCGTGGCGGCCAGACTCACCCAGTGCGTGGGTCGCTCTCCCGCTTCGGACTGGCGATGGATGATGCGCTCCCCGACGACGTCCGGCAGGTGCTGATGGAGGGTTCCCCCGCGCGCGACGTTCACAAGCTGCATTCCGCGACAGACCGCGAGGATCGGTAGTCGACGCGCGTCGGCGGCCTGCGCGAGGGCCAACTCGAACGTGTCGAGCTGACTCTCGGTCGGCCCGGTGCGCGCGTGCCTACGCTCGCCGTAGGACTCAGGATCGAGGTCGGGGCCGCCGGACAGGCAGACTCCGGCGACCCGGTCGAGCAAGGGTTCGAGGCAGTCGACCTGCAAGGGAGGAACCACCACGGGGATGCCGCCGGCAGACTCGATCGCGTGCAGGTACTTGAGTCCGAGCGCCATCTCGAGCTGCGGTGGCTCTCCGTGACGCGTCGGGGTCACCGCGGTTCCGGGACGGACCTCTGACGTCGTCACGGCGATCAGCGGTCGTGGACCATGTGTCCGTGTGTGCCGGTGCTGCTGGATGGGCTCGACCCGCAAGGACACCCAAATGCTTTTACCAGGACGCGTAGACGGAGCCTTTGGCCAAATGGCCAACATTTCCCCGTCGGCGACGTGCTCGGCGCTCAGGGCTGCGCTGCAATGACTAGTTCGTCGGCAGCGCCACACCCGCGATCCGTACCACCCGCAGGTCGGTCTTCTCGATCTCTCTCACCGCAGTCGCCATGGCGCGAGCGAGCGTCGGCGCCTTGCGATAGAACTGGGCGAACGGCTCACCGTCATCGGAGACGCGGAACAGCGCGTCCCCACAGCCTGCCTCGCTGAGAGCGTCGAGGAACGGTTCGGGATCCTGGTCGAGGATCAGCGTGAACTTGTGGCGCACCATCTCAGGCGGCGCATTCATGTTGACGTGCCATCGACGGGAATTCTCTCAGGAGCGGTGAGCGCGTGGCCGGACGGGGCGTCGGAGGGTGCGCCGATCGGCGGCGGTGGGGCCGCAGCGCCCAACCGAGCCGCTGCCCTTACCAGCCGAGGGTGCCGGCCGGCCCCTTGAACGGACCGACGAGGTCGGCGGTGATCCACCCGCCGTAGAAGTCGCCGTCCTGGGCCTTGACCTGCTCGTCGCCCATCCACGCGGCGTCCACGCGCCCGGGGTAGAACGCGATGTGATCGCGCAGCGCCGCGTACCCCGGCGAGGGCTCGGGATAGGTCCAACCGATCGCGCGCACGCGTCCGCCGCCGACCGTCGCGTCGAGGTAGTGGGCTACTCCCTTGTATTCGCACCATGTCGAGCGCGCGTCGCTGGCTGCGAGCAGATCAGCACGCACGTCGGCGGTGGGCACGTAGACGGTCGGCGGGTGGCTCGTCTCGAGCACACGCAGCGCGCGGATCGAATCGGCCAGCACCTCGCCGCCCAGCTCCAGGCGGACGCGGTGCTCGCATGGTGCGACGGCCGGCGGGCGCGGATATTCCCAGACGTTCTCCATCAGACGTTCTCCATGCACGGTGTACACGAATTCGCCCGCCGCGTGTCATCGCGGCGCGAGCGCACCGATCACAGGACTGGCGGCTGGGCGACCTGAGACCTGGTCCGAGCGATCTGAAAGCCTACTGGTGAGGCCTTATTTCCAGATTCGATGACGGATGGTGGTCCTTTGAGCGTCTGGCGCGATCTTCTCGACACTGTGTACCCGAGGGGCGAGAGCGGCGACGGGCCGCTGCCGCCGCTGATGCTCGCACTGACCGTTGTCACCGGGCTCGTCGACGCGACCAGCTACCTGCGGCTTGGCCATGTCTTCGTCGCGAACATGACCGGGAACGTCGTCTTCCTCGGATTTGCGCTCGCTGGCGCGAAAGGCCTGTCGGCCGAGGCGTCGCTCGCCGCGCTCGGCGCGTTTCTGGTTGGCGGGCTCGTCGGCGGCCGGCTCGCGATCTGGCTGGGTGGCCATCGCGGTCTCCACCTGCGCGGCGCTCTGATCGTCCAGCTCGTCTTCGTGGCGGGAGCCGTCGTGGCCGCGGCCGTGACGGGCGCCGGAGCCCGGGTCGGGTCCGGGACCCGGTACGCCCTGATTGTGCTGCTCGCTCTCGGCATGGGGATCCAGAATGCGACCGTGCGCCGGCTCGGCGTACGCGATCTGATGACCACCGTGCTGACGATGACGCTCACCGGAATCGCCGCTGACGCCCGAGTCATCGGCGGCCCGGGGGCCGCCGTCGCGCGGCGAACCCTGTCGATCGGCGCGATGGTGCTCGGAGCGCTCGTCGGCGCGCTGCTCGTCCTGAACGTCAGTGACACCGCGCCGCTCGCGACCGCGGCGGGTCTGATCGCGCTCACCGCCGTCGCCGCTCACACCGTGTCGCGATCACCAGGAGCTTGGACCAAGCCTGGTCATTGAGCAGCGGACGGCGGCGGCAGCCCGCTCACGGCGGCCAGGTCGCCGATCTGATCGACGTCGGCGGGAATCGCGACATCTTCACAGGGCACGAGGTATGTGTTCGCTGATTTGAACACCCGGCGCGCCCCCTCGTCGCCACGCAACGACAGCAACTCCTCGAACAGTCGAGATTCGAGCAGTGCGGGGTGGCCGGGGACGCCGTCGTAGCTGGCGCGCACAGCGCCGCTCGTGCCGTCGCTGCCACCGCGGCCGGCGAGCACCCTTGCGATCGCCTCCGCGGTCACGCGCGGCTGGTCTCCGAGGGTCACGAGGATCGCCTCGGCGCCCGCGGACCGCGCGGCCTGCACTCCCGCCCGCAGTGACGCAGCGAGCCCCTCCTGCCAGCCCTCGCAGAGGACCACCTCGTGTCCGTGCAGGTCGACCGTCTCGAGGATGCGCTCCGCGTGGCCGCCGAGCACGACGAGACGCCGGTCGAGCCCGGCTCGTGCCGACTCGGCGAGCGCGTGTTCGAGCAGCGGTCGGCCATCCAGCTCGGCGAGCTGCTTTGCGTCACCGAACCGCCGGCCCTCGCCGGCCGCGAGCACGATCCCGACGATCATGCCCGCGACCGGATCATGAGCCCACGCCGGTGTCCCAGCTCCGAGTGATCAACTCGGGCTCGCGGAGCGCCACCGCGAACCCTATGGGCCCGTTCGGGCCGAATATGTGGTCCTAGTGAATGGTTCAACGCGACAGTTCGAATGTATAGTGAGTCATCGACCGCGACAGGAAAGCCGTCCACTTCACAGCGTCGTGACCGATCGTATTCAGGGCATCACCACCAATGGCGCGCAAAGCGACATCGACCCGCTCGAGACTGGCGAGTGGCTCGAAGCGCTCGACGCGGTTCTCGTCCACGACGGGCCGACGCGCGCGCGTCAATTGCTCAGCCAGGTCGTCGAGCGTGCACACGGTGCCGGCGCCGGTCCGACAGCCGACCTCAACACCCCCTATGTGAACACGATCCCGGCCGAGCGGGAGCCGCCATTCCCCGGCGACCCGGCGGTCGAGCGCAGGCTCCGCTCGCTGGTGCGCTGGAACGCGATCGCGATCGTCGTACGCGCAAACAAGGTCTCCTCCGAGCTCGGCGGCCACATCGCGAGCTACCAATCGGCCGCCACGCTGTACGAGGTCGGGTTCAACCACTTCTGGCACGCGCCGACGGTCGAGCAGCCGGATGACCCGGGCGCCGCCCGATCAGGCGAGGCTGGACGCCGAGCGGGCGGCTGGCACGGAGGCGATCTCGTCTACTTCCAGGGCCACTCTTCTCCCGGCATCTACGCGCGGTCATACCTCGAGGGCCGGCTGAGCGAGGAGGAGCTGGTCGGCTTCCGCCAGGACGTCGGCGCTCGCGGCCTGTCGAGTTACCCGCATCCCTGGCTGATGCCCGACTTCTGGCAGTTCCCGACTGTCTCACTGGGGATCGGACCGATCACCTCGATCTATCAGGCACGGTTCATGAAGTACCTGCAAGCGAGAGGGATCGCCGACACCGAGGGACGCAAGGTGTGGGCGTTCCTGGGCGACGGCGAGATGGACGAGCCCGAGTCGATGGGCTCGATCGGACTTGCCGGACGAGAGCATCTGGATAATTTGATCTTCGTCATCAACTGCAATCTCCAGCGCCTCGACGGCCCCGTCCGCGGCAACGGCAAGATCATTCAGGAGCTCGAGTCGGACTTCCGTGGCGCCGGCTGGAACGTGATCAAGGTGATCTGGGGCGGGCGTTGGGATCCGCTGCTCGCCGCCGACCGCGACGGCGCGCTCGTGCGGGTGATGGACGAGTGCGTCGACGGCGACTACCAGACGTTCAAATCGCGTGACGGCGCCTACGTCCGCGAGCATTTCTTCGCGCGCGACCCGAGGGCGCTTGAGCTCGTCAAGGACATGAGCGACGAGGAGATCTGGCTGCTCAACCGCGGTGGGCACGACCAACACAAGGTGTACGCCGCGTATCAGGCGGCGGTCGAGCACACCGGCCAGCCGACGGTGATCCTCGCCAAGACGGTCAAGGGCTACGGAATGGGCGTCTCCGGCGAGGGCCAGATGATCACCCACCAGGCGAAGAAGATGACCGAGGATGCGCTGCTCGCATTCCGCGACCGGTTCGAGCTGCCGCTGACCGATCAGCAGGTGCGCGCCGCCGAGTTCTACAAGCCCCCGCCCGACTCCCCGGAGATGGAGTTCCTGCGCGAGCGGCGTCACGCCCTCGGCGGCAGCCTCCCTTCCCGGAGACGACGGGCCGAGCCGCTCGAGGTGCCCGGCCTGGAGATCTTCAAGAGCCAGCTCGACGGCACTGGCGAGCGGGAGATCTCGACGACGATGGCATTCGTGCGCATCCTCGCGGCGCTCCTGCGAGAGAAGGCGATCGCTCGTCGGATCGTCCCGATCATCCCCGATGAGTCGCGCACCTTCGGGATGGAGGGCATGTTCCGCCAGATCGGCATCTACGCCCCAGGAGGTCAGCTCTACCAGCCTCAGGACGCCGAGCAGCTGATGTTCTACAAGGAGGACGCGCACGGGCAGATCCTCGAGGAAGGGATCACCGAGGCGGGGTCCGTCTCCTCCTGGATCGCCGCGGGAACCTCCTACAGCGCCCACGACGTGCAGATGATCCCCTTCTACATCTACTACTCGATGTTCGGCTACCAGCGCGTCGGTGATCTGATCTGGGCCGCCGGCGACAGCCGCACGCGGGGATTCCTGCTCGGCGGCACCGCCGGCCGCACCACGCTCAACGGCGAGGGCCTGCAGCACGCGGATGGCCACAGCCACGTGCTGATCTCGGTGGTCCCCAACTGTCGCTCGTACGACCCGACCTTCGGCTACGAGGTCGCGGTGATCATCCAGGCGGGGCTGCGGGAGATGGTCTCCGAGCAGCGGGACGTCTTCTACTACCTGACGCTGATGAACGAGAACTATCGGCATCCGGCGATGCAGGCCGGGGTCGAGGACGGGATCCTGCGCGGGATGTATCTGCTCGCTCCGGGGGGATCGCCACGGTCCCGCCGTCCCCGCGTTCAGCTCCTCGGCTCGGGGACCATCTTGCGCGAGGTGCTCGCCGCGGCCGAGCTGCTCGACGCAGACTTCGGTGTCGCCGCTGACGTGTGGAGCGTGACCTCGTTCACCGAGCTGCGCCGCGACGGGATCGAGGTCGAGCGGTGGAACATGCTCCACCCCACCGCGAAGCCGCGGCGGAGCTACGTCGAGGAGTGCCTCGCACGCAACCGCGGGCCGGTGATCGCTTCGACCGATTACATCCGCGCGTTCGCCGACCAGATCCGCCAGTGGGTGCCGCGGCACTACCGCGTGCTCGGCACGGACGGCTACGGCCGCAGCGACTACCGATCCAACCTGCGCAGCTTCTTCGAGGTCGACCGCCGCTACGTCGCCGTCGCCGCGCTCAAGTCTCTCGCCGACGTGGGGGATCTCGAGCCGAGCCGGGTTCAGGAGGCCATCGAGCGCTACGACATCGACCCGGACGCTCCGATCCCGACCTCGACGTGACCGCGACCGGCGTCATCGAGGTCGCGGTGCCCGACATCGGCGACTTCGCCGACGTCCCCGTGATCGAGATCCTCGTCGCCCCCGGCGACGAGGTCGCCATCGACGACCCGCTGATCACACTCGAGTCAGACAAGGCCACCATGGATGTCCCGGCCCCCTTCGCAGGCAGAGTCAAGGAGCTGCTCGTCAAGCTCGGAGACAACGTCACCGAGGGAACCGTCGTCCTCACGCTCGAGCCCATCAGCAGCGAAGAGGACCCGCTCCCCACACTACAAGCCACGGCCGAGACCACCGCAGCACCCGAGCCTGTGCCCCCCGCCCCCGACCCTGCGCCCGCCGGGGCGCCCGCCGCTCCCGACCCATCGCCAGCCAGCTCAGAAGCACCGGTGGGCGCGTCCGGGGCGGCCACCGGGTCAAACGAGCGGGCGGGAGCGTCCGCCGCCGGCCACTTGCGTGAACCCGGCACCCCGCCCGAGCCCGCCACCGAACGCGAGCCCTGGCCGCCGGCGGACGCCCCGACCGATCGTGCGGAGCCGCCGGCCCCGACCGCTCGTGCGGAGCCCAGCCAGGGTCCCGTCTACGCCAGCCCCTCCGTGCGTCGCATCGCCCGCGAGCTCGGCGTCACGATCAACGACGTGTCAGGAAGCGGCCGCAAGGGCCGGATCACGAAGAATGACGTGGAACAGTTCCTGGCGTCCCCGCCACCCGCCGCCGCACCGGCTGCCGGCAGCGGCGGCCTCGACATCGCGCCTTGGCCGACTGTCGACTTCGAGAAGTACGGGCCGGTGGAGCGCCGGCCGCTGTCGCGGATCCAGCGGATCTCCGCCCGGAACCTGGCGCGCAACTGGGTGATGATCCCTCACGTCACGCAGAACGACGAGGCGGACGTGACCGAGCTCGAGGCGTTCCGCAAGCAGCTCAACGACGAGCATGCTCGCGACGGGGTGAAGCTCACCATGGTCGGCTTCCTCGTCGTCGCGTCCGTGGCCACGCTGAAGGCGTTCCCCCAGTTCAACGCCTCCCTCGACGGCGAAGAGCTGGTGGTGAAGCACTACTACAACATCGGCTTCGCGGCCGACACGCCGCAAGGCCTGGTCGTGCCGGTGATCAAGAACGCCGACGAGAAGGGCGTCCTCGACATCGCCCGCGAGCTCACGGCGCTGTCGGGCAAAGCTCGCGAGGGCAAGCTCGGTCCGGCCGACATGGCGGGAGCGACGTTCACGATCTCGAGTCTCGGGGGCATCGGTGGCACGACCTTCACCCCGATCATCAATGCGCCCGAGCTGGCAATCCTCGGCGTGAGCCGGACGGCGATGAAGCCGGTCTGGAACGGCAAGGAGTTCATCCCCCGCCTGATTGTGCCGCTGTCGCTGTCCTACGACCATCGCGTGATCGACGGCGCCGCGGCCGCCCGCTTCACCGTCCACCTCGGCACGGTTCTGAGCGATCTCAGACGGGCGCTGCTGTGAGCACCGCCATCGAGGTTAGGGTCCCCGATATCGGGGATTTCGCCGACGTGCCGGTGATCGAGATCCTCGTTGCGGCGGGCGATGCGATCGGCGTCGACGATCCGCTGGTCACGCTCGAGTCCGACAAGGCGACGATGGAGATCCCAGCCCCAGCCGCCGGCATCGTCACGCAGCTCCGCGTGGCGATCGGCGACCGCGTCTCGCAGGGAAGCGTGCTGGTGCTGCTCGAGCCCGACGGCGCCGAGCCGCCGGCCGGTACGGCGGCCCCAGCGCCAGAGGCAGCCCCGGCAGCCCCGGCCCCCCCAGCCGCAGCGGCAGCCCAGGCCGCAGCGCCAGCCTCGGCCCCCCGGGGCGAGTCCGCGGCGGCTCCTCCACCCCCGCCACCGCCTCGCGACGAGGGCGACCACCATGCCCAGGTCGTCGTGCTCGGCTCGGGACCCGGCGGCTACACCGCCGCTTTCCGGGCCGCTGATCTCGGCCTGAAGACGATCCTCATCGAGCGTTATCCGAGGCTCGGCGGTGTCTGCCTGAACGTCGGCTGCATCCCCTCCAAGACGCTCCTCCATGCCGCGCGCGTGGTCGCCGAGGCCGAGGAGATGGCCTCGCATGGCATCTCGTTCGGCACCCCCTCGGTCGACGTCGACGCCCTGCGCTCTTGGAAGGAATCAGTCGTCGCCAAGCTCACCGGTGGCATCTCGGGCCTCGCCCGCCAGCGCAAGGTGGATGTGCTGACCGGCGTCGGGCGCCTCACCGCTCCGAACCTGCTCGCGGTCGGCGAGGAGACGGTGTCCTTCGATCACTGCATCATCGCCGCCGGCTCCGAGGCGGCAACGCTGCCGGGGCTCCCGGACGACCCACGGATCGTCGACTCGAGCGGCGCGCTCGAGCTCTCCGAGGTGCCGAAGCGCATGCTCGTGATCGGCGGCGGGATCATCGGCCTCGAGATGGCGACCGTGTACGACGCCCTCGGCTCGAAGGTCACCGTGGTGGAAGTGCTCGACTCGCTGATCCCCGGCTGTGACCCGGACCTGGTGCGGCCGCTCAGGAAGCGGATCACCGCACGCTACGAGGCAATCCTGCTCGGGACGAAGGTCACCGGCATCACCGCGCAGAAGAAGGGGCTGAAGGTCGATTTCGACGGCGCGGAGAGCAGCGTCTTCGATCGCGTCCTGGTCGCCATCGGACGTCGCCCGAACGGCGCGCGGATCGGCGCCGACGCCGCCGGGGTGAGCGTCGACGAGCGCGGTTTCATCCCGGTGGACGCCCAGATGCGTACGAACATCCCGCACATCCACGCGATCGGCGACATCGTCGGCTACCCGATGCTCGCACACAAGGCCTTCCACGAAGGCACGGTCGCCGCGGAGGTGATCGCGGGCGTCCCCGGCGCGGCCTTCGACCCGCGCGCGATCCCGTCGGTCGCCTATACCGACCCCGAGGTCGCTTGGATGGGGCTGACTGAAACGGATGCGCGGGCCCAGGGAGTGAAGGTGGAGAAGGCGGTCTTTCCTTGGGCAGCGTCCGGCAGAGCGCTCTCGCTCGGCCGCGGGGAGGGCATGACGAAGCTGCTCTTCGAGCCAGGTTCACGGCGGCTCTTAGGCGCCGGCATGGTCGGCGTGAACGCCGGGGAGCTGATCGCCGAGACCGTCCACGCAATCGAGATGGGCTCCGATGCCGAGGACCTCGCGCTGACGATCCATCCCCATCCCACCCTATCCGAGACGGTCGGCTTCGCGGCCGAGCTCGCCGAGGGCACGATCACCGACATGATCGCGCCGCGCAAGCGCTGAGCAGCGCTTTCACATCACTGACCGCGGCGGCCGGCGCGTCGCTGATGTCCGTGTCCATCACCCTCAGCACCTGGCAACCGGCTTCCTCGAACGCGTCTCGGGCGCCGGTCCGCGGTAGTCCGCCGTCAGCGCCCGTAATGGCTTGATGCCACGCCGCCCGGGGCTGCGCGCGATCACGTCGTCGAGCTTGCGCATATCGAGCAGTTCGAGGCGATCGTAGGCTTCAAACGCCCACCGCAGCTCGTGCGGCCGCGCGGTCTCGGCGTAGTCGAGCAGCGTGTGGTGCACCGACGTCACCGGGATCCCGTCGACGACCGCGCGGGCGTCGGGGTGGAGACGGCGAACGTCGTGGACAGGTTTTATTACGAGTAATGAGGTTTAGAACGCACAGGAAGTGGTTAAGTCGTATGGTGGGAGGATCGGATTTCTACTTGGGATAAGACGCGATGCGAATGAGATTTCCTATATGAGATGCAAGCGGGCAGAAGTGGCCGGCGCGTCGCCGGCATGCCGCAACCAGCGGATTGCATGGTTATCGGCGTTGCTGCTCGCGCTCGTGTTTGTCCTTCCGGCGCAGGCTTACGCCTCGGGCCCCGGGTCAAGTGGAGTCGCAGTTGATGGGGTCGCCAAGCAGGTCACGGCGCCAGTCGCCCCGGTCCTCACGCAGGTGATCCAGCCGACCACACCGGCCGCACCGGCAACCCCGGTCACCCCGGTCCTCACTCAGACCACACCGGCCGCACCGGCAACCCCGGTCACCCCGGTCCTCACTCAGACCACACCGGCCGCACCGGCAACCCCGGTCCTCACGCAGGTCACGGCGCCAGTCGCCCCGGTCCTCACGCAGGTCACCACGCCGATCGCCCCGGTCCTCAAGCAGGTCACGGCGCCGATCACCCCGGTCCTCAAGCAGGTCACGGCGCCAGTCGCTCCGGTCCTCACGCAGGTCACGGCGCCGATCGCCCCGGTCCTCACGCAGGTCACCACGCCGATCGCTCCGGTCCTCACGCAGGTCACCACGCCAGTCGCCCCGGTCCTCACGCAGGTCACGGCGCCGATCGCTCCGGTCCTCACGCAGGTCACCACGCCGATCGCCCCGGTCCTCACGCAGGTCACGGCGCCGATCGCCCCGGTCACCACGCCGATCGCTGCGGCAGCCACACCGGCAGCGCCGATCACTTCGGTCATCGCGCCGACCGTGTCGGGCGTGCGTCAGGAGACGACGCCGGTCATCGCGCTGGTCTCGACGACGCCGGTCATCGCGCTGGTCTCGACCACCGTCGTACCGCTAGCGCCGGCAGCTTCCAGGACGATCGCGCCGCTCGTTGCCTCGTCGGTTTGGGCGCCGCGCTCGACTGACGCGTCAGCTCCGAACGCCTCGTCTCCGAGCGCGTTCGGTGGCCCACAGCGAGTGGCCTCCACGCATCAGCCGCTTCCCGCCGCGGCGTTCAGCCCCGCTGCACCGCAGCTGATGAACGCGCCGAGCTCCTCGGCGGGTGTCGGGTCGGGCTCGGGTGGTAGTGGCGTTGGCCCGGGCGCGCTTCTCTTCTTCTTCATCTTGGCGTCAGTGTTTGGCTGCTGGCGTCTGCTGGTCGGTTCGGATCTCGTTCCGCCGGCCCCGTTTGTGTTGCTCGCAGAGCTCCCTGGCTGACCGCCAGTTCAGGACTCAGAGCTCTTGCCGGAGGCCTGACGCCCCCGGCACAACACGAATGAAAGGACGAACTCATGAGACGAGGTCTCTGTTCGCTACTGGCGGTATCTGCCGTGATGGTGCTGTTCGGGGTGGCTTTCGAGCCGGCCGGCGCGCTCGCGGCCGGGAGCACGCGCACGACGCGGCCGACGGCCGCCCTCGTGCCGGTGGTGCCGGGGGATGGTTATTTCCAACTGGATGGTTCGGCGGCGGTGCGGGCGCTGCAGCGTTCCTTGGCCCGGGTTGGTGATGCGCCGGGGCTGATCGATGGGCGTTATGGACCCGTGACCGAGCAGGCGGTCGAGCGCTTCCAGAGCGCCGATGGCCTGAGGGTCGACGGGATCGCCGGCGTCCACACAGTGGCCGCGTTGAGCACCACGCGCGGCGCGGGACTGGTTCCCGCTGCGGGCGATTTCAGTCCGGGCGGTTCGGCGGCGGTGCGCTCGTTGCAGCGTTCCTTGGTGCGAGTTGGTGATGCGCCGGGGCCGATCGATGGGCGTTACGGGCCGCTGACTGAGCGGGCGGTGCGGCGTTTTCAGGCTCGCGCTGGGTTGCGGGTCACCGGGATCGCTGGTCTGGGGACAATCGCTGATCTCCGTTCGCAGACGGTTTCTCGCGTGCGTCCAGAGCCGGTCGTGCCGCGGGCGTCTGGGCGTCCGCGGGTCTCGCAGCCGAAGAGCCAGTCACGTCCGCTCGCGAGCGGACGGGCGCCGAGGCGCGCGCACTCGGGTGGTTCGTCGGTGAATGGATGGTTGGTGGGGCTCGGAGTGATCGTGCTGGGGTTGGTGCTGATCGCGGCGTGGTACTGGCGTGGGCTGCGGGCTGCGCGTCGCAGCACGCCGTTGGTTCCCTCGAGCGCTGCGCCGGCGGTCGAGCTCGAGCAGCACTCGAACGGTGCCGTTCCGGCGGTGGTTGGTGACCTGGATGGTGCGCCGGCGGGTGATCGGCATGCGGACCAGCGCGAGGACGCGCAGGGCGCGCTGAATCTCGGGCTGCTGCTGGAATCGCGCAACGACCTGGCGGGGGCGGAGGCGGCGTTCGCGAGTGCGGATGAGCGCGGGGACGCCAAGGGCGCGTTCAACCTCGGGGTCCTCCTCGCCGAGCGAGGAGATCTCGCCGGCGCGGAGGCGGCGTACCGGCGTGCGGACCAGCGCGGACTCCCGGCCGGCGCCTGGGGGCTCGGGGTGCTCCTTAGTGACCGAGGCGATCTGGCGGGCGCGGAAACGGCGTACCGGCGTGCGGATCAGCGCGGGGACGCGAAGGGCGCGTTCAACCTCGGGGTCCTGCTCGGCGAGCGCGGCGACGCCGGCGCGGAGGCGGCGTACCGGCGCGCGGACCAGCGCGGGGACGCGAAGGGCGCATTCAACCTCGGGGTCCTGCTTCGCCAACGAGGAGACCTCGCGGGCGCGCAAGCGGCCTTGACGCGCGCGCAGCAACGCGGCGACGAGGACGACGCCGCCATCGCCCGCGACGCCCTGCTCGACCTCCACGCACGGGCGCACACCGACAACGGAGGGCAGATCCATAACGGGAGGCAGATCCACAACGGAGGGCAAACCCACAACGAGGCGCAAACCCACAGCGGAGCGAGCCGATGATCTCCCCCACGATCCACCTGGTAGACGATCGCACCAACAGGCAGCTCATGCCCGGCGATCAGCACCCACGGGTGCTGATCGCCGACCCCGACGGTCTCGCGCGACGGATGATGCAGAACGCGTTGCAGGAGGCCGACGGGGTAGTGGCGCTCCCCACCGGTCGAGACGCTCGCGAGGCGCTGGAGCTCGTCCGCTACTACCGCCCCACCGTCCTCATTCTCGACACGGCGCTGGCCCCCGAGGGCTGCGTCGAGCTGATCCGCAAGGTGCTCCAAGCAGCGCCTGAGACGCGCGTATTGACGGTCTCGGCCGATGATGAGGAGATCGCGCTGGCGGCGCTGCGTGCCGGCGCGGTTGGGCATATCAGCAAGGAGGTCGAACCGGGCGAGCTCGTGCGCTTGGTTGCCCTCGCCGCCGCCGGCGAGGCGATCGTCCCGAGGCGACTGGTCATGCCGCTGCTGGGGCTCCTGCAGGCGGTTCCTGACACCAACTGGCGACCGATGCACAGCTGCCTGACGACCCGCGAATGGGAGATCGTCGAACTGCTCGGCGATGATTCCTCGACCGAGAGCATCGCCGAGCACCTCGTGGTCTCCCGGAGCACCGTATACAGCCACATCAAGAGCGTGCTGCGCAAGCTCGGCGTCCACTCCCGCCGCGACGCCGTCATCGCCGCACAACGCCTACGCCGCGAGGAGGTTCGGGGAACAAAAGCCCCCATCCCGATTCGATGAAGCTTGCCCACCGCCCCCCGCCACCTCGGGAACACTAGGTATGGCAAGCAATAGCGAGGTGTTGAGCGGCGGCGAGCGGGCCCGAAGCCCCGCCCGACACACGCACCACCGTTTCACCACTCAAGGAGACAGAGATATGCGCGAATTGACGATCCACGAGCTCGATTCAGAGCTGGCCGAGCAGCTTCCTGCCCGAGAGCTGATGTGTTGCTGCCAGCCCCCGAGCTGTTGCAGCCCCTGCTGCCCGCCCCCCCCGTGCATCGATGTGTGCTGCAACATCAGCGCCTGCGTGAGCCTCACTGCGTAGAGCGTGTAGGCACGAACGCACGCAACGGTTATCCGACGGGGTGGCTCTTATCGCGCCACCCCGTCGTGCTGACCACAGCGATCACGACCTGCCGATGAGCGAGATGACCGACCTGGCCCCTGCCGAGCTGGTGATGGACCGTCGCCCCGTGAGCCCTCCACCGCCACGGCTGTTGGAGGACACCGAGCTGATCGGACAGGTTGCGGGATCAGGCCTGCGTAAGCCGCCGTATCTGGTGCGCCGCCGCGATGGTCAGATGGTGCAGCTCTCGCAGCTGCTGTATGTGATCGCCGGCCACATGGACGGCCGCGAGCTCACCGCGATCGCCGAGAGCGCCGGCGCGAAGCTGGAACTCCGGATCACCCCGGAGCAAGTCGCCTATGTGGCCGAGCGAAAGCTCACCCCGCTCGGGCTGATCGCCCCACGAGACGGCAGTGCGCCCAAGCTCGAGTCCGTCAACGCGCTGCTGGGCCTGAGGTTCCGCGTCCGGCTCATTCCCGAGCGGGTCGTGAACGCCCTTGCGGGATGGCTGCGGGCGCTGTTTTTCCCGCCGCTGGTGATCGTCGTACTCGCCGCGCTGGCGGCCTGTGACATCTGGCTCGGCACCTCGCACGGCGTCGGCGCCGGTCTCACAGCGTTGATCCATCACCCCGCTCTCGTGCTGGCGCTCCTGGGATTGATGGTCGTGTCGCTGGTCTTTCACGAACTTGGCCATGCTGCCGCCTGCCGCTACGGCGGCGCTCGACCCGGGCGGATCGGAGCCGGCCTCTACCTGGTCTGGCCCGCGTTCTACACCGACGTCACCGACTCCTACCGCCTGAATAAGACCGGGCGCCTGCGCACCGATCTCGGCGGCGTGTACTTCAACGCCCTGGTCGCGCTGGGCGCCACCGGCGCCTACTTCCTCACCGGCTACGAGCCCCTGCTGGTGCTCGTGCTCAGCCAGCAACTGTTGATGCTCGACCAGTTCATCCCCTGGCTTCGCCTCGACGGCTACCACATCATCAGCGACCTGATCGGCGTCTCTGACCTCTTCTCACGGATCAAGCCGATCATCTCCAGCCTCGTCCCCGGACGCGGACCACACCCCCGCGTGAGCGAGCTCAAGCCCTGGGCGCGCGCCGCCGTCACCATCTGGGTACTGAGCACCGTCCTCGTGCTCAGCGTGATTGGCGTCTCGTTCATCATCTACGCCCCCACCTACTTCGCCGCCGCGAAGCACTCGCTGATCGTCCAGCTCAACGGGGTCGCCCACGCAGCGCAGATCGCCAGCCCCGTCAATCTGCTCAGCAACGCAATCGGCGCGGTGATGCTCCTGCTGCCGGCGATCAGCACCGTGCTCATCTACCTGCTGTTGTGCCGAGGCATCGGAACCTCGCTCGCCCACCGCCGCGTCCGCCTCGACCTCACCCTCGCGACGGCGCGACGAAACGAAGCCTGATCGGACGATGCGAGCTGCCCGGCCCGCTCGCCCACCCTACCGCCCAAGCCGCCGCACGATCCTGCCCAGAACCAAGAGGCCGAGCAGCCCGAGGATGACGCCTCCTTGACGCGAGTCCCGCTGGGCTGATCCCGCGATCGAACCTCCCACGAGATGCGGTGCCGATGCCGGGAGCGCGAACTCCTCCGCCGCGAGCACGTCATGCGGCTCGGAGATTCCAGAAGGATCGTCGGGCAGCACCACGGGTGCGTGGCTGATGCTCGGATCGGGCGCCGGGAGCGCGAACTCCTCGGCGGCGAGCACGTCGTGCGGTGCCGCGGGATCGGTCCGATTTCCGCGACTCGGCGGGTTCGCCATGCAGTGATTTTCCCAGATCCCTCGTGTCGACGGTTTGCGAGCGGACGTGTGCGGGCACAACCAACGCGAGCCGCGCAACGACGCCTTGCCATATCCGCCGCGTACGACGACGCCGGCGGCGAAGCCCTGGTGAGGCACGATCAGCATCAGCGGCGGGCGGTCGCGATCCTCGACCTCGATCCCGACCTCGCCCAGGACATGCACCCCACGCGGGCGATCGAAGCACGTACACACGCGATCGCCGCCGTCGAGACACTCGCTACCGGGAGCTGGCCGGCCGACGTGCTCGACATCGTGGACCCGCGTGGCGCGCTGGGGCTATTGGTGATCGACGGCATTCTCTCGCGCGATCTCAAGCTGGGTCGCGCAACGTTGACCGAGCTGATCGGCGAGGGCGAGATCCTCAGGCCATGGAGCAGCCCGGGTCACCGTGCGATCGCGCCGCCTGCGGCCGTCTGGACGGTGCTCGACACCGCCCGGGTCGCGATCCTCGATCGCCGGTTCGTCGCCCGGACCGCGCGCTGGCCCGAGCTGACGACGGCTCTGCTGACGCGGGCGATGAGCCGCTCGCGCTCACTGGCGGTCCAGCTCGCGATCCGCAGCCTCCAGCGCGTCGACAAGCGACTGCTGCTCCAGCTTTGGCATATCGCGGAGCGCTGGGGGCGCGTCTCTCCCGACGGGACCGTGCTGCCGTTGGCGCTCACGCACAAACTGCTTGCGGGCCTCGTGGGCGCCCGCCGTCCCACCGTGACCACGGCACTCAAGGAGCTCACCCAGGAGGGTCTGGTGACACGCCGCGACGACGGGACCTGGGTCCTGCGCGGATCGACGCCGCGCGAGCTCCGAGAGATCTACGCGATGTTGAGCTGACGGCGTTGGTTCAACCGTGATCGGCGCGCGCTTCGGCGGGGTCGTCGATCACGTCAAGCCTGGCGTCGAGCCCGGTAAGCTCGAGCACGCGTTGGACCGCAGCCGGTCCGCGGACGATCGCCAACCGATGTCCGCCGCCACGGGCGCGGGCGGCCGCGGAGACGAGCAGTCCTAGCCCGGTCGAGTCCATGAACGTGAGACCGCGCAGATCGAGCACGATCACGCGCGCACCACCCTGCTCGACGCGTCGAAGCTCGGAATCAGCACCCGCGGTCGTCGCGATGTCAAGCTCCCCCTCGAGCCTCATCGTCACGGTGTCGCCCGTCTCGTCGATGTGGATCGAGAACGGTTTCACGGGGCCGCCATCCTATTTCACGCGACCACCGGGAGCGTGGCTGATCGACGCGCGAGCGGCGCCATGCGAGCGTGCCTGGTGACGGGGCCCGGCCAGCGACTCAACCCTTGGTCTGCCACAAGCCAGGAGAGGCGAGCCGGACCGGCTAGGATCTAAGCCTCAAGGACTGAGATCGGTCTTCCGAGACGGGCCTCCGGGTGCTATCCTATCGCTTACAAGTCGTAAGCAACTAGCGAAAGTGAACATTCTATGAGCCGCCTCCTTCTAGTCCCGCTCGACGACGCAGTCGTCTTCCCGGGCATGTCGCTGACGCTCGCCATAGACGCCGGCGAGGACGAGCGTGTGCTGCTGGTACCGCGTCATGAGCAGGCGTATGCCTCGGTCGGCACCGTCGCCGAGACGAGCGAGCGTGTTCGGCTACCCGGTGGCGCTCGCGCCGTTGCAGTGACCGGACTTCACCGCGGAATCGCCGGCGCCGCTCACACGCTGCCTGACGGCCGCCTCTACGTCGAGGTCGAAGAGCATCCCGACAGCTCGCCGGTAGACGGCAAGACCCGAGAGCTCGAGCGTGAGTACCGCGCTGTGGTCGAGGAGATCCTCGATCTCCGCGGCGACGATGGCCGCATCTCGGCGTTCGTGCGCTCGATTACCGAGCCGGGGACGCTCGCCGACACCAGCGGATATTCCCCCGAAATCACCTATCAAGAAAAGGTCCGCCTGCTGGAGACGCTCGACGTCACCGAGCGGCTCGAGCTTGCAGTCGGCTACCAGCGCGAGCGGCTGGCCGAGCTGCAGGTACGCAAGCGGATCCGCGACGACGTCCAAGACGGCGCCGAGCGCCAGCAGCGTGACTACTTCCTGCGTAAGCAGATGGAGTCGATCCGCAAGGAGCTGGGCGAGGACGACGCCTCCGTCGTCGAGGAGTACCGGACAAAGATCGAAGAGGCCGGCATGCCCGACCACGCCCGGGAGCAGGCCGAGAAGGAACTGGCCCGGCTCGAGCGGATGGGCGAGCAGAGCGCCGAATCGAGCGTGATCCGGACCTACCTCGACTGGCTGATCTCCGTGCCGTGGAGCAAGCGCTCCGACGAGCGCTTGGACCCGGTGCACGCACGCGAGGTGCTGGACTCTGACCACGCCGGCCTCGAGGATGTCAAGGATCGGATCGTCGAGTACATCGCGGTCAAGAAGCTGCGTGTCGAGCGCGGGATCACCGAGGACCGTCGCTCAGGCGCGATCCTCACCCTGATCGGGCCGCCCGGAACCGGCAAGACCTCGATCGGCGAGTCGATCGCCCGCGCTACCGGCCGGGAGTTCGTCCGGATGTCGCTGGGCGGCGTCCGCGACGAGGCCGAGATCCGAGGCCACCGGCGCACGTATATCGGGGCGCTCCCGGGCAGGCTTGTCCGTGCGCTCCGAGACGCCGACACGATGAACCCCGTGATCATGCTCGACGAGGTCGACAAGGTCGGCGCCGACTGGCGCGGCGATCCGAGCTCGGCTCTGCTCGAGGTCCTTGACCCCGCGCAGAACCACAGCTTCCGCGATCACTACCTCGATCTCGAGCTCGACCTCAGCGGCGTGATGTTCATCGCGACCGCGAACGTCGCGGATACCATCCCGGGCCCGCTGCTCGACCGCATGGAGGTGATCCGCTTCGACGGATACACGACCTCCGAGAAGGTCGCGATCGCGCGCGGATACCTGTGGCCGCGCCAGGTCGAGCGCAATGGGCTGCGGCCCGACGAGGTCGAGATCTCCGACGAGATGCTGCGTACGGTGACGACCGAGTACACGCGGGAGGCCGGCGTGCGCCAGCTCGAGCGCGACCTCGGCACGCTGCTGCGTAAGACGGCGACGGGGATTGCATCGGGTGCGACAGCGCCGCCGGTCACGATCGAGGTCGCCGAACTGCGCGACGCGCTCGGACGGCAGCGTCACTTCCAGGAGTCCGCGATTCGAACCGCTGTCCCGGGAGTCGCAACCGGCCTGGCGGTCACTGGAGCCGGCGGCGATGTGCTGTTCGTCGAGGCCACGGCGATGCCGGGCAAGCCCGGGCTCACGTTGACCGGCCAGCTCGGTGACGTGATGAAGGAGTCCGCCCAGATTGCCCTGTCCTACGTGCGAAGCCACGCCGGCGAGCTCGGCATCGAGCCCACCGCGTTCGAGGACCGGACATTCCACGTACACGTCCCCGCGGGCGCGATCCCCAAGGACGGACCGAGCGCGGGCGTGACGATGGTGACTGCGCTAGCGTCGCTGCTCAGTGAGCGGCCGGTGCGGCACACCGTCGGGATGACCGGCGAGGTGACGCTCCAGGGTCGCGTACTGCCGATCGGCGGCGTGAAGCAAAAGGTGATCGCCGCGCACGCAGCGGGTCTGACCGACGTCGTGCTCCCGGAGCGCAATCGCGGCGATCTCGACGAAGTCCCGGCGGAGGTGCGGGAAGCGATGAACTTCCATTTCGCGATGACGATCGACGAGGTCCTCGGAGAGACGCTCGAGCCGGCGACAGTGCCCGCGGCGGCCTGATCTCCACCGCACGACGAACGATCTCGGATCAACCTGGTGCCCGCGGCCCGTCTGGGTCGCGGGCACCAGCCGTTCTGATCAGAAGATCCGGTAGCTCTCCCGGGAGATGAAGAAGCCGTGCCTGTCGGCGCGGTTAATGCAGGTCATTCCGGTGATCGCGCTCACGCAGGTAAAGCTCCCCTCCACCGAGCCGTCGCCGTATGCAAGCGGCGTCGCGGTCGGATCGAGCGCCGTGTCGCCCGCGCACACGAGATGACCCTCGCCGGAGCTGTCGACCTCGACCCCTTGGCCGAAGTCGACCTCGCGCGGACACGCCGCCGGCCTTGTCGGTGGCTTCCACAAGCGCTTCGCGATGTCGCAGCGCGCCGTCCCGTCCAGAATCACGCAGCCGATGTTGCCCGTCGGGGAGCGGAAATTCGTGAGGTGGACCGTCGAGGTCGGGGACAGGGCTGTCGTCGTCGTCGCGCCGCTCGTTGGCGTCGTTTCGGTCGTGGTCGCGGCCGTCGTCGGAGTTGCCCTGGTCGTGCGCGTACCCGACGTCGTCTTCGCGCCCGCGCCGCCCCCCTGCTTGGTCGCGTTCGTCGAGCTCTGCGCCGGCGCGATGGTCGGCTCCGTCACCACCACGGTCTTCGTCGCCGAGGAGCCACACGCCGTCAGCATGAACGTCAGCGTCAGGACGGCCAGCGTGACGGGAAGTAAGGTTGCGGGAATCCTCATGATCACCCCACCCTAACCTGGTGCAAGCCCTCCCAACAAGGACTGACTTTGACGCTATGAGCACGATCACGACGACACAAGAGCAGCACGTAATCGACAACGTTCCCAAGCAGCTCTACATCGGCGGCGAGTGGCGCGATGGCGGCGAGGGAACGCTCGCGGTTGAGGATCCCTCGACGGGCGAGACGCTGTGCGAGGTGGCGGACGCCTCCGTGGAGGACGCCAAGGCGGCGCTCGACGTGGCCGTCGAGGCGGGCCCGGACTTTGCCGCGCGCCCACCCCGCGAGCGCGGCGAGATCCTTCGTCGCGCGTACGAGGCGATCATCGACCGCCAGGATGAGCTCGCGCTGCTGATGACGCTCGAGATGGGCAAGCCGGTGAGCGAGTCGAGAGCCGAGATCGTCTACGCGGCGGACTTCCTTCGCTGGTTCGCCGAGGAGGCCGTGCGCATCGACGGCCGCTTCGCGGTCGCGCCGAACGGCCAGAGCAGGCTGCTGACGATGAAGCAGCCGGTCGGCCCGTGCCTGCTGATCACGCCCTGGAACTTCCCACTCGCGATGGGGACGCGCAAGGTCGGCCCGGCGATCGCCGCCGGCTGCACGATGGTCGTCAAGCCCGCGCAGCAGACGCCGCTGTCGATGCTGATGCTCGCAAGCATCCTCGAGGAGGCCGGGCTGCCCGGCGGCGTCCTCAACCTGGTCACGGCATCCTCCTCGAGCCGGACGATGGAGCCCCTGATCGCCGATCCGCGCCTGCGCAAGCTCTCATTCACGGGCTCGACCGAGGTCGGGCGCACGCTGATGGGTCAGGCCTCCGAGAACCTCCTACGACTGTCGATGGAGCTCGGCGGCAACGCTCCGTTCATTGTCTTCGAGGATGCCGACTTCGACGCCGCCGTCGAAGGAGCGGTGATCGCGAAGATGCGCAACATCGGGGAGGCCTGCACGGCCGCGAACCGCTTCCACGTCGCGGAGTCGATCGCCGATCGTTTCGCCGAAGCGCTCGCCGACCGGATCGGCGCGATGAGGGTCGGTCGCGGGACCGAGGACGGCGTCAAGGTCGGGCCGCTCATCGACGAGAAGCAGCGAGGCAAGGTCGCCGCGCTTGTCGACGATGCCGTGCAACGCGGCGCGCGCGTGCTCGTCGGCGGTCACGCTCGCGACGGAGCGGGCTACTTCTACGATCCGACTGTCCTCGCCGACGTGCCGGACGGCGCGGAGCTTCTGCGCGAGGAGATCTTCGGCCCGGTCGCTCCGGTCAAGCCCTTCGCCACCGAAGCGGAGGCCATCGCCGCAGCCAACGACACCGAGTTCGGGCTGGTTGCCTATCTGTTCACCAGCGACCTGAAGCGGGCGCTCCGCGTCGTCGAGGCGCTCGAGACCGGCATGGTCGGCCTCAATCAGGGCATCGTCTCCAACGCCGCCGCCCCGTTCGGAGGCGTGAAGCACTCGGGTTTCGGTCGCGAGGGTGGGTACGAGGGGATCGAGGAGTACCTAGAGACCAAGTATGTGGCCGTGAATCTCTAGGGGCGTACACGAGCGCCCACCCGCTCGGAGTCTTCGACTCGTTTCGCGTGCAGCGGTTGGATCGGCTTGCGGCCGCCGCGTGCCGAAAGTGACCCAAACGACCCTCCAGCCACGTAGTACTCGCTGATGAGAAAGTTCTTCAGCGATCGTGTCAGGAGCGTCCCCGGGCTTCGGGTCGGGTTCGCACTTGGCGCGATCATCGTCGTCGTGCTCGCGAGCGGGTGCGGGAGCTCGAGCGCGACTACGAGCAGCAAGGCGGCGCCCTCCACCGCGACCGTCACGCCGTCCACCCCGGCCGTCAGCGCCAAGGGCAAGATGGTCACGGTCGACATCTCGATGTTCGCCTTCCACCCTTCAAAGGTGACGGTCGCTCCGGGAACCACAGTCGCTTTTACCAACAAGGACACGACTGAGCACACGGCGACCGCGGACAACGGCACCACGTTCGATACCGGGGCCATCCAGCACGACCAGACGAAGATGGTCACGCTCACCAAGGCCGGGACATTCGCTTATCACTGCTCGTTCCATCCGTTCATGACCGGAACGATCATCGTCAAGTGACGGCACTTCGGACTCGGGCGGGGGCGCCTGAACGGAGGTACGGCACCCGCCAGGTCAGGCCCCGGAGGCCCGAGCGGCCCGCTTTGCGATCCTCGCGAGCGCCACCGCCGCGGCGAAGGCGATCGACGCTCCACGACTGTCGCCGAGCCATCCCGCTTCCATTCGGTTCATGACGTAGGCGATCGTGAGGCGTGTGTCGAGGTCGTTGAGGATCATGGACCCGCCGTATCCACCCCAGCTGCAGGCGTGGGGTGCCAGCGGCATCGTCTCGCTCGTCAAGCCGAAGCCGATGCCGAAGCAGAGTGGCACGCCGAGCACGAGATCGGTTCCGTTGGACTGTCGCCGGAAGATCGCCTCGACGCCCGCCGGTGAAAGCAGCCGGTGCCCGCGAGCTTCGCCGCGGCAGGCAACGACCGACTGGATGGCCGCGACGGACCGAGCGTTCCCGTGTCCGTTCGCGGCCGGGATCTCGGCACGCTGCCACCACTCCTCCGCGGTCAGTTCCCCGGTGATCTCGGGCTTCGCGAGCGCGCGGACGCCAAGCGCGGTCAGGCCATCCTCCCGGCGACCCGTCCGCGGCGGGATCATCGGCGCCACGCGGGCGTCGTGCTCCGGGGGCAGACCGATGTAGAAGTCCGCCTGAAGCGGCCCGGCGACCGTCTCGGCGAAGAACCGGCCGACCGAGACGCCAGTAATGCGGCGGATCACCTCGCCGACGAGGTAGCCCTGGGTGAGGGAGTGGTAGCCGGACGCCGTCCCCGGCTCCCACCACGGCGCCTGAGCGGCCAGGCTCGTGGTGCACTTCTCCCAGTCCGCGAGCTCCTCGGACGCGAGCGGCTGCTCCCAGCCGGGCAGCCCGGCAGTGTGCCCGAGCAGATGCCGAACCTCGATACATCCCTTCCCGGCAGCGCCGAACTCAGGCCAGTACCGTGCGACCGGGGCGTTCAGGTCGAGCTCGCCGCGATCCGCAAGGATCAGCGCGCAGAGCGCAACCATCGTCTTGGTGATGGAGAAGACGTTGACGATGGTGTCGGCGTCCCAGGGAACGGTCCTGGCCTCGTCTCGATGGCCGGACCAGATGTCGACGACGGGCTCTCCGTCGACGAACACGGCGACCGAGGCGCCGATATCGAGTCCTGTCTCGAGATTGTCCGCCAGCGCGTAGCGCACGGCCGCGAACCGCTCGTCACAGCTACCGTGGATCTCAGTCACTCATCACCTCGCCACAACGACGGCGAGGTTACAACCCCGGTGCGTCACCGCCGGCAGTGATCGACTACCGTAGTCCCTATTAAGCGTCTTATCGGCATCGCCTTTGAGCATCGGGTCGCGTGACCGGGTGAGCACTTCCGATCCCGAGGCCAAGGCGATCACTCCCGAGGGCTTGGTCGCGCTCGAGGCGGAGCTCGAAGAGCTCGAGGGCCCCGCGCGACGGGCGATGGCGGCCCGCATCCTTGCGGCCCGCGAGCTCGGGGATCTGAAGGAGAACGCCGAGTACCACATTGCCAAGGAAGACCAGTCGCATCTGGAGACGCGGATCCAGCGACTCCAGCAGCGTCGCCGCGAAGCCGTCGTGGTCGAGGCCAAGGCCGATGACGCGACGTTCGGCTTCGGCCGTACGGCCGAGGTGCTCGACGAGGCGACCGGCAAGGTTCATACGTGGACGATCGTCGGCTCGACGGAATCCGATCTCGCCCAAGGCAAGCTCTCGGCCGAGTCGCCCGTCGCCAAGGCACTGATCGGCCATGCTCCCGGCGACTCCGTCGAGGTGCAGACGCCGCGCGGCGCGCGCAATTTCCGCGTCCAGAAGCTCGTGTCCTGAACCGAACGCCGGTCGGGTTGATCTCGACCCGAAGTCGATCCTCGAGGACACCGTGCGATCGTGCCCAGGGCGCCGAATGCGGGGTATTCGCGCCCGCGTCTGCTAGCTTGAGGTGTGCGGTCGACGCCGTCGGCCGCGAGGCAGCTCGCTTGGGTCCCGCGCACACCGGCGCGGTTCGGGTCAGCAACAGCCTCCCGAACCGTACCGTCCGCGGCCCTCCTTGCCGCCGAAGTGGAGCATCACTTGTCTACTCAGACGTGCGCCGATTCCGGCGCATCATTCGCCGATCTGGGCGTGTCGCGAGCCGTCACCGACGCGCTGACCGCCCGCGGCATCACCGATCCTTTTCCCGTCCAACAGATCGTCATCGGCGACGTGCTCGCCGGCCGTGACGTGCTCGTCCGCTCGCCGACCGGATCGGGCAAGACGCTCGCGTTCGCCGTTCCCATGGTCGACCTCATCGAGGCGACCCACGGGCGTCCCGCGGCGCTGATCATCGCCCCTACGCGCGAGCTCGTCTCCCAGATCGCCGACGAGATGCAATCGGTCGCGCATGCGCGGGCGCTGCGCGTCTCCACCGTCTACGGCGGCGTCGGGCTGCAGCGCCAAGCCAAGGAGGCCGCGCGCGCACACATCATCGTCGCCACTCCCGGGCGCCTCGAGGATCTGCTCGCGCGCGGAGCGTTCAGCCTTGGTCGCATCAGGATGCTCGTGCTCGACGAGGCCGATCGGATGCTCGACATGGGCTTCCTCCCGGCCGTCGAGCGAATCGTCCGTCAGTGCCCGAGCGACCGGCAGACGTTGTTCTTCTCCGCCACGCTCGACGGCCAGGCCGGCCGCGCGGCGGCGGCGTTCACGCGCGACCCGATCAAGCGGGAGCACGCCGACCAGACGACCGATTCCGCGCCCGAGATCGAGCATCGCTTCCTCGAGGTCGAGCACTCGCTTCGCCTCGAGGCGCTGGTGCATGAGCTCGGCGCCGACCGCGACCTGGCGCTCGTATTCGTGCGGACCAAGCGCGGCGCCGACCGGCTTGTCAAGCGTCTCGGCCATCACGGTGTCGACGCCGTCGCGATGCACGGCAACAAGTCCCAGAGCCAGCGCGAGAAGGCGCTCGCCCGGTTCGAGTCGGGACACGTCGCCACGCTCGTCGCCACGGACGTCGCCGCGCGCGGGATCGACGTCGATCGGATCTCGCACGTGATCAACTACGACGCGCCGGAGGACCGCGACGCCTACGTCCACCGCGTCGGGCGAACCGGCCGCGCGGGCCGCGGCGGGGTCGGCATCACCTTCCTCTCAGCCGAGGAACGCGGCGACATCGTCCGGCTCGCGGGAGACCTCGGGATCGAGCACGGGCTCGCGAGCGACCCCGGGCCTGGAAACGGCGCCGGTAAGCCCGGCGCGACCAAGCGTAGGTCCGGCGCCGGCAGGCCTGCGGGCGGCGCCGTCAGGCCTGGGGGCGGCGCCGTCAGGCCTGCTGGCGGCGCCGTCGCGGACGCCGCGGGCACGTCGTCGGAGCACCAGCTCAGCCGGCGGCCGGGCCGCGGCCGAAACCGGGCGCGGCGTCGCCCAGACTCGCGACGAGCACCCGCCCGCTGAGCCTCCCCACGACGCGCCCTAGCGGGGAGATCCCGCCGGCCGCGCCGGCGTCCATGACCCGCGTGTTGATCAGCTCGTAGGTGCGCCCGGCGCGCACCATCCGAGCGCCCCCGGCGAGCGCGTTGCGCACCCAGTCGGACTCTTCGCCGTAGAGGACCGCGATCGCGAGCGTCCGGCCGCGCTTGAAGGCGATCACGGGCGTGCGGTAGACTCGTCCCGACCGCCGTCCGCGATGGCAGACCACAACCCACGGCGGCAGCAGCCATGCCCACTGATCCTGGATCGGATTCGTGATCACGCGGTTGAAGCGCGCGAGCCTGCGCGGGAGCTGCACGGCCACAGCGCGAGCCTATCCCACTCGGCTTTCAAGGCGTGTCGCTCCGACTGCGACAGGCACGGCAATCGCGCCGTTAAACAGCCAGCTGCCGGCGCAGTGAGGCCCGCGCGGGCCCGCGCCGCGCTCGCACAGGCCCGCGCCGCGCTCGCACAGGCCCGCGCCGCGCTCGCACAGGCCCGC